>JAESGR010000043.1_pt1 | contig 517605 bp, 414 predicted proteins | sample 9269771 | NCBI WGS metagenome assembly JAESGR01 (sample SAMN15739572, study PRJNA653492) | algae metagenome | isolation source: Chroococcus sp. CMT-3BRIN-NPC107 and co-occurring heterotrophs from well... | place: USA: Clark Mountains Wilderness, California | collected 2010-04-18 | reverse complement strand
TGACGCATGCGCGCCTGACGCATGCGCGCCTGACGCATGCGCGCCTGACGCATGCGCGCCTGACGCATGCGCGCCTGACGCATGCGCGCCTGACGCATGCGCGCCTGACGCATGCGCGCCTGACGCATGCGCGCCTGACGCACCGCGCGGGGCGGGGTGGCGCCGCGTGAAACCCGCCCGCGCGCGGCCGCCGTACGGAGGGGCCCCGTTCCACGCCCGGTCCCCTCCCGAGGCCCCGATGTCCCTGCGCTTCCGCCGCCCGCTGTCGCTCTGCGCGGCTGCCCTGCTGCTCGTCGCCCTTCCCGCGCGCGCCCAGCACTTCCCCTCGACCGACTCCCTCGCGGCGCTCGTGAAGGCGCGCGTCGGCGCCCGCGGCATGGGCATGGTCCTCGGCGTCGTCGAGGCCGACGGCACCACGCGCATCGTCTCCGCCGGGACCGCCGGCACGGGCGCGAAGCCGCTCGGGCCCAAGTCGGTGTTCGAGATGGGCTCCATCACGAAGGCGTTCACCGGCACCCTGCTCGCCGACGCGGTCGAGCGCGGGCTCGTGAAGCTCGACGATCCGGTCGCGAAGCACCTGCCCGCGAACGTGAAGATGCCGACGCGCGGCGGGCGGCAGATCACGCTGCTCGATCTCGCGACGCACCGCTCGTCGCTGACGCGGATGCCGACCAACATGAAGCCGGACGGCGCCAATCCGTATCCGCCGTACACGATCCCCGAGATGTACGCCTTCCTCTCGGGGCACACGCTGCGGCGCGACATCGGCTCCGAGTACGAGTACTCCAACATCGGCGTCGCCCTGCTCGGCCACGTGCTGGAGCGCGTCAACGGCAAGCCGTACGAGGAGCTGGTCCAGGAGCGCATCCTCCGCCCGCTCGGCATGTCGATGAGCAGCACGCGCGCCGAGGGGCCGATGCAGGAGTGGCTGACGGTCGGCCACGACGCGCGCGGGCTCGTGGCCCCGTACCGCGGCTGGGCGGCGCTGCCGGGCATGGGCGCGCTGCGCTCGAACGCCGAGGACATGCTCAAGTTCCTCGCCGCCAACGCGAAGCCGGCGGACACGCCGCTCGGGCGCGCGATGCGCGTGGCGCAGCAGCCGCGCAACGAGAGCGGCCCGAACGCGAAGAGCGGTCTGAACTGGCGCATCCTCGAGTACGGCGACCGGCGGATCATCAACCACGGCGGCGCGACGCAGGGCTTCGTCACCGTCGCCGCGTTCGACCCGGACGCGCACGTCGGCGTCGTCGTCCTCGCGAACTATCCGGCGTCGATGAACGACCTCGCGCTGCACCTGCTCAACCCGAAGATCCCGCTGAGCGGCGCGACGGTCGCGGAGCGCACCGAGATCGACCTGCCCGCGGACGTGCTGCGGCGCTACGTCGGCGACTACGAGCTGCGCCCGACCTTCTCGCTCAACGTGACGCTGCAGGACGGCGCGCTCTGGATGCAGGGCACGGGGCAGCGGCGCACGCGCCTCTTCCCCGAGGCCGAGATCGCGTTCTTCTCGCGCGACGTGAACGCGCAGGTCTCGTTCGCGCGCGACGCCGCGGGCGCGGTGACGGGGCTGGTGCTGCACCAGGGCGGGCGCGACCAGCCCGCGCGCCGCCGCGCGGCGCCGGGCGTCCCGCTCGGGTCGGCCGCCGAGATCGCGGCTGCGCTCCCCGGCCGCAAGGCGAGCATCGCGTCGAGGGCGCTCGGCGGCGAGCGCGCGCTGCGCATCGTCGTGCCGCGCAACTACGAGATGTCGCAGTCGAGCCGCTATCCCGTGCTCTACGTGCTGGACACGGAGCGGCCGATCCACTCCGCGGCGCCGGTCGCGACGATGCTCGCCACGGCGCTGCAGGCGCCCGAGATGATCGTCGTGCACGTGGGCGCGCCCCCTGCCGCGTCGCAGCGCGCGGCGTTCGCCCGCTTCCTCGCCGACGAGCTGCAGCCGTGGATCGCGCGCGAGTACCGCACCGCGCCGTTCGGCGTGCTGGTGGGCGACGCGGCCACGGTCGCGGCGGCGGGCGCCTTCCCGGCGCGCATCGCCGTCGGTCCCGACCACGCGCTCACCGCCAGCCTGCGCGACGCGCGGCAGCCGGCCGCCGCGCCGACCGAGCCGCACGCGGCCCTCGAGGCCAGCCTGCGCTGGATCTACGACGGCTGGGCGCTGCCGGACTTCGTCGCGCTCGCCTCGCAGCCCGGCGGCGCGGGGCTCGCGGCGGTCGACGCGCACTACGCGAAGCTCTCGCAGCGCTACGGCTACGCCGTCGTCCCGCCCGAGGAGCTGGTCGACCGCACGGCGATGGGCCTCGGCAACTCGCGCCGCTTCGACGAGGCGATCCGGCTGCTGGAGCGCAACCGCGACTACCACCCCGGCTCGGGCGTCGTCCTCAACCACCTCGGCGACGCGTACCGCATCCTGTGCCGCCTGCCCGAGGCGAAGGAGCAGTACGCGAAGGCGCACGCGGTCGCGCAGGCGCTGAGCTATCCCAACGTGCAGAACTACGCGATGGAGCTGGCGCGCGTCACGGAGGAGATCGAGGCGAGGAAGCCGTGCACCCCGCCGGGCGCGCGCTCGTCGGTCGCGGTGCCCGAGGCCACGCTGCGCGGCTACGTCGGCGAGTACGAGCTCTCGGCGCGGCTGTCGATCGCGGTGACGTACGAGGACGGCAGGCTGCACGCGCAGCCGACCGGGGAGGGGAAGCGCCCCGTGCACCCCGAGACGGAGGCGACCTTCGCGGTCGACGGGAGCCCGATCCGCTTCACCTTCACGCGCGACGCCGCGGGCGCGGTGAACGGGATGACGCTGCACCAGGGCGGCCGCGATCAGCCCGCGCGGAAGGTGAAGTGAGCTGAAGTGAGGTGAGGCACGCGCCCGTCAGACGCCCGTGCGATCGGGGGTCGTGCGCCTCGCCGCACGGCCCCCGTCGTCGCAGATTTCGGCGCATGTCCTCGATCCTCCCCCGCCTGGTCGCCGGTCGCCTCGCCGCGCAGGAGCGCGCGCTCGGCGGCGTCTCGCTCGACTACCTCCGGCAGCTCGTGCGCGACGCGCCGGGCGCGTTCGTCGCCTTCGCCCGCGCGCGTCCCTTCCTCGACCATCGCGGCTCGCTGCCGGCCGACGCGCACCACGTCGCGCGCATCGCCGCCACGCGCGCCGAGGATTGCGGCACCTGCGTGCAGATCACGGTGAACGTCGCGCGGCAGGCGGGCGTCGCGCCGGCCGTCGTGCGCGCCGCGGCGCTCGACCGCCCCCACGAGCTGCCCGCGCACCTGGCCGCGGTCCACCGCTTCGCGACGGCCGTCGCGCGCGCCGACACGGTCGCGGCGGAGGAGGAGCGCGCGGCGGTGCGCGCGCGCTACGGCGACGCCGGCATCGCCGAGCTGGCGGTGGCGATCGCCGGCGCGCGCACCTTCCCCACGCTCAAGCGCGCGCTCGGCCACGCGATCGCCTGCGAGCGCGTGCAGCTGGAGTTCGAGCCGCACGCGGTCGCGGCGCGCTGACCCGGCGTGCGCACGACGACGACGACGACGACCCGCCGCGAGAGGTGCCCGTGGAGCTGACGCTGACGACCGAGGACGGCGCGACCTTCGTCGAAGGGGCGCCCGACGCGCCCGCGCTGGGCAGCGCGGAGGCGTGCACTGCGGTCATCGAGGCGTGCTTCGGCACGGGTGCGGACGCGGCGCTGCTCCACGCGGCGAGCCTGGCGCCGAGCTTCTTCGACCTCGGCACGCGCGAGGCCGGCGACGTCCTGCAGCGGCTCCGCAACCACGGCGTGCGGCTCGCCGTCGTCGTGCCGCCCGGGTGGCGCGGCGGCTCCTCGCGCTTCGGCGAGATGGTCGCCGAGGAGCGGCGCGGCCGCTGGTTCGCCCTCTTCGCGTCGCGCGCCGACGCCGTCCGCTGGCTCCGCGCCTGACGCGCGGGGCGACCGCGCTAGCTTCCCGCATGCTCACGATCCACGACGTCGCCGACCCCGCGTCGCTCGCCGCAGCGCGCGTGCTCGTGCGCGCGCACATCCTCGCGCACTCCGCCGCGCACGACGCCGCGGCCGCCGAGCGCATCGTGGACGCGCTGCCGGCGCCGTACCTGCCGCCCGGGGGTGATCTGTGGGTGGCGTGGGACGGCGCCGACGCCGTCGGCTGCGTCGCGCTGCACGCGCTCGGCCCCGACGTCGCGGAGCTCAAGCGCATGTACGTGCGCCCCGAGGCGCGCGGGCGTGGCGTCGCGCGGCGGCTCACCGAGCACGCCATCGCGGAGGCGACCGCGCGCGGCTACGCGACGCTGCGCCTCGGCACGCTCACGACGATGCACGCCGCGCAGCGCCTGTACGCGAGCGTCGGCTTCCGCCGCATCGCGCCGTACCGCCCGATCGAGTTCGGCGACACCCGGTTCTACGAGCGCCCGCTCGCGCCATGACGGTCGACGTCCCGCGCCTCCACACCGAGCGGCTCCTCCTGCGCGAGTTCCGGCCGCAGGACCTGGACGCGTACGCGGCGATGGTCGCCGACCCCGAGGTCATGCGCTTCCTCGCCGACGGGCGCCCGCTCGGCCGCGCCGAGGCGTGGCGGCAGATGGCGATGTTCGCCGGCCACTGGGCGCTGCGCGGCTTCGGCGTGTGGGCCGTCGAGGAGCGCGCGACGGGGGCGTTCGTCGGGCGCATCGGCTGCTTCCAGCCCGAGGGGTGGCCGGGGTTCGAGATCGCCTACACGCTGGCGCGCCACGCGTGGGGGCGCGGCTACGCGCGCGAGGGCGCGGCGGCGTCGCTCCGCCACGCGCGCGAGACGCTCGGCCGCGACGCGATCGTCAGCGTCATCCGCCCCGACAACGCCGCGTCCATCCGCGTCGCGACGTCGCTCGGCGCGGTGCCCGACGGCACGGTGGAGTTCTTCGGCGCGCCGGCGCTGCTCTATCGCTACCCCGATCGCCGGTCGGGCGCGATCTTGGAGCCATGATGCAGCGGCGATACGACGAGGCGGAGATCGCGGCGATCTTCGAGCGCGCGGCGCGGACCCCGACGACGGGTCCGCGCCACCTCTCCCCCGCCGAGGGGATGACGCTCGCGGAGCTGCAGGCGATCGGGCGCGAGGTCGGCATCCCCGCCGAGTCGATCGCGCTCGCCGCGCGCACGCTCGACGTCGGCCAGCCGGCGCCCGCGCGCACCTTCCTCGGGCTCCCCGTGGGCGTGGCGCGCACGATCCAGCTCGACCGCCGCCTCACCGACGAGGAGTGGGAGCGCGTCGTCGTCGACCTGCGCGAGACCTTCGACGCGCGCGGGCGGGTGCAGCGCGAGGGCTCGCTGCGGCAGTGGACCAACGGCAACCTCCAGGCGCTGCTGGAGCCGACGCCGATGGGCGACCGCATCCGGCTGCGCACCGTGAAGGGCGACGCGCGGAGCATGGCCGTGGTCGGCCTCACGATGATCGCCGTGTCGGCCGCGGCGCTGTTCAGCGAGGTCACGCAGGGCGCCGCGCTCGACGCGGCCGCGCTGTCGACGATGGGCGCCGTCGGCGTGGCGGGGATCGGGACGCTCGCGGCGACCGCGCTGCGCCTGCCGCGCTGGGCGCGCACGCGCCGGCGCCAGATGGAGGAGCTGGCGGCGCGCATCCTCCGGGTCGCCGCCCCGCCGCAGTGATCGTCGGCCGGCCGCGCCCGTGAAACCGCGCGCCCGCCGCGCGTCGTAGAGGGCCCGGCAGCGCCCCTCTCCCTCACCGCGCGCGTCCCATGACCAGGCCCACGCTCGACCAGCAGCACGCCGACTTCCTCGGCAACCGCTTCCTCGCGCTGCCGATCGCCGGCACGATCGCGTGGGCGCTCATCGGCGTCGCGGGCGCGGTCCTCCCGCTCCGGCAGGCGGTGTGGGCGCTGTTCATCGGCACCGGGTCGATCTTCTACCTCGGCATCGCCATCGCGCGCCTCACCGGCGAGGACCTGCTCGGCCGCGAACGGCGCGGCAACTACTTCGACCGGATCTTCCTGCACACGGTCGTGCAGGCGGTGCTCGTGTACGCGCTCGCGATCCCGTTCTTTCTCGTCGAGCCGACCTCGCTCCCGCTCTCGGTCGGCATCCTCACGGGGCTGATGTGGGTCCCGTTCGCGGCGCTCGCGCAGCACTGGATCGGCCTGTTCCACGGGATCGCGCGCACGGGGCTCGTCCTCGCCGCGTGGTACCTGTTCCCCGCGCACCGCTTCGTCGCCGTGCCGGCGGTGATCGTCGCCGTGTACCTCGTGACGATCCTCGTGCTCGCGCGCCGCGCGGCGCGGCTGGGCGTCGGCGCGCCGGTGGCGGTCGCGGCGTGACGCGTTGCGCGTGACGCGTTGCGCGCGAGGCGGCCCCCGGGCATCATGCGCGCCCGGGTCCCCGCCGCGCGACCCTGCGCGCCGCACCGGACCGCCCACCCAGGAGAGATCGCATCGTGACGACGGAGACGGCGCGCGCGCGCGGCACGTTCGAGGTCAAGCTCACCCCGCAGCCCGCGGACGCCTACGCGGACGGCGCCGCGCTCGGCCGCATGACGATCGACAAGCGGTTCGCCGGCGATCTCGAGGGCACCAGCCGCGGCCAGATGCTCACCGGCATGTCGGGCGTGAAGGGGTCGGCGGGCTACGTCGCCATCGAGCGCGTCGAGGGGACGCTCGCCGGACGGCAGGGGAGCTTCGTGCTGCAGCACCTCGGCACCATGGACCGCGGCGCCCAGAGCCTGACGGTGCGCGTGGTCCCCGACACCGGCACCGACGGGCTCACCGGGATCGTCGGCACGATGACCATCGACGTCTCGAACGGCCACGCGTACGAGTTCACGTACGCGCTTCCCGACGCGCCCTGAACGCATCGCGCTCCGGCGGCCGGCCACCTCCTCGCGGAGCGGCCGGCCGCTCGCGTTCCGGGTGCGGCCGCCCGCGCCGCGCGGTACGTTCTCGCCCGTCCGCACCCGCCGCCCGCTCCGCCCCGACGCGATGCCCCGCCTCACACGCCACCGCCCGCTCGCGCTTCGTCGCGTCGCGACCCTGCTCCTCGCGCCGGCCCTCGCGTCCGGCCTCGCCAGCGCCTGCGCCGGCCGGTCCGCGACCTCCGCGCCGTCCGCCGCGCCGGCCGCGTCCGTCGCCGGGGCGCCGACGGTGGGCCCCGCGCGCGGCGCGGTGCTCGTCGTCGGGGGCGGGCAGCAGGGCCCCGAGGTCTACGCGCGCTTCATCGAGCTCGCCGGCGGGCCGGACGCGCTCATCGCCGTCGTCCCGACGGCGGGCGGCGACACCATCGCGCCCACCGCCGACGGCAGCGCCGGCTTCCGAGCGGCCGGCGCGCGCAACGTCGTCGTCTACCACACCACGAGCCGCGCGGTCGCCGACGCCGACAGCTTCGTCGCCCGCATCGCGAACGCCGGCGGCGTCTGGTTCGGCGGCGGCCGCCACTTCCGCCTCGTGAACAGCTACATGGGGACGAAGTCGCAGCGCGCCTTCGAGGCCGTGCTCGCGCGCGGCGGCGTCGTCGGCGGCTCGTCGGCCGGCGCGACGATCCTCGGCAGCTACATGGTCCGCGGCGCGCCGTCGAACGACAACCGCATCATGAACCACCCGCAGTACCTCACGGGCTTCGGCTACCTGCGGAACGTCGCCATCGACCAGCACGTCGTCGCGCGCGAGCGGCTCCCCGACCTGCACGACTCGCTCACGTCGCGGCGCCCCGACCTGCTCGGCATCTCCGAGGACGAGGGGACCGCGTGGGTCGTGCGCGGCGACACCGGCGAGATCATCGGCCGCAACAAGGCGTTCGTCTACAACGGGCGCGACGCGAACGATCCCGGCCGGCCGTTCCTGACGCTGCGCCCCGGCGACCGCTACGACCTCGCGCGGCGCCGCGTCCTGTCGCGCGCCATCGACGGCACGCCGCTCACGCAGCGCTTCGTTGACGACCTCTTCGCCGCCTACCGCGACTCGGCGCGCGGGGGCGCCACGGTGCTCGTCGCGCAGGACGGGAAGGTCCTCGTGAACGCCGCGTACGGCGTCCCCGTGCAGCGGCGCTTCACCCCCGAGACGGGCGCGCCCAACGTCCCGCTCCTCGGGCTCGGCGCCGTGCTCGACGCGGCGCTCGCGCCCGATCCGCTCGCCGTGCGGCGGGTGCTCGCGATCGGCGGCATGCAGCGCGTGGCGTACGACAGCGCGACGCGCGCCTGGGCCGGCAACGTCGACGACCTGTATCGCTTCGACCTCGCACGCATCGCGCGCCGCCCGGGCGCGCCCGACACCGCGACGACGGCCACGCGCGGCTTCGCCACCGACACGGCGCGCGGGATGCGCCGCCACGCGGTCTACGGCACGCCCGACGGCCGCCGCGCCGCGTGGGTGCGCTGGCCGGAGCGCCGCACGACGATCCTGATCCTCACCCGCGACGACCGGGCGGACGCGCGCGCGATCGCGGACCGCATCGCCGATCGGCTCCTCGGGCGGTGACCGCCATGAACGCGCTCCGCCGCGCGCTGCCCACCCTGACCGCGCTGTCCGCCCTCCTGCTGCCCGCCGCCGGCCGCGCGCTCCACGCGCAGGCGCCCGCGAGCGACAGCGCGTCCGTGGTCGCGACGATGCAGCGCCTGTTCGACGGCCTCGCGCAGCGCGACACCGTGCTGCTGCGCGCGGTGCTCCTGCCCGGCACGCGCTTCGTGTCGCTGTCGGCCGACCGCCCGTCGTCCGCGCCGCACACCGAGAGCGACAGCGCGGCGCTGCGCGACATCGCCACCACGACCGAGCGGATGCTCGAGCGCATGTGGCATCCCGTGGTCCAGGTGCAGGGGCGCATCGCGACGCTCCGGGCGCCATACGACTTCCACGTCGACGGCCGCTTCTCGCACTGCGGGATCGACACCGCGACGCTCGTGCGCACCGACGCCGGCTGGCGCATCGCGGCGCTCGTCTACACGGTCCAGCGCACCGGGTGCGCGCCGAGCCCGCTGGGCCCGCCGGCGCAGCGCTGAGCGGAGTCGAGCGAGTGTCGGGAGTCGAGGTCGCGCGCGTCCCGCTCGACGCCGTCGCCGAGATGCGCGAGGCCTACCGGCGCGAGATGGCCTGCCAGATCGTGCACGACTCGTGGCACGCGCGCGGCTTCACGACCAGCTACCTGCTCCGCCGGGGCGGGGAGGTCGTCGGCTACGGCGCCGTCGGAGGCGCGCCGCGCGAGGCGCCGGACGTGGTGAAGGAGCTCTACCTCCGGCCGCCATGGCGCGACGAGGCGCTGCCGCTCTTCCGCGCGCTCGTCGCCGCGAGCGGGGCGCGGCGCATCGAGGCGCAGACGAACGACGTGCTGCTCACGCGCATGCTGCACGCCTGCGCGGTCGAGACGTCGAGCGAGACGCTCCTGTTCGCCGACGCCGGGGAGACGACGCTCGCCCCGCCCGTGCCCGGCGCCGTCGTGCGCCCGCTGGACGACGCGGAGCGCGCGCGCGTGTTCGCGCACACCGTGGAGTCGGCGGGGGAGTGGGGGCTCGACGCCGACGGGGAGGTCGTGGCCACCGGCGGCTTCACGCTCCACTACAACCCGCCCTACGCCGACGTCTACATGGAGGTCGCGCCGTCGCACCGGCGCCGCGGCTTCGGGAGCTACCTCGTGCAGGAGCTGAAGCGGCGGTGCCGCGCCATCGGGCGCGTCCCGGCGGCGCGCTGCCACCACGCCAACGTCGCGTCGCGCCGCACCCTCGAGCGCGCGGGGCTGCACCCGTGCGCGCGCATCGTGCACGGGCGGCTCGCGCCGTGAGCGCGCCGCCGCGCCACCATCCAGCCGCAGGGAGACGCATGCGCTCACCGATCGCACCTCGCGCACTCCGCCTGGCCGCGCTCGCGTTGGCGGCGCTCGCGCCGGCCGCACCCGCCGCGCTGCGCGCCCAGCCCGCGAAGCCCGCCCCGCCGCGCGCGACCGAGGTCTACGCCATCCGCTACGGCACGCTGCGCGCCTTCCCCGTGGCGGGCCTGGTCGCCGGCGCCGACACCGCGCGCCGCGCCGACATCGCGCTGATGGTGTGGCTGATCCGGCGCCCCGACGGGCGCAACGTGCTCGTCGACGCCGGCTTCTATCGCGAGAAGTTCATGGCGCGCTGGAAGCCCGCCGACTACCGCCGCCCGTCGGAGGCGGTGCGCGCGGTGGGGCTCCGCCCGGAGGACGTCACCGACGTCGTCGTCACGCACGTGCACTGGGACCACCTCGACGGCGCCGACCTGTTCCCCAACGCGCGCCTCTGGATCCAGCGCGACGAGTACGCGCACCACGTGGACTCGACCGGCCGCGCGCGCGACCGCACCATCGACTCGCTCGACGCCGACATGCTCGCGCGGCTGCAGCGCGCCGGCCGCGTGCGGCTGGTCGAGGGGGACGGGCGCGAGATCCTGCCGGGGCTCACGGTCCACACGGGCGGGAAGCACACCTTCGCCTCGCAGTACGCGGCGGTGCGCACGGCCGCGGGCACGGTCGTCGTGGCCTCCGACAACGCCTACCTCTACGAGAACCTCGCGACGCGCACGCCCATCGCCCAGACGCTCGACTCGGCGTCCAACCGCCGCGCGCAGGAGCGCATGCTGCGGCTCGCGGGAAGCCCGCGCCTCGTGGTGCCGGGGCACGACCCCGCCGTCTTCGTCCGCTTCCCGAAGCCGGGCAACGGCGTCGCGCGGATCCAGTAGCCGGTCGATGCGCAGGCACGTGCTGCTCTACGGGCTCCTCGGCGGAGTCCTGGTCGCGGGGCTCCAGCTGATCGAGTACCGCTGGCTGGTGGTCGAGCGCTCGATCGAGATCTATGGCGGGCTCGTGGCCGCCCTGTTCGCGGGGCTGGGCATCTGGCTCGGCCAGCGGCTCACGCGGCGTCCCGACCGCGCCGTGCCGACGACGCCCGCGGCGCCCGCCGCGCCCATCGCATCGGTCGAATCGGTCGAACCGGTCGCGCCGACGATCGTGGTGCGCGAGGTCGTGGTCCGCGAGGTCGTGCCGACCCCGCTCCCCTTCGTGCGCGACGAGGAGCGGCTCGCCGCCCTCGGCGTCACGCCCCGCGAGCTCGAGATGCTCCAGCTGATCGCCGACGGGTTGAGCAACCGGGAGATCGCCGAGCGGGCGTTCGTGAGCGAGAACACCGTCAAGACGCACCTGAGCCGGCTGTTCGACAAGCTCGGGGCGCGGCGGCGCACGCAGGCGGTGCAGCGGGCCAGGGAGCTGCGGCTGATCCCCTGAGGCGGCTGGCGCGCGCGCCCACTTTCGGGTGATTTCCGGCCGCGACGCCCCGAATCATCCCTTCGGGTGATGCCTCCGATCGGGGCGGGCGGCTACGATCGGCCATCTGAACGCCCCACCCTCTCCCCCGATCACCCAGGAGCCGCCATGCGCAGGATCGTGCTGACCTTCGGACTCATCGCCGGCGCCGTGCTGTCGGCGATGATGCTCGTGACCATCCCGTTCATGGACCGGATCGGCTTCGACCGGGCGATGGTCATCGGCTACGCGTCGATGGTCCTCGGCTTCCTGATGGTGTACTTCGGGATCCGGTCGTACCGCGACGAGGTGGCCGGCGGCCACGTGACCTTCGGCCGCGCGCTGACGGTCGGGCTGCTGATCACGGTCGTCGCCAGCGTGTGCTACGTGGCCACCTGGCAGGTGGTCTACCACCGCGTCGCCCCCGACTTCATGGAGCAGTACGCCGCGCACGAGATCGCGAAGGCGCGGCGGTCCGGCGCCACCGAGGCCGAGGTCGCGGCGAAGGCGCGCGAGATGGCGGAGTTCTCGGCGATGTACCAGAACCCGCTCTTCAACGCCGGCTTCACCTTCCTCGAGCCGCTGCCGGTCGGCGTCCTCCTCTCGCTCGTGTCGGCGGGGATGCTGAGCCGGAGGCGGCGGGTCGGGGCGCCGGCGCTCGCGTAGTGGCGCTCGCGTAGCGGCGGTCGCGTAGCGGCGATCGCCGCGCCCGAACGCGAACGGGGCCGCTCTCGCCAGGAGAGCGGCCCCGCGCACGTCCGCCCGCGCCGCGGCGCTACTGCAGCGTGGCCGCCGAGCACCCCGCCGCGCTGGCGCAGCCCGGGTCGATCGCCGGCAGCTTCGCGCGCGCGAGCTCGCGGTTCACCGCCGCGAGGTCGGTGCGCCACACCTCCGCCAGGCGGTCGGTGTGCGTCTTCAGCTCCGTGGTCAGGATCCCGAAGATCTCGGGCATGTTGTTCGTCGGCCGCCCGTCGCCGCGCTCCGACATCGAGAGCAGGTTGGCGAGCCGGTTGTTGACGCGGATCGGGAAGTTGAGCGGGTCCTGCCCGCTCTGGTTGCGCACCTGGTAGACGCGCTCCTCGACCGCGCTCGCGTTGGTGCGCAGCCGCTCGCCCGCGAGCCTGAGCGCGCTGTCGCTCGCCGCGCGCTTGTAGCGGTCGTCGAGCTGCGCCTTCACGCGGCGGATCGCGATCACCGCGCGGTTCGCCTCCGTGGCCTTGTCGCGCACGCGGCGCCCGAACTGATACTGCGCATGCAGGTCGGCGTCGGTGACGTCGGTGAGCCACGGGTTGCGCTTCACGACCAGCGGCGTGGTGAGCGGCTTCCCGTCCATCGTCAGCCGCACCGTGTAGCGCCCCGGCGGCAGCGCGGGGCCGTTCGTGCCCGCGCCCCAGAGGATCATTCCCGGGAACCCCTCGATCCCCTGCGCGCGCCCGTCGAAGGCGAGGCGCTGCAGCCCCGCGCCCATCGGCAGGTAGGTGACGCCGCCGCGCCGCCGGCTCGCCGGGCGCGCCGCGGAGGCGCTGTCGGCGCGCGTCGTGTCCGGCTCGTAGCTGCGCAGGACCGCGCCCGCCGAGTCGAGCACGTCGAGCCGCGCCGTCTTCGGGGCGGTGCGCGCGTACCAGCTGAACGTCGCGCCCGGGCCCGACCGCACCACCGCCGGCGGCGCGAACAGGTGCGCGTCCCTGGCGAGGAGCGCGGGCGTCGCCTGCCGCAGCGGCGCGACGTCGTCGAGCACCCAGAAGCCGCGCCCGTGCGTGCCGATCACCAGCTCGTTGCCCTCGACGATCAGGTCGGCCACCGGCACGTCGGGGAGGTTGAGCGAGAGGTCCTGCCACTGCGCGCCGTCGTCGTACGAGACGTAGACGCCGTGCTGCGTCGCCGCGTAGAGCAGCCCGCGCCGCGTGGGGTCCTCGCGCACCGCGTGGACGTAGGCGTCCGGACGGATGCCCGACACGATCTTCGTCCACGTCCTCCCATAGTCGGTCGTGCGGAAGATGTACGGCGCCATGTCGTCGAGCAGCGGCCGGCGCACCGACACGTACGCGCGCCCGCTCTCGAACGCGCTGGCGTCGATCTGCGACACGCGCCCGAAGTCGGGCATCTCCTTCGGCGTGACGTTCGTCCACGTCTTCCCGAAGTCGCGCGTGACGTGCACCAGCCCGTCGTCGCTGCCCGTCCAGATCACGTTCGCGTCGCGCTTCCCCGGCCCGACGGCGAAGATCGTCGCGTAGACCTCGGGGCCGTTCATGTCGCCGGTGATCGGCCCGCCCGAGCGCTCGAGCGTCTCGGGCGCGTGGCGCGTGAGGTCGCCCGAGAGGCGCAGCCAGGTCTTCCCGCCGTCGCGCGTGGCCCACAGCCGCTGCGACGACACGAACAGCAGCCGCGGATCGGCCTTGCTGAAGATGATCGGGAAGGTCCACTGCCAGCGCTCGCGGATCTCCTTCGCCGGCTCGCCCGAGTAGAACCACGGATACGGGTTCACCTCGCGCGACGTGCCCAGGCGGCGGTTGTACTTGTCGACGTACGCGCCGTTGTTCGTCCCCGAGTAGAAGATGCCGGGATCGCGCGGATCGGGGGCGATGTATCCGGGCTCGCCGCCGCCCGCCTGGTACGACACCGCCATGCCGCCGGCGGCGATCTCGGTGTAGCCGGTGTCGGCCGCGCCCGGGCGCCGCGCCGCCTGCTGCTGCACGCGCTGCCGGAACGCCGCGGCGTTCCAGTCGAACGGGGTGCACAGCGTCGTGTTGTCCTGCTGGCTCCCGCACACGTGATACGGCACGTGCGCCGTCGTCACCGCGTGGTAGAACTGCTCGGTCGGGAAGTCCTGCGCGGTCCACTTCGCGCCGGTCGTCGTCGACACCGCGCCGCCGCCGTCGTTCGCCACCACGAGGTGCGCCGGGTCGTCCGGGTCGATCCACAGGTCGTGGTGGTCGCCGTGCGTCTGCCCCTGCACCTGCGCGATCGTCTTCCCGCCGTCCTTCGACACGAACATCGAGACGTTCTGCAGGTAGACCTTCTCGCGGTCCCTCGGGTCGGCGAAGACGTGCGTGTAGTAGAAGGCGCGCTGGCGGATGTCGCGCTGCCCGTTCACGAGCGCCCACGTCGCGCCCGCGTCGTCGCTGCGGAACAGCCCCCCGTTCTCGTTCTCGACGAGCGCCCACACGCGCTTCGGGTCGGCGCCGCTCACCGCCACGCCGATGCGTCCCACCATCCCCGCGGGCATCCCCTTGGCGCGCGTGACCTCGGTCCACGTCTCGCCGCCGTCGGTGCTCTTGAAGAGCCCCGAGCCCGGGCCGCCGCTCGACATCTGGTACTCCTTGCGGTACGCCTCCCACAGCGACGCGTACAGCACGTTCGGGTCGCGCGGGTCGATCACGAGGTCGATCGCGCCGGTCCTGTCGTCGCGGTACAGCACCTTCCGCCACGACCTCCCGCCGTCCGTGCTCTTGAAGACGCCGCGCTCCGCGCTCGGCGCGCTGTACTTCCCGAACGACGCGACGAACACGACGTTCGGGTTCGTCGGGTGCACGCGGATCTTCGCGATGCCGTGCGACTCGCGGAAGCCGACGTGCGTCCACGTCTTCCCCGCGTCGGTCGACTTGTAGACGCCGTCGCCGGGCATGATGTTGCCGCGGATGCACGTCTCGCCGGTGCCGATGTAGACGACGTCGGGGTTCGACTCGCTCACCGCCACCGCGCCGATCGACGCGCTGGTGATCTGGCCGTCGGTGACGGGGGCCCAGTTCTCCCCACCGTCCACGGTCTTCCACAATCCGCCCCCGGTGGCGCCGAAGTACGCCTCGTCGCGGCGCCCCTTCACGCCGGTCGCGGCGATCGAGCGGCCGCCGCGGTCGGGGCCGACGTTGCGCCAGCGATAGCCCGCCAGGAGCGTGGAGTCGAGCACCAGCGTCGCCGCGGCGGCCGGACGCCGGGCCGCGGGCCGCCGCGCGGGCGGATCGTCGGGCGCGACGGCGAGCAGCGCGGCGAGCGCGGCGAGGGCGAGCGGGCGCGCGGTGAGCAGGCGGGGCATGTGCGGCGGGTGCGGGGCTGGGAGGGACGGTCCGGCGGCCGTCGCGCGAACTCCGGAGGCAACGCGCGCGGACGCGTCAACGTTGTCCGCCGCGCGCGCCGAGGCCAGGGGCCGCACGCGCCGCGCTCCCGCGCACGGCGCGTGCGTCACACGCCGGCCATGACGCCCTCCGCCCGCCTCACGCCCGGCCGCGTCCTCGCCTGGGGCCTCGTCGCCATCGCGCTGCTGACGGCCGCCGTCGTCGCCGTGTCGCTGGCGCGCCGCGCCACCTCGGCGGCCGGCGCCATCGGCGCGCCCGCGCCGCCGCGCGTCACGCACCAGGTGGTCGTCGAGCGCCTGCAGGCGGTCGCCCAGCTGGTCGCGTCGCAGATGACGCTGCGCGACGTCGTCGTCTACGAGCAGACGCGCTTCACCGCCACCAAGCGCGCGCTGCTCGTCGTCACGGGACGCGTCTCGGCGGGGCTCGACCTCGAGCGCGACACGCGGGTCGAGATCGACTCGGTGGCGCGGCGGATCGTCCTCACGCTGCCGCCGGCGCGCATCCTGGCCGTCGAGGTGCTGGACGTGACGACCTACGACGAGCGCGCGGGGCTGCTCAACCCGTTCCGCCCCGAGGACCGCGACGCGATCCAGCGGCAGGTGCGCGCGCGGCTGGAGGACGCCGCGCAGCGCTCGGGGATCCTCGCCCACGCCGACCAGAGCGCGGCGCAGATGCTGACGCAGCTGCTCGGCCGCGACGGCTACACGGTCGAGATCCGGCGCGACGTCGTGCAGCGCCGGCCGGCGGGGTAGGGCGCGCCGGCGTTAATCCACTCGTCATCCAGCCTTCATCGGAACGCAAGCCGCCGCGGCGCCGGGGATGCGATCTTCGCGGTCGACCCTGACCCCGGAGCGTGCCCCATGTGGATGACCCATCGCGCGACCGCCCCCATCGCCGCCATCGTCGGCGCGACGCTGCTGCTGCTCACGACGACGCTGGCGGTCGTGCTGCTCGCGGGCGGCGCGCCCTGACGGCGCCGGCGCGCCGTCAGGGCGCCTGCCCCTCCTCGTGGCGCGGGTGCACGGCCTGCAGCCCGCGCACGAGCTCCAGCACCGCGGCGCCGTCCGGCTGCGCGACGATCTCCCACTCGTGCAGCTGCTGCCGGCCGGTCGGCACGTGCAGCCGCAGCGGACGTCCCGTCGGCACGCCGCAGTAGCGGAAGTGCCCGCGGTGGTCGGTGCGCGCGACGCGGAACCCGGTCGCCTTCGAGACCGTGACGCTCCCCGTCGCGTCGCTCCCTGCCGCATCGCTGCCTGCCGCGTCGCGGGGCACCTGCAGCTCCACGCGCCCGCCGCGCCACGGCGCGCCGGCGTTCGCGGGGACCGGCTCGGGATGGCGCGGCTGCCCGCGCTCGCCGCGCGCGACGCGCGCGAGCCGCGCCGCCATCTCGCGCTCGACCTCCTGCGGCGGCCACCACACCGCGCCGACGATCACGCCGCTCCCCGGTGGCGCGTTGGGCCCGCACAGCCGCGCGCGCACCGTCGCGACCGAGGGGAACGCTGCCGCCACCATCGTCTCGCGGCCGAGCACCAGCGACGCCGCGCTCGCCGCCGGCACGCCGAGGGCGACCAGGCGCGGATGCTCCAGCGTCAGCGTCGCCGTGCCGGCCTGGGGCAGCTCCAGCCGGAAGAGGCCAAACGCGTTCGTGACGGCGGTGTACGGCGTCCCGGCGACCCGCACGCGCGCGCCCGCCACCGGCGCGAGGTCGCGCGTGCTGTCGACGACCATCCCCGTGAGCAGCGCGACGTCGGACGGCACCGGCGGCAGGTCGCCGTCGAGCAGCGTGCGCCCGCCGACCTCGCGCATCCCCTCGAACCAGACGCGCCGCTCGTCGCCGCTCGGCTGCAGCACCGGCATGCGCAGCTCCCACCGCTCCACGTACCACAGCCCGTTCGGCAGGCGCGCGAAGCGCACCGACCCGCCGGGCGCGTGGCGCGCCAGCGCGGGCGCGAGGTCGGTGTACGTGAACTCGAGGTCGCGCAGCTCGCGCGTCGCCGTGTCCACCCAGAGCGTGCCGCGGATGTCGGGGAGCCGCGGCTGGCGGCGCGACACCGGCTCGAAGGCGAGGCCGATCTGGCCGGGGCGCTTCTTCGGCGCCGGCGTCGTGCGCACGCAGTGCGCGTCCACGAACGCGTCGTCGACGAGCGTGTGGGCGTCGGGCCCGAAGAACTGGACGCCGTCGTTGGGCGCGCCCGCCTCCTCGTCGTCCGCCGACGCCGGCGCGGCCGGCATGCCCTGCGTCGGCAGCATCGTGTCCGACGCCGCGAGGCGCGTCGCGCGCACCCAGCCGAGCCGCTGCAGCTCGGCGGCGGGCGCGCTCGCGAAGAGGGTGCGCTCGCCCGGCGCCAGCGTGCGCTCCTCGTGGCGCAGGCGGCCGCGCTCGGGCTCGCGCGTGCGCTGCACGCGCTCCAGCGTGAACGCGAAGGCGCGCGTGTCGAGCGCCAGCGAGGCGTTGGTGAGCGCGGCGCGCACGTCGGCCCACAGCGCCGCGGCCCGCGATCCCTCCTCGGGGCGCACGCGGCACCGCTCGCGCGCGGTGATGCGCAGCGCCGCGAGCTGCGGCGCCTGCCCCATGGTCAGCGTCACGCGCGCGGTGTCGCCGTCGGCGAGCGTGAGCGGTGGCGAGCTCGCGCCGGCGCTGCCCACGCGCTCCCCCACGACCCAATAGCGGCCGGGGCGCGGCGCGCGCAGCTCGAACGCGCCGTCGCCGTCGGTGAGCGCCCCGCCGAGCGGCCGCCGCGCGCTGTCGAGCAGCGCGACCACCGCGCTCGCGAGCGGCGCCCCGCGCGCGTCGAGCACGCGGCCGACCACCGTCTGCGCCGCGGCGGCGCCGGGAGCGAGCACGGCGATCGCGGCGGCGACCGCGCGCGTGGCGCGGCGCGCGCGCGTCGACGGGGATGGAGAGCGTGGGGGCATCGACGCGGCTGGTCGGGAGGGCGCGCTCGGATCCGCCGCGGCGTCGCGGCGGCCCATCTTGCGACGCGGGACGCGCCATCGCAATGCGCGCAGCCCGTTGCGGCGGGCGGCGCGGGCGGCGCATCATGGCACGACGCACGCGGGCCGCCGCCGCCCGATCGCGCACCGCGCCCCGACCTCGCCCGCCCCATGGAGCTCACCCTCGGCACCGGCATCTTCTGGCTCCTGCTCGCCTCCACCGTCGGCGAGACGATCGTGCGCACCGCGCGCGCGCTGCGCCGCCGCGGCGAGCGCGCGGACGCCGCCGCGGAGGCGACCGCCGCGCTCGAGCAGCGCGTGCGCGAGCTGGAGGCGCGGCTGGAGCAGCAGCTCGCGCTGCACGCCGACCAGGCGGCGACGATCATGCGCCTGGAGGACCAGGTCGAGTTCACCGAGCGCCTGCTGACCGGGCGCGCCGAGCCCGACCCCCGGCACCTGCCGTCGTAGCGCCTCGCGCGACCTCCCGGCGCGCCCATCCGCCCCCGCTCCCGCCCATGCTCGATCCCGTCCGCTACGTCGACGCGCCCGCCATGCTGCTCGGCGGCATCCGCCGCGAGCACGCCTACGCCGACGCGCCGCTCGGCATCCCCGCCCAATGGGAGGAGTTCCGCGCCCTCGGCGGGCTGCCGGGGCAGGTCGACGGCGTCGCCTACGGCGTGATCTGCGGCAACACGCCCGAGCGGCAGGCGTTCGAGTACATGTGCGCGGTCGAGGTGCGCGACCTGAGCGCGCTCGCGCCGGGGATGGGCCGCATGCGCGTCGCGCCGCAGCACTACGCGGTGTTCGAGCACGCGGGCCCGCTGTCGGCGCTGCACGAGACGTGGGGCGCGATCTGGCACGAGTGGCTGCCGCGCTCCGGCCGCACCGGCGTGCACGCGCCCGACTTCGAGCGCTACGACGCGCGGTTCGATCCCGACACCGGCCGCGGCGTCGTCGAGATCTGGTACCCCATCCACCCGACGCCCGCGGGCGTCTGAGGCCGACGCATGAGCGACGCACCGCAGCGGGTGCGGACCGGGGCGCCGCCCGCGGCCCCCGACGTCGACGCGCTCCTCGCGGCGCTCGACCATCCGCGCGCACCCGAGATCCACGCGCTCCGGCGCCTCGTGCTCGGCGCCGACGCGCGGATCGTCGAGGGGGTCAAGTGGAACGCGCCGAGCTTCCGCACGTCGGAGTGGTTCGCGACGTTCCACCTGCGGGCGCGCGACGGCGTGCAGGTGGTGCTGCACCTGGGCGCGAAGGTGCGTGCCGACGCCACCGTGCGCGCGCGCCTCGCCGACCCGCACGCGCTGCTCGACTGGCGCTCGCCGGACCGCGCGACCGTGACCTTCCGCGACCTGGTCGACGTCGAGGCGCGCGGCGCGGCGTTCGCCGACGTCGTCCGCCAGTGGATCGCGCACGTCTGACCGCACGCGTCCCGCCCCGCACCGCTCCCCATGCCCACGCCCTTCGAGAGCGCGCAGCTCAACCTCCAGCTCTTCGAGCTGCGGCGCGATCCCGCGCTGCGCGAGGCGCGCGCCTGGTTCACGACGCAGTGCGTGCCCGACTCGTTCGACGAGCTCCTCGCGCTCGCCGGCGGCGCGCGCAACGCGAGCTTCCGCATGGTCCTCGGCTACTGGGACATGGCGGCGTCGCTGGTGACGAGCGGCGCGATCGACGGCGACGCCTTCCGCGCCGCGCACGGCGAGATCTACCTCACCTTCGCGCTGCTGCACCCGTTCCTCGCCGAGCTGCGCGCGCTGACCGGCGAGCCGCACTTCTGCCGGCACGTCGAGGCGGTCGTCCTCGCGGACCCGGAGGCGGAGGCGATCATGGCGCGCCGGCGCGCCGCCGTCCGCGCGGCGCGCCGGCGCTGACGGATCCCTGACGCGGCCGCACGCGTCCTGACGCGCGCGCGGCTGTCGTGCGCCGCGCGCGTCGCGCATCGTGCAGGCACGGAGGTGTCCTCATGCATGCGTCGTACTGGTCGGTCGTCGCGCTCATCGGGCTCGCGGGTGCCGCGGGCGCCACGCTGCTCGCGCGCTCGCCGCGCGTCGTGCCGGTCGCCGCGATGTCGATCGCGCGCGCCGCGCACCAGGCCACGCCGCTCGGCGCGGGCCACGTCCTCGTCACCGGCGGCTGCACCACGCGCGGCTGCGACGCGCCGACCGCCGCGGTCGAGCGCTTCGATCCGCGGGCGCGCGCCTTCCGCACCGCGGCGCCGATGCGCACGGCGCGCGTGAGCCACACCGCCGCGCGGCTCCCCGACGGACGCGTGCTGGTGGCCGGCGGCCTCACGCCCGACGGCCCGACGGCGAGCGCCGAGGTCTACGATCCGCGCGCCGATCGGTGGGACGCGGTCGCGCCGATGTCGACGGCGCGCGCGAGCCACGTCGCGGTGCCGCTCGTCGACGGGCGCGTGCTGATCATGGGCGGCGGGAGCGGGCGTCTCGGCGACCTGGCGACCGCGGAGCTGTTCGATCCGGCGACGTCGCGCTTCGTGCGCGTGGGGCCGATGCGCGCGAACCACTATCTCGCGACGCGCCTCGCCGACGGGCGCGTGCTGCTGACGGGCGGCCAGGGCGCCGACGGCGCGATCCTGCGCGGCGCGGAGCTGTTCGACCCGCGCACGCGCGCCTTCGTGCCGACGGGCGACATGGTGGTGCCGCGCGTCAAGCACGCGGCCGCGCTGCTCCCCGACGGGCGCGTGCTGCTCGTCGGCGGGTCGGACGGGCGCGGCTTCCGCGGGCGCTTCGCGAGCACGGAGCTCTACGATCCGGCCACCGGCCGCTTCACCGCCGGCCCGCCGATGCGCTGGGGGCGGCACAAGCTGCGCGACGCGGTCGTCGCGCTCCCATCCGGCGCGGTGCTCGTCGGCGGCGGGGCGGAGCGTCCGGAGCTGTGGGATCCGCACGACCGGACGTTCGTGGCCGTGGGCGGCGCGATCGGCGGGGCGCAGATGTTCGCGACCGCCACGCCGCTGGCGGGCGACGACGTGCTGGTGGCCGGCGGCTACGACGAGCGCATCGCGCCGAGCGCGGCGGCCTGGGTGATCGGCCCGCGGCGCTGACCCGCACGAGGGGCGTCGCGAGGCGTCGGGGCGCGTTCGGAGTTCGTCACGCGCGGCGGGCGTGACTGGCCGCGCGGGGCGCGCCTGTGCAGCTTCGCAGGCGCCCGCGGCCATCCCGGCCCGCGGCGCGCCGCCCGCAGCCCCACCGCCATGCCCCGCCTCACCCCCGCCGCCGCCGTCGCGTCCCTCGCGCTGGTCGCCGCGCCGCTCGTCGCGCAGCGCGCGCCCGCCGGCACGCTGGTCGTCAGCAACATGAACGACCACACCGCCACCATCCTCGACGCGGCGACGGGGCGCGTGCACGCGACGCTCCCCACGGGCGAGGGGCCGCACGAGGTGGCGATCTCGCGCGACGGGCGCACGGCGCTGGTCAGCAACTACGGCGTGCGCGGCAAGGCCGGGAGCACGATCACCGTCATCGACGTCGCGCGCGCGTCGGTCGCGCGCACGCTCGCGCTCACCGGCTTCGAGCGCCCGCACGGGATGGCCTTCCTCCCCGGCGACACGCTGGTCGCGGTGACGGCGGAGGCCGGGCGCGCGGTGCTGCTGGTGGACGTCCGCGACGGCCGCATCGCCGACACGCTGCAGACGAACGGGCGCGGCTCGCACATGCTCGCGCTCACCGCGCGCGGCGACCGCGTGTTCACGGCGAACATCCCCGACGGCACCGTATCGGCCATCGACGTCTCGGGACGCGACTCGACGCGCCTGTTCCGCGTGGGGCGCGTCCCCGAGGCGGTCGCCGTCACGCCCGACGGCGGCAGCGTGTGGGTCGGCAGCAATCGCGACAGCACGGTGCTCGTGCTCGACGCGCGCACCGGCGCGGTCGCCGACACGCTGCGCGACTTCGGGATGCCATACCGCATCGTCGTGTCGCCCGACGCGCAGGTGGCCGTCGTCAGCGACCCGGTGAAGGGCGAGGTGCGCGCGTTCGGCGTCGCCGACCGCAAGCAGCGCTTCCTGCTCGCGGTGCCGCGCGACAGCCTCGTGGCGACCGCCGAGGTGCCCGGGTCGCCCTCGCCGGAGGGCGTGGCGATCTCGCGCGACTCGCGCTGGGCGTTCGTGACGCTGCAGGGGCGCAACCGCGTCATCACGATCGACCTCGCGCGCGGCGCGATCACCGGCTGGGCGCCGACGGGCACCTGGTCGGACGGCATCGGCTACTCGCCGGTCGTCGTGAACGCGGTGCGCAAGGACTGAGGGCCGCCGCCGTGCCGGGGTCCGAGTCGCTCCGCTACGACGCCGACGGCCTCGCGATGGTCGGCGCGCTGTACCGGCCCGTGCACGCCGACGGCCCGCGTCCGGGCGTGCTGGTCTTCCCCGACGCCTCGGGGCTGAACGCCCACGCGCGCGAGCGCGCGTCGCGGCTGGCCACCCTCGGCTACGTCGCGCTCGCGTGCGACCTGCACGGGGGCGGCGAGCAGCTGGCCGACTTCGAGGCGGCGATGGCGATCGTGCGCGGGCTGCGCGCGGAGCCGGCGCGCGCGCGGGCCCGCGCGTCCGCGGCGCTCGCCGCGCTCGTCGCGCGCCCCGAGGTCGACGCGTCGCGCGTGGGCGCGATCGGCTTCTGCTTCGGCGGCACGATGGCGCTCGAGCTGGCGCGCAGCGGCGCCGCGCTGGCGGCCGTCGTGGGCTTCCACAGCGGGCTCGGGACGGCGCGCCCGGAGGACGCCGCGAACGTCCGGGCCCGCGTGCTGGCGTGCATCGGCGCCGACGACCCGAGCATCCCGCCCGCCCAGCGCGCCGCGTTCGAGGAGGAGATGACGGCGGGGCGCGTGGACTGGCAGCTGCACCTCTACGGCGGCGTGGTGCACAGCTTCACCGAGCGCGACGTCGAGCTGCGCACCGGGCGCCCCGAGCGCACGCGCTACGACGCGGCCGCCGACGCGCGCTCGTGGGCCGCGATGCGGCAGCTGTTCGCCGAGACGCTCGACGCCTAGCGCCGCACCACGATCGTCGCGCCCCGCTCACCGCACGGGGCGGACGTTGTCGGTCGAGCTGCGGTCGATGTAGAGGTTGTACGGGTCGATGCCGGCGTGCGTCGGCCTGCGGTCCGTCACGAATCGCAGCACCTGCCGCCCCGAGCGGATCGGGCGGCGCTCCAGCATGACGACGTGCGACGCGTCGAAGACGTCGCGCCCCGGCTCGGCGGTGAAGAGGCCGATCTCGATCCCCTCGGCGAGCGGCGTCTCCGTCTCGGTGCCCCTGCCGTCGACGTAGAGCTTCCGCGCCTCGACCGGAACGGTCACGTCCCACCGCCCGTCCGCGCGGCGCACGGCCGTCGGCTCGGTGGTCGCGAGGTGGTAGAGCGTGATGCGCTCGAACAGGTCGGTGACGAGCGTCCGCTCCTCCTCCGTCCGCGCCTCCGCGCGCAGCGCGTCGACCAGGTCGAGCGAGCGCGGGAAGGGGGCGCCCTGGAACCGGTAGCGCTGCAGCAGCGTGCGCAGCGCGCGGTTGATGGCGTCCTCGCCGAGCCGCTGCTGCAGCAGGTACATCGCGAGCGCGCCCTTGCGGTAGGTGACGTAGTCCTGCCCGGTGACGCGCACGAGCGTCGGCTCCTCCGCGCCGCCGGAGCGCCCCTCCAGGTACCGATCGAGCTCGTACTGCATGTAGCGGCGCATGTGGTCCTCGCCGCGCAGCCGCTTCACGACCATCTGCGCCGAGTACTGGGCGAGCGTCTCGGAGAGCACCTCGCGCCCCTGCATGTCCGCGCCGACCAGCTGGTGCGACCAGTACTGGTGCGCCAGCTCGTGCGCGGTGAGGTACGTGACGTAGTCCATCGTCTCGGGCGCGTGGTAGTCGGAGACGAAGCCGACGTCCTCGGAGTACGGGATCGTGCCGGGGAAGGCTTGCGCGAAGTCGAGGTAGCCGGGGAACTCGACGATGCGCGCGTGGTCGAACGGATACGGGCCGAAGCTCGCCTGGTAGTAGTCGAGGGCCGCCGCGAGCGCGTCGAGCATGCGGTCGGCGTTCCACGCATGGCCGGGATGGTGGTAGACGGCGAGGTCGACGCCCGCGTGCCGGCGGTGCCGCTCCGCGTAGCGCGCGGACTGCACCGAGAAGCGCGGATGGACCGGCACGCCCGACAAGAAGCGCGCGACGCGGCGGTCGCCGCGCACGACGTCCGACACCTTGTTGCCGGGCGCGAGCGGCACCTGGTCGGCCGACGTCGACACGGTGATGTCCGACGTGGCCCAGCCGCGCCCGTACGTCGTGTTCGCGGTCGCCGACAGGTCCTCCAGTTTCGGGACGCCGCGCGCCTGCGGCAGTCCGTACCGGCGCCGCGCGGCGGGGTCCTGCAGCGTGCCGAGGCCCGCCATCCCGATCAGCGGCACGAGGTGCGCCTCGGTGAGGAAGGTGCCGTTCTCGACGAGCCGCGTGTTCGTCGGCTGGTTGCGGAAGCCGCGGAACCAGAGGCGCGTCTCGAAGTCCAGCACCCGCTCCTCACCCGGCTGCATCGGCCGGTCGAGGCGGTAGATGCGGTAGCGGTACCGCGCGTCGTCCTCGACCAGCCGCGCGCCGGCGATCGCGACGCGCGTGAGCTGGAGGTCCTCGCCGAGCACGCGCACGTGGAGGTCTGGGATCGGCTGCGCCGTGAAGTTGCGGAGGCGCAGGCTGCCCCGCGTCACCGCGCGCCGCTCGGCCGGATGCAGCGCGACGTCGAGCGTGACGGCCGCGACCCGCGGCTGCGGCAGGTCGGCGTACCTTCCGTACTTCCTCTCGTACGCCGCCAGGTGGTCCTGCATCGCGCTGCTCGAGCGGTAGCCGTTCAGGACGTTCGTGTTGTAGTACGCGTACGCGCCGGTCGCGAGGAAGGTCGTCATCGCCGCGGCGGCCACGAGGCCCGGCGCGCCCCGCAGCCGCCGGCGCGCGTTCGCGAGCCGCGGCCGCAGCCGCACGTCCGTCCCGCGCCGCCACAGCAGGTGCGCGGCGAGGAGCAGCAGCACCGCGAACGCGCCCCAGTACGCGCGGAAGATCCAGGCGCCCCTCCAGAACGACCCGGCGCCGTTCACGTCGCTGAGCGGCACGGCGGGCGTGCCGCCGTAGAGCAGCAGGTTGTGGTCGACCGCCGTGTTGAACTGCTGCCAGGCGAGGAACAGCACCATGATCCCCCAGCCCACCGCCTTGTGCGGGCTGAGCGCCTGGACGAACACCGCCAGCGCGGCCAGCAGCAGCATGTCCCACGCCCTCGGCAGCACGTACCAGAGCAGGTACTTGCCGATCTCGAGCTGCGTGTAGTCGAGCGAGAGCTGGACGGCGATGGCGGCGGCGACGCTCACGACGAGGACCGACACGAGCACGATCGCCATCGCCAGCGTCTTCGGCACGACGTACGCCCAGCTGGGCATCGGCGTCGCGTCGATGATCGGGTCCATCCGGCGGTCGCGCTCGCGCCATACGAGCTCGCCCGCGTAGTAGACCGCCACGACGAGCAGGATCGTCGAGATCGGGTCGTCGATCTCCGGGATGAGCGAGCGCGTCGTCGCGTAGGTCGGGCGGCCGTCCGGGTCGCGCTGCGTGAGGAGGACGAGCCCCGTGATGTACGTGCCCCACGCCATCAGCACGGCGAACGCGGGGTGCAGGAGGACCTGCCGCGTCTCGAAGCGCGTGCGCATCCAGAGCAGCGCGCGGAGCGACGCGTGGCCGTGGCGCGGCGCGGGGAGCGACACCGCGCCGGCGACCGGCGGCGCGTCCTCTGACGTCGCCGCGCGCGCCGCGAGCCGCTGCTTCCGCCGCTCGCGCCTCGACATGCCCCGGTCGGCGAAGCGATACGCGGCGTGCGCGAGCGCGAGGCAGCCGATCGCGAGGGCGATCCAGAACAGCCGGTTGTAGAGCAGCATCCCGGCGAACTCCGGCAGCGTCGCGTTCCGCTCGGCCACGGTCCAGTAGCGCACCGCGTCGTCGAGCGTGCGCGACGCGAACGGATCGGCGAGGGCGACCACCGACTCGAGCTGCGGGCGGTCCGAGAGCGCGCCCCGCAGCGCGAAGAAGCCGGAGATGAAGGCGACGACGCCCAGGTACGTCCCCATCATCGAGCGCGTGATCGTCGCGAGCGCGAAGAAGACGGCCGAGTGGACGAACAGGTTGGGCAGCGCGAGCAGGACGTAGCCGTACAGGTGGTCGGCGAGCCGGTTGGGCCCGAGCGTCGCCGGGTCGGCCCATGGCATCAGCGACCCGAGCACGATGCCGAGCGGCACGAGCAGCAGGCAGAGCGCCGCGATCGCGAACGCGCCGAGGAAGCGGCCGAGCAGGTACTCGGGCTTGCGCATGCGCGTCGAGCGGACGATCGGGCCGAAGCCCGTCTCGTCGTCGCGGATGACGGCGTTGGCGACGAACGCCGTCGTCACGAACATGAAGCTGAGCGACGCCACGAGGTAGTTGCGCGCCGTGGCGTACGCGGCGTTCACCAGGAGGCCGCCCTCGGAGCCCAGCTCGAGGCCCGTGCTGATCCCGACGAAGAAGAGCGCGAAGGTCACCGCGGCCGTCACCCACAGCAGCGGATTGCGCAGCAGGTAGCGGAACTCGAAGCGCGCGACGTGGAGGAGCATCATGGTGTCTCCGGGTCGCCTCAGGCCGCGCGGCGCGCGTGCGCGAGCGTCGAGAAGTAGACGTCCTCGAGCCCCGCGTCGACCGCGGTGAAGCCGTCGCCCGGATCGCGGTCGGCGAGGACGTGGACGACGGTGCGGCCGGCGAAGAGTCGGGTGGAGAGGACCTCGTAGCGCTCGCGATGCGCGGCCAGCTCGCCGCGGTCCACGGTCTTCATCCAGATCCGGCCGCGGGTGGCCCGGATGAGCTCCAGCGGCGCGCCCTCGAGCTGCACGCGCCCGCCGGCCAGCACCGCCATCCGCGGGCAGAGGTCCGACACGTCCTCGACGATGTGCGTGGAGAGGATCACCACGACGTTCTCGCCGATCTCCGCGAGCAGGTTCAGGAAGCGGTTCCGCTCCTCCGGGTCGAGGCCCGCGGTGGGCTCGTCGACGATGATCAGCTCGGGGTTGCCGATGAGCGCCTGCGCGATGCCGAAGCGCTGCCGCATGCCGCCGGAGAAGCCGGCGAGGGACTTCTTCCGCACGCTCCAGAGGTTCGTCTGGTGGAGCAGCGTCTCGACGGTGATGCGGCGATCGGCCGGCGAGGCGACGCCCTTGAGCACGGCCATGTGGTCGAGCATCTCGTACGCGGAGACGCGCGGGTACACGCCGAAGTCCTGCGGCAGGTAGCCCAGCGTGCGGCGCAGCCGCTCCGGCTCGGCGATCACGTCGACGTCGCCGAAGCGGATCGCGCCCTCGGTCGGGGTCTGCAGCGTGGCGACGGTGCGCATCAGCGTCGACTTGCCGGCGCCGTTCGGGCCGAGCAGGCCGTACATGCCGCGCGGGATCGAGAGCGTCACGCGGTCCAGGGCGCGCGTGCCGTTGGCGTAGACGTGGCTGACGTCGTGCAGGTGCAGCATCGGGGCTCGCAGGCGTGGGGTCGGCGATCGGGTGACGGCGCCAAGCTGGGCGGCCTCGGCACGCCCGGGGAGCCGCGTTTCGCCGAACGGCAGATCGGCGCCGCCGAACGGCAGCGCGGGTCGTCGCGGGCACGGCGTGGGCGCTCGTATCATCATCCGGAGCGCCGTCCCCACCTCCCGCCCCGGATGCACACGTGGTCCCACTCGCCCTGATCCGCACCGCCTTCGCCCCGTTCGACCGGTCGGTGTGGTCGCACGACGAGGTGGTGTCCGCCATCATCGGGGTGAGCACGGGACTCGCGACGGTGCTCCTCGCGTACGCGGTCGTGCGCCGCGTGCCGTGGCCGCGTCCGTTCCGCGCGCGCTTCGTGGCCCTGCAGCTCGTGCTGGCGGCGGGCGCCGTGGGCACGTGGATCGCGATGTCGGGCGTGCTCCAGGCGCTCTTCGCGGACCGGTCGTTCCTCGCGCACGTGAATCGGAACGGGGGCGCGATGCTGTTCGTCGGATCGATCGCCTACGCGGTCCTGGCGGGCGTCACCTACGCGTTCGAGGGCGCGGCGCGCGCGGCGCGCGCCGAGGCGGTGGCGGCGCGCACGCAGCTGGCGGCGCTGCGGGCGCAGGTGCATCCGCACTTCCTCTTCAACGCGCTGCACACCGTCGTGCAGCTCATCCCAATCGACCCGCCGCGCGCCGCCGAGGCGGCCGAGCTGGTGGCGGAGCTGCTGCGCACGACGCTGGAGGAGCAGCGCGACGAGGTGACGCTCGACGACGAGTGGCGCTTCGTGTCGCGCTACCTGGCCGTCGAGCGGATCCGCTTCGGCGACCGGCTGTCGGTGCGCACGGAGCTGGCCGACGACCTGCTCGACGAGCGCGTCCCCGCGTTCGCGCTGCAGACGCTGGTGGAGAACGCGGTGCAGCACGGCGCCGCGCCGCGCGTCGCGCCGACGGAGATCGTGGTCACCGCCGGCGGCAGCGCGTCGGAGCTGACGCTCTCGGTGCGGAACTCGGGCGACGGCGGACCGGGCGACGCGGGACCGACCGCCGCGCGGACGGCCGGCGCGGGCACCGGGCTGGCGCGGCTGCGCGAGCGGCTGGCGGTGCTGTACGGCAGCGCCGCGCGGCTCGTGTGCGGCCCGGCCGACGGCGGCGGCTACGAGGCGGTGCTCGTCGTGCCGCGGCAGCGCGCGGTGGCGTCGTGAAGGTCCGCGCGTTCGTCGTCGACGACGAGCCGATCGCGCGCGCCGGGCTGCGCGCGATGCTGCGCGCGTTCGACTGGATCGAGGTCGTCGGCGAGGCGGCCGACGGCGTGTCCGCGGTCGCCGCCATCCACGCGCTGCGGCCGGAGCTCGTCTTCCTCGACGTGCAGATGCCCGGCCTGCTCGGCACCGACGTGCTGCGCCGGCTCGAGCGGTCGCCGTTCGTCATCTTCACGACGGCCTTCTCCGAGCACGCGGTGAGCGCCTTCGAGCTGGGCGCGGTGGACTACCTGCTCAAGCCGTTCGGTCCGACGCGCCTCGCCGCGGCGATGGAGCGCGTGCGCGCCGCGATCGGCGAGCCCGCGGCGGTCGATCCGGTCGAGCGGCTGAGCGGGGCGCTCGCGGGCGGGCCGATCAGCCGGCTCTTCGTGCGCGTCGGCGGCGCGCTCGTCGCCCTCCCGGTGGAGCGCGTGTCGTGGTTCGAGGCCGACGGCGACTACGTGATCGCGCACGAGGGGAGCGCGCGGCACGTGCTGCATCTCTCGCTGAGCCGCCTCGACACCCGGCTCGACCCGCGCCGCTTCTCGCGCGTGCACCGCGCGCACATCGTGAACCTCGACCAGGTGCGCGCGTTCCGGCGCGACGCGCAGGGGAACCTCGAGGCGGAGCTGCTCGACGGCGCGCGCGTGCCGGTGAGCCGCGCGCGCGCGCAGGAGCTGCGGAAGCTGGGACGCTAGCGCGCTCCGCGCGACGCGCGCGGACGTGCGCCGAGCGTGCCGGTGCAAACCCTCGGGCGCCCCCGCCGTGACCAAGGGGCAGGATCCGCGGCGCACCTCTCGTCGGCAGGCGTCTCCGCCTCTCGGCCGTGGCCTAGTCCCTCACCACAGCGGAGTGGCCACGCGTGCGCACGCCACCAGGTCGATCGCCGGCCGCGCGCCTCGCGGCGCTCGCACTCGCCACGGTCCTCGCGGGCGCCCCTGCCGGCGCGCAGGGCGCGCAGGGCGCTCCGTCCGCCGCGCCCATCACGCTCGTCGTCGATCCCGACCGCGCGGTGGGCCCGCCGACGGACCATCCGCAGATCGAGCCGCACCTGTCCGTCGGTCCGCGCGCGCCGCGCCACCTGCTGGCCGCGCTGATGGCGCCGCTCACGCCCGACAACCAGAGCATCGACTGCGCGGTGCTGGCGAGCCACGACGGCGGCGCGGCGTGGACGACGACGCGCGTGGGGCTCGCCGGGCCGACCGGGTGCGGCGATCCGTGGACCGCGGTGCTCGCCGACGGCACGGCGCTCCTCTCGTTCGGCGGGGACAGCGGGATCGTCGTGCGCCGCTCCGCCGACGGCGGCCGCACCTGGGATCCCGCCGCCGTGCACCTCGCCGGCGCGTTCGACCATCCGATGCTCCTCGCGGGGCCGACCGGCGACGTGGCGTTCGTGGTGGCGGCGTCGTGGCGGCGCGATGCGGCGCGTCCCGCACGGCCGGCGCGGCCGGCGATCTACGTGGCGCGCTCGGACGACGGCGGGCGGTCGTTCCGCGAGCGCGGACGCTCGGTGCTCACCAACGTGGGGCAGGAGGCCATCACGCCGCTGCTGCTGTCCGACGGCACGCTCGCGGTCGGGACGATCGACCACCACAACGCGAGCGGGCGCCGCCTGGAGCGGCGGCGCGCATGGCTCGCCCTCTCGCGCGACTCGGGCGCGACGTTCGCCGAGCCGTCGCTCGTCACGGAGTCGTGCTCGCGCACGCGCTTCACCGCCTGGCCGTCGCTCGCCGCGGTCCCGGCGCGCGGGACGGCCGGCGCCGCCGCGGAGCGGCTGGTCTTCGCGTGCGAGGCCGACGGCAACCACGGCGTCCTCTTCGCGCGCTCGGACGACCGCGGGGATCGCTGGACGGCGGCGCGCCGCATCGACGGCGGCGCCGACTCGGGATGGACCAAGACGCCCACGATGGCGGTGAGCGCCGACGGCGTCCTCGCGATCACCTGGCTGGACGCGCGGGACGATCCGTCCGGCCGGTGCTGGCATCTCTACGGCACCGTGTCGCTCGACCGGGGCGAGACCTTCCTCGCGCCGCGGCCGCTCTCGAGCGCGCCGTCGTGTCCCACCGCGGCGCGCAGCGGGGCCGGCGTGCTGGCGCGCTTCCCGTCGGGCGGGGAGTACCACGGGCTGACGGCGGTCGGTCCGCGGGAGTTCGTCGCCGTCTGGCCGGACGCGCGCGACGGGCGCTTCCAGCTGCGGGCGGTGCGCTTCCGCGTGTCGGGCGGGTGAGAGCGCGCGGCGCCCGCGGCGCTCAGCGCGCGCGGTGCGGCACGCAGGGGGCGAGCGTGGCCGACGACGTCGCGGCGCGCTGCGCGTGCGACCCGCGGGGGAGCAGCAGCAGCATCGAGAGGAGGATCGCCGCGACGATGGCGAGGAGCACGCGGTAGCGGAGCCCGGGCATGGTGGAGGCGGACGCGGAGCGGCGCGACGCCGTGCGCGCCGCGCTCGCCGGGTTCGACAACGCGCGGGCGCGGACGGTTGGCCGCCACGGCGCGCGGCGTGCGCGCTACCATTCGGCATGAAGCCCACCGAGAAGCTCGGCGAGGCCGTCGCGCCCGACGGCACCGTGCTCGCGCTGTACCGGCACGACGGCGCGTACGGCATCCGCGTGCACGGCGTGGAGCTGATGTCCACGCGCCGCCACCACTCCGAGGACCGGCTCGCGGAGCTGGTGTGCGCGCCGCTGCGCGAGGTCGCCGGCGCGCGCGTGCTGATCGGCGGGCTCGGGCTCGGCTTCACGCTGCGGGCCGCGCTCCGCGTGCTCCCCGACGACGCGCAGGTCGTCGTCGCGGAGCTGGTGGAGGAGGTCATCGCGTGGAACCGCAACCCGGAGTGGCCGCTGGCCGGGGACGCGCTCGCCGATCCGCGCGTCGAGCTGCGCCACGCCGACGTCGCGGAGCTGCTGCGCGAGGGGCGCGGCGCGTACGACGGCATCATGCTCGACGTCGACAACGGCGCCGAGGCGATGACGACCGCCGGGAACGCGGGGCTGTACGGGCGCGCCGGCATCCGCCTCGCCGCCGACGCGCTGCGCCGCGGCGGGCGCGTCGCGTGGTGGTCGGCCGGCGACGACCGGCGCTTCGAGGAGCTGCTGCGGCGCGCGAAGCTGGTGCTGGAGATCGAGCGCGCCCGGGCGCACGCGACCTCCGGTGGGCGGCACACCATCTTCGTCGCGCGCGTGCCGTGACGAGTGCCCCGACACGCGGCCGGCGCTAGCCCAGCGCCACGTACCGCTCCACGCCGATCGCCTCCAGGAAGGCGGCGTCGTGGCTCACCACCAGCAGCGCGCCGTCGTGCGCGCGCAGCGCCGCCTCCAGCGCCTCGAGCGCGTCGAGGTCGAGGTGGTTCGTCGGCTCGTCGAGCACGAGCAGCGACGGCGGCCGCGCGCCGCCCAGCACGCACGCCAGCGAGGCGCGCAGCCGCTCGCCGCCGCTCAGCGTCCCCACCGTGCGCAGCGCCGCCTCGTCCGAGAAGAGGAAGCGCGCCAACGCGTGGCGCACCGCTGTCGCCTCCATGTCCGGATGCCGCGCGCGGAAGTTCTCCAGCACCGAGCGCGTCGGATCGAGCCCGGCGCCGTGCTGGTCGAGGTGCGCCGTCTCGTCCGGGAGGCGGCGCACCCTCCCCGCGTCGGGCACGAGCGCGCCGAGCGCGACGCGCAGCAGCGTCGTCTTCCCGCTCCCGTTCGGACCGACGACGGCGACCCGCTCGGGCCCGACGAGGCGCAGCGTCACCCCCTCCAGCACCGGCCGCGCGGCGCCGGGCAGGCACACGGTCACCTCCTCCAGCGCGAGCACGACGCGCCCGGCCGGCAGCCGCGCCGACTCGAGGGCGAAACGCGGCCGCTCGCGCTCCTCCACGCGCCGGCGGGCGGCGTCGGCGCGCGCGCGGCGCTCCTCCACCTCGCGCGCGGTCACGGCGCGCACCTTGGCGCCCGTGGCCTCCGCCTGCCGCTTGCGGGCGCCGAGCAGGATCTTTGGCATGTTGGCCGTGGCGCCGTCGCGGCGCCCCTGCGCCGCGCGCCGCGCCTGCCGCTCGCGCACCTCCCGCGCCTCGCGCTCGGCGAGCCGCAGCGCCGCCCGGGCGCTCTCCAGCTCGCGCGCCGCGGCGGCGGCGTCGGCGTCGCGGCGCGCGCGGTAGGCGTCGTAGTTCCCGCCGTAGATCCGCACGCCGAGCGCCGACAGCTCGACGATGCGGTCCATGCGGCGCAGCAGCGCGCGGTCGTGGCTCACGCACAGCAGCCCGCCCGTCCACCCCTCTACGAAGGCGTAGAGCGCCTCGCGGCTGCCGGCGTCGAGGTGGTTCGTCGGCTCGTCGAGCAGGAGGAGGTCGGGGCGGCCGAGCGCGAGCCCGGCGAGCGCGACGCGCGTGGCCTCGCCGCCGCTCACCGCGCCCAGCGGCCGGTCGAGCGGCAGGTGCCCGAGGCCGAGCCGCGCCAGCACGGCGCCGGTGCGCTCGGGAAGGCCCCAGTCGTCGCCGACGACGTCGAAGTCCGACGGGGCCGGCGTCCCCGCCTCCAGGCGGGCGAGCGCGGCGAGGCGGGCGTCGATCCCGAGGACGACGGCCAGCGGCGCCTCGGGCGCCGGGCGGAAGTCCTGCGGCAGCACCGCGACGGCGGCCGTGCGGTGCACGGTGCCGACGGTCGGCGTCAGCTCGCCGGCCAGCAGGCGGAGCAGGGTCGTCTTGCCGGAGCCGTTGGGCCCGACGAGGCCGGTGCGCTCCCGGCCGAAGGCGAGGGTGAGGTCCTGGAAGAGGGGGCGGTCGTCAGCGGCCTGCGGCGGCGCGTACGACACCCGCTCGGCGACGAGTCGTCCATCGGCCGCGCTGCGGCCGGCGTGGGGCGTGGATGGCATGCGGAAGCACTCCGGTCCTGTCGGTTCGAATGGGGTGAACACCGAGCAGGGGCGTGCGCATGCGGTCCTCGACGCGTCGTGTGGGGCTCCCGGGCCGGTCCGGCGCTCCGCGCTGGGAGCGCCGCCGGTGGGCGGGGGCACGATGGCCCGGCCCGCGCGCCGCGTCAATCCGTCGCGCCCAGCGCGACCTCCGGCGCCCGGCGGGGTATGACGGGGATGCCGCAGCCCCGCTTCTCGATCCTCCTGGGCGCCGGCGCCGTGCTGGCGCTGGGCACCCTCGCCGTTCGCGCCCAGCCCGCGCGCGACGCCGCCGCGCACGCCGCCCATGCAGCGCACGCGGTCCCGGGCGACTCGCTCTCCGCGAAGGCCCGCGCGCAGCTCGACGCCGCGCGCCGCGCCACCGCCGCGCTCTCCACCCCCGAGGCCGCGCGCGCCGCCGGCTTCCGCCCGATGTTCGGCCACGTGCCGCTGCAGGGCGAGCACTACGTGCGCGTCGACCGCGTGCTCTCGGGGCGCTTCGACGTGGCCGAGCCGTCGGTGCTGATGTTCGCGCCGGTCGACGGGACGCCGACGCTGGTGGGCGTCGCCTATGCCTTCCTCCACCCGACCGACGCCGCGCCCCCGACGGGGTTCGACGGCGCGGGCGACGCCTGGCACGCGCACGACCGCCTCGCGCCGATGCCGGGCAAGCACCTGACGATGATGCACGCCTGGTTCGTGGACGCGCCCGAGGGGCCGTTCGCGCGCTACAACCCGTGGCTGCCGTACCTGGCGACCGGGCTCGCCCGGCCGAGCGCGGCGACGCTGGCCGACTCGGTCGCCGGCGAGCGGGCGCGGCGCCTCGGGCTCGCGCTCGCGAGCGCGACCACGCCGCCGCTCCTGTTCGAGTACGTGGCGCGCCAGGGCGGCGACGCGCTGCGCGCGCGCGTGGCCCCGCACCGCGACGCGATCGCCGCGCTCGTGCCGCGCCTCGCGGCCGCCGAGCGCGCGGGCGACGCCGCGGCGCGCACGCGGCTGGCGGACGAGGCGATCCGCCACGGCGACGCGCTCGTCGCGGCGTATCGCGACGCCGTCCCGGCGCGGCCCCTGGTCGCCCGCCTGGTCGACCGCACCGTCGACGAGTTCCTCGGCCGCGGCCACGGCATCGAGGAGGAGCTGGGCGCGCTGTTCTCCGGGCGCGCGGGGGAGCCGGTGTCGACTCCGCCCGCGCACCACGGGCATCCCTGACGGCGCGCTGCGTCGGTCCCGTTCAGTCGTCGCGCCGGTCGTCCAGGCGCGCCGCCACGGCCTCGGGGGTGATGTCGAAGTGCTCGGCGTGCCACACGGGGCGCCCGTCGCGCAGCACGAACAGCTGCGGGCTCTCGTGCGGCTGCCCCATGCGGTCGGCCACGAGGTTCGAGAGCTCGCGTCGGCCGGTGACCTCGACGCCGTAGACCGGGACGTCGGGGTGCTCGCGCGAGAAGTCGGCGACGGCGTTGCGCGCCGCCGCGCTGATCGGGCACATCGCGCCGTGCTTGAGCAGCAGCGCGGCGGGCGCGCGCAGCGCCGCCTCGAGGTCGTCCGCGTTCGTCAGGTCCTGCATCGTCGTCACGCTCCGGGGCTGGGGGTCGGGGAGGGGCCGCAGGGGCAGCTTCCGCGCCCGCGCCCCGATCGTCCGCCCGATCCTCCGGCGCGTGGGCGCCGCGCGGCCCGCACGCTGCGCATGTCGTCGTCTCCGGTCGTCCATCGCCACTCCGCATCGCCTCCGTCGTGACCGCTTCGCTCGCCTTCGACAACCGCTTCGTCACCGAGCTGCCCGGCGACCCCGAGCAGTCGCCCCGCCGCCGGCAGGTGGTCGGCGCCGCCTGGAGCGCGGTCGCGCCCACGCCCGTGGCCGCCCCGCGACTGCTGGCGCACGCGCGCGAGGTGGCCGCCCTCGTCGGCTTCTCGGAGGAGGACGTGCGCGCGCCCTGGTTCGCCGACGTGTTCGCCGGCAACGCGCTGCTGCCGGGGATGCAGCCGTACGCCGCCGTCTACGGCGGCCACCAGTTCGGCCACTGGGCGGGCCAGCTCGGCGACGGGCGCGCGATCACGCTCGGCGAGGTCGTCAACGCGGCCGGCGAGCGGTGGGAGCTGCAGCTCAAGGGCGCGGGCCCCACGCCCTACTCGCGCACCGCCGACGGCCGCGCGGTGCTGCGCTCGTCGATCCGCGAGTTCCTGTGCAGCGAGGCGATGCACCATCTCGGCGTGCCCACCACGCGCGCGCTGTCGGTCGTCACGACGGGCGAGGCGGTGGTGCGCGACATGTTCTACGACGGCAACGCGCGCCCCGAGCCGGGCGCCGTCGTGTGCCGCGTCGCGCCGTCGTTCATCCGCTTCGGCAACTTCCAGATCTTCGCCGCGCGCGGCGACCGCGAGAACCTCGCGCGGCTGGTCGACTTCACGATCGCGCGCGACTACCCGCACCTCGACGGCGACGACGACGCGAGGCGCGCGCGCTGGTTCACCGAGGTGTGCGAGCGCACGGCGCGCATGATCGTGCACTGGATGCGCGTCGGCTTCGTGCACGGCGTCATGAACACCGACAACATGTCGATCCTCGGGCTCACGATCGACTACGGCCCGTACGGCTGGCTGGACGACTTCGACCCGACTTGGACGCCCAACACGACCGACGCCGGCGGGCGCCGCTACCGCTACGAGCAGCAGCCGGCGATCGCGCAGTGGAACCTCGTGCGGCTCGCGGAGGCGATCGCGCCGCTCTTCCCCTCGGTCGAGCCGCTGCAGGCGGGCGTCGACCGCTACGCGGCCGTGGTCACGGCGGAGTACGACGCGATGCTCGCCGCCAAGTTCGGGCTTCCCGCGTTCGAGGGCGCCGAGGCGCCGGAGCGCACGATGGCCGGCGAGGCGCTCGCGCTGCTCTACGCCGCGGAGGTCGACTACACGCTCTTCTTCCGCGCGCTCGGCGAGATCGACTCCGTGCCCGTGGACGACGACGCGGCGCTCGCCCTGCTCGGCGACGTGTTCTACGACGACGCCAAGCGCGCCGCGCACGCGTCCGCCCTCGCCGACTGGCTGCGCCGCTGGCACGCGGCGGTGACCGCGTCGGGCGCGCCCTTCGCCGAGCGGCGCGCGCGCATGCACGCGGTCAACCCGCGCTACGTGCTGCGCAACTACCTCGCGCAGGAGGCGATCGACGCGGCGGAGTCGGGCGACGGCGCGCTGGTCGAGACGCTGCTGGAGGTCATGCGGCGCCCGTACGACGACCAGCCGGAGCACGCGCGGTTCGCGGCGCGGCGGCCGGAGTGGGCGCGCGACCGCGCGGGGTGCTCGATGCTGTCGTGCAGCTCGTGAGTGGGAGGCGCCGAGCGCTGATCGCTGATCGCTTCCCACTCCCACCGCCCATGTCGGCCGATCGCATCTCGCTGCCGCACGACTGGCGCGTCGCCCGCGCGGGCGTCGTCGTGTGCGACATGTGGGACACGACCCACTGCGTCTCGGCGGCCCGACGGGTGGACGAGATGGCGCCGCGCATGAACGCGGTGCTCCACGGCCTCCGCGCGCGGGGGGCGCTCGTCGTCCATGCGCCGCACGGGTGCATGGACGCCTACGCCGACACGCCGGCACGCCTGCGGGCCCTGCGCGCGCCGTTCGCGCCCGTGCCGTACCGCATCGACTGGCACACGTGGGAGCCCGACGAGCTGGCCGCGCTGCCGGCGACCTTCACGGACCCCGGTCTGTGCTCGTGCCAGTCGCCGACGCCGTGCAACGCCACCCCGTTCCACGGGACGCGGCAGACTCCGCTCATCGACGTGGAGCCCGCGGACGTCGTGACCGACGACGGGCAGGAGTTCCACAACGTGCTCGTCGAGCGCGGGATCACCGACGTGCTCCTGATGGGCGTGCACCTGAACATCTGCGTGCTCAGCCGGCCGTATGGGATCCGCCAGCTCGTGTACTGGGGCCGGCGCCCGGTGCTCTGCCGCGACCTCACTGACGCGTTCCACCGCGATCCGCGCGGCCACTTCGCCGGCACGCGCGCGGTCGTCGCGCACGTCGCGCGGCGCTGGTGTCCGACGATCACGAGCGACCGGCTGGTCGGCGGCGCGCGGTTCCGCTTCGCGGGCGACGACACGCCGGACGACGTGCACACCATCGCACCCTAGCGCGCGTCCTGGCAGCTGGCGGCCGCCCGCGCCGGGGCGGGCGGCGCGTCGCCCCCGCGCAGCCACGCCTCGCGCAGCCGCAGCTGCTCGGGCGTCGCGTCGGCCCGCGGGACGAAGCGGGTCGGGATCCCGCGCGCGTCCGTCTCGACGTCGACGCCGAGCCACGCGTAGTACTCGCGCAGCGGCAGCGGCTCGGCGCGCTCCACGTGGCGCGCGAAGAAGTCGCCGATCTTAGGGTGCGTGCGGGCGACGATCTGCGCGATCAGCGAGTCCTCGGCGAACGGGCGCGACTTGCCGTACTCGCGCGCGAGGTCGGTGACGAGCGCGCGCAGCCCGCGCCGCCCGTCCGAGAGCTGCAGGAGCCGGATGTCGAGCAGCCCCGCCACCAGCGCGCCGCGCATGTAGATGTTGCCGTACTGCCGCGCGCCCTCGGCGGTGAACGACGTGCGCGCGAGGTCGGTGAGCGAGTAGGTGGTGTCGTAGCGCTCGCGGTCCACGCGCGCCTTGAACGCGAGCGTGCCCAGGTACTCGTCGAGCGTCGCGAGGCCGCCCTCCTGCCGCATCTTCTGCGCGGCCCACTCGGTCACCCCCTCGTACAGCCAGAGGTGGCGCGACGGCACGGGGCGCTGGTAATTGAAGCGCTCGACGATCTCGGAGTGGATGTTGAGCGGCGTGACGACGTGGAAGAACTCGTGCGCCGCGATCTGCGTGATCCCCGCGCCCACGGCGTCGGTGTACGGCACCTCGTCGAGCGTGTACGCGGAGCTGTACGAGTGCTCCCATGCGCCGCGCGCCGCGCCCTTGCCGACGTCCGCGAAGTCGAACAGGAAGACGTAGCGGTCCACCGGGAGCGTGCCGAGGAAGCGGCCCGCCGCCTCGAGCGTGCCGCGCATCGCGCCCTTCAGCTGCTCGGCGCTGATCTGCCCCGTGGGCGAGTGCACGGCGACGTCCACCGGCACGCCCGTGACGCAGGTGCGCGCCGTCGTCAGCCGCCCCGTCAGCACCGGCGAGTCGACGAGGTGGTCGAAGCTGTCGGCGCGGAAGACGCCGTCCTCCTCGCGCAGCGCGGTCGCCACCTGCCAGTCGCGCGGGCGCAGCAGCCGCAGCGCGATCGGCGACGCCTGGCGCGTGGCCGGGAAGCCGACGATCGCGTGCCAGTTGAGCAGCGCGTGCTCGGCCTCGCGCGCGCTCCCCGCCATCGGGTACACGGGGAACTCGGTGATCGGCGCGTGCCAGGTGTCGAGCACGCGGTAGCGGATCTCGCGCACGCGCGCCGGCGACGCGAGACGCCACTGGTTGGTCGCGATGCGCGTCACCGGGACCGCGCGGCCGCGCGCGTCCGTGGCGCGCAGGTCGCGCACGAAGCGCCCGATGTCCATCGTCTGGTAGGTGCCCGGCGCCGTGGCGGCGAACTGGAAGACGCTGTCGCCCGGCGCGAGCGAGTCGACGCGCAGCGTCACGCCGATCGCGTGGCTCCCCGGGGCGACGATGTCCACCGTGTAGCGCAGGGGCGCGGCGTCCCCGGCGCCGTCCTTGGTCACGCGCTGCGCCGCGGCCGGCGCGGCGAGCAGGAAGGCCAACGCGGGGACGACGGACCGGAGGGGCGACGACGGCATGGGGCGGAGCGCGCGGGGACGGCCGCGGCGCCCGTCGCCGTGGCGAGAGGGAGAATCTCGCGGTCTCGGCGCGCGGCGGCCAACGCAGCGCGCGGGCGCGGGGCGACATTTCACGGATCGTGGACGCGTCGTGGACGGCGGATGCGCGCGCGGTAGCTTCCAGGGCGCGCCGCCGCACGACCCCGCGTGCCCGGCGCCCCGCCCCCGCTCCGGGAAGTCCGCGCCCCATGCGACACCAGCTCCGTCCCGCCCTCGCCGCGTTCGCCGCCTCGGCGCTGCTCGCGCCGCTTCCGCCGTTCGCGCCGCTCGCCTCCGCCGCGCACGCGCAGGACCGCGCGCGGGACCGCGCGACCGACCGCGCGCGGCGCGAGGCCCGCGCCCGGCGCGTCACCATCGTGCGCGACGTCCACGGCGTGGCGCACGTCTACGGGAAGTCGGACGCGGACGCCGTGTTCGGCCTCGTGTACGCGCAGGCGGAGGACGACTTCAACCGCGTCGAGACGAACTTCATCAACGCGATGGGGCGGCTCGCCGAGGTCGAGGGAGAGGCCGAGATCTGGCGCGACCTGCGGATGAAGCTCTTCATCGATCCGGCGGACATGCGCGCGAAGTACGCGGCCAGCCCCGCGTGGCTCAGGGCGCTGATGGACGCGTGGGCGGATGGGCTCAACCACTACCTCGCCACGCACCCGGAGGTGAAGCCGCGCCTCCTCGCGCGCTTCGAGCCGTGGATGGCGCTCAGCTTCAGCGAGGGGAGCATCGGCGGCGACATCGAGAGCATCTCGCTGCGCGACCTGGAGCGCTTCTACGGGCCGCGCGCGGCGTCGAGCGGCGGGATCCCGGTGCAGAAGGAGGCCGAGCCCGAGGCGGCGTCCGCGCACCAGGAGCCGGGCGGCTCGAACGGCTTCGCGATCGCGCCGAAGAACACGGCGTCGGGGCACGCGATGCTCCTCATCAACCCGCACACGTCGTTCTACTTCCGCCCCGAGGTGCACGTCGTCAGCGAGGAGGGGCTCAACGCGTACGGCGCGGTGACGTGGGGACAGTTCTTCGTCTACCAGGGCTTCAACGACCGCGTGGGGTGGATGCACACCTCCGGCGGCGGCGACGTCATCGACGAGTACCTCGAGACGGTGACCGAGCGCGGCGGGCGCTTCTTCTACAAGTACGGGAGCGGGGAGCGCGAGCTGCGCGCGAAGGAGATCGCGCTGCCGTACCGCCTGCCGTCGGGCGCGATGGGGCGCAGGGTGGTCACGGCGTACTTCAGCCACCACGGCCCGGTGGTGCGCGCGGCCGACGGCAAGTGGGTCGCCGTGCGGCTGATGCAGGAGGAGGTGAAGGCGCTCCAGCAGTCGTACCTGCGCACGAAGGCGCGCACGTACGCGCAGTTCGCGCAGGTCATGGAGCTGCGCACGAACTCGTCGAACAACACCGTCTACGCCGACGCCGACGGCAACATCGGCTACTGGCACGGCAACTTCCTGCCGAAGCGCGACACGACGATCGACTTCACGCGGCCGGTGGACGGCAGCGATCCGCGCACGGAGTGGCAGGGGCTGCACGCCACGTCCGACCTCATCGCGCTCAGGAACCCGACGACGGGCTTCCTCTACAACAGCAACGACTGGCCGTGGCAGGCCGCCGGGACGACGGGCGCGAGCCCCGACTCGACGCGGTATCCGCGCTACATGAACGCGAGCGGCTTCCAGTGGCGCGGCCCGCACGCGATCCGCGTGCTGGAGGGGAAGACGGGATTCACGCTCGACGGGCTGATCGCGGCGGCGTACGACTCCTGGCTGCCGGCGTTCGACGCGTTCGTGCCGGCGCTCGTGCGCGACTGGGAGGCGCTGCCGGCGTCCGACACGCTGCGCGCGCAGCTCGCCGAGCCGGTGGCCGCGCTGCGCGGGTGGGACCGGCGCTTCGCGCTGGAGTCGGTGCCGACGGCGCTCGCGCACTACTGGGGCGACGAGCTGCTGACGCGCAGCGGCGCCGCGGCGCGACAGGCGCAGGAGAGCCGCGACTCGGTGCCGTCGCCCACGGCGTCGCCGGCGACGCCGCCCGCGCGGCAGGAGGCGCAGGCGCGCACGGGTGCCCCCGCGCAGCGGACGCTGCCGGTTCACGAGTACCTGGCGTCGCCGGGGGCCGCGCGCGTGCGCCTGGAGGCGCTGGCCCAGGCGGCAGCGCGGCTGACGCGCGACTTCGGCACGTGGCGCACGCCGTGGGGCGAGATCAACCGCTTCCAGCGCCTGACCGGCGACATCGTGCAGCCGCACGACGACGCGAAGCCGAGCCTCCCGGTGCCGTTCGGGTCGGCGACGTGGGGCTCGCTGGCGGCGTACGGCCAGACCGGCCCGCGCACGACGAAGCGCATCTACGGCAACCGCGGCAACAGCTTCGTCGCGGCGGTCGAGTTCGGGCCGCGCGTGCGGGCGAAGAGCGTGCTGGCCGGCGGCGTGAGCGGCGATCCGTCGTCGCCCTTCTTCATGAACCAGGCGGAGCGCTACGCGCGCGGCGAGTTCAAGGACGTGCTGTTCTACCGCGAGGACGTGGAGAGGAACAAGACGCGGAGCTACCGGCCGGGAGAGCGCTGATCGCCGGTTCGTCGCGCGCCGGCGGAACGACGTGCATCCCGTCCATCAACGGCTCCCGGGCGTTCCACGGCAGTGCGAACGCCGCGACTGGCGCCCGCCCCCGCCACGCGCAATAATCGGCCGCCCGTCCACCCCGACACTCTCCGCCACGATCGCATGCCCCGCCCGCGCAACAAGCTGTTCGTCTGCACCGAGTGCCGCGTTCCCTTCCGCGCCAAGTCGGCGCTTCCGTGCCCCAACTGCGGCAGCGCCAAGACCGAGCGCGCGCTCGGCAAGTTCGACACCTCGCCGGAGGAGCCGGACGCCGCGCCCGCGCCCGCACCGGTGACCGCGACGCAGACGCCGCCGCAGCCCGTCATCCCGAACGCGCCCGTCCCGCCGCCGCTGACGCTCAAGCCGGCCGCGAAGGGCGCCGGCGGCGCGATCACGCCCGAGATGCTGAAGGCGGTGAAGCTCAACAAGGTGGTCCGGCAGGCGAAGCCGCTCCCGGGCCCCCAGGTGTCGCCGATCCCGCTCGGCGTGCGCGTGCTCGCGAACGCGGTGCGCAACCCGCGCCTCCCCGCCGTGCGGCTCGGGCGCCCGTTCCCGAAGAACGGCCCGATGTACTACCTGCCGACGCACACCACGCGCTCGCTCGAGAACGAGCTGCGCGCGATCGCGTCGGGCAAGGTCAATCCCGCGCACGGGCACTTCAACACGCAGTACTACAACCACTCGCGCGAGCTGCCCACGCGCAACAACCCGTTCGACCGCATCCGCGCCAAGTACTACGAGTACGGCTGGCTCACGACCGTGGCGCCGAACCAGCAGAAGGACTGGCGCACCGTCAGCGGCGCGCCCGCGCCGGTGAACGTCCGCAACACGCTCGGCAACTTCGTCGCGCAGGACGGCGGCAAGGTGAACCTCGAGCGGCTGATCTTCGCCGAGACGGGGGAGATCTTCTACACGCCCGACCACTACCTGACGTTCTTCCGGTACAGCCCCATCCTCATGGAGTGGACCGAGTACGTCGCGCCGGAGGCCCGCTACGGCACCTCCGAGCCGGACTGGGACGCGTCGATCTACTACGCGTGACGACGCCGCGCCGCGCGACCACGCGCCGCCGCCCGACGTGACCGTCGACGTCGACCGGCGCGTGCTCGCCGGCGTGCCGGTGCTCCTCGCACGCCCGGGGGAGCACCGCGGACCGCGGCCCGTCGTGCTCTGGCTGCACGGCTTCCGCGCCGCCGCCGAGGACAACCGCGACGAGCTGGCGCGACTCGCCGCCGAGGGATTCCTCGCGGTCGGCGTGGACGCGGTGGGGCACGGCGCGCGGCGCGACGCGCGGCTCGCCGATCGCATCGCGGCCAGCCCGGGCGGTGCGCTGCCCGTCATGCTGGCGCTCGCGGACGCCACCGCGCGCGAGCTGCCCGCTCTCGTGGCGGCATTGATCGACGACGAGGGCGGCGATCCGGCGCGCGTGGCGCTCGTCGGCGTCTCGATGGGCGGCTATCTCGTGTACCGCGCCGTCCCCGCGCTCTCCACGCTCGCCGCGGCCGTGGCCCTCCTCGGCTCGCCCGAGTGGCCGGACCCGGAGAGCCCGCACCGGCGGCCGTCCGCGTTCCACGACGTCGCGCTGCTGTCGATCACGGCGGCGCGCGACGTCAACGTGCCGCCCGACGCGGCGCGTCGCTTCCACGCGGCGCTGGCCATCGGGCATCCGCGTCCCGAGCGCGCGCGCTACCTCGAGCTGCCGGACGCCGAGCACCTCATGAACGCCGCGCAGTGGAACGCCGCGATCGAGGCGGTGCTCGACTGGCTGCGCGTCCACCTGCGCTGATCCGCGCGCCGTCAGGCCGCGGGCCGCGTGAGTCGCAGGACGTCGCGCTCGAAGTCGAGCGTGACGTGGAAGCTCTTGAGGAAGTTGAGCCCGAGCAGCCCGCGCACCTCCGGGCCGACCGCGCGCAGCGTGCGCAGGTCCAGCGCGCAGACGGTGAGGCCGCGCGCGCTCGCCGCGCCGACGCGCAGCGAGTCCGCCGTGTGGAGCTGCACGCCGCCCGCGCCGCCGATCCCCACCACGCCGCCGACGACGCCGCGCCGCACCGGGAGCGAGAGCTCGCGCGCGAGCGCCGTGTCGACGCACGTGTAGGTCGCGCCCGTGTCGAGGATCAGCTCGTACGGTCCGCGGCCGTTCACGTGCACCGGGACGACCAGCGCGGCCCCGCCCGGCCCGGCGAGCCGGAAGGCGAGCTCCCCGGCCGTGCTGTCGGCGGGCGCGGACGCGGAGGCGGGCGTCCCCGGCAGCGTGCACGCGAGCAGGCCGGCGGCGATCGGCAGGACGAGCAGGAGGACGAGCGGCCGGACGAGCGGCCGGACCGGCGGACGCACGTGCGAACGGACGTGAGTCGCCGTCGGGCGGCGGGCGGACGGCGACGTGAGCGGATGCGGCATCGGATCTCCGGGTGGCCGGCCCAGCCAAGCAAGACCCGCGCTGCGCGGGCCGCTCCCGCGGCCGCCGTCGAGATGGGTCGATCGTCCCTGGGGGCGCTCTCGCGAGACCCCGACCTTCCGCCGGTGTCCTCCACGCTCACCTCCGGAAGGGAGTCTCCCATGTCCCGCTCGCCACTCGCCCGCGCGCTGCACCTGGGCGCGCTGCTCGCCCTCCCCGCGCTGACGGCCGCCGCCGCCTCGGCCGCGCCCGCCGCCGCCACGACGCTCGCCGCCGTCCAGGCGCCCTTCGCCTTCACCGCCGCCGACCTGGAGGCCTACGAGCGCGGCATCGCGCGCGAGGCCGAGCTGGTGCAGGCGGCCCGCGCCCGCGGCCGGGCCGCGCGGACGCCCGCCGAGCGGAGCGCCGCGGCGCAGGCGGAGTGGGAGGCGGCGACCGTCCCGGGCGGCGCGCAGGCCGCGGGGCTCCCGCTCGCGCGCTACCGGCAGGTGCGCGCGACGCTGCACCACGTCCTCTCCACGCTCGACTTCCAGGGCAAGATCGACGGGCCGCAGGAGATGGACGTCTCGGCGGCGAGCCCGGAGATGAAGCGGCGCCTGGCCACCGACCCGATCGCCGGGCTGGCGCCCGCCTCGGCGGCGGCGCTGCGGGCGCGGATGGATCGCGTCGTCTCCGCCTACGTCGCCTACGTGACGCTCGTCGCGGTCAACGGCTGACCGGGGGCGGCGCGACGGCCGGCGGCGCGTCGGCGAGGCCCGCACCGTGCGGACGGTGCGGGTGATCGTCGGCCCACACTCTCCAGCCCTGCGCTCCCATGCCCGCTTCCCGCGTCCAGATCGAAGTCGAAGACGGCGTTCCCGACCTCTACTGCCCGGCGTGCGCCGCGCCCGTCTACACCCAGGAGGACGGCACGGCGGAGCAGACGTGCGAGCACGTCCGCTTCTTCATCGACTGGGAGGGCGAGCTGTCGCTCGCCGAGCCGGACTCGTTCGCCGGCGAGGACGCGGCGACGCAGCAGCGCATCATCGACCTCGTCGAGCAGACCGACAGCTGGGACGAGTTCCTCGACAAGGTCGTGAACGTGCTCCCCGCCTCGGCGATGGTGCTCGAGCTGTCGCAGCCCGACCGCGCGGGCGGCGAGGGCGAGGACGAGGAGGGCGAGGGCGGCACCGCAGTCGTCGCGTTCGACTTCGCGTCGCCCGAGATCGCCGACGAGTAGACGGGTCGAGCGGGCGACGGCCCCGTTCGCCGGCGTGCGCGCGACTTGCACTCGCGCGCCGCCATGTCGTCACTCCGCTCGCCCGTCGCCCCACCCATCCGCATCGGCACCGCCGGCTGGTCGCTGCCCAAGGCCGAGCAGCACGCCTTCCCCGCGGAGGGCACGCACCTCGAGCGCTACGGCGCGCGCCTGCCGGTCGTCGAGATCAACTCCAGCTTCTACCGCCCGCACCGCCCGGCGACGTACGCGCGCTGGGCGGCGAGCGTGCCGGCGGGCTTCCGCTTCGCGGTGAAGGTGCCGCGCACGATCACGCACGAGCGCCGCCTGCACGACGCGGACGCGCTGCTCGACGCCTTCCTCGGCGAGGCGACGGCGCTCGGCCCGTCGCTCGGCTGCCTGCTGGTGCAGCTGCCGCCGAGCCTCCGCCACGACCCGCCGGTCGTCGACGCGTTCCTGGCCGCGCTGCGCGCCCGCCACGACGGCCCCGTGGCGCTGGAGCCGCGGCACCCGAGCTGGTTCACGCCCGAGGCCGAGCGTCCGCTGCGCGCGCACGGCGTCGCGCGCGTCGCCGCCGATCCCGCGCCGGTCCCCGCGGCCGCCGAGCCGGCGGGCGATCCGCGGCTGGTCTACGTGCGCCTGCACGGATCGCCGCGCATCTACTACTCCGACTACGACGCCGCGTACCTCGACGCGCTCGCGGTGCGCCTGCGCGCCCTCGCCGACGGCGGCGCCGACGTGTGGTGCATCTTCGACAACACGGCGCTCGGCTGCGCGACGGCGAACGCGCGCGCGCTCAAGGCGCGGCTCGGGGGGTGAGCGTCGAGCGCTCAGCGCTCAGCGCTCAGCGCGTTGTACGATCGCTGAGCGCTGAGCGCTGATCGCTCGACGCTCCCCGCCCTTCAGCGGGCGCGCGCGTGCACGGCGCGATCGTCTGCCGTCGCGACGACGCATGAAGGCGGGGGCATCGGGGCGTCCGCCGAGCGACCTCGAATCGGCACGTGCGCGCATGCGCCGGCATCCCGCGCGCCGAATGCGCACGCGCCGATTCGCGAGCCGGCGGATGCCCCGATGATCCCGTCCGCGCGCGCGACTCGCCCGCCACACGGCGCCCCGAGCACCAGCAGCCGAGCGCGCTAGGTCAGCTGCACCATGTCGAGTGCACCTCGTGCGCCGACATTCTCGGCGTCGTGAGCGACGCCTCGTGCGCGCTCGGCGACGACTGCACTGGACGTAGGCAGAGCTCCGCATCGGTGAGGACGCCGGCCGTGCCGGCTGCGCAGGGAACGCGCCGTGTCGACGCGCGCACGTCATCGACGTGCGGCGACACGTGTCATCGTCGTCGATGTCCGCGTCGCCGCGGACACGGCGCGCGCGCGCGAGCCTGCCTGCCCATCACGCCACCTCGCCCCGTGGGGTTCTCATGCGCACGTCGATCTTCCGCACCTTCCTCGCCGCCGGCGCGCTGACGCTGGCCGCCCTGGCTCCTCAGTCGCTCGCCGCGCAGCAGCCGCTCTCCTTCGGAACGTGGACGTCGTTCGAGTGGTGGGAGGGCGCCGGCGCGGTCGACGGCGACGGCTTCTCCTTCGCGTCGCTGCTCGAGACGCGCGTCCGCGTCACCGACGCGTGGTTCGGCGGCGACGCCTTCGACATCCTGATCAACGGCACGCCGTTCACGCGGACGCCGAGTGTCGCGTTCGGCGGCACCGGCGAGGCGATGGACGGTGAGAGCGCGTGGATGGACGCCGCGCTCGGCAAGACCGAGTTCGTGCTCGCGCCCGGCCAGTACACGATCTCGCTCCTGGTGCGCGAGAGCGATGCGCTCCCGTATGGCGAGGGCTTCCTGCGCGTCGACGAGCTGACGCCGTCGAGCACCGTGCCCGAGCCCTCGTCGCTGCTGCTGACCGCGAGCGGGCTCGCCGCCGCCGGCCTCGCGGCCGCTCGTCGCCGCACGCGCGCGTGATCCCGCGCGTCGCCTCCCGCCTTCGTACATCCGAGACTTCGATGCGCACCGTTCTCCGACGGCTCGCGGGGGCGTGGTCCCCCGCCGCCGTGCTGCTCGCCACCGCCCTCGCCGCGTGCGGCGAGAGTGGATCCAGCCCGCTCGCGCCCGACGCCGCACCGCATCGCGCGATCCGCGACGCGGCGCGCAACGGCGGCACGCCGGGCTTCTACTTCATCTCGCCCATCGCGCCGACGCTGCCGACGTATCCCGGCACCTTCGATCCGGCGCGCTTCACCGCCGTCGAGATCTGCGTCTGGTCGGGGACCGCGTGCACCGGCCCGCTCGTCGCGCGCTACGCCGGCACCGACATCCAGGTCAACACGGCGGGCCAGCACTATCGCGTCGACTGGCCCACGGTCGGGCTGTCGAACGCGAACGTGTATCGCATCCGGGTGATGGAGGGTGCGAAGGAGCTCGGGCACGCCGACGCGAAGATCCCCGCGCCGGGCGAGACGCCGACGAGCCTCGCCGCACAGGGCATCGTGACGCTCGGGAACGCGAGCCGGCTCAGCATCCGCTATCGCCTCGAGGTCCCGCCGCCGAACGGCGCGCCCGTCGTCACGATCGTCGCGCCGGCCGACGGCGCCGTGATCCCCGTCGGCCAGCCGATCACGCTCGCCGGCACCGCGAGCGACGCCGAGGACGGCGACCTGTCGTCGCGGATCGTGTGGCGCTCGCACCGGCTCGTGGAGCCCATCGGCACCGGCGCCAGCATCCCCGCGCCGCTTCCCGGCGGCCGCCACGCCATCACCGCGTCGGCGACCGACGACGGCGGCGCGACCGGCACCGCCAGTCGGCAGCTCGTCGTCAGCATCGTCACGCTGCCCGCGACGCTGAACGTCGGCTACGGCGCGACCGCGTCGCTGCCGATCACGCTCACCGAGCCCGCGCCCGCCGGCGGCCTCACGCTGAACGTCGCGAGCAGCGCGCCCGATCGCGTGGGCGTCGTGACGTCGACCGTGACGATCCCGGCCGGCGCGCAGAGCGCGAGCGCCACCGTGCGCGGCGCCGCGCCCGGCAACGCCGGCGTGACCGTGTCGCACCCCGACTACGGGGCCGCGTCGGCGCAGGTCGCGACGACCGCGCAGCTCGAGATCACGCAGGCGTCCATCAGCTTCCCGCAGGGGCGCAGCGAGCCGCTCACGGTCGCGCTGCGCAGCGGCGGCGTGAACGTCGCCGCGCCGGCCGGCGGGCTGACGGTGAACCTCGCCTCGTCGAACGCCGGCTGCGCCGCCGTCGCGCAGACGGTCACGATCCCCGAGGGGCTCGTCAACGTCACCACGCCCGTGAGCCACGGCGGCTCGGCGGCCACGCCGTGCACCGCGAGCATCACCGCGAGCGCCGCCGGGCTCCCCGAGATCACGAACGACGACGTGACGGTGAGCGTCGCGCAGGCGCCCGTGATCACGCTCGGCGCCATCGGCCGCGTCGGCGCCGGGCTGCGCAGCACGAGCACCGGCGTGTCGCTCGGCGCGCCCGCGCCCGCGGGCGGCGTCACCGTGACGCTGGCCAGCGCCGACCCCTCCACGCTGCTCCTCTCGGCGGACGGCGACGCGGTCGGCGCGCCGACGGTGAGCCTCGCGATCGCCGCCGGCAGCTCGTCGGCGAGCTTCCACGCGCACGCCCTCGCCGGCAGGACCGGCACGATCGCCGTCACGGCCACCGCGCCCGGCTACGCGTCGAGCAGCGTCTCGGCGACCGTCGTGCCGGCCGCGGTCGACATCCAGGACCTCGACGCGGCCACCACGTCGCTCGCGCCGAACGACCCGTTCACGGTGCGCGTGGGCCCGGTCGACGCGGCGGGCACGGGGATCGGCACCTCGCAGGTCGTGCGTCCGGGCGGCACCGCCATCGCCGTCACCGTCGCGAATTCGAACGCCGCGGTCGCGCAGCTCGTGACGAGCGCCGGCAGCGCGCAGACGCGCACCGTCACGATCCCGGTCGGCGCGAGCAGCTCGCCGGGCACCGTGGCGACCGGCGGCATCGCGCTCGACCCGATCGCCGGCGGCACGACGACGCTCACGGCCAGCGCGCCGGGCCACGTGTCGGCGACGACCGCGACGCGCGGGGTGACGGTCTCCGCGTCCTCGCTGACGATGAGCGGCGGCAACACGCGCATCGGCGCGGGGCTCCGCAGCGGCAACTCGTCGATCTCGCTCTCCGCGCCCGCGCCCGCCGGCGGCGTCGCGGTGACGCTCACCAGCGCCGATCCGTCCAAGCTCCTCGTGTCGGACGGCACCGCCTCCTCCGTCGGCGCCGCGTCCGTCACGCTCACCATCACCGCCGGCAACAGCAGCGTGGCCTACGCCGCGCACGCGGTCGAGGGGCAGAGCGGCACGGTGGAGATCACCGCGACGGCGTCGGGCTACACCAGCGCCAGCGCCACGATGTCGATCGTGCCGCTCACGATGGAGCTCCTCGACCTCGACGCCACGACCACCTCGCAGTCGGTGGACGATGCGTTCCGGGTGCGCGTGGGCGCGCTGAACGTCGCGGGCGACGCGATCGGCACCCACCAGGTCGTCCGCCCGGGCGGTACGCCGATCGTCGTGACGCTCACGAACTCGAACGCCGCCGTCGCGCAGCTCGTGACGAGCGCCGGCCGCGCGCAGACGCGCACGGTCACCGTGCAGCCGGGCGAGGAGTTCTCGCCGAGCACGGTGTCCACGGGAGGCGTCGCGCTCGATCCGCTGGCGGGCGGCACCACGAGCGTCACGGCCACCGCCGCGGGCGTCGTCAGCGTCCCGGGCGCCACGCGCTCGGTGACGGTCAGCGCGCCGAAGCTCACCGTGAACGCGAACGGCACGCGCCTCGGCGCAGGGCTGCGCACGAACGCCGCCTCGGTGAGCGTCTCGCTCGAGGCGCCGGCGCCCGCGGGCGGGCTGGCCGTGACGCTGACCAGCAGCGACGCGTCGAAGCTGCTCCTCTCGACGGGCAGCGGCACGACCGAGGGCGCGGCGACGGTGACGGCCACGGTGCCGGCCGGCTCGCAGAGCCTCGGCTTCTATGCCCACGCGCTCGAGGGCGCGCGCGGCACGGTCACGGTGACCGCGACGGCGCCGGGCTTCACGAGCAGCAGCGGCACCGTCAACGTCGTGGCGCCCGCGCTCCAGATCATCTCGCTGCAGGGCACCGCGACGACGCTCGACGCCAACCAGGCGTTCTCGGTGCGCGTCGGCGCGGTGGGGACGTCGGGCACGGGGATCCACGACGTGCAGACGGTGCGCCCGGGCGGCACGCCGGTCGTGGTGACGCTGACGAACGGCAACGGCGCGGTGGCGCAGCTCGTGTCGAGCGCCGGCGCCGCCCAGACGCGCACCGTCACGATCCCGGTGGGCGACAACATCTCGCCCAACTCGGTCGCCGGCGGCGGGGTCGCCTTCGATCCGCTCGGCAGCGGCACGACGACGGTCACCGCGACCGGGCCGGCGCAGGTCTCGGACGCGCAGCAGGTCGTCGTCAGCGCGCCGAGGCTCACCCTCAACCTCGGCACGACGCGGCTGGGCGCGGGGCTCCGCTCCTCGACGCAGAGCATCCAGATCAACACCATCGCGCCGGCCGGCGGCCTGCCGGTCACGCTCACCAGCTCCAGCCCCGGCGTGCTGGTCGTGTCGGACGGAGGCGCCACCTCGGTCGGCACGGGATCGGTGACGCTCACGATCCCGGGTGGCAGCTCGACCGTCGCCTTCTACGCGCACGGCATCGAGAACCAGACGGGCACCGTGACGCTCACGGCGTCCGCCCCGGGCCTCACCAACGGCACGGGCTCGATCACAGTGGCGCCGATCGGCATCGAGTTGATCAACGTGCCCACCACGACCGGCCCCACGTCGGCCAGCACGGCGTTCCGCGCGCGCGTGGGGGTGCTCAACACCGCCGGAACGTCGCTCTTCACCTCGCAGGACGTGCGGCCGGGCGGCACGCCGATCGTCGTCACGGTCGCGAACTCCGACGCCAGCGTGGCGCAGCTGGTCACGAGCGCGGGCGCGGCGCAGACGCGCACGGTGACGATCCCGACGGGATCCGACGTGTCGCCGTCGACGGTCGCGACCGGCGGCATCGCCTTCGATCCGCTCGCCGTCGGCACGACGACGCTCACGGCCACGGCGCCCGGCACCACCGCGACGACCGCGGCGACGCAGACGGTGCGCGTGCAGTGACCCGCGCGGCGTGAGGACGGGCGGCGGCGCCGAACGCGCCGCCCGTCTTCCCGCGGTCCGGAACGCAGCGAGGGACCCATCGTCCGAGGTGAGGAGCACGCTCCCCGCCGACGACGATGGGTCCCTCGCTGCGTTCCGGTCGATCGCGTACGGCGAGCCGCGGCCCCGCGGTCCCGCGGTCCCGCGGTCCCGCGCTGCGTCAGCCGCGCGAGCGCACGGTGGGCGTGGCGTTGGCGGGGACGCGCAGCAGCGAGTCCGCGACCAGGTACTGCCGATCGAACGCGAGCGCGCGGCGGCGCGCCTCGGCGCGGCCGAAGCCGAACTCCGCGATGCGCCCCTCCAGCAGGCGCGTGACGTACGGCGTCGCGCCCGCCCACTCGGCGCTGTCGACCGCGACGCCCGCCGCCGCCAGCTCGCGATGGAAGCGCTCGCGCCACGCCGGCGTCACGCGGAACGTGCTGTCCGCGCCCTGCGCCAGCTCGTACGCCAGCCGCTGCAGCACGTCGCCCGCGCGCGCCGTGCGCCCCAGCTGCCGCGCCACGCGCAGCTCGATCGTCGTGAGCGTGTCGCCCTCCACCACGACGTCGGGCGCGATGCCGCCGCCGCCGCCGACCAGCGGGCGTCCGCCGAGGCTGCGGTGCAGCGAGTCGCCGGCGATGCGGCCGTCGCTGGTGCCGCGCCACGCCGAGTCGGCGGCCGTGCGGTCCCGATGGATCGAGCGGCCGCTCGGCGTGTGCCAGCGCGACGTCGTGAGCTTGAGCGCGTAGCCGCCCTGCACCGGGAAGACGCCCTGCGCGAGCCCCTTCCCGAACGACCGCGTGCCGACGACGAGCGCGCGGTCGTGGTCCTGCAGCGCGCCGGCGATGATCTCCGCCGCCGACGCGCTGCGCCCGTCCTGCAGCACGATCACCGGCAGGTCGCGCTGCGCGCCCGTCCCGCGCGTGCGGATCGTCGAGACGCCCGTGCGCTCGCGCACGTCGAGCGCCGCGCTGCCGGGCGGCAGGAACTCGCCGACGATGCGCACCGCCTCGGGCACCGCGCCCCCGGGGTTGCCGCGCACGTCGAGCACGAGGCTGCGCGCGCCCGCGCGGCGCAGGCGCGCCACCGCGTCGGCGACGTCCTGCCCGGCCGTGCCGGTGACGCTCGGCAGCGGCAGGTAGCCGACGCCGCGGTCGACGAACGCGTACGGCACCGCGGGCACGTGCACGACGGCGCGCGTCAGCTGCATCTCCACCGGCTCGCCCGGGCCGCGCGCGATCGCCACGCGCACCGCCGTCCCCGGCGTGCCGCGGATGCGCGCGACCACGCTGTCGAGCGGCAGGCCGACGACCGACCGCCCCTCGACGCGCACGATGCGGTCGCCGCGCCGCAGCCCGGCCGCCGCGCTCGGCCCGCCCGCGTACACCTCGCCGACGATCGTGCGGTCGCCGATCGCGTTCACCTCGACGCCGATCCCCGCGTACTGCCCGAGCGTGCTGCGGTTGAACGACTCGAGGTCCTTCGGCGCGAGCAGCACGCTGTACGGGTCCTCCAGCTCGCGCACGAGCCCGCGCGCCGTCGCCTCGTAGACGTCGAGCGCCGCCGTGTCCGGGCGCAGGTGGCGGTCGGCCACCAGCTGCATGACCTGCTCGAGCATCGCGCCCTCGGGCGCGGGGGCGCGCCAGGCGGTCGCGGTCAGCGCGACGCCGGCGAGACCGGCGGCGCCGGCGAGGGCGGCCGCGGCGCGGCGGCGGCGGACGGCGCGCCGGGAGGGCGGGGGAGGAACGGGTGTGGGCACGGGCGGGGACGCGAGAGGGCCGCGACGGAACGCGACGGGACGCGGAGGAGCGGTCGCCGGCCGGCCGGAGGTCAGCCGGAGACGAGCCGTAAGGGAGCTTCGTCGGCGACGTCGTCCTGCGGAAGTACCAGCAGGAGCCGCGCGCCGCCACCGGGGGCGTCCAGCACCTCCACCCGGCCCCCGTGGCGCCGGGCCAGGTCGCGCACCACGCTCAGCCCCAGCCCGCTGCCGCCCGTCGCGCCGCCGCGGTCCTCCAGCCGCACGAAGGGCGACCAGATGCGCCGCCGGTCGCGCGCCGGGATGCCGCGCCCCTGGTCGTCCACCGTGATCGAGAGCGACGGGTCGCGCGGCGTCGGCGGGCTGAGGGTGATCGTCACCGTCTGGCCGTCGGGCCCGTACTTGATCGCGTTGTCGATCAGGTTGAGCAGGATCTGCCGCAGCGCGTCCGGGTCGAGGTAGACGGAGCAGCGCCCGGGCGTCACGCCGCACAGCCGCGTGCCGCGCGCCGCCGCCGCGGGGCCCATGTGCCCCACCACCTCGTCGACGACGTCGCACGCGTCCACCCAGCGCCGCTCCATCGGCAGCTCGTGGTGCTCGCCGCGCGCGTGCAGCAGCACGTTGTCCACCAGGCGCGCCAGCCGCATGCTCTCGCGGTGGATCACGTGCAGCCAGCGATACCGCTGCTCCGAGGTCTGCGCCGCGGGGCCGAGCATCGTCTCGCTCAGGAGCACCATGTGCGCGAGCGGCGTGCGCAGCTCGTGCGAGACGGCGGCGACGAAGTTGCGCCGCTCCTCCGCCAGCTGGTGCTGCCGGCGCAGCTCGAGGATGGTCGCGGCGATGAACAGCGCGCCCAGCACCGCGATGCCGGCGACCAGCCACTGCTCGGCGCCGATCGGCACCGTCGCGTCCACCAGCCGATTGCCGTGCGTCGAGTCGATCGCGACGTCGAGCGCGAAGCGCTCGTGCACGACCTTCGTGTAGTACGGCGACCGCCAGACGTCGTCGTCGTGCGCGCGCGGCGTGCGGAAGAGCACGCGCGTCCCCGACGAGTCGCGCAGCCGGATCGCGAGGATGCGGTTGTGCACCGTGTCGGAGTGCCCGACCTGGACGCGCGTCGTCCCGCCCGCGGACGCGGCGCCGTCGCGCGTGGCGGCGACCGGCTGCGCGGTCACCCAGTCGATCCCGTTGAACGACGGCACGAGCTGCGGCATCTCCCGCACCGAGTTGGCGAGCGTCTGCGCCCACCAGTACTCCGACGAGTACAGCACGCCGAAGACGGCGAGCGCGCGCCCGTTGGCGCCGCGCTCGACCCCGTAGATCACCTCGCCCCGCCGGTCGCCGAGCCGGAGCCGCGTGCGCGACACGTTGCGCCCGAGCGTCTCGATGCGCGCCCGGCGCCGTCCGAGGTGCGTGAGGATCGCGGGCGCCCATTCGCGCGCGGCGCCCCGCGCCTCGAACGTCGCCGGCGTCGGCCAGGCGCCGCGCAGGTCGATCCGGAAGACGCCGTGCAGCGAGTCCCCCGACAGCATCATGTCCTCGAGATGGCCCGCCACGTAGCGCTCGAAGCTCTCGAGCTCCAGCTGCGGCGTGAGCGACCGGCTCTCCATCCCGTGGACGGGCGCGATCACCATCATCTCGGTCGTGTACGTGAACGACCCGAGATGGTTGATCAGCCCCGTCACGACGTCGCAGACCTTGTCCTGCAGGGCGCGCGCGGCCGCGGTGCGCTCCTCGCGCCAGCGGTTGCGGATGGACAGCATCGCCACCAGCACGAGCAGCACCGTCGCGGCGATCGCCGCGAAGAACAGCACGTCCCGCCCGCGCATCGCGAGCACGTGCTGCGCGCTGCGCCGCGCGCGCGCGACGGGCCCGCGCCGCGTGTGCGGACTCACGCCGCGCTCGTCGCGCGCGTCGCGGTCACGCGGCGGAGGTCTGGTCGGCGTCGTACGCCGCGCGCAGCGCCGCGGCCACGCGACCGCGGCTCACGACGCCGAGCTTCGCGAGCACCTGCTCGGCGTGGTTGCGCGCGGTGAAGCGGCTGATCGCCAGCGCCTCGGCGATCTCGGGATTCGTCAGCCCGCGCGCCAGCAGCCGCGCGACCGCCGCCTGCCGCAGGGTCAGCCCGAAGCGCGCCACCAGCTCCTCGTCCGTGTAGCCGATGACGTCGGGCGCCTCGCCGGTCGCGGCGCTGGCCGCGCTGCTCGCCGGCGCAGGCTCCGCGGCGCGCGCGGCCGCCGCGCGGCGCAGCAGCGCGCTCACGCGCCCCAGCAGCTCGCCCACCGAGAACGGCTTGGTGACGTAGTCGTCGGCGCCCAGGCGGAACCCCTCGACCTTGTCGGCCGAGGCGCCGCGCGCCGAGAGGATCAGCACGGGCATCCAGACGCCGTCGTTGCGCAGCCGATCGAGGACGCTGAACCCGTCCATGCGCGGCAGGTTCAGGTCGAGCAGGATCAGGTCGGGCGTGCGCTGCCGCACCGCCATGAGCGCGTCGCGGCCGTCGCGCACGCGCTCGACGTCGTGGCCGGCGTGCGAGAGGTTGATGGCGAGCGCCTCGGCGAGATCGTCGTGGTCCTCGACGATCAGGATGCGGGCGCGCGGGGAGGCGCGATCGGACACGGTCGCGGAGGTCCTGCGGCGGGTGGGGGAGACGTGGACGCCTGAGGCTACAGCGTCAGGACGAGCGAGGGATAGTGCAGGTGACCCATCCGGCGCCGCGGCGTCCGCCCGGCCGCCGTCGCGCGGCCGCCGCCCGGCCCGCGGCCCGCGTTCCGTGTCAGCTGACCCATGGCCGCCGGGGGCCGTCCGCCCGACCGTGGGCGCCATGGCCAACGCTCCGACCCCGATGCTGCGCGCGCTCCACGAGACGGCGGAGGCGCTCGCGCCCGGCGCCCCCATCCTGCACCGCTGGGCGGTCGCGGAGCTGGAGGGGCGCGGCGCGCCGCACGCCGGCTGGCCGCCGCACGCGCTCGCCCTCGTGCTGCACGCGACGCTCGCGCTGCCCGACGCCGCGCGCTTCGCGCCCGAGATCCTCGACCTGCTGCGCGCGATGGCGCCGTACCCTCAGGTGGCGTGGCTCGCCACCTCCGCGCTGCGCGACTACCTGATGCCGGGCGACCGCTGGGCCGTCCCCGTGCTGGCGGACGCGGCGCGCGGACGCGGCCCGCTCGCCCCCGCGCCGGCGATGGAGGCGCTGGCGGTCGTCGGCGATCCGGCCGCCATCCCGCCGCTGCTGGACATCGCGGCCCGCCCCGGCCACGTGCTCGCGCCCGTGGCCGCGCTGGCCCTCGGCCGCCTCGGCGCGCACGAGGCGGTGCCCGCGCTGCTCGCGCTGCTCGGCCGTGCGCGCGAGCCCGCCGTGGTGACGGCGCTCGGGCTGCTGCGCGCGCCGCAGGCCGCGCCGGTGCTGCGCGCGATGCTCCCCGCGCTCCTCCGCTCCGGCGGCACGCGCTACCTGGGGCACGGCGGCGCGGACGACGCGCTGCTCGCCGCCGTCGCGCACGCGATCGGCCGCATCGGCGACGACGACGCGGCCGCGGCGCTGCGTCCGCTGCTCGCGCGCGGGCACAGCCCCGTCGCCGTCGCCGCGGCCGACGCGCTCACGCGGCTCGGCGACGCGAGCGGCCTCGCGCTGCTGCGCGCGCAGGCGCACCAGTGGGACGCCGCGCGCCGGCTGGCGCAGCTCGGACTTCCCGACGGCGTCGCCGCGCTGCGCGTGTGCTATCGCGCCGATCCGCGCTTCTGGCCGCGCGGCGCCACGCGCGACGCGCGCGGTCGGCAGCAGCTGCTGCGCGCGCTCGGCTACGCCGGCGAGGAGGACGACCTGCTCTTCCTGGCGTGGGTCGCCGCGCACGACGACGACCGCACGGAGCAGGGATGGACGCTCGCCGAGGAGGCGCGCCGCGCCGCGCGCCGCATCGCGATGCGCCGAGCCGCCCGGCTCGCGCCGCACGATGCGCCGCACGATGCGCCGCACGATGCGCCGCACGATGCGCCGCACGATGCGCCGCACGATGCGCCGTGTGCGGACGCGCCGACGGTGGTTCACGTGACCCACGCGTGGCAGGCCCCTTCGGGATAGCGTGCGAGCTCGTCCTTCCGGTCCCTCCACCACGCCACGCGCGATGTCGTCGATGCACGCTCCGCCCACGCCGCCTCCATCCGTCGAGCACGAGCCGGAGGACGCCGTGACGAACGCGTCGCGCACGGCCGCCGAGCGCGCGCACGACGCCGCGCTCGTGGCGCGCGTCATGGCCGGCGACGACGCGGCGTTCGGCGAGCTGGTGGCGCGCCACCGCGAGTGGTGCGTGCGCGTGGCGACGCGGCTGCTCGGCTGCGAGGACGACGCGGAGGACGTCGTGCAGGTGAGCCTCGCGCGCGCGCACCGCGCCATCCACCAGTGCACCGCGCGCGAGCAGTTCGCGCCGTGGCTGCGCAAGATCGTGCTGCGCCGCTGCTACTCGGTGCACGAGCGGCGCACGCGGCGCGCGCGCTGGGTGCGGCCGATGGAGAGCGGCGACGAGCAGGTGGGCGAGGACGCCGAGCTGCGGCGGCTCGAGCTGCGGCTGGACGTCGCGCGCGCCATGGAGGCGCTGCCCGACTACTACCGCGACGCGGTGACGATGCGCTACCTCGTGGGCCTCGACTACCGCGAGATGACCGCCGCGACCGGCGTCGGCTGCTCCGCGCTCAAGATGCGCGTGCAGCGCGGGTGCGCGCGCCTGCGCGCGGCGATGCCGCCGCTGCACCACGACGCCGCCTGACGCGTCGGCGACCGATCCCGCGCTTGGATGGGTCAACTGGCCGATGGCTCGTCGTCGCCGCGAGCCGTACGGTCGTCGCATGACTTCCCACCACACTCCTCCGCGCGTCGCGCCGCGAGCGCTCGTCGGTCTCGCGCTCCTGCCGCTCGCCCTCGCCGCCGCGTCGCCGCGCGATGCCGCCGCGCAGCCCACCGGCGCGCCCGACGTCCGGCCCGCCTCGCGCGCCGCGACGCCCACGCGCGTGGAGCCGCTGCGCATCCCCGCGCTCTACACGCCGAACGCGCCCGGCGCGACGCTCGCCTGCGCGCCCGCCGAGTCGCGCGACCTCGACGCGCTGAGCGACGAGTTCACGGACGCCGCGACCTTCCGCGGCGCCGGCGCGCGCTGGCGCTGGTTCCACGAGCAGAACGGCTGGCCGACGATGCTGCGCCGCGCCGACGGCGACGCGCAGCGCGGGCAGCTGTACATGGAGCCGGCGACGAGCGGCTGGTTCGCCGACTTCCACGCGCCGCTGCTCTACCAGACGGTCACCGGCGACTTCGACGTCACGGCGCGCGTGCTCGCGTCGTCGGCGGCGCACGCGGACTCGCTGCCGCGCGCGACCTGGTCGCTCGTCGGGCTGATGGCGCGCCAGCCGCGCGCGGTGACGCCCGACAGCTGGGCGCCGCGCGGCGAGAACTGGCTGTTCATCACGACCGGCACCGCCGAGGCGCCCGGCGTGCCGGTGATCGAGACCAAGTCGACGGTGAACAGCGGCTCGAACCTCAAGCTGCGCCCCGCCCGCGCCGGCTGGCACGAGCTGCGGATCGTGCGCCTGCGCGAGACCTTCCTGCTGCTGTCGCGCGCCGAGGGCGAGCCGTGGCGGCTGCGCGAGCGCGTGATGCGCCGCGACCTGCCGTACACGATGCAGGTGGGGCTCGTCGCGTACAGCGACGGCACGAGCACGCCGCCCGCCTGGCGCGACCCGCGCGTGCACAACACCGCCGACTCCACCACGCGCGCGGGCATCGGCGCGCCGGACCTCGGCGCGCGCATCGACTGGGTGCGCTTCCGTCGTCCGCCCACGCTGCGCGACGTCGCGCCCGACTGGCTCACCGACCACGCGGTCGCCGAGTCGACGATCCTGCGCTTCCTCGACTGCGGCGCGGCCGCGCGCTGACCGCGCACTGACCGCGCGCGGATCGCGAACGACGCGGGCGCCCGCTCCATCCCGGAGCGGGCGCCCGCGTCGCGTTCCGACGGCGCATGCCGGCGTGCGTCAGTCTTCCCGGTCGAGGCGGCGCACGTACTGGACCGCGAGCAGCGCGATGCCGACGGGGACGAGCGCGTGGTAGAGCCCCTCGTGCCATCCGAGCACGGCCCACCCGAACAGCCAGAAGGCGAGGACGAGCACTCCCATCGCGCCCAGGATCCCGAAGCTGTGGCGTGACAACATGGCGTCTCCTCGTGAGGTTGCACCTACACTCGGCGCCGCGTGGAGCCGAGGCAAGCACGACCGCACGCCCTCCGGAGACGCTCCACATGTCGCTCGCGCCATCCCTCGCGCCGTCCGTGCGTGCCCCGGCGATCCCGCGCCGCGCCGCCGCGCGCCTGCTGCTCGCGCTCGCGCTGGGCGGGTGCGCGGGGCTGTTCGGCCGCTCGCCCGAGGACCGCGCGATCACGATCGACCTCCCCATCTCGCGCGACGAGGCGATCCGCCGCACGCTCGCGACCTTCCGCGTGCAGGGCTACACGGTGCGCGAGTCGCTGACGTCCGGCACCACGCCGGAGACCGAGCCGTTCGTGCACGACGGGCAGGACGGCGACGCGGAGGCGGTGTTCCGCGCCGAGATCACGGGCTCGGGGCGGGAGTCGCGCGTGGTGCTGACGGGGACGTACCGGCGCCGGCAGCTCGCGGGGATCGTGCGCGGCCGGGAACGCGAGGTGCGAAGGTCCGACGACCAGCTCGAGCGCGAGCTGTGGGATCGCCTCGCGAACCTGGGCCTCGTGATCCGGCGGCCTGGGCGCTGACGCGTCGTTCGTGCGCGGGAGACGGTATTGCTGAGCTCGGTTTCGAGCGCTACATAGCGCCTCGACTCCGTCGGCCGCTCGCGTACCTCGATCCCGCCTTCTTGCGCTCGCTCACCGCCCCCACGCTCAGCGCCCCCACGCTCAGCGCCGCGCTCGCGAGCGGCTTCCTCCTGGCCGCGTGTGGCGGCGAGACCGCGCCGTCCACGCCGAGCGCGATCGTCGGCGTCGGTGGGTCGGCCGTCACGGCGCGTGCGGGCGACGCCGTGCCCGTGGTCGTGCGCATCACCGCGGGGAACGGCCGCGCGCTGGCCGGTCAGCGCGTCACGTTCACGGCGGTGGGCGGCGGCGGGACGGTCGATCCGTCCACGGCGCAGACCGACCCCGACGGCCAGGCGCGGACGATGTGGACGCTCGGGCCGACGACCGGCGTGCAGACGCTGAACGCCACCGTCGACCCGCTGACGCCGCTCACCGTCGTCGCCAACGTCTCCGCCGGTCGTCCCGCGTCGATGGTCGCGCACGCGGGCGCCGACCAGCGCGCGACCGTCCATGCCGTGCTGGCGACGCCGCCGTCGGTACGCGTGCGCGACGCCGCCGGCAACGCCGTGTCGGGCGTGCGCGTGCTGTTCGCCGTGCAGGCGGGCGGCGGGCGCGTGACGGGCGAGTCGGCGACCACGGACGCCGGCGGCGTCGCCACCGTCGGCGCCTGGCAGCTGGGAGCGACGGCGGGCCCGCAGTCCCTGGTCGCGCGCCTCGCGGAGGGCGACGCCGCGTCGGTGCCGGGCGTCGCGTTCGCCGCGACGGCGACCGCCGGTGCCCCGACGCGCGTCGAGGCGGTGGTGAGCCTCACGAGCCTCGCGATCGCCGGCACGACGCTCGCCGCCGCCGACGCGCCGTCCGTGCTCGTCACCGACGCGGACCGCAACCCGGTGGCCGGCGCACCGGTGATCTTCACGGTCGCGAGCGAGGGTGCATCGCGCGACGTCGTGGTCGACACCGATGCGCAGGGGCGCGCCGCGCTCGGGGCGCTCGCGTTGCCGACGGCGGTCGGGACCACGACGGTGACCGCGCGACACGGCACCGCCGGCAGCGTCGTGTTCAGCATCGCGCGGCGCGCCGACGCGCCCGCGCGCCTCGTGGTCGTCCGTGGGAACGGCCAGTCGGTGACGGCGGGCGCCACGCTCGCCACGCTGCCCACGGTCCGCGTGACGGATCGTCACGACAACCCGGTGTCCGGCGTCGTGGTCCGCTTCGTCGCCACCGCCGGGCCGCTGACGATCGACGGCGCCGAGCAGGCGTCGGGCACGGACGGCACCGCGTCTCCGCGCGGCGTGAGCGTCGGTAGCACTCCGGGCGCGCGCACGATCGAGGCGCGCGCGGACGGGATCGCGCCCGCGGTGTTCACGCTCGCCGTGCTGTCAGGCGCACCGGCGAGCATCGCGCGCGTCGGCGCGACCGGCGCGCTCGCGCTGGTGGCCTACCAGCGCTCGGCGCCCGTCGCATTCGTCGTGCGCGATGCGGGTGGCTTCCCGGTGCGCGACGCCGTCGTCGGCTTCACGCTCACGCCGTCGACGCTCGGCACGCTGTCGACCGGGTCGGCGGTCACGGATGCGCAGGGGCAGACCAGCGTGACGCTGCAGGCCGGCGCGATCGCGGGCGAGGCGACGCTCCGGCTGACGGTCGGCTCGCTCGCCGCGACGTTCCCGGTCACGATCGCCCAGAACCGTCCGTACTCCGTGCGCGAGATCCAGGGCAACGGCCAGCGGGCGACCGCCTTCGGTCCGGTGTCGCTCGTGCCCACGGTCCAGGTGCGCGACTCGCTCGGCAACCCGGTGGCGGGCGTGCCGGTGCGCTTCATGCCATGGGCGACGGGGTTCGTCACGAACACCGTCGACACGACCGATGCGAGCGGGCGCGCCGACGCGGGCACCTGGGTGCTCACCGCGCCGGAGAACCGGATGTCCGGCACGGTGCTCGCCGGAAGCATCGTCGGCAATCCGGTCGAGTTCATCGGGACGGGCGTGGCGCAGAGCGGCCCGCTGCGACTGAGCTACTTCCGGGGCGACGATCAGAGCACCAACCGCTCGACGCCGGTCTACGTCTGGCCACAGGTGCGGGTGTTCACGGCGGCGGGGACGCCGGTCGCGGGCGTCGTCGTGCACTTCGCGGCCGGCGAGGGCGGAAGCGTGGGGCAATCGACGGTGACGACCGACGCCGACGGCCTCGCACTGCTCAAGGTGTGGCACCTCGGCAGCAAGCCGGGGGTGCAGACGCTGCGTGCCTTCGTGCCGGGCACCGACATGATCTACACGTTCCGGGCGTGGGCGTACTGAGGTCGCGAGCGGCCCGCCCTTCCACACACGAGGTGAGCAGAGCATGACGACGCCGCGCGAGGTGACGGACGACGAGGGGACGACGTGGAGCTGCGTGCAGGCGTTCGCCGGGCTGGGCGACTCCGACGCCGCGCAGGAGGCGGCCGAGCGGGCCGCCGAGGGGGAGGGGACGGTCGCCGTCGTGTGCACGCCGCGCGGGGGCGCGCAGTCGGTGCGCGTCACGCTGCCGACCGACTGGGAGGAGATGCCCGAGCCCGAGCTCCTCGCCGCCATCGCCGCCGCGCGCTAGCATGACGGGGTGACGCGCCCGCCCCGCCCCCGCCGATCCGCACCCGCGCCCCGCGCCGCGCTCGCCGGCGCGGCGCTGTCGACGCGGGCGGCGCTGGCGACGCTCGCGGGCCTCGCCGCGGCCGCGCCGCTGCGCGCCCAGCAGACGCGCGTCGAGCAGGCGCGCGCGGCGTCGCCCGCGGACACGGCGGCCGCGCCGTTCGTCTGCGAGGACCAGGGGCTGCGCGACGGCGCGGAGTTCGGGTGCCAGCTGCTCGCGCGGCCGACGGTGACGCGCTTCCCGGCGGGACCGCTGTACTGGCACCTCGCGCGCTTCGCGACGCGGGAGGCGGCGCAGGTCGCGGCGCGCTTCACCGACGTCGTCACCGAGGTCCCGACCGCGGACGGGCGCGAGGCGTGGCTGCACCGCTTCGGCGTCGAGGGCGACGTGCCGCGCGGCGGCACGCAGAGGGCGCGCGTCGGGCCGCTGCCGCTGCCCCGCGCCTCGCTCTACCGCGTCGACGTGCTGTACGCGGTGATGCCGGCCGGCGCGCGGACCGCGGTGCACGCGCACCCGGGCCCCGAGGCGTGGTACGTGCTCGCCGGCGCGCAGTGCGTGGAGACGCGCGAGGGCGCCGCGCACGCCGCGGCCGGCGAGGGGGGCATGGCGACGCGCGTGAACGCGCCCATGCAGCACGGGAGCACCGGCGTCGAGCCGCTGCGCGCGCTCTACCTCGTCATCCGCGACCCGGCGCGCGCGCGCACGGCACCCGCGCGCTGGAAGCCGAAGGGGGCGTGCGACGCGCCCGCGGTTCCGGCTCCCGCCGACACGACGCGCCCGTGAGCCGCACCCGCGCGGCCTGATCGGCCGGCACGGGTGTGGCGCACGGGCGCCCCCGCCGGACGCCCGTCAGCGCACGACGATCGGGATGTGGCGCGCGAGGTCGACGATCTCCTTCTGCGACGGGTTGGCCTGCACGCGCTGAAACCACGCGTCGTCCTTCGCGACGCCGCCCTCCTCCATCGCCTGCCGCGCGAGCTGCACGATCGTCTCGTTGCGCATGCGGATCGAGCCGTGCGAGACCGCCTTGCCGATCGACGTGGGCTCGTTGGTGCCGTGGATGGTGCGCGGCGGATCGTAGATCAGCTGCGCGCGGCCGAGCGGGTTCTTCGGGTCGCCCGGCTCGCGGCGCTCGCGCTGCTCGGCCCACGACTCGTCGGGCGGGATCCACTCGGGGTTGAAGACGACCTGCGTCACGCGCCACTCGCCCGTCTTCGTGGGCCACTCGGGCGATCCGACCGCCACCGGGTGCGAGGCGATGCGCTGGTCGCCGCGGAAGACGTGCAGCTGCCGCGTGGCGAGTTCGACCTCGTAGCGGATGTCGGCGAGCGGCACCGCGGTCGCGCCGCCGGCGGTCATCGCCATCGCGCTCGACTCGGCGGCCGTCGTCGGCGTCGCCGCCGTCGCGGTCGTCGGCGCCGCGCCCGAGGTCGCGGCGGCCGTGTCGCCCGCGCGCGCCGCCGAGTCGGCGGTATCGCTGCGGTCGCTCACCGTGCAGGCCGCGAGGAGGAGCGCCGCGGCGGCGACCGCCGAGCGCCAGGATCCGTGGAACGTCACCAGCATCGCACCATCCTTTCTGCTGAGGGAGCCGGCATCCCGAGCAAGACACGTGCGGGGGCGCGGGGCTGCGGGGCTGCGGGGCTGCGGAACGACCGACCCGCAGCTCCGCATCGCGCCCAGCGGGTCTCGTCGCAGCGCGACCGAAGAGCGAACTGCGTAGACGGGATTACGACGGATTGAAAGGGACCTATGGGGATGGCCGAGAGGTGGAAGCTCGAACCTCTCACCTATCCCCATAGGTCCCATTTCAATCCGTCGTAATCCTGTCCAATGCCGTTCGGATCCCGCGCGCCGGCGCATCCCGAGCGGCCCTTCCGCAGCCCCGCAGCCCCGCAGCCGCCTCCGGATCCGCCGCCCGCAGCCCACGGCTCCCTTAGGTTTCAGCTCTCCCCCACGGAACCCCCGCACGCAGTTCATGGCTCTCCTCGGCCTTCAGGACGTCTCGATCGCCTTCGGCGGTCCCCCGGTGCTCGACCACGCCGACCTCTGGATCGAGCGCGGCGAGCGCGTCTGCCTGCTCGGCCGCAACGGCGCCGGCAAGAGCACGCTGATGCAGCTGCTCGACGGCGCGATCGCGCCCGACACCGGCGAGATCGTGCGGCAGAGCGGCGTCACCGTCGCGCGGCTGGAGCAGGAGGTCCCCGAGGCGATCGCGGGCACGACCTACGACGTCGTCGCCGCGGGGCTCGGCGAGGCGGGGCGGCTGCTCGCGCGCTACCACGACGCCAGCGTGCGCGTCGCGCGCGACCCCGACGAGCGCGCGCTCAAGGAGCTGGAGCGCGTGCACCAGGCGCTCGACAGCGCCGGCGCGTGGGAGGTCCAGAGCCGCGTCGACACCGTGCTGCTGCACCTCGGCCTCGATGCCGACGCCGAGTTCGCGTCGCTCTCGGGCGGACGCAAGCGCCAGGCGATGCTCGCGCGCGCGCTCGTGCGCCAGCCCGACGTGCTGCTCCTCGACGAGCCCACGAACCATCTCGACGTCGACGCCATCGCGTGGATGGAGCAGTTCCTCATCGAGCGCGGCGTGACGCTGCTGTTCGTGACGCACGACCGCGCCTTCCTCCGCCGCGTGGCGACGCGCATCGTGGAGCTCGACCGCGGGCAGCTCGTCGACTGGGGGCGCGACTACGACGGCTACGTCGAGCGCAAGGCGGCCGCGCTGGAGCAGGAGACGCGCGAGCGCGAGGAGTTCGACAAGCGCATCGCGCGCGAGACCGTGCGGCTGCGCTCCTCGATCACCGCGCGCCGCACGCTGAACGAGGGACGCGCGCGCGCGCTGGACGCCATGCGCCGCGAGCGGGCCGCGTGGCGCGAGCGCGCCGGCACGGTGCGGCTGCAGGCGCAGGAGGCCGAGCGCTCGGGGCGCGTCGTGATCGAGGCGAAAGGCGTCGACTTCGCGTACGAGGGGCGCCCGATCGTGCGCGGCCTGTCGACGACCATCATGCGCGGCGACCGCGTGGGGCTCGTCGGTCCCAACGGCTCCGGCAAGACGACGATCATCCGCCTCCTGCTCGGCGAGCTCGCGCCCGACCGCGGCGCCGTGCGCCTCGGCACGGGGCTCGAGGTCGCGTACTTCGACCAGCTGCGCGAGCAGCTCGATCCCGACACGAGCGTCTTCGACAGCATCGCCGACGGCGGCGAGTGGGTGCGCATCGGCGACGAGCAGCGGCACGTGCACGGCTACCTGCAGGACTTCCTCTTCCCGCCCGAGCGGGCGCGCACGCCGGTGCGCGCGCTCTCCGGCGGGGAGCGCAACCGCCTGCTCCTGGCGCGCCTCTTCACGCGCTCGTTCAACCTGCTCGTGCTCGACGAGCCGACGAACGATCTCGACATCGAGACGCTCGACCTGCTGGAGCAGCTGCTGCTCGACTTCCAGGGCACGCTGCTGCTGGTGAGCCACGACCGCGAGTTCCTCGACAACGTCGTCACGAGCACGCTCGTGCTGGAGGGCGGCGGGCGCGTGGGCGAGTACGCCGGCGGCTACACCGACTGGCTGCGGCAGCGCCCCGCGCCCGCGACCGCCGCGGCGCCCGCGCCGAAGAAGGCGGCCGCCGCGCCCGCACCCGCGCCCGCGAAGTCGGAGAGGAAGCGCAAGCTGTCGTTCAAGGAGACGCACGAGCTGGCGGCGCTCCCGGACCGCATCGACGCGTGCGAGCGGGAGCGCGAGGCGCTGTACGCGTCGCTCGCCGACCCGGCGCTGCTGCGCGACGGCGCGGCGACCGCGCAGGCGACGGCGCGGCTCTCGGCGCTCGACGCGGAGATCGCGGCGCTGACGGCGCGCTGGGAGGAGCTGGAGACGATCGCGGCGGGGTAGGCGCGCGAGCCGACGTTGCGCACCGCCGCGCGCGAGTGTCCTCTACCGCACCCTCTCCCGCTCTCCATGCGCCCACTCGCCCTCCTGCTCGCGCTCACGCTCGCCCTCCCGGCCGCCGCGCAGCGCCCCCGCAAGGTGTTCGTCTCCGTCGACCTGGAGGGGATCGGCGGGGTCGGCACGCCGGCCATGACCAGCGCGACCGGCAAGGACTACGCGCTCGCCCGCCGGCTCATGACCGACGAGGTGAACGCGGTCGTCGCCGCGGTGCTGCGCGCCGGACCGGCGCAGGTGCTGGTCAACGACTCGCACGGCGACATGCAGAACCTCCTGCACGCGGAGCTCGACCCCCGCGTGCAGTACGTGCAGGGCTCCATCAAGCCGCTCGGCATGGTCGAGGGGCTCGACGCGAGCTTCGACGCCGCGATCTTCGTCGGCTACCACGCGCGCGCTGGCACCGCCGACGGCTTCCTCGCGCACACCGGCACGGGCGCGGTGAAGGGGCTCTGGCTCGACGACGTCGAGGTCGGGGAGGGGGAGCTCAACGCGCTCTATGCCGGCTCGCTCGGCGTCCCCGTCGTCATGGCGAGCGGCGACTCCACCTTCGTCGCGCAGTTCGGCGCCAGCGCGGCCGCGCTGCGCGCCTCGGCACCCGCGACGGTCGTCACGAAGGTCGCGGTCACGCCGCAGTCGGCGCGGCTGCTCCATCCGCAGGCGGTGCGCGACAGCCTCGCGGCCGCGGTGGCGCGCGGGCTCGCGGCGTCCGCCCGCCCGTTCGCGCGGAGCGCCGCGCGCGCGCCGGTGCGCGTGCGCCTCCGCCTCGCCGACGTCACCACGCCGCAGATCCTCGAGGCGATCCCCGGCGTCCGCCGCGTCGACGGCTACACGGTGACGTTCACCGCGCCGACGATGGCCGACGCGTACCGGCTCATCCGGCTGATGTACAAGTTCGTGGTCGTGTGAGCGGCGCGCGCGCGCGCGGCGCCGCCGCGAGCGCGGCGGCCGCGCTCGCGGTCGTCGCGCTCGGGACCCTCGCCGGCTGCGCGCCGCGCCGCGTGGCGGAGTCGCTCCTCCTCGGCGACCACTACCTCGCCGTCGCCGACGTGTCGTACGGCGACGACCCGCGCCACCGGCTCGACGTGTACCGTCCGCGCGCCGCGCTCTCGGGCGCGCCGGTGATCGTCTTCCTGCACGGCGGCCGCTGGAGGTCCGGGTCCAAGGCCGACTACCGCCTGCTCGGCAGCGCGCTCACGCGGCGCGGCTTCGTCGTCGTGGTGCCGAACGCGCGACTCGCGCCCGCGCACCGCTTCCCCGCGTGGGTGGAGGACGGCGCGCGCGCGGTGCGCTGGACCGCGGACCACGCCGCGGCGCTCGGCGGCGACCCGGCGCGGATCACGCTCGTCGGCCACTCGTCGGGCGCGCACACGGTCGCGCTGCTCGTGCTCGACGAGCGGTGGCTGCGCGCGGCCGGCGTGCCGGCGGGCGCGGTGCGCGGCGGCGTGAGCCTCGCCGGCCCGGTCGACACCACTTGGACGGACGCCGACGTGCAGGCGCTCATGGGCCCGCGCGAGGGGTGGCCGGCGACCTACGCCCGCACGCACGTCGACGGCACGGCGTCGCCGCTGCTCCTGCTGCACGGCGCGGCCGACGCGGTCGTGCGCCCGGTCGGGTCGCGCCGGCTGGCGGCGCGGATCACCGCCGCCGGCGGGTGCGCGCCGGTGCGGATCTACGACGGCGTCGGGCACGTGGGGCTCGTCGTCGCGCTCGGCGCGCCGGGGCTGCGCCTCGCCTCCGTGCTCGACGACGTGGCCGCGTTCGCGCGCCGCCCGGACGCGGCCTGCTCCGCGGCGCGCGCCGCGACCCGCTGATCGGCGCGGCCGATCCCTGGGGCGCCGAGCGCGTCGTGCGCGGCGTGCAGCGCCGTGATGGCGAGCGCGAGCAGGAAGGCGTGGGCGAAGCGGCGCGCGGCGGCGTGCGACATGGCGGACGGGGCGGGAGAGGCGTACGGCCCCACGATGCGCACGCCGGCGCGTCCGGCCAACGGCCGGCGGCCCGTCCGGACGGTTTCCGGACGGATCGGGAGCCAAGCGGCGGCCAGCGGCGTTGACCCGTCGCCGCCGTTGACCCATGGCGCGTGTCTCGCTTCCCTGCAGCCGCTTCCGCAGGCGCGTCCCGCACGCGTCTCCTGCACCCGTTCGCACGATCGACCACCAGACGACCGACCGCTGCCATGATTCCCGCCCTCGGCTACGCCGCGCACGATCCTTCCTCGCCCATGGCTCCCTGGCGCTTCGAGCGCCGCGACCCGGGGCCGAGCGACGTCCGCATCGCGATCCAGTACTGCGGCGTGTGCCACTCGGATCTCCACTTCGTGCGCGGCGAGTGGGGGCCCATCAAGTACCCGCAGGTTCCCGGACACGAGATCGTCGGCCGCGTCGTCGCGGTGGGCGACGGCGTGTCGAAGTACAAGGTCGGCGACACCGTGGGCGTCGGCTGCCTCGTCGACAGCTGCCGCACCTGCGGCTCGTGCAACGAGGGGCTGGAGCAGTACTGCGAGCGCGGCAACGTGCAGACCTACGGCGGCGTCGAGAAGGAGACCGGGCGTCCCACGCAGGGCGGCTACTCCAGCGAGATCGTCGTCGACGAGCGCTTCGTGCTGCGCATCCCCGACGGGATGGACCTCGCGTCGGCCGCGCCGCTGCTGTGCGCCGGCATCACGACCTACTCGCCGCTGCGCGAGTGGAAGGTCGGGCCGGGGATGCGCGTCGGCGTCGTGGGGCTCGGTGGGCTCGGCCACATGGCGGTGAAGCTCGCGAAGGCGATGGGCGCGGAGGTCGCGCTCTTCACCACCTCGCCCGACAAGGCGGCGGACGCGCAGCGCCTCGGCGCCTCCGAGGTCATCGTGTCGAAGGACCGGGCGGCGATGCGCGGCGCGCGCAACTCGCTCGACGTCATCCTCGACACGGTGTCCGCGCCGCACGACCTCGATCCGCTGCTCGCCACGCTCAAGCGCGACGGCACGCTCGTGCTGCTCGGTGGCGCGCCGACGCCGCACTCCTCGCCGGGCGCGTTCTCGTTCATCCTGCAGCGCAAGCGCATGGCGGGCTCGCTCATCGGCGGGCTGCCCGAGACGCAGGAGATGCTCGACTTCTGCGCGCAGCACGGTATCGGCGCCGACATCGAGCTGCTCCCCGTGCAGCGCATCGACGAGGCGTACGCGCGCATGCTGAAGAGCGACGTGAAGTACCGCTTCGTGCTCGACATGTCGACGCTGCAGCAGGGCTGATCGCCGCTGCCTGCGGTCGCGACGGGATGCGACGGAACGCCGCAGCCACCGCGGTCGTTCCCTCGCATCCCGTTCGCGTTGCGCCGCCCGTGCGTCGGGGGCGCCGGCGCGCGCAGGGTACGCCGTCTGCGTGGAGGACGTCCGCCATCGAGCGGAGGCTCCACATGTCGTTCAGTGCCGTGCGTGCGCGCGGCGTCGTGTTCGTGCTCGCGTGCTGCGGAGCCACGCTCCTCGGCGGCTGCGAGTACGTGCGGCTGCTGCGTCCCAGCGTCCTCAAACAGCTCAACCCGCGCGTCGTCCGCCTGGTCAACGAGCTTCCCGCCACCGACCAGGTGAACGAGGCGCTCATCGGGCGCCTGTTCGCGCACGGCGGCGCGGCCGACGCGCGCGTCGACCGTGACGGCGTGATGCGCGTCGCCGTCAACGTCCCGCGCGACAAGTACCTGTGGGAGCCGGCGATCATCATCATGCCGAAGGGCGGGGAGCTCGAGATCGACTTCACGAACCCCGACCGCGTGCTGCACGCCGCCTTCCTGCCCAGCAACGGCGGGCGGCAGATGCTCTGGATCCCCGAGAAGAAGGGCGGGCGCGCGCGCATCACCCTCGACCAGCCGGGCTACTACTTCTTCGGTTGCCCGGTGCAGAACCACGCGGGGCGCGGCATGATCGGCCTCATTCTCGTGAAGGGCGACACGCCCGCCGAGGCGAAGCTGGACCGCCCGCCGCAGCGGAGGCCGTGACCATGCGTCGACTGCTCACCGCCGGCGCGGCCGGCCTGCTCGCCCTGCTCGCGTGCGCGCGCCGGCCGCCCAACCTGCCGATCACGGAGCGCGCGGTGCCGTTCGCGTCGCTCAACGAGTCGATGCCGGGCAGCGCGCCGCCCGTGGCCGACGGCGTCACCTTCGAGCGGCTGCGCAACGCCCGCGCGGAGCCGCAGAACTGGCTCACGTACTACGGCGCCTACGACGGGCAGCGCTTCAGCGCGCTCGAACAGATCACGACGGCGAACGTGCGCAACCTGCGCCCCGCCTGGATCTTCAACTACCACCTGCTCGGGCTCTACCCGTCGGCGGTCACGCCGGCCTTCGAGGCGGCGCCGCTCGTCGTCGACGGCGTGATGTACGTGACCGGCCCCCACGGCTACCTGTGGGCGCTCGACGCCGAGACGGGGAAGAAGCTCTGGCAGTACCAGCACCAGATTCCGATCGACGTCGCGCTCTGCTGCGGCAACGTGAACCGCGGCGCCGCGGTCGCGCGCGGCAAGGTGTACATGGCGACGCTCAACGGCTTCCTCGTCGCGCTCGACGCGCGCACGGGCAGGCTGCTCTGGCAGACCGCGTTCGCCGACGTGCGCGCCGCCGAGAGCGCGACGCTCGCGCCGCTCGTCGTGAAGAACCTCGTGCTCGTCGGCAACTCGGGCGCGGAGTACGGCGTGCGCGGGCACATCGACGCGATCGACGCCGAGACGGGACGCCGCGTGTGGCGACGCTACACGGTGCCGCGTCCGGGGGAGCCGGGGAGCGAGACGTGGCCGGCGGAGCGCCCGCAGGACCGCGCCCGCGGCGGCGCGTGGGCGCGCGGCGGCGGGACGGCGTGGATCACCGGCACGTACGACCCGGAGCTCGACCTCGTGTACTGGGGCACGGGCAATCCCTCGCCCGTGTTCGACGGCGACGGGCGCCCCGGCGCGAACCTCTACACCAGCTCCATCGTCGCGCTCGACCCGGACGACGGCGCGATCCGCTGGCACTACCAGCTCACGCCGCACGACGTGTGGGACTACGACGCGGTCGGCGAGTCGATCCTCTTCGAGCAGGACGGGCGACGCCTGCTCGGCCACTTCGACCGCAACGGCTACCTGTTCGTCCTCGATCGCACCGACGGGCGGTTCGTGCGCGCCACCCGCTTCGCGCGCGCCGACTGGGCCGACATCGACGCGCAGACGGGGCGCGTGACGGTGCGCCGCGTGCCGAGCGACAGCGGCACGCGCATCTGCCCCGGGCCGGCCGGCGCGAAGGTGTGGAACCACGGCACCTACAGCCGGCAGACCGGGCTGCTCTACGTGCCCGTCATCGAGCTGTGCGCGACCTTCCGCCGCGAGTCGGAGGAGTTCAAGGAGGGGCTGCCGTACCTCGGCTCGGGCTTCCAGAACCGCGACGAGGAGGAGTGGGGGCACGTGAAGGCATTCGATCCGGCCACCGGCCGCGAGGTGTGGTCGTGGCGCGGCGAGGCGCCGATCGTGACGTCGCTGCTCTCCACCGCGGGTGGGCTCGTGTTCTCGGGCGAGCCGTCGGGGATGTTCAACGCGCACGACGCGCGCACCGGCACCGTGCTCTGGCAGTTCCAGACGGGCAGCGGCATCCACTCGAATCCGGTGACGTACAGCGTGCGCGGCAAGCAGTACGTCGCGGTCCCCGTGGGCTGGGGCGGATGGCTCGAGGGCTTCGCGCCCAAGAACTACGGCGTGCAGCGCGCCGTGTCGCTGGTCGTGTTCGCGCTGCCGTAGCGGCGCGCCGCTCGGTCCGGCTCGCCTTTCGCATCCGGTCGGGGCGTCCCATACTCTGCCGGCCGGCGCCGTCCCGCGGGACGGCGCCGGCGTCCGGCGATCTCCGCTCCCCTCCGACGATCGAGGAGCCGCGCCCATGTCCGGCGGCCGCCCACGCGCTCGCGCGTCGCACGACGACCGGTCCGCCGCGCGCGCCGGTCGCGCGGCGTGGCACCATGCGGCGCGCGCGTGTGTCGTCGTCGGGCTGGCGACGGGCGCGGGCTGCGACCGCGCGCCGGCGTCGACGGCGGCCGCCGGCGCGCTCGCCGAGGACCCCGAGGAGGAGGTGCTGCCCGCGCTGCCCGCGCTCCCCGCGTCCGTGCTCGACGTGCCGGTCGCGTACGATCTGGCGCCGGCCGTCGCCGCGCTCGAGTCGGCGGTGCCGCGCGCGTTCGGCGATCTCGACGACCGCAAGCAGATCCCCAGCCGTCCGCGCCTCTCGGTGGCGTTCGCGGCCAGCCGCGCGCCGTTCTCGGTGCGCGTGCGCGGGCCCACCGCGACCATCGCCACCGTCGTCACCTATCGGGCGAAGGGATGGTACGACGCGCGCTTCGCGCCCGACGTCGGCGGCTCGTGCGGCGTCGGGGCGGACAGCGCGCCGCGGCTGCGGGTGGCGCTCGCCACCACCGTGCGCCTCGACGGCGACTGGGTGCTCCATCCGCGCACGCGCGTCGTCGCCGTGGAGCCGGCGAGCGCCACGGTCCGCGACCGCTGCCGCGTCACGATCGTCGAGTACGACGTCACCGAGCGCGTGGTCGCCGCCGTGCGCGGGCAGCTGGAGGGGAAGGCGGCGCTCGTCGACGCGCGGCTCGCGCGCACCGACGTGCGGCGCCGCGTCGCGAACTGGTGGGGGCTGCTGCAGCGCCCCATCCGGCTCCGCGACAGCCTCTGGCTCGAGATCCGCCCGAGCTCCGTGCGGCTGGGCGAGCTCGCCGCGGAGGAGGGCGCGCTGGTCGCGCCGCTGACGCTGACCGCGGCGCCGCGCATCGTCACCGGGCCGCGCCCGGTCTCGACGCCCACGCCGCTGCCTCGGCTCATCCCCGCGGAGAAGGGCCACGGCGCCGACGACGCCCGCGGGCTGCGCGTGCACCTCGAGGCGGCCCTCGACTACGCGACCGCCGAGCGGGCGATCGCGCCCAAGCTGGTGGGGCGCGCGTTCACGCGCGGCGGGCAGCGCGTGGTCGTGCGCGGCGCGCGGCTGCGCGGCACCGCGGACGGGCGGGTCGCGCTCACCGTGCTGGTCGGCGGCGCGATGGACGGCGCGGTGCGCTTCGTGGGCCGGCCGCGCTTCGACGCCGCGGCCGGCGAGCTGCAGGTGCCCGACCTCGACTTCGACGTCGCCAGCGACAACGTCCTGGTGCGCGGCTTTGACTGGCTCAAGCACGAGGAGCTGCGCGACACGCTGCGGGACCGCGCGCGCTGGCCGGTCGCGGGGCTCCTCGACCAGGCGCGCGCGAAGCTGGAGCAGGGCCTCAACCGCGACCTCACGAAGGGCGTGCGCCTCGCCGCCACGGTGCCCGACGCGCGCGTGCTCGACGTGCGCGCGCGGCGCGACGCGATCGTGCTGCGGGCCGAGGCGCGCGGCGAGGCGTCGCTGCGCGTCAGCCGCACGGTGCCCGTGCCGTCAGGCGCGCGGCGTCGCGCGGCGCAGTCCGTGACCGACTAGCACCAGCCACACCGCCTGGCCCAGCACTACGGCGCCGAAGCCGTGCACGTCCAGCCGCAGGCGCCCCGCGAGCAGGAGCGCGAGCGTCGCGCCCGCGATGGCGATGCCCACCATCCCCGCCGCGCGCGGCAGCCGCGCCGTGCGCAGGATGGCGATCGACCAGAGCAGGATGGCGGCCGATCCCATGCCGACCAGCACCCGCGCCGAGGCCTGGTTGAGCAGCCCGCCGTAGCGCGCGAGCAGCAGCGTTCCCTCGCGCGCCGCGCCCGTCTCGCCGGCCGCGCGCGCGAGCAGCCCGGTCGACACGAAGCCGCTCGCCAGCGCGGCCAGCAGCCCCGCCACCGCGCCGATCGCGTGGAAGCAGAGCGCCAGCTCCGGCAGCGCGCCGCGCGTGGCGAGCCGGCGCGTGAGCACGACCGCGCCGTACAGCAGCATCGGCATCGCGGCGAGCGCGAGGCCGTGCACGCCCGCGCTCAGCCACGCGACCGCGCCGCTCGGATCGCGCAGGATCGCGCGGCCCGAGGGGTGGAACGCCATCGTCGCCAGCATCATCCCCGCGCCGGCGATCAGCGCCGCCCCGCCCGCGGGCGCGTCGACTCCGGCATCGTTCATCGCGTGCTCCGCTGCGCGTTCCGCTCCCTCGTGCATTGACCGTCCTCCGTCCGGGTGGCATGCTGCGTCGTGCCCTCGAGCGAGGGTACGCGCGACGCACGGGCGCGTCAGCAGGGCGGAACGCCGGGACACGCGATGTCGAACGGTCGGGGCGCAGGTGTTCGGAAACGCGGCGCCTCCGATCGGCGCGTCGTGCGCACGCAGCGTGCGCTGGGCGAGGCGCTGGTCGAGCTGATGCTCGTGCACGACTACGACGCGATCAGCGTGCAGCAGGTGCTCGACCGCGCGCGCGTGGGCCGCGCGACCTTCTACGCGCACTTCCGCGGCAAGCACGACCTGCTGCTGAGCGACGTCGAGCGGTTCTGGGGCGCGTTCGAGGCGCACTTCCTCCGCCACGCCGCGGGGACGACGCGCGTCGCGCCGGTGGCCGAGCTGTTCGCGCACGTCGCCGACGTCGCGCGCTTCCAGGAGGCGCTCGTGCGCGCGGGGCTGCGCGAGACGGTGCACGACCTCCTCGGCGCCCACATCGCGCGGCTCATCGAGCGTCGGCTGGCGGAGCTGCGTCCCGAGTCCGGTCGTGCGTCGCTGCCGCGCGGCGCGATGGCGCGGCTGTTCGCCGGCGCGCTGCTCGAGATGCTGCGCTGGTGGCTCGAGCGCGACGTGCGCCCGTCTCCGCGCGAGATGGACGCGCGCTTCCACGAGATCGTGTGGGGCGGCGTGGCGCGGGTCACGCCCTGACCGCCGCCGAACACGACGCGACGCACGAACGCGCGAGCGGCCGTCTAGCGCCGCCCCACCTTCCGCCACCAGGGCTCCACCGCCGGCGGCGCGCACGGCTCCACCGGCTCCCCCGGCCGCGGCATCGCCAGCGCCACGCCTGCCGCCGCCGCCGCCGACACCACGCGCTCCGCCGGCTCGTCCCACGCGTGGAAGGCGAGGTTGAACGTCCCCCAGTGGATCGGCAGCAGCAGCTCGCCGCGCAGCGCCGCGTGCGCCGCCACGGCCTGCTCGGGGTCGAGGTGGATGTCCGGCCAGGTCGGGTCGTACGCGCCGATCTTCACCATCGTCAGCTCGAACGGTCCGTAGCGCGCGCCGATCTCCGCGAAGCCGTCCCACGGCCCCGAGTCGCCGCTGTGGAAGACGCGGTGCGTCGGCCCGTCGATGACCCACGACGCCCAGAGCGTGCGGTCGCCGTCGTGCAGCCCGCGCCCGGAGAAGTGCCGCGCCGGCGTCGCCGTCAGCGTCAGCGCGCCGACGTCGGTCGACTCGTGCCAGTCGAGCTCCGTGATGCGCGCCGGCGCCACGCCCCACCGCTCCAGGTGCGCGCCCACGCCGAGCGGCGCGACGAAGCGCGCCTTCGCCTGCGCGCGGCTGGTGGCGAGCGTGCGCACCGCCGCCATGTCGAGATGGTCGTAGTGGTCGTGCGTCAGCAGCACGACGTCCAGCGGCGGCAGCCCGCCGAGCGTGATCGGCATGCGGTGGAAGCGCCGCGGTCCCACGCGCTGCGACGGCGACGCGCGCTCGGCCCACACCGGGTCGACCAGCAGGCGATGGCCGTCGATCTCGATCACGACCGTCGAGTGCCCGAGCCACGTCGCGCGCAGCCCGGAGCGCGGCAGCACGGCGAGCGTCTCGCGCGTGCGGTCCGCGATGGGGAGCGGCGCGGGCGGCACGCGCTGCTCGGTCGCCCAGAGCTGTCGGCGCAGCATCCCGGGCATCGTGCCCGGCAGCGCCTTGCGCGTCGGCAGCGGGTTCCGGAACGCGCCGTCGCGCCAGTGCGGCGAGCGTTGCATGCGCGCGAGCCGCTCGCCTTCGGGCGCGGCGCCCAGCACGGGGAGCGAGTCGAACAGAGCCATGCGTGCTAGAGTACGGCGTTCGCGCGCCCGCGTCCATTCACCGCGCGCCGCCGTTCCCTCGTCCCCTTCCGCATGCGTGTCGTCGGCCTCCTCGCGGCGGTTCTGATGCTGCTCGCCGCGTGCGCGCGCCCCGCCTCCGTGCCGCTCGCGCGGGCGGCGCCGGCCGGCGTCGCGCTCGACTGGACCGCCGCGACCTGCGGCGCGCCGGACGGCGATGTGCGCGCCGGGGAGCGCGACGCGGATGCCGACCGCCTGCGCGACGACTGCGAGCTCGCGCTCGCGCGCGCCTTCGCGCCCGAGCTGCGCGTCGACCGCCGCGACTGCCTCTTCGTGGCGACGGACGCGGCGCCGCGCCTGGCCGGCGGCTACCTGTTCGCGGCGCGCCCCACGCCGTCCGGCGTGCGCCTCGCCTACCTGCCGGCGTACGCGCGCGACTGCGGGTGGGACGGCGTCCAGTGCCTCAAGCCGGGGGGCTGCGGCGCGCACGCCGGCGACTCGGAGCTGATCCTCGTCGACGTCGCGTTCGCGCCGGACGCGCGGCGCTGGCGCACCGAGGGCGTCTTCCTCTCCGCGCACTGCGGCGGGCGCTCGGCGGGCCGCTGCCGCTGGTTCCGCGGCGACGCGCTGGCGCGGATCGCCTGGGTGGACGCCCGCCCGTTCGGCGCGCCGCGGGTCTGGGTCGCGCTGGGCAAGCACGCGCACTATCCCTCGCGCCGCGACTGCGACCGCGGCCACTGGGGCTACGACTCCTGCGACCGCGCCGACGCGGCGTACCGCTTCCCGGTCGCGAGCGCCGCGCAGAACGTCGGCGGGGCCGAGCGCCCCCTGCCCGCGCCCGACGGCTGCCGTGCCGGGGCCGCGCTGCCGATCGTCGTCTCCGGCGCCGCCCTCGCCGCGGTCGAGTGCCTCTGGGACGCGGATCGCCCCTTCCGCGGCTGGCAGCCCGATTCGGCGGGCGCCGGCCCCACCTCCTACGGCCGCGCCCTCCGCGCGATCGGCGGCTTCTGAGCGTCGGCCGCCCCCTCCGCACGAACCCGGAGGAGGGCGACAACCATCCGGAGGCGCCGCGGGTCCAACCCCGAGCGCCCCGCCGGCTCCGGCCGCGGGCGGCGCTTCGTCGTGCCGGTACGTCCTTCCTCCTCCGCGTCGAACCGTCGTGAGCTCCCGCCCTCATCACCTGCTGGCCCCGATCGCCGCGGCCGTCCTGGCCGTCACTCCCGCCGCCGTCCGCGCGCAGCAGGTCGACGTCATCCGCGGCCGCATCACGGGCCCCGACAGCGCCGCCGTCCAGGGCGCCGTCGTCTCCGCCACGTCCATCAGCGGCAACGTCACGCGCAACGCCCGCACCGACGCGCAGGGACGCTTCACGATCACGTTCCCGGGCGGCGACGGCGACTACATGATCAGCGTCGCGGCCGTGGGCTACGCCGCCCGCCGCTTCGAGGTGAAGCGCACCGCCGACCAGGAGATCCTCGTCGCCGACGCGCGCCTCGCCCGCGTCAACACGGTGCTCGACGCCGTGCGCGTCACCGCGCCGCGCGACCGCGTCTCGCGCAACGACCAGCTGCAGCCCGACATCGGCGGCTCCGAGCGCGCCATCGCCAACGCCGCCGCCACCGTCCCGGCCGACCAGCTGGGCGACCTCGCCGCGATGGCCGCGTCGCTCCCGGGCGTGCAGCTCGTCCCCGGCGCCGACGGCGGCGCGAGCGGCTTCTCGGTGCTCGGCCTCGGCGCCGACCAGAACCAGACGACGCTCAACGGCATGAACTTCGGCGGCAACAACCTGCCGCGCGACGCCGCCGTCTCGTCGTCGCTCGCCAGCTCGCCGTACGACGTGTCGCGCGGCGGCTTCTCGGGCGGGCAGTTCGCGCTGCGCACGCGGGGCGGCTCGAACTTCGTCACGCGCGGCATGAGCCTCAACGTCGACGCGCCGCAGCTGCAGTGGACCGACCGCGCCGCGCGCGCCCTCGGCCAGTCGTACACCAACGTGTCGCTCGGCGGGCTGCTCTCGGGGCCCATCAAGCCCGACCAGGCCTTCTACTCGGTCGCCTACCAGCTCGGGCGCCGCGCGAACGACTTCCAGAACCTGCTCAACACCGGCGCGCTCGGGCTGCAGGCCGCGGGCGTCGCCGCCGACTCGGCCGCGCGCCTCGAGTCGCTGCTCCGCGCCGCCAGCGTCCCCGCCAGCGTCGGCGGGCTGCCGAGCGACCGCCTGAGCGACAACGGCTCCGTGTTCGGCAGCATCGACCTCGCGCCCCCGTCGTCCACGCGCGGGCAGTCGATGACGCTCTCCTTCAACGGCGGCTGGAACCGCCAGCGCCCGCTCGGCGGCTCGGTGGTCGACGTGCCCGCGTACAGCGCCGAGCGCTCGGGGTGGAACGGCGGGCTGCAGGCGCGGCACAGCACGTACGCGACGATCTTCGGCGTCGGCGTGCTCACCGAGACGACGCTCGGCGTGAGCGCGAACCGCAGCGAGATGTCGCCCTTCCTCGACCTGCCGTCGGGGCGCGTGCGCGTCAACTCGAGCTTCGACGACGGCACCACCGGCGTGCAGACGCTCGGCTTCGGCGGCACCCAGGGGCTCAACTCGACGCAGTCGGGGAGCAGCGTCGGCTACATGAACCAGCTCTCCTGGTTCAGCGCCGACAACAAGCATCGCCTCAAGCTCACGAGCGAGCTGCGGCGCGACGCGTACGAGCAGGACCAGCGCACCAACCTGCTCGGCTCCTTCAACTACAACTCGCTCGCCGACCTCGCGGCCGGGCGTCCCGCGTCGTACAGCCGCCAGCTCGGGCCGCGCTCCAGCGGCGCCAGCCAGGTCGTCGGCGCGCTCTCGCTCGGCGACGCGTTCCGCTACAGCCCGAACCTCCAGCTCCAGTACGGCCTGCGCCTCGACGGCAGCGCCTTCCTCGCGGAGCCCGACGCCAACCCCGAGGTCGAGCGCCTGTTCGGCACGCGCAACGACCGCGTCCCCAACCGCCTGTACCTGAGCCCGCGCCTCGGCTTCTCGTACAGCTACGGCGAGGCGCCGCAGGTCGCCGGCTTCGAGGGCGCCGCGCGCGGCCCGCGCGCCGTGGTGCGCGGCGGCGTCGGCGTCTTCCAGGGGCTCCCCGGCACGCAGACCATCGCCGGCGCGCTCGAGAACACCGGCCTCGCGAGCGCGGTGCAGCAGCTGAGCTGCGTCGGCGCCGCCACGCCGGTGCCCGACTGGGCCGCGTACGCCGCGAGCGCCGCGAACATCCCGATGCGCTGCGCCGACGGCACCACCGGCTCGCTCTTCGCCAACTCGGCGCCGAGCGTCACGCTGTTCGACGACGCGTACCGGTCGCCGCGCTCGCTGCGCTCCAACCTGCAGTGGAACGGGCCGATCCTCGACAACCGGTTCTCGCTCACCGCGGAGGCGACGTACTCGCTGAACGTGGACCAGCCGGGCATGATCGACCTGAACTTCGATCCGGTGCAGCGCTTCGCGCTCGCCGACGAGGGGAATCGCCCGGTGTACGTGCAGCCGACGAGCATCTTCCCCGCGACCGGTGCGATCGCCTCGCGCGGCGCGCGCGTGTCGCAGCAGTTCGCCCGCGTCGGCGAGCTGCGCTCCGACCTCACGTCGGAGAGCCGCCAGCTGCAGCTGCGCCTCTCGCCCACGCGCTTCAGCACGCGCTACAGCTGGAACCTCGCGTACGTGTACTCGAACGTCCGCGAGCAGGTGCGCGGCTTCACGAGCACCGTCGGCAACCCGTTCGACGTCGAGTGGGCGCGCTCGGGCTTCGATTCGCGCCACCAGATCCAGTACACGCTCGGCTACAACTTCTGGGACGCGGTGCGCGTCAACTGGTTCGGGTCGTTCCGCTCGGGCGCGCCGTTCACGCCCACCATCGCCGGCGACGTGAACGGCGACGGCTACGCCAACGACCGCGCCTTCGTCTTCGACCCGGCGAAGGCGACCGATCCCGCGCTCGGCGCGGCGATGCAGCAGCTGCTCGCGAGCGGCCCGGACGCCGCGCGCGACTGCCTGCGCCGGCAGCTCGGCGCGCTCGCGGGGCGCAACAGCTGCCAGGGCCCGTGGACGTCGTCGGCGATCCTCTCGCTGACGTTCAACCCGGTGAAGTTCCGCATGCCGCAGCGCGCCACCGTGTCGCTGCAGGTCAGCAACCCGCTCAGCGCCGCCGACATGCTGCTCAACGGCGAGAACTCGCTGAAGGGGTGGGGACAGCAGCTCTTCCCGGACCAGTCGCTCCTGTACGTGCGCGGCTTCGACCCGCAGACGCAGCGCTACCGCTACGAGGTCAACCAGCGCTTCGGCGAGACCAGCCCCGCGCGCAGCGCCATCCGCGCGCCGGTCACGCTCACCGCGCTCATGCGCTTCGACATCGGCCCGACGCGCGAGCGGCAGCTGCTCACGCAGCAGCTCGACCGCGGCCGCTCGACCGCCGGCGACCGCATGCCCGAGCAGTTCCTGCGCGCGATGTACGCCGGCGGCGGGCTGCCCAACCCGATGGCGCAGATCCTCCGCCAGCAGGACAGCCTGAAGCTCACCGGCCCGCAGGCCGACAGCATCGCCACGCTCAACCGCTGGTACACGATCAAGAGCGACTCGATCTGGACGCCCGTGACGCGCTACCTCGGCGCGCTCCCCGAGCACTACGATCGCGACGACGCGTACGACCGCTGGATGCACGCCCGTCGCGCGTCGCTCGACCTGCTCACGCAGGTGGCGCCGCACGTGCGCGGGCTGCTGACGGCCGAGCAGCACCGCAAGCTCCCCCCGTTCATCGCCGGCTACCTCGAGCCGCGCTACCTCGCCTCCATCCGCTCCGGCACCGCGAGCTTCACCGGCGGCGGCATGCTGCCCGGCGGCGGTGGCGGCGGCGGGCAGGTCATGATCGGCGGCCCCGGTGGTGGCGGGGGCGGCGAGCGCATCATCATCCGACAGTAGCACTGCGCTGCGGACTGCGGGCTGCGGATTCTTCGGCAGCGATCGCGCGGAATCCGCAGCCCGCAGTCCGCAGCACGTCTTCGTGATAGAACCCGTGGATCGCAGCCTCCTTCTTCCCTGACCATGCGACGCCTCGTCCTCCTCGCCGTAGCCGCGGCGCCCGCCGCCCATGCGCAGACGCGCCCCGCCGTCCGTCCGCTCGGCCCCGTGGTCGCGCGCTCCTCGGCGCCCATCGGCCTCGTGACCTCGGTGCGCGCGCTCCCGGGCGGACGCGTGCTGCTCAACGACGCGCTGCAGCGCCGCGTCGTGCTGCTCGACTCGACGCTCGCCTCCGCGACCGTCGTCGCCGACACCACCGCGGCCACCGGCAACGCGTACGGCGGCCGCATCGGCGGGCTGATTCCATATCGCGGCGACTCGACGCTCTTCGTCGACGCGGCGTCGATGTCCATGCTCGTCATCGATCCGAGCGGGAAGATCGGGCGCACGATGTCGGTGCCGCGGGCGCAGGACGCGAACGCGCTCGTGAGCGCGGCGTTCGGCACGCCGGGCTTCGACGCGAAGGGGCGGCTGATCTACCGCGCGATGCCGACGTTCAGCTTCGCTCGGCCGGCGGCGCCGGCCGCCGGCGGCACGTCGGGCGCGCCGCCCCTGCCCGAGATGCCCGACTCCGCGGCGCTCGTGCGCGTCGACCTCGCGTCGCGCGTCGTCGACACGGTCGGCTACGTGAAGACGCCCCGCTTCCGCATGCAGATGACGGAGAGCGCCGAGGGGCGCCGCACGATGCAGTCGGTGTTCAACCCGCTCCCGCAGGCCGACGACTGGGCCGTGCTGAGCGACGGCACGGTCGCGATCGTGCGCGGCCGCGACTACCACGTCGACCTCGTCATGCCCGACGGCGCGACGCGCAGCGCGCCCAAGGTGCCGTTCGACTGGCAGCGGCTCACCGACGAGCAGAAGGCGACCTTCATGGACTCGGTGAAGGCGCAGCGCGCGCGCATGGGCGCCGTCGGCGGCATGGACATGGGCGGCGGCCCGCGCGTGGTCATGCAGTTCACGGACGGCCCGGGCGGCGGCGCGCCGCGCGCCGGCGGCGAGCGCCGCATGATCGAGGGCGACCGCGTCACGGTCGGCGCTCCGCCGGCCGCCGCGGGTGCCGCCGCCGGCGCGGCGGCCGCCGCGGCCGCGCCGCCGCTCGCCTTCGTCGACCCGAGCGAGCTGCCGGACTACCGCCCGCCCTTCCTCGCCAACTCCGCGCGCGCCGACGCGCAGGGCAACCTCTGGGTGCGCACCACGGCCGCCGCGTCCAAGCCGGGCGCGCTCGTCTACGACGTGCTCGACGCGAAGGGCACGCTCGTCGATCGCGTGGAGGTCCCCGCCGGCCGGCAGATCATGGGCTTCGGTCCCGACGGCTCGGTGTACCTGATGGCGCGCGAGGGCACCGGCCCGACCGCGACGACGACGCTCGAGCGCGCGCGCGTGCGCTGAGCGCGTCCGCGGCGCGCGTCCGCGGCGCACGCCTCCCGAACGACGCGGACCGGGCCTACCTTCGCCCGGTCCGCGTCGTTCGCGTTCCTGCGCGAACGGTGCGAGACGCCGGTCGGCGCGCCGATCACGGTCGGGAAGTGGCTGCGCGCGATGCTCGAGCACGAGGCGCATCACCGCGGCCGGCCGTACCTCATGCTCCTCATGCTCGCCCGGCGCGGCGTCCCCACGCCGCCCATCCACGCCCGCACCGCCGGCCTGACGATTGCCACGCACCCACGCATGTCCGTCCCGACGTCCCACGCGCTAGTCGCCGCGCCCGGCGTCGGCACCGATGCCAGCATCCGCCGCTTCCGCACCACCGTCCGGGTGCGCGGCGAGGCGAGCGACGGCGCCGCCGCGGTCCTGGAGCACGCGCTCGCGCCGGGCTGCGTCGCGATGCCCGTGCACCACCACGGCGGCGTGTGCGAGGTGCTGCACGTCCTCGACGGCGTGCTCTGGCTCTGGCTCGACGGCGCCGAGCGGCGGCTCGCCCCCGGCAGCGTCGCGGTGATCCCGCCCGGCGCGCGCCACACCTTCTGGGTCGACGTCGACGCGGGCGCGCCGACGCGCTTCCTCGCCGTCGTCACGCCCGGCGGGATGGAGCGCTACTACGAGGACGTCGCCGCGCACGTGCCGGCCGACGCGGGACGCGGGCCCGACATGGCCGGCGTGCTCGCCGCGAGCGCGCGTCACGGCGTCGAGCCCGACATGATGAGCCTCTACGACCTCATCGCGCGCCACGGGCTCTCGCTGGCCTGACCCGTGGACGCCGCCGATCCCGCGCCGCGCTTCCTGGCCGACGCGATGCTCGTGCGGCTCGCGCGCTGGCTGCGCGCCCTCGGCCACGACGTCCTGCTGGCCGAGCCGGGAGAGCCCGACGCGGCGGTCGCGCGCCGCGCGCACGCCGAGGGGCGGTGGCTGCTGACGTGCGACCGCGCGCTGGCGCGGGACGCCCCGCCCGGCGCGCGCCACCTGCTGCTGCCCGCCGCGTCGCCGCTCGCGCAGCTGATCCGCACGCGCGACGCGCTCCGCCTCCCCGACCTCGCGCTGCGCTTCACGCGCTGCCTGCTGTGCAACGCGCCGCTCGCGCCGCTCGACGGGCCGGCCCGCGCGGCGGCCGTCGCCGCCGGCGCGCTGCCCGCCACCGTCGCGCACCGATCGGCCGACGCCGCGCCCGTGTGGCGCTGCCTGCGCTGCGATCGGCTCTACTGGGAGGGCGGCCACACCCGCCGCATGCGCGCCGCGCTCGCGCGGGCGCTCGGCGCGCATTGAGCGCGGACGCTCGCTGGCACGGTGCCGGCACTGGGTCGCGCACGTGCCTCCGCGCTCCCGCCCGTCGCGCGGTCTCTCGACCGCCACCACGCACGATCCGCTCGCCTCGCCCGCCGGCCGGCGGCTGCCGCCCGCGCTCGCGGCGGCCTACGCGCTCGTGTGGGCCGTCTCCGCGATCGACCCCGTGTCGCGCGAGACCTGGTGGCTCGAGAACCTGCTTCCGCTCTCGCTCGTCGCGCTGCTGGCGGGGATGTACCGGCGCTGGCACCTGTCCGACGTCTCGTGCCTCTGCATCGCGCTCTTTCTGGGGCTGCACGCGGTGGGCGCGCACTACGGCTACGGGGCGGTGCCGGCGGGCGAGTGGCTGCGCGACGTCCTCCGCGGCGTCGGCTGGGGACGGCGCAACCCGTACGACCGCGTCGTGCACCTCGCCTTCGGCGTGCTGCTCGCCTACCCGCTGCGCGAGGTGCTGCGCCCGCAGCTGCGCCGCCCCGCGCTCGCCGCGCCCTTCGCCGTCGTCGCGGTGCTCGCCCTCGGCGGCGCGTACGAGGTGCTCGAGTGGGCCGCCGCGCGGCTCATCACCCCCGAGGCGGCGAGCCGCTTCGTCGGCGCACAAGGCGACGCGTGGGACGCCCAGCAGGACGTCGCGCTGGCGTGGGGCGGGAGCGTGGTGAGCGCGGCGCTCACGGCGCTCGCGCACCGCGCGCGCGAGCGCCGCGCGCACGCCCGCCCGACCGCACGCGCGACGGGCCGCGCGGGCGACGTGCAACGGGTCGCGTGACCAGCGGCGCGGCCGCCGTGCCCGCGCTATCCTGCTGCGCATGATCACGCCGCTCGCCCCCGTCGCCACGCTCGACGCGCAGGCCGTCCTCGGCCTGCTCGCGCACCGCTATCCGCTGCTGCTGGTCGACCGCATCGACGTGCTGGTGCGCGGGCAGCGCGTGATCGGTCGTCGGCGCATCACGGGCGGCGAGTGGGCCACCGGCGGCCCCGCCGGCGCCGGCGCGACGGGGTGGGAGTCGGGGCTCCCGGGCCTGCTCGCCGTCGAGGCGCTGGCGCAGACGAGCGCCGCGCTGCTCATGGACGTCATCGAAGCGCCCGAGGGCGTGGTCGGCTACTTCGCCGGCTTCGAGCGCGTGCGGCTGCGCGGGCGCGCGCGCGTCGGCGAGGCGCTCGCCCTCGAGGTGACGCTGCGCGCCTTCAAGCGCGGCGTCGCCAAGCTGCGCGGCGAGGCGCGCGTCGAGGGCGACGGCCGCGTCGTCGCGCGCGCCGACTTCACGACCGTCGTGCGGCCGCGCCCGCCGGTGTGAGCGCGCGCGGCGCCGAGCGCGCCGCGGACCGTGCCGCGATTCGTGGTTGACGGCATCGCGCGGCGGCCGCACCGTGGGGCCGAGCGCACGATCGCACGCCACGCGGAAGGAGGACGCCATGAAGCGGCTCGTCGTCTGCACGGACGGTACGTGGAACTCGCGCGATGCGGCCAAGGAGGACGGCGCGGGCCTCACGAACGTCGCGAAGCTCGAGCGCGCGGTGGCGCCGCGCGACGAGCAGGGCAACCCGCAGCACACCTTCTACCATGCCGGCGTCGGCGTCGGCCCGTGGTACGAGAAGATGCTCGGCGGCGCCTTCGGCGTCGGGCTCTCGCGCAACGTGCAGGCGTGCTACTCCTGGCTCGTCGAGCTCTACGATCCCGGCGACCAGATCTTCCTCTTCGGCTTCAGTCGCGGCGCCTACACCGCGCGCAGCCTCGGCGGCTTGATCCGCAACTGCGGCCTGCTGCGCCGCGAGCACCGCAGCCGCGTCGAGGAGGCCTACGGGCTCTATCGCGACCGCAAGCCCGACACGCACCCGAGCGCCGACAAGGCCGTCGCCTTCCGGAACGCGTACGCGCACGCGCCGCGCATCCACTGCATCGGCGTCTGGGACACCGTCGGCGCGCTCGGCGTCCCCACGAGCGGGCCGGTGGGCTGGTACACGCGGCACAAGTACGGCTTCCACGACGTCACGCTGAGCGCGCAGGTCGACCACGCCTTCCACGCGCTCGCCATCGACGAGCGGCGCAAGCCGTTCGCGCCCACGCTCTGGGAGATCCCGGACGCCGACGCGCGCGACCCGAACCGCCGGCAGCGCGTCGAGCAGGTCTGGTTCGCCGGCGTGCACTGCAACGTCGGCGGCGGCTACCCCGAGTGCGGCCTCTCCGACACGGCGCTCGCCTGGATGCTCGACCGCGCCCGCTCGGCGGGGCTGGCGATCAAGCCCGAGGTCGAGCGCGGGCTGCAGGCCAGGTGCGACGCCACGCTGCACGACTCGATGTCGACCTTCTACCGCACGATGGGCGAGCATCGCCGGGCGGTCTGCGTGGAGCGCACGGGGAAGGACGGGCGGCCGGTCCACACCTTCGAGGACGTGCACCCGAGCGTGCTCGAGCGCCGGCGCGCGGTGAAGCCGCCCTACGAGCCGGACAACCTGCGCGACTGGCTCGCCCGACTCGCGGACCGGGCGACCGGCGCGACGGCCGCGACCGGCGCGGCCGCTGCGAGCGCCGCCGAGGCGATTCCCAGCTTCCCGATCCGCGTCACCGACTCCGCGGTGGCCGATGCGCCGCGCGCGGCGGTGGCGGACGCACGCGCGTCCGGCGCCACGCCGATGGTGTCGGACGTGACGCCGGACGCGGGCGACGCGCGGGCAGCCGATCGCTCGACGCACCCGCCCGCCTGACGTACGCCCACGGAACGGGCGGCGTACGGACGGGGTGCGGGCGGTCAGCGACGCTCGGCGTCGCTCTCGATCTCCTGGTCGGCCTCGTCGACCTGCTCCTCGTGGCAGGTGCAGTCGCCGGGCTGCGGGATGTCGCGGGGAGCCAGCGAGGGCAGGAGCCACTCGCGCGCCTCGTCGGTGAGGTCGTCCACCGGGATGCGCATCGGCTTCATCGCGACGAACCGCAGGACGACCGTGTTGCCCTTGAGAAGGACGGCCAGCACCTCGTCGCGGTGCAGGCGGAGACGGGGAGTCACGGTCACGAGCACGGATAGACCCTCGAGTGAAACGTCCTACGGACAGCGAGAGCGGGGTCGCCGAGGCCCGTGGACCCCGCTTCCGCCGCTCGGCCGCCTTCCTTGGCGGCACGTTCGCAAGATACCGAAAATACGCCGAAGCGACAGCGGCCGGTGTGATCCGGTCGACCTCGGGCCGGGGCGCCGGAGCGGCGCACGCGGGCTTCTGTCCTACCCGATCGGTCGGGGCGCGATCCGCCGGATTCGCGGGCTCGGCCGCACTTTCTTCAGGCGTGCCGAGCCGTGGGGCCGCCGCTGCGGCCGGTGCGAGGGGCCAGTCGCGGCGCCGAGCGTCGGATCGACGATCGGTGCCCCTGGCGAGTGGTCGCGGAGGGGCGAGCGGTGTATCCTGCGAACCCGACCCGCCGCCCGCCGGAGGGTCGTCGAGCAATCGCCGTTCCCGACCGCCGTCAGATGACCGCCGATCAGCAGCCCGTCGTCGATCCGTCCGCCGTCCCCAACTGCCCCAAGTGCGAGGGGGCGATGTGGGACAATCGCGTGAACAAGCGCAACCCGCGCGCGCCCGACTTCAAGTGCAAGGACGCCGCATGCGGCGGCGTCATCTGGCCTCCGCGTGAGGCCGGCGCCCCGGACGCGGGCCCGCGTCCCCCCTCGGGCGAGGAGGGCGATCCGGCCTGCCCCGTCTGCGGCGGGCGCATGTGGGACGACCGCACCAGCAAGCGCAATCCGCGGGCGCCCGACTTCAAGTGCCGCAACAAGCCCAAGTACCAGGGCGGTCCCGGCTGCCCGGGCGTGATCTGGCCCCCGCGCGAGGGCGAGGCACCGCGCCGCGCCGCCGCGCCCGCCGGCGGCGGCTCGCCCGCGCCGCGTCCGAGCGTGCCGCGTTCCACCGCGGCGCCGTCGGCGCCCCCGGCCATGCCGTGGGGCCCGATCGACGACGCCGACATGCCGCCCGACGACGACGACCTGCCGTTCTGAGCGCATCGCGCACGCGCCGCGCTCGACGCCCGACCGTCTCGAACGACGAAGGCCCCGCCCAATGGCGGGGCCTTCGTGCGTCGCACCGGCAGGCGCGCGGCCCGTCGTGCCGTCAGGGCAGGTTGATGCCGCAGCTCCACGCATGGTCGCCGCGCTGCGTGATGTCGATCTGCGCCGTGCGGACGTTCCGCCGGAAGGTGGTGCGCTCCGGGCGCATCGCCGCCAGCGGTCCGCTCGCCCAGCGGATCGCCCCGGTGGCGCGGTCGTACTCGTACTGGCCGCTCGCGCCGCCGTCGAGGTAGCGATACGTCCCGTCCGCGCGGAGCAGGAGCGACCCCTTGGGGTTCGGCACCCGCTGGCGGGCGCTCGGCGGGCCGGCCCAGTAGTCCGCATCGCACGCGTAGGTGCCGAGCACGAGCGCGCCCGGCGCCGCGGGCGCGGGACGCCCGGCGGCCGCGCCGCGCGCCGCGCGGATGTCGCTCGGCCAGACGCGCGACGTGGTCGCGGTGCTCGGGTCGCCCGGGACGAGCTCGCGCCGCACCTGATACAGGTAGAGCGAGCCGTCGCCGCGGTCGTCCTCGACGCGCACGACCACGCCCGGCTCCCAGTCGCTCCCCGACGAGCGCACCTCGACGGCGTCGCCGATCCGGAACGCGGCGGCCGGGCGGGGCGCCGCGGCCGGAGCGGCCGGAGCGGCCGGAGCGGCCGGAGCGGCCGGCGCGGCAGCCGGCGCGCCGGCCGTGGGGGCGGCGGGCTGCGCGGCCTGCGGACCGGTCGTGGTCGTCCCCGCGCCGAGCAGCGCCTCGATCCGGGTGCGGAGCTCGGGGCGCTCGGCGAGGCGCGGGGCGAGCCGCTGCATCACCGCCGGATCGAGCTCGAGCGCGCGGCGCAGTGCCACGCGCGCGGTGTCGGCCTGCCCATACCCCAGGTGCGCGGCGCCGAGCAGGAAGTGCGCGACCGCGTTCCCCGGCTCGGCGGCGGCGGCGTTGCGGAAGCGTCCGATGGCGGAGAAGTACTGCGGCGGGTTCGAGCGGAAGATCGCGCCGCAGCCGTAGTAGACCTCGTTCGCCGCCGACGTGAACGACGGCGTGGGACCGTCGGGGTCGCACCCGGCCAGCCCAGCCCCCTGGGCGAGCGCCGGGACGGCGGCCAGCGGGGTGGCCGCCGCGAGGATCGCGGCGGCGACGGTGGTCGCGAGGGAACGGGAAGCGGTCATGCAGCGGGGGGATGGCTTCGCGCCCGGGCGGCGACGTCCGCCGGGCCATCCCAAGCATACGCGTCCGCACCCGTACCGTCACGGCGGCCCTGCGGCCGTCCAGCCGCCGGAGCCCGCCCCGACGGCGGGGATTCGTTGCGCCCCCGCGCGCCGCGCGCCAGACTCCGACCCCATGCGCGCCCCTCATCCTCTCGACCTGCTCCCGGCCCTCGCCCTCGCGGCGGTGCCCCTCGCCGCCACGGCCCTGGCCGCCGGACCCCTCGCCGCGCAGCCGCGCTGGCAGGAGATCGGCAAGACCGTCGTCGGCAACCCGGTCTACCTGGACCGGCGGTCGCTCTCCACCAAGGGCGGGATCACGACGGCCACCATGCGCGTCGCCTTCGTCAAGCCGGTGCGCACCGCGCGCGGCGAGCTCACCAGCTCCCGCACGATCATCATGGTCGACTGCGCCAAGCGCGCGCTCGCCGTGAAGGAGAACTGGTACTACCACGACGAGAAGGCCAACCGCGTCTACGAGCACAAGGTGATCGCCAAGCCCGGCTTCGGGACGGCGTTCGAGGGCTCGATGCAGGGCGTGGCCGTCGCGCACCTCTGTCCGAAGGGCTGACCGCGTGACCCGCCTCTTCCTGACCCTCGTGCCGGTGCTGGTGCTGGTCACCGGCGCCTTCGCGCTCTACCAGCTGTGGGCCGCCGGCGTGGCGATGCGGATGCAGAACTGGCCGTTCGCCGCGTTCTACGTCGTCTTCGGCCTCGCGGGGCTCGCCGTGAGCAACGGGCTCTGGCGCCTCCGCAAGGGCATGCGCCGCCCGCCGGGCGCCTAGGCCCGACCGGCCGCCGGCCGACCGTCCGTCAACGATTCGTTCACGCACCGCCCCGGCGCCTCCCACGCGTGCCGGGGCGGTTGACGCTCCGGCGGCTCCCGCGCATGCTGTTCCCTGAATGATTCAGGGGTGAGCCGCGGTCGCGGTCCGTCCCGACGACCGCTTCCGGAGTCGCATGGAGAACGACCGGCTCGGCCTCCTCCCGGGCACGCTCGACGTGCTCGTGCTCAAGGCGCTCACCTGGGGGCCGCGGCATGGCTACGCCGTCGCGCGCTGGCTCGACGACGCCACGCACGGCGCCCTCCAGATCGAGGAGGGCGCCCTCTACCACGCGCTCCACCGCCTCGAGCAGCGCGGATGGGTGACCGCCGAGTGGGGCGTGTCGGAGACGAACCGACGCGCGAAGTACTACACCCTCGCGCCAGACGGACGCCAGCAACTCGTCGCCCAGACCACGAGCTGGACGCGCTACGCCGAAGCGGTGTTCGCGGCGCTGCGGACCGCCTGACCGTCCGGATGCACGCCCCCCAGCCCCACGAGCCGCCGCCGCGACCGTCGCTGCCGCCCGGCATCCGCCGCCTCTTCCGGCTCGCCGTCCGCGGCGCCCGCATCGAAGCGGACGTCGACGACGAGGTGGCCTTCCATCTCGAGATGCGCGCCGCCGAGCTGGTGGCGCGCGGCCACACCCCCGAGTCGGCGCGCGCCGAGGCGCTCCGCCGGTTCGGCGACCCCCAACGCTGGAGCATGGCCATGAGCGCGGTCGATCGCGAGCGTGCGGCGCGGGAACGGCGAACCGAGTGGGGCGACGCGCTGCGTCAGGACCTGCGCTTCGGCGCCCGCGCGCTCCGGCGCACGCCGCGCTTCACCCTCCTGGCCGTCCTCACGCTCGCCCTCGGCATCGGCGCCAACGCGGCGGTGTTCGGCGTCGTGAAGTCGGTGCTGCTCGACGCGCTCCCCTACGCCGACGCCGACCGGGTGATGCAGGTCCACTCGCGCTGGCAGGACGGCACGAACGACCGCGGCCCGGTGAGCGCCGCCGTCGTGCAGGACCTGCGCGAGCGCAGCCGCTCGTTCGCGCGGCTCGCCGCGTTCGAGGGGCTGCCGCGCGACGCCGTCCTCAGCGGCGACGAGGCGCCGCGCGTCGTCCGCGTGGCCTGGGTCGAGCCCGAGCTCTTCCGCACGCTCGGCGTCTCGGCCGCGCGCGGGCGGGCGCTGCGCGAGGACGACGCCGCGGCCGACACCGCCTGGAACGTCGTCGTCACGCACGCCGCCTGGCAGCAGCTCCTGGGCGGCGATCCGGCGGCCGTCGGGCGCACGGTGCGGGTCAACGGGATCCCGCGCACGGTCGTCGGCGTGCTGCCGCGGGCGTTCGTCGGACCGCTCGGCGCGGTCGACTTCTACTTCCCGCGCCACCTGCGCGGCGCCCTCGCCGACCCGGCACGCGCGCGCGGCCGCCAGTTCCTCGGCGTGGTGGGACGGCTCCGGCCGGGCGTGACGACCGACGCCGCCACGCGCGAGCTGGCCGCGATCGGCGCCGACCTGGCGCGCACCCACCCCGCGACCGACGGCACCTTCGATCTCGTCGCCATGCCGGTGCGCGAGTCGCTGGCCGGCGGGACGCGCACGCCGCTGCTCATGCTGCTGGCGAGCGCCGGGCTGGTGCTCGTCATCACCTGCGCCAACCTCGCCGGCGCGCTGCTCTCGCGGGCCATCTCGCGCCGCAAGGAGTTCGCGGTGCGCACCGCCCTCGGCGCGGGGCGCGGGCGCCTCGTGCGCCAGCTCCTCACCGAGAGCACCGTCCTCGCGGTCGTGGGCGGCGCGGCCGGCGTGGCGCTGGCGGCGCTCGCGCTGCGCGCCCTGCGCGGACTCGCCCTCCCCGCGCTCCCGCCCTACGCCGACCTGACGCTCGACGGCGGGGCACTCGCCGCGACGGGGCTGCTCGCGCTGGCCACCGGCGTCGCGTTCGGGCTCGCGCCGGCCCTCTCGGTCGGGCGCGCCGACGTGCAGGGCACGCTCCGCGACGAGTCGCGCGGTGCCAGCGAGGGCCGCCGCGCGCGCGGGCTGCGCGGCCTCCTCGTCGCCGGCCAGATCGCGCTCTGCGTCAGCCTGCTCGCGGGCGCCGGCCTCCTCGCGCGCAGCCTCTGGGCGATGGCCGCCTCCCCGCTGGGCTTCGTGCCGGACCGGGTGCTGACCGCCGCCGTGCAGCTCCCGCCCGGCGCGCCGTTCAACGACCCGGCCGCGCGGGTGCGCTTCATCGACCGGTTCGAGGCGCGCCTGCGCACGCTGCCGGGCGTCCTCGCCGTCGCGACCACGGGCGAGCTCCCGACGCGCACGATGAACCGCAACGGCTACGGCGTCGAGGGCGCGCCGACGCCCGACGGCGCGGCCAACTCGGCGCTCTTCCAGACCGTCTCCGACGACTACTTCCGCACCCTCGGGATCGCGCTGCGCGCCGGGCGCGCCTTCGGCCCGCAGGACCTCCCCGACGGCCCGCCGGTCGTGATCGTGAGCGAGCAGCTGGCGCGTCGCCACTGGCCGGGCGGCGGCGCGGTCGGCAAGCGGCTGCGCTTCGGTAGCGACGGGCCGTGGCTCGAGATCGTGGGCGTGGTCGGCGACGTCGCCGGCGATCCGGCGCGGCTGCAGCCGTATCCGGCGACCTACCTCCCCATGCGCCAGTCGCCCTGGATCGGCCCGATCTTCCTGCTGCGCACCGCGGGCGACCCCGCGACGCTCGCCGGCCCCGTGCGCCGCGCGCTCGCCGAGGAGGACCCGCGGGTGCCGCTGCACGACGCGACGCCGATGGCGGCGCTCATCGCCGACGGGCTCTCGGCGCGGCGGCTGCCCGTGCTGCTGATGACCGCCTTCGGCGCGCTGGCGCTGCTCCTCGCGTCGGTGGGCGTGTACGCGATGTTCGCGGCCATGGCCGCCGCCCGCGAGCGCGAGTTCGGGGTGCGCATCGCGCTCGGCGCCGGTCGCCGGAGGATCGCGGGCCTCGTGCTGCGGCAGGGGGGCGCGTGGATGCTGGCCGGGCTCGCGGGCGGGGTCGTCGGCGTCGTGCTGGTGACGCGGCTGCTGCGCGGCCTGCTCTACGGGGTGGCGCCCTTCGATCCGCTCACGCTCGGGCTCACGCTCGCGCTGCTGCTCGCCTGCGCGGCGCTCGCCCTGCTCGGTCCCGTGCACCGCGCCACGCGCGTCGATCCGATCCGCGTCCTCCGCTAGCGCGCGGCGCCAGGACGTGCAGTGAGGGCGTCGGCGCCGCGTCAACGCGCCGTTCACGTGCGCGGCATGGGTCGGGGCGACCTTGCCGTCGACCGCGCGTCCGTCCAACGTGCGCGCGGTCGACGCCGTAGCCCCGTCGTCCTCCCGCCACCCTTCACCTTCCGAGGCCCGCGCGTGTCCACCACCCGCCGCGACTTCCTCAAGACCGGCACCGTTCTCGGCGGCGCGCTCGGCGCCGGCCTCGGCGCCGGCCTCGTGCCCGCTGCCCTCGGTGCCGGCGAGCCCCGTTCCCCACAGGCCGAGCTGGCGCGCGTCGTCGAGCGCGCGCCCAAGCCGCAGCGCATCCTCATCCTCGGCGGCACCGGCTTCATCGGGCCGCACCAGGTGCAGTACGCGCTCGACCGCGGGCACACGGTGACGCTCTTCAACCGCGGGCGCACCAACCCGGGACTCTTCCCGAAGGTCGAGAAGCTGCAGGGCGACCGCGCGGCGGGCGACTACAAGGCGCTGGCCGGCCGCGAGTGGGACGTCGTCATCGACAACCCGACCACGCTTCCGCGCTGGGTGCGCGAGGCGGGCGCCGCCCTCAAGGGGCGCGCGAAGCAGTTCATCTTCGTGTCGACGATCTCGGTCTACGCGGCGAACGACACGCCGTGGGCCGACGAGACCGCGGCGACGGCGACGACCGACACGCCGAACGACGAGGATCCGGCGAAGCGCGGGCAGCTCTACGGGCCGCTCAAGGCGCTCTCCGAGAAGGAGGCCGAGAAGGCGTTCCCCGGCAAGACGACGATCATCCGCCCGGGGCTCATCGTCGGCCCCGGCGACCTCTCCGACCGCTTCACCTACTGGCCGGTGCGCGTGCGGAAGGGCGGCGAGATCCTCGCCCCCGGCACGCCGCTCGACGTCGTGCAGGTGATCGACGCGCGCGACCTCGCCGAGTTCATCGTGCGGTGCGGCGAGGACGGCGTGACCGGCACCTACAACGTGACCGGCCCGCGCTCGCCGCTCACCATGGGCGAGATGCTCGGCGCCATGCGCGCGCAGATCCCGAACAGCGACGCCCAGTTCGTCTGGGGCGACGCCCAGTTCCTGGCCGAGCAGAAGGTGCGCGGCTGGAGCGACATGCCGGTGTGGATCCCGCCGATCGGCCCGACGGCCGGCTTCACGCGCCGCAGCATCAAGAAGGCGCTCGACAAGGGGCTGACCTTCCGCCCGCTCGCCGACACCGTGCGTGACACGCTGGCGTTCTACGACCAGCAGACCGAGGAGCGGAAGGCCCAGCTGCGCGCCGGCATCGCCACGGCGCGCGAGCAGGAAGTGCTCGCCGCGCTGCGCGCCCGGCAGAAGGCGTGACCGAGCCGGCAGGAGCGGGCAGCGCCGCGTACGGGCTTCCGTACGCGGCGCTGCGCCGCATGGTGGACGTGGCGCCGCACGAGGTGCGCGCCACGCTGCTCGCCTGCGCCTACTTCTTCTGCTCGCTCTCGAGCTGGTTCGTGCTGCGCCCGATCCGCGACGAGATGGCCGTCGCCGCGGGCGTGCGCAACCTGCCGTGGATGTTCGCCGGCACGCTCGTCGTCACGCTCGTCGCGAACGCGCTGTACTCGGTGCTCGTGGCGCGGCTGCCGGTGCGGCGCTTCCTGATCGTCACCTACCAGGCGCTCGTCGTCTGCCTGGTGCTCTTCTGGCTGGCGTGGCGCGGGCCGGGCGACGACGCGCGCGCGGTGTGGACCGGGCGGTTCTTCTTCGCCTGGACGACGATGTACGCCGTCTTCGTCACGTCGCTCTTCTGGTCGGTCATGGCGGACGCCTTCCTCAGCGGGCAGGCGAAGCGCCTGTTCGGCTTCATCGGCGTCGGCGGCACGCTCGGCTCCATCACGGGCTCGGCGCTCACCGCGGCGCTCACGAGCGTCGTCGGACCGACCAACCTGCTGCTCGTCTCGGTGCTGCTGCTCGAGGCGGCCGCGCTGCTGGCGATCGCCTTCTACGCCGCCGTGCCCCGCGAGGCATCGCCCGCCGCCTCGCCCGACGCCGCGCCCGTCGACGGGGACGCGGCGCCGCTGCCCGCCCGCGGAGCGCGCGCGGCCGGCGCGCAGCAGATCGGCGGCAGCGTCTGGGCGGGCGCGACCCACGTCGTGCGCAACCGCTACCTGCTCGGCATCGCCGCCTTCATCCTGCTCTACAACGTCGGCGGGACGGTGCTCTACTTCGCGCAGACCGAGGTCGTCGGCGCGGCGTACTCCGGGCGCGAGGCGCGCACCGAGATCCTCGCCCGCGTCGAGTTCCTGACGCAGCTGCTGACCGCGCTCACGCAGGCGTTCCTCACGGGGCGCATCATCCGCTGGTTCGGGCTCGCCGTGACGCTCGCGCTCATGCCTGCGCTGAGCATCGTCGGCTTCGCGGCGATCGGCGCCACGGCCTGGGGCGTGGTGCCCGCGCTCGGCGCCGTGCTCGCGTTCTCGGTGCTGCGCCGCGCGTCGAACTTCGCGCTCACGAACCCCGCCATGGAGGCGCTGTTCACCGTCGTGAGCCGCGAGGACAAGTACAAGGCGAAGGTCTTCATCGAGACGTTCGTCTACCGGGCGGCCGACCAGGTGGCCGCGTGGGGGTACGCGGGGCTGGCGCTGCTCGGGCTCGGAATCGTCGGGATCTCGTGGATCACCGTCCCGATCTCGGTCGTCTTCCTCGCCCTCGGGCTCTGGCTGGGCCGGCGCCAGCGCGCGCTCGCCGCGCGCGAGGAGCCGGCGGCGGTCGCCGCATCGTCCGACACGCGCGCCGATCGATCGGCGGTCGCGCGCGCGATCGGCTGAGCGCGGTGAGCCAGGCGTCGTCGACCGGCCGCGATCGCGACATTTGGTAGCCTGGCGGCCGTAAAGGCGCGCTCCGTGTCGCACCGAAGGCGCCGCAGTCGGTGCGCCGAGGGGGCGGCGTGCCGCGCGCGTCTCTGGCGCGATCTGCCGGGCGCCGCATTATTGGAGAGCCCGTCGATCGACGCGACGATCGCCGACGCGGGCGACGCAACCGGAGGGCCGACGCGCCGTGCGCGTGGGCGACGCGGGCATGCGCCGCGTGACGCGCGCCGCGCCGCCGTCCGGATGGTGCAGGGTGTGGCACGACGGTGCGCCAGCGCGTGGTCGGAGCCCGCACTCCGTCGGGATTTATCCGACTTTCGCCTGTGATGTCCGCACACATGTTGGGCTCGGAGCCGGTCGCGGCCAGGCGCTCGCGACCGTCGAGCAATCGCGCGGAACTGGTGCGATCATGGCGAGTCTGAACGGTGGCGCGACCCGCGAGGTCCGACGTATGGGATACGACGATTCGCTGAGGGCCCGTGCGCTGTCCGCGCGCGATGCGGCGGTGCCGCGCCCCGCGACCGAGGAGCGGAACCGGCTGGCGGCAGTGGGCGGAGCGCGCGGCGCGCCGGGCAGCACGCGCGCGATCCGCGTCCTGCTCATCGAGGACGCGCGCGTGTCGCACCCGGGCATGCGTCCGCTGCTGCGCGGCGCGCCCGACATCGAGATCGTCGGCGAGACCGTGGACTGGGTGGAGGGGCTGGCGATCGCGGAGCGCGTGCGGCCGGACGTCGTCCTCCTCGATGCGGACCTGGCGCGGGTCGACACCGTCGCCGCGGTGCGCTACCTCGTCGGCAGCCCGGTCCCCACGCGCGTCCTGCTCGTCACGACGCACATGGAGGACGCGCGCCTCCGCACGCTGCTCGCCGCCGGCGCCAGCGGGATGCTCATGCGCGGTACGCCGGCGCGTCAGGCGGTCGAGACGGTGCGCGCGCTCATCACGCCCGTCGAGACGACGGCGGCGACCAACAGCGCGCGCGTCTCCGCGATGCAGGCCGAGCAGGATCGCAAGCTCGCGATCTTCAAGCAGCTGAGCGAGCGTGAGCAGGCCGTCTTCCGCCTCACCGCCGAGGGCTTCAACGGCAGCGAGATCGGACGCACCCTCGGCATCAGCCCGAAGACGGTCGACACGTACCGCTCGCGCATCGAGGAGAAGCTCGGCACCCGCCACCGCGTGGACTACGTGCGCTTCGCGCTCGACATCGAGTTGCTGCACCGCTGATCGCGACGTGCGCCTGATGCGCGCCTGACGCGCGCCTCCGGCGCGCGCTCGCCGTCCGACGCGGCCCACGGACCTCGCTCCGCGGGCCGCGTCGTGCGTTCCGGAAGCGCTGCATCGTGCTCGCGCGCCGCTCGTACGACGCGCGCACGTCACGCGTGCGGCGCGCACGCGGCGCGCGCGCGGCGAGGCTGCGCGCGACGGGTGATTCCTGACAGCGAACATCCGATGGCGCGTGATCTGGGCCACGCCGATGTTCGTGCCGCCAACGCGCCGGGGCGGATGCACTCGCCCGCATCGGCGCGCCGCACGACCCCCCCCTCCTCACACGGCACCCGTGGCACCGTCCACTGGATTCCGCGTGCAGTGTGGCTGTGCCCCGAGCCCCGCGGGTGCGCGCGCACTGCTGATCGCGGAGGTCGCACAGGCCCACGACGGAAGTCTCGGCCTGGCGCACGCGTTCGTCGACGCCGCCGCCGGCGCGGGCGCCGACGCGATCAAGTTCCAGACGCACATCGCGGACGCCGAGGGCACCGCCGACGAGCCGTGGCGCGTGCGCTTCAGCCGACAGGACGCGACGCGCGCCGACTACTGGCGCCGCACCGCGTTCAGCGAGGAGCAGTGGATCGGCCTGCGCGCGCACGCCGAGGAGCGCGGGCTGCGCTTCCTGAGCTCCCCGTTCTCGATCGCCGCCGTCGAGCTGCTGCGGCGCGTGGGCGTCGCCGCCTGGAAGATCCCGTCGGGCGAGGTCACGACGCCGGCGCTGCTCGATCTCGTCGCGCGCGACGGCCGCCCCGTGCTGCTCTCGAGCGGCATGAGCCGCTTCGCGGAGCTGGACGCCGCCGTCGCGCGCGTGCGTGCGCACGGCGCGCCGTTCGCCGTCATGCAGGCCACGTCGGCGTATCCGTGCCCGCCCGAGGACGTGGGGCTCAATCTGCTCGCCGAGTTCCGCGCGCGGTACGCCTGCCCCGTGGGCCTCTCCGACCACTCGGGCACCATCTATCCCGCGCTCGCGTCCGCGATGCTCGGCGCGGAGGCGATCGAGGTGCACCTGACCATGAGCCGCGAGCAGTTCGGGCCCGACGTCGGCGCGTCGGTGACGACCGCGGAGTTCCGCCAGCTGGTGGAGGGTGTGCGCTTCATCGAGCGCGCGCTCGCGCATCCCGTGGACAAGGACGCGATGGCGACGCGCCTCGCGCCGGTGCGCGCCGCCTTCACCAAGAGCGTCGTCGCGCGCGTGCCGCTGCGCGCCGGCACGCGCCTGGGCGCCGAGCACCTCGACACGAAGAAGCCGGGCACGGGGCTGCCGGCGTCCTCGCTCCCGCAGCTGATGGGCGCGCGCCTGCTGCGCGACCTCGAGGCCGACGCGCTGCTCGCGATGACCGACGTCGCGTTCGAGGAGGCGCGGCCATGAGCACGCGCCGCCGCGTCTGCGTAGTCGTGACCGCGCGCCCGAGCTACAGCCGCATCCGCACCGCGCTGCGCGCGCTGCGCGACCGGCCCGACGTCGAGCTGCAGCTCGTGCTCGCGGCGTCGTCGCTGCTGGAGCGCTACGGGACGGTCGAGCGCCACGTCGCGTCCGACGACTTCCACGTCTCGGCGCGCGTACACATGGTCGTCGAGGGCGGCAGCCCGACCGTGATGGCGAAGACGACCGGCCTCGGCATGCTGGAGCTGGCGACCGTCTTCGACCACCTGCGCCCGGACGTCGTCGTCACGATCGCCGACCGGTTCGAGACGATGGCGACCGCCGTCTCGGCGGCGTACATGAACATCCCGGTCGCGCACGTGCAGGGCGGCGAGATCACCGGGTCGATCGACGAGAAGGTGCGGCACGCGATCACCAAGCTCGCCGACGTGCACCTGGTCGCGAGCTGCCGCGCCGCGGAGCGCGTGCGCGGCATGGGCGAGGTGCCGGGCTCGATCTTCGTCACCGGCTGCCCGTCGATCGACCTGGCCGCGGAGGTGCTCGCCGACCCCGCGCTCGACTTCGATCCGGTCGCGCGCTACGGCGGCGTCGGGGCGACGGTCGACATGGAGGACGACTACGTCGTCGTGCTGCAGCACCCGGTGACCACGGAGCACGAGCAGGCGCGCCGCCACGTCACCGAGACGCTGCACGCCGTGCACGAGTCGGGCGTGCAGGCGCTCTGGTTCTGGCCCAACGTCGACGCCGGCGGCGACGGCACGTCGAACGGGATCCGCGCCTTCCGCGAGCGCACCGGCGCGCCGCGCATGCGCTTCTTCAAGAGCATGGCGCCGACGGACTTCCTGCGCGTGCTGTACCACGCGCGCTGCGTCGTCGGCAACTCCAGCGTGGGCATCCGCGAGTGCTCGTTCCTCGGCGTGCCGACGGTGAACGTGGGCACGCGGCAGGACGGGCGCGACCGGGGCGCGAACGTGCTCGACGTCGGCTACGACCGCGGCGAGATCGGCGAGGCGATGCGCCGCCATCTGAGCGGCGGCCGCTTCCCCAGCGACGGCCTGTACGGCGACGGCAACGCCGGCGAGCGCATCGCGACCGTGCTGGCCGAGGCGGAGATGCACGTGGAGAAGCGGCTGTGCTGCTGATGCGCCGGCGCCCCAACCCCAGCACGCGCCGCAACGCCTCCAAGCGGCGCGGTACGCCTCCGGCAGCCGGAACGAACCGCCGCCGCGGGCGCCGCGCGTCGATGGTGGAGGTGGTGGCCTCCGCGATCGATCTCGACATCCGGCGCGTGCTGCGCTGCGCGGGCGACTGCCTGACGATCGAGGAGGTCATGGACGTGCTCGCGCGCTGGCTGGGGAGCCGCACGGCCGCCACGGGTCCGAGCGGGCCCGCGCCGTCGTCGGCGATGCCGGCCCAGCTGCGACGCCGCGTGCGGCTCGCATCGCGCCGGCACGACGGAGCCGTCCCGCCGCGAGTCGGAGCGCTGGCCTGATGCGCGCGCTCGACCTGCTCCCCGGGCGCGTCGCGTCTCCGTTCACGTCGGTCGGCACCGGCCGGCTCGTCGCGGTGAACTTCCACTACGTGCGCCCGACGTTCGACGACCCGCATCCGGGGGTCCACGGCTGCACGCCCGCGGCGTTCGAGGCGCAGCTGCGCGCGCTCGGCCGCGCGGGAGCGTTCGTCTCGCTCGCCGACGTTCTCGCCGCCGTCGACGGCGCGCCGCTGCCGCCGCGCGCGGTCCTCGTGACGTTCGACGACGGGCTGCGCGAGCAGGCGGAGCACGCGCTCCCCGTGCTCGACCGGCTCGGCGTGCCGGCGGCGTTCTTCGTCAACACCGCGCCGATCGCCGACGGGCGCGTGTGCACGGTGCACAAGCTCCACCTGCTGCGCGCGCGCATCGCGCCGGCGCGGCTGCTCGCCGAGCTGGAGGCCCGCGCCGCGCGCATGGGCGCCGCGTTCGACATGGGCGCCGCGTCGATCGGCGCATCGGCGCAGTACCGCTACGATCCGCCCGAGACGGCGCGGCTCAAGTTCGTCCTCAACTTCGGGCTCGACCGCGCCACGCGCGACGCGCTCGTCGACGGCTGCTTCCGCGACCTCGTGAGCGACGACGAGCGCGCGACGGCCGACGCGCTCTACATGGACCGCGGCGTGCTGCGCGAGCTCGCGCGTCGCGGCTGGCTCGGCTCCCACGGGCACGAGCACCTGCCGCTCGCCGCCGTGCCGATCGACGACGCACGGGCCGACGTCGCGCACGCGCTGGACCATCTGGAGCGCTGGACCGGCGTCCGGCCGCGCGCGATGAGCTATCCGTACGGCTCGCGCGCCGCGTGCACGCCCGAGGCGGCCGACGTCGCGCGTGCGCACGGCGTGCGCGTGGCGTTCACGATGGAGCGCGCCGCCAACGGCGACCTGCGCACGCCGCTGCTGCTCGCGCGGTTGGACAGCAACGACGCGCCCGGCGGCACCGCCCCGCTGGCCGACGCGACGGAGTTGTTCGACCGTCTTCCGGTCGCCGCGTGGTGGCGGGCATGACGACGCTCGACGCCCGTGCCCTGCGCACCGTGCTGCTCACCGGCGACGCGCTCCGCCATCGTGCGGCCGCGCAGTGGCTCGCCGCGGGGACGCAGCTCGCCGGCGTCGTGAGCGAGCCGAAGCGGCCGGTGGTCGCCGCGCCCGAGCGCCTCGCGGACGCCGAGCGCCGGCTGCTCGAGGATCACCTCGTCGCGCGCGACGCCGCCGAGCGGCGCGCGCTGGCGGCGTGCGACGGCTGGCCCGATGCGGACGTGCTGTCGATCGCCTCGGGGACGCTCGACGCGCCGAGCGTGGTCGCGTGGATCGCCGACCGGCGCCCCGACGTCGTCGTGAGCTTCGGGTGCGGCATCCTGCGCACGCCGCTGCTCGACGCGTTCGACGGGCGCCTGGTGAACGTGCACCTCGGCCTCTCGCCGTACTACCGCGGCGCGGCCACCAACTTCTGGGCGCTGGTGCACCGCGAGCCCGAGTGCGTGGGCGCGACGATCCACGTCACGACGTCCGCGCTCGACGGCGGGCCGGTGCTCGCCCAGGTGCGCCCGGTCGCCGCCCCGAGCGACGACGCGCACACGCTCGGCGTGAAGACCGTCGCCGCCGCGTTCCAGGTGCTGCCGCGCACCCTCGCGGCGTACGCCCGCGGGCGGCTGACGCCGCGCGCGCAGCCGGCCGGCGTCGGGCGCGTGTGCCGGCGCGCCGACTTCGACGCGGCGGCCGTCGAGCGCCTCCGCCAGAACCTGCGCACGGGGATGCTCCCGGAGTACCTGGCCGACGCCGATCGCCGGCGGGCCGCCTACCCCATCGTCGAGGTGCCCGCGTGATGCGCGTGCTCGGCCTCATTCCCGCCCGCGGCGGCTCCAAGGGGATCCCGCGCAAGAACCTCCGCCCGCTCGGCGGGCGCCCGCTGCTCGCGTGGACCGCGGAGACGGCGCTCGCGGCGCTCCGGCTGGATCGGGTCGTCCTCAGCACCGAGGACGCGGAGATCGCCGCCGTCGGACGGAGCCTCGGCCTCGACGTGCCGTTCGTGCGCCCCGCGGCGCTGGCCGGCGACCGCACGCCGATGCGCGACGTCGTGCGTCACGCGCTGCGCGCCCTCGACGACGCAGGGGACGCGTACGACGCGGTGTGCCTGCTGCAGCCGACGGTGCCCTTCCGCGCCCCCGAGCTGGTCGACGCGTGCATCGCGCGCCTGGAGCAGGTGAACGCCGACGCCGTGATCACCGTGCGGCGCGTGCCCGAGCGCTACAACCCGCACTGGGTCTACCTGGAGGACGACGAGGAGCTGCTCGCGATCAGCACGGGCGCCGATTCGCCGATCCCGCGCCGCCAGGACCTGCCGCCGGCCTATCACCGCGACGGCTCCGTGTACGTCATCCACCGGCGCGTCATCACCGGCGGCACGTCGTTCCTGGGGCGCCGCGTGGCCGGCCACGTGAACGACGAGGAGGTCGCCGTCAACATCGACGAGCCGAGCGACTGGGCGCTGGCCGAGCGCGTGCTCGCCGAACGCGTGCTCGCCGAGCGCGTGCTCGCCGAGCGCGTGCACGCGAGCCGACGTGCGGTCGCGCTGCCGGCCGGCGAGGCGCTGCCGATCGGCGGTCCGGCCGCCGCAGGGAGCGTGCGATGAGCGCACGCGAGCTGCACGACGCGCCGGCCGCGCGCGCCGTGTCCGACATCCGACTCGCGGTCGTGTCGGGCGCGCGCGTGCTCGCCGCGCACCCCGCGAGCGCCGTGCTCCTGATCGCGGCCACGCTGAGCCAGGGCGCGCTGCAGGCCGCCGTCGTGTGGAGCGTGAAGGGCGTGCTCGGAACGTTCACGCGCATCGGCGCGGAGGTCTCGTGGGGCGCGCTGCTGCTCGGCGCCGTCGCCGTGTACGCGCTGTGGGTCGCCCGCGCGGCGACCGGTGCCCTCGGCGAGCTGATGTCGTCGCGGATCGCGCGGCGCGCGGAGCTCGACATGATGCACCGCGTGCTGGAGAAGCTGCTCACGCTCGGGCTGCGGCACTTCGACAAGCGGAGCCCCGGCGACATCGTGATGGCCGCGTACCACGACCTGAAGAGCGTCCGCACCGTCGCGATCGACCTCTGCTCGGTGCTGCTGCACGGCTCGCGGCTGCTCGGCCTCGTGGTGGTCGCGTGGGTGATGAGCCCCACGCTCGCGCTGCTCGGCTTCCTGCTCGTGCCGCTGGCGCTGCTCCCCGCGCAGCGCGTCGGGCGGCGGCTCACCGACGCGGCGCAGCGCGAGCGCGAGTCGCTCACCGGGATCTTCGACCGCTTCCTCGAGATCGCCGCCGGCTTCCGGATGATCGCGGTGAACCGCGCCGAGTCGCGGGTGCTGGGGAACGCGCGGGCCGCGAGCGAGCGGCTGCTGAGGGCGATCGTGAAGCAGGAGCGCAGCAAGGCGCAGGCGCGCGTGCTCTTCGAGAGCGTCAGCGGGCTGGGGCTCGCCCTGGTGCTGGCCGTCGGCGGGCGCGAGGTCGCGACGGGGAAGCTGTCGTGGCAGGCGCTGCTCAGCCTCCTCGTGGCGATGATCGCCGTCTACGCGCCGCTCCTCGGGCTGCTGCAGGTCTACTCGGGGATGCGCCTCGCGCTGCCGGGGCTGGAGCGGCTGCAGGCGCTCATGGCGCAGTCGCCGGACGTGCACGAGCACCCGAACGCGCGCCCGCTGCGGGAGGCGCCGCGCACGATCACGCTGGAGCGCGTGTCGTTCGCGTACAACGACGGACAGCCGGTGCTGCACGACGTGTCGGTGACGTTCCACGCGGGCGAGACGATCGGCATCGTCGGCCCGTCGGGCGCCGGCAAGTCGACGCTGCTCTCGCTCCTGCTGCGGCTCTACGATCCGACGTCGGGGCGCATCCTGCTCGACGGCGTCGACCTGCGCGAGGTGCGGCGCGAGGACTATCTGGCGCTGTGCGCGCTCGTGCCGCAGGAGCCCTTCCTGCTGCTCGAGTCGGTGAGCGACAACATCCGCGCCGCGCGCCCCGACGCGACGATGGACGAGGTGGTCGCCGCCGCGACCGCCGCCAACCTGCACCAGGAGATCCTGCGCATGCCGGGCGGCTACGACGGCGTCCTGGGGCGTCGCGAGGACGCGCACGGCGTGTCGACGGGGCAGAAGCAGCGCATCGCGATCGCCGGCGCGCTGCTCAAGAACGCGCCCTTCCTCTTCCTGGACGAGGCGACGAGCAACCTCGACTCGGTGTCGGAGCGGCTGGTGCAGGGCGCGCTCGGGCGGCTGATGGCGGGGCGCACGACCTTCGTCGTCGCGCACCGGCTGTCGACGCTGCGGTCGGCGGACCGCATCCTCGTGCTGGACCGCGGGCAGCTGATCGCCGTCGGCACGCACGACCAGCTGATGGACGACTGCGAGGTGTATCGTCGTCTCTGGAGCTCGCAGCAGCTCGGCGAGGGCGCGCCGCGTCTGCGCACGCCGTCGCGCGGCGTCGCCGCGCACGCGGGGCCCGCATGAGCGCGCGTCGCGCCACCGAGCCCGGCTCGCGGCTGCTGGCGGTCATCCCCGCGCGCGGCGGATCGCGCCGCGTGCCGCGCAAGAACGTGCAGTCGCTGCTCGGTCGTCCCGCGATCGCGTACAGCATCGACGCGGCGTTCGAGAGCCGGCTGTTCGCGCGCGTGGTCGTGAGCACCGACGACGCGGAGATCGCCGCCGTCGCCGAGGCGTGCGGCGCCGAGGTGCCCTTCCTGCGCCCAGCGGCGCTCGCCGACGACGTCACCCCGGTCTCGGCGGCCACCGCGGACGCGCTGGCGCGGCTCGATCCCGACGGCACGCGCTACGACGCGGTCGCGCAGCTGATGGCGAGCTGCCCGCTGCGCCGCGCCGCCGACGTGCGCGCGAGTCACGCGGCGTTCGCGGCCTCGGGCGCGGTGTCGCAGCTGTCGGTCGCGCCGTACGCGGTGCAGACGCCCTGGTGGGCCATGCGTCGCGCGGACGACGGCACGCTGTCGCCGCTCTTCCCCGACGCCGTCGTGCGCCGCAGCCAGGACCTGCCCGCGCTCGTCTGCCCGACCGGCGCCGTCTGGTGGATCCGGGCGCCGGCCCTGCGCGCCGCGCGCACCTACCACCTCCCCGGCCGCACGGGGTGGGCGATGCCCTGGGAGCGCGCGCTCGACATCGACACCGAGGAGGACTGGCAGCTCGCCTGCCGCCTCCTGGCGAGCGTGAACGCCGACGGTCCCGCCGACGGCGCACGCGCCGACGACCCGGCGTCTCTGACGGCCACCTTCCCGGCCTGGAGCTCCCATGTTCCCTGAGCGGCTGGCGCTGTACACGACGATCCACCCGGTCGCGATGCCGTACGTCGACGCCTGGTATCGCTCCGTGCGCGCGCAGACGGACCCGCGGTTCGATCTGTGGATCGCCATCGACGGCGTGAGCGCGGACGACGTCGCGCGCGCCGTCGGCGAGCGGCCCGACGCCACCTGGGTCGTCGCGGCGCCGGACGACACGCCGGCCTCGCTGCGGAGCGAGGCGATGCGGCAGATGGTCGACCACTACGACGCCGTCGTGCTCACCGACGCCGACGACGTGCTCACGCCCGACCGCGTGGCCGCCGCGCGCGAGGCGCTCGGCTGGTGCGACGTGGCGGCGTGCGCGCTCCAGCTGGTGGACGACGCGGGCGTCGACCTAGGCGCCGTGCTCGCGCCGCCGCCGCGCCGGCTGCCGGCCGCGATGCTCCCGCGCTGGAACGTCTTCGGGCTGTCCAACACCGCGTACCGCACCGCGACGCTCCGCCGCTGCCTGCCGATCCCGCGCGAGACGGTGCTGATCGACTGGTACCTCGCGACGATGGCGTGGACGCACGGCGCGCGGCTGTCGTTCGATCCGCAGGTGCACATGCTCTACCGCCGCCACGGCGCGAATGCCGCGCCGATCCTGCCGCCCTACGCGTCGTCCGAGGTCCGCGCCGCGACCGACCTCACGCTCGGGCACTTCGAGGTCGTGCTCCGCGCGCTCGACGCGCGGACCGAGCGGCGCGCGCGCCTGGCCGCGGCGCGCGAGCGCGTCCGCACCTTCCGCGACGCGATGCTGCGCTCGCCGACGGCGCTGGACGCCTACACGCAGGCACTTAACGACGTGCGCCCCCCGGTGTTCGCCTGGTGGGCCTGCGTCGCACACCCGGAACTGGAGGCCCTGTGGACGTCGTCGAACTGAACGGGCGTCGGATCGCGCCCGGCGAGCCGCCGTACGTGATCGCCGAGATCGGCGCGAACCACAACGGCGACATGGACCTGTGCGCGCGGCTCGTCGAGTCGGCGGCGGAGTGCGGCGCCGACGCGGTGAAGTTCCAGTCGTGGTCGCGCAGCACCCTCTTCTCGGAGGGGCAGTACCGGCGCGACGCGCAGCGCGTGCGCTCCAACGGCGGCGGGCCCACGCTCGAGGAGTCGGTGGTGCAGTACCAGCTCTCGCACGAGCAGCACCGCCTCGCCGCGCGCATGTGCCGCGACGCCGGCATCACCTTCCTGTCGAGCGCCTTCGCACCGGCGGAGGTCGACCTGCTCGTCGACCTCGACGTCCCGGCGATCAAGCTGGCGTCGATGGACGTGACGCACCTGCCGCTGCTCGAGTACGTGGCCGGCACCGGGCTGCCGATCCTGCTCTCGACCGGCATGGCGACGCTCGGGGAGGTGGAGCGCGCGCTCGACACGCTGCGCCGCAACGGCTCGGGGCCGGTCGTGCTGCTGCACTGCGTCTCGGTCTACCCGACGCCGCCGGAGCAGGTGCACCTGCGCACGATGGCGACGTGGCAGCACGCCTTCGACCTGCCGGTCGGCTACAGCGACCACACGCTCGGCGTGGCGGTGCCGCTGGCGGCGGTCGCGCTGGGCGCGTGCGTGCTCGAGAAGCACTTCACGCTCGACAAGTCGCTGCCGGGATGGGACCACGCGATCTCCGCCGACCCCGCCGAGCTGCGCGCGCTGACGTCGGGCGCCCGCGAGGTCCATGCGGCGCTCGGCCACACGCGCCGCATCGTCGGCGACGCCGAGCTGCAGAAGCGCCTGGCCTTCCGGCGCTGCATGGTGGCGCGCCGGCCGCTGCGCCGCGGCGAGCGGCTGACGAACGCCGACGTCGACTTCAAGCGGCCGGGGAACGGCATCCAGCCCGACGAGCTGTCGTACGTGGTCGGGCGCGCGCTGCTGCGCGACATCGACGCGGAGACCGAGCTGTCGTGGGGGGATCTCCAGTGACCGCGCAGGCCCGCAGCAGCCATCCGCTCCACGGGATGGCGGCGTCCGCGCACGAGCCGCCGGTGGCGACCGCGCGCGTGGTGCTCTTCGGCGACGGCACGTGGGCCGCGGAGACGCTGCGGCGGCTCGTGCAGGACGGCCACCAGGTCGTCGCCGCCGTGCTGCGGACGCGGCCGTCCAACGCGTCGCTCGCCGAGGTCGCGCGGGACTCGGGCGTGCCGACGCTGCAGTTCCCGAAGGCCGACACGCCCGAGACGCGCGAGGCGGTCGCCGCGCTGGCGCCGGACGTCCTGCTCTCGGTCGCGTTCAACGAGATCCTGCGCGGCCCCATGCTGCGCACCGCGCGCCTCGGCTCGCTCAACGTGCATGCCGGCCGCCTGCCGCAGTATCGCGGGCGCAACGTCATCAACTGGGCGCTCATCAACGGCGAGACGCAGATCGGCGTCACGGCGCACCTGATGGACGAGGGCATCGACACCGGCGACGTCCTCGTGCAGCGGCTGCTGCCGGTGGGCTGGCTGGACGGCTACGGCGACGTGCTCGCGCGCGTGGTGGCCGTGGTGCCCGAGGTGGCGGCGGAGGCGGTGGGGATGCTGGTGCGCGGCGAGGCGGCGCCGGTGCCGCAGGCGCACGAGCAGAGCACCTACTTCGGCGGGCGCGGCACCGACGACGAGTGGCTCGATTGGTCGGCGAGCAGCCGACTGCTGCACAACAAGGTGCGCGCGATCACGCGGCCCGGCCCGGGCGCGCGCACGCTGCTGGGGCGCACGCCCGTCGTCGTGTGGCGCGCGCGCTGGGAGCCCGACTGGCCCCGCTACCTCGCCACGCCGGGACAGGTCGTCGGCCGACATCCCGAGGGCGTGCTGGTGAAGACCGGCGACTCGACGCTGCTGCTGCAGGAGGTGCAGCTCCCCGGTCAGCCGCCCGGCCCTCCCCCGTGGCCGGTCGGCACGCGGCTCGGGCTCGATCCGCTCAGCACCCTCGTCTCGCTCGTCGAACGCGTGCACGCGCTGGAGGCGCGCCTTCCATGATCAGGGCACAACGGCTCATGGCGGTGGCCGCGGAGCGGCTGCCGCGCGTCCTCCTCGACGCCGGCGTCACGCTCGGCGCCGCGCTCGCGCAGATCGAGCGCGCGGGCACGGGCGCGCTGCTGCTGGCGGACGGCGAGCGGCGGCTCGTCGGCATGGTCACCGACGGCGACCTGCGACGCGCGCTGCTCGCGGGCACGTCGATGCAGGCGCCATGCCTCACCTTCGCGACCCGCACGCCCCTCGCGCTGCCGCCCGGCTCCTCCGGGCGCGACGCGCTCGCGCTCATGGACCACGGGCGCGACTACCCGGTGCACGCGCTGCCGGTGCTCAACGCCGACGGCGGCATCGTGGGGCTCGTGCTGCGCGGGGACCTGATGCGCACCGACGACGCGACCGACCTGCAGGCCGTCATCATGGCCGGCGGCTACGGCACGCGCCTCATGCCGCTGACGGCGAACACGCCCAAGCCGATGCTGCCGGTCGGCGACCGCCCGCTGCTCGAGCTGACGATCGCGCGGCTGCGCGCCGCCGGCGTGCGCCGCGTGCAGGTGGCCACGCACCATCTCGCTGAGCAGATCGCGGAGTACTTCGGCGACGGCAGCGGGTTCGGCGTCGACATCTCCTACCTGAGCGAGAGCCAGCCGATGGGCACCGCGGGCGCGCTGGCGTCGGTGGCGGCCACCGAGGGCACGCTGCTCGTGATCAACGGCGACGTGCTCACGGGGCTCAACTTCGACGAGATGCTCCGCTTCCACCGCCGCGAGCGTGCGGAGCTGACGGTCGGGCTGCGCGCCTACTCGGTGGACGTGCCCTACGGCGTCGTGGACTGCGACGGCGCGCGCGTGCGCGGCATCCGCGAGAAGCCGAGCCACGGCGTGCTGGTGAACGCCGGCGTGTACCTGCTCGAACCGTCGGTGTGCCGCGCGGTGCCGGAGTCCCGGCGGTGCGACATGACCGACGTGATCCAGCTCCTTCTCGATGCCGGCCGCGTCGTCGCGGGCTTCCCGATCGTCGAGTACTGGCTCGACATCGGCCGCCCCGGCGACTACGCCCGCGCCCAGGACGACGTCCGCCTCGCGAGGCTCTGACCATGCGCGTACTCGTCACCGGTGGGGCCGGATACGTCGGCTCCCCGCTCGTCTCGCACCTGCTGGCCCGCGGCCACGCGGTGCACGTCCTCGACTCGCTGCTCCACGGCGGCGAGGCGCTCCTGCCCATGTGGGCGCACCCGCAGTTCGCCTTCACGAAGGCGGACGTGCGCGACCGCGCCGCCGTGCGCGCCGCGCTGGAGGGCACGGACGCCGTGGTGCACCTCGCGGCGATCGTCGGCGACCCGGCGTGCGCGCGCCAGCCGGCGGAGGCCGAGGCGGTGAACCTCGACGCCTCGCGTGCCCTCGTGGCCGACGCGTCGGCGGCGGGGGTGCAGCGCTTCGTCTTCGCCTCCACGTGCAGCAACTACGGGCGCATGCCGGACCCCGACCAGCTGGCCGACGAGGACTCCGCGCTGCATCCGATCTCGCTCTACGCGGAGACGAAGGTCGCGGTCGAGCGGCACCTCGCGGAGCACGCGCACGGGATGGCGGCGACCGCGCTGCGCTTCGCGACCGTGTTCGGGGTCTCGCCGCGCATGCGCTTCGACCTCACGGTCAACGAGTTCACGCTCGCCGCGCTGACGCAGGGACGGCTGCAGGTGTACGGCGAGCAGTTCTGGCGGCCGTACGTCCACGTGGTCGACGTCGCGCGCGCCGTGGCCGCCGTGCTCGAGGCGCCGCACGCGCGCGTCGCGGGGCAGGTGTTCAACGTCGGCGCGACGGCGCAGAACCACCGCAAGCAGGAGATCGCCGAGCTGGCCGCCGCCGCCGCGCCGCACGCCACCGTCGAGTACATCCGCCGCGACGAGGACCCGCGCGACTACCGCGTGTCGTTCGGGCGGATCCACGACGTGCTCGGGTTCCGCACGACCCGCTCGGTGCCCGACGGCGTCGCCGAGGTCGCGCGGCTGATCCAGAGCGGCGCGCTGCGCGACACGAGCGCCACCGTGTACCGGAACTGACGCCATGGCCACCTCCACGCTGCCGCGCCCGCGCGAGACGCTCGCGCCCGGGGCTCCGGCTCCGGCGGGCATGGTGCCGCTCTGCGTCCCCGAGCTCGCGGGGAACGAGTGGGCCTACGTGAAGGAGTGCCTCGACACCGGCTGGGTGTCGTCGGTGGGCGCGTTCGTCGACCGGTTCGAGGCCGGCTTCGCAGCGCGGGTGGGCACGCGCCACGCCGTCGCGACGACGTGCGGCACCGCGGCGCTGCACGTCGCGCTGCAGCTGGCCGGCGTCGGCCCGGAGGACGAGGTGCTGGTCCCCGCGCTGACCTTCATCGCGCCCGCGAACGCGGTGCGCTACGTCGGCGCCTGGCCGGTGTTCGTCGACGTCGACGCGCGCCACTGGCAGATGGATCCCGAGGGCGTGGCCGATTTCCTGGCGCGCGGCTGCACCGTGCGCGACGGCGCCCTGCGCAACCGCGTCACCGGCCGCCGCGTGGCCGCCCTGCTCCCCGTGCACCTCCTCGGCCACCCCGTCGACGCGGCGCCGCTGCTGGACCTCGCGGCGCGCTACGGGCTGCGCGTCGTCGAGGACGCGACCGAGAGCCTCGGCGCGCGCTATCGCGGCACTCCCGTCGGGCACCTCGGCGAGATGGCGTGCTTCAGCTTCAACGGCAACAAGCTGCTGACGACCGGCGGCGGTGGGATGCTCGTCACCGACGACGACCGGCTGGCCGCACGGGCGCGCTACCTGACCACGCAGGCGAAGGACGACGCGGTCGAGTACGTCCATCGCGAGGTCGGCTACAACTACCGCCTCACCAACGTGCTGGCGGCGATGGGGCTGGCGCAGCTGGAGCGGCTGGACGGGCACGTCGCGGCCAAGCGGCGCATCGCCGAGCGGTACGCCGAGGGGCTCGGCGACGTTCCGGGCCTCACGCCGATGCAGGAGGCTGCGTGGGCCGAGAGCGCCTTCTGGATGTACACGCTCACCGTCGACCCGGAGGCGTTCGGGACGAGCGCGCGCGGGCTGATGGCGCAGCTCGCGCATGCCGGCGTGCAGACGCGCCCACTGTGGCAGCCGTTGCACCGCTCGCCCGCGCACCGCGGCGCGCATGCGCTGCCGTGCCCCGTCGCGGACGCGGTGCACGCGCGCGCGCTGAGCCTTCCGTGCTCCGTCGGGCTCACCCGGGCCGACCAGGACCGCGTCATCGCCGCCGTGCGGGCGGCAGGGAAGGGTGCCCCATGACCGCGACCGGCCATCGCATCGAGACCGAGTTCGCGCCACCGCGCCCGCCGGCGCCGCGCGACCCCGCCGCCGAGCTGACGCGCACGCTGCGTGCGCTCGGCGTGCGCGCGGGCGACACGATGATGGCGCACGTCGACGTGGAGGCGCTGTACGGGGCGGACGACGCCACGCCGCCCGGGCAGCGGCACGCCGACGTGCTGGCCGCGCTGCAGGCGGTCGTCGGACCGGCCGGGACGGTGCTCGTCCCGACGTACACGTATAGCTTCTGCCGCGGCGACGCCTTCGACCCGCGCCGCACGCCGACGCGAGGTGGCGACTGGTGCCCGAGCGGCGGCTTCCTGGAGTACGTGCGCACGCGACCCGGCGCCGCGCGCTCCGAGGATCCGATCCACTCGATCGCCGGGATCGGTCCCGCGGCGCGCGCGCTGCTGCTCGACGCGGCACCCACCTGCTTCGGCCCCGGCGGCGTGTTCGAGCGCCTCGTGCAGGCGGACGTCGTGTACGCCCTCGTCGGGGTGTCGATCGAGGAGATCACGCAGCAGCACTACACGGAGGAGCTGATCGGCTCGCCCTTCCGCTATCGCAAGCTGTTCACCGGCGACGTGCACGTGGACGGACGGGTCGAGCGCCGCGGCTGGACCTACTCGGTGCACGTGCGGGCCGGCGACGGCGGACGGCACGGGCCCGAGCTGGAGGAGGCGGCGCGCGCCGCCGGGATCTGCCAGGAGGGACGCGCGGGCGAGACGTACGTGCTCGCCACGCGCGCCGCCGCGCTGCACGAGGTCACGCGGCGGCTGCTGCACGAGCAGCCGTGGGCGACGGCGCGCAGCCCCATGGGCGACCCCGAGGCGATGGAGGCGCAGCGCGTCGGCGTGGCGATCGCCGCGCCCGTGCTGCCGCCCGAGGCGTCGATGACGCAGATGATCGACGCGGTCTGGCGCCTGCCGCGCGACATCCTCTCGCCGGGCTACGACGCGGCGCTGGAGGCGCTGCGCACGCAGCTCCCGATGACGGTGCACGCCTATCCGACGGGCACCGAGTGCTGGAGCTGGCTCGTGCCCGAGCGGTGGGTCTGCCACGAGGCGGTGCTCGAGACGATGGATGGGCGGACGCTCCTCTCGTACGCGGACCATCCGCTGCACGTCGTGTCGTACTCGCTCCCGTTCGACGGCGTCGTGACGCGCGAGACGCTGCTCGCGCACCTGCACGTGCATCCGCACCTGCCCGACGCGGTGCCGTTCGTGTTCAAGTACTACGAGCGCGACTGGGGGCTCTGCTGCGCCCGCACGCTGCGCGACGGGCTCGCGGACTCGCACTACCGCGTCCGCATCCGCACGAGCGAGAGCTTCGGCACGCTGAAGGTGGGCGAGGTCGTCGCGCCAGGGCGGACCGACGAGACCGTGGTGCTCTGCGCGCACCTCTGCCATGCGGCGCAGGTGAACGACGACCTGTCGGGCGTGGTGGTGGGGATGGACGTGATGCGCGCGCTGCTGGTGCGGGCGCGCCGCGGCGAGCTGCGGTACACGTACCGCTTCCTCGTCCTCCCCGAGACGATCGGCTCGGTCGCGTGGCTCAGCCACCACGAGGCGCTGCTCCCGCGCCTGCGCGCGGGGCTCTTCCTCGAGATGCTGGGGCTCGACCATCCGCTGGCGCTGCAGCGGTCGTTCGCGGGCGACACCGAGGCCGACGTCTGCTTCGAGAGCGCGCTGCGCGCCGCGGAGCCCGACGCCTGGGCGAGCGCCTTCCGCACGCTCCCCGGTAACGACGAGCGGCAGTTCAACGCGCCGGGCGTGCGCGTCCCGATGCTCTCGCTGATGCGCGTGCTGCCGCCGGGGCACCCGCACTTCCCGTATCCGCAGTACCACTCGAGCGAGGACACGCCGGCGATCACCTCGGCGGCGCGGCTGGCGGGCGCGCGCGACGCGGTCCTGCGCATGATCGACCGCTTCGAGCGGAACGTCGTCCCCACGCCGCGCTTCGCCGGCGAGCCGTTCTGCTCGCGCTACGGGCTGCACGTGGACGCGTACCGGGACCCGGACGGGCACCGCGCGCTCTTCGACATCGTCTTCCTGCTGGACGGCACCCGCTCCCTCGCGACGATCGCGCGCGAGTGCGGCGCCTCGTTCGACACGGTCGAGCGCGTGGTGCACACGATGGCCCGCCACGGGCTGGTGACGCCATGAGCCGCCTTCCGCGCGCCGAGCGGCGCCCGCTGCGCGTGCTCGTGGAGCCCGGCAGCTACCGCTGCGAGAACATGGGCGACGTCGCGATGCTGCAGGTCGGCGTGGCGCGCCTCCGCCGGGTGTTCCCCGACAGCCAGGTGCACGTCGTGACGTCCGAGCCGGCGCGCCTGCAGGGCTTCTGCCCCGATGCGCTGCCCGCGCCGTCCGACGGGCGCCAGCCGTGGATCGAGGAGGGGTACCTCAGCCGCGACTACCGCCGCGTGCTGCCCACCGCGCTGTACCGGCGCGTGGCGGCGAGCGAGGGGGTGGTGACGCGGCGCTGGCCGGCGCTCTACGCGGCCGCCGCGGGCGCGCACCGCGGCCGGCGCGGCGTGGCACGCGTGCGCGGCTTCCTCGACCTCATGCGCCGCACCGACCTGTTCGTCGTCGCGGGGCAGGGCAGCATGGGCGACTGGACGAGCCAGCACGCGCACACCGTGCTCGGCACGCTCGCCCTCGCGCGGCGGCACGGGATCCCGACAGCGATGCTCGGCCAGGGGATCGGCCCGCTCACCGACCCGGCGCTGGTCGAGCGCGCGCGCGCCGTGCTGCCACAGGTGGGGCTGATCGCGCTGCGCGAGCGGGTCGGCTCGCCAGCGGTGCTCACCGAGATCGGCGTGCCCGCCGCGCGCGTGCACGTGACCGGCGACGACGCGATCGAGCTCGCGCGGCTCGGGCGCGGCGAGCAGCGTGGCGGAGGGCTCGGCGTCAACGTGCGCGTGAGCCTCAACGCGGGGCTCGCCGAGGACGTGCTCGCGCCGTTGCGCGAGATGCTGGCCGGCTTCGCGCGCGACCACGGGCAGCCGCCGCTGGTGGGGCTGCCGATCGCGCGCGGCGTGGCGCGCGACGCGGCGCTGATCCGGCAGCTGTGCGAGGGGATCGGCGACGTCGGCGACGGGGGCGCGGCGCTCGACACGCCGGCGCAGGTGATCGACGCGGCCGCGCGCTGCCGCGTGGTGGTCACCGGGGCGTACCACGCCGCCGTGTTCGCGCTCTCGCAGGGCGTGCCGACCGTGTGCCTGTCGGGCTCTCCGTACTACGACGCGAAGTTCGTCGGCCTCGCGGAGCTGTTCGGCCCCGGGTGCCGGATGGTGCGCGTGCAGGAGGGGATGACGGCGATCCGCACGGCCGTCGACGCGCTCTGGCGCGACGCCGACCAGCTGCGGGCGCGCCTGCGCGACGCCGCGCTCTCCCAGATCGTGTGCGGCCGTGCCACCGCGGCGCGGCTCGCCGGGCTGCTTCCCACCGGAGGATGACGGCGATGGAGGATCCACGCATCGCGCTCGTGGTCGACCATCCGCAGCGTGACCTGGGCGGACTCGTGCTGACGGCGCTCGCGCTATGCGCGCGCGGCGCCACGTGCCACCTGGTGCCGGCCAACATCGCTCCGCGCGAGCTGTGGGCGCTCGCGCCCGACCTCGTGGTGCTCAACTACTTCCGTCGCAGCAACGAGCCGACGGCGGCGGCGATGCGCCGGGCCGGCATCCGCTTCGCGCTCCTCGACACCGAGGGCGCGGTGTGGGAGGACTTCGAGAGCTACCGCGAGCTGCTGTGGAACGACGCGGGCCTGCTCCGCAGCGCCGCCGTCGCGTGCACGTGGGGCGAGTGGCTGGCGCAGGAGACGGTCGCGCGCGGCGTGTTCGCGCCCGCGCAGCTCCGCGTCACGGGGTGCCCGCGCTTCGACCTGTATCACCCGGACTGGCACCCCGCCGTGCGTGCCACCGCACCGGACCCCGCGGCGGTCGGCACGAGCCAGCAGGCGCGCCGCCGGCGCGTGCTGCTCAACACGAACTTCTCGACGGTCAATCCGCGCTTCGCCAGCCTCGCGGCGAAGATCCACACCTCGCGGCACAACTTCGGCTGGGCGCCCGAGCGCATCACCGAGATCATCGCCGCCGAGGGGGAGGGCATGGCCGGCATGATCGCGCTCGCGCGCGCGCTGGCGACGGACCTCCCGGGCGCCGAGATCGTGGTGCGCCCGCATCCGTTCGAGGATCCGGAGCCGTACCGCCGCGCGCTCGCCGACGCCGCGAACGTGCGCATCGTCGCCGAGGGCTCGGTGGAGCCGCTCATCATGAGCGCCGACGTCGTGGTGCAGCGCAGCTGCACGACCGCGATCGAGGCGGGGCTCGCCGGCCGGCCGACGGTCTCGCCGCGCTGGGTGACCGCCGCGTTCGAGATGCCGGTGGCGGAGGCGGTCAGCGTACCGTGCGCGGACTACGCCACGCTGCGCGAGGTCGTCGCCGCGGTGCTCGACGGCGACTTCGTCATGCCGACCGACGTCGCGGACGCGATCGCGCGCATGACGCACCAGTACTTCCACGTGCTCGACGGCGACGCGCACCAGCGCGTGGCCGACGCGATGATGGCGACGCTCGACGGGCCGCGCACGGTGGACGTCGCCGAGTGCACGCGCCTGCTCTACCACTTCGCCGGCGACCAGCCGCGCCCCGTGCCGGTGATCGCCGCCGGGCACGTGCGCCGCGCGCTCCGGCTGACGCCCGACTTCTCCTTCCGCCAGCTGCGGCGCGTGCCGGAGCAGCGCTGGCCGCGCACCGCGAAGTACTTCGGCGCCGACCACGTGCAGCGCCTGGCCGACGCGATCGGGGCGCAGGCGCGCGCGCGCGAGGAGGGCTTCGGCCCGGTGGAGGTGGGGCTGGCGCGCGAGCGCGGCGAGTGCCGCGACGGCTACCACGGCCACTCGGTCACGATCGCGCCGGCGCCGGTCGCCGCGGGAGTGGGAGCCGGGCGATGAGGATCGCGTTCGTCTGCAACGAGTACCCGCCGGGCCCGCACGGGGGCATCGGCACGGTCGTGTGCACGCTCGGCCGCGCGCTGGTGGCGGCCGGGCACACGGTGCGCGTGGTCGGCGCGTACGACGCGAGCTGGGCGGGCGCCGCGCGCGAGTGCGACCGGGGCGTCGACGTGTGGCGGCTGCGCCGCCCGCCGGGACGCCTGGGATGGATCGCCGCGCGCCGGCAGCTGTTCGACGTGCTCCAGGGGTGGGCGCGCGCGGGCGAGATCGACGTCGTGGAGGTGCCGGACTGGGAGGGGATGGCGGCCGGCTGGCCGCGCCTCGACGTGCCGGTCGTCGCCCGCTGCAACGGCTCCGCGACGTACTTCCAGGCGGAGCTGGGCGCGCCGGTGCGCGCGGGCACGCGGCTGCTCGAGGCGCGGTCGCTGCGCCGCGCCGACCGGTGGGCGGCGGTGAGTCGCTACACGGCGGAGCGGACGCGCCGCCTCTTCGCGCTGCCGACGGCGGGCACGGTGCTGCACAACGGGATCGAGCTCCCGGTCGCGACGGCCGACGCGCCGCGCGATCCGCGGCGCGTCGTGTTCAGCGGGACGCTCGTGCGCAAGAAGGGCGTGGTGTCGCTGATGCACGCCTGGAACGCCGTGGCGGCCCGCCGGCCGGACGCCGAGCTGCACCTGTACGGCAAGGAGGGCGAGATCGACGGCGCGCCGGCGATCGCGGCGCTGCGCGGAGTGCTGACGGCATCCGCGCGCGAGCGCGTGGCCTTCCACGGCCACGTCGGGCGCGACACGCTCGGCCGCGCCCTCGACGGCGCGGGGATCGCGATCTTCCCGTCGTACGCCGAGGCCTTCGCCGTCGCGCCGCTGGAGGCGATGGCGCACGGGTGCGCGGTCGTCTCCTCTCGGCGCGGCAGCGGTCCGGAGCTGATCGACGACGGCCGCGACGGGATGCTGGTCGATCCCGACGCGTCCGCCGGGATCGCGGACGCGCTGCTCACGCTGCTCGACGATCCCGCGCGCGCCTCGCAGCTGGCGGCCGCGGGGCACGCGCGCGTGCGCGCCGAGTTCACGATCGACGCCGCGGCCGCCCGCACGGTTGCCTTCCACGCCTCCGCGATCGAGGCGTTCGCGGCGCGTCGCCCCGCGCGGCGGCCGCGCGCGGTCGTCCCCCCGTCGCGCGCCGTCCCCGATGCGCCGATCGCGCTCCTGCTCCCCGACGGCGTGGGTGTGCGCAACTTCGTGCTCGGCGCGTTCGCCGACCGCACCGCCGAGCGCGGGCCGGTGCTCGCGCTGCATGCGCTGTCCGACGATCTCGTGGCGCGCTACGCCGCGCTGACGCCCGGCTTCGACTGGCGGCCGCTGCTCGCCCACCGCCCGGGACGACTCACGGAGCTGCTGGGGAGCGCCACCGGCTACGCGCACATGTACTGGCTGCGCACCGCGGCGATGCGCCGCCGGCTCGGCCAGCCGATCGCCGCGAAGACGCGCGGCCGGCTCGCACAGATCCACGCGGCGCGCGCGCTCGGCCGCGCCATGGCGTCGCCCGCCGGCATCGCCGCGCTGGAGCGGCTGTACCACGCGACCGTCGCGCGCTCCGAGGCGTTCGGGTACTACCACGCGCTGTTCGCCCGCACGCGTCCCGCGGTGCTCTTCTGCACGCAGCAGCGGGCGCCGCTCGCCGTCGCCCCCGTGCTGGCCGCGCGGGCGCTCGGCATCCCGACGGTGGCGTTCATCTTCAGCTGGGACAACCTGTCGAGCAAGCAGCGCATCGCGGCGCCGTTCGAGCACTACTGCGTGTGGAGCGACGCGATGCGCGACGAGCTGCGGCGCTACTACCCGGCGGTGCCGCGCGAGGCGGTGCACGTCGTCGGCGCGCCCCAGTTCGACGCGTACGCCGACGAGCGCACGCTCTGGTCGCGCGAGGAGTTCTGCCGACGCGTCGGCGCCGACCCGGGACGCCCGATCATCTGCTACTCGGGCGGCGACACGGGGACGTGCCCCGACGACGCGCATCACGTCGCGATCCTGCTGCGGCTGATCCGCGACGCGCGCATCCCCGGCGACCCGCAGGTGCTGCTGCGCCCGAGCCCCGTGGACGATGGCCGGCGCTACGCGGCCGTGCGGCGCGAGTTCCCCGAGCTGCTGTACGCGCCGCCCGCCTGGGTGCACACGGTCCCCGGCGACTGGTCGCGCGTGGCGCCGCTCCCCGAGGACCTGCCGCTCCTCGCGAATGTGACCTTCCACTGCGCGCTCAACGTCAACGTCGCGTCCACGATGACGCTCGACTTCGCGCTGCGCGACCGGCCGGTCGTGAACATCGCCTTCGACGCCACGTCGCCGCCACCGCTGGCGCGCCCGCTGCGCGACGTCTACTACCGCTACGAGCACTACGAGCCCGTGATCACGCTCGGCGCCGCACGCCTCGCGCACGATGCGGACGAGCTGGCGGCGCACGTGCGCTACTACCTCGCCGACCCGGCGCTCGACCGCGAGGGGCGCGCGGCGCTCGCGGCGTTCGAGGTCGCGCTCCCGGTCGGCCATGCGGGCGCGCGCGTCGCCCACGTGCTCCACCGGCTCGCGCGCCGCGACCCCGGCGTCGCGACGCCGCACGTCGACGGCGCCGTCGCGACGCCCCGCGGATCGGGCGCCGCGCCGCGCCTGCCCGCGACCGCCGCGGCCAGCCTGGCCGGCAGCAGGGGGCTCGCATGACGCGGGCGTCTCACCAGGCCACCGTGCCCGATGCACGCGCGCGGCGCGCGCCGTCGATGCTCGTCGCCGATCCGGACCACCCCGACATGGTGACGCACCTGCGTCGCGGCGCCGGCGGCGGGCCGCCGACCTCCACGCCGCTCCCCGCGACGCTGCGCGACGGCTGCTGCGTGGTCGTCTGCACGCGCAATCGCCCGGCCTCGCTGCGCCGACTGCTCGACACGCTCGTGGCGCAGGAGACGCCCGTCGAGCAGCTGCTGGTGGTGGACGCGAGCGACGACGACGCGTCCGAGCGCGTGGTGCGCGAGTGCCCGGGAATCGAACGGGCGGCGCGCGGGATCGACTACTTCCGGGTGCGCGGGACGCTGGCCGGGCTCACGCGGCAGCGCAACGTTGCGCTCCGCTGGGTGGCGACTCGCCTCGTCGCGTTCTTCGACGACGACGTCGCGCTGCTCCCCGGCTGCGTGGCTGCGCTGGTCGCCGCCTGCGACGCGCCCGAGCGCCCGCTCGTCGGCGCGTGCGCGGTGAGCGTGAACGAGCTGACGACGCCCCCGGCGCTCTGGCGGCTGCGTCGCCTGCTCGGGATCGTCCCGTCGCTGCAGCCCGGATCGTACGCGCGCTCCGGGATGTCGATCCCGTGGCACTTCCTGCCCGACGACGCGTCGGTCGTGCAGGTGGGCCACTGGATGCACGGCTGCGCGATGCTCTGGCGCACGGCGGCCGCGCGCGCCGAGGGCTTCGACGAGCGGCTGGACGGCTACGCCACGGCCGAGGACCTCGAGTTCTCGCTGCGCATGCGGCGTCATGGGCCCATGGCGCGCGTGGGCGCCGCGCGCGTGCTGCACCTGCACGCGGCGAGCGGGCGGCCGGACCCGTACCGCCTGGGCTACATGGGGGTGCGCAACCTGCTCGACGTCCACCGCACGCACCTCGAGGGGCGCACGTGGCGCGACGCCGCGTACTTCTACTACGCCTTCGTCACCGACACGCTGCTGCGCACGCTCGCGCTGCTGGTGCGGCGCGGCCGCGTGCGCGAGCGGTGGGCGTTCCTGCGCGGCCGCAGCGCCTTCCTGCGCGACGAGCTGCTGGCAGGGCTGTCCACGCTCCTGGTCGCGCGGCGCGACCCCCGGTCGGAGGGGCGCGCATGAGCAGCCTCGCCGCGTCCGTCCCGCTGCCCGCGCCGGCGACGCCGGCGGGCGCGCCCGCGTGCGTCGAGGCCGAGGCGCGGCGCTGGGCGCTGCTCCTGGGCGTGCTCGCGGTCGTGGCGTTCGCCGCGACGCCCGTGGTGGGCATGCGCCCGGCGCTCGGCCTGCTGGTGGCGATCGCGCTGCTGTGCGCGCTCGGCGGGATCCTGCGCCCGGTGCTCGGGCTGTACGCGGTGACGATCCTGTGCACCCTCGACGCGATGACCCGCGTCTTCCTGATCGGCGCCAACCCGATCCTGCGCTGGAACACGCTCAACTACCTGCTGGGCGTCGTGGCGCTGCTCGGCATCCCGTTCCTCGCACGCTTCCGCACGGCGCCGCTCCGCTTCCTCGAGGTGCTGCTCGCGCTGCTCGTGTGCGGGCTGCTCTTCTCGCCCGACCAGTCGACCGGCCTGCAGGACGTGCTGGGGATGAGCGCGGTCCTCGGGCTGATCGTGTACGCGGCGCGCGGCAGCCAGTTTCCCGGCGCGTGGTACTGGCTCGGCGTGGTCGCGGGCGTCACCGGCGCGATGGCCGGCATCGTGTACTTCGCCTACGCGTCGCGCCTGCCGAAGATCGACTACAACGCGTGGGCGCAGTCGTCGCTCACGGCGCTGTTCGCGACCGTCATCGCGCTGCTGCAGGCGTACCGCGAGCACCGGCCGCAGGCGCTGCTGGCGCTGCTGGCGGCGATCAACACGGCGTGCGTCTTCCTCAGCGGCAGCCGCGGCACCACGCTCGCGGCGCTCGTGGCGGTGGTGGTGGCGATGCTGTCGGCGCCGGGGCAGGGACGCCGCATGCTCCTCCTCGTGACGATGGGGCTCGCGGCGCTCGCGACGACCGCGGTGTTCGCCGAGTACCGGCGCGCCGCGGTGGCGCGCGCGTCGGCGCTCACCGACGCCGACCGCTCGCTCGCCAACCGCACCAGCCACCGCTGGTCGCTCGTCGTGGGCGGGCTGTACCTGTTCCAGCGGCATCCCGTGACGGGCGTGGGCACGGGCGGTTTCATCCCCGCCTGGCGGGCCGCCGCCGACGATCCCGAGGTCGCGGCGCGCATCCCCGACTTCCGCGCGGTCGCCGAGGGGCGCGACGCGCACGCCGGGTGGGTCAAGGTCGCGGTGGAGAACGGCGTCCCCGGGCTGCTGCTCCTCGTGGGAGCGCTCGGATCGTTCGTCGTCGTCGGTCGACGCGCAGGGCGCCCGGAGGTCGGCGCGCTCGTGGCGCTGACGATGTCCGTGCTCCTGCTCTCGACCGAGTATCGCAGCAAGAGCCTCTGGTTCCTCGCCGCGTGTGGCCTGTGCGTGATCCACGGCGAGCGCATCGCCGCGTACGGGCGCGCGGTGCGCGGAGGCCGGCCATGACGCGCCCGCGCTTCGACGAGCGGCTGGTGGTCGTCAGCGGCGTGCTGCACCATCGCCACGAGGGGCGCGTGCACGCCTACACGGCCTACGCGCGCGAGATGGTGCTGTGGGCCGACCTGTTCGCCGAGGTGCGCATCGCCGCGCCGTGCGTGGACGGGCCGCCGCCCGACGACTGCGCGCCGATCGATCGCGACAACGTCGTCGTGCTGCCGCAGCGTCGGCTCGGCGGCACGACCCGGCGCGCGAAGCTCGCGCAGGCGGTGCGGCTTCCGCAGCTCGCCTGGGAGCTGACGCGGGCGATGCGCAGCGGGGACGCGGTCCACGTGCGCTGCCCGGCGAACCTCGGCGGGCTGGCGGTGGCGCTCGCGCCGCTCGTGTCGCGTCGGCTGGTGGCCAAGTACGCCGGGCAGTGGACCGGGTTCGCGGGCGAGTCGCCGACCTACCGCGCGCAGCGCTGGCTGCTCGCGTCGCGGTGGTGGCGCGGACCCGTGACCGTCTACGGCGAGTGGCCGGGGCAGCCGCGGCAGGTGGTCCCGTTCTTCACCTCCGTCATGTCGGCCGAGCACGTCGCGCAGGCGCGCGCGGTGTCGGAGTCGCGGCGCTTCGGCGCGGGGCCGCTGCGCGTGCTGTACGTCGGGCGGCTGTCGACGCTTAAGCGCGTGGACGCGGTGCTCGACGGCGTGGCCGGCGCGCGGCGCGCGGGGCTCGACGTCACGTGCGCCATCGTCGGCGACGGCCCGGCGCGCGAGGCGCTCGAGGCGCAGGCGGCCAGGCTCGGCCTGGGCGACGCGGCGCGCTTCACCGGCGCGGTCGCGTACGACGCCGTGCTCGCCGAGTACGCGCGCGCCGACGTGCTGGTGCTGATCTCCGAGTCCGAGGGGTGGCCCAAGGGCGTCGCCGAGGCGATGGCGTTCGGACTGGTGTGCATCGGCGCGAACCACGGCTACGTCGCGCAGATGCTCGGCGAGGGGCGCGGGCGGACGATCGGCACCGGCGACGCGGCGGCGCTGACGCGGGAGCTGCGGCAGCTCGCGGCGGCGCCCGAGGAGTGCTCGGCCATCTCGGCGCGCGCCGCCGCGTGGGCGCAGCGGTTCACGCGCGAGGCGCTGCGCGACGCGATCGGCGACCTGCTGCAGCGGTGGTGGACGGAGCGGCCGCGGTCCCGGCCGCGTGCGCGCGTGGACGCCGTGACGGACGCGGTCGCGGACACCGTGCTGGCGCGGGAGGGACGGTGAGCGAGGCGATCGCGGTCATGCACCTCGTGGCGACGCTCGACGCCGGCGGCGCGGAGCGGATGGCGGTGAACCTCGTCAACCACCTGCCGCGGCAGCGCTACCAGCTGCACCTGTGCTCCACGCGCGCCGACGGTCCGCTGGCGCCGCTCGTGCGCGACGACGTGACGTGGCTGCGGCTGGGACGCACGCGCCGCTACGACCGGGCCGCGCTGGTGCGGCTGGTGGCGCACGTGCGGCGGCATCGCGTGCGCATCCTGCACGCGCACAGCGACGCGCTGTTCGCGGCCGTGCTGGCGTCGCTGCAGCCGCCGTATCCGCGCGTGGTGTGGCACGACCACTTCGGCGGCGTGCTGCCGCGCCGGCGCGTGCTCCCCTACTGGCTGGCCGCGCGGCGCGTGCGGGCGATCATCGCGGTGAACGGCGCGCTGGCCGCCTGGGCGCGCCGCCGGCTGCGCGTGCGCGAGGAGCGCGTGCGCTACGTGACGAACTTCGTCGAGCCGCATCCGACGGCTTCCGTCGCCGCCGCGCCCGTGCTGCCCGGCGTCGCGGGGCACCGCGTGGCGTGCGTGGCGCACCTGCGCGAGCAGAAGGACCACGTCACGCTCGTGCGGGCGTTCGCGCGGGTCGTGGCGCGCGAGCCGCGCGCGCATCTGCTGCTCGTGGGCGCCGCGCCCGACCCGGCGCAGCTGGCGCGCGTGCAGGGCGAGATCGCGGCGCAGGGCTTGGTCGCGCACGTGACCTGGCTCGGCCCGCGCGACGACGTGCCGGCGGTGCTGGCGCAGTGCGCGGTGGGCGTGCTGAGCTCGCGCTCGGAGGGGCTGCCGCTGGCGCTGCTGGAGTACGGCGCCGCGGAGCTGGCCACCGTGTCGACGGCGGTCGGGCAGTGCGCCGAGGTGCTCGACGCGGGGCGGTGCGGCGCGCTGGTGCCGGCGGGCGACGCGGCGGCGCTGGGCGACGCGATGCACGCGCTGCTCGTCGACGCCGACGGGCGTCGGACGCTGGGCGCGCGGCTGGGGGAGCGGGTGCGCACGACGTACGACATCGCGCGCGCGCTGCGGGCGGTCGAGGACGTCTACGACAGAGCGCTGGCCTGAGCGACGGATCGCTCGGGCCAGCGCGGGAGATCTCCATGGTCGATCGTCGTGCTCCGGGAGCGGGACCGCGGTCCGAGGACCGCGGCCCGCCTCGCGCCGGGTCAGTTCGTCTTGACGACCACGTACGCCTGGAACTCGGGCGTCTGCGGGACCGGGTTCGCCGAGCCGCCGATGGGCTGCGTGGGCGTGACGCTGGTCGGGAGGCTGATCGCGCCGCCGCCGTAGGTGCCGCTGGCGACCGGCGCGCCGGTGAAGGCGACCGCGTTGCGGACCTCGTAGCGGTCCCCCGCGCGCAGCACGTTCGAGAGGTCGACGCTCACGCTGCCGACGCGATCCCAGTTGTAGACCGCGACGTTGGCGCGGCCGGCCTCGTACCGGTTCGGGCGGACGAAGACCTTGGTGCCCGTGGGCCGCGTGCCGGCGACGACGTCGCCCGCGCCCAGGCCGCTGCTGCGGAAGCCGGCGAAGGTGCTGCCGTTCCAGTTGCTCGCGCCCGCGTTGCCGTAGTACGTGTTGTTGGTCCAGCTGAAGCCCGCGAAGGACTCCATGATGTTCACGAGCTGCGACAGGCCGTAGATCGTGTTGTTGCTGACCGTGGCGCGCGTGAACTTCCAGACGCGCAGCGCCTGCGAGCCGCCGACGATGTAGTTGCCCGTCAGCGTGACGTCGCTGTTGGTCGGGCCCCAGCTGTAGCCGACCCAGACGTTGCCCGAGTTCGTGCCGTTCATGTAGGCCATGTTGTTCGTCACCGTGATCCCGCTGAGCGCGGACCCGGCGCCGACGAACAGGTTCGGCGCGTTGCCGTTCTCGCCGATCGACCCGTTGCCGAACGTGATGTTGCCGTCGACGAGGTAGTTCTTGACCAGCGCCTGGTCCGACCCGTAGGCGTGGACGCCGTACGCCCAGTTGTTGAACACCAGGTTGTCCGCGAGGACCTTCTGGGCGGTGTTGTTCTGGGTGTAGATGCCGTGGTCGAGATTGAAGTTCCGGCCGTTGTTGTAGATCACCGAGCCGTAGATCTCGCCGCCGTCCGCCGTCGCCCAGAAGCCGATGCCGGTGGCCGCCGCGTCGTGGATCGTCAGGTTGATGAACTTCAAGTAGTCGCCGAAGGCGTTGATCCCCAGCGGCCCCTCCTTGCGGGGCGCGGAGTTCATGACCTCGAAGCCCCAGAAGTGGGTGTACGAGCCGTTCGCGGTGAGCGCCGGGTCGTTGCAGCTGCCGTTGTCGAGGATCGCGCGCTCGCCCGGGTACTGACGGACGACGATCGGGGCGCTGGCGGTGCCGTTGAGGTTGCTCGTGAAGCAGCCGCTGTAGGTGCCGCCGCGCAGCCACACGGTCTCGCCGGCGCGCACGGCGGAGCCGGCGAGCGCGGTGCGGAGGTCCCAGGGACGCGCAAGCGAGCCGTCGTTGCCGGCGGAGCCGGTCGGCGAGACGAAGCGGCCGGTCGACGGCGCGGTGGGGCTGGTCGGCGCCGGAGCGGGCGTCGGGCTCTCCGGGACCGGAGCGGGGGTCGGCGTGGGGGTCGGCGTGGGCGCCGGCGCGGGCGTCACGACGCTGTCGGCGATCGTCTCCGTCACCTGGAGGCCGGCGACGCCGATCGTGTACATCGCGGCGCCGGTCACCTTGCTCACGTTGCTGCCGAGCGTCACGCGGCCGGCGGCCACGGCGCGGCGGTAGACCGTGAAGTTCTTGCCGCCGTCGGTGCTGCCGAGCGTCACGCCGGCGCTCGTCCACTCCGCACCCATCCAGGAGGGGCGCGCGAGCTTCGGATCCATCGCGACGTAGACCACGGCGGCATCGCTCACGTCGAACGATACCACCGAGCTGCTGCCGGGCGCCAAGTCCTTGTCGTCGTTCGCGGTGCGGACGAGCGTCGCGCCGCTCAGCAGCGCGGGGACCGTGCGGAAGGTGTAGCTGCGGTCGATGTACTGCGTGCCGCCGACGACCAGGCCGCGAGCGACCACGGGATACGTCCGCCCGCTGCTGACCTTGACGTTCGCGACGACGGGCGCCGTGGTGCGCGTGACCGTCGTGGCGGCCGAGGGGAGGGCGCGGGGGCCCAGGACGTCACTCGGCGTACGGGCGTCGTCGGAGCAGGCCGCGAGCACGGCGACTGCCGCCGCGCCCGTGAGGAGATGCGTGCGCTTCACTGGGGGTTTCCGAAGGGGAGTTCGCGGACGGCAACCCGGCCGGCATGGCGCACACCTACGTGTGTGCACGGAAGCCCCGTGGCTTTGCGGCCCCGGTTTTCACCGGGTGAGCCCTTGTCGCCTACCTCCGTCGGAGGACTGCGACCTGCCAATCCAACAAATGCATCCCAGCCGGCTGACGTCGCGGCCCCCAGGACAGGTTCGATGGTAAACGCGCCGCGACGCCGCATGGTACCACGATCCTGTGATGCAGCACACGCGCGACGCGAGGTCGCGTCGCGTCGCAAGTCGTTGTCGCGCAATCCTCACGGGAACATCATGATGTGCTGCGTCATGCGTGCCCGCCGCGGTCGCGCCGCCGCGTCGACGGCGCGCGTCGTCGTGACGGTGCCGTCATGATGCGGCTCGCGGTGTTCACCAACCAGTTCCCGAGCCGCCTCTCGACGTTCTTCGCGCGCGACATGCGCGCGCTCGTCGACGCCGGCATCGAGCTGGACGTGTACGCGCTCTATCCGTGCGACGCGGCGCTCTGGCCCTGCGTCCCCGCGCTGCTCGACGAGCGCGTGCTCCCGCGCGAGCGCGTGCATCATCTGCGCCCCTGGGACGCGCTCGCGAGCCGGCCACCGGCGCGCGCCGGCGCGGGCCGCTTCGCGCGCGACCTGTGGCGCGCGACGCGCGCCGCGGCGCGCTACGGCGCCGCGCCCGTCGCCAAGACGGCGTACGCCGCGCTGCTCGCCTGGGGGTGGAACGCGCGCCGCCAGCTGCGCGCGCACGACCACGTGCTGGCCTACTGGGGCAACCACGCGGCGACCTGCGCCTACCTGCTGCACCGACTCGGCGGCCGCGACGTGCCGTTCTCGATGATCGTGCACGCGCGCATGGACCTGTACCGCCAGCCCGCGTTCCTCGCCGAGAAGATGTGCTACGCGGACAACGTGTTCACCGTCTGCGAGTACAACCGGCGCTACCTGCGCGAGCACTTCGCGGCCGTGTATCCGCGCATCGCCGAGCGGGTGCGCATCCACCACCTCGGGCTCGACCTCGCGCAGCTGCCGTTCGTCGACGAGGAGCGGCCGGCGCAGCACCTCGTCACGGTGGGGCGCCTGGAGCGCCTGAAGGGCGTGCACGTGCTGCTCGACGCGCTGGCGCGGCTCGCGACGCGCGGCGTGCGCCCGACGCTCGACGTCGTGGGTGGCGGCGAGGCGCTCGCCGGGCTGCGCGCGCGCGCCGCGCGCCTGGGTCTCGCCGGCCGCGTGCGCTTCCTCGGATGGCAGCGCGACGCGGAGGTGGAGCGCGCGATGCGCGGCGCGACGCTGCTCGTCCATCCGTCGGTCGCGCCCGACGCGATGCCGACGGTGCTCAAGGAGGCGCTCGCCGTGGGCACGCCGGTGCTCGCGTCCCGGCTCGCGGGCATCCCGGAGATCCTCGACGACGGGCGGTGCGGCGTGATGGTGCCGCCGGGCGACGTCGACGCGCTCGCCGACGCCGTGGCCGCGCTCCTCGCCGATCCGGCGCGGCGCCGACGCCTCGCGGTCGCCGGCCGCGCGCACGCCGAGCGCGTGTTCGACATGCGGCGGAACGGACGGCTGCTGGCCGACGTGCTGCGCGCCACGCGGCGCGGCGACGCCCGCACGCGGGAGGTCGCATGAGCACGGCCGCGCGCCCCGGCATGGATGCGACGGATGCGATCGATGCATCCGCCGCGCTCCCCCTCGCGTCGATCGTCGTGCCCTGCCGCAACGAGGCGGCGCACATCGCGCCATGCGTCGAGTCGCTGCTGGCGGGCGGCTATCCGCGCGACCGCCTCGAGATCCTCGTCGTCGACGGGATGAGCGACGACGGCACGCGCGACGTGCTCGCCGACCTCGCGGCGCGGCACCCCGAGGTGCGGATGCTCGACAACCGGCGCCGCGTCACGCCGGTCGCGCTCAACATGGGCGTGCAGCAGGCGAGCGGACGCGCGGTGCTGATCTGCGGCGCGCACACGCGCTATCCGCCGGGCTACGTCGCGACGCTCGTGCGATGGCTGGAGCGCAGCGGCGCCGACGCGGTGGGCGGCGTATGCGAGACGACGCCGGCCGACGGCCGGCCACTCGCGCGCGCCATCGCCGCGGCCATGTCGCACCCCTTCGGCGTCGGCAACGCGCACTTCCGCACCGGGGTGTCGGAGCCGCGCTGGGTCGACACCGTCGCCTTCGGGTGCTACCGGCGGGAGGTGTTCGCGCGCGTCGGCACCTTCGACGAGGAGCTGGTGCGCAACCAGGACGACGAGTACAACGCGCGCATCCTGCGGCGCGGCGGCCGGCTGCTGCTCGTCCCCGACGTGACGTCGCGCTACGCGGCGCGCGGCTCGCTGCGCGCGCTCTGGCGCATGTACTGGCAGTATGGACGGTACAAGCCGCTCGTCAACCGCAAGGTGGGGCAGGTCGTGACGGTGCGGCAGCTCGTGCCGGCGGCGTTCGTCGCCGCGCTCGCCCTCGGCGTGCTCGCGCTGCCGCTGGGCGCGCCCGCCGCCTGGGCGCTCGGCGCGGTGTGCGCGGCGTACCTGCTCGGCGCGCTCGCCAGCGGGGCGCGGCTCGCGCGGCGCGTGGGGCCCGCGGCGGGGCTGCTCGCGACGCTCGTCTTTCCCGTGCTGCACCTGAGCTACGGCGCCGGCTTCCTGGTCGGCGCGTGCGCGCTGCTGGTGGGCCGACGCGCCGTCCCCGGCACACCCATCCCGCTCTCCCGATGACCGCCATCGTCGCCGAGGAGGATCGCATCCGCGACGCGTACCACCGGCGCGACGCGCGCGCCGGCCGGCAGGCGCGCAGCGCGTGGCTCGATCCCGCGTACGTGCAGCTCGCGCAGGACGTCGAGCGCGCGATGCTCGCGATGCTGCGGCCGTGGGTCGGCGCCCGGCTCGGATCGCTCCGCGTGCTGGAGGTCGGGTGCGGCGGCGGCGCCTGGCTGCAGTCGCTGGTCAGGTGGGGCGCGGACCCGGCCCGCCTCGTGGGCGTCGACCTGATGCCCGAGCGGCTCGCGGGCGCCCGACGCGTCTGCGCGCCCGACGTGACGCTCGCCTGCGCCAGCGGGACGCGTCTGCCGCTCCCCGACGCCTCCGTCGACCTCGTGCTGCAGGCGACGGTGTTCACCTCGATCCTCGACCCAGACACGCGGCGCGACGTCGCGCGCGAGATGCGACGCGTGCTCGCACCGGGCGGCGCGATCCTCTGGTACGACTTCCGGGTCGACAATCCGAAAAATCCCGACGTGCGCGGCGTCGGCCGACGCGAGATCGTGAGGCTCTTCCCGGACTGCGTGATCCGTCTGCGTGCGGTCACCCTCGCCCCGCCCATCGGACGGCTGGTGTCCCCCGTCTCCTGGACCCTCGCGCACCTGCTCGGCCGCGTGCCCTGGCTGCGCACGCACTGGCTCGGCCTCCTGCTTCCATACGCGACCGCCGCCACGGCCGCGCGCCCGCGCCCACTCTCCTGACCGGAGCCGCACATGTCCAAGGTCGTGGATTATCCCAGCGCGATGTCGCCCGTCCCGAGCGCGACGAGTCCGGAGGCCGTGCTCGTCCCGCCGCCGCTGCTGCCGCTGGCGCCGCCACGACGCCGCGCGACGTTCCTCCCGTTCTCGCCGCCGTCCGTGGGCGAGGAGGAGGTGGAGGCGGTGACGCAGGTGCTGCGCTCCGACTGGATCACTACCGGCCCGGTCGCGAAGCTGTTCGAGCGGCGCTTCGCCGCGGCCGTGCAGGCGCCGGAGGCGCTGGCGGTGAACTCGTGCACGGCGGCGCTGCACACCGCGCTCGCGGCGCTCGAGATCGGGCGCGGCGACGAGGTCATCACGACGACCATGACCTTCGCCGCGACGGCCAACGTCATCGAGCACGTCGGCGCGCGGCCGGTGCTGGTGGACGTCGAGCCCGACACGCTCAACATCGATCCCGCGCGCGTGGCGGCGGCCATCTCGCCGCGCACGCGGGCGATCATCCCGGTGCACTTCGGCGGGCATCCCGCGGCGCTCGACGCGATCGACGACCTCGCGGCGGCGCGCGGCATCCCCGTGCTGGAGGACGCGGCGCACGCGGTGCCCGCGGCGTGGCGCGGCCGCCCCATCGGCGCCGACGGGCGCCTGGTGGCCTTCAGCTTCTACGCGACGAAGAACCTGACGACCGCCGAGGGCGGGATGCTCACCGGGCCGTCGGACTTCCTCGCCAAGTGCCGTGTGCTCGCGCTCCACGGGATGAGCCGCGACGCCGCCGAGCGCTATCGCGTGGGCGGGAGCTGGTCGTACGAGGTGCACCGGCCGGGCTTCAAGTACAACATGCCCGACCTCCAGGCGGCGATCGGGCTCGCGCAGCTGCAGAAGCTCGACGCGTTCGCGCGGCGCCGGCAGGAGATCGTCGCCCGGTACCACGCCGCGTTCGCCGACGAGGAGGCGCTGGAGACGCCTGTCACGCGCGACGGGGTGACGCACGCGTGGCACCTGTATCCGCTGCGGCTGCGCCTGGACGCGCTGCGCATCGACCGCGCGCGCTTCATCCAGGAGTTGACGGAGCGCAACATCGGGACGTCGGTGCACTTCATCCCCGTGCACCTGCATCCGTTCTACGCCCGCACGTACGATCTCGCCCCGCACGACTTCCCGGTCGCCTACGCGAACTACCTGCGGCTGGTGAGCCTCCCGCTGCACCCCCGGCTGACGGACGCCGAGGTCCACGACGTCGTCGAGGCCGTCTACGATGTGGTCGCCAGATTCCGCCGCTGATCGGATCGCGCGCCGCACGCTCGACGTGAGCGTCTCGGCGCTCGCGCTGCTGGCGCTCGCGCCGGCGCTCGCGGTCATCGCGCTGCTCGTGCGCCTCGCGGACGGCGGGCCCGCGCTCTTCCGCCAGGAGCGGATCGGGCGCGGCGGGCGGCCGTTCCGCATGCTGAAGTTCCGCAGCATGCGCGTCGACGCCGAGCGTCACGGCGGGCTGCTGACCGCGGACGGCGACGAGCGCGTGACGCCCGTGGGCCGCGTGCTGCGCCGCTCCAAGCTCGACGAGCTCCCGCAGCTGTGGAACGTGCTGCGCGGCGAGATGGCGCTCGTGGGCCCGCGCCCCGAGGTCGCGCGCTACGTCGCGCGCTACGACGACGCGCAGCGCGCGCTGCTGGAGCGGCGGCCGGGGATCACCGATCCGGCGTCGCTCGCCTACATCGACGAGAGCGTGCAGCTCGCCGCCGCGGCCGATCCCGAGCGGCACTACGTCGAGACGCTGCTCCCCGCCAAGCTGGCGATGAACCTCGACTACGCGGCGCGCGCGACGGTGTGGTCGGACGTCGCGCTCCTCGCGCGCACCGCCTTCGCGATCGCGCGCCGCCTGCTGCCGCGCTTCGTGCTCGCGTGGCCGCGGCTGCTCGACACGCGCACCCTCGTCGTCGCCGACCTGCTGCGCCGGCGCCGCTGGGTGATCGCCGCGATCGTCGTCGTGCTCACCGTCGCGGGCTACGCGTCGGCGTACCTGCTGCGCTACGATTTCCTCGTGCCGGCGAGCGCCGCGCGGACGCTCTGGCGCACGGTGCCGCTGCTGCTCGCCGTGCGCATGACGGTGTACGCGCACTTCGGGCTCTTCCGCGGCTACTGGCAGCACTTCGGCTTCCAGGACCTGCTCTCCGTGGTCGCGGCCGCGACGTCCAGCAGCCTGCTGTTCGCCGTGGCGCTGCTGGGGCTCGAGGTGCTGCCCGCCGTCGGGCGCGCGATCCTCGTGCTCGACTGGCTCATCGCGATCGCGATGACGGGCGGCGCGCACTTCGCCGCGCGCCTCGTGCGCGAGCGGTGGGTTCCGCTGCGCGGCCGGCCGGGGCGCCGCGCGCTCGTCGTGGGCGCGGGCGAGGCCGCCGAGCGCCTGCTGCGCCTCTGCCAGCACGACGCGCGGCTCGACATCCGCCCCGTGTGCCTGGTCGACGACTCGCCGCTGCACGCCGAGCAGCGGCTGCACGGCGTCCCGGTGGTCGGGACGACCGACGACGTGGCCGCCGCGGCCGAGCGCCACCGCGCGGAGTTGATCGTCATCGCCGTCCCCTCGGCGACCGCGGACCAGATGCGGACGCTGGTGGAGAAGTGCATGCAGACGCGGCTGCCGCTGAAGGTCATGCCGTCGCTCGGCGAGCTGCTGGACCGCCGCGCGTCCGTCGGCGCGCTGCGCGACGTGCAGGTCGAGGACCTGCTCGGCCGGCCCCCGGTCTCGCTCGACCTCCGCGACGCGCGCCGCGACGTCGCCGGCCGCACCGTGCTCGTCACCGGCGGCGCGGGCTCCATCGGCTCCGAGCTGGCGCGTCAGCTCGCGCGGCTGGCGCCGCGCCGCCTGGTGATCCTGGACCAGGCGGAGAGCCCGCTCTACTTCGTGCACCTCGAGCTCACGGGTCGCCATCCGGAGCTCGACGTCGTGCCGATCGTCGCCGACGTGCGCAACGCGCAGCGGATCGAGGAGATCTTCGAGGAGCACCGCCCGGAGTACGTGCTGCATGCCGCCGCCTACAAGCACGTGCCGCTGATGGAGCGCCACGTGGTCGAGGCGGTGCGCAACAACGTGCTCGGCACGCTGCACGTCGCGCGCGCCGCGGTGCGGTGGGGCGCGCGCCGCTTCGTGCTGCTCTCGACCGACAAGGCGGTGAACCCGGCGGGCGTCATGGGCGCGACCAAGCGCGTCGCCGAGCGGCTGGTGCTGGAGCTCCCGGAGCTCGCGCAGCCGGGCGGCACCGAGATGCGCACCGTCCGCTTCGGCAACGTGCTCGCGTCGGAGGGGAGCGTGGTGCCGCTCTTCCGCCGGCAGCTCGCCGCGGGCGGGCCGCTGACGGTCACGCACCCCGACGTCACGCGCTACTTCATGACGATCGACGAGGCGGTGCAGCTGGTGCTGCAGGCCGCGTCGCTGCCGGAGACGGGCGGGCGCATCGCGATGCTCGACATGGGCTCGCCCGTGCGCATCGCGACGCTCGCCGAGAACCTCATCCGGCTGAGCGGGCTGCAGCCGCACGTGGACGTGCAGATCGTCTACACCGGGCTGCGCCCCGCCGAGAAGCTGCACGAGGACCTGATGCACCAGTACGAGCACTGCCTGCCGACGGTGCTGCCGCGCGTGCGCACGTTCGCGCCCGCGGTGCCCGACGGCGCGCGCCTGCGCGAGCTGCTGACGCGCCTGGAGCAGGCGGTGCGCGACGGCGATCCCGCCCTCGCCCGGAGCGCGCTGCGGGCCGCCGTGCCCGAGTGCCTGGCTCCACTGCGCGACGCGCCGCCGCTGCCCGAGCTCTCGGTCGCGCTGCCGGTGCACGCCGAGCACGCGCGCGCTCTCTCGGTGTCCGACTCGCTCGCGGGGCACGGCGGCGAGCGTCCGCGCGAGAAGCGGGCGGCGGCGAAGGGGGTGGGAAAGGGGACCGCGAACGGCGCGGGCGTGCGGCGCCTGGAACTCTGAACGAGGTCCGCGTCGGGCCGCCGCCGAGGACGCGGCGCGCGGGCGCGGAGCCGTACCTCCCAGCATGGAGCGCAGGATGTCGAACACGTCGCTGTCGTCCACGCACCATCCGTCGTCGCCGACGCGGGCCGACGGCGCGCGCGGGCTGGCCGTCGGCTCGATGCCGCCGTCGCCGCCGCCGCTCCTCAACCTCATGGACGTCGGCCGCGCCGTGCGTCGGCGCTGGCTCGTGGCGCTGTCGTGCTTCGTCGTCGTCGCCGGCCTCGCGGTCGGGGTGACGATGCTGCGCGCGCCGAGCTTCCGCGCGTCGGCGCTGGTGCGCGTCGTGGACATGCGGCACGAGCTCGCGGGCGACCTCGTGAACCAGCAGCGGATCGTCACCCTGCCGAACGCCGACCCGGTGCTGACGCAGACGCAGGTGCTGCTGAGCCGCGCGACCGCCCGGCGCGCGGTCACGGGGCCGAACGGCGCGCTGCTGCGGCTGCACACGACGGCGTTCCCGCTCGAGTGCGTGCACACCGCGGAGGCGGGCGCCGCCGGCGACTCGGTGGCGCTGCGGTTCGGCCCCGATGGGGTGAGCGGGACGCGCGGCGCCGAGCAGGCGTCCGCCGCGTACGGCGCGCCGCTGCGGCTCGGCGACCTGACGCTCGTCGTCGGCTGCCGCCCGCCCGTGGACGGCGGCGTGCTGCACCTCATGCCGCTGGAGTCGGCGATCGGCGCGGTGATGCAGCGCCTCGCCGCGCGGCCGCGGCAGGGCACCGACATCGTGGACGTCAGCTTCAGCTCCCCCGACCCGAGCCTCGCGCAGCGCGGCGTGAACCTCGTCGTCACCGCGTTCCAGGAGGCGAACCTCGAGAGCGCCCGCCGGCGCTCGCGACAGCGCCTGGAGTTCGTGCAGCAGCAGCTGGTCATCAGCGAGGCCCGCTTCCGGACGGCCCGCGACGAGCTGGCCGCCTTCCGCAGCCGCACGCCGCTGCTCGGCGCGCTGCGCACGCCCGGCGGGAACGCCGCCGTGGGTACGCTGCCCGTGCTCGCGACCGACCGCCTGCAGTCGGAGCGCGAGGTGATCGCCGCGACCGCGCTGCTGGCGCGCCTGGAAGACGGGCGCGAGCGCTCCGTCCCCGAGCTGGTCATCACGGTCGCCGACGCGGGCGCGCTCGGCCCGGCGGCGGGACAGTTCGTCAACCAGCTGATGCAGCTCGCGCGCACGCGCGACTCGCTGATGAACGTCGGCATGGGGCTCACGACGTCGCACCGCACGATCGTCGCGCTCGACGCGCACCTGCGCGACGTGCGCGAGCGCCTCGTCGCCGCGCTGCGCGACCGCGTCGCGTCGCAGCAGCGCCGGCTCGTGGCGCTGGAGGAGGAGCAGGCGCGCGAGATGCGCATCTCCAGCACGGTGCCCTTCGCGCAGGCCGAGGAGTCGCGGCTGATGGCGCAGGAGATGGTGGAGCAGCGCCTGGTGGAGCAGCTGCGCGCCGAGCAGCAGCGCGCGCACATCGCGGTGGCCGCCGAGGGCGGCGAGATCGACGTCGTCGACCTCGCGACGCGCGCGTCGACCGCCTCGTGGCCGCTCGACTCCCACATCATCGCGTTCGGCGCGGGGCTCGGCCTGCTGCTCGGCGCGGCCTCGGCGTACGGGCGCGAGCAGCTCGACACGTCGGTGCGCCGCCGCCGCGACCTGGAGGACGTGCTCGCGGTGCCGGGGCTCGTGGTGGTGCCGCGCCTCGGCGCGGCGAGCGAGCGCCTGCGCGCGCCGCGCCTGAGCGACCGCGTGCGCCGTACGCCGCGCGTGCCCGCGGCACCGGTGCCGGTCGCGGACGGCGCCCCCGCCGACGCGACGCTGGCGGCGCTGGTCACGCTCACCGAGCATCAGCGTACCGACGAGACGATGGCCATCCCGACCGGCGCCTGGCTGCGCGACGCCCAGGCGCGCGACGCGGAGCGGCGCGGCACGGTGCGCGGGTCGCGCGGCCCGCTGCCGACCGGCGCCGACGAGACGCGCACGGACCTGCGCGCCGACACGACGGGCACGCTGCGCACCGAGGCGTGGGGGCAGTCGACCGACGAGGCGTTCCGCCACCTGCGCACCGGGCTGCTGTTCGCGGGCGTCGAGGGCGCGCCGCGCACGCTGGCGGTGACGAGCGCGCTGGCCGCCGAGGGGAAGACGACGGTCGCGGTGAACCTCGCGATCTCGCTCGCCGAGTCGTCGGCGCGCGTGCTGCTGATCGACGGGGACATCCGCAGCCCGCAGATCCACAAGCAGCTCGGCGGCCCGATGAGCCCCGGGCTCGTGGACGCGGTGCACGGCGACTGGCCGCTCGCGGGGATGATCCGCGCGACGTCGATCGCGGGGCTGTCGATCCTGCCGGCGGGACGCGCCCGCAGCGCGCGCGGCGAGCTGCTGCCCGGCGCGACGCTGCGGCGCATCCTCGGCGAGCTGACGCAGCGCTTCGACGTCGTCATCGTCGACGCGCCGCCGGTGCTGCCGAGTGCGACGGCGAGCGTCATCGGCGCGGTGTGCGACGGCGTGCTGTTCGTCGTGCGCGCGGGCCGCACCGAGCAGGCCGTCGGCCGCGACGCGCTCGATCGGCTGCGGCGCGTGGGCGCGCACGTCGTGGGCGCGGTGCTCAACGACCCCGATCGCGCCGCGCTCGAGATGCCGCCGTCGTACTACGCGTACGCCTCGGCGGAGGAGCGCGGCGTCACCTGAGGTCGGCCGCCCGCGCGTCGCGCCCGGCGCTCGTCAGGCGTTGCCGCCGGGTGGCGCGGGTGCCGGCGGCGCGGGTGCCGGCGGCACGCGCGGGCAGCCGTCGACCGACGCGCGCGTCCACACCTCGCGCCGCATCCGGCTGCCGATCACCGCGCCCACGGCGCCGCCCAGCATGGGAAGCGGGTTCTGCTCGCCGCAGGGCGACCCCCAGCCGCAGTCGGCGACGATGCTGCCGACGGCGACGGCCCAGCCGAGCAGCGCGCCCTGGAAGGTGCGGCGCCCCCTGCGCCCGGCGCTCACCGAGAGCTGATGCTCGGCGCCGACGGCGATCGTGTCGCCGCGCGTGGTGTGCACGCGCGGCGAGGACGTGCTCCATCCGAGCGCGGCGCCCGTGTGGTAGCGGCGTGCGACCGGATCGAAGGCGCGCACGCGCCAGCCGTCGGCCACCAGCTCCGGGCACCAGACGCGCGGCGGGTCCGTCGGCGCGGTCCGGGGATCGACCGGCTGCGCGCCGGCCGCCGTCGCGAGTGCGAGCCCGAGCACCAGCCCCGCGAGCGCGCGGAGCCGCGGCGAACGCGGCGAGAGACGGACGCGAGGGCCCATGGGGCGAGGCGGCGGGACGTGGTCGGATGCGTCGCGCGTCCGGAGGACGCGCCTCCACAGTCTCGCCCCGTGGGAGACCCCCCAGCAATGAGAGGACTGACCTATGCGCGCCGCGCGGCGCGGCGTCGCACCGCGATCCCGCCGATCGTCAGGAGCCCGGTGCCGAGCAGCGCGACCGACGACGGCTCGGGCACGACGGCCACCGCGGCGACGGCGGTGATGTTGTCCACGCCGAGTTCGGAGACGAGCGGCGGACCGTTGTTGGCGAGCGTCCCGCCGGCCGGCAGGTGGAAGATGCGGATGGCGGTCGTGTTGGACAGCAGCGCGTCGAGGTCGACCGGCTCGCCCGCCGGGCCGAGGCCCACGAGCCCACCGGGACCGAAGAGCGGGAAGATGAGCGTCTGCCAGCCGCTGCCGCCGGGCAGGACGATCGGGATCGCGGAGATCGCCTCGATGGTGGGCGGGCTCGGCGTCGGCGGCAGGCCCGGGTTCTCGAAGAGCAGGCGCAGCGCGAGGTCGGTCGTGCCGAAGTTGCGCGCGTCGAGGCGGATCGCGCCGATGCCGGCCGCGCGATAGTCGCCGACCCACTGGCCGCCGTAGTTGATGGACGCGAGGCGGCTGCCGGCGCCCTGCCCGCCCGCGGACGCGAGCCGCAGGTAGTTGTCCCCCGCGCCGCCGGGCCCGCCCGACGCGACGTTGCTCGGCAGCGTGCCGGGCGGTGGGGACCCCAGGCCGAGCAGGTTGATCACCCAGTTCTGCGTCGTGCCGTTCTCGAAGTCGTCCACCTGGCCGACGCGCACCTGCGCGTCGGCCCGCGTGCCGTGCAGCGCGACGACTCCTGCGACCACCGATGCGACGACCCGTGCGTAGCCGCGACCCATGATCTCCTCCGGCGTGAGGCCGTGTCGGACGACGTCCGACGGCCTGCGTTGAGGTGATGCAGCTGTGCGACGAACGAGCCCACGAGGCGCGGCAAATCGCGCGCCCGCGTACGATCGCGCGTCAGCGTCTGCCGCGCCGCAGCACGCGTCCGGCCCGCACGCCGGTGGGCACGCCGCCGTCCACCGCGACGACGCCGTTGACGACGACCGTCGGGATGCCGACCGGGTACTGGTGCGGCGCCTCGAAGGTGGCCTGGTCGCGCACGGTGGCGGGGTCGAACACGACGACGTCGGCCATCGCGCCGACGCGCAGCACGCCGCGGTCGCGCAGCCCGAGCCGCGCCGCCGGCAGGCCGGTCATCTTGTGCACGGCGACGGGAAGCGCGAGCAGCCGCTGCTCGCGCACGTAGCGCCCGAGGACGCGCGGGAAGGTGCCGTACGCGCGCGGGTGCGGATGGCCGTCGCCGGGGCGCGACAGGCGGCCGTCCGACGCGATCATCGTCTGCGGGTGCTGCATGATGCGCGCGACGTCGCCCTCGTCGAGCACGTGGTAGATCGCGTTCGCGCCGCCGCGGCGCACCGCCTCCAGCACGAGCGTCGCGCCGTTCTCCGGCGTGGGCGCGAGGCTGCGCCGATCTGCCCAGTCCTTCAGCGTCTTCCCCTCGAGCGTGCGGTCGAAGCCGACGCGCGAGAACTGCACGCGCGACAGGTCGCCGCCGCCGCGGTCGTTGAGGATGTTGAAGACGATGCCGCGCACGATCGAGTCCTTCAGCGCGGGCTGCGCGAGCCGCTGCTCGAAGGCCGCGGTGCCGCCGGCCATCGCCCACGACGGCACGAGCACGCCGATGCCGGTGTGCGTGGCCGTGTACGGATACTGGTCGATCATCACGTCGGTGCCGGCGCGGCGCGCGCTGTCGACCATCGCGAGCGTGCGCACGCTCTGCCCCCACATCGCGCGCCCGACGGCCTTGTGGTGCGTGAGCACGATCGGGATGCGCGCGCGGCGTCCGATCTCGAGCGCCTCGCCGACGCCCTCGAACAGGCCGAGCCCCTCCTTGCGGAGGTGCGACGTGTAGATGCCGCCCGAGTCGGCCGCGGCGCGCGCGAGCGCGACCACCTCGTCGGTCGTCGCGTACGTGCCGGGGAGGTAGAGCAGCCCCGTCGACAGCCCGAACGCACCCTCGCCCATGGCGCGCGCGACGAGCCCCTGCATGCGCGCGAGCTCCCCCGCGGTGGGCGCGCGGTCGCTCATGCCGAGCACCGCGCGGCGCACGTCGTTGTGGCCGACGAGGTGCGCGACGTTGATGCCGGGGCGCGCCGCGGTCACCGAGTCGAGGTAGGGCGCGAGCGGGAGCGGCGAGCCGCCGTCGGGCCCCCCAAGCACGGTCGTGACGCCCTGGCGCAGCGCGCTCTCCATCAGCGGCAGCTGCAGCAGCGGCTCGAGGTGCGCGTGCAGGTCGACGAAGCCGGGGGCGACGATGCGTCCGGCGGCGTCGATCACGCGACGCGCGCCGTCGCGCGCGAGGGGCGTGGTCGACACGGCGACGACCCGATCGCCGCGCACCGCGACGTCGGCGCGCACGCCGGGCGCGCCGGTGCCGTCGAGCACCGTGCCGCCGACGATCAGGAGATCGTAGGGCTCCGCACGTGGAGCGTCGAGCGGCGGGCGTCGAGCGGATGTCGAGCCGCCGCACGCGACGACGAGGACGGCGAGCGCGGTCGCGGCAACGGGGGCGCGCGGTGCGCGGAGACGACGCGGCATGGGGCGGGGCGCGAGGAGGAGGGGTACGGCCGGCGGAGCCGTCCTCCTACGCTGCGCCGCGTGCCGGCGCTGTGGCCAGGCCGCCGCTAGCGTCGGCCGCGCCGGCTCCGCGCGAGCAGCGCGTCGAACGCGGCGCGCGCGCGCGACTCGGCGCCCTCGTCGTCGAGCAGCTTGCGCGCGTGCTTGAAGGACATCGCGACGCCCATGAACTCGAAGGCGAACTGCGCGGCGTCGAGGTCGGCGCGGAAGTGCCCCTCGTCGATCGCGATGCGGGCGCTGCGCTCGATGGTGGCGCGCCAGGCGCGCTGGGCGCGCACGAGGGCGTCGCGGATCTCGCCGGGGCGGTCGTCGTACTCCTCCGACAGCGCCATGAAGATGCAGCGGTTGCCGCCGAACGGCGGCGCGCCGCCGTCGGCGTCGGGCACGGCGCCGGGCATCCCCTGGATCCAGAGCAGGAAGCGCTCGAAGAGGCCGACGACGCGCGGCTCGCCGCGCGGGGCGGCGAGGGCCGGGACGACGACGGTGCTCGTGAACCGCTCGACGGCCTCCGCGACCACGGCGAGCTGGAGCGTCTCCTTCGAGCGGAAGTGCGCGAACAGCCCGCTCTTCGAGAGCTGCAGGTCGGTCGCGAGGGTGCCGAGGGTGACGCCCTCGAGCCCGACGTCGGCCGCCATGGCGAGCGCGCGGTCGACGATCTCGCGACGGGTGCGGAGGCCCTTGCTCATGACGGGAAACTAGGACGATCGGTCGGATGGATCAACACGGCGCTCCGGTCGCGCCGTCGCCGGACGTCGGCGCGCAAGCCGTTGTGCGCGCGAGACATGGCCGTCGAGTCACGGCGCCGGGCGCAGCTTCGCAGCACGGCCGCGCTTGCATAATAGCACGATCGGTCGTATTTAATGGGCGGCGCGTCGGGTGGTCCGGCGTGCGACTCCGAGACCCGAGACGTCCGCCATGCCCGTCGACATCGCCTGGGCCCCGACCACGCCGCCGGCGCCGACGCCCGCGCCGCGCGCGCCGGCCGCCGTGCGCCCGACCCGCCCCGCCGGGACGCCGCCGCTCGGCTTCCGGATGCTGCGGCTCGGCCTCGCGGCCGCCAACCGCGTCGCGCCGGGCGTGGCCGAGTGGCAGGCGGCGCGGCTCTTCTTCACGCCGCGCCGCCGGCGGCCGCGCGATCCGGTCGTCCCCGGCGTGCTGGCCGATCCGCGCGCCTTCGTCGCCGCCGGCTTCCCGGTCGTCGGCTGGAGCTGGGGCGACGGCCCGACGGTGCTCCTGGTGCACGGCTGGAACGGCCGCGCCGCCGACATGGCGCCGATCGCCGAGGGGCTGGTGCGCGCCGGCTTCCGCGTCGTGGCCGTCGACCTTCCGGCGCACGGCCGCTCGCCCGGACGCCGCACCTCGCTCGCCGACTGGATGCGCGTGCTGCCGGCGATCGCCACGCAGCTCGGCGGGGTGCACGCGATCGTCGGGCACTCGCTCGGCGGGGCGGCGGTCGCGCTGGCCGTCGAGGCCGGGCTGCCGACGCGCGGCGCCGTGCTGCTCGCGCCCGCGCGCGGCCCGATGGGCTTCGTGACGCGGATGCGCCGCTCGCTCGGGCTGCCCGACGCGCGCGCCGCCGGGATCGAGCGCCGGCTGGCGGCGTACGTCGGACGCGAACTCGCCTTCTTCGACGCCGCACGCGCGGCCGCCGCGACGCCGCACGCGCCCCCCGCGCTCGTGCTGCACGACCCCGCCGACGACGAGGTGCCGTGGGCGCACGGCGAGGCGATCGCCCACGCGTGGCCCGGCAGCACGCTCGTCCCGGCGATCGGCGACGGCCACTTCCGCATCCTCGGGTCGCCGGAGGTGGTGGCGCGGACGGTGGCGTTCGTGGAGGGGCTGAGCGAAGGGCGCTGCGCGCTCAGCGATCAGCGGTAAGAGAGCTCCTCGGCCAGGCGGGATCGTCCCTGCGGAGTGGCTCCGTCGCGGCACCGATCGAGCGCCGAGCGGCGAGCGCCGAGCGTCGGGCGAGATGGTCCGCTCGGCGCTCGGCGCTCGACGCTCGATCGGTGCTCGCGGCGTGGGCCGTGACGCACGCGGGGCCCCGCCCGAAGACGGAGCCCCCCGATCGCCGAGCGCTCAACGCCGAGCGCTCACCTCGCTCCCGCCAGCGCCGCCACCAGCACCGCCGCCCACTGCGGCCCGACGTAGCCGCGCGGCGTGTCGTCGTAGCTCTCGCTCAGCGAGTGCGCGCCGCGCCCGCGGCCGCCGCCGTCGATCGTCACCGCGGGGATCCCCATGCCGATCGGCACGTTCGCGTCGGTGCTCGACGCGCTGAGCTCCGACGTCTCGCCGAGCACGCGCGACGCCGCGAGCGCCGCGCGCACGATCGGCGCGTCGTCCCGCTGCGAGCCGGCGGGGCGGATGCCGATCGTGTCGAACGTCGTCGTGAGCGCCATGGTCGAGCGCGGATAGCGCGCCTTCTCCTCCGTCACCGCGGCGTCGACGGCCGCGCGCACGCGGCGATCGAGATCGGCCAGCGCCTCTGCCGACTCCGAGCGCATGTCGATGTCCATCGACACCTCGGCGGGGATCGAGTTCACCGACTGGCCGCCGCGCAGCAGGCTGACGCTGAACGTCGTGCGCGGATCGGCCGGCGTCTGCAGGTCGGCGATCTTCGCGACCGCGCGCCCCAGCGCGTGCGCCGGGTTCGGCATGCCGAACGCGCCGAAGCTGTGCCCGCCCGGGCCCTTGAAGCTGATCTTGTAGCGGTTGCTCCCGACCGCCTTGTGCGTGACGCCGAAGCCGGTGCCGTCGACCGAGATGAAGTAGTCGACCTGCCCCTTGAGCGTCTCGTTGAACAGGCGCCGCACGCCGCGCAGGTTGCCCTCGCCCTCCTCGCCGACGGTGCCGACGAAAAGGATGGTGCCCGGCGTGCGCACGTCGTTCTGCTGGAACGCGCGCGCCACCGACAGCAGCACGGCGAGACCGCGGCAGTCGTCGCCGATGCCGGGCGCCGTGAGCCGCGCCGAGCCGTCGGGCGCCTTGTCGCGCTTCACCTTCACGTCGGTGCCCTCCGGGAAGACCGTGTCGAGGTGGCCCGAGATCACCACCGTCGGCCCGTCCTGCACGGTCCCCGGCCGCTCGCCGATCACGTTCCCCTCGGCGTCGATGCGCACGGAGCGCAGGCCGAGCTGCTCGAAGCGCCGCTTCAGCTCCTGCGCGCGCACCTGCTCCTTGAACGGCGGCGCCGGGACCTCGCAGATGGACGCCTGCTGGTCGAGCGTCCACGCGTTGGTGACGCGCAGCGAGTCGAGCGCGCGGCGCATGGCCGGCAGCGTCGCGACCCGGGCCGGATCGGTCGGGAGCGCGGCGTCCTTCCGCACCGCCTGGGCGCAGAGCGGGGCGACAGCGGGGAGGGTGACGAGCAGGGCGGCGACGAGACGGCGCATGAGGCGGGATGCGAGGGAGCGGAGCGGGACCGTGCAACGATACAACGCGCCGCGGCCGTCGGGTGCTGGCGGCGTGCTTCGCGACGGCGCAACGTTGCCGTCCCATGCCCACGCTCCGATCCGTCCTCGCCGCCGCGGCGCTCCTCCCCGCCTCGGCCGCCGCGCAGAACCCGTCGGCGGCGCTCGCCGCGCGCGCCGTCCCCGCCGCCGACCTGCGCCACCGCTACGGCCCCGACTCGCTGCGGGAGGGTGAGCTCTGGCTCCCGCCGGGGCCCGGGCCGCACCCGGTCGCCCTCGTGATCCACGGCGGCTGCTGGCTCGCGCCGTTCGCCGACCACCGCTACATGCGCCCGCTCGCGGTCGCGCTGCGCGACGCGGGCTACGCCGCCTGGAACGTGCGCTACCGCCGCGCCGACGAGGCGGGGGGCGGCTGGCCGGGGACGTTCGACGACGTGGCCGCGGCGGCCGACGCCCTGCGCGCGATCGCCCGCCGCGCGCCGCTCGACACGACGCGCGTGGTGGCGGTCGGCCACTCGGCGGGAGCGCACCTGGCGCTCTGGCTGGCGGCGCGTCCGCGCCTGCAGGCGGCCGGCCCGACCGCGGCGCCGGGGCTCGCGGCCTCGACGCCGCTCCGCATCGCCGGCGTGGTGTCGATCGACGGGCCGGGCGATCTCGTCGCGGCCGCCCCCGCCGTCTCGCCCATCTGCGGCGCCCCGGTGTTCGACCGGCTCATGGGCGCCACGGCCGCGGCCGAGCCGGCGCGCTGGCGCGCGGGCTCGCCGGCCGCGTGGCTCCCCCTCGGCGTGCCGCAGGCGATGGTGATCGGGGGGCTCGAGCGCCCGCTCGCCCGCTTCGGGACGCCCGAGGGAACGCAGGCCGCCTACGCGCGCCGCGCCCGGGCCGCCGGCGACTCCGCGTGGGCGGTCGCCGCCGACTCGACCAGCCACTTCAACATGCTCGACCCCGCGCACGCGATGTGGGGCCGCACGCTGCAGGCGGTGCGCGACGTGTTCGCCGCCATCCCGCGCGCGGCGCGCCGCTGACCGCGGCTCGCGCCGACTATCGGCGGGTGAACAGGAAGGGCACGCCGCCCACCGGCAGCGTCAGGCGACCCTTGCCGTCCAGCGCTCCCCGCGAGGTCTTCCCGGTGGAGTCCTCGAGCACGGTGAACGACGAGTCGGCGGGCGAGTACGTGTAGCGCCCGGACGTCCGCAGGGTCGGCGTGCCCGTCGCCCCCTGGACGAACCGCTGCTCGACGCGCAGCGAGAAGCGGCCATCCGCTCCCACCGTGAGCGCGCCGCCGTCGATGAACACGCCGCCGCCCCGCGCGAGCTGGAAGCCCACCGGGAGCGACTGCCCCACCACCTGCGTGAGCGTGTACGTGCCGGCCGCGCGCGCGGACTCCGGCCCGGCGACCGCGAGCTCCGGCTCGGCGGCCGAGTCCGAGCAGGCGACGCTTCCGAGGACGGCGGTGACCAGCAGCAGCAGGCGGACGTGGCGCATGGCGGCGGTGATGGACGTGGGCGCACGAGCGGCGGTGGACGGTCCGGGCCGGGCGCACGCGGGCCGTGCAGCCCCGGTGCCAGCTTCCGTGATGCTGCGAATCGGCGCGCCGTCCTGCGTTCGCCCCCGCGCCTCGGGGCACAGCCGTCCCTCGCGGGAGACACGCAGCGTCCACTGCCCGTGACACGGCGGGTACGCGCGGCGCGCGCGCACAGGCGCGCCCTCCCTCTCGCGCCGGGGGCGAGCCGTCGGATCAGCGCCGCGGGGCGGCGGTGGTCGCGGCGGCCACCCGCAGCGTCACGATCGGCGAGGTCTCCGCCAGCTGGAATTGCGAGCGCCGCCCCCGCCGCTCGACGCGCTGCAGCAGCGAGGCCTGCGCCTCGTAGGCGCCGGGCGTCAGCGGGCGCAGCGAGTCCTCGCTGAACGCGATCCACACGTGGTCGGCGCGCCACGCGCCGCGCGGCGGGATCACGACGCGCGTCGAGTCGCCCGTCGGCCGCACGCAGGGATCGGGGACCGGGTGCACCGCGCGCCGGTCCGCGACGCGCCGCACGAGGAAGCGGGCCGCGCACGGCGGCTCGAACGCGAGGTGGAGCGTGTCGTCGCGCGGGTTGGCGACGCTGAGCGTCATGCGCACCGTGTCGCCCGCCGCGATCTCGCGCGGCGACACGTCCAGCGTGAGCACGGTGGTGGGGTACGGCCGGCAGGCGCCAGCGGCGAGCGCCAGGACGAGCGCGGCGAGCGTGGGGCGCACGGTGCGCATCGGGCGCGCGTCAGGGCGCATCGGTGCGGCCGCAGGCCCACTTGCGGGGCCGCTCGGGGTCGTTCGTGGGCAGCTCCAGGCGAATGCGCGGGCTGCCCTCCAGGCGCACCGCGCGCGCACCGTCGAAGAAGCCGCCGGTGAAGACCACCGCCGACTGCGCGGCGTCCCAGCGCCAGCGCCCGGCCGACCGCATGCCGGTGTACTCGTACGTGCCGTTCGGGCGCATGGTGAACGAGCCGCGCATCTCGAACTCGTACGTTCCCTTCGTGATGCGCCAGTAGCTCTCGGTGCATCCCCACTTGCCCGGCTCGATCGGCGTCGCCGGGGCGGACGACTTCGGTGCGGCGGCGGCCGCCTCGGCGGCCGAGCGCTTCGGCGGCACGTAGCCCGGCTGATAGCCGAGGACCTCCGCCGGCGAGGCGTACGACTTCCACGACGCCGACTGCCCGTCGTAGTGGATCTCGTAGCGATCCGGCTGCACGGTGATCACGTGCGCGCGGTAGCGCTTCCCATCGTCGTCGACGATCACCGCGTCGCCGACCTGGTAGCGCCCGTCGGCCGGCTTCACGAGCGTGCGGCCCGCGATGGCCTCCGCGGTCTCCCGCGCGGCCGCGCCCCACGACTCGTACGGGAGCTTCGGGTCGCGCGGCACGGGCGTGCCCTGCGCGCGGACGGCGGCGGGCGCACTGGCGAGGGCGAGCAGGAGGACGAGTCGGGACGCGCGCATGGCGTGAGGCGTGAGGGGGGCCGCAGCGAGCCGGAAACATCTGTCGACGACCCGCGGCCGTCCATGTCACGGGGAGCGTGCAGCGCTCGGCGCTCGGCGCTCGGCGTGCCGTCGACGCCGGGGCATGGGGTTGCGCGACCGATCGGCAACGGCAACGGCATGGGACAGGATTCACAGGATCGATCGGATTGCCAGGATTCCGAGCCCCGCGTGGCACGACGCCCTGCTGCGCCAGTGCGGAGCGTCGAATCCGGTCGATCCTGTGCATCCTGTCTGAAGCCGTTCACACGGCCGGGGACCGCTCCATCACCAGCGGATGCATGTGACGAGGGGCCCCGCCCGAAGACGGAGCCCCCTGATCGCCGAGCGCCGAGCGCCGATCGCTGCGCGGCGCGCCGCGCCGCGCATCACTCCATCGCGCTCTTCCGCTCGAACTTCACGTCCAGCCCGAGGTTCTTCGCGGTGAACGCCCAGATGTCCGCCTGCTCCGCGATCGCCTTGTCGAGCGGGCGGTAGCCGTGCGAGCCCTGCGCCTCGACGCGGATCAGCACCGGGTTGTCGCACCCCTGCGCCGCCTGCAGCGCGCTCGCCCACTTGAACGAGTGGCTCGGCACCACGCGGTCGTCGTGGTCGGCCGTCGTCGTCAGCGTCGCCGGGTAGCACGCGCCCGGCTTGAGGTTGTGCAGCGGCGAGTACTGCCTGAGCGTCGCGAACTGCGTCGGGTCGTCCGCCGAGCCGTACTCCGGCACCCAGAACACGCCCGCGCTGAACTTGTGGTAGCGCAGCATGTCCATCACGCCCACCGCCGGCAGCGCGACGCCGTACAGCTCCGGGCGCTGCGTCATCACCGCGCCCACCAGCAGCCCGCCGTTCGAGCCGCCGCGGATCGCCAGCTTCTTCGGCGACGTGTACTTCTGCTGGATCAGGTACTCCGCCGCGCCGATGAAGTCGTCGAAGACGTTCTGCTTCTTCTCCAGCTTCCCGGCCTGGTGCCACGCCTCGCCGTACTCGCCGCCGCCGCGCAGGTTGGGCACCGCGTACACGCCGCCCATCTCCAGCCACGTCGCGACCGACGCCGAGAACGCGGGCACCTGGTTCACGTTGAACCCGCCGTACGCGTACAGCATCGTCGGATTGGTGCCGTCGAGCGCCATCCCCTTTCGATGCGTGACGAACATCGGGATGCGCGTGCCGTCCTTGCTCGGGAAGAAGACCTGCTTCGTCTCGTACTGCGACGCGTCGAACGGGACGTTGGGCTTGAAGAACTCCTCCACCGCGCCCGTCTTCACGTCGTAGCGGTAGATGCTCGACGGCACGAGGTACGACGTGAAGCCGAAGAACAGCTCCGACTCGTCCTCGCGCCCCGACAGCCCCGCGAGCGTGCCGATGCCCGGCAGCGGGAGCGTCCCGGTCTGCCTGCCCGTCAGGTCGTGGATCGTGACCTGGCTCTTCACGTCCGCGAGGTACTGCGCGAACAGCTTGCCGCCCACGAGCGACACGCCCTCGAGCGTGTGCGACGTCTCGGGGATGACGGTCTTCCAGTTCGCGCGCGCGGGCTGCGTGAGGTCGATCGCGACGAGCCGGTACTTCGGCGCGCCGAGGTTGGTGTGCACGTAGGCCGTGGTGCCGACGACGCCGATCGGGGTGAACGACGCCTCGAGCGTCGTGTCGATCGGCTTGAGCGCCGCCTTCACGTTCGGCGCCTTGGCGCTGCCGAGGTCCGCGACGTAGAGATGGTTCTCGGGGTCGGTGCCGCGGTTCACGTACGCGAACAGCCAGCGCCCGTCCTCGCTCACGCCCGCGCCCACGCCCCACGTCGGCTCCTTCGCGAAGCTGAAGATCTCGACGTCGGCCGTCTGCGGCGTGCCGATCGCGTGGTAGTAGACCTTCGGGTCGCGCGACGCGTTCGAGAGCGTCTTGCCCGCCGCCTTCGGCGGCTCGGGATAGCGCGTGTAGAAGAAGCCCTTGCCGTCCTCGGTCCAGCTGACGCCCGAGTAGCGCAGCCAGTCGACCGTGTCGTCGATGTCCTTCCCGTCGGCGACGCGCTTGATCTTCACCGTGCGCCAGTCGGCGCCGCCGGCGGAGAGCCCGTAGGCGACGTACGTCCCGGTGGGATCCGGCGAGAACATCGACAGCGACGTCGAGCCGTCGCGCGAGATCTCGTTCGGATCCAGGATCAGCGTCGCGCGCTCGGCGGCGCCTTTGGCCGCGCCGGTCGTGGTGTAGTACGGCGACTGGCGCTGCAGCCCCGTGTTCTTGGTGAACCAGAGGCGCCCGCCCTGGCGGTACGGCAGCGAGACGCGCGGGTAGTTCCACATCTCGGTCAGCCGCTGCTTGATCACGTCGCGGCCAGGCAGCCCGTTCAGATAGCCGAAGGTGAGGCCGTTCTGCGCCTCGATCCACGCCTTCGTGTCGGGGCCGTCCAGGTCCTCGAGCCAGCGATAGGGATCGGGGACCTGGGTGCCGTGGTAGTCGTCGACGTGCGCGACGGACTTGGTCTGCGGATACTGCACGCGCGTGCGGGGAGTGGGCGCGGCGTTGGGAGCGGCGCCGGACGCCGGCGCCGCCGGGGTCTGGGCCGCGGCGGGCGACGGGTGCGCGAGCGTGGCGGCGCCCAGCGTGCTGAGGGCCGCTGCGGCGAGCGCGCGGGGGAGGTGGGCCATGCGTCGGATCTCCACCGATGGGACGAGGCGCCGGGCGGCGTGGCCCGGCGGGGGAACGTCGCAAGGTATGCCCGCGCACCCGTCGCCGCTGAGCCGGCGCCGCTCGGGGCGCGCGCTCAGGGCGTGACGACGCGCGCGCCCGCGTCGGCGACGGCGGCGTCGTTCGCCGAGGCGGAGCCGCTGACGCCCACCGCGCCGACCGTCGCGCCGTTGACGGTGATCGGGATCCCGCCCTCGACGGCGAGCATGTCGGGGAGCGCGAGGATGGCGTTGCCGCCGCGCGAGATGGTCTCGCCCCACACCTTGGACGGGCGCGCGTAGCGCGCCGCCGTGCGCGCCTTGCGCTGCGCGACGTCGCAGAGGACGGGGAGCGCGCCGTCCATGCGCGACATCGACATCGCGTCGCCGGCGGCGTCGACGACCACGATGCACATGTTCCAGCCGTTGCGGCGCGCCTCGGCCTCGGACGCCGCGAGCGCGCGCTGAGCGCCGGCGAGGGTGAGCGCGGGAACGCTGCGCGTCTGCGCGGCGGCCGGCGCGGCGGCCACCGAGAGCGCGAGGACTGCGAGCAGCGGGGCGAACGGAACGCGATCGATCACGAGGAGCTCGACGTGGATGAAGGCGGATGCGCGTGGATGCGCGTGGATGCGCGGATGCATGCGAGGGATGCGCATGCACGCGTGTGGCGCCGCGCCACGATACCCACGCATCGCGACGCGACCTTGGGTCAGCTGCACCATGACGGTTCGGCAGGCCCGGCGGAGATTGTCAGCCCGGCATCGGCGCACAGCCGATGCACCGCCATGCATCCTTCCGCTGCCATCATGCGCGTCCCTTCCGTACTCCTTCGCCTCTCGATCGTCGGTCTGCTCGCGGCGTCCCGCGCAGCCGGCGCGCAGACCGACGCGATCACGACCAGCTTCGCCGGCAACCAGACCTACGCCGGCACCATCTCGCAGGAGTTCACCGTCCACGGGGGCCCGATCCGCATCACGCGGCTCGGCGCGTTCGACGGCGACGGCAACGGCTTCCTGAACGCCATCACGGTGCGCCTGTACGACGTGCAGTCGCAGCAGGAGGTGCTCGGCGCGTCGTACACGTTCTCCGGCACCGTCGGCACGCGCGTCGGCTCGTTCGCGTTCGTCGACCTCGCGACGCCGATCGAGCTGCCCGTCGGCTTCGTGGGGCGCATTGCCGCCATCGGCTACGGCTCGTCGACCGAGCAGTACTACAACGCGTTCTACAACGGCGGGCAGTTCGGGCCGCGCGTGGGCATGAACGGGGACGGCCGCCTGAACTTCGGCCGCGTGTACCACGCCGAGACCGATGCGTTCCCCGGGACCGTGTCGGGCGATGGTGCCGGCGGATGGTACGGCGCGGCGAGCTTCACCTTCGAGCGGTCCGTCGCCACGACCACCACGCCCGAGCCGGGCACGTGGGCGCTGCTCGGCACCGGGCTGCTGGCGATCGGCGGGATCGCGGCGCGTCGGCGCGCGTCGGCCTAGGTCATACTACTCATGCGGCGCCGCGTGGACGATGCGAAACTGATCCCACGCGGCGGACGTCATGCGCCGCACGGCAGCACCATAGATCGCCCATCACCACGTCGTACCATGCGTCCCACCGTCTTCGCTCCCTCGAACCGCCGCGCGCACGCGCGCCTGACCACCGCGATCGCCCTCGCCTGCCCGGCGAGCGCGGCGACGCGCGAGTCGGTGCAGCGCAGCAGCGCAACGGATGCGTCGGATCACGGGAGCACCTCCGAGTACCGGATCGTCCATCTCGCGACCGCCCACGGGGCGCCGCGCGCGCGACGACACCGGCGCACCACATACAGCACTCTCGCGCCGCGCAGCTGATCGCACGGACGGGATACCGTCGTTCGAGTCGCGCGACCTCGGGGGGAGGGGACGCGGCAAAGGGCGGCGGGACACGCGGGCGGGTTCGGACCTCGGTCCGGCCCGCCCGTCGTGCGTTCGGAGCGGCGGCAAAAGATACGTAGGAACTACGTACGGCGGCCGGACGGGGCGCCCGTAGGATGGTCACGCCGGACGGGGACGGGCGCGCCGCGATGCGCCGCGCGGTCCCCGGCCCGCCACCCCGACACTCCGCTCGAGACTCCGTCCATGTCGCTCCGCACCGCACTCTCCCTGACGACGCTCGCCGTCGTCGCGACGCTCACCGCCGTCGCGCCGCGCTCCGCCGCCGCCCAGTCGGCGGTCAACGCCCGCCTCACGCTCGTCGGCCTCGCCAACCCGTGCATCAGCACCGGGGAGCTCGCCGGCAGCCACGACGTCGGCGCCTCCTGCATGGCGGCCAGCGTGAAGCCCTCCTGGGGCTGCCCCGATCTCGGCCCCGCCCGCGACCGCGAGTGCAAGTACATCGAGCAGCCCTGGCCCAGCATCGACTCGGTGTACGGACGCGTGCGGGCCAGCAACGTGAAGGGCCAGCTCCGCGTGAACTCGGACCTCGTCGTCGAGACGCAGCTCCGGCCCGCGTCGACGCCCGGCGCGGCGGCCGGCTACGAGGCCACCGCCTACGCGGCCTGGCAGGACCGGCTGGACCTCGGCGCGACGCCGCGGACGCAGGACATGTGGGTCGCGTTCGACCTGTACGCCCACGGCGACCAGTCCATCGCCGCCGGCGGCGGCAACCTCCCGGGCTCGATCAACTGGGACACCTGGACGCGCTACACCTACAACTTCGACATGAACGTCGACCCGTCGGGCGCCGGCAGCTCGTCGGACTGGGGCGGGCAGAAGGAGCTGCGCAGCGTCGGCGTCGACTCGACCTCGCGCTACAAGAGCTCCTCGCTCGCCGCCCACACGACCGTGTGGCGCTTCGTGGGCATGAACGAGCGCTACCTGAGCTTCGCCTACAACTTCAAGTCCGAGTCGCACGTGCCGAGCGTGGTGCAGGCGAACACCACGGACTACTGGATCACGAGCCACGTGAAGGGTGACTTCGGCAGCACGGCGGGGCTCACGGGCGTGCGCTTCTACGGCGCCGACAAGGCGACCGAGCTCGCGGGCATCCAGTACAGCTTCGTCAACGGCACGCAGTTCGTCGGCCCGACCACCACCGCGCCCGAGCCGGCGACGTGGGCGCTGATGGGCACCGGGCTCGCCGCGCTCGGCGTGGTGGCGCGCCGCCGCCGCGCCGTGGTCTGACCGCTCACGCCTCCGCGAGGCGCGCCGCGACGTCGGTGCGCCGCGCGACCCGCAGCTTCCGCCGCACGCGCTCCACGTGGGTGCGGGCGGTGTGCGGGCTGATGCCGAGCCGCGCGGCGATCTCCGCGTCGCTGCGCCGCTCCGTCAGCAGGCGCGCCACCGCGACCTCGCTGGCCGTCAGGCCGAAGCGCGCGCGCAGCGCCGCGTCGTCGGCGACCACGGCGTCGCGCGGCGCCGGGCTCACGTCGAGCACCACCGCCGTGCGTCCGAGCGTGGCGTGCGGCGCCAGCGTGCCGCGCACGGCGTAGCGCGCGCGGGCGGTCTCCACGGTGCGCGTCGCGGCCGGCGGGGCGCCGGTCGCGCAGGCGCCCCGCGCGGTCGCGGCCAGCGCGACGTCCCGCGCCGCGACGGACAGCGCCGCCTCCACCCGTGCGCGCTCCGGGTCCGCGGTCAGCAGCGCCGAGAGCGCCGCCGTGCGGTGCACCGCGCGGCCGGTCGCGTCGCTCACCTGCACGGCGTGCGCGAGGGCGTCGAGCGCGCGGTGCAGCGCGGCCGCGTCGTCGCCCAGCCGATCGAGCGCGCGCGTGCCCGCCTGGAACGCCGGCTCCAGCAGCCCGAGGAGCGTCAGCACGCGGTCGCGCGCCGCGCCGTCCTGCACCGCGTCGAAGTTGAGGAAGACGCGGTGGCGCGGCGTCGTGCCCTCGTACGTGTTGAGCCAGAACGCGTCCGCCAGCCGGCGCGGCCGCAGCCACTCCTCCACGAACGCGGAGCCGCGCACCTCGTCGGGCGAGGTCAGCGACCAGCGGTGGCCGACCGCCTGTAGCCGCTCCGCCTGCCGCGCCGACGCGACGTCGAGCCGCGCGAAGTGCCGCACGTACAGCACCTGGTCGTCGAGCGGCAGCGGCGTGTGCGTGTACGGGCCGTCGGGCGTCGCGCGCAGCAGCCCCACCATCCCGTCGGGGATGAGGGCCGAGATCGCGGTGCAGAGCGCGTCGCCCCACGCCCGCGCGTCCCCGAACTCGTGGGGAGCGAGCATGGCGCCGAGGACCGCCTGCAGGCGGGTGAGGTCGCGGTGGGAGAGGGAGGCGGACATCGGGGGGAGGGGCTGCGGTCGTGGCCGCCACCCACGCTGTCGCGGATCGGGCCGTCACGCCAGTGGGGCGCCCCGGCGGGGCCGCGCCGTTCGGGATCGGTCACCCACGTGTCGCGGAGTTGTCGCGCTCCCACGGCCCATCCCACCGGCCGGTGGGACGAGCCGCGCGATCCCGCATGCATGGCGCGCGCGGACGCGGGCACGACGCGCGGGGCCGAACCGGATGGTCGGCCGGACACCCGGCCGCGCCTGGTGACTGCGGCGCCACGCGTTCGAGTCCACGCCGACAGGAGCCCCGCGCCGCGCGATGCGTCCCGCGTCGATGCATGCCCGAGCGCCCGCCGTCCGCGACCAGGAGGAGCCGCCCGTCCGCCCGACGGGTCCGCGACGCCTCATGCGATCCGCACGCGTCCAGCTCTCGAAGGTGGACCCATCATGAGACGATCCCTAGGCCACGGCCTGCTCGCCGCGGTGCTGGCGCTCGCGTCGCCGCTCGCGTCGCGACTGGCGGCGCAGCAGGCGGCGACGATCACCGGCCGGGTGCTCGCCGAGGGCGACCGCCCCGTCGCCGCCGCCAGCGTGTTCATCCCGACGATGAACCTCGGCACGACCACGAGCGCGACCGGCACCTACACGTTCACCGTGCCGGCCTCGCGCGTCACCGGCCAGACCGTCGCCCTGACGGCGCGCCTCGTGGGCTATCGCGCGCAGACGGTGCAGGTCACGCTGCGCCCGGGCACGATCACGCAGGACTTCACGCTCGTCTCCGCGCCGGCCACGCTGAGCGCGGTCGTCGTCACCGGCGCCGGCACCGTGTCGACGCGCGAGCGGCTCGGCAACGTGATCAACTCGGTCGACAGCAGCGTGCTGCAGCGCGCCACGCAGCCGCAGAACGTCGTCTCCGCGCTCAGCGGCACCGCGCCGAACGTCATCGTGCGCACCTCGTCGGGCGAACCCGGCGCCTCGGCGTCGATCCAGATCCGCGGCGCGACGTCGGTGACCGGCACGAACCAGCCGCTCTTCGTCGTCGACGGGCAGCCGATCGACAACACGACCATCTCGACCGCGCAGGGACCCGCCGACTTCGTGGGCACGGGGAGCACGGTGTCGCAGAACCGGGCCGCCGACATCAACCCGAACGACATCGAGTCGGTCGAGATCCTGAAGGGCGCGGCCGCGTCGGCGATCTACGGCGCGCGCGCCGCCAACGGCGTCGTGCTCATCACCACCAAGCGCGGGCGCCCCGGCCAGACCCGCTACAGCCTGCAGTCGACGAGCACCTTCGACCGCGTGTCGCAGACGGTCCCGCTGCAGCGGCGCTTCGGCCAGGGCACGGGCGGCCAGCCGGGGCAGTGCACGGATCCGGACTGCTTCGCGCAACTGCTCACCTGGGGCCCCGCGCTGAGCGGCGCGCCGACCTTCGACCACTCGGACGAGATCTTCAAGACGGGATCGACGCTCGACAACAACCTGTCGATCTCCGGCGGCACCGAGCGCACGAGCTTCTTCCTCTCGGGCGGGCTGACGGCGCAGGACGGCGTCATCATCGGGCCGAACAACCGCTACAACCGCACGAGCGTGCGCCTCAAGGCGACGCACGCGCTGTCGTCGCGCGTCAACGTCGGCGGGAACCTCAGCTACATCGACACGCGCGGCCGCTTCGTGCAGAAGGGCTCCAACACGTCCGGGCTCCTGCTCGGCGCGCTGCGCACGCCGCCCGACTTCAACAACGAGCCGTACATCGATCCCACGACGGGGCTGCACCGCTCGTATCGCTTCCCCAACCCGTCGACCGGCAGCGCGACCGAGTCGCGCGGCTACGACAACCCGCTGTTCACGGCGTCCAACCCCGGCAACCAGAGCGAGCTGGGTCGGTTCGTCGGCAACGTGAGCGTCGAGTGGATGCCGTTCACCTGGCTGCGCGTGCAGGAGCAGCTCGGCTCCGACTACTACGCCGACCAGCGGCTCGAGGCGCTCCCGCTCACGTCGTCCGCCAACCCGGTGGGGCAGGTGACGCGGCTCGATCTCAGCAACCTGATGATCGACAACAACCTGCTCGTGACCGCGAACCGCGAGTTCTCGCCCAGCTTCACCGGCCGGCTGTCGCTCGGGCAGAACCTCAACTCGCGGCGCTTCCGCCAGATCTGGGCGCAGGGGCAGAACCTCATCGCCGCCGAGCCGTTCGTCACGCAGAACACGGTCAATCCCGCGGTGCCGCAGGAGTACCGCACGCTCGTGCACATCGAGGGCTACTTCGGGCAGGCCGAGGTCGACCTGTGGAACCAGGTCTTCCTCACGGTGGGGCTGCGCAACGACGGCTTCTCGACCTTCGGCTCGGGCGAGCGGCGCGCGAACTATCCCAAGGCGAGCCTCGCCTGGACGTTCACGAACGCGCTCGGCAACACGGAGCAGCGCGGGCTGCTCAGCCTCGGCAAGCTGCGCGCGGCGTACGGCGAGACGGGGCGCGAGCCGCCGGTGTACGGCACCATCACCGCGTACTCGACGACGTCGGTGTTCGGCAGCGGCTTCGGGGACTTCATCGGCAGCATCCAGGGCGGCCAGGGCGGCGTCGTCACCTCGCTCAGCGGCGGGAACCCGAGCCTCAGGCCGGAGCGCAACCGCGAGGTGGAGCTGGGCGCCGACTTCGGCTTCTTCGACCAGCGCGCGGACCTGGGCGTCACGTACTTCGACAAGCGCTCGACGGACGTGATCCTCTTCGTCCCCGCGAACGCCTCGGAGACGGGCTTCCAGCGGCGGCTCGCGAACGGCGCCTCGATCCGCAACCGCGGCGTCGAGCTCACGTTCAACGCGCGGCCGTACACCAGCGCGCGCACGTCGTGGGAGATCGGCGTGAACTACGGCCGGCTGCGCGGGCGCGTGAACAGCCTGCTCGGCGCGGAGTTCATCCCGTACAACAACGAGGGCTTCACGGGCTCGATCGGCACGTCGTCGGTGGGCTTCGCGCCGGGCGTGATCCGCGGCTCCGACTTCGCGCGCTGCGGGCGCGGCCTCGTCATCAACGGCGTGGACATCGACGCGCAGTGCGCGCAGACGCCGGGCGGCAACGGGAGCTACAAGCAGGACGCGCTCTACATCGCCGAGAACGGGCAGCCGATCTACGATCCGACCGATCGCGTGATCGCCGACCCGAACCCGCGCTGGAACATGGGCATCAACTCGTCGCTGCGCGTGTTCGGCGGGCTGCGCTTCTCGGGGCTGCTCGACGTCCGCCGCGGCGGGCAGGTGTGGAACGGCACGCGCGGCGCGCTGCTGCGCTTCGGCACGCACCGCGACACCGAGATCCGCGACCGTCCCGCGGCGTTCGGGCAGGACTTCTACACGCAGGAGTATCCGGACGTCGCCGGCCCCGGCGTCGGCAAGCCGGTGGCGAGCACGCCCGCCGAGTGGCAGACCTGGTTCACGACGAAGGGCGGCAACGCGAGCCTGGCGCAGGCGCAGTTCGTGGAGGACGGCAGCTTCGTCAAGCTGCGCGAGCTGTCGGTGGCGTACACGTTCGGGCAGCAGTGGCTGCGCTCGCGCCTCGGCTTCGCGAGCATCGACCTGCGGCTGGCGGGGCGCAACCTCGCGACGTGGACCGACTACCGCGGCCTCGACCCCGAGTCGAACCTCGGCGGCGCCGAGTACCTGACGCAGGGCGTGGACTACTTCAACAACCCGCAGACGCGGTCGTTCGTCCTGTCCGCCACCTTCAACCGCTGACGGGGAGGCTCGCGTGCTCAGACAGCTTCGACGCGCCGCCTCGGCGGCGGTGCTCGCCCTCGCGGGCGCGGCGGCGTGCAACGACTTCCTGACGGGCGGGGATCTCGACCGCGACCCCAACCGCCCGCTCACCGCCACGCCGGCGCAGCTGTTCGTCGGCGTGCAGAGCGGCACCTGGGCGCTCCTCGCCAGCGACCCGACCCGCATCGCGGGGCTGTGGACGCAGCAGTTCGAGGGGGGCAACATCCAGTACATCGACATCTACAACTACGGCCGCGACGAGAGCACGACGAACGGCTTCTACCAGGCGCTGTACCTCGGCGGCGGGCTGCCGGACGTGCGCGAGATGCAGCGGCTCGCGCGGGTGGTCGGCGACTCGCTGTTCGTCGGCATCGGGCAGATCCAGGAGGCGATGATCATCGGCACGGGCGCCAGCATCTTCGGCGACATCGTGTACACGCAGGCGCTCTCCGGCACCCCGAACCCCGCGCTCGACAACCAGCTCGCCGTCTACGACTCCGCGCTCTCGCTGCTGGCCAAGGGGATCCGGAACGTGACGACGGACAACCCGCGCAACGTGGGGCCCGGCACGGCCGATCTGGTGTACGGCGGGGATGGAGAGAGCTGGGCGCGGCTCGCGCACACGCTCCGCGCGCGCTACTACCTGCACCTCGCGGAGGTGCGCGGCGCGACCGCGTACCAGAGCGCGCTCGCCGAGGCGCGGCTGGGGATCGTGGACCCCGACGACAACTACACCGCGACGTTCAGCGGCGGGCCGCTGCAGCAGAACTTCTGGTACCAGTTCGCGGTCGTGAACCGGCCGGGCTACCTGGTGCCGGGCGAGACGTTCGTGGAGCTGCTGGAATCGCGCGACGACCCGCGGCTGGAGCGCTACTTCAACGCCGACCAGAGCGATCTGAGCGACGCGCTGCTGCAGCCCGACGCGCCGCAGCCGCTCGTGACGGCGAACGAGAACCTGCTGATCTGGGCCGAGGCGGCCCACCGCACCGGCAACGAGGCAGAGGCGCGCACGCAGCTCGACCGCGCGCGCGACATCGCGGGGCTCGGCGCGGTGGCGGCGAGCACGTCGGGGCAGGCGCTGCTGCGCGAGATCCTGACCGAGAAGCACATCGCCCTCTTCCAGAGCCTCGAGGTCTGGAACGACTACAAGCGCACCTGCTTCCCGAACCTGACGCCGGTGGTGTCGGGCGAGCGGGTGCCCGCGCGGCTGTTCTACGACACCGCCGAGCGGCAGACCAACACGAGCATCCCCGACGCGGCGGCGCAGCCGTTCCGCAACCGCAACGACCCGGCGAACGCGACGTCGGACGCGACGGGCGAAGCGTGTCGCGGGCAGTGACGACGGCCCGACGTGCGCATCGCGCGCGTCGGGCGCGCGCGGCCCTCGCGACGCTGCTGCTGGCGACCCTGCCGGCGGCCGGCTGTCGCAGCTACGCGCCCGTGCGCGCCGAGTCGAGCGTGCCGGGCCCGTCGGGGCGCACCGTGCGCGTGCGACTGACGCCCGAGGGCGGCAGCGCGCTCGCGCCGACGATCGGGCCGCGCGGCACCATGCTGGAGGGCACGCTGGTCGCGAGCGACGACTCGGCGGTGACGATGGACGTGCGCGCCGTGACGCGCGCCGGCGGCGACGACGAGCGGTGGCCGGGCGAGCGCGTGCGCGTCGAGCGGCGCGCGGTGGCGGCGGTGGAGGTCGTGCGCACGTCGGTCGCGCGCAGCGCGCTGCTGGCGGGCGGCGTCGCGGCCGGGCTCTGGCTGCTGCGCGGCGCGTTCTCCGGCGGGGAGGGCGTCGCGCGCCTGCCGGGCGGCGGGGGCGGCTCGGGCGGGAAGTGAGGGGGAGCAGCGATCAGCGGTCAGCGGTCAGCGGTCAGCGATCAGCGAGTCCGGCGCGAGGGATGATTCCTCACTGCGGGACCCACTGATCGCTGACCGCAGATCGCTGATCGCCGCATGCCATCCCCTCACCGCAGCGCGAGGCTCGACTGGCCGATGCGCGACGCGACGGTGAGCACGACGTCCTGCCCGCGCTGCAGCGTGAAGCGCTCGCTGACGTAGCTCTCGCGCGCGCCGATCGGGTGCGCCACCAGCACCAGCGACTGCGACCCGGCGGCCAGCTCGGCGGAGAAGCGGAGCGTGCGCGTCGTCGCGCTCGACACGCTGCCGAGGCGGATGCGGCGGCCGCTCGCGCTCTGCAGCGTGACGACGACGTCGGACGAGTTGTGGTTCTCGACCACGACGTTCACGTCGGGCGCGGGCGCCGGCGGCGTGGTCGCCGCCGGGTCGGCGTCGCCGGCGACGCGCACCGGTCGGGCGCAGCCGGCGGCCGCCACCGCGAGGGCGGCGAGGCCCCACCGGAGTCCGGAGGTCGTCGCGCGCATGGGGCGAGCGTAGGACGCCCGGCGCGCGTCGTCAAGCAGCCTCGGAAGCAGGTGCGCCGCGCGCGAGAGTGCTGCTGACGACGCCCGCACCGCGCGACGGCACGGCGTAGCGCCACGCGACGCCACGCGATGCCGCGGCGCGCCCCGGCTCAGCCCTCGGCGAGGCGCGCGGCGATCTCGGTGCGCCGCGTGACGCCGAGCTTGAGGCGCACCCGCCCGGCGTGGGTACGCGCGGTGTGCGGGCTCACGCCCAGCGCGCTCGCGATCTCGGCGTCGGTACGGCGCTCGGCGAGCAGCCGCGCCACCACGCACTCCTGCGCCGTGAGCCCGAAGCGCGCGCGCAGCCGGCGGTCGTCCACCGGCTCGGGAGGCATGCGGTCCACCGCCACCCACACCAGCGGCTCGCCGCCGAGCGCGCCCTCGGCGGTGAAGCAGGCCCGCGCGCGCAGCCGCTGGCCGCCGGCGCGCAGCTCCCGCACGGCGGCGGTGGGCGCGTCGCCGGCGCGCAGCGGCCCGCGCGCGCCGAGCAGGGCGCCGACCCCCGCCGCCAGGGCGCGCAGCTCCGCCTGCAGCGCGTCCTCGGCGGCGCGGCCGCCCTGCGCGCGCACCTCGGCGAGGAGCGCGCCGCAGGCGGGATTCCGGTGCACCACCGTCCCGCGCCGGTCGCAGACGAGCGTCGGCTCGCCCAGCAGGTCGAGCACGCTCGACAGCGTGCCCGGGAGGGCGGCGCGGCGGTCGAACGTCTCCATCCCCGCGGCGAAGGCGGGGGCGAACACCCGGAGCACCGCGTCGGCGCGCGTCCGCGTCTCCTCGTTCGGCCAGTGCGTGAAGCTGAGCATCAGCCGGTGCGAGACCCCGTCCGGCCGGAACGCGCTCACCCCGAAGTTGCAGGGGATGCGGTAGGCGAGGGAGAACTCGTGATAGAACTCGCTGCGCGCCAGCTCGTCGCGGGTGCACACGTCCATCTCGTGCGCCACCGTCAGCCGCCGGGTGAGCATGCGGGCCTGCACCAGGTCGAGCGGCGCGAAGTGCGCCATGTAGACCCGGTCGACGTCGTCGGGCACCTCGGTGTAGAGCGACCGGTGCACGACCCGCGGGCTCATGGTGACGACCGAGCCGAGCGCCCCGTCGCCGACGAGGGCGGAGGCGGCCTCGCAGAGCGCGGCGCACCACGCCCGCGCGGATCCGTGGTCGTCGGGGGCGAGGGCGATGCGGAGCGCGCGCTCCAGCTGACCGAGGTCGTTGGTCGAGAGGGGGAGGCTCATGCGGGCTCGAGCGGAGCAGTCACGATACATGTGATTGTCATCATCCGCACCGGTCGGGGGCGCAGAAATACGCAGAAACGGCGTACGGAGCCCCCCACGAGGCGTCGTAAGGTGGGCGCACACCCGCCGTGGGCGGCGGCCGGCCTCCGCTGGCGCCCCCGGGCGAGCGATCCTCACCGACTCACCGCACCCTGCCCGTGTCCACCCGATTCCGTTCCGCCGCCCCCGCGGCGTGCCCCGTCGCCCGTCGCGTCGTGCTCACCCTCGCGGCCGCGCTCGCGGTCGTCGCGGCCCTGCTCGTCCCCGCCGCGCCCGCGGGCGCGCAGCAGCACAGCAGCTACGTCCGGGCCCGGAGCACGCTCGTGGGCATCGCCCAGCCGTGCATCTCCGCCACGCAGATCGGCCGCGGCCAGGCGCTCGAGGCGGACTGCCAGACGCAGTCGACGACGCCCAACTGGTGCCTCGGCGAGCATCCCAACTCCAACGTCAACTGCTCGACGTACGGCACGCTCGAGCAGCTCTGGAAGGAGCCGCCGGTCAGCCTCGACACCGTCCGCGCCCACGTCAGCGCGAGCAACGCGGACGGCCGGCTCCGCGCCGAGACGGGGCTCATCGTGGAGACGCGCTCGCGGGCGTCCAGCGCCCCCGGCTTCAACGACGGCTACACCGCCGACGCGTACGCCCAGTGGAACGACGTGCTCGATCTCGGGATCGCGCCGGTGGGCGGATGGGCGCCGGGCACGAAGGTCCAGTTCAGCTTCTGGGTGCACGGCATCATGGGCGTCGTCGGCAACCGGATCCTCACGCCGGCGAGCGTCGAGCACGACGTGCGCTCGCGCCTGCGCTGGAGCTTCGACATCGGCGTCGGCGACGGAAGCTCCCACGACGCGACGGGCACGATCGAGCTCAGGACCGACGGCACCGCCGGCAAGCGGGTGCAGCAGCGCGCGATCGACTCGCTGATCGTCATGGAGCGCGAGATCGGGCAGTTCGAGCGCTACCTCGGCTTCCAGTACTCGCTGCAGACCGATCTCAGCGTGCCGCCGGGCGGCGGCTACGACGCCATGCAGCAGGTCCTCTCGGCGCGCTCGTGGGGCTTCTTCGGCAACACCGCGGGGCTGACCGGCGTCCGCATCCTCGACGCGCACGACAACGACATGACCGGGGCGACGCCGTACGCGTTCGTGAACGGCACGCAGTTCGTGACGCCGACCACCACCACCGCGCCCGAGCCGGCGACGTGGGCGCTCCTGGGCAGCGGGCTGGCCGCGCTGGGGATGGTGACGCGCCGCCGCCGTCCGACCGCCTGAGGGCCGGGCTGCAACTCAAGTCGCCGTCGGGGTTATACTTAGAACGCGGCGGGCGGGCCCGGCACGAGGCGTGGGCCCGCCCGCCGCGCGTCTGCCCCTCTCCGTCCCCGCAGCGGTTCCATGAGCGCCCCCGTCGACCTGTCCGCCCCCGAGCTGTCGTCCCCGTCCGAGGCGCCCGTCGCGCGCGTGGCGCAGGAGGCCGCGCGTCGGCGGACGTTCGCGATCATCTCGCACCCCGACGCGGGGAAGACGACCCTCACCGAGAAGCTGCTGCTCTACGGCGGCGCCATCCACCTGGCCGGCTCGGTGAAGGCGCGCCGCGCCGCGCGCCACGCGACGTCCGACTGGATGAAGCTCGAGCAGGAGCGCGGCATCTCCGTCACGAGCTCCGTGCTGCAGTTCGACTGGCAGGGCTACAAGGTCAACCTGCTCGACACGCCCGGCCACGCGGACTTCAGCGAGGACACGTACCGCACGCTGATCGCCGCCGACAGCGCCGTCATGCTGCTCGACAACCGCAAGGGCGTCGAGGAGCGCACGCGGCAGCTGTTCGAGGTCTGCCACAAGCGGCGCACGCCGATCTTCACGTTCGTCAACAAGTGCGACCGCGCGGGCGAGGATCCGCTCAAGCTCCTCGACGACGTGGAGAAGGACCTGGGCATCACGTGCGCGCCGGTCACCTGGCCGATCGTCGACGGCGACAAGTTCGTCGGCGTCTATGACCGGCTGACGCAGCACGTGCTGCTGTTCGAGCGCGGCGAGCACCACGGCTCGCAGCAGCTGGCGACGATCGAGGGCGGGCTGGACTCGCCGGAGATCCTCGACCACTGCAGCCCGTACGCGCTCGACAAGCTGCGCGAGGACCTCGAGCTGCTCGACATCGGGCTGGGCCAGTTCGATCCCGCGGCGTTCCGCGCCGGCACGCTGTCGCCCACGTTCTTCGGCTCCGCGCTGACGAACTTCGGCGTCGAGCCCTTCCTTCGCGAGTTCGTGCAGCTGGCCCCGGGGCCGGCCCCGCGCGAGACGACCAAGGGCGCGATCGCGCCGGAGTCGCCGGGCTTCGCCGGCTTCGTGTTCAAGATCCAGGCGAACATGGACCCGAAGCACCGCGACCGCATGGCGTTCGTGCGCGTGGTGAGCGGGCGCTACGCGGCGGGCATGGAGGTGCAGCTCACGCGCACGGGCAAGACGCTGCGCCTCTCGGCGCCGCAGAGCGTGATGGCGCGCGAGCGGCAGGCGATCGAGGAGGCGTGGCCGGGCGACGTCGTCGGCATCGTCGACAAGGGGACGCTGCGCATCGGCGACACGCTGCTGGAGCAGGCGCCCAAGGACCCGCCGCAGTTCAGCGACATCCCGCGCTTCCCGCCCGAGCACTTCGTGCGCGTGCTCTCGGCGGACCCGATGCGCCGCAAGCAGCTCGACACGGGGCTCAAGCAGCTCTCCGAGGAGGGCGCGGCGCAGGTGTTCTTCGCCGAGGCGGACGCGAAGCTCGGCAGCGGCCCGTCGCCGATCGTCGGCGCCATCGGCCAGCTGCAGTTCGACGTGATGATGTTCCGCCTGGAGAGCGAGTACGGCGCGCCGGCGAAGCTCGAGTCGCTCGGCTACGGGCATCCGCGCTGGATCACGGGCGACCGCAAGGAGATCGAGCGCGTGGGCTCGGTGCACGGCCGCATCCTGCTCTACGACATCAAGGGCAACCCGATGATCCTGTTCGCCGACCGGTGGGCGATGCGCTCGGCGGTGGACAAGGAGACGAAGGTGCAGTTCCACGAGTCGGCGCCGTAAAGGCGGAGCGTCGAGCGTGTAGCGTCGAGCGTCGAGCGGGGTTTCGTCCAGGGGCGGGGCCCCGCTTCACGTTCATGGCTCCTCAGCCGGGCTGCCTCGAAAGAAGAGTGGACAGGATGAAGATCTGATTCGGGGATAGCCGAGTGGTCGAAGCTGAGAGGGCACCCTCTCGCCTTTCGGGCTCCAACTCATCGCCGGAATCAGAACTTCATCCTGTGCATCTCGCTCTCCGGGCATCGCGCCCACGATGACGCCCGAATGCGAAGCGGGGCGCCGCGATGCACGGAGCCCCGCTCGACGCTCGACGCTCAGCGCTCGACGCTCACCTCGTCCCGCGCACGTCCCGCAGGTGCAGCGACAGCGTCCCGAACTTCATGTGCGACTCCATCTTCAGCAGGATCCGCCGCGCGTCGTCGGAGAGCCAGATCTCGGTGCGCGCGCTCTCGGAGAGCAGTCCCTTCGTCTTGATCGCGGGCTGCAGCACGATCGCGTCGAACTCGCCGGCGGGGACCTTCACGCGCTCGCGGCGCACCACGGTCACGCGCACGGGGTTGCGGTCGGGGCGGAAGTAGCGGCCGAACACGTACGTCTCGCCGACGCGCAGCGGCACCGTGCGGACGAAGTACAGGAACGACCCGTCGTCGAGCGGCTGGGCGACGGTCGGGGCCTCGGCGGCGTCGTCGTCGACGAAGATCCCGCGGTCGGGGAAGATCTCGTAGGCGCGCTCGCGCTTCGTGCGCCCCTCCTGGTTGTCCTGCGTGTGCCGGAGGGAGCTGAAGGAGCGCGGCTCCACCCAGCTGTCCAGCTGGTAGCGCACGCGCCAGCCGAGCGCGCCGCCGGAGACGTGCATCGCCAGGTGGAGCGCCTCGCGCCCGCGCACGTCCTCGACGGCGACGACCTCCATGTGGCCGCGGCCGGCGCGGAAGGGGCCGACCTTGGCGTCGTACTCCAGCCGCTCGCCCACGCCGAACGGCAGCGCCGCGAGCACCTCCGCGAGGCTGGCGGCGTCGCCGCGCACCGGGCGCACGGATGCCGCGGCCCCGTGGCTCACGGCCGGTACGGGCTGCGCGCGCGCGGCGGCCGGCGCGGCGAGCAGCGCCAGCGCCGCGAGGCCGGTGCGCAGCGCCCGTGCGGCGCGGAGAGGGAGGGACTGGATGAGGGACGCGAACGACATGGGGCCTGCGCTCCCCGGCGTCGGGGGCCGGGGTGGAGTGAAGCGATCGATCCTGCCGGGCGCGGACGCGCCCACCTCGTGGTGGTACGGCGTTTCGCCCCGGGACCCGCCACCGCGATCGGACGCGTGCTCGCCGGGAGGGCCCCGCCGGCTCTACCCCGACATGGTACGCGGGGTCATCGGGGCGCGTATGGGAAGGACGACCCAGTGCCCGGTGGCGTCGCGCCGCTCCCCGACGGCGCACGCGGAGCTTCGAATCCCGTCCGGCGGTTCGCGGTTCGAACGGCTGGCCGATCGCCGCCGACACCGCGTTCGACGGAGCGCGCCACCCCCGTTTGGTGTAGATCACGGAAGTCTTCCCGCACCCATCGCCGTGCTCCGCACCCTCGCCGTCGCCGCCCGACTCGCCCCGCTCGTCGCCTCGCTCGTCCGCGACCACCGCCGCTGGCTCTGGTTCGGCGCGCCGATGCGGCGCACGCGCGCCTTCCACGAGGCCCGCGCCGCGCGCCTCGTCGCGACGGTCGCGTCGCTCGGCCCGGCGTTCGTGAAGATGGCGCAGATCGTCGGCTCGCGGGCCGACCTGATCCCCGAGCCCTACCTCGGCGCGCTCGGCACGCTGCACGACCAGGTGCCGCCCGTCTCCACCGACGCGGTGCGCACGATCCTCGAGCGCGAGTACGGCGCGCCCGTCGAGTCGCTGTTCGAGTCGTTCGACTGGACGCCGCTCGCCGCCGCGTCGCTCGGCCAGGTGCACCGCGCGCGGTGGGAGGGGCAGGACGTCGTCGTGAAGGTGCTGCGCCCCGGCGTCGAGTCGCTGATGGCGGAGGACCTGCGCGCGGCCGAGTCGATCTTCGCGTTCGCCGAGCGCCGGTGGGGGCAGGGGACCGCGGCCGCGCACTTCCGCGGGCTGCGCAACGTGCTGCGCGAGTTCGGCGCGCGCGTGTGGGAGGAGATGGACTTCCGCCGCGAGGCCGAGTACGCGCAGGCCATGCGCGCGAACTTCGCGGGGCGCGAGGGCGTGCGCGTCCCGTACGTCGTGCCCTCGCTCGTGCGGCACCGCGCGCTGGTGCTCGAGTACATGCCCGGCGTGCGCATCGACCGGCTGCAGGAGCGCGTGCGCGCGGGGACGCTGGACGCCGCGGAGCTCGTGCGGCGCGTCATCGAGCTGTACATGCAGATGATGCTCGTCGACGGGCTGTTCCACGCCGATCCGCACCCCGGAAACCTGCTCGTGCAGGAGGACGGCACGATCGTCGTGCTCGACTTCGGGATGGTCGTGCGCGTCGACCGCGCGCTGCGGCGGCAGCTCGCGCGCACCGCGTTTGCCGGCATCCAGCGCGACGTCGACGGGCTGATCGAGGGCTTCTACGCGCTGGGCGTGCTGGAGCCGCAGGCGGACCGCGCCACCGCGCGCGCGCTCGTGGAGGCGCTGCTCGAGATCGCGCACACCGCCGACACGACGACGCTCGACCGCATGCAGCTCGTCGCCGACCGCGTGATGGCGACGCTCTACACCTTCCCGGTGACGCTGCCGAGCGATCTCGTGTACTTCGCGCGCACCGCGGCGCTGATCGAGGGGCTGGGGACGCGCTACGACGCGCGCTTCAACGCGGTGACGTTCGCGGCGCCGGTCGCGCTGCGGATGCGGGGCGCGATCGTGGCCTCGCTCCGCGACCCGGTCACCGGCGACACGGGGCTCCCGTCGGTCGACTGGGCACAGCTGCTCGGCGTGGCCGCGGGGCAGGCGGCGGCGGCCGTGACGCGCGTGGGGCGCGGGCTGTTCGCGTTCGTCGAGCAGGTCACGTCGGAGATCGGCGCCATGCTCGACGAGGTGCTCCCGGCGTCGCGCACGCCGCCGCCCGTGGTCACCGCGCGCGTGCTGCCGGCCGAGCCGCCCGCGGCGATGCCCGCCACGATGCCGGCCACGATGCCGGCCACGATGCCGGCCACGATGCCGGCCACGATGCCGGCCACGATGCCGGCCACGATGCCGGCCACGATGCCCGCCCTGCCCGCGCCGCCGCAGCGGGCGCTGCCCGCCGGTTCCGCCGGTCGCGCGGCGTCGCAGGAGCTCGCGGCCGACTGACGCGGCACGCGTCCGCCGCGCCTGCGACGCCCTACGAGTTGCGCAGCGTCAGCGTGCGCGCGAAGCGGCCGAGCAGCGTGCCGTCGGGCGCGAGCAGCCGGACGACGAGGCCATGCGCCCCGTCCGGGTAGCGCGCGAGGCCCGCCGAGTCCCGCTCGGCGGTCGGCACGGTGAAGCGCACCGCGCCGTCGGCGTCGAGGGCGCGGGTCCCGACCACCGCGCCGCCGAGCGAGAGCTCGATGCGCGCCTCGGCCGGGAAGGCGCCGCGCACCGTGCGCACCGCGACGCCGATCGTGTCGCGCACGACGTCCACCGCGGACGGCGTCCCACCCGCGCCGCCCGTCAGCACGTCCACGCGCAGCGCGGCGGCGCGCGGCGACGGGCTCACGTCGAGCACCAGCGTCCCGCGCAGGAACGGGTCGGCGGCCGCGGTGGCGGCGATGACCGCGCGCCCGATCGCGCGCGTGCGCAGCGTGCCGTCCGCGTCGACGGTCGCGACCTCCGGATCGCTCGACGTCCAGCGCACGGCCGAGTCGGCGCCGACGCGCAGCCCGAACAGGCGCGCGTCGAGCGTGGTCGTCTGCCCGGGCGCGAGCAGCGCCGAGCCGCCGACGTCGCGCGCGCCGAGCCTGAGGCGGACGCCGCGCACGGTCACGGGGACCGTGTAGATGATCCCCTCGTTCAGCGCTATCGCGGTGACCGCGCCGGTGCCGGGCGTCAGCGCGGTGACGAGCCCGCCGGCCGTGACGGTGGCGACCGTGCCACGCGACAGGAACTGGATGTCGGCCGCCGGGCGCAGGTCGAGCTGCGGGCTGAGCCGGGCCGTGTCGCCGGGCGTCAGGGTCAGCAGGCTCGGGAGCACCGCGAAGTCCGGCGCGCGCGGCACCAGGATCCCGTCGCCGCCGCAGGCCGGCAGCGCGGCGAGCAGGGAGGCGACGAGCGTGGTGCGGAGGTGGCGCGGTCGGGTCACGGCGTGTGGCTCGGGCGAACGGCGGAGAGCGGGCGGACGTCGGTCGGGCGTCGGTCGGGTGTCGAACGGATGTGGCCGGTCGGACCGCCGGACGATCCGTGGACTACCCGGTCGGCAGGGGCAGGTTCGGCGCCAGGACCACCGGGCAACCACATGTTCCCCGATCGGCCCGGCTCAGGCTGGCGCGATGCGGCGCGGACGCACATCCTGTCGCGCGCTCGACGGGCCCGACCGTCCGTTCCGCGCGCCGCCTCCCGTTCCCGCCGCCGCATGCCGCGCCCGCCGCGCTCCCGCCTCCTCCCGCGTCTCCTCGCCCTGCCCGCCGCGACGGTGCTGCTGGCGCTCCCCGCCGCCCGCCTGACGGCGCAGGCCCGGCCGGCCGCCGCGACGGCCGCGCGGCCGACCCTCGCCCAGGTGCTGACCGGGACGTGGGAGCTGGACGCCGCCCGGAGCGAGTTCGGACCGATGCCCCGCCCGTCGGCGATGACGCGCCGCCTGCAGGTCACGCGCGAGGCGGTCGAGATGACCATCGCCCAGACCACCCCGCAGGGCGCGATCACGGGGATCTTCCGCTGCCCGATCGGCGGGCAGTCGTGCCGCAACGCGCAGGGCTCGTCGGAGACGACGGGGAACGCGCGCTGGGAGCGCGGATCGCTGATCGTGGTGACGACGCTCGACCGGCTGATCGGCCCCGACCTCACGACGGTCGACCGCTACCTGATCTCGCCCGACGGGAGCACGCTCACCGTCGAGCGGACCTTCGAGGCGGGCGGGGTCGCCTCGGCGTCCAAGGGACGGCTGATCTTCCACCGGCGATAGCCGAACTCGGCGTCAGCCGAGCTCGGCGGCGCGGACGCGCCAGCGGATCGCCACGCCGGAGGCGGCGGCCCGCAGCCAACCCTGCAGCGGCCGCGGGTGTCGGAACGGGCGTCCGCGCGACCGCTCGCCAACGTGTGCTCCGGCGGTGCGGCGCGCTTCCGCGCCCCTTCACGGCTCCGCTCGATGCGTCTGTCCGTCGCTCCGCCTGCACCGCGCGCCGGCCTCGGCCCGATCGGCCGCCGCCCGATCGCCGCGGTCGCCACGCTCGTCGCGCTCCTCGCGCTCGGGAGCCCGCCGCCGCTGCACGCCCAGCCGGCGCCCGCGTCTCCGCCCACCCTGTCGCTCGCGGTCGCGGACTCGGGCTTCGCGGGCCGCTACTACGAGCCGACGTCCGTCGCGGGGCCGGCGGTCCTCGTGCTGAACGGCTCGAACGGCGGCTATCCGTCGTCGCGCCTCGGCCGGTCGCTCGCGGACAGCGGGCACGCCGCCCTCCTGCTCGCCTACTTCGGCGGACCGGACGCGCCGATCGCCGGCCTCCCGACGCGGCTGCAGGACATCCCCCTCGAGTACTTCGATCGCGCGATCGACTGGCTGCACGCCCGCACGCGGCAGCCGGTCGTCCTGGTGGGAGAGTCGCGCGGGGCGGAGCTGGCGCTGCTGCTGGCCTCGCGGCGCGCCGACGTCGCCGGCGTCGTCGCGTTCGCGCCCAGCGCCGCGGTCTGGCAGGCGCCGCGCTTCTCCGCCGCCGACCCGGTCGGCGCGGCGTGGACGGTCGGCGGCCGCCCGCTCCCCAGCCTGCGCGACGCCACGGATCCCGGGCTGACGTCCGTCGAGCGCTTCGCGCGCACGCTGGAGCGCGGCGCGGGCGCGGCCGCGATCGCGGTCGAGCGGATCCGGGGCCGGGTGCTCCTCGTGGCCGGCGACGGCGACCGCATCTGGCCCGCCGGCGCGATGGCCGACTCCCTCGCCGCCAGGTCGCGTCGTCACGGCGGGCCGGCCGTGCAGGTGCTCCACTATCCCGACGCCGGCCACCTGCTGATGGGACCCGGGCCCGGCCGGGAGCGGTTCGTCGCCGGGAGCTACGTCGTGGAGTTCGGGGGCACCGCGGCCGGCAACCGGGCCGCGCGCGACGACGCCTGGGCCCGCACCGTCGCCTTCCTCCGCGGGGCGCCGGCCGCCCGCTGAGGGACGACCGCTCAGCGCGCGCGGGGCGCGGGACGCCGCACCGACTCGCTCACCACGCGCGCCGCGACGATGTAGTCGAGGCGGGGGAAGTCGCGCTGCAGGTAGATGTTGCCCTGCGCCGCGAGGCGGTCCTGGTCGGGCCCCTTCCCGCGCGGCGGGCCCTCGCCGTAGCCGGAGTAGAGCGAGTCGACCACGCGGGCGAGCCCCTCGGTCACGCGCCCCACCGGGGCGAAGCCCAGCCGGTCGAGGCGCGCGTTGCTCCCCAGGTTCACGAAGAGCTGCGTCGTGCGCGTGTTCGGGCCCGCGGTCGCGAAGCTCACCGTGCCGCGCCCGTTGCTCTGCCGCACCGGGTCGTCGGGGAAGGTGCGCGTCTCCCAGATGCGGTTGATCGCTGGGTTGCCGTGCGCCCCGAACTGCGCCACGAAGCGCGGCAGCACCCGGAAGAAGCGCGTGCTGTCGTAGAACCCGCTCTTCACCAGGTAGTACGCGCGGTCGGCGCCCCGGGGCGCCCACGACCGGATGAACTGGACGGTGAACGCCCCCTGCGTCGTCTCGAAGCGGACCGCGAAGGTGTCGGGCGCGACCTCGGCGACCGGATCGGGCTGCAGGAGCGGATCGCGGCGCGCCGCCGCGCGCGCGGCGCCGCCGCAGGCCGCGACGAGGGAACCGAGGGCGAGCGCGAGGAGCGTCGCGGGGCGGCCGAGGCGGCGCCGCGCGGGAAGGAGCGGGAAGGACACGTGCGGCATGCGAGTGGGGAGCGGCGGGGCGGGGCAAATCTATGCGTGCCGGCGCACGCCCCCGACCGGGCGCCGGTGACGACGGTCACGGGGCGCTCGGGACGGCGGCCGGCCACGCCCGCGGCGCGGCTCAGAGGAGCAGCAGCCCCTGCCGGGCGGCGGTCACGACGGCCTCCGCGCGGGTGCCGGCGCCGAGCTTCTCGAAGATGGCGGCGACGTGCGCCTTCACGGTGTGCTCGCTGATCCCGAGCCGGGGCGCGATGACCTTGTTCGGCAACCCCTCGGCCAGCAGCGCGAGCACCTCGCGCTCGCGGGTGCTGAGCGACGGGCGATGCGGCGGCGCCCCGCCCTCGGCCCGCACGACGCCCCGCTCCCGGCGCCCGCCGTCGCCGAACAGGGCGCCGGTGAGATCGACGGGGAGCACGACCAGGCCGGCGGCGGCCGATTCGACGGCGAGCGCGAGCGTGGCAGGGTCGGCGTCGATGGGGAGCACGGCGCGCGCGCCGGCCCGGAGCGCGGCCAGCGCGACGGCGCGCGGCGGGGCGGGGGCGCCGGCCCGGTCGAGCAGCAGGACGATCGCCGGCGCCGGGCGCCCCTCCCGATCGGACGGCGGCGCCGCCGGGTCGGAGCCGTCGCCGTCGGCGGCGCTCGTGGGAACGGCGCCGGCACGCCGGAGCAGCTCCTCGACGCCGTCGACCGTCGCCGGATCGACCGCCCAGACGACGACGTCGGCCTCCCACCCGACGACCCGATCGACGGCCGATTCGAGCGCATCCTCCCCCTCGTCGACCACCTCGGCGCCCACGAGCACGAAGCCCGGCCGGTCCGCGAGCGCGCGCTCCAGCTCCGCCCGCAGGGCGGGCGCGGCGGCGAGCAGGGCGAGGCGGGGGAGCATGGGTCGGGCGGGGCGCGGTCGGTGTGGCGGCGAGTCGTGGCGCGGCGGAGGGCGCGTGCGTCGAAAGTGGCGTCTCAGCTGTCCGTGCCCATCTCTCGATGGGTCAACGGCTTGTCGGAATCGCGCGCGTCGCCGGTGCCGTCGATGGTCGAGGGCCGGGCGCTCGCCGGACGCGCAGCGACGGCGCGCCGGCCCGGTTCGGGGATGCTAGCACGGCGCTGCTCCGTGCGCCCACCCCGCTTCTCCCGACCACGAACGGGCGATCGGGACGCCGGGTGCCCATCTCCCGGCTGATACTGGCGAGTTGGTGTCGTGATCCCGTCCCGGTGCCACCGCGAGCTGTCCCCCTCGGTTCGCGGTCGTCGGCCCGTGGGAGCCGCGGGTGCGGGCGACACGCCGCGGGCCGGGGGACGTGACCGCGAGATCGGCCGAGCGCCGGGGACCGCGGCGCGCCGACCAGCGACTGGCCGAGTGGTGGCGCCGTGCCGCCCCGTTGCAGCCGATCCGTCGACGGAACGGGCCACGGTGCGATGGCGCGATCAGCGGCGCGGCGGCTGCTCCTCGACCGTGATCGTGACGATGCGCCGCTCGCCGGCCCGCAGCACCTGGGCGGGAAGGGACGTGCCGACCGAGTCCGGACCGAGCGCGGCGAGGATGTCGGTGACGTCCTCGGTGGCGGTGTCGCCGAGCGAGAGCAGGACGTCGCCGAGGAGCAGGCCCGCGCGGTCGGCGGGCGAGGCGGGCTCGACGGCGACGAGCATGAGGGCGTGCGCCTGTTCGCGGCCGGCGGTCGCCAGCTCGCGCCGAACGGTCTCGGGGAGGCGGACCGCCTGGGCGCCGACGCCGAGCCAGCCGCGGCGGGTGCGGCCGCCGGCGAGCAGGTGGTCGACGATGCGCTCGACCGTCGTCACCGGGATGGCGAGCGCCGCCGAGCGCGAGAGGGCGGAGGTGTTGATGCCGGCGACGCGGCCGGCGCCGTCGACCAGGGGGCTGCCGGAGAAGCCGTCCTGGATCGCGATGTCGAGGCGGACGAACCGGTCGATCTGCCCGCCCTGCCACGTCCGCCACGCCGGCCCCACCGCGGAGACGAAGCCGAGCGCGGCCGTGACCTCCGCGCCGGGTCGGCCGACGGCGAGGGCCAGCTGCCCGACGCGGAGCGGCTCGCCGGCGAGGGTCGCCGGCACCGCGTCGCCCGCGGCCGCCCCGTCGTCGAGCCGGAGGACGCAGAGGTCGGTCGCCGGATCGCGGCCGACGACGGTGCCGCGCGCCCGGGTCCCGTCCGGCAGCGCGACGGGGACGTCCTCGTCCTTGTGAACCGTGTGGTGGGTGGCGACGACGACGCCGGGGCGCCAGAGGATCGCGCTGGCCGGAATGCGCCGGCGGGCGTGCACCGCGACCACGCTGCGGGCCGCCTGGGCGGTGGCGTCGGCGAGGTCGTGCGAGAGCTGCTCGAAGAGGGTCGGCATGGCGCGGGGGGCTGCGGGCTGCGGGCGGAGCGGGTCGATCGGCCGCTCCCGTGACGACTGCACGGTGCCGGCGGCGGCGGCGGGCAGCCATTGGCCGAACGGGTAGGGGAGGGGCTGCGGAGCTGCGGAGCTGCGGAGCTGCGGAGCTGCGGAGCTGCGGAGCTGCGGAGGCTGCGGAGCTGCGGAGCTGCGGAGCTGCGGAGCCTGCGGAACGGCTCATCGGAGACGTGCCGCCGAGCGGTTCCGCAGCCCCGCAGCTCCGCAGCCCGCCGTCCGATCCCCCTCCCCGAACGGGCGACCGCGCCCCCTCCCCGGTGCGGCTACCTTGGAGGGCACGCACGCGGCGGCGCCGGGGGCGTCGTGCGGCGGGGGCGTGTGGTCCCAATCCGCGAGGGCGCGTGATCGGTCGGACGGACGACAAGGTGGGCCCGCGCGCGCGGCGCGCGGCGCAGGCGCGGGCGGCCCGCGAGGGCGCGGCGACGGAGAAGGCGGGCGCCGCGGGCGCCGGCGCGAAGAAGAAGGTCGACACCAAGGCCGCGTGGCGCGACGCGCGCGCTCTCATGTGGCAGCACCGGCGCGCGCTCGGCATCGGCTTCAGCCTGATGATGGTGAGCCGGGTCGCCGGGCTCGTGCTCCCGCTGAGCTCCAAGGTCCTGATCGACGAGGTGATCGGGAAGGCGCGCCACGACCTCCTCTGGCCGCTCGCCCTCGTGGCCACGCTGGCGACCATGGTGCAGGCGGCGACCGGCTTCGCGCTCTCGCAGGTCATCAGCGTCGCCGCCCAGCGCGCGATCAGCGACATGCGCCGGCGGGTGCTGAACCACATCTCGCGCCTGCCGGTCCGCTACTTCGACGAGCACCAGACCGGCGTCCTGATCTCGCGCGTGATGAACGACGCCGAGGGGATCCGGAACCTCGTCGGCACCGGGATCGTGCAGCTCGTGGGCGGCGTGGTGACCGCGGTGCTCGCCCTCGGGGTGCTGGTCTGGCTCAACTGGGTGATGACGCTCGTCATCGTCGTCATCCTGGCGGCGTTCGGCGGCGGGATGGCGGTCGCCTTCGGGCGGCTGCGCCCGATCTTCCGCGAGCGCGGCAAGATCCAGGCGGAGGTCACCGGCCGGCTGAACGAGACGCTCGGCGGCATCCGCGTCGTGAAGGCGTACGGGACCGAGCGGCGCGAGCAGGCGACGTTCGCGAAGGGCGTGCACCGCCTCTTCCGCAACATCGCCAGCTCCATCACCGGCGTGTCGGCGACGACGTCGGCGAGCACCGTCGTCATCGGCCTCGTCGGCCTGCTCATCCTCGGCGTCGGCGGCCCGGCGGTCATCGCGGGCACGATGACGCTCGGCGACCTGATCACGTTCGTCTTCTTCGTCGGCCTGCTCGCGGCGCCGGTCGTGGGCATCGCGTCGATCGGCACGCAGATCAGCGAGGCGATCGCGGGGCTCGACCGCATCCGCGAGATCCGGCAGATGCCGACCGAGGTCGACGAGGACGCGCGGCGCGAGCCGCTGCCGACGATGCGCGGCGACGTCGCGTTCGAGGACGTCTGGTTCGAGTACCGCGAGGGGCTGCCGGTGCTCAAGGACATCCGCTTCGAGGCGCCCGCCGGCAGCACGACGGCGCTCGTCGGGTCGAGCGGCAGCGGCAAGAGCACGCTCGTCTCGCTCGTGATGGCGTTCAACCGCCCGACGCGCGGGCGCGTGCTGATCGACGGCCGCGACCTCGACGGGCTGCGGCTCACCGACTACCGCGCGAAGCTCGGCGTCGTCCTGCAGGACAACTTCCTGTTCGACGGCACCGTCGCGGACAACATCGCTTTCTCGCGGCCGAGCGCGGCCCGCGAGGAGATCGAGGCGGTGGCGCGGCTGGCCAACTGCGACGAGTTCGTGCGCGGCTTCCCGCAGGGCTACGACACCGTCGTGGGCGAGCGCGGCGTGAAGCTCTCGGGCGGGCAGCGCCAGCGCATCGCGATCGCGCGCGCGCTGCTCGCCGACCCGTCGATCCTCATCCTCGACGAGGCGACGTCGTCGCTCGACTCGGAGAGCGAGGCGCTGATCCAGGAGGCGCTGGCGCGGCTGCGCGGCGGGCGCACGACCTTCGTGATCGCGCACCGGCTGTCGACCATCCGCAGCGCCGACCAGATCCTCGTGCTCGAGCAGGGCGAGATCGCGGAGCGCGGCACGCACGCGGAGCTGATGGCGCTCGGCGGGCGCTATCGCACGCTGCACGACAAGCAGTACGCGTGGGAGGCGAACCGCTTCACGAACCCGGGCGAGGACTTCACGACGCCCGTGCCGAAGGCGGCGAAGAAGGCCGCGGCCGGCCGCTGATCACGCGCCGATCGCGCGCCGACCGCGCGCGGGTCGGACGCCGGCGGCAACCGTCGGGCGGCGCGGCGCTGTCGGACCGGAGCGGGCGCACGTTCACGCAGACGGTGCGACGCCGACGGGCGAGCGCAGCGCACGGCAGTAGTACACGCCGGACGGTCGCACCATGACGCTCGCCCAGCAGGTCACGACGCCGAACCGGCCCCTGCGGCTGACCATGGTGTTCGACCGGCAGTGACCCCGCGCGGGCGGCGTCACCGCACCCGCACGTCGACGCGCTGCGACCCCCAGAGCGGCGAGGTCGATCCGATCACGCCGCGCGCCACCGTGCCGAGCCGCGTCCCCGTGGGCGTGAGGAGGTCGTAGACCAGCCGCGTGGTGGGCGTGACTTCCGTGGTGAGGCCGCCGTTCAGGGTGACCAGGACGTACTCGTCGCGGCTGGTGAGTCGGGCCGCGCGCACGGGCGGCCCGTCGAGGAGGACGGTCTCGCGTCCGGTCGCGAGGTCGAACCGCACGAGACGGCGGTAGTCGGGCCAGCTGGGCGGCGCCGGGTCGCCGGGCGCGGTGCGCAGCAGCAGCGCGAAGTCGCCGGCGCGCGCGATCTCGACGACCTTCCCCGGCACGGAGTCGCGCACGATGCGCAGCCGTCGGGTCGCCGGGTCGATCGCGTACAGCGTCGACCGCTGCTCCGACGGCGCCTCGGCGGGCGCCGCGTCGCGGCGCCAGACGCCGAAGTAGATCTCGCCGCCGGTGCTCCACCGAACCGACTCGGGGACCAGGCCGCGGTTCCGCCCCGTCAGCGTGTCGCTGACGAACAGCACCTCCGAGCGCCCGGCGGCGAGGTCGGTGAAGCCGACGCCGTAGGTGCTCGACCGACCACGCGGGAAGCTCGACTCGTAGGCGATCCGCCGCCCGTCGGGTGACCAGTCCATCGCTCCCATGTAGTACCCGACCATGCTCGCGGCGCGGGTGCTGTCGCCCGCGAGGTCGAACACGAGGACGACCGCGGTGGAGCGCGGCAGGATCGTGGAGGCGGTCGCGGCGATCGAGCGGCCGTCGGGGCTCCAGCGCACGAAGTCGAGATCGACGACGTTGGCCCCGGTGATCTCGGTGCCCATGTACCGGCCGAGCGCCTCGGGGACGGCGGCGACGCGGTCGAGCGTGAGCCGCGCGCGCAGGGTGCCGTCGGGCGTGATGATCCGCGGCAGCGGCGGCAGCGAGTCCACCCGCACGACCTCGAGCGCCGGCAGGCGCCCGACCGGTGGCTCGGCCGGGTCGTGACAGGCCGCGAGGCCGGCCAGGAGCCCGGCGGCACGGAGGCGGCGGGCGGCGAGCGGCCGCCGCGACATCGAGCGGGGCACCGAGAGGAGCATCGACGGGAGCATCGACTTCCGTCCGGCAGGGGCCGTGCCCCGCACGGCGTCGCCGCCCGCCTGCGCGCAGCGCGCGTCGCGCGTCGCGCATCGCGCATCGCCGTCGGCGCGCGAGCGCGTCGCGGAAGGGCGCACGCGCGCGGGGCGTCACGAGCGATCCGAGTGTCGCAGATACCGCAACGACTGTGGGGCGGACACCACAGATCGGGGCGTCGTCGGCCGGAGGCGCCGCGCCGCGCGGATCGCGCCAAGTCGTTGCAGCCGCTCGGCTTGGCGTGCGCGCACGCGGCGCGGGCCGAGGCGTTTCCGCTCGCGCATCGTCCCTGCCTTGAGAGCGGCCGTTGGGAAGTGATCGAGCAGGACGTCGTGAGGGGCCCAACGCGCAGATCGTCGACCGGCCGGTACCGCCGTACCGCGGTGCACGGACGACGCACTGCTCGGCCGTCCCCCCGCTGCTCTCAGCGACTCAGCTCCATCCGGATGCCGGCTCAACCCGTGAGCCACGACGTCCTCAACGCAGCCCTCAAGGGAGTACTGACACATGCGGAACCTGACGAACCTGCTGGTGCGCGCGCTGGTGGCCGGCGCCATGACCGCCACCGCGGCGAGCGCCCAGATCAACATCGTCGGCACCACGACCGGTTCGTTCACCGCGGGCGACGGCTGCTCCGTGAACGGCAGCGGCGCGCTGGTCTGCGGGACCTCGTCGCTGCAGTTCTTCGGGGCGAACATCAACGTCATGGCGTTCCCGGGCGGCATCGTCGGCACCACGCCGGTCGCCACCATCGGTGGAGCGCCGGTCGCCGGCACCAACAACAACAACTTCGGGGCCTTCCTGTTCACCGGCAGCCCGAACCTGCAGGCGTTCAGCGGCACGTTCACGCTCGGCCTGACGTTCACGGCTCCGCAGGCCGGCGCGGCCACCGAGACGGCCACCGTGGTCGGCAACATCGCCGACATGGGCGGCTCGCTGGCGGTCACGTTCACGGACTTCGTCTCCGAGAGCTCGAACAACCTCGTGAACTACGACGCGGTCGTCGGCACGAGCATCCGCTACTTCATCAACGACACGAACATCCAGACGCCGAGCAACGGCAACACGAGCCTGACGTCGGTGAACGGCGCCATCGCGGTGGTGCCGGAGCCGTCGACGTACCTGCTGATGGGCAGCGGCCTGCTCGGGCTCGCGGGCATCGCCCGCCGTCGCCGCACCGCGTGAACCGGATGCGCCGCTGACCCCGCGGGGTCGCGCCGAGACGCGAGCGGGGCGCGCCCCCCGAAGCGGGGGCGGGCCGCTCACTCGATCGAGTGAGCGGCCCGCTCGCGTCTCGGTCGCGGCCACGCGTGACCCGACGGCCGTGCCGGGAGCACCCCGACGCGCGTGGCGACGCGTGCCGGCGGAGTGGACGACGGCGCGCGGCGCGTGCGCCGGTGACGGGCGCACGAACGGCGAGCGAGCGCGCATGAAGTGCCGCGCGACGTGCTGCGGCATCCTGCGGCATCCTGCGGCACCTGTGGCGACCGTTCGGTCCGGCGGGGGGTAAGGAGTCGGTGAAGCGCCCGCGCGGCGGGGCCGTCCCTCTGGTCGGGGGGACGGGCGTGCCGCACTTTGCGGGGCTTCCGTCGTGCCCGCGCGACCCGCTCTCCGGCCGGTCGCGTCGTCCGTCCACGTGCCCCGCCCCATGTCCGCACCCACGCTCGCCCTCCTGGCGCTGCTCCAGCAGCCGGCCGCCGGCCAGCCGGCCACCCCGTCCGCGGCGCCGTCCCCCGTCGCCCGCATCATCGTCTCCCCGGCCGATCCGGTCGTGGCGGCGATGGACACGATCCGCCTCACCGCGCGCGCCGTCGACGCCCAGGGCAACCCGGTGCCGAACGTGCGCCTCCGCTTCCAGCAGGCCGGCGGCTGGTTCGAGGGCGCGGTCGATTCGACCGGCCTCGTGAAGTCGGGCGCGACGGGCACGCTCCCCCTGGGCGTGATCGCGCTCGTGCCGGGCGCGCGTCCGTTCGTGGAGCGCGTGTCGGTGCGCATGCTCCCGGGCGCCGCCGCGCGCGTCGCCGTCGAGGCGCTGCCCACGACGCTCGTCGTCGGCCAGCGCGTCGCGCCGATCGCCACCGCCTACTCGGCGCAGAACGACCGCCGCGACGACCGCGTGCGCTGGACCAGCTCCGCGCCCGGCGTCGTGACGATCCGCGACGGGATGGTCGTCGCCGCGGCGCCCGGCCGCGCGGTGCTGACCGCCGAGGCGGGGAGCGCGAAGACGACCGTCCCGGTGACGGTCGTCGCGGCGCGCGTGGCCTCGCTGCAGGTGACGCCGAGCGGCGCGCCGAACGCCACGCACCGCACGGGCGACGTGATCCGCTTCTCGGCGGTGGCGAAGGACGCGCAGGGGCGCACGATCCCCGGCGTCACGGCGACGTGGAGCTTCAGCCCCGGGCAGGGGCAGATCGATCCCGACGGCGCCTTCGTCGGCTACGAGGCGCGCCCGTACACCATCACGGCCACGCTCGGCGACCGCAGCGCGACGACGGTCGTGACGCTCGCGCCGCGCGACGTGCGCCGGCCGGCGCAGGTCGTCGGCCGCCTGCCGCGCACGCGCTTCAACACCGAGGAGGTGTGGCTGCACCCGACGGCCAAGATCGCGTACCTCGGCTCGGGCGGCGGCGGCGACGTGATGTACACGATCGACATCTCGAATCCCGCGGCGCCGGTCGTCACCGACTCGATCGTGTCGAACACGCGCCGCGTGAACGACGTGATGACGACGGCCGACGGCAAGTACCTCGTCTTCACGCGCGAGGGCGCGAGCGACCGCCGCAACGGCATCGTCGTCGCCTCGCTCGAGGATCCGCTCCACCCGAAGGTGCTGAGCGAGTACACCGAGACGGTGACCGCCGGCGTGCACTCGGCGTTCGTGTACACGCAGCCCAAGCACGGCACGCACGTGTACCTCACGAACGACGGCACGGGCGCGTTCCACATCCTCGACCTGAACGACCCGAAGAACCCGAAGGAGGTCGCGGTCTGGAAGACGCCGCGCCCCGAGTTCGCGGGCGACGCCGGCCGCTCGCTGCACGACGTCGACGTGCAGGACGGCCTCGCGTACCTGAGCTACTGGAACGACGGCCTCGTGATCCTCGACGTCGGCAACGGCATCAAGGGCGGCTCGCCGTCGAACCCGGTGCTCGTGAGCCAGCACAAGTACGACCTGAACGACATGTACCGGCAGGTCGAGGCGGCGGGCGGCCCGGGCTTCATCCGCGGCACGCACACCGCGTGGCGCCACAAGAACTACGTCTTCATCGCCGACGAGGTCTTCCCGTCGAGCGGCGTGGAGGGCGCGAAGGACGCCGCGCAGGGGCGCGCGTACGGCCGCCTGCAGGTGATCGACGTGTCGGACCTGAACAAGCCGAAGAGCGTCGCCTTCTACGAGCCGGAGTTCGGCGGCGTGCACAACGTGTGGGTCGCGGGCGACACGCTCTACATGGGCGCGTACAACGCGGGCTTCCGCGCGTTCGACGTCTCGGGCGAGCTGCGCGGCGACCTGCGCGCGCAGGCGCGCGAGATGGTGCACGTGCACACGGGCGACATGGAGGGCCGCGTGCGCAACTCGCCCATGACGTGGGGCGTGGTGGTGCGCGACGGGCTGGCGTACGTGAACGACATGCACAACGGCCTGTGGATCGTGCGCATGGGGCCGTCCAAGGCCGTGCAGCCGAAGGTGATGCAGTGACCCGGCGCGTGCACCGCGCCGCGCACCGCGGCCTGCAGCGCGCGATGCTGGGACTCGGCGCGGCGGCGATCGCCGCCGCGCCGGGAGCGGTGCGCGCGCAGGGCCCGTCGGCGACGACGGGGAAGGGCGCGGCGGCACCCGCCGCGGGCGAGTACATCGTCTACGTCGCCTCCGAGGCGACCGACCAGATCGCGGTCGTGCGCTTCGGCGCGCGGCTCGGGCCCAACGGGACGCCGCTGGCGCGCGTCGAGGAGTCGCGCGCCGTCGGCATGAACCCGATGGACCCGGACGGCCCGCACGGCCTCGCGTTCGCGCCCGACGGGCAGTCGTACTTCGTGTCGACCGCGCACGGCGCGCCCTACGGCTCGCTCTGGCGCTTCGACGCCGCGAGCGGGCGCACGCTCGGCCGCGTGGAGCTGGGACTGTTCCCGGCGACGCTGCAGGTGAGCCCCGACGGCGCCACCGCGTACGTCGTGAACTTCAACCTGCACGGCGAGATGGTGCCGTCGAGCGTGAGCGTCGTCGGCCTCGCGGCGACGGCGGCCGGCGCGTCGGCCGAGGAGCTGGTCGAGATCGCGCGCATCCCGACGTGCGCGATGCCGCACGGCTCGCGCCTCACCGCCGACGGCACGCGCCACTACTCGGCGTGCATGATGGACGACCTGCTCGTCGAGATCGACACGCGCACGCTCGCCGTGTCGCGCCACTTCCTGCTGACGAAGGGGAAGGAGCGCGGGATGACCGGCGCGCCGGTGGTGCGGCGCGGCGCGCACGCGGGGCACGACATGGGCGGGCACGGGATGGACGCGCCGAAGCCAGGCGAGACGGTCTGCTCGCCGACGTGGGCGCAGCCGTCGGCCGACGGGCGCTCGGTGTTCGTGGCGTGCAACAAGACGAGCGAGATCGTCGAGGTCGACGCGACGTCGTGGACGCTCAAGCGCCGCATCCCCGCCGGCGCGGGCGTCTACAACCTGGCCACGACGCGCGACGGGAAGCTGCTCGTCGGCACGAACAAGCGCGGACAGAGCGTGTCGATCATCGACGCCGCGACGGGGCAGGAGCTGGCGCGCGTGCCGACGCTGCGGAAGGTCGTGCACGGCGTGGCGATCAGCCCCGACGACCGGTACGCGTTCGTGAGCGTCGAGGGGATCGGCTCGGAGCCCGGCACGCTGGAGGTGATCGACCTCGCGACGCGGCAGAAGGTGGCGACCGCGGACGTCGGGCAGATGGCGGGCGGCGTGGACGTGCGGCCGGCGGTGCGCTGAACGGCGCCGCGGGCCGCGGGCTGCGGAGCCGCTAGCCCTCGCGTCGCCGGGCCTCGGCGTGGCTGCACCGAAGGGCGAACGGCAATCGACGGGATGAACGTCCGATTCGGGCGGATGGGATGGAGAGGCTCCGCGTGGTGCGATAGGTCGCGCCGCCCGAACACCTCCGACTCATCCGCCCTTCTCAGATTCTCATCCTGTCTGCTGTCGACGTGGTTCTCGCGCGCCGGACCCGAACCGCGAACTGCATCGGACAGGATCACAGGATTGCACGGATCGACAGGACTCGAGCCTCCGCGTCCGTGCATGGGACGTCGCATCACGCGGATGCCGTGAATCCTGTCAATCCGTGTAGTCCGTGCAATCCCGTCGAATGCGGTTCGCTCTTCAGTTGCCCGACGACCACGCCCGCCCCCGCGTGCGGAAAGGTGCGGACAGAGGACCCGCAGCCCGCGGTCCGCAGCGCCGTTCAGGGCGACCTCATGGCGCCGCGCGGCGCACGGGCACGCGTGCCTCGTGCACCCGGAAGCGCGGGGAGCCCGGGTAGTAGCGCGTCTCGACGAGCAGCGCGGCGGCGCGCGCCGCGTCGGCCGGCGCGAGCTCCAGGTCGTACGACTCGCCGACGCCGACGAGCAGCGTCGCCTCGCGCACGGCGGCGCGCTGGTGCGCGGGCGGCGTCCAGCCGTCCTTGCCGACGACGCGCCAGCGCAGCGGGGCGCCGGCCGCATCGACGAGGCGCACGAACTTGAGATCGCTGTCGGCGATGTTGATCAGGCGCAGCCGATTGGTGCCCGCCGCGAGCACGAGCGGCGCGGTGCCCGTGTCGGCGTTCACGTAGGGCACCGGCAGCTGCCGCGCCGCCGCGGGCGCCGGCCCCGAGCCGAGCACCACCACGTGGTCGCGCGCGGGATCGGGCGTCACGCCGGGCGGGTGCACCACGAGCGCGCCGTAGAGCCCCATCGCCAGCTCGTCGCCGCTCTCGTCGTGCGTGTGGTAGATGAACGTCCCCGCGCGCGGCGGCGTGAAGCGCACCACGAACGAGTCGCCCGGCGCGATGGGCGGCGTCACGCTCCCCGGCGTGCCGCTCCACCCGCCGACGCCGTCGTAGCGGCTGTCGAGCTCCATCCCGTGCCAGTGCACGGCGATCGGCACCGCGCGCGTGTTCCGCACGGTGATCGCGACCGGCTCGCCCTGCGCGACCGCGATCGTCGTGCCGGGGCGCTGCACCGAGTCGCGCGCGGGCGGCTGCCCGCCGCGCTGCAGCACGTAGCCGACGCCCGCCGGTCGGCCGTCGCGCGCGGCGCGCTCGGTGACCCACAGCGTCAGCGCGCGCGCCGGCGTGCGCGCCGACGCACGCGTTAGGGCGGTGGAGGCCCGCCGACCACGCGGCGCCGCATCGACGTGGATGCCGAGCACCAGCCCGGCCATGTGGTCGCGCGGCATGGCGTACGCGTCGGCGTCGTCGGCCGGTGCACCGTGCGCGTGCGCGACCGGCGTGGCGCGGGCCGTCGTGTCGCGGACGATCCCCTGCGCGCGCGCCGCCGCGATGGCGGCGGGCGAGGGGCGCATCGGCGCCATGTGCCGCAGCAGGTGGCAGTGGAAGAGCCAGTTCCCCTCGCGCTCCGGCACCCAGGTCAGGCGCGCGGTCGTGAAGCCGTCCATCAGCTCCGTCACCGCCAGGCGCCGGTCGCGCGCGGCGTACACCGTGTCGCGCCGGCCGTCGCCGCGCGCGTCGACGCGGAAGTAGAAGCCGTGCAGGTGCATCGGGTGCGGCAGGAAGGCGGCGTTGATGATCCGCCAGCGCACCGTGTCGCCGACCGTGTAGCGCAGCCGCTCGGTGTCGGGCCACGACGTGCCGTTGACGTAGAGCCGCGTGTCGGCGACCGCGCCGCGCCGCACGAGGTTGGCGACGAGCGCCGCCGTCCCCGCCGAGTCGGTGCCGCTGGTGTGGATCACGAACACACGCTCGCGGCGCGCGACGTCGGCGGGTGCGTCCGCCTCGTCGACGACGAACGCGCCGAGCAGCGTCTCGTCGCGCTGGTCGTGCTTGTCGGGGAAGGGGGAGGGGCGCGGCCTGGGATCGTCGGGGTGCGTCGTGCTGCCCTCGTACCAGAACGAGCCGGCGCGCGTGAGCGGGATCGTCAGCTCGCGCGACGCGCCCGGCGCGAGGTGCACCGTGTCGTCGGCGGCGCCGCGCTCCGCACGGTCGGCGAGCCCCGCGACGTGCAGCGTGCGCGCGAGCGGGTTGCGCAGCGTGACGCGCAGCGTGTCGCCCACCCGCGCGCGCACGAGCGGGCCGGGGACCCGCGCGGCGGCGCCCGTCTCCGCCCAGGCGTGCACGGAGCGATCGAGTCCGGCGTCCGACGTCGGCGACCAGCGCACGAGGCGCGGCTCGAGCGCGAGCGTGACGACGCGGCCCACGCGCCGCCCGGCGGCCTGCCGCTGATCGTTGGCGTGCGCGCGCGCGTCGGACGCGAGGGGCGCGGCGGGCTGGGCGTGCAGAGCGAGCGGGGCGAGCGGGGAGAACCCCGCGAGGGCGACGACGAGGCGCGCGGCGCGCGGCGCGAAGCGGATGACGGACACGGGGATGGGAGGCGATGGACCGGCGCGGTCCGTCGGCGACCGCCTCGCCGCACGTCCGGACCGCGCGCGGCCGCCAATGTCGGACGGACGGGGGCGGCGCGCCAGCGCGGATCGTCTTGCCGCCGCGGCGGCGCGTCCGTAAGCTCGCGCCCGGCCCGATCCGGTGGGCCGTCCGCCGACTCCGCTCCCCACCCGCATGTCCCGACGGCTCCTGCGCTCCGCTCTCCTGCTCGGCCTCCTCCCCGCGGCGGTGCGCGCCCAGGCGGCCGCGTCGGTGCCGCGCGATACGCTGGTCGCCATCACGGGCGTGACCGTGGTCGACGTGGAGCAGGGACGGCACCTGCGCGACCGCACGGTGCTCGTGCGCGGCGGGCGCATCGCGAGCGTCGACCCGGCGGCGCGGGCGCGCGTGCCGGCCGCGGCGCGCCGCGTGGACGGGCGCGGGCGGTACCTGATGCCCGGGCTGTGGGACATGCACGTCCACGTCAGCGGCATCCCCGACCGCTACCTGCCGCTGCTGCTCGCGCACGGCGTGACGGGCGCGCGCGAGATGCACGAGCCGATGGGGCTCGACTCGCTGCGCGCGTGGCGGCGCGCGATCGCGGACGGTCGGCGCCCGGGGCCGCGGCTCGTCTTCGCGGGGCCGCTCGTCGACGGCGAGGGGTCGCGCTGGCCCGGCGCCGCCGTCGCCGCGACGCCCGAGGCGGGGCGCCGCCTCGTCGACTCGCTGCGCGCCGGGGGGGCGGACTACGTCAAGGTCTACAACCTCCTGCGCCCCGAGGTGCACGCGGCGATCGCGGCCCGCGCGCGCGAGGTCGGGCTCCCGGTCGACGGGCACGCGCCGCAGCTGGTGGGGATGGCTGCCGCGAGCGACGCCGGGCAGCGGACGCTGGAGCACCTGCCGCCCGACGACGTGCGCCTGGAGTGCTCGCCGCGCGGCGCCGAGCTGCGGGCGGCGCGCGGCGCGACGACGGTGCGGCCGCCGGCCGAGTGGGCGCGCGCGCTGGAGGCGAGCCAGGACTCCACGCGCTGCACCGCGTTCTGGGCGCGGCTGGCGCGCAACGGCACCTGGGTGACGCCGACCATCGTGAACGACCTGACGCGGCAGCTGCCGGCCGTCGCCCGCGCCCGGTCGGACCGGTGGCGCTGGGTGCCCGACAGCGTGCGCGCGGTGTTCGACTCCGTCACCCGCGCCGCGGCGCCGGGCGACACGGTGCTCGCCGCGAACGCGCGCATGCGCTGGGGGCTGGCGACGCTGCCGCGGATGCGCGCGGCGGGCGTGCGCCTGCTGGCGGGCACCGACTGCACGACCGCGCGCGTGAACGTCTGCGGCCCCGCGCTGCACGACGAGCTCGCGCTCCTCGCGGCGCACGGGCTGACCCCGGCCGAGGCGCTGCGCGCCGCGACGCTGGAGCCGGCGCGCGTCTTCGGCGCCACGGACACGCTGGGCACGGTGGCGGCCGGCCGCGTGGCGGACCTGGTGCTGCTGGACGCCGATCCGCTGGCCGACGTGCGGAACACGACGCGCATCCGCGCCGTGATCGCCGCCGGGCGCCTGTACGACCGCCGCGCGCTCGACGCGCTGCTGGCGGCCGCGGCGTCGGCGGCGCCGCGCTGACGGCATCGTCCGCCGGCCGTCCTCCGGGGCGGCGCGGCGGGCGACGACTCCACTATTGCTAAAAAACCAGCATGGTGCTAGAAGTTTAGCAGCAAGCGCCCGCCGATCCTCGCCGTACCCGCAGACTCGCATGGCCGACTCCCTCGCCAACCGGCTCTCCCGTCGGGAGCGTCAGATCATGGACGTCCTCTACCAGCTCGGCGAGGCGACCGCCGCCGACGTGCTGGAGCGGCTCCCCGACCCGCCGAGCTACTCCGCGGTGCGCGCGATGCTGCGCATCCTCGAGGACAAGGGGCACGTCCGCCACCACGAGGACGGCCCGCGCTACGTCTTCACCCCGACCGTCGCCCGCGACACCGCGCAGCGCTCGGCGGTCAAGCACCTGCTCCGCACCTTCTTCGACGGGTCGGTGGAGGACGCGATGGCGGCGCTGCTGGACGGCGCCGAGCGCAAGCTGTCGCGCGACGAGATCGATCGGCTCTCGCAGCTCATCGAGCAGCGCAAACGGGAGGGGCGCTAGCATGGACGGCATCCTCGACGTCGTCGGGATCGACGGCATCCTCGAATCGATCGGCGGGCTGGCCGCGCGCTGGCTCCCCGCCCTGATCGACGTCACGCTCAAGGGCACGCTCATCCTCGCCGTCGCGGGGCTCGCGACCGGCTGGGGGATGCGGCGCGCCGCCGCCGCCACGCGGCACCTCGTCTGGAGCGCGGCGGTGGTCGCGGTGCTCGCGCTGCCGCTGCTGGCCGTCGTCGTGCCGCGCTGGACGGCGCCCGTGGTGCCGCCGGCGCTCGCCCGCGCGGCCGCCGCGCTGCGCGAGCCGACACCCACACCGATCGCGCCGCTCAGGCCGCTCGCGCCGCTCGCGCCGCTCGTGCCGGGCACCCCGGTCACCGAGAGCGCGGCGGCGCGCGTCGAGCCCACCGCCGGCATGCCTGCGCGCACGACGCGCGATCGCGACGCGGCCGCCGGGGCCGCGGTGCCGTCGCGGCCGACGTCCGCCACGCCGGGAGTCACGCCGGAAGTCACGACGGGAGTCGCGACCTCCGCGGCGACCGCCGCAGCGATGCCGGACGCGACGTCCGACACGTCCACCGCGTCCGACGCGGCGCCGCCGGGCTGGCTGGTGGCGCTCTTCGGCGTGTGGGCCGCGGGCGTGCTCGTCGCGCTGCTCCGCCTCGCGCTCGGCACCGCGGGGCTCGCGCGCCTCGTGCGCCGCGCGCAGCCCGCCGACGATCCGACCTGGGTGATGCCGCTGCAGCGCCTCGCGCGCGAGCTCGGGATCCGCCGGCCGGTCTCGCTCTACGTCGGCCGCACCGGGACCGTGCCGGTGACGTGGGGCGTCGTCTATCCCGTCGTGCTGCTTCCCGCCGACGCCGCGTCGTGGACGGAGGAGCGCCGGCGCGCCGTGCTGCTGCACGAGCTGGCGCACGTCGAGCGGCTGGACGCGCTGACGCAGGTGCTCGCGCAGCTCGCCGCGGCGCTCTTCTGGTTCAATCCGCTCGTCGTGCTCGCGGGGCGCCGCCTGCGCGCGGAGCGCGAGCGCGCGTGCGACGACCTGGTGCTCGCCGCCGGCGGCGTCCCCGCCACGCGCTACGCCGACGACCTGCTCGACCTCGTGCGCACGCTCGGCGAGGCGTCGCCCGCCGCCGCGGCGCTGGCGATGGCGCGCCGCTCCGAGTTCGAGGGACGGCTGCTCGCGATCCTCGACCCCGCCGCGCCGCGCGCGCGCACCGACCGCCGCCGCGCGCTCGTGGCCGCGGCCCTCGTCGCGATCGCCGCCGTGCCGCTGGCCGGGATGCGCGCCGCGACCGCCACTGCCGCGACGCCGACCGCGCCCAGCGTGCCGACCGCGCCCAGCGTGCCGAGCGCGCCGAGCGCACAGGCGTCCGTCGCGCCCGCCGCGAAGCCCGCGACGGCGTCGCTGCCGCCGTCGCTCCCATCGCTGCCCGCCACGCCGTCGATCCCGTCCATCCCGTCCATCCCGTCCATCGCGTCGACCCCGTCGGCGCTCTCGCTGCCGGCGCCGTCGTCGCTCCCGGCGATGCCGGCCGCACCCGCCGCTCCGTCGACCGTCGTGGGAGAGCCCGCGCGCGCCGCCGGGACCGTCCGGGCGAGCGGCACGCTGTACACGGTGGACGAGCCGAAGGACGCGCCCGCCGGCGCCGCGACGCCGGCGGGCGGGCTGCCCGCGCTCAAGCGCCAGCTGGCGTCGGCGGTGACGCCCACCGCCGACGGCTGCAGCCGCGTGCGCGGCGAGTACGTCGTCGTGTCGGACGACGTGCCGGGCACCACCTTCCGCAGCGTCAGCGACGCGCGCTGCCTGCAGGTGCACGCGCGCGGCGCCGTCGCGTTCACCCCCGCCTACGACGACGTCCGCGTCATCTCCGAGGGCGGCGTGCTGGTGGTGGTCGAGACGCGCGGCGGCGTGACGCGCCGCATGGAGATCGTGCCGCGCGACGGGCGGCTGGCGCGCCGCTACACGGTCGGCGGCGAGGAGCGCCCGGCCGCCGAGGGCGAGGCGTGGTTCCGCGCGATCCTCATGGACGTCGTGCGCCGCAGCGGCTTCGACGCAGAGGCGCGCGTCGCGCGCACGCGGGGCGAGGGGGGCGTGGCGGCCGTGCTGGCCGACGTGCGCCGCGCGACGGGCGATGGGCTCAAGCGGCGCATGCTCCTGTCGCTGCTCGAGGGCGAGCTCACCGCCGACGAGCTGCAGCAGGTGACGATGGCGGCGCGCGGCATCATCGCCGACGGCGACAAGGCGGCGGTGCTGCGCGCGGTCGCGGCGCAGCGTGCGCGCACGCCCGCGGTGTCGGCGGCGATCGTCGGCGCGTCGCGCGCGATCGTCTCGGACGGCGACCGGCGCCGCGTGCTCGAGCGCACGGTCGCGCCCGACCTGCCGCCCGCGGTGGTGGCCGACCTCGCGCGCGCCGTCGGGGGCATGACGTCCGACGGCGACAAGGCGGCGGTGCTGACGAAGCTCGCGCCGCGCGCCGGCGAGACGGCCGAGATCCGCGCCGCCTTCTTCTCGGCGCTCGGCGGCTTCACCAGCGACGGCGATCGCAAGCGCGTGCTGCTCGCGGCGCTGGAGCGCTGGAGCGACGACAGCACGCTCGTCGCCGTGCTGGGGGCGACGCGCGGGATGACGTCGGACGGCGACCGCGCGGAGGTGCTGCGCGCCGTCGCCGGCAAGGCGCGCATGGAGAGCGCGCCGGTGCGCGAGCGCTTCTTCAAGGCGGCCGACGGGATCGTGTCCGAGACCGCGCGCGAGTCGGTGCTGCTCGCGGCGCTCCGCGCGCAGCCGTCGTGCGTCGACACGCAGCGCGGCGTCATCGCCGCGTCGACCAAGCTCGTGTCGGACAGCCGGCGCGCGGCCGTGCTGCTGGCGGTTGCGAAGGCCACCGGCGGCCTCCGCGAGGCGGGCGTGCGGGCGCAGTTCCTCGACGCGCTGAAGGCGATGACGTCGAGCAGCGAGTACCGCCGCGTCATGGAGGCGGTCGTGCCGTGAGCGCGCGATGGGGGCGGCCCGCGCCGCCCCCGCCGCGTGTGTCGTGTCCTGTGGTGCTAAAAAACTAGCATACAAATTCGGAGGTTGTCGTGTCCCGTCCCGTCGCGTCGCCGCGCGCGTTCCTCGCCCTGTTCGCGCTGCCGCCGCTCGTCATCGTGCTCCTCCTCCTGCTGCTCGCCGCGCCCGCGTGGGCGCAGCACGGCTGCCCCATGCGCCGCGGCACCCACATCTCGATCCACGAGTCGAACGAGCGGCGCACGATGATCGTCGCCGACGGCGAGCGGTGCCTGGAGGTGCGCAGCGTCGGCGCCATCGAGTTCACCGACGACGACGCCGACGTGCGGCGCCTCTCGCCCGGCGGCACGCTGTCGATCGAGGAGACGCGCGGCGGCGTCACGCGCCGCGTCGAGTTCGCGGAGCGCGACGGCCGCGTGACGCGCCGCTACCTGGAGGACGGGCGGCCGCGCGACGACGCCGACGGCGCGGCGTGGACGCGCGCGATCCTCGCGCAGGTCGCGCGCGAGAGCCACGTGGGCGCCGAGGCGCGCGCGGCGCGCGTGCTGCGCCAGGGCGGCCCGCAGGCCGTCGTCGCCGAGGTGCGCCAGATCGCCAGCGACGGCGTGAAGCGCGTCTACCTCAACACGCTGCTCGCGCACGACCGCCTGTCGAGCGACGACCTGGGCGCGATCGTGCGCGTGGCGGAGCGCGGCGTGTCGTCCGACTCCGAGAAGGGGCGCATCCTGCGCGGCGTCGCCGAGCGGCGCGGCACGGACGCGGGCGTGCTCGCCGCCGTCGTCGAGGCGTCGCGCTCCATCGCCTCCGACTCCGAGAAGGCGCGCGTGCTGGCGTCGGCGCTCGCCGCGCCCTCGGTCGATCCCGGCGTGCGGACGTCGGCCGTCGCCGTCACGCGCACCATCGCCTCCGACCGGGCGAAGGGCGCGCTCCTCGTCGCGCTCGTGCCGGACGCCGGCGCGACCGACGCGCTGTTCGAGGCGGTGGACGGCATCGCGTCCGACCGCGAGCGCGGCACGGTGCTGCGCGCGGTCCTCAAGCGCGAGCGCCTCTCGCGTCCGGCGCTGCTGGCGACGCTCCGCGCCGCGGGCCGCATCGCGTCGGACACCGAGAAGGCCGACGTGCTGCTCGCCGCCGCGGCGCACCGCGACGTCATGACCGACGACGTCGTGCGGCGCGCCTTCCTCGACACGACGCGCGGCATCTCCTCGAGCAGCCAGTACCGCCGCGTCATGGACGCGGTGGTGCGCTGAGCGGAGCGCCGACCCCGTGCGCGCGCTCCGTCCGCTCCCGTCGCTCCGCCCGCTCCTCGCCGCCGCGCTGCTGCTGGCCGCCGCCGCCCCGGCCGCGCGCGCGGCGCAGCCGTCGCCCTCGCCGGACTCGCTGCGCGTGGCGCGGTCGGCCCGCACGGAGCGCGCGCCCGCGATCGACGGGCGCGACGACGACGCCGACTGGCGGCTCGCGCCCGTGATCGACGCCTTCCGCACCTTCGACCCGGTGGAGGACGGCGCGCCACGCTTCCGCACGGAGGCGCGCGTGCTGCACGACGCGCGCAACCTGTACGTCTTCGTGCGCGCCTTCGACCCGCGCCCCGACAGCATCGTCGCGCTGCTCAGCCGCCGCGACGTGCGCACGCCGAGCGACCAGCTGAAGCTGATGATCGATAGCTTCCACGACCGGCGCACCGGCTACGAGTTCGCGGTCAACCCGGTCGGCGTGAAGCGCGACTACTACACCTACGACGACGCGCGCGAGGACGTCTCGTGGGACGCGGTGTGGGACGTCGCCACGCGCGTCGACTCGCTCGGGTGGACGGCGGAGTTCCGCATCCCGCTCTCGCAGCTCCGCTTCGGCGCGCGCGACGCGCACACCTTCGGGCTGATGATCATGCGCGACATCGGCCGGCTGAACGAGCGGCTGGCGTGGCCCACGTACCGCCGCTCGCGCCCGGGCATCGCGTCACAGTTCGGCGACCTGGTGGGGCTCGTCGACCTCGGCACGCCGCAGCGGCTCGAGGTCGCGCCCTACGTGCTGACGCGCAACGTCTCGGCGCGCACCGCGGCCGGCTTCGCGCGCGCGCAGCAGCAGGCGGTGGGCGCGGACCTCAAGTACGGCGTGACCCCGAACCTCACGCTCGACCTCAGCGTCAATCCCGACTTCGGGCAGGTCGAGGCCGACCCCGCGGTGCTCAACCTCACCGCGTTCGAGGTCTTCCAGAGCGAGCGCCGCCCCTTCTTCCTGGAGGGCACCGGGATCTTCCAGGCCGGCAGCGATCCGACGCGCCTCTTCTACTCGCGCCGCATCGGCCGCGCGCCGCAGCTCGCGGGGCTCGTCGACGATCCGACCGCGCGCATCCCGGGGCAGAGCACGATCCTCGGGGCGGCGAAGCTCACCGGCCGGCTCGCGCGCGGCACGTCGATCGGCGTGCTGTCGGCGGTCACGCAGGAGGAGCAGGTGCGCGCGGCCGTCATCGAGCCGCGCAGCGCGTTCGGCGTCGTGCGCGTGGCGCAGGACTTCCGCCGCGGCGAGACGGGGCTCGGCGTGATGGTGAGCGGGATGCGGCGCGCCCTCGGCGATCCGGCGGCGGCCGCCCGGCTCCGCCGCGAGGGGCTCGCGGGCGGCGTGGACCTGCGGCACCGCTTCCCGGGCGGCGGCTATCAGCTCAGCGCGTCGGTGCAGGGGAGCCGCGTCGCCGGCACGCCCGAGTCGATCGCGCGCACGCAGCGCGGCGGCGTGCACTACTACCAGCGCCCCGACGACGCGCTCGCGCTCGACACCACGCGCACCGCGCTGACGGGCACCGCGACGTCGGTGGGGCTCGACAAGGTGAGCGGCGTCTTCCGCTTCAACAGCCAGTACGAGCGCGTCACGCCGGGCTTCGAGACGAACGACGTCGGCTTCCTCAGCCGCGCCGACGTCCAGCGCGCGTACCTCGAGATGCTCTGGACGTCGCGCCAGCCGCGCGCCTTCTGGCGCAACGCGACGGCCACGCTCTTCACGTCGCACCAGTGGACGGCGGCGGGGATGCCGCTCTACCACAACATCGACGCCTGGACCGACATCCAGTTCAAGAACCAGAAGAGCGTGTTCGTCGAGGCGTGGCTCGACCAGTGGGGCGGCTCGATGTGCGATCGCTGCGCGTTCGGCGGGCCGGCGCTGCGCCTCTCGCCCGACGCGAACTACTTCCTCCAGCTCACCGACGACCCGCGCAAGGCCGTGTCGCCGCTGGTGGCGCTCTTCGCGGTGCGCGGCGACGAGGGGCGCTCCACGCTCTGGCGCGTGCGCCCCATCGTGCGCCTGCGCGCCGGGGCGCAGGTGCGCGGGGAGCTCGGCGCGCGCTACGAGCGCAATCGCGACGCGACGCAGTGGGTCGCCAACGTCGGCAGCGGCCAGGCGATGCGCAGCCTGTTCGCGCATCTCGACCAGCACACGCTCGGCTTCCAGGCGCGGCTCGACTACACGATCCGCCCCACGCTCTCGCTGCAGCTGTACGCCGAGCCGTTCGTGAGCACGGGCGCGTACTCCGACGTGCGCGAGGCGGTCGCGCCGCGGGCCGCGCGCTACGCCGACCGCTTCCGCCCCGCGGACCGCGAGGTCGAGGGCTTCAACGCCAAGCAGTTCCGCTCCAACGCCGTCGCGCGCTGGGAGTACCGTCCCGGCTCGGCGCTGTTCGTGGTGTGGCAGCAGGGGCGCGACCAGGGCGACCGCGATCCCGGCCGCTTCGAGGCGTGGCGCGACTACCGCAACCTGTTCGGCGCGCGCCCCGACAACACGCTGCTCGTGAAGGCGTCCTACTGGTTCGGCCGGTGATCGGCGGACGGCGCGGCCAGCGGCAGCGTGAGCGTGAACGTCGTCCCGGCCCCGCGCGCGCTGACGACCGAGATGTCGCCGCCCATGCGGCGCGCGAGGTCGCGGCTGATCGTCAGCCCCAGCCCCGTGCCCTGATGGTGGGACGAGAAGCTGCGGTCGACCTGCACGAAGGGCTCGAAGATCGCGTCCAGCTGCTGCGCCGGGATGCCGATGCCGCTGTCGGCGACCTGCACCAGCGCGGTCTCGCCGGCCACCTCGCAGTGCACCGAGATCGTTCCCTCGGGCGGCGTGAACTTGATCGCGTTCGAGAGGAGGTTGAGCAGGATCTGCCGCACCTTCTCGGGGTCCGCGTGCACGACGGCGTCGCACGCCGCGCTGTCGTCGGCGTAGCGCTGCGCCTTGGCCTGCAGCTGCGGGGCGACGAGCGGCTCGACGGTCGCGAGCACCTCGGCCAGCCGCGTCGGGCGCGCCACGAGGTCCACGTGCCCGGCCTCGATCTTCGCGAAGTTCAGGATGTCGTTGATGAGCGACAGCAGGTGGCGCTGGCTGCGGTCGATGCGCGCGAGGTCCGCGCGCTGCTCGGGCGTGACGGGGCCGCGCAGCCCCAGCTCCAGCAGCTGCGCGTAGCCGGCGATCGCGTTCAGCGGCGTGCGCAGCTCGTGGCTCATCATCGCCAGGAACTGCGCCTTGGCGGCGTTCGCCTGCTCGGCCTCGCCGCGGGCGCGGCGCGCGCGCTCCTCGCTCTCGCGCAGCGTCTGCTCGGCGCGCGCGCGCTCGGCCAGGTGGTCGCGCACGTCCAGCTGCCGGCGCCGGGCGCGCAGCGCCGCCGAGAGGGTGGTGGCGAGCGTCGCGACGCGCACGGGGCGCTCGAGCAGCGTGACGTTGGCCCTGCCGGCCAGCGCCCCCGCCGCCGCCGGCACGCCCTGCGACAGCGCCCCCTCGCCGGTCAGCAGCACCACCGGCAGGTCGGACCACGACGGCTGCCCCGCGAGCGCCTCGAGCAGCGCGTCGCGTGCGTCGCGGCGCAGCGCCTCCTCGGCGATCAGCAGCGCGCCCAGCTCCTCGGCGCGGCCGTCGGTCGCCACGCCGCGCGTCACGGCGACGCACAGCGCGGCGGCGTCGGCGAAGGCGCGCACCGCGAAGCCGGCCCGCGTCAGCACCTGCTCGGCGATCGCGGCGTCGCGCCCCGTCGGCGCGAGCACCGCGACGACGCCCGACGCGCGCGCGTCGGGCGTCGTCGGCCGCTCCGCGATGGCCGCCCCTCGGGACATCAGCGCGTCGCGTCGCGCGCGGACGGCACGTGCTCGCCGGGCTGCATCAACGGGCCGATCTCGCCGGTGTACCGCGGGACGCCCGTCAGCACGCCCTGGAACTCGCTCAGCGGCGCACCGACCTGCAGCCCGCCGCGCGCCACGCGGCACTCGCGGATGCTGCGCTCGTGATTCCCCGTGCGCTTCTTCACCACCGAGATCGCCTGCCGCACCGCGCCGTTCACCTCGAAGTAGCGGAGCAGCAGCACCGTGTCGGCGAGGTAGCTCACCTCGGCCACCTCGTCCACCGGGCTGCCGAAGATGCCGCGCTGCACGAGCGTCATGATCGTCGTCACGCCGCGCGTCGCCAGGTAGCTCAGCAGCTCGTGCACCTGGATCGGCAGCAGCCGCTCCTCGGGCATCGACTGCATGTAGCCGTTGAGCGAGTCGATTACGATCAGCCGCACGCCGTCGCGCTCCACCGCGTCGACGACCTGGCTCGCGAACTCGCCCGGCGAGAGCTGCGTGGGCTCGACCTGCCGCAGCTGCAGGCGCCCGTCCGCGATCGCCTCCTCGAGGTCCATGCCCAGCCCGAGGCCGCGCATGCGGAAGGTGCTCAGCCGCTCGTCGAACAGGTAGAAGAGGGCGCGCACGCCGCGCGTCACCGCCTCGCACACGTACTGCGCGCTCAGCACCGACTTGCCGGTGCCGGCCGGCCCGGTGATGACGACGCTCGTCCCCTCCTGCAGCCCGCCGCCGAGCAGCGCGTCCAGCTCGTCCGACCCGCTCGACCACAGCCGCGGCTCGGCGGGGCCGTCGGACGCGTGCGCCGGGATGCGGATCCGCGGGTAGACGGCGATGCCGCCGGTCGTGATGCGGAAGTCGTGGAAGCCGCCCTGGAAGCGCAGCCCGCGCAGCTTGGCCACCTGCAGCCGCCGACGCTCGGCGCCGTACTCCAGCGCCACGTGCTCCAGCTGGATGACGCCGTGCGCGAGGCTGTGCAGCTGCAGGTCGCCCTCGGGCGCCGTCTTGTCGTCCAGCAGCAGCACGGTGCAGCGCCGGCCGGCGAAGAAGTGCTTGAGCGCGAGGATCTGCCGCCGGAAGCGCAGCGGGTCGCGCGCCAGCAGCCGCATCTCCGACAGCGAGTCGAACACCACGAGCGTCGAGTCGTGTCGCTCCACCGCGGCGAGCACCGCGTCCACCGTCTGCTGCAGCTCGACCTCGGCGGGGTGGAAGATCGTGTACCCCTCCTCGAGGGCGACGCCTTCCTGCGCGGCGAGCTCGAACACCTCGATCGCGTCGAGCGACCAGCCGTGCGACGCGGCCACCTCCTCCAGCTCGGCGCGCGACTCGGAGAGCGTCACGTACAGCCCGCGCTCCCCGCGCGTGCGGCCGGCCATCAGGAACTGCAGCGCGAGCGTCGTCTTCCCCGTCCCCGGCTCCCCGTCCAGCAGATACAGGTGGTTCGTGGGCAGGCCGCCGCCCAGGATCTCGTCCAGTCCCGGGACGCCGGTCGAGGCGCGCGCGCCCGTGGAGTTGGGCGCGTCGGGCGGGGTGGTCGTGGGGTGCATGTCGAGAGACGAGAGCCGAGGAGCGGAAGGGGACGGCATCGGTCGCCCCCCGCCGCGAAACGTCGCACGTAAGGCAGAAACTAGACCGTGGGCAGGCCGTTGTGACCCTGCCCCGGACCCGAGCAACGCTCACGGGCCGGCGCGTGTCTCAACCGGACGTCGCCGGGGCCCCGCCCCCTTCCGAACACTCCGCACCGCCACGATGCCCCGCTGGATGCCGGTCTCCCTGCCGCACGCCCGCGCGTGCCGACGCGCCGCGTGGCGCCTCACCCGTGGGCTCCTCGCGCTGGCCGCGGCGACGCTCGGCGGCGCGGCCGTCGCCGCGGCGCCGGCGCACGCCCAGGGCACCGCCGACGTGGTGCGCGGCCGCGTCACCGACGACTCGGCGCGCGCGGTGTTCGCCGCCGCCGTCACGATCACGCGCGGCCCCGACCGCCTCGTGCAGACGACGACCACCGACTCGTCGGGGCGCTTCAGCGTGCGCTTCGATCCCGGCACCGGCGACTACCTCGTGCACGTCGCCGCCCCCGGCTTCCGTCCCGCGCGCCGCCGCGTCGAGCGGCAGGCGAGCGAGCGCGAGCTGGTCGCCGACTTCGCGCTCGGCCGCGACCTGGCGATGCTCGCGGCGGTGCAGATCCGCGGCGAGCGCCCGGTGCGCGCCACCAACCCGATCCGCCCGACGACGCTGGAGACCGGCGCCGCGGAGAAGTGGGCCGACGGCGTCGAGGGGCAGCTGCCGCCCACGGTCGCCGGGGATCTCAACGCGCTCGCCGGCACGATGCCCGGCGTCACGCTCACCCCGTCCGGCCCGACGATGCTCGGCGCGGGCGTCGAGTCCAACCTCACGACGCTCAACGGCCTCGCGCTGCCGGGCGGCTCGATCCCGCGCGCGGCGCGCACCGAGACGCGCGTCACCGGCGCGACCTTCGACCCGACGCGCGGCGGCTTCTCCGGCGCCAACGTCGACGTGCGCCTCGGCCCCGGCGACCGCTTCTATCAGCGCCGCAACGGCTTCCTCACGCTCGACGCGCCGCAGCTGCAGTTCACCGACGCGGTCGGGCGCGCGAGCGGCGTCGCCAACGGCGGCTTCCGCGGCTCGCTCGGCGCCGACGGCGAGCTGATTCGCCAGGCGATGACGTACAACGTCGCGCTCGACGTCGCGCGCAACACGAGCGACCCGGCGACGCTGCTCGACGCCGAGGCGGAGACGCTGCTGCGCGCGGGCGTCGCGCCCGACTCGGTCGCGCGGCTGCTGCAGCTCACCGGGCCGCTCGGCCTCCCGCTCTCGGGCGGCGGCATCCCGTCGGCGCGCACCCGGGACGCGCTCACCTGGCTCGGCCGACTGGACGACACGCGCGACTCGCTGAAGATCCGCACCTTCACGAGCTACGCCGGGCTCACGAAGGAGGGCGCGCTCGGCTTCGGCCCGCTCACCGCGCCCTCGGTCGGCGGGCGGCGCGAGGAGCGCGCGCTCGGCGCGCAGCTCGTGATCGGCGACTTCGTCGGGCCCGGGCGCCGCGTGCTCACCGAGACGCGGCTGAGCGCCAGCGCGGTGCGCAACGAGGCCACGCCGTACCGCGCGCTCCCCGGCGCGACGGTGCTCGTGCGCTCCGACCTCGGCGCCGCGCTCGACGCGTCGGCCACCGGCGGCATCGACGTCGCGGGGCTCACGCTCGGCGGCGGGCCGTTCGTCGCCAGCGACGAGGGGCGCTGGACCGTCGAGGGCGCGAACGAGACGATCTGGAACGCGCGCGGCCGCCGGCACCGCTTCAAGGCGCTCGCCTGGATGCGCGGCGACGGCATGCGGCAGAACGCCGTCGGCAACGCGCTCGGCAACTACACGTTCAACTCGATCGACGACTTCGCCGCCAACCGGCCGGCGAGCTACACGCGCACGCTGGCGCAGCCCGAGCGGCGCGGCACGGCGTGGAACGGCGCCGCCGCGCTCGCGCACCAGTGGACGCCGTCGCGCTGGTTCAACGTGCTGTACGGCGCGCGCGTCGAGGCCAGCGCGTTCGGCGACCGCCCGCCCGCGAACCCCGCGCTCGAGCGCGCGCTCGGCGTGCGCACGGGCGTCGCGCCCACGCGCCTCCACGTCAGCCCGCGCGCCGGCTTCTCGTTCACGTACAACCGCGACCGCGAGAACGGCTCGGGCACCAGCCAGAACCCCGTCGGCCGCTACTATCGCACGACCGCCGGCGTGATCCGCGGCGGCATCGGCGAGTTCCGCGACCTGCTGCGCCCCAACCTGCTGGCCGACGCGTCGGCGAGCACCGGGCTGCCGGGGAGCACGTCGCTGCTCTCGTGCGTCGGCGCCGCGGTGCCCATCGCCGACTGGTCGCTCTTCGGCTCCGACCCTTCGGCGATCCCGACCGAGTGCGCGGGCGGCGGCGGCGTGCTCGGCGAGCGCGCGCCCTCGGTGACGCTGATCGACCCGTCGTTCGACGTGCCGCGCTCGTGGCGCGCCTCGCTCGACTGGAGCACGAGCGTGCGCCGCGTCATGCTGCGCGTCGGCGCGCTCGGCTCCTACGACCTGTCGCAGCCCGGCGTGGTCGATGCGAACTTCGCCGGCGCGCCGCGCTTCACGCTCGCCGGCGAGGGCGGACGCCCCGTGTTCGTCACGCCCGCGGCGATCGACGCCGGCAGCGGCGCCGTCTCGGCCGCCGAGGCGCGCCGCGCGCCGGAGTTCGGCCGCGTCGGCGTGCGCACGAGCGACCTGCGCGGCTACGGCGGGCAGCTGACGTTCGCGGTGTCGCCGGACGTCTTCAAGTTCCGCAACCGCTACTCGCTCTTCTCGTCGCTCGCCTACACGCTGCAGGGCACGAAGCGGCAGTACCGCGGCTTCGACGGCGCGGCGTTCGGCGACCCGACGGTGCGCGAGTGGGCCGCCGGCCCGAACGACGCGCGGCACCAGTTCGTGCTGCAGGGCGGCTTCAGCACGCGCAAGACGGGAACGGTGACGCTGTTCGGGCGCGCGCAGTCGGGGCTCCCGTTCACCGCGATCGTGCAGGGCGACGTGAACGGCGACGGCCGCGCGGGCGACCGCGCCTTCGTGCCCGCGCTGAACGGCGCCGGCGTCGACACGCGGCTGGCGACGCAGCTGCAGGCGCTGCTCGCCGACGGCGCGCCGGGGGCGCGGGCGTGCCTCGCGGCGTACGCCGGCCAGGTCGCGGCGCGCAACGGGTGCCGCGGCCCGTGGACGCAGACGCTCAACATGCAGTGGCGTCCGCCCATCCCGCGCCGCTGGGCGCGCCGCGTGACGACCAACGTCTACCTGCAGAACGTGCTCGGCGGCGTCGACCAGCTGCTGCACGACGACGCGTCGCTGCGCGGCTGGGGCTCGTCGGCGATGCCCGACCCGGTGCTCCTCGTGCCGCGCGGCTTCGACGCCGCGGCGCAGCGCTTCCGCTACGACGTCAACCCGCGCTTCGGCGACACGCGCGGCCGGCGCACGCTGCTGCGCGAGCCGTTCCGCCTGAGCATCGACTTCTCGGTGAACCTCGCGGTCGATTACCCGGTGCAGCAGCTGCGTCGCGCGCTCGAGCCGGTGCGCGCGCCGGGCGGCGGCTGGGCGCGCCGCTCGGCGGACTCGCTGACCGCGTTCTACCTGTCGCGCACGTCGAACATCCACCGCATGCTGCTCTCGGAGAGCGACTCGCTCTTCCTCTCGCGGGCGCAGGTCGCGGCGCTGCAGCGCAGCGACTCGGCGTACTCCGCGGAAGTGCGCGGCATGTACGTGGAGCTCGGGCGCTTCCTCGCGAGCCGCCCCGAGGGCGAGCCGGGCAAGGTGGAGCTGGACAGCGTCTCGGTCGTCGAGCGCGCGTACTGGAAGACGTTCTGGCGTCAGCCGGAGATCGCCGACTCGGTGCTCACGACGACGCAGCGCGAGCTGATGCCGATGCTGCGGAACATGGTCGCCGTGCCGCAGCGCGAGCGCGAGAACTCGCAGTGGATCTTCGGCTTCCCCGTGCCGTTCGACGCGACGGCGCACCGCCGGCCGGTGCCGCGGCGCTGATGGGCCGCGGATGAGGTGTGGCCCGGCCTCGCGGCCGGGTGCAGGACGCGTGCGGGCGGTGACGGGGGCCTCCGTTGCCGCCCGCACGCGCGTCCGGTCCTCACGCCGGCCGCTGGCTAGTGTGCGTCGTGGCGCGCCACCGCGCGCACCGCGTCGAGCAGCCCCGCGAGGTCGGCGGCCGTGGTGAGCGGGTTCATGAGCGTCACGCGCAGGTACAGTCCCGGGGGCGCCTCGCCCGCGGGGAGCCGGGTCTGCACGAGGTAGTACGCGCCCGTCTCGACCACGCGCCGGCGCACCGCCGCCTGGAGCGCGTCGAGCGTGGCCGACCCCGCGACGGCGCTCGCCTCCGCCGCGCACCCGGCCGGCACGTGGCGGAAGCACACGATGTTGCTCTGCGGCTCGCAGGCGAGCTGGAAGTCGTCGGCGGCGCGTATCGCGCCGGCGAAGGCGCGGGCCATGTCGTGCACGTGCGTCACGCCGTCGGCGAAGAGCCCGGTGCCGTACGACGCGAGCGCGACGTACAGCCGGGTCGCCATCGCGCGGCGCGTCGTCTCGACGGTGCGCGCCGCGAGGTTGTACGCCGCCTCGTCGGACGCGTCGTCGAGCAGGTAGGGCGCCGCCTGCGCGAACGCGCCCGCCGCGTGTCGCCGGTCGCGGTAGAGCACCGCGGTGGCGGGCGCCGGCATCATCATCAGCTTGTGCGCGTCCCACACGACCGAGTCGGCGCGCTCGATGCCGGCGACGAGATGGCGGTACGCGGGCGAGAGCGCGGCCGCCGCGCCGTGCGCGCCGTCGACGTGGAACCAGAGGTCGTGCGCTTCGCAGAAGTCCGCCAGCTCCGGCAGCGGATCGAACGCGCCGGCGGGCGTGGAGCAGGCGCTTCCCACGACGGCGATGACGCGCCGGCCCCGCGCCTCCGCCGTCCGCAGCGCGGGCGCGAGCGCGTCGGCGCGCATGCGGAAGCGTCGATCCACCGGCACGCGCACGACGCCCTCCGCGCCCCAGCCCATGATCCGCGCCGCGCGGTCGACGCAGTAGTGCGCCTGCTCCGAGACGAGCAGCGCGAGCGGCGGACCGCCCGCCGCCCCCGCGTCCCACGCGTCGTAGCCGGCGCGCGCCTGCCGCGCGGCGAGCAGCGCGGTCAGCGTGCCGAGCGAGCCGCCCGAGGTGAACACGCCTGCCGCGCGCGCGCCGAGGCCGAGCTGCGCGGCCATCCAGTCGAGCACCGCGAGCTCCATCGCCACGCCGGCCGGCGCCATCTCGTAGATCGCGGTCGAGTTGTTGAGCAGTCCATCGACCGCCTCGCACGCGGCCGCCGCCGGGAGCGCGACCGCCGTCTGGTGCCCGACGTAGCGGGGGTGGTGCAGGCGGATCGACTCGTCGAGCACGCGCGCGACCAGCGCGTCGAGCACCGCCGTCGGATCCGCGCCGGGCCGCTCGGGAAAGGCCGCGGGCCATCGCTGCATCTGCACGGCGGGCGGCACCCAGGGCAGCACCGGCGTCGCACGACCGTCCGCGCGGCGCGCATCGCCGCACGTCGCCGCGAGGTGGTCGGCCAGCCGCTCGGCGATCCGCGTGGCCAGGTCGCGGAATGCGTCCGCGTCGAAGGCGCGTGCGAGCGACGCGGGCGTCGGGGAGAGCGGGAGCGGGAGCGGGTCGTGCGCCGATCCGTTCGCGCGGTCGCGAGTGGCGTGCGGCGCCTCGAACGGGGGCGTGGCGGTGCGGATGGGCGGCATGCGCGGCGGCGTCGGGGTGGTGGCACGACGTCGAGCGCGGCCTGCGCGCCGCGGGCGTCGTCGGGTGACGACGAACGACGATGTCGCGCCGGGGGCGCGCGCGCCTGGGGCAGGCGACCCATCCGCCCCATCGCAGCGGTCAGCGCGTCGAGATCACGAACGTGTTGCCGTCCGGATCGCGGAAGAGCAGCGACGAGCCCCACTCCTCCTTGCGCGGTGGGCCGAGCGTCTCGACGCCGGCGGCGGTGAGCCGCGCGTGCGTCGCGTCGAGGTCGTCGCTCCAGAACGCGAGCGAGGTGAAGCCGCCGATGCGGTCCTCGTGGCCCGTGGGCGTGAACAGCACGAGGCGCGTGTCGGCGCCCGGGATGCGCAGCTCGATCCAGCGCTGCGTCTCGTCGAAGGGCTGGTCGGTGGCGATCTGGAAGCCCACCTGCCCGGTCCAGAAGGCGAGCGCGCGGTCCTGATCGCGCGTGGGGATGCTGACGAACTTGATGCCGCGGATCATGGCGGGGAGCATGCGGGTGACGACGCGCGGAGGGCGCGTCCGGCGGCCAATCTCGACGCGCCCGCTCCCCGCGTCCAGCCGCGCACGCGCTGCCACGGCAACCGGTGCCATGGCATTGCGTGCCATAGCGTCCGCGCGCAGCTTGCGGCGTGCCCGCGCCCGCGCTCGATCCGTACGTCGTCGACGTGCTGCTCCCCGACCTGGTCGGCCACGACCGCCATCCGTCGGCGTTCCTGGTCTACCTGCTGCTGTGGCATCGCACCGCGGGCGGGCGCCGCGCCGCGGCGCTCAGCCTGCGCGAGCTCGCCGAGGCGACCGGGCTGTCCAAGCGCGCGGTGCAGGGCGCGCTGACGACGCTCGCGCGGCGACGGCTGGTCGCCGTCGACCGTGCCGGGCCGACCGCCGTGCCGAGCTACCGGGTGCAGCGGCCCTGGGACCGCGCCGCCCGCTGACCGCGCGCCCGACCGCCCACACCCGAGGACCCCGCATGCCCGACCGCCGCCTGCTGCTGCTCTCCAACTCGCGCGACGCGGAGGGGCGCTACCTGCACCACTGCCGCGACGCGCTCGCCGCGCACCTCGACGGCGTGCGCGAGCTCGCGTTCGTGCCCTACGCCGGCGTCACCGTCGAGTGGGAGTCGTACGCGATCCGCGTGCGCGAGGCGCTGGCGCCGCTCGGCGTCGCGGTGACGGGCGTGCACGCGGCCGCCGATCCCGCGGCGATGGTGCGCGACGCGGCGGCGATCGCGGTCGGCGGCGGCAACACCTTCCACCTGCTCGCGACGCTGCAGCGCACGGGCGTGCTCGACGCGGTGCGCGAGCGCGCGCTGGCCGGCGTGCCGTACGTCGGCTGGAGCGCGGGGTCGGTCGTCGCGTGCCCGACGCTCGGCACCACGAACGACATGCCGATCGTGCAGCCGCCCGCAGGCTTCGGCGCGCTCGGGCTGGTGCGCTTCCAGATCAACGCGCACTTCACCGACGCGCACCCGGCGGGCTTCCAGGGCGAGACGCGCCGCGAGCGGCTGGCCGAGTACCTCGCCGCGAACCACGCGTCACGCGTGATCGGGCTGCCCGAGGGCGACTGGCTCGACGTGCGCGGCGGCGCGGTGACGCTGCACGGCGCGCATCCGGCGGCGCTGTTCGTCGCCGGGCAGGACGCCGCGTGGGCCGAGCCGGGCGCCGCGCTCGCGCCGATCCTCGAGGGGTGAGCGCGACTCAGCGCCGGTCCGCGGAGTCGGGACGCGCGAGCGCCTGGAGGCGCGGGTCGTCGCGCAGCGGGAGCAGCAGCGACACGCCGTCCACCGTCCAGATCCCCGAGACCTCGCCGCCGTCGAACCACCGCAGGCCGCCCTGCGCGACGCCGCGCGTGAGCAGCGTCAGCGCGCGATCGGGCTCGCCGAGATGCGCCGCGATGATGCCGCGCGCCATCGCCGACCAGCCGCGGTGCCAGCGCGCGCCCTCGGTCCCCGCGAGGGCGCTGTCGATGGCGAGCGCCTCGCCGCGACGGTCCAGGTGGAGGAGGATGACGGCGCGTCGCACCCGCACGTCCTCGTGCTGGCGCATCAGCGATCCGGACCGGCCGGTCGGCACGCCCGCCGCCGAGTCGCGCGCCAGCGCCGCCGCCCGCGCGTCCGCCACGCGAAGCGCGTCGTTCCAGCGCTCGGCCGCCATCAGCAGGTCGAGGAGCTCGCTCCGGCGCCCGAAGGCCGAGGTGTCGCCCGCCGTCGCCTGGAGCAGGCGCGTCGCGAAGCGCTGCGCCATCGCGCGTCCCTCCGCCTCGTGGCGGCCGCGCGTGCGCAGCAGCGTCGTGGCGCGAAGCGCGGGCACGAGCACGAGTCGCCGGTCGGCTCGCCAGCGTGCCTCGAGCCCCTCGCGCACCGCGCGCACGTCGCCACGCGCGCCCGCGATGCCGAGGTCCTGGCCGACCTGCCGCAGCTCCGCGGAGCGGCGCTGCCCCTCGCGCGCGGCGTCCACGGCGCGATCGTGCTCGCCGACCTGCGCGTACGCGGCGGCGAGGCGCGACCAGTAGACGGTCGCCGTGGGCACGTCGAGCGGAGCGCGGCGATGGCGGTGCGCGGGCGGCGCGCGAGCAGGGCGTAGTAGGCGGTGACCTGCGGAGGCGCGCCCTGGGCCGCCTGCAGCGCCGCCTGCACGTCGCCCTGGGCCCACGCGTCGGTCAGGTCGAGCAGCGCCCGCTCGACGGGTGAGAGGCGGTCGCGCAGGCCGCGCGCATGCGCGAGCGCCGAGTCGGCCACGCCGTACGCGTCGCGATTCGCGGCGGCGAACGCCAGCGTGACGGCGGGCGCGCCGTAGCCGCTGTCGAGCGCGATCGCACGCCGCAGCGGCTGGAAGATCGCGGAGTCCGGCATCGGATGCTCGAAGCTCCGCAGGAACGCCTGGTAGCCCTCGCGGAAGGCGTCGTGCGCGGCGAGCGACGGCGGCGGCGACAGCTTCGCGAGATCCTCGGCCACCTCCCACGAGACGGCCTGCAGCGCCGCCACCACGCGCGTCCGCACCGCCGCGACCACCGCCGACGGCGCGGCCGCGGGGCCGGACACGGGCGCCAGCGTGGTGCGCACGCGGCCGGTGGCCGCGTCGAGGATCCGCGCGCGCACGTGCAGCGAGTCGCCGAGCACGTAGTAGCGGCCCGCGACGACGACCTGGGCACCCGTCTCGTCGGCGAGCGCCCGCTCGTCGGCCGGGAGGAGGAAGCGCAGGAAGCGCGGCACGCGGCGCAGGACCTCCGCCGTCTGCATGCGGGTGCCCGCGTCCACCACGTCGAGGTTCGGCAGGCGCGAGAGCCCGTCGGTCACGTAGTCGGCGACGAGCGAGCCGAGGGAGGCGAGCCGCGGGTCGCCCGTCTCGTTCTCGAACGGCGCCACGACCACCCGGTTCACGCGGTAGGTCGGCGGCGGGCGGTTGACGAGCGTGACGGCGACCGCGCGCAGCTCCGCCGGCGTGAGATACCACGCGCCCACGGGCAGCACCACGAGCGCCAGCCCGAGCCCCGCCGTGAGCCGCCGCCAGCCGCGCCGGCGCCGCGCCGCGGCCGTGGCGTGCTCCCCCGTGTGTGCGCCGCCGCTCCACTCGCCGAGCGCCGTCACCAGCTCGGCCGCCGTGGCGGGCCGGCTCGCCGGCGTCTTGGCCAGGCAGCGCATGACGAGTGCGGCCAGCGCGGGCGGCACGCTCGGCGCCACCTCGGAGAGCGCGGCCGGCATCTCCGCGATCTGCGCCGCGATGAGCTGCGGCGCCGTCGTCTTGCCGGCGAAGGGATGCCGGCCGGCCAGCAGCTCGTACGCCACCACGCCCCACGCGTACACGTCCGCGCGGGCGTCGATGACGTCGGCCGTCGCCTGCTCGGGCGCCATGTAGGCGGGCGTGCCGAGCGCCATGCCGAGGCCCGTGAGCGTCGGGGCGGCCCCGCTGCCGTCCGCGGCGCCGCCGAGCGCGGGGCCACCACCGGTGGGCGCCTGGGTCGTGGACGCCGCGAGCGCCTTCGCGATGCCGAAGTCCGCCACCACGGCCGTGTCGCCCGCCAGGAGCACGTTCTCCGGCTTGATGTCGCGGTGCACCACGCCGTGCGCGTGCGCGTAGGCGAGCGCGCGCGCGACGTCGCGCAGGATCGCCACCGCCTCGGAGAGCCCGAGCGGCCCGCCGGTGGCGGCGGGCTCCTTGAGCCGCTCGCGCAGCGAGGGGCCCGCGACGTACGGCATCGTGTAGTACGGCAGCCCGTCGACCTCGCCGGCGCTCAGCACCGGCACGATGTGCGGGTCCTGCAGCCCGGCGGCGAGGCGGACCTCGCGCTCGAAGCGATCGAGGAGCAGCCCGGCCGCGAGCTCGGGGGCGAGCACCTTGATGACGACGCGCCGATGGAAGCGCGTCTCGTCGGCCACGAAGACGCGGCTCATCCCGCCGCGACCGAGCTCGCGCTCGAGCGCGTACGCGCTGCCGAGCGCCGCCTGCAGCCGCTCGCGCAGCCCCGTCCCGTCCATGTCCGCCACGCCGCTCGCCTCGGAGGTGACCGCCGCGGCGAAGATAGGGCGCGGCCGGCGGCGCGGACAGCCGGCCGGACGCCGCTACGTTCGGGGCGTCACCGCGTTCGCGGCATCGCTTCGCGCCGCGCCGCGTCCGGCCGCGCGTCCCGTCGACCACGCCCAGAGGAAGTTGTAGCCGCCGATCGGCCCGAACGCGTCGAGCACCTCGCCGCAGAGGAACAGCCCCGGGCGGATGCGGCTCTCCATCGTGCGCGGGTCGATCTCCGAGAGGCGAACGCCGCCGCCGGTGACCTCGGCCTTCTTGTAGCCCTCGTCGCCCGACCAGGGCAGCTCGCCGCGCACGAGCGTCTCGACGAGCCGTCGGCGCTCGTCGCGCGTGAGGTCGGCGAGCACGCGCGTCGGCTCCACGCCCGCCACGTCGAGCAGCGTCGTCGCGAGTCGGTCGGGCAGCTCGCCGCGCACCACGGAGGCGACCGCGCGCGCGCCCTGCGGCCGCAGCAGCGCCTCCCACGCGGCCTCGTCGTGCGGCGTCCAGCGCACGGTGATGCGGGCCGACGGCGCGTCGCCCTCCGCGCGCGCGCGCACGACGACGTGGGACACGTCGAGCACCGACGGGCCGCTGTAGCCGCGGTGCGTGAAGAGGAAGCCGCCGCTCGCGGTCGCGGTGCGGGCGCCCGCGCGCGCGGTGAGCGCGACGCGCAGCGAGATGCCCGACAGCTCCGTGAACGCCGGCGCCTCGGCCGTCACGGGCGTGAGCGCGGCGTACGTCGGGTGCAGCGTGTGGCCGAGCCGCTCGAGGAGGCGCAGCCCGGTGCCGTCGCTTCCCGTGTTCGGCACCGAGAGGCCGCCGGTGGCGACGATCACCGCGTCGGCCTCGATCGGCGGCGCGTCGTCGCAGCGGACCTCCCATCCGGTCGCGGTGGGGACGAGATCCGTGACGCGCGTCTCCATGCGCGTGCGCACGCCGCGCCGCAGCGCGAGCGCGAGCAGCCCGTCGCGCACGTCGCGCGCCCGGTGCGACGCGGGGAAGAGCTTCGCCGACTCGGTCTCCTCCTCCAGCGCGATCCCGACCTCGCGCTCGAAGAACGCGATCTGCTCGGGGAGCGGCCATGCGCGCACGATCTTGCGCAGCTTGTTGGGCGACGAGTCGGTGACGAAGCGCGTCTCGTCCAGCCGCGCGGGAAGCACGTTGCAGCGCCCGCCGCCGCTGATGAGGATCTTGCGCCCGCCGTCGCGCGTCCGCTCCACGAGCAGCGTCTCCGCGCCCGCCTCGGCGGCGAAGATCGCCGCCATCGTCCCGGCCGCACCGGCCCCGATCACCACGACGCGCCGCATCCGGTCCGTCCCCGAGAGTGAGAGCGGCGTCACGCGTGGAGCGCGGCGCCGATGGCGAAAGATCGCTGCGGGCCGGGTGGGGATGGAATGGGAGGGTGGATTCCGTTCGGGGATGCCTTCGCGAGCCTGGAGCTGCGGACCGCCGGCTGCGGGTCGTGGCCCTTGCGCGATCCTGCATCGTCGTGGCGGACCCGCGGCTCATCCGCCCTTCGCAGATTCTCATCCTGTCTGCTTGCCGTCGTGGTTGCCGCGCGCCGGACCCGAACGGCGAACGGCATCGGACAGGATTCACAGGATGGACCGGATTCGACTCTCTGCGCAGTGCGAGGGACGTCGCGCATGCGGAGCGCCCGATCCGGTCAATCCTGTCTCGTGGTTCGCCGTTCGGGTCCGGCGCGAGGACCCCACTCCGAAGGCGCAGGATCCGCAGCCCGCAGCTACAGCTCCAGCGAGAGCTGCACCGCGCGCGGCGTCTCGCGCTGCGCGGGATCGCGCCTCACCGGATCGCGCCGGTACTCGCGCACGCGCAGCCCGTGGCGCTCGCACAGGCGCACCATGTAGTCGTGCAGCCCCTGCCGGTACGCGTCGCCCGCGTAGTGGCCGTGGGCATACGTCGCGCGGTAGCGCGCGGCGAGGGCGGGGAACTCCTCGGCGAGCCAGGGCAGGTAGCGGTCGCGCGCCGCCGGCTGCAGCCGCAGCGCGCCGGCCGCGACGTGCGACGCGCCCGCCTCCGCCGAGCGGCGCACGAGCGCCGCGAGGTCGCGCGGGCGGTCGGTGATGCCGGGGAGCACCGGCATGCAGTTGATGCCGACGTCGATGCCGGCGGCGGCGAGCTGCGCGACCGCGCGCAGGCGCGCCTCGGGCGTCGGCGAGCGCGGCTCGATGCGGCGCGCGAGCGCGCGGTCGAGCGTGATGAGCGAGACGTGCACGCTGAGCGTCGCGTGCGCCGCGATGCGCGTCAGCACGTCGACGTCGCGGGCGACGAGTGGGCTCTTGGTGATGATCACCACGCGCAGCCCCGGATGCTCGGCGAGCGCCTCCAGCACGCCGCGCGTGACGCGGAAGCGGCGCTCCGCGGGCTGGTACGGATCGGTCGCCGTGCCGACGATCAGCGCCTGCTCGCCCGAGAGCAGCCGACGATGGCGCGCGGCGCGTCCCGCGAGCGCCTGCCGGAGCAGCGCGGGCGCGTCGCGCTTGACCATCACGCGCCGCTCGAAGGCGAGCCACGCGGGGAGCGGCGCGTCGCCCGTGTCGCCCGCGTCCGTCGACGCGTGGGTCGTGGCGTCGCGCGCCCGCTCGCTCGCGTAGCGGTGGGCGTAGCGCGCGTAGCAGTACGCGCAGCCGAAGGCGCACCCGACATACGGATTGAGCGACCAGCAGCCGATGCCCGTGGACTCGGGCGGGTTCAGCACCGAGCGCGCGGCCACCTCGCGGTAGACGATGTCCTTCTGCGTGGCGAGCGATCCGTCGACTCCCGGAAGCGCGGGGAGCGCGGGGAGCACCGGGAGCGCGCGGCGCGCCGACGGCGTCGGATCGTCGAGGGCGAGGCGCGGCGCGGGGTCGTCCGGAGCGGATCGCATGCGCGGGCGGGCGCGTGAAGGGGAGCGGCTGGGGTGACGTCGCCCGAATATATGCCGAAGCAGCGTCGGCGCCGCCCGTCCACGCGCCGCCCGTCCACGCGCCGGCCGCCCGCATCGATGTTTAGATGATCACCTATTGATCTAACGCTCTCCGCGTCCTACCTTCCCGGCCATGGACCAGGAGCAGTTCACGCGTGTCGCCAAGGCGCTCGCCGATCCCCGGCGTTTCGAGATCCTCGAGATGATCGCCGCGGATCACGAGGTCGCGTGCAAGCGGATGGTCGAGTGCTTCCCGGTGTCGCAGGCGACGATCTCGCACCACCTCAAGGAGCTCGCGAACGCCGGGCTGATCGAGGCGCGCCGCGAGGGGCAGCACGGGCACTACCGGCTGCGGCCGGGGGTGCTGGAGGCCTACCGCACCGAGCTTGAGCGCCGCCTCCGCCTGAGCGTCCCCGTCGGCTGACGTGCGCCGGCGGAGCCCGGGCGGCGTTCCGACGATCCGGTCTTTAGACGATTGTACAACCACGGTAGCGTTCGCCGGCGCGTCCCGCTCGGCCGTTGCCCGTCCGCCCGCCCGAACGAGGTGCATGCGATGGACACGATCACGCACGACGCTCCGCGGCCGGTGGCGCCGCACGCGCGCGACGGCGCGCGGTACGCCTCCCCGGCGCCCCGACCCGGGGCCTCGCCGTCGATCGGCCAGTCCTACGGCGCCCCCGACGCGCCGGCGACGCTCGTCGTCTACGCGACCTACGAGTGCCTGCACTGCCGCCGCGCCTGGCCCGCGCTGCGCGCGCTCGCCGACGAGGGGCGCGTGCGCCTCGAGTGGCGCCACTTCGCGCCCCCGGGCGCCTTCCCCAACGCGCCCGCCGCCGCGGCCGCGGCCGAATCGGCCGGCGAGCAGGGCGCCTTCTGGCTGATGCACGAGGCGCTGATGTCCGCGCCCGCGCCGCTCTGGCCCGAGGCGCTCCCGACCCACGCCGCCGCCCTCGGCCTCGACGCCCCGACGCTCGAGCGCGCCCTCCGCTCCGAGGCCGTGCGCGAGCGGCTGAAGGCGCAGGAGGCCGCGGCGGTGGCGCATGGCGTGCGCGGGACGCCGACCGTGCTCCTGCTGCGCCCCGACGCCGATCCCCTGCGCCTCGACGCGCGCGACCCGGACGCGATCGGCGCCGCCCTCGCCGACGCGCTGCGCGGCACGACCGCGCGCTGACCCACGCCTTCCCATTCGCCCGCTCATGGATCTCTCGACCGCGCACGTCCTCGTCACCGGCGGCGGCACCGGCATCGGCCGCGCGACCGCCGAGTTGCTCGCGCGCCGCGGCGCCCGCGTCGCCATCAGCGGTCGCCGCGCCGAGGTGCTGGAGCGCGCCGCGCGCGAGCTCTCCGAGGCGACCGGCGCCACCGTCGTGCCGATCCGCGGCGACGTCGCGCAGGAGGCGGACGCGGTCCGCATGGTCGCCGAGACGCGCGACGCGCTCGGCGGCTACGACACGCTGATCAACAACGCCGGCGTCGGCGCCTTCGCGTCGCTGCTCGACGTCTCGGCCGACGACATGCGCCGCCTGTGGGAGACGAACGTGCTCGGCGCGACGCTGATGGCGCGCGAGAGCGCCCGCGTCTTCGCGCCGCAGCGGCGCGGGAACATCGTCAACGTCGCGTCCACGGCGGGGCGCCGCGCCGGCGCCGGCAGCTCGGCCTACGCCTCGACGAAGTACGCGCTCAGCGGCCTCACGGAGGTGTGGCGCACGGAGCTGCGCCAGCACGGCATCCGCGTGATGCAGATCAACCCGAGCGAGGTGCTGACGCCCTTCTTCGAGAGCGCCGGCGCCGGGCCGCGCGCCGACAACCCGACGAAGCTGCACGCCGAGGACATCGCGCACGTGATCGCGAGCATGCTCGCGCTGGACGATCGCGGGTTCGTCACGGAGGCGTCGGTCTGGGCGACGAACCCGGTCGGCTGACACGCGCGCGACCTGCGCGCGCCCGCCTCAGCCGAGCGCGCGCTTCCGGAGCGCGTCGCGCCGCCGGATGATCGCCGCGATCTCGTCGGCGTTGGTCGTGCCGTAGTCCGCGTGGCAGTTGTTGAACAGCACGTGCACGCCCTGCACCTGCCGCGCGACGTCGACGATCGGCGGCACGAGGTCGGTCAGCTCGGCGATCGAGTAGCGGTAGCGATAGCGCTCGCTGACGACCGACACCAGGCGCTCCCACGTCTCGGTGCGGCGGCCGTGCAGGCGCACGATGGCGAGCCGCTCGTGCGTCGCGACGGGCGCGAGCGGCACCGTGCTCTCGTGTCCCGGCGGCGCGTCGACGACTACGTGCACGAGGTCCAGCGATTCGAGCAGCGCGAAGGTGCGCGCGCGCAGCCGCGGCGCGTACCAGTCGCGGTGCCGGAACTCGACCGCCGCCAGATGGCCGGCCGCGTACCAGTCGTGCAGCCGCTCGCGCGCCGCGCGCAGCCGGTCCGCCGACGCGGCGCTCGGCGTGAACCAGCGCGGGAACTGCAGCAGCAGCGTGCCGAGCTTCCCCGACGCGGAGAGCGGCGCGAGCGCCGTGAGGAACATGCGCCACGCGGCGTCCTGCACGTCGGTGGGCAGCTCGTCGGCGCGCAGCCGCGTCGCGCCCGACAGCGACGGCGGCAGCAGGTCGCGCAGCGCGCGCGGCAGCCGCGCCGTCTCGACCGGATGTCCCGTCATCGTGCCGTGCGCCTTCACGTCGAACACGAAGCCGTCCGGCGCGCGCTCGCCCCACAGCGTCGCGACCTTTGCCGACGGCAGCGCGTAGTACGTGCTGTCGATCTCGACGAGCGGGAAGCGGCTCGCGTAGTACTGCAGCCGCGCCTCCGGCGTCGCGACGCCCTCGGGATAGAAGAGGCCCGGCGTCAGCAGCGTGGGGTCGGTCCAGCTGGCGGTGCCGATGCGGACCTCCGCGCCTTCCACGCGTAGCGGCGCGGGCGTCTGCAGCGTCGCCGTGGCGGCCTCCGGCGCGCTGCGGGGCTGCGGAGCTGCGGAACGGCCGCTCGGAACGTCCTGGCGTGCAGTTCCGCAGCCCCGCAGTTCCGCAGCGCGCTGTTGGTCGCGCGCCTTCTCGATCATCTCCCGCACGCGTCCCGGCGCCTCGCGCAGCAGCCCCGGTATGAGGCTCGCCTCGGGAAGGTTGCGCCAGTAGCGCAGCGGCATCTCGGCGCGCATCGCGGCGACCTTCACGCGCGCCGGGTTGAACACGTGCGCGTAGTACGTGCGCCAGAGCGCCTCCGCGTCGTCGCCCTCGGCTTCGGGGCGCGGCGCGCCGGGGCCGAGCGTGAGCTGCGTGCCGTCCCAGTGCGCGGTGGCCGTCGGCGTGAGGATCGCCCAGCGCATCGACGCGAAGCGGCGCACGAACAGCGGCGCCGCGAGCGCGAGCACGTCGTGCGCGGGCTCGAACCACGCCACGTACGTCGGCGCGTCGTCGGCGCGCTCGCTCTCGACCACGCGGAAGCGCACGAAGGCGTGCAGCTTGTGCACCTCGCGGTCGACCGCCTTCGCCATCTCCATCAGCGGGCGCACCTCGGGGTCGGTGCGCACCTCGAGCAGGTGCGGCTCGCCGTGCGTCAGGCGCCAGAGCGCGCGGTACAGGCGATGCCACCGCTCGGCGTCGCGGTGGCAGGCGACGCGCTCCACGAGCGTGAGGAAGCGGCGCGGCACGCGCGACGACGTGGAGGCGTCGCCGTGCGTCTTCGCCGCGCCCGCGGGCTCCGCGAGCGCGAGCGCGCCCTGCGCGTCGCCGGCGAGGCGCCACGCCACGCGCTCCGGCGGCACCTCGTCGGCGAGCAGCGCGCGCGCGGCCGCGCGCCACCCGGCCGCGCTGCCGTCGATCGTCGCCTCGCGCACGCGCTACAGCTCCCCGCCGATCACCGAGCGCGCGGACGCGAGCGGCGGCGCGAACAGGTCGAGCTGCGTGCGGCGGCCGAGCAGGCGCGCGCGCAGGTCGCTCGCCTCCAGCACGCGCGAGGCGCCCGGGCCGTCGGCCGTGACGAGGAAGGGGAGCGCGCGCCGCAGCGCCACGCGCAGCGCCGCGAGGTCGGCCACGCGCACGCGTCGCCAGCGCCGCACCTGCAGCAGCCGCTCGACGCTGCGCGCGCCGACGCCCGGCACGCGCAGCAGCAGCTCGCGGGGCGCGGTGTTCACGTCCACCGGGAACAGCTCGCGGTTGCGCAGCGCCCACGCCGTCTTCGGGTCGAGCTCGAGGTCGAGGTTCGGCGCCGCGGCCGTCGTCAGCTCGCGCGCGTCGAAGCCGTAGAAGCGCACGAGCCAGTCCGCCTGGTACAGCCGGTGCTCGCGCACGAGCGGCGGCGCGACCGGCGGCAGCGCGTCCGACGCGTCGGGGATCGGCGAGAACGCCGAGTAGTACACGCGGCGCAGGCGGTGCGCCTGGTACAGCGTGCTCGCCGTGTCGAGGATCGTCGCGTCGCTGGCGTCCGTCGCGCCGACGATGAGCTGCGTGCTCTGCCCCGCGGGCGCGAACGGCGCGGGCGCGAACGGCGCGGGCGCGTCCGGCGCGCGCTGAGCGCGGCGCAGCGTCACCAGCTCCGGCGTCCGGGGCGCGGGCGACGTGACCGGCGCCACGCGGCGCTCGGCGCGGTCCTCGTCGATGCGCGTGCGGATCGCCGTCATCGCGCCGCGGATCACGCCGAGGTCCTTCTCCGGCGCGAGGCGCCGCAGCGCCTCGGCGGTCGGCAGCTCGACGTTGATGCTCAGGCGATCCGCCCAGCGCCCCGCCTCCGCGATCAGCGCGGGATCGGCGTGCGGGATCGTCTTGAGGTGGATGTAGCCCTGGAAGTCGTGCTCGACGCGCAGCGTGCGCGCGACCAGCGCGAGCTGCTCCATCGTGTAGTCGGGCGAGCGGATGATCCCCGACGACAGGAACAGCCCCTCGATGTAGTTGCGCCGGTAGAAGTCGAGCGTGAGGCGCACCACCTCGGCGACCGAGAAGCGCGCGCGCTCCACGTCGCTCGACCGCCGGTTCACGCAGTACAGGCAGTCGTACAGGCAGTAGTTCGTGAGCAGGAGCTTGAGGAGCGACACGCACCGCCCGTCGGGCGTGTAGCTGTGGCAGATCCCCATCCCCTCGGTCGACCCGACGCCGTGCGCCGAGGTCGCCTTCCGCCCCTTCGACCCGCTGCTCGCGCACGACGCGTCGTACTTCGCCGCGTCGGCCAGCACCGACAGCTTCCGCTCCAGCTCCACCCGACCCCTCCTCGCCCCGAAGACAGCCCGAAATCTAACGGATCGTCCGGGTTCGGATGCGGCGACCTCGGGTCGTTAGATTCCCGCCCGCGCGCCCCCTCCTGGTGCGACGCCCGACTCACGCTTCATCCGCCATCCCGATGCACGTCCAGTACGTCGCCGTGTGCGACCACGTCCTCGTCGGCGCCGACGGCAAGCCGTCGCTCATCGGCGTCTTCAGCGACATCCAGGCGATGCAGGTCCCGGTCACGCTGCCGCGCCTCGCCTTCGCCGCGCGCATCCTCCTCACCACCGAGGAGACCGGGAAGACCTACAAGGTCGACCTCGTGATCACCGACCCGAAGGGGAACGAGATCGCCCGTCCGTCGGGCGAGATCGGCGTCCCGCCCGCGCCGGCCGGCATCGACTCGCTGGCGATCGACCTGCCGATGCTGCTCGACATGTTCGGCCTCCCCGAGTTCGGCCGCTACACCTTCATGCTCGAGGTCGACGGCGAGCCGAAGGCGGGCGTGCAGATCGCCGTGCGGCAGGGCACGGGGCAGCTGGCCTGAGTAGCGATCGGCGCCGAGCGATCGGCGCTGAGCGATCGGCGATCGGCGGGTCCGGTGCTGGGGAGCATTCCCTCGCGCCGGACCCGCTGATCGCTGATCGCTGAGCGCTCAACGCTGCTCGAAGAGCCGCTCCGCTTCCGCCCGCAGCCGCGCCAGCTTCCGCGCCACCGCCGCCGCCACCCGCTCGGCCGCCGCGGCGCCGGTGAGCCCCACCATCGCCTTCGGGTGCAGCGCGTCGCGCTCCTCCCTGGGCACCAGGCGCTCGACGCGCCCCCAGTCGCGCGCGGTCACGACGTCCACCGTCGCCAGCGCCTCCCCGCGGTCGGCCAGCCGTCGCAGCGTGCGCAGCGCGGGCCCCGTGCGCATCCCCCAACTCGCGTCGGCGATGCGGCGCGGCGGCTCCTCGCGGGCGGCGTCCCCCACGAGCACCGTCCCCATCGGGCGCACCGCGTAGCGCAGCATGCCGTCCGACGGCGCCTCCAGCGCGTAGCGCACCCCGCCCTCCGGATCCCCCGGGTCCGGGGCGGCGACGAACACCGTCGCGCCCGCGGAGAGCGCGAGGTCGCGCGCGGCGGCCAGCTCCACGGGCGGGATCGTGGCCGGGTCGCGCACGAGCGCCGCGCCGGCGGGCGGGGCGGGCGGCCGGCCCGCCGGGCCGTAGCGGACCCGTCCGCGGTGGTCCACCGCGTACGCCACCTCGGTCATGTCGTCGGGCGGCTCCTGGGCCAGCCGGCGGCCGCCCTCGGTCACCACGGCGAAGACGGGGCGCCCCAGCCGGCGCGCGACGGCGCGCGCGACCGCCAGCTCGGCGTCGGGGACGGCGGCGGGGCCGCTGGGGGCGGGGAGCTCGGACGACGACATCGTGGCGGCTGGGCGAACCCTGGAGGGACGGGCGGAACGGGGCGGCGTTAACGCGGGGGCGGCTCGCGCGTCCACCCGGCAGCGATGCCCACCGGCGGCGCGTACGTGGGCAGCGCGCTCACGCCGCTCTCCGGCCCTGAGCGCGCTCCTCCCCATCGCCGTTCCGTCCTCGCTGAATATGCCTCCCGCTTCACGCCGCGTCGCGGCGGTCCTGCTCACCGGGTTCCCCGCCGGCGTCGGCCGCGCGCTCGCGCCCGCCCTCGGCGCGGCCGCCGCCGTGGCCGGCGCCTCCGCCGCGCTGCCCGCCATCGCCGCCGCCCAGGTGGGCAGCACGACCGACATCGTCACCGGCCGCGTCACCGGCGCCAACGGCCAGCCCATCGAGGGCGCGCAGGTCACCGTCACCTCGGTCGAGACGGGCGTCAACCGCACGCGCGCGACCAACGCGAAGGGCCAGTACACGGTGCTCTTCCCCGACGGCGGCGGACGCTACCGCATCACCGTGCGCGCGATCGGGCAGCTGCCGCAGACGGTCAACGTGCAGCGCGAGTCCGACGAGGACCGCCTGGTCGCCAACGTCGCGCTGGGCACCGCGCCGACGCAGCTCACCACCGTGCGCGTGCAGGCGAGCCGCGCGCCCGCCGGCCCGCCGGGCGGCCAGCGCCCCGAGCCGGGCAACACGGAGCGCAACATCACCACCGACCAGGCGCTCCGCCTGCCGGTGGACGCGAGCGATCCGAACGCGATCGCCGCGCTGACCGCGGGCGTCGTCGCCGCGCCGGGGAGCGACTCCACGCAGGCCGGCTTCAACGTCGCCGGCCAGAGCGCGGCGCAGAACAACACGACGCTCGACGGCATCAGCTTCGGCGGCGCCAGCTTCCCGCAGGAGGCGGTGCGCACGACGCGCGTCATCACCAACACCTTCGACGTCGCGCGCGGGCAGTTCAGCGGCGGCCAGGTGGCGAGCACCACGCGCGGCGGCACCAACAACCTGTACGTGGGCAGCACCTACAACCTGCGCGATCCCAACCTGCAGTGGCGCCCCGAGTTCGAGGGCGCCTTCGGGCAGGGCTTCACGCAGAACTCGCTCTCGCTCGGCGTGGGCGGCCCGTTCAAGCGCGACCGCGCGTTCTACTTCGTCTCGGCCTCCGTGCAGCGCCGCAGCAACCCGCTGCAGAGCCTCCTCGGCGCCGACCCGTCCGCGCTGCGGCTCGTCGGCGCGAGCCCCGACTCGGTGAGCCGCTTCCTCGCGCAGCTGCAGACGCTCGGCGTGCGCTCGACGCAGAGCGGCATCCCCGGCAGCCAGCTGAACGACAACCTGTCGGGCATCGCGCGCTTCGATCTCAACCTGACGGAGCAGCACACGCTCTCGCTGCGCGGCGACTACCGCGTGAGCCAGCAGGACGCGACGCGCATCGGCGCGCTGGCCGTGCCGACCTTCGGCGGCGACTCGCGCACGCGCGCCGGCGGCGTGATGCTCACCCTCTCGTCGCGCCTCGACCGCGAGATCTTCGGCGGCACCGTCATCAACGAGGCGAAGGTCTACGCGACCGGCGAGCAGCGCGACGCGTCGCCGTACGTCGACCTGCCGGCCAGCCGCGTGCGCGTCACGAGCGATCTCGGCGAGGGCACGAGCGGGCTCTCGACGCTCTCGTTCGGCGGCAACCCGGGGCTCAACAGCGACGACCAGACCGACTACGTCGAGGCCACCGAGGAGCTGTCGTGGGCGTCGATGGGCGGCGGCCACCGCGTGAAGCTCGGCGGGCTGCTGAACGCGAGCCGCTACGACCAGCGCACCGCGTTCAACCCGTACGGCACCTACACGTTCAACTCGCTGCAGGACTTCCTCGAGGGACGCCCGGCGCTGTTCACGCGCTCGCTCGCGCCGCGCACCAACGCCGGCGGCGCGATCAACGCCGCCGGCTACATCGGCGACACCTGGCGGAAGAGCCGCAGCTTCCAGCTGACCTACGGCGCGCGTATCGAGGGCTCCTCGTACTCGGGCGCGCCCGCGCTCAATGCCGACGTGCAGCAGCGCTTCGGCCTGCGCACCGACCGCTTCCCGAACGAGCTGCACGTCAGCCCCCGCGTCGGCTTCAGCTACACCTTCTTCCCCGACACCGGGCGCACGCGCGGCACCGCCACGCGGCAGGAGCGTCAGGCGGGGCGCGCGCAGGGCCAGCCCGCCCCCTTCCTGCGCGGCGGCCCGACGCTGTTCGTGCGCGGCGGCATCGGCGAGTTCCGCGGCCGCGCGTCGTCCTCGCTCTTCTCGGCGGCGCAGCAGGGCTCCGGCCTCGCCGGCGCGGAGACGCAGCTCGTCTGCGCCGGCGCCGCGGTCCCCGTGCCCGACTACGCGGCCTACGTCGCGCAGGGCATCGCCGCGATCCCGACGCAGTGCCTTCCCGTCGAGGGCGTGCCCGGCGCGCCGGTGGCGTCGCTGCAGTCCAGGCCCGCCGTCACCGCCATCGCCGACGACTTCCGCGCGCCGCGCACCTGGCGCGCGAACCTCGGCGTGACGCGCCGCTTCTGGGAGCGCTACACGGCGTCGCTCGACGGCTCGTACACGCTCGGCTTCTCGCAGTACGCGGTGCGCGACGTGAACCTCGACACCAGCGCCCCCGAGTTCACGCTCGGCGCCGAGGGCGATCGCCCGGTGTGGGTGCCGACGTCGGCGATCGTGCCGACGACCGGCGCGAGCGCGATCGCCGGCAGCCGCGTCGATCCGCGCTTCGCGCAGGTCTTCGAGGTCGGTTCGCGCTTCCGCTCGCGCAACCTGCAGGCGACGGCCGCGCTCAACGGCTTCACGAGCAGGGGCGTCAACTTCAACCTCTCGTGGACCGTCGCGCGCACGCGCGATCAGGCCTCGACCGGCTTCGGCAACCCGGCCGGCGCCTTCGGCCAGACGCCGACGGCGGGCGATCCGAACGCGCGCCTCTTCTCGCCGTCCGATCAGGACGTGCGCCACAACCTGATCGGCACGATCACCTATCCGCTCAACCCGTCGCTCGAGGTCACCGCGGTGACGCGCGCGACGTCGGGGCGGCCGTACACGCCGATCGTCTCGGGCGACATCAACGGCGACGGCTCGCGCAACGACGCGGCGTTCGTGTTCGACCCGGCGCAGCTCGCGGGCGACCCGGCGCTGCAGGCCGGGCTGCAGAAGGTGCTCGCGTCGACGTCCGAGGGCGCGCGCGAGTGCCTCGAGGCGCAGATGGGGCGCGTCGCCACGCGCAACAGCTGCCGCGGCCCGTGGACGCCGTCGCTCGACCTGCAGCTCAACTACAAGCCCGACCGCTTCGGGCTCAAGCGCCGCCTGACGATCAGCACCCTGCTCGTGAACCCGCTCGCGGGGCTCGACCAGGCGCTGCACGGCGCCGACGACCTGCGCGGCTGGGGCCAGCCCGCGCGCCCGGATCCGACGCTCCTCGCGGTGCGCGGCTTCGACGCGGCGAACCGTCGCTACGTCTACGAGGTGAACGAGCGCTTCGGCAGCACGCGCCAGGCGGCGTCGGCGTTCCGGCAGACGTTCCAGATCGGCATCCAGGCGCGCTACGTCTACGGCCAGGGCGGCGGCTTCTTCGGCGGCGGGCAGGGCGGCGGCGGTGGTCGCGGCGGCCCGGGTGGCGGTGGTCCCGGTGGTGGGCCCGGCGGCGGCATCGCGGCGCTCCTCGGCGGCGGGCAGGGGAGCGAGGCGGCGGCCGCCGCGGTCGCGGCCAACCCGATCGCGCAGATCATCGACCTGCGCGACTCGCTGAAGCTCGACAGCGCGCAGGTGGCGCGCCTGGCTCCGGTGCGCGACTCGCTGGCCGCGCGCAACACGCGCTGGGCGACCGAGATCCGCGCGCTCATCGCGCGCCAGGGCAACAACCCCGATCAGGCGACGCTCTTCGCCGCCGTCCGCCCGAAGCTCGGCGAGCGCGGGCAGATCCTGCAGGACGGGCTGCGCGAGGCCCAGGCGATCCTTACGGCCGAGCAGTGGGCGAAGGTCCCCGAGACCGTGAAGAACCCGTTCCGCGGCTTCGGCGGCGGGCAGGGCGGCGGGCAGGGCGGCGGCCGACGGCCACAGCCCTGAGCCTCCCCGCGTCGTCGCGCTGCACCTGAACGGCGAACGACAGCAGGGATGAAAGTCCGAGAACGTCGGATGAACGTCTGATGGCTCCGCGTGGTGCGATGTTCGTCGCCGCCACACGGAGCCATCAGACGTTCATCCGACACTATCGGACTTCAATCCTGTCTGCTGTTGCCCGTTCGGGTCCGGCGCGCGAATGCAGGGGTGAGGAGGTCGAAAGCCGCAGTCCGCAGCTCAGCGGTTGCCGTTCCGATCCACCGCGTCGATCCGCGCCGCCGCGACCCGCCAGTCGATCGCCGGCGCCACGTCCGCGTCCGCCATCTGCAGCGTCGCCAGCGCGCGCTCGATGACTGGCGCGCCCATCGCGGGCGGCAGCGCCTCCCCGAACGCGAGCTCCACGCGGCGGCACAGCCGCTCCTCGCGCGCCAGGTCGCCCGGCTCGCGCCGCACCACGCCCATCGCGTGCACGCGGGCGTGCATCCCCTCGTGCAGGATGGAGGCGGCCACCGGCGCCGCGTCGATGTCGCGCCGCGCGAGGAAGGTCAGCTCCGTCAGGCAGGTGCGGTCGCCGGGGAAGAAGGCGCCCCGGCAGGCGAAGCGCGCCACGCGGATGCGCCGCAGGTCGCGCCGCAGGTGCGCCAGCCGCCACGGCTGATGCGCCTCGATCAGCGCCAGCGCCTCGTCCAGCCGCGCCAGCACGTCGGCCGTCGCGATGTCCGGACGCCCGTTCTCCACGTCCACCGCGAAGCCGCGCACGACATGTCGCTCGGCCGGCGGCGCGGGCGGCTCGGCCGGGACGCCGCCGAACCAGTGCAGGATGCGATCGAGCATGACGGAGGGGACGGAAGGGTGGGGAGTGCGCGCTCGTACCCGCCAGGCGCGCGAACGTGCGGGGTGGGTTGGTCGGCGGCGATCGGCGGCGGTGGAACGCGACCGGCATTGGCGGACCTCCCGCTCGTCCGGCACGCGTCCACCAGGAGCTGCGATCCATGCGCCACCCGATCACCCCGCGCCTGCACGGCGTCCTCGACTACACCACCTCCGCCGCGGTCGCCGTCGCCCCGCCGCTGTTCGACATGCCGCGCCCGGCGCGCGCGCTGTTCGAGGGGCTGGCCGCGACCTACACCGGGCTGTCGGCGGTGACGAACTACCCGATGAGCGTCAAGCGCGTGGTGCCGTTCAAGGCCCACGGCGCCGCCGAGCTGGCGATCGCCGCCGTGCTCCCCGCGATGCCCTGGATCCTCGGCTTCTCCGAGCATCGCGCCGCGCGCAACCTGTGCTTCGGGCTCACCGCGCTGACGCTCGTCGTCGCCGCGCTCACCGACTGGAAGGCGGAGCGCTGAGCGCGTCGATCGCGGACGCGTCGAGCGGGTACGTGAAGAAGCGCCGCGCGACGCCGCGATAGGTCGCGCGCGCCACTTCCACGAAGCCGCAGCGCGCGTAGAAGTCGCCGGCGCCCGCCGACGCGTCGTACGCGTCCAGCCGCAGCGCATCCGCCGGCCACGCGCGCGCCGCGGCGATCGCCGCCGCCAGGCAGCGCCGCCCCACGCCGCGCCGCTGCCACGCGGGCGCCACCGCCATGTCGGTGAGGTAGAGCGGCCGCGCGCTCGCGGGAAAGCGCGCCTGGTCGATCGACCACGGCTTGCGCGTGCTGAGGCGGAACGTCGCCACCGGCTCGTCGTGCGCGCGCGCCAGCCAGACCTGCGCCTGCAGCATCCCGATGACGACGCCCGCCCGCGTCGCCTCGTGCGACCAGTGCCCGCGTCCGTGCGCCGCGGTCAGCGCGCGCGCCGCGGCCACGCGCACCTGCGCGACCGCCTCCGCGTCGTCGCGCGCGGCGATCGTGAAGGCGAGGGCGTCGTCGGCGTCGGGCATCGTCGAGCATCGTCAAGAATCGGTCAGCGCGCGAAGATGCCGACGCGTCGCACGAACGGCGCCCGTAGGATGGGGAGCGTCGTCCACCCCGCCCCGTCCCCGGAGAGCCCTCCATGATCCGTCGCGCCGCGCCCGCGCTCCCGCTCGCGTCCCGGTCCGCCTCCCCGATCGCGCTGCTCGCCGCCGTGCCGCTCGTCGCGGCGATCACCGCGCCGCTCGCCGCGCAGGCACACCCGTCGCAGGCGCGCCCGTCGCAGGCCGCCGCGTCCGCGTCCTCTGCGTCGTCCGCCGCGGCCGCGTCGCGCGACCCGGAGGAGCCGGCGATCCGCGCCGCGCTCGAGCACTACCTCGCCGGCCACGCGACGGGCGATGGCGCGCACTTCCGCGCCGCCTTCCACAAGGTCGCGAACCTGTACTTCGTGCGCGGCGACAGCGTCGCCACGCGCACGGGCGCCGACTACATCGCGGGGGCGTCCGGCCGGCCCGCCGCCGACGAGGCGCAGCGCCGACGCCGCATCGTCAGCATCGACCGCACGGGCGACGCGGCGATGGCGAAGATCGAGCTCGACTACCCGAGCGCCGTGCTCACCGACTACATGGCGCTGCTGAAGACGGGCGGCGAGTGGCGCATCGTGAACAAGATCTTCCACACGGCGCCCAAGGCGCGGCCCTGAGGCGGCGACGCGACGCGGCCGCGTCGCGCGGCTCCCGCTACTCGGGCCGCAGCGCGATCGCCGGGGCGCGGCGGCGGCTCGCCCGCCGCGCCGGCCACCACGCGTCGACCGACGCCGCGCCCGCGCCGGTGAGCAGCAGCGACGCCGACGCGGCGAGCATCGCCGTCGGATCGAGCGCCTCGCGGAAGGACGCGCGCGTGTGCACCATCGCGAGCGCGACGACGAAGTTGACGAGCATCACCGCCGCCGCCGGGCGCACCCACAGCCCCACGAGGAACAGCAGCCCGGCGGCGAACTGCGCGTACACCGACACCGGCGCGGCCAGCGCCGGCAGCGGGAAGCCGTGCGCGCCGAGAAACGCCGTGAACTCGCCCATGCGCTCGGCGCTCCGCACGTTGTCCTGCGACATGTAGACGAGGAACGTGCCCGCGAACAGCCGCAGCGGCAGCGGGCCGAGGTCGCGCAGGCGGTCGGACGGCGGGGCGAGCAGCGGGTGCACGGGACCTCCGATGTCGAGGGGATGACCCGTCCACGGTGCGGCGCGCCGCGCCGCCGCGCGAGTGGCCGGCGCGCCGACGGCGGTTCGCATGCGGTCAACGATGCGTCGACCGCGGCCGCCGGCCGTCCGCAGCCCTACTCCTGCCGCAGCGCGATCGACGGCGCGATGCGGCTCGCGCGCCGCGCCGGCAGCCACGCGGCGCCCGCGGCGACCGTCAGCAGCACCGCGACGACCGACGCGAGCACGAGCGGGTCGTGGCTCTGCACGCCGAACAGCAGCGCGCCCAGCGTGCGTCCCAGCGCCAGCGCGCCCAGCGTGCCGAGCGCCACGCCCGCGAGCGCCACGCGCAGCCCCTGGCCCACGACCTGTCGCACGACGTGCGCGCGCGCCGCGCCGAGCGCGAGCCGCACGCCGATCTCGCGCGTGCGCTGCGCGACCGTGTACGCGAGGATGCCGTAGATCCCGATGCCCGCCAGCAGCAGCGCCGCGCCCGCGAACAGCGACAGCAGCGAGGCGTTGAAGCGCGGCTCGGCGAGCGTGCGCCCGAGCAGCGTGGCGAGCGCGGTCGCCTGCTCCACCGGCAGCGCGGGATCCAGCCGCCAGATGCGCTCGCGCAGCAGCGGCGCCAGCGCCGCTGCGTCCTGGTCCGCCTGCACGACCAGCCACATGTCGCTCATCGGGAACTGCGCGTGCGGATAGTACGTCGCCGGGTCGGGCGCGCGGCCCACGCCGAGGTACGGCTCGTCCGCGACGACGCCGACGATCGCGAACGCCCTCGGCTGCCCCGGCCACCACGAGCCGCCGCGCTCGATCACGCGGCCGATCGGATCGCGCCCCGCGAAGTGGCGGCGCACGAACGCCTCGTTCACCACCACCACGCCCGGCGTGTCGAACCGGTCGTCCGCGCTCACGTCGCGCCCGGCGCGCAGCGCCAGCCCCACGGTGCGGAAGTAGCCCGGCGTCACGGGGCGCACGCGCGCCTCGGGGCGGTCCCCCTCCGACGGCGCCGGCTCGCCGGCGATCGCGTAGCTCGACGTCCACCCCTCGCTCATCGGGTGCTCGAACGCGAGGGCGGCCGAGCGCACGCCGGGGAGCGCCGCCACCTCGTCGCGCAGCCGCGCGTAGAAGCGCGTGACCGCGTCGGCCGAGTCGTAGCGCGAGGCGGGCAGCTGCAGCGGCACGACCGTCACGCCCTCCGCGCGCACCGTCAGCGGTGTCGAGTGCAGCTGCCAGAAGCTCTTGAGCAGCAGCGCCGCGCCGACCACCAGCACCGTGGCGAGCGTCATCTCCGCGACGACGAGCGTCTGACGGAGCCGCGTGCGCGCGCGCCCGGCGGTCGCGGTGCGCGGTGCGCCGTGCAGCGCGCCCGACGTGCCGGCGCCGCGGCGCAGCTGCAGCGCCGGCAGCGCGCCGAACAGCAGGCCGGTGGCCACGCTCACCGCGACTAGGAAGCCGAGCACCGGCAGATCGAGCGCCACCTCGGCGGCGCGCGGGATGCTGCGCGGCACGAACGTCAGCAGCGCGCGCGTCCCGAGCCACGCCACCAGCAGGCCCGCCAGCCCGCCGCCCAGCGTGAGCATCAGGCTCTCGGTCATCCACTGGCGCAGCAGTCGTCCGCGCCCGGCGCCCAGCGCCGCGCGCACCGCCATCTCGCGCTCGCGCGCCGCGCCGCGCGCGAGGAAGAGGCTCGCGAGGTTCGCGCAGCCCACCAGCAGCACGAGCGTCACCGCGCCGAACAGCATCAGCAGCGCGGGGCGCGCGTCGCCGACCACGGACTCGTGCAGCGGGCGCACCGTCGCGCTCCGCTTGGCGTTGTCGCGCGGATGCGCGAGCTCCAGCCGTCGCGCGACCGCGCGCACCTCGGCCTCCGCCTGCGCGGGGGTGGCGTCGGCGCGCAGCCGGCCGATCAGCGCGTAGCGGTGCACGCCGCGCTCGCGCTCCGTCTCGCCCGGCACGATCGGCTGCCAGAGCTGCGCGTCGGCGCGGTCGAGGTTCGCGTCGCGCGGCAGCACGCCGACGATCGTCGTCGGCACGCCGTCGAGGGTCATCGCGCGCCCGAGGACGTTCGGATCGCCGCCGAAGCGCTGCTGCCAGAGCGCGTGCCCGAGCACCACCACCGGCGCCGCGCCGGGCTGCTCGTCGGCCGGGAGCAGCGCGCGCCCCAGCAGCGGCCGCACGCCGAGCGTCGGGAAGTAGCTCGCGGTCGCGTACAGCACGTCCACGCGCGAGGGCTCGCGCCCCGCGGCGGTGTGCGTGACGCGCCACGTGCGGAACGCGGCCAGGTGCGCGAACCGCGTCGTCTGCGCGCGGAAGTCGAGGTAGTCGGGATACGACGCGCCCGGCCCCACGCGCTCCAGGTCGCCGTCGGTGGGCTCGCCGCGGATCTCCACCAGCCGCTCGGCGTCGGGGAAGTGCAGGGGGCGCAGCAGCACGCCGTTGACGACCGAGAACAGCGCCGTCGTGGCGCCGATGCCGAGGGCCAGCGTCAGCACGACGACCGCCACGAAGCCGGGGCGGCGCCGCAGCGCGCGCGCGGCGTACCGCACGTCCTGTCCGATCACGTCGTGTCCTCCGTGGTGGCGGCGCCGGAGCCAGACGGCGTCGGCGAGCGCGCCGAGCGCGCGCCAGCGCAGCCGGAGCGCGGTGAGGGGGGGCGACTCGCCGCGCCGCGCCGCCTCGTAGGCGGCCCACGCCAGCTCGCCGTGCCATTCGGCCGTCCACTCGTCGCGGCGCGCGCGCGGCACCAGCGGCGCGAGGGAGCGGACGATCCCGAGGCCGGGGGCGGCGTCGTGGGCGCTCATGCCGGATGCGGCGCGCCGCCGGGGGCGAAGGTGGCCACGGCGTCGGGGTGGCGCTGCCGCGCCTCGCGCACCGCGTCGGCGCCGAGCCCGGTGAGCTCGTAGTAGCGGCGCGGCGGCCGGCCGGCGTCGCGCGCGTCGCGCCCCGGCTCCCAGTGCGAGCGCACGTAGCCGCCGTCCTCGAGCCGCCGCAGGATCGGATAGACGGTCCCGCTCTCCAGCCCGGTCGCATCGAGGATGTCGAAGCCGTGGCGCAGCCCGCGCGCGAGCGCGAGCAGGACGAGCGCGGTGGGACGGGTGAGGCGGAGCATGCCGGCGGACGCGGGGGCGGTGGCGGAGAAAGTCTACCTATGTAGAGTTCGCGTCCGGTGGCGTCGGCCGCAACGGGAAGCGCGCCGCCGCCCGTCAACGATCGGTCAAGCGGTCCGGCGCCGGACCCACGCCCCGCGATCCGGGTACCCGCCGCGGTGACGCCACGCCTGCGCCTCGTCGCCGCGATCGCCCTCCTGTCGGCCTGCGCGCCCGCGCCGCGCGAGCCGGAGCCGCCGCGTCGCGACCGCGCCCCATCGGTCGCGACTACGGCCGCCCCCGCGCCGCTCGACACCGCGATGCCCCCCGACTGGGACGCCGCCCGCCGCCAGGGCGTCGACTTCCGCGCCGTCGGCCAGGAGCCCGGCTGGCTGCTCGACGTCGACGACGGCCGCGCGCTCCGCTACCTCGGCGACTACGGCGAGACCCGCCTGACCGCGCCCGCGCCCCCGCCCGACGTCGCCGCCGACGGGACTCGCACCTGGCGCGCCCGCACGGGTGCGCGCGCACTGGTCGTGGTGGCCCGCCCGACCCCCTGCCACGACGCGATGAGCGGCGCCGCCTTCACGCACACGGTCACCGTCCGCCTCGACGACCGCGAGGTGCGCGGCTGCGGCCAGTCCCCCGCCCTGGGCGCGCCGGTCGTTCCGCGGTGACGGGGCTGGGTTCGAGCTGCGGGGCTGCGGGGCTGCGGAACGGCCGCTCGGGACATTCCGGCGGGCGCGGGCGGCGCGCGGCGTGACGCACCGAGCCGCAACTGCTTCGGACAGGATTGACAGGATTGACAGGATTGCCAGGACGCAGGGCTCCGCGTGGCGCGACGTCCCTCGCACGCACGCGGCGCTTCGCATCCCGACAATCCTGTGAATCCTGTCTCATGCCGTTCGCCGTTCGGGTCCAGCGCGCCGACGCGTCCCGAGCGGCCGTTCCGCAGCGCCGCAGCCCCGCAGCCCCGCAGCCCCGCAGCCCCACAGCGCCAGGACATCCGCAGCCCGCAGCGCCGTCCCCGAAACGCCCCGCCCGCCGCAGCGTATGGGTCAATCATCCGTTGCGGGCACCCTCCGGAACCTGCACGTTGCAGGGTGCCCTCCCCGTGCCCTGCCGCGCGGGGGCCCGCCGTCGTTCCCGTTTCCGTTCGACCCGTCGCTGGAGCCGTCCCGATGCGTCCCCCGTCGTTCGTCCGTCGCCTCGCCGCGGCCGCCGCGCTCCTCGTCGCCCTTCCGGTCGTCGGGATGGCGCAGGGCCTCGGCCGCACGCCGCGCGAGGCTGCACCCAAGACGGTCGCCGTCCTCTACTTCGACAACAACACCGGCAGCGCCGACTACGACGCGATGGGCCGCGGCGTCGCCGCCATGCTCATCACCGACCTGTCCGGCGTCCCCGAGATCAAGCTCGTCGAGCGCGAGAAGCTCCAGTCGGTGCTCGCCGAGCAGAAGATGCAGCAGTCCGGATTCTTCGACCCCGAGACCGCCGTCAAGGCGGGCAAGCTGCTCGGCGCCGAGTACCTGCTGACCGGCAACTTCACCGCGCGCAGCCCCGAGATCCGCATCGACACGCGCGTCGTGCGCGTCGAGACCGGCGAGATCGTGCGGACCGCGAAGGTGCAGGGAAAGGAGGACAAGTTCTTCGAGCTGCAGCAAAAGCTCGCCAAGGAGCTGGTGAAGGGGCTCCCGGTCGCCGTCTCGCCCGAGGCGATGGCGGAGATGGAGCAGCGGCAGCAGAAGAACCGCATCGACGACGCGACGACGATGGTCGCCTTCTCGCAGGGGCTGCAGCGCCTCGACTACGGCGACCACTTCGGCGCGATCGAGAAGCTCGGGCCGGTGATGCTCAAGGCGCCCGAGTCGGCCATCGTCTCGGCGGCCTACGCCGAAGCGAAGCGGCGCTCCGGGAACGCGGCGAAGAAGCAGGTGCGCGAGGGGCTCAAGGGGATGATCCGGAAGTGGCCCTGAGCGGCTGAGCCGCGCCGGATGGGCATGACGAGAGCGGGGGCGCCGACCACGTGGTCGGCGCCCCCGCTCCGTTCGTCCCTATGTCGTGGCCTGCCGGTTCGTCAGCGCGCCGGCTCGAAGCCGTCGCAGCCGCTGAGCGGCGTGACCTTGAGATGCAGCGGCGCGTGCCGCGGGTGCCCGCACTCGTCCAGCATGGTCTCGGGTGCCTCGTGGCTGCGGCGGATCTGGACCTGCTGCGGCGTCGCGGGATGATGCTCGCCGAAGTGGGCGCAGAGACCGCACTGCCCGTCGTGGACCTCTTGCATGCGCTCCTCCTGATGGCTCGGGTCGGTTGAGGCGGTGGGACCGAGGCGCGAAGCACCGGCTCCGGGTCACCCTGGCCCAGGTGCAACATCCGGGCGCACCGCGTCGGAGAGCGGGACGGTTCGACGCGCGGCGGCGCATCTCGCCGCCGAACGGGGGCGCCGCGGGCGGGCACGTGCCGTGCCCTGCATCGCCCCGCGTGGCCGCCCGGTGAGGGGCGTCGTCCGCGCACGACCTCGACCGCCACGATCATGCACAGCGAAGAGGGCGCGCATCCGTCCGTCTGGGACGCGACCGCCGACATCCCCGCGTTCCCGCCGCTCGCCGAGGACCTGGACGCCGACGTGTGCGTGATCGGCGCCGGCATCGCCGGGCTGACCACCGCGTACCACCTCGCGCGCGCGGGACGCTCGGTCGTCGTGCTCGACGACGGACCGGTGGGCGGCGGGGAGACGGGGCGCACGACCGCGCACATCGCCACCTCGTTCGACGACTACTACCACGAGATCGAGCGCATGCACGGCGCGCGCGCCGCCCACCTGCTCGCCGAGAGCTTCGTCGCGGGCGTGGACGCCGTCGAGCGGATCGTGCGCGAGGAGGGGATCGCCTGCGACTTCCTGCGCCTCGACGGCTGGTGGTTCCCGGCCGTGCGCAACGGCGAGGAGGAGCGGCGGCTGCTCGAGGAGGAGCGCGACGCGGCGCACCGGGCCGGCCTCACCGACGTCGAGATCGTCGACGCCTGGCCGCTCGCCGAGCCGCTGGGCGGTCCGGCGCTGCGCTTCCCGCGGCAGGCGCAGTTCCACATCCACAAGTACATGCGCGGGCTCGCGCAGGCGGTGGTGAAGCACGGCGGCCGCATCTTCACCGGCGCGCACGTCTCGGAGCTCGCGGACGCGGGGAGCGACGGCGGGCGCTGCACGGTGACCACGGATGCCGGCCGCACCGTGCGCGCGGGCGACGTCGTCGTCGCGACCAACGCGCCCATCAACGACCGCTTCGCGATCCAGACCAAGCAGGCGCCGTATCGCACCTACGTCATCGGCGCGCGCGTGCGGCGGGGCGCGGTGCCGACGGGCCTCTACTGGGACACGGCGGACCCGTACCACTACATCCGGCTGCTCGACCCGCAGGGCGACGGCGACACCGACGTGCTGATCGTCGGCGGCGAGGACCACAAGACGGGGCAGGGCGGCGACGACGAGGCCGCGCGCTTCGACTCGCTGGAGCGGTGGGCGCGCCAGCGCTTCCCGATCGAGGCGGTCGAGCACCGGTGGAGCGGGCAGGTGATCGAGCCGGTCGACTACGTCGCGTTCATCGGGCGCAACCCCGGCGACCGCCGCGTGTGGATCGTCACCGGCGACTCGGGCAACGGGATGACGCACGGCACGATCGCCGGGCTCCTCCTCCCCGCGCTCATCGCCGGCGAGGACCACCCGTGGGAGACGCTCTACGATCCGTCGCGCATCACGCTCAAGGCGGCGGGCGAGTGGCTCAAGCAGAACCTCAACGTCGCCGCGCAGTACCGCGACCACGCCAGCCGCGGCGAGGTGGACGACGTGGACGAGGTGCCCGCGGGCGAGGGGCGCGTGCTGCGCCGCGGCACCGCCCAGCTCGCCGTCTACCGCAGCCCCGAGGGCGAGGTCGTGGTCCGGTCGGCGATCTGCCCGCACCTCTGGTGCGTGGTCGACTGGAACTCCGCCGAGAAGACGTGGGACTGCCCGTGCCACGGCTCGCGCTTCGCCCCGGACGGGAAGGTCATCAACGGACCCTCCCGCGCCCCGCTCGGCGAGGCCACGCTCGACGGGAGCGAGCCGGCGGGCGGCTAGCCCGCAGTTGGGTGTCGCGCTGACGCGTCGGCGCCGCGGGGGTGTGGCCGCGGCGCGACGCCCGGCGCGCGCGCGGCCGCCCGCCCGAATCCGCGCCGCGCGCCGAACCCGCGTGCGGACAATGGGTTGGCTTGGGGCCGGCGCGGCGTCGTGGCGCGCGGCCTGCGCGGCGTGCATCGTGCCGACGACGGCGGCGCGTCCCCGTGCGCGCACGACCTCACCGCTCCACGAGCCCCGCCATGTCGACCGCTCCCGAACCGCTGTCCCCGTCCCAGATCGACGACCTGCTCCGCCCCGATCCGCGCGACGCCGCGGCGGACCTGCTCGTCCTCCGCGACGCGCTGCACCGCCTGAGCGACGCCTGGACGCGCATCGCGCAGGCGGCCGGCGAGCTGTCGCGCGCCGCCTCCGCGCTCGAGCGGCGCGACGCGGCCGGCGGATCGGCCGACGCGGAGCGACCACGCCCCACGCCGCCCCGCGCCGACTGAGCGCCGCGGGCTTCCCAGCCGCACCCGTCGCACCCGCCGCATCCGTGTCCGCCACGCTCGACGAGACGCCCGACCGCCACGTGCTGACGCTGCTCGATCACCGCGTCACGCAGTTCATCGTCGAGCTGGGGGCGGTGCGCATCCTGACCTGGACGCTGCACGACGCGCTGGAGCTGCGCGTCGGCGTCCCCTTCATGCTGCGCCAGGCCGACGGGATCGCGCGCGGGATCGACCCGCAGGAGCCCGAGCAGCTCGCGCCGCTGCTGACGCTCGTCGGGCGGCGCGCCGAGTCGCTCGAGGTCGGGCGGGACGGCGCGCTGCTGGTCGCCTTCAGCGACGGGACGATGCTGAGCGTCGCGCCGCACGCCCGGCACGAGGCGTGGCGGCTGCAGGGTGCGGGCGGGCTGGAGGGCCTGGACTATCGCTGCCCGGCCGGCGGCGGCGCGCCGTGGACGGCGGCCGGCGGCTGACGCGCACTGCTTGCGCGCCGGAGGCTGCGGACCGCGGGCTGCGGTTCTACATCCGCAGCCCGCGGTCCGCAGCCTCCGGCGCGTAGAGGGTCGTCAGCTGCCCGCGCGCGCCTCTTCCCGCGCCTTGCGGCTGTACACCTTCTTGATCGACTTCGCGGTGCGCTTGGCCTGCTTCTCGGTCTGCTTGCCGGCCTTGCGGACCGTCTTGCCCGTCCGGTTCGCGACGCGCTTCGACTCGGACTCCGTGTTCTTGGCGACCTGCTCCACGGTCACCGGCTTGTCCGGCTTCTGCTGGGCCTGCGAGGCCGCCGGGAAGGCGAGGGCGGCGAGGGTCGCGAAGGTGGCGGCGATGCGGCGAGTCGTCATGTCGGGTGTCTCCTGCTAGGGTGAGACGGGGCGGCGCCTTGCCGAGGCCGTCGCTCGTCCCGCGGTCCCGCCTCCGAAGGCAACGATCGGACCCACCGCCAGCCCGTCCGTGAGCACCGTCACCACCGGGATGTCCGCTGCCGTACGTCCCGCGGCGTCGGCCGACGCCGCGGCGCTGGCCGCCTTCGCGGCCCGCACCTTCCGCGAGACCTACGCGCCGCCGCACGGTCCCTGCGATCCCGCCGACGTCGCGGCCTACGTCGCCGCGCACTTCGGGCCCGCGCTGCAGGCCGCGGAGCTGGCCGATCCCGCCGTGCGCGTCCTGCTCGCCGAGCGCGACGGGTCGATCGCCGGCTACGCGCAGGTGCGGCGCGGCGCGCGGCCCGAGGGCGTCGCCGACCACGCCCCGCTCCCCGACGCCGACCCGGCGCTGGTCGCCGGCGCGTCCGTCGAGCTGGCCCGCCTGTACGTCGACCGGGCGTGGCACGGCCGCGGGCTCGCCGCCCTGCTCTTCCAGGCGGCGCGTGAGGAGGCCGCCGCCGCGGGCGCCGGCGCCCTCTGGTGCTCGGTCTACCAGCGGAACCCCCGCGCGCTCGCGTTCTACCGGAAGCATGGCGCGACGCCGATCGCGGTGGCGACCTTCCGGATGGGGCGCGAGCTACAGCACGACTGGCTGCTGGCGATCCCCGCCGCGTCTGCCCCCGACTCCCGCGGCTGACGCCCCTCTCCCCTCCGACCCACCCCATGGATCGTCGCCGCTTCCTCGGCGCGGGCGCGCTCGGCGCCGCCGCGCTCGCCACCGGCCGTTCGCTCGCCGCCAGCCCGCGCGAGGGCGAGCCGCGCGCGGGTGCCGCGCCCGTCGCGCCGGCCGTGGATGCGGCCGCCGGCGCGGCGGTGGCGCAGGACTTCGCGTTCGCCGAGGCCACGGTCGCCGACCTGCAGGGCCACATGGCCGCCGGGCGCCACTCGGCGCGCGCGATCGCGGAGGCCTACCTCGCGCGGATCGCCGCGCTCGACCACGCCGGCCCGAGCGTCCGCAGCGTCATCGAGGTGAACCCGGACGCGCTCGAGATCGCCGACCGGATGGACGCCGAGCGGCGCGGCGGGCGCGTGCGCGGGCCGCTGCACGGCGTGCCGGTGCTGCTCAAGGACAACGTCGACACGGGCGACCGGATGATGACGAGCGCCGGGTCGCTCGCGCTGGCCACCGCGCCGGCGCCGCGCGACGCCTTCCTCGCCGCCCGGCTGCGCGAGGCCGGCGCGGTCATCCTCGGCAAGACCAACCTGAGCGAGTGGGCCAACTTCCGGTCGACCCGCTCGTCCAGCGGATGGAGCGGGCGCGGCGGGCAGACGCGCAACCCGTACGCGCTCGACCGGTCGCCGTGCGGGTCGAGCTCCGGGTCCGGCGCCGCGATCGCGGCCAACTTCGCGGCGCTCGCCGTCGGCACCGAGACCGACGGGTCGATCGTCTGCCCGTCGTCGGCCAACGGGCTGGTCGGCTTCAAGCCGACGCTCGGGCTGGTGAGCCGGAGCGGCATCATCCCCATCGCGCACTCGCAGGACACGGCCGGCCCGATGACGCGCACGGTCCGCGACGCCGCCATCCTGCTGGGCGTGCTCGCCTCCGGCGGCGCCGACCCGCGCGACGCGGCCACGCGCGCGGCGCAGGCGCACGTCGTCGCCGACTATGCGGCCGGGCTCGACGCCGGAGCGCTCCGGGGCGCGCGCATCGGCGTGGCGCGCGAGTTCTTCGGGTTCCACCCGCAGGTGGACCGCGTCATGGAGGACGCCATTCGCGCCGTGCGCGAGGCGGGGGCCGTCGTCGTGGACGAGGTGAAGCTGCCGACGCGCGGCCGGTTCGACGCGGGCGAGTTCGAGGTGCTGCTCTGGGAGTTCAAGGCGGACCTGAACGCCTACCTCGCCGAACGCGGCTCGACCGCCCCGGTGCGCACGCTGGCCGACGTGATCGCGTTCAACGAGCGGGAGCGCGAGCGCGAGATGCCCTGGTTCGGCCAGGAGATCATGCTGCAGGCGCAGGCGAAGACGGCGCTCGGCGATCCCAAGTACCGCACCACGCTGGCGCGCAACCGGCGCCAGGCTGGCGCTCAGGGGATCGACGTGATGCTCGCGGCGCACCGGCTGGACGCGGTGATCGCCCCGACCGGCGGCCCCGCGTGGACCATCGACCTGCTCAACGGCGACCACTTCGGCGGCGGCTGGTCGTCGGCGTCGGCGGTCGCCGGGTACCCGCACGTGACGGTGCCGGCCGGGTTCGTCGGCGGGATGCCGGTGGGGCTGTCGTTCTTCGCCGGCGCCTGGTCGGACGCCCGCCTGCTGCGGCTCGCCTACGCCTTCGAGCAGGCCACGAAGCACCGGCGGCCGCCGGCCTTCCGCTCCAGCGCGACGGCGGACGCGCGCCCGCAGCGCTGACGGCGAGCACGGCGATGTGCGCGGCCTGTGATCTCGATCACGTCGGGCGCGGGACTGTCGCGTCGCTCGCGCGTCAGGTGCCTGGCGATTGCACCTCTCGCTCCCCAGCCTTCCAGGCCCCACCCACCGGCGGTAACGGAACCGGGGGCCAACCCGTAAGGGTTGTGTCACACAGGTACCGGATGTAGCATCGCTGCAGAGCACCGCATCGCGCGGTGCCCTGGGTGCGGGGAAGCTCCCGCTCACGACCAGGAGTGCTCCATGATCGGCGACGTCACGTTGCGTCCGCCAGCCCTCACCCCCATGCGCGCGGTCAGCACCATCGCGCCGGCGAACTGGAAGCGGCGCACCATCGAGGTGCTCGTGTCGCTCCTGGCGTTCGCCGTCTGGGGGAAGCTCGCGTACATCGGCATCTTCCGCCTGCTCGCGCGGTTCGAGGGGATGCCGATCAGCGGGCACTGGCTGCTGGACGCGCTCAGCCTGGTGGTCGGCGTCTCGGGCAGCATCGCGGGGGCCAGCGCCCTCTGGGTGCTGACGATGCGGGCGCTCGGCCGCACGCCGAAGTCGCTGGTCGGCGCCCCGGACGACGGCCCGGACGACATGCCGTCCGCGCCCCGGCGGTGAGCGGCGGGCGCGACGTGGGCTAGCAGCACCACCGCGAGCGGTACCACGGCGAGACCGGCGCACCCCGCGCCGTCTCGCCGTTTCGCGTGTCCGCCGTCGGAATCCGCCGTCCCGCACTCGCCCCACCCGAGCGTCCCGTGTCCGCGCCCGTCCCCCACGATCCCTACGCCGCCCTCCGCATCGCCGCGTTCCGCCGCTACATCGCGGGGCTGCTGACGCTGATCCTCGCCACGCAGGTCCAGGGGGTGGTGGTCGCCTGGCAGGTCTACGCGGTGACGCGCGACCCGCTCTCGCTCGGCCTCATCGGGCTCGCCGAGGCGCTGCCGTTCATCGGGTTCGCGCTGTGGGCCGGGCACGTCGCCGACCGCGTGGACCGCCGCAAGCTGACGCTGGCCGCCACCGCGGTGCTGACGCTCTGCTCCGCGGCGCTGCTCGCGCTCTCGCTCGCGCCGCCGGCGCCGCGCACGCACGTGGCGCTGATCTACGCCATCATCGCCGTGAGCGGCGTGGCGCGCAGCTTCCTCAACCCCGCGCGCACGGCGCTCAGCACGGAGCTCGTGCCGCGCGCGGTGCTGGCGAACTCGCTCACCTGGCGCAGCACGACCTGGCAGACCGCCGCCGTCGGCGGGCCGGCGCTCGGCGGCGTGCTGTACGCGTTCGCGGGCGCGCCGTTCGCCTACGCGCTCGACACGGCGCTGATGCTGATCGCGGTCGTGGCCTTCCTGCGCGTGCAGCACACGCCGCGCCCGCGCCCGCCGGCCTCGCTCACGGTGGGGCGCAGCCTGATGGAGGGGATCGCCTACGTGCGGCGCCAGCCCGTGCTGCTCGGCGCGATGACGCTCGACCTCTTCTCGGTGCTCTTCGGCGGCGCGACGGCGCTGCTCCCCATCTTCGCCGACGAGATCCTGCGCATCGGGCCGCAGGGGCTCGGCATCCTGCGCGCGTCGCCGGCCGTCGGCGCGGTGCTCGTGTCGCTCTGGCTCGCGCACCGCCCGCCCGTGTCGCGCACCGGCCCCGTGCTGCTCGGCGTCGTCGCGGCCTACGGGCTGACGATGATCGGCTTCGGGCTCTCGCGCAGCTTCCCGCTCTCGGTCGGGCTGCTCGTGGCCGCCGGCGGCGTCGACATGGTGAGCGTCAACATCCGCTCCATGCTGCTGCAGATGCTGGTGCCGGAGCACCTGCTAGGGCGCGTCTCGTCGGTGAACCAGATCTTCATCGGCTCGTCGAACGAGATCGGCGCCTTCGAGAGCGGCGTCGTCGCGCGCCTCATGGGCGCCGCGCCGTCGGTGGTGCTCGGCGGCGTGCTGACGCTGGGCGTGGTCGCGGTGACCGGATGGGCCGTCCCGGCGCTGCGCCGGCTGCGCGCGATCCCGCACGCCGACGACCGCGCGGCCGCCTGAGCGCTCGGGCGGCCGCGCGTCTCACGTCCACTCGGTGAGCTTCAGGCCGTCGGCGTCGCGGAAGTTGCCGGTGACGAGCATGACGAGATCGACGAGCACCCAGATCCCGAGCCCGCCGAGGGTGACGATCATGAGGATCCCCGTCCCGGTCTTGCCGACGTAGAAGCGGTGCAGCCCGAGGGGGCCGAGGAGGAAGCAGAGCAGGAAGGCGATGGCGATGCGCTTCTCGGAGTCGACGCCCAACGCGACGCGCGGCTGCGGCACGCCGCACCGCGGACAGAGCGACGCGTGCACGTCGAGCAGGTTCGCGCAGCTCTGGCAGTACTTCGTGGTCGGCAGGGGCGCGTACGTTCCCATCGTGGCGGCGGGCCGTGGGTGAGGCGTCGAGCGGCGGCGCCCAACGTACGCGGGCGTCGCGAGCGCTGTCCAGCGCTGTCCAGCGCTGTTCCGCGTGGACCGGCGCGTGGGCACGTGATGGGCCACGCGATGGTGCGCGGGTGAAGCGGGCCGGGCGGGCTGGTGCGATCGCCCGCGCGATGCGCGAGATTGTGGGCGTCCGCGCCGTCTCCTGCGTCCCGTCGAGGCTCCTCGAGGCCCCTGCATGTCCGTCGCGCCCCATCGCTCCCGCCGCCGGTCGGTCCTCGCGGCGCTCACCCTCGCCGCGCTGACGTCGCTCGCGCTGGGCGCCTGCGCGCCGGCCGCCACGGTCGTCCGGGCCCCCGCGGTCACCACGGCCGACGCGCTGCTCGAGGCGATGCGCCAGCGCTACGCGGACAGCTGGTACCGCACGCTGACCTTCGTGCAGCGCACGGTGCAGGTCGCGCCCACGGGCGGCCCGGAGCGCCGCAGCACCTGGTACGAGGCGATGGCCGCGCCCGGGCGCCTGCGCATCGACATCGACTCGACGCTGCGCAGCGGCCAGCTCTTCGCGCGCGACAGCCAGTTCCTCGTGCTGAACGGCGAGGTGCGCCGCGCTGTCGCCGGCCACAACGTGCTGCTGGTGCTCGGTTTCGACGTCTACCTGCAGCCGGCCGCGCGCACCGCCGCCATCCTGCGCGGCCAGGGCTTCCCCAATGGGCCGCTGCGCGAGGACACGTGGCAGGGGCGCCCGGTGTGGGTCGTCGGCGGGCGCGGCCCGACCGACCTGCACTCGCACCAGTACTGGATCGACCGCGAGCGGCTCGTCTTCGTGCGCCTGCTCCAGCCCTTCCCGGGCGACACGACGCAGACCTACGACGTGCGCTTCAACAAGTACCGGCCGCTCGCCGGCGGGTGGATCGCGCCCGAGGTCGAGGCGTACGTCGGCACGCGCCGCATCCTGTTCGAGGAGTACGAGGACGTGCGGCCGAACGTGGCGCTCGACCCGGCGCTCTTCGATCCGCGGAAGTGGACCACCGCGCCGCACTGGCGGAAGCGCTGACGCCATCGATGCGGATGCGAGACGGCGAGGCCGCGCACCGCGCCGCCTCGCCGTTCTCTCGTACCGCCGGTCCGTCGTCGCGCGCCGCCGAGCGCGACGCGGATCCTCACTCCAGGAAGGTCAGCGCCCGGCCGCGCGCGACGGCCGTCCGCAGCGCCGCGTAGACCTCGGGGTCGAGCAGCGTGCCCACGCGGCTCTGCAGGTAGTCCACCGCCGCCGCCGGCTCCATCGGCTGCTGGTAGCTGCGCTTCGACGTGATCGCCTCGTACGCGTCGGCCGCGGCGAGGATGCGCCCGCCGATCGAGATCTCCTCGCCGGCGAGGCCGCGCGGATAGCCCTTGCCGTCGAAGTGCTCGTGGTGGTCGGCGACGAAGCGCAGCGTCTGGTTCAGGTGCCGCAGCGGCGCCAGGATGTCGAGCCCGATGCGCACGTGCTCCTGTACGTGCGCGTACTCCTCGGGCGTCAGGCGCCCCGGCTTGTGCAGCACGCTCTCGCGGATGCCGATCATGCCGACGTCGTGCAGTCGTCCCGCGAGCCGCACCGCCTCGGTCGTGTCCTCGTCGAGCCCCAGCTCCACCGCGACCGACGACGCGAGGTCCGCCGTGCGCTGCGACGCGCCGCGCAGGAACGGGTCCTTCGCCTCCATCGCCGTCACGAGCGCCTCGGCCACCTCCACGCTCACCGCGTGCAGCGTGGAGCGGTCGCGCGCCAGCTGGTCGGTGGCCGCGGCCACCTCGTCGCGGATCGCGCGCTCCACGTGGCGCTGCTTCACGAGCAGCGCGCGGCGGTGCAGCGCCTGCTCCACCGCCTGCAGCAGGACCGCCAGCTCGACGGGCTTGAGCAGGTAGTCCACCGCGCCCGCGACGAACGCCGCGCGCGCGGTCGACGCGTCGTTCACGGCGCTCAGCATGACGATCGCGAGGTCCGGATCGAGCGCGTGCGCCTGCGCGACGACGTCCACGCCGCTGACGCCCGGCATGCGCACGTCGCACAGCATGAGCGCGAAGCGGCCCGGCGTGATCGCGGCCAGCGCGGCCGCGCCCGAGGGCACGGCCTCGACCTCGTAGGCGCGCGCGCGCAGGAAGCGGCCGAGGGCGAGGCGGATCGTCTCCTCGTCGTCCACGACCAGGATGCGGACCGCGCCACGCGCGTCGTCGGGGGCGCGCGGCGGTGCGACGGGAAGGGAGTCGATCATCACGAGCGGACGGCGGGAGTGGAGGCCAGCGCCTCCACGGAACGGTCGAACAGGGAAGGACCGGCGGGCGCGGGCGGCACGGCGGGCAGCGCGACCGCGAACGTGGTGCCCGCGCCGGGCGCGCTGCGCACGGTGATCTCGCCGCCGTGCGCCTGCACGATGCCGTAGCTGACGCTCAGCCCCAGCCCGGTGCCCTCGCCCGGCGGCTTCGTAGTGTAGAAGGGCTCGAAGATGCGCGCGAGCGCGTCGGGCGCGATGCCCGGGCCGCAGTCGCTCACCTCGATCACGACGCCCTCGCCCGGGAGCGCGTCCGCGGCGCAGGCGGGACGCACCCGCACCGTGACGTGCGGCGACGCCACCTCGCGCAGCGCATACTCGGCGTTCAGCAGCAGGTTGAGGAACACCTGCTGCAGCTTCGCCTCGTCGCCGCGCACCGGCGGCAGCTCGGGCGCGACGTCGAGCGTCACCGCGACGCCGCCCGCGCGCAGCGCGTAGCCGCGCATGCGGACCACGTGCTCCAGCAGCGCGTCCAGCCGCAGCGGCAGGTGCTCGGGTTCCGTCTTGCGCGAGAACGCCAGCAGATCGCGCACGACGCCCACCGCGCGGTCGGCCTCGCGCTTGATGAGCCGCGCGCTCTCGCGCTGGTCGGGGGTCAGCCCCTCCTCCAGCAGCAGCTCGGCGAACGCCGAGATCCCGGTGAGCGGGTTGTTGATCTCGTGCGCGACGCCGGCCACCAGCTCGCCGAGCGCGGCCAGCTTCTCGGCCTGCCGCAGCTGCTCGGCCCAGCGGCGCTCCTCCTCGTGCTGCCGCTGGGCGCGCTCGTCGAGCAGCAGCACGTCGACGGCGAGCGCCGCGGAGGGCGCGAGGAAGCGCAGCGTGTCGAGCGCCGCGGCGGGGAGCGTGGCATCGGTCGGCGAGACCGCGCACACGTCGCCGATCACGCGCCCGTGCGCGACCAGCGGCACCAGCACCGCCGAGAGATCGGCCGCGCCGCTCGCGGCCCACGCGGGCCGCACCTCGGCGAGCCGGCGCGGGGCGGCGTCGTGGCTCGCCGGCGTCGCGTCGCGCGCCACGCACGTGTCGGGCAGCTCGCCGCCGCGCAACGTGGCCAGCGCGCCGGTCGCGCCCAGGCAGCGCAGCACGCCGCGCTCCGGATCGGCGACCGAGACCGCCAGCCCCTCGCACGACACGAGCGGCGCGAGCGCGGCCAGGATCGCCGCGGCGCCGTCGCTGGCGTCGGCCGCGAACAGCGCGGCGCGCGCGACCGCCGCCGCGCCCTCGGCGCGCGCGTGCGAGCGGCGCAGCGCGTCGAGCAGCGACACGTTGCGCACCGCGACCGCGATCTGCGCCGCCAGGTCCAGCAGCAGCGCGCGCTCGTCGGTGTCGAACGGGCGCGTCTCGGGGAAGTGCAGCACCAGCAGGCCGCGCACCTCGCCGTCCACCGTCAGCGGCAGGAAGGCGGCGCTGCGCACGCCCTCGGCGAGCGCCGCGCCGGCGTATGCCGCGTCCTCCTCGCGCAGCCCGGTCGCCGCGAGGTTCGACGCGAACGCGGGCGCGCCCGCGAGCACCGCGCGCCCGCCGAGCGTCTCCCAGAACTTCGGATCGGCGTAGCTCGGCAGCGCGCGGCCGGTGCCGCCCGCGTACAGGTGCTCGATCTGCCGCGTGCCGCGGTCGGCGAGCAGGATGCGGAAGCCGCACACCGCGAGCGCGTCGCCCACGAGCTGCGCGAGCGCGGGGAAGAACGAGTGCGGCGTGACGTGCTGCGCCAGCGCGCGCCCGGCGTCCGCCAGCAGCCGCGCGTGCCGCGCCGCGCGCTCGGCGCCGCGCACGAGGTGCGCGTTGCGCAGCGCGAGCGCGCCCAGGTCGGCGAGCCGCTGCGCGAGCGCCCCGTCGCCGTCGCCGAAGGCGCCGCGCGCGGCGTTCACCGCGCACAGCACCGCGGAGACCTCGCCCTCGATCACCAGCGGCGCCACGAGCACCTGCCGCATCCCGAACGCCGCGCCGTAGCGCGGGTCGACGCGAGCGTCGCGCGTGGCCGCGTTGACGATGATCAGCCGGCGCTCGGTGACCGCCTCGGCGAACAGCGACGGCGGCGCCATCAGCTCGGTGATGTGGCCGCGCAGCGGCGCGAGCGTCCCCGCCGCGGCACCCACCACCCCCTGGCCGCCGTCGAGCAGGACGACGCACGCCCCCTCGGCGGCGAGCAGCGTGCGCGCGCCCGCGGCCAGCTGCTCGAGCGCGGCGGTGGCGTCGCCGCCCGCCTGCGCCAGCTCGCGCGCGACCGCGGCCAGCGTCTCGGCCTCGGGGCGCGGCACGACGACACTCACCGGCACGGTGGCCGGCCCGGCCGCCAGCGAGCGCACGACGACGATCGTCGCCATCGCGCCGCGGTGGGCGCTGCCCGGGCCCTCGTGCAGCGGCAGGGGCGCGGGGAGCCGCACGACGTGCCATGCCGTGCCGGGGCGTCCCTGCGCGTCGTGCACGGTGAAGCGGCGGTTCGCGCCCGACCCGGGGGGCAGCGGCGCGCCGAGCGCCTCCTGGAGCGCCAGGCCGGCGCTGCCCATGCGCGCGTCGTGCAGCGCGGACTGCAGCGGCCGCCCCACGAGCGCCTCCGCCGGCCGGTCGAGCAGCTGCTCCGCGGCCGGGTTCGCCAGCACGATCCGACCGTCGCCACCGAGCCCGAACACCGCGTCGTCGAGTGCGCTGCCCAGCACGGCGAGCGCCGCCGCGGCCGCCGAGGGCAGGGCGCGACGGGAGTCGGGGAAGGCGGGCTGCAGGAGGGCGGACACGCGGCTGTGGAAGAGGGACGTCTGCTGACGCCCGGGCGCTGGCGGGGGTCACTCCGACACGAAGCTGCGGACTGCGGGCTGCGGATCTGAACAGCAGCGCAGTTCAGAATCCGCAGCCCGCAGTCCGCAGCATCCGGTGCGGAGACGCTTCAGTCCCCGACGAACGCTACATCGACCGCGTGCGGGATGATCCCCGCCTCGTGCCCGCGGCGCAGGAAGAGGCGGACCGCCTCGCGGCCGCGCGCGCCGTAGTCGAGCGTCCAGTCGTTCACGTACATGCCCACGAACGTGTCCGCCTTGGCCGCGTCGAGGCCGCGCGCGTATTGCATCGCGTGGTCGAGCGCCGCCTGTCGGTGCGACAGGCTGTACGCGATGCTGGCGTGCAGGTGGCGCGAGATCATCCCGGTCAGCTCGCCGCCGAGGTCCTTCCGGACGACGTTGCCCCCCAGCGGGAGCGGGAGCCCCGTCTCCTCGAACCACCAGACGCCCATGTCGGCGACCAGGTGCAGCCCGCGGTCGGCGAACGTCAGCTGCCCCTCGTGGATCAGCAGGCCGAGGTCGACCTCGCCCGCCTCGACGACGTCCTCGATCCGGTCGAAGGGCGTCCAGACCGGCTCGAAGTCGGGCTCGTACAGGCGCAGCGCGAGGTACGCGCTCGTGAGCGGGCCGGGCACCGCGACGCGCTTCCCCTTCACGTCCGCGCGCGTCATCGGCGTGCGGGCCACGAGGCGCGGCCCGTACCGGTCGCCCATCGACGCGCCGCTCGGGAGCAGCGCGTAGCGGTCGGCCAGGTAGGCGAAGGCGTGGATCGAGACCGCGGTGACCTCCAGCTCGCCGCGCCGCGCGCGCTGGTTCAGCGACTCGATGTCCTGCAGCTCGTGGACGTAGCGGAGCCCCTCGGTGTCGATCTTCCCCTCGGCGAGCGCGTAGAACATGAACGCGTCGTCCGAGTCCGGGCTGTGCGACACGTGGATCGTGCGGGGCGTGACGGCGGTGGTCATGGCGGGGCTGGGGGCGCTGGCGGTGCTCACGGCGTGGCGGCCTGGCGGAGCGCGGTGTCGATGTCCGCGGAGTGGCGCTGGTACTCCTCGAGGTTCTTCGCGCGCTCGGCGGGCGCGGCGGCGGCCAGCCGCTTGTTGAACGACGCGACGGCGGCGGCGTCTCCGCGCATCAGCGCGGCCTTGCTGGCGAGCACGAGCCCCAGCAGGTGGTTCGGCTGCGCCTTGAGGATCGTGTCCGCCTGCGCGCGCGCGATCTCCTCGCGGCCGGCGACCTCGGCGACGCGGCCCATGTCGTAGCGCAGGTCGGCGTCGAGCGACGGCATCTGCGCGTAGTTCTGGAGCGCCATGTCGGCGAAGAAGCTGACGCTGTCCGGCTTCCCCTCGCCGCTCAGCCGCATGATGCGGTCGAACAGGCGGTCGGCGATGTCGCGCGGCGACATCTGGGAGAGGTCGGGCGCGCGGCCTCCCGAAGCGCCGCCGGCCCCGCCGGCGAACGGACCGGCCGCGGGAGCGCCGCCGGGCGCGCCGCCGGGCGCCGCCCCGGCGGGCACCTCGCCGAGCGCGGCCTGCGGGAGCGCGTTGAGCGGGGCGTCGAGCGAGCCGCCGCGCGCCGCGCCGAAGTTGCGCCCGGCGGCCATCGCGGCGACGGCCAGCAGCGCGACGAAGGCCACGCCCCAGGGGAGGACGCTGGCGGCGCCGGCGGCGGCCCGCGGGGCGGCCGTGGCGGCCGGCGGGGCGCTGCCCGCGGCCAGCCCGCAGCGGTGACAGAACTTGGCGCCCGGGGTGAGCGGCGCGGCGCAGCCGGCGCACGCGGTCGCGTCGAGCGGGGCGCCACACGTGGAGCAGAACCGGCCCGTGCCCGCGGTGCCGCACGCCGGGCAGGAGACGGGAGTGAGTGCGGAGGAAGCCATCCCGCAAGTTAACTAGCTGGGGCCGCGAGTCCGGATGCGGCGGGCCGCCGCGCCGTCGGTCGGTGCGGGGCGGGCGGACGAGACGGCGGGGGCGGCGCCGTGCGCCGCCCCCGCCGTCCCGACGCTCGTCGCCGGACGCGCCGGCGCCGGTGCTCAGCTCGGCCGCGAGATCGCCTCGACCGTCTTCTCGGCGCGCTTGTCGTCCGCCTCGCGCACGACGTCCGCCTGCGCGACGATGCCGACCACCGCGCCCATCTCGTCGACGATCGGGATGCGGCGGACCTGCTCGCGCGCCATCAGGTCCATCACGTCCTTCATGTCGTCGTCCGGCTTGGCCGTGCGCACGCCGCTCGACATCGCGTCGCGCACCTGCGCCGAGCTCTTCCCCTCGGCCACGACGCGCAGGGCGAGGTCGCGGTCGGTGACGACGCCGACCAGGCGCCGCGACTGCTCCGACTCGACCACCGGCAGCACGCCCGTGTCCTCGCTCTGCATGAGGCGCGCGGCCTCCTGGGCGGTGGTCTCCGGCGTGACGACGCGCGGGTTCTGCGTCATGATGTCCTTGGCTTTCATTCCTCGACCTCGCTGATGGATGGGAGCCGTTCGCGTACGCCCTCACCGGGCGCGTGCAGCCCATGGAAGGGGGCAATGGACGTGCCCCGGTGCACACGGCCGAGGCGGCGACGAGGTGCGGGACGGGGGAGCCGGCCGCCGTGGCGACATGCTCCCCCATCGCGTGCTCCTCCTCCGCCCCTCCACCCGGTTCGGCCGTTCACGTCGACATCGACGGGGCCGGCCGCGGCCCGTGGGGGCGCGGCGGCAGCAGGGATGGTGCCGCGACTCGCGTCCGATGCGGGGTGTTCGTTCGCCAGCGTACGGAGCGTCACGCCGGCGCGCCCATTCCGCGCCGGGCTCGCCCCGGTCTAGCTTCCGCGCATGCCCGCCTCCCCTTCCGACCTCGCCGGCGCGACGCCTAAGGACGTCCTCGCGCTCGCGCGCGCCGAGCACGTGCGCTTCCTCCGGCTGCAGTTCACCGACATCCTCGGCGTCAACAAGAACGTCGAGATCCCGGCGTCGCAGTTCGCCAAGGCGCTGGCCGGCGACATCATGTTCGACGGCAGCGCGATCGAGGGGTTCGTGCGCACCGAGGAGAGCGACATGCTCCTTCGCCCCGACCTCGCGACCTTCCGCCTGCTGCCGTGGGGCGATCCCGAGGCGCGCGTGGCGCGCGTCATCTGCGACATCACGATGCCCGACGGGACGCCCTTCGCCGGCGATCCGCGCGCGGTGCTCAAGCGGCAGATCGCGCGCGCGACCGAGCAGGGCTTCACGATGCAGGCCGGCATGGAGGCCGAGTTCTTCCTCTTCCGCCCGGCGCCCGACGGACGGCCGACGACGCAGACGCACGACGTCGGCGGCTACTTCGACCTCGCGCCCGTCGATCTCGGCGAGGACGCGCGCCGCGCGATGGTCGACCTGCTGCAGCGCATGGGCTTCGAGATCGAGGCCGCGCACCACGAGGTCGCGCACGGCCAGCACGAGATCGACTTCCGCTACGCGGATGCGCTGACGACCGCCGACAACCTCGCGACCTTCCGTTGGGTGGTGAAGCACGTCGCGCGGCAGTTCGGGCTCGTCGCGTCGTTCATGCCCAAGCCCATCTTCGGGCAGAACGGCAGCGGGATGCACACGCACCAGTCGCTGTTCAAGGACGGGCAGAACGCCTTCTTCGACGCGAAGGCGGAGTGGCAGCTCTCGCGCACCGCGCTGCACTACATCGGCGGGCTGCTGAAGCACGCGCGCGGCATGTGCGCCGTGACCAACCCGCTCGTCAACTCGTACAAGCGGCTCGTGCCCGGCTACGAGGCGCCGGTGAACGTCGCGTGGAGCATGCGCAACCGCTCGCCGATGATCCGCGTGCCCGACCGCCGCGGCGCCGGCACGCGCATCGAGCTGCGCCTGCCCGACCCGGCCGCGAACCCGTACCTCGCGCTCGCCGTGATGCTCGCCGGCGGGCTGGAGGGGATCGCGACGCAGGCCGACTGGCGCGAGCCCGTCAACCAGAACATCTGGGAGATGAGCTACCGCGAGCGCCGCCGCCTGCGCATCGACGACCTGCCGCAGGACCTCAACGAGGCGTGCGACGAGCTGGAGAAGGACGACGTCGTGCAGGCCGCGCTCGGCGAGCACGTCGCGGCGCACTACGTCGCGGCCAAGCGGCAGGAGTGGCGCGACTACGTCACGCAGGTCAGCCAGTGGGAGCTGGACGCGTACCTGGCGAAGTACTGAAGGGGGGAGCCATCAGCGATCGGCGATCGGCGATCGGCGCGTGTCTCGCGGCGCGATCGCCCACGCGCCACACGGTCCCCGCTGATCGCCGACCGCTGGACGCTCATCGCTGCTTCGGCAGCCCCGGCGTGATCCGCTGCGCGTTCCCGTAGTACAGCTTCCGCAGCACCGCGTCCGGCAGGTCGATGCCGTACAGCTTCCAGAAGGCGTGGTACGGGCGGTAGTAGTCGAAGTAGTCGTCGCGCGTCTCGAACACGCGCCAGTAGTACGGATACTCCTCCGGCTGGAACGAGTCCTTGCCGAACAGGAGGCGATCCTGGAAGCGCACGAAGAAGTCGTGCGCCGCGCGCGGCTGCCGCGCGATGTCGTAGAGCACCGCGCCGACCTCGGTGTGCACGTTGGGCAGCTCGGTCATGAGCTTCGCGAGCCGCGGCAGGTCGTTCGCGTGCCAGCCCATGTGCGCGATCACGAACGTCGTCTTCGGGTTGCGGCGCAGCATCGCATCGCGCTCGGCCATGAGCGCCTCGAAGCTCGGATACCGCTCGGCGGGATAGCGCCGGCCCGGGAAGAGCGCCAGCTCGAGCCACCGCTCGTTCGTGTAGTCGATCGGCCGCCAGAACTCCTGCGGGTCGGCCGTGTGCAGGAACACGGGGAGCTTGAGCCGGGCGCACGCCTGCCAGATCGGGTCGAGCGCCGGGTCGTCGATGCGCAGCCGCGTGCCGTCGGCCTTGGTGATCGACAGGCCGAGCGACTTGGAGATCTCGCCCACGCCCACCGCGCCCGCCGCGACGTCGGCCTCGAGCTGCGCGACGGCCTTCTCCGCCCACCCCGGCCCGACGCCGCGGAAGTCGATGCCCGCGAGCACGCGCACGCGGTCGCGCGCCGCGGGTGACGCCCGGATCGCGGCGACCGCGCGGCGCAGCGCCTCGCCGCTCACGTTGTTCGCCGCCACCATGACGCCGATGTTGAGCGAGTCCATCTGCGCCACCAGTCGCGCGAGCCCCTCCGGGGTGTCGAGCGCGCCGCCGGTGGGGTGGCCGTGGAAGTCCACCGCCGGATACTTGGCGCGCGGCACCGCGTGCTCCGCCGTCACCAGCGTCGAGCGCGGGCGGTAGTCGAGGATGCTCGGCGCCGGGAGCTCGGGCGCCTGGCAGCGGCGCGGGCGGACCTCGGTCGTCCCGGGCGGGCACGACGCCCCGGGCGCGATCGTGGTGGCGGCGCCGCCGCCCGGCTGCGCGGCGAGCGAGGCGAGGGGAGCGGCGGGGGCGGCCAGCGCGAGGGCGAGCCGCGGCAGGAGCGAAGAGAGGCGCATGGAGTGGGCGAGGGTCGTGGCCCCACAATCTGAGCGCGGGGCGGGCTCGGCGCTCGGGACGGCGCGCTTCCCCACGTGCGCCGGACGCGCGGATGCGTGGCGGAGGCGCCCTGGCGTGCACTGGGGGCACGGGGTAACCTCGCGCGTCGCGTGCACGACGTCCGCGCACGCCGCGCGCACGCTCTCCCCTCTCGGAATCCGCCGTGTCCCGTCCCTCCCTTCCGCCGCTCGTCGCGGCCGCGTGCGTCGGCGTGATCGCCGCGACGGCGTTCTCCTCGGGTCCGCTCGCCGCGCAGCGCCCGGCGGCGCGCCCCGCCGCGGCGGCCGGCGACCTCGCCGCCGTCGCGTCCGGCCCGCTGCCCGACTCCGCGCTCGTGAGCGGGCTCCGGTGGCGCAACATCGGCCCGTTTCGCGGCGGTCGCGCGACCGCCGCCGCGGGGCATCCCGCGCATCCGCTCACCTTCTACATGGGCGCCACCGGCGGCGGCGTGTGGAAGACCGAGGACGCCGGCGGCGCGTGGCGCAACATCACGGACGGGCACTTCGCGATGGGCTCCGTCGGCAGCATCGCCATCGCGCCCTCCGATCCCAACGTGCTGTACGTCGGCATGGGCGAGGCGCCGGTGCGCGGCATGTCGTCGTCGTACGGCGACGGCGTGTACAAGTCCACCGATGCGGGGCGCAGCTGGACGCACGTCGGCCTCGAGCGGACGCGCACCATCAGCCAGGTCATCGTGCATCCGCGCGACGAGAACGTCGTGTGGGTCGCGGCGCAGGGCAGCCGCTGGGGCGGCACGCCGGACCGCGGCATCTACAAGAGCACCGACGGCGGCCGCACGTGGCGCCACGTGCTCGCGGGCGCGAACGCGACGTCGGGCGCGACCGACCTCTCGATCGACGCGAGCAACCCGCGCATCCTGTTCGCCGCGTTCTGGGACCATCAGCGGCAGCCGTGGTACGTGCGCAGCGGCGGCCCGGGGAGCGGGCTGTGGCGCTCGGCCGACGGCGGCGAGACGTGGACGCGACTCGCCGGAAACGGGCTGCCGAGCGAGATGGGGAAGACGGCCGTCGCGGTGTCGCCCGCGAACGCGGATCGCATCTGGGCGCTGATCGAGGGCACGGCCGACAGCGGCGGGCTGTATCGCTCGGACGACGCGGGGAAGAGCTGGCGGCTGCTCAACGCCGACCGCCTGCTGCGCGCACGCGCCTGGTACTACATCCACCTCTTCGCCGACCCGAAGAGCGTAGAGACGGTGTACGTCCTCAACGCGCCCTTCCTCAAGAGCGCCGACGGCGGGCGCACCTTCGCGACGCTGCCGACGCCGCACGGCGACAACCACCACCTCTGGATCAACCCGGAGAACCCGGAGGTGATGATCAACGCCAACGACGGCGGCGCGAACGTCTCGCTCAACGGCGGGCGCTCGTGGAGCACGCAGGACAACCAGCCGACCGCGCAGTTCTACCGCGCCACGCTCGACGAGCGCTTCCCGTTCTGGATCTACGGCGGGCAGCAGGACAACACGTCGCTCGCGGTGGCCAGCCGCACCGGCGACGCGGGCATCGAGCAGAACGACTGGCTGATCACCGGCGGCTGCGAGAGCGCGTTCCCCGGCGTCGACGCGAAGAACCCGAAGATCGTCTACGGCGGCTGCTACCAGGGGCTGATCGACGCCTTCGACCTCGAGACGCGCAGCGAGCGGCCCGTGATGGCGTACGCTACGCTCGGCCTCTCGGTGCCGGCGGCGGAGAAGAAGTACCGCTTCAACTGGAGCGCGCCGATCGTCGTCAGCCGCCACGATCCGCGCACGCTGTACCACGCCGGCAACGTGCTGCTCAAGTCGACCGACGGCGGCAACTCGTGGGCGCCGATCTCGCCGGACCTGACGCGCAACGACAAGAAGCGGCAGGGCGACGGCGGCGGCCCGTACACGAACGAGGGCGCCGGCGGCGAGGTGTACGGCACGATCTTCTACGTCGCCGAGTCGACGCAGGAGCCCAACGTGCTCTGGGTGACGACCGACGACGGGCTCGTGCAGGTGACGCGCGACGGCGGCGCGACCTGGCAGAACGTCACGCCCACGGGGCTGCCCGAGGGGCTCGCGAACGCGATCGACGTGTCGGCGCACGCGCGCGGCACCGCGTACCTCGCGTTCACGCGCTACAAGTTCGACGACAACCGCCCGTACGTGCTGCGCACGACCGACTACGGCCGCACGTGGACGCGCATCGACGCGGGGCTGCCGGAGCTGCCCGTGCGCGTGGTGCGCGAGGATCCCGCGCGCGCCGGGCTGCTCTACGTCGGCAACGAGTCGGGCGTGTGGATGTCGCACGACGACGGCCGCCGCTGGACGCCGCTGCAGCGCAACCTGCCGCGCGTGCCGGTGACCGACCTGCGCGTCAGCGCGCTCGGCGACCTGGTGGCCGCGACCGAGGGGCGCGCGTACTGGATCCTCGACGACCTCTCGCCGCTGCGGCAGCGCGCCGAGGCGCTGCGCGAGAACGTGCCGCGCGGCGTCGCGCGCCCGGTGCTGTTCGCGCCGCGGCCCGCCATCCGATTCGCCGTCGACGGGGGCGCGCCGGTGCCGCCCGGCGTCGCGCGCGGGCAGAACGCGCCCGGTGGCGCGACGATCGACTTCGTGCTGCCGACGAAGCCCGACAGCGCGCGCTCGGTGCGGCTGGAGATCGTCGGCGAGGGCGGCACCGTGCTGCGCCGCTTCCCCGCGCCGCGCGACCGCGTGGCGGCGGGCGGGCCGGGCGGCGGGCCGCCGGCGTTCGCGGCGGTGGCGGGGCACAACCGCGTCGTCTGGAACCTGCGCACCGAGGGGCACCGCGTGATCCCGGGGCTCGTGTACGACGGCCCCACGAACGGCTGGGTGGTGCCGCCGGGCAGCTACGCCGTGCGCCTGCTGGTCGGCGTCGACACGCTCGTCCGCCCGCTTGAGGTGCGCGACGATCCGCGCGACGCCGACGCCGCCACGCTCGCCGAGCGCACCGCCGGCCACGCGCGCCGCGCCGAGACGAACCGCGCGATCGCCGCGCGCATCGACGAGATCACCAGCGCCGTGCTGCAGCTGCGCGACGTGCGCGACCAGGCGACCCGGCTGGCGGAGCGCGCGAAGGCGGAGGGCACGACGAACGAGGCCGGCCGCGCCGCGCTGACCGCGCTCGGCACGCGCGCGGCCGACGTCGCGCGCCGCACGAGCGAGCTGGAGGCGACGCTCGTCCAGCTCAAGCGCCGCACGCAGCAGGACGTCGTCAACTTCCCGCCGGCGCTGCTGGACCACTACCTGTTCGTCGCGCGCGCGGCGGACGTCACCGACCCGCCGATGACGCGAGGCATCGTGGACCGCGCGGCCGACCTCGACGTCGAGTGGCGCACGCGCCGCGAGGCGATCGACGCGCTGCTCGCGCGCGACGTCGCGGAGCTGAACCGGCTGGCGCGCGAGAGCGGCGTCCCGGCGGTGGTGACGACCGCCCCGCGCGCGACGACCGTGATGTAGCGCGCGAGGCCGCGCCACGACGCGTGCGGTCGCGGGTCGTGGCGCGAACCTTGTGTACTCGATCGGCGCACGCGCCGGCGCGGGCACCGCGGACTCGCCCCATCGCGTCACTCAAGCATCGGCATGACGACGAGCTGACGAGCGGGGCCACGGCCGCGCGCCGTGCAGGCGGCGGTCGCGCCTCCCCGCGATGCGATCGCGAGGCGAGGACGATGGAGAGCAGCGACGGGAGAGCGGCGCGCACGCGCGCCGCGCGGCGGGCATGGTCGCGCGCGGCGCTCGGCGGCTGCGCGCTCGCGTCCATCGCGGCGCTCGCCGGATGCGGTGGCGGGCTGCCGCCGATCCGCGCCAACCTCCTCCCGCCCGTCGTCGCGGTCGGCGACGACTCGGTCACGCTCGGCGATCGCCGCTTCCACCGCGTCGTCGCGCCGACGCACGAGCTCTACGTGCAGTCGGCCGCGCAGCTCCCCGCGCTGCAGGGGCATCTGGTCGCCGCGTCGCACGAGTTCGCGCGCCACTTCGGCCGCGCGCCGCGCGTCGCCGTGCTGCTGTTCGACGCGCCGGCCGATCCGCGCCGCGACTTCGACTTCACGCCGTTCGTCGAGCGGCGCATGCAGGTGCTCGCCTTCGTGCGCGGGCGCGACGCCCAGAAGGACGGCGCGCTCGGCGTCGACGAGCGGCTGCTGGCCGCCCGGCTCGCGGAGCTCTTCCTCGCCGCGTACGCCGACTCGGTGGCGCGCACGCACGCGCTCGCGCGCGGCGGCGACGAGCCGACGACGCGCGCGCTCGACCGGCTGCCGCACTGGTTCACCGAGGCCGTGGTGTCGCGCGTCGCGCGCCCCGACGCGGTCGAGCCGGGCGTCACCTTCGTGCGGCAGAACCGCCCGCGCCTGATGCCGCTGCGCCGCCTGTTCGCGGTGGCGCGCGTCGGGATGCCCTTCTGGAGCGAGCTCGCGCACCGCGAGGGCGTCGTGCGCACCCTCCACGAGCCCACGACGCAGACGCCGCCCGCGCTGCTCGCCGCCGAGTCGACGGCGTTCGGCGAGTTCCTCGTGTCGCGCTACGGGCCCACGTACCTGCAGGCGCTCGCCGACGAGCTGCTCGCCGGCCGCAGCACCGAGGACGCCGTCGCCGCGCTCCCAGGCGGTGACGAGGCCGCGCGTGAGCTGGAGGAGTCGTGGCGCGCGTGGCTGGAGGGGAACTGAGGGGCTGCGGAGTCCGAGGATCTGGGGGGCTGCGGAACTGCGGAGCTGCGGAACCGACGTCGGAACGTCCCGAGCGGCTTCTCCGCAGCCCCGCAGCCCCGCAGCTCGGCGACATCCGCAGTCCGCAGCGCCGCTACCGCACCGCCAGCGTCAGCGTCGCGAAGTCGCTCTCCCAGTCCACCTGCGGCGTGGCGACGTGGCGGAAGTGGACGGCGCGCAGCAGCCAGCGGCCCGCGCGCGGCAGCGGGATCGTGAGGCGCCCCTCCGCGTCGGTGCGGCGGGCGGGGTGCGCGTGGCCGTCGGGGCCCACCGCGCCGACGGCGGTGTGCGCCAGCGGGCGGCCGCGCGCGAGCAGCCGCACCACGACCGAGTCGCCGGCGTGCAGCGCCGTCGGGTCGCGCAGCGCGACCAGCTCGAGCGGCATGCCCGTGGGCGCGCTCCACGAGGCGTCCTGCGAGGGGCGCAGGCGCAGCGGGCTGCTCACCAGGACGTGCGTGGTCGCGTGCCGCGCGGCGCGCTCGCGCCAGTGGCGCACGCCGTCGACCGGGAGCTGGCGCAGGTAGGCGACGCGCACGCTGTCCGGCGCGCCGATCGCGTCCAGGTAGCGCAGCACGCCCGCCGAGTCGAGCGTGAGGGGGCGCGGCGCGAGCGAGACCCAGGCGGTGGCCACGCCGGCGCGGCGCAGCGGGGCGCGGAAGCGCAGCGCGCGCGCCCCCGCCGCGGGCGCGGGGAGCGCCTCGGTGCGGCCGCCCATGCGCACGCGCGCGGTGCGCACGTGGGCGGCGGAGACGGGCGCCGCGTTCGCGGGGAAGGCCGCGCCGCTCGTGAGGTCGAACGCCGCGTCCACGCCCGAGGGGACGGTGGCGCGCGCGGGGGCGAGCCAGGCGTCGTGCGCGCCCGCGGTCGGGTCGCCGGCCGTCAGGGTCACGCCCGCGACGAGGGCGGCGGATAGCGCGAGGGGGCGCAGGGCGGGCATGCAGCCAACATGTGCCGGGCGCGTGCCGCGCGGCAGCGGCCCGCCCGCCGCACACCGTCACGCAGCCGGCCGCGCGGGGCGAACGCGAAGCGGGGGGCGCCGTACTGGCGCCCCCCGCTTCGTCCACCGGTCGTGCGATCGGCGCCGGTTCGGCGCCGGCTCAGCGCCGGCCGCGCACCGCCCGATCGGCGAGCGCGCTGGCGCGCAGCGCCTCGCGGCGGATGCCGTCGACCGTCGCCGCGCGGGCCGACAGCGGCTGGCGGACCGCGAAGCCGACCGCGCGCGCGGTCGTCGTCAGGGTGCCGCTGCGGAGCGCCGCCGAGAACGTCGCGCCCTCCGTCGGCACCTGGCCGACCTGCGTGATGCCGGTGCCGCCCGAGGCGATCACCTGCCAGTCGGTGCGCGTGCCCGAGCGGAGCATCCACGCCGGGTCGAAGCCGGCGGCGCCCGTGAAGTCGGGGAAGGTCAGGTCCCACGTGCTGCCGCCCTGCAGGTAGCTCGCGAGCGCCACCATCGACAGCGCGCGCGAGGTCGTCCCCGCCTGCGTGAACGTCGCCGCGAAGGCGTCGCCGTACTGGCCCTGCCGCGCGAGCTGCACGCGCGGACGCGGGTACGGGCTGGTCGTCGACGTCACCGTCGGCACGTTGAGCGACGGCCCGAGCGTCACCGTGCGGTCGGAGACGGTGCGGAAGTACTGCGCGATGATGCGGCCCTGCGTCGCGTCGATCTCCTGCCCGCTGCGCGGGAAGGCGATCACGGTGGCGAGGTGCAGGTCGCCGGCGGCCAGGCTGGACGTCGGCAGGCCGTAGTACGTCTGCGGGCCGGTGCCGCCGCCGAGCACGGCGCCGAGACCGGTGAAGAACGGCGCGCTGGCGCCGTTGGCCGTCTGGAGCGAGACGAACGGCAGCGCCGCCTCGTTCGCGCCGAGGCCGCTCACCGTGATGCGCGCCGACGCCGGGGTCACGGCCTCGGTCGAGTTGAAGTCGATCACCGGGATGGTGCCGCCGTTCGCGATGTTCTGGTTGCGGCGGACGATGATGCGGTTCGGCGTGATGCTGAACGTCGCCAGGTCGAGCGAGCTGCGGACGGCCAGCAGGTCGCGCGGGCCGGGCTGCACCTCGTTGATGCGGAAGCTGCTCCCGGTCACCTCGGCCGACGCGTCGCCGAGCGTGATCGCGACCTGGTCGGTCTGGCCGACGCCCGCGACCGTGCCCGTCACCGACTTCCCGCCCGCCACGTTGCCGCAGAGGTTCGCGCCGAAGGTGGTGAGCTCCGCCGCCGAGCCGTACGTGACGTTCGTCGTGTACGACGCCGTGGCGCCGCTGCCGGCCTGCACCACGTAGGCGATGGCGCCGCGCGCGGCGGTGATGTTGACCTGCGCCTGGTTGTTCGCGTTGAGCGTCGCGCGCTGCCACGCGCCGCCCTCGTTCTGGAAGCCGACCCAGATCGGCGCCTCGGCGGCGCAGAAGTTCAGGCCGACGTTGCCGCCGCCCGTGCTGGCCGCCGTGACGTTGACCGTGAAGGTCGTCGTCTGGTTGGCGAGCCCGGTGGCGGCGCCGGTCAGCGTGATCGTCGCGTTGCCCGTCGTGGCGCCCGTGGCCGCGGCGACCGTCACCGTGGCCGTGTTGCCGGTCACCGGGTTCGGCGTGACCGTCACCGTGACGCCGCTCGGCGCGCCCGACTGCGTCACCTGGACGCCGCCCGCGAAGCCGCCGGTGCGCGTGACGTTCAGCGTCGTCGTGGCGCTCTGGCCCTGCTGCACCGTGACGTTGCCCGACGTGCCGAGCGTGTAGTTGCCGACCGAGACCGCCGGTGTGACCGTGACGTTGAACGTCGCCGTCTTGGTGCCGGTGACGCCCGCGCCCGTCGCGCTGACGGTGATCGGGTAGGTGCCAGGGGCGATCGCGCTCGTCGCCGTGACGGCGATGTTGGCCGTCCCCTCGGTCACCGCGGCGGCGGGCGCCGTGACGGTGAGCCCGGCCGGCGCGCCCGAGGTCGTGAGCGTGACGCCGCCGGTGAAGCCGCCCGTGCGCGCGATCGTGACGACGGCGTTCTGCGCCGTGCCGCCCTGCGCGACGCTGACGTTCGCGGCGCTGATCGTGAAGTCCTGCGCGGCCTGGGCGGCCGCGACGGTGACGTTGAGCGTCGTCGTCTGCGTGCCCGTGATCCCCGCGCCCGTCGCGTTGATCGTGATCGGGTAGGTGCCCGGGGCCGCCGCGCTCGTCGCCGAGACGGCCACGGTCGCCGTGTTGCCCGTCGTGGCCGCAGCCGGCGTCACGGTCAGCCCGGCCGGGATGGTGCCGCCGGTGGTCAGCGTGACGGCGCCGGCGAACCCGCCGGTGCGCGTGATGTTGATCGTGGCGTTCTGCGCCGCCGCCCCCTGCGTCACGGTCAGCGCCGCCGCGGGCGCGATGGTGAAGCCGCTGGCCGGCGCCGCCGTCACGACGAGGCTCACCTGCGTCGTGGCGTTCGCGACGCCCGTGCCCGACGCGGTCACGACGAGCGGGTAGGTGCCCGCCGCCGTCGCCGCCGTGGTCGCCAGCGTCAGCGTGCTGGTCGTCGAGCCGCTCGCCACGGAGGCCGGGTTGAACGTCGCCGTGACGCCGGCCGGCGCGCCGGTCACCGCCAGGTTGACCGCGCCCGTGTACCCGCCGTTGCGCGTGAGCGTGATCGCCGACGTGCCGCTCTGGCCCGCCGTCACGTTCACCGTCGCGGTCCCGGCCGACACCGCGATCGACGGCGTCGGCGTCACCACGCCGCCGTTGTCGTCGTCGCCGCCGCAGGCCGCGGCCGACAGGACGAGCCCCACACCGACACCCAACCGTCTCCACCGCACGAGCGGCGTACGCAAGTACGTCACGACTGCCTCCAAAGTCTGGATTTCCGGAACCACCAACATGGGTCAGGGGGGCGAACATATGACGACCGGATCATCGGCGCGAGGGGAAAACGACCCAGAGATGCCCCACTCGGCACGGCTACGCTCGGGCTCGCCAAGTCCATGCGCGGTCACGGAATGCGCGACGGGCGGGCTCCCCGGAGGGAGCCCGCCCGTCGACGATCCGGAGCTGGTCCGGAGCTGGTCCGGAGCTGGTCCGGGGCTCGGGGCGGGCGGCCCGTGAGGACCGCCCGCGCCCGGTCACCGGTCAGGGCGTGCCGATCCGCGACTGGATGGCGAGCGCCTCCTGCAGGTGCGCGACCACCGCCGGACGCACCTGGTCCTGCAGCATCGCGCGCAGCTCGGGGCTCTGCGCCCGCGGGATCGAGGCGTCCACCAGGGCCAGCGTGCGGCGGTGGGCGACGATCTGCTGCGAGATGTAGACGCGGTCGAAGACCGGGCCGGCCGGCGTCGCCGCCAGCGTCGCCATCTCCTGCTGCTGGATGCGCGGCAGCGTGCTGTCCGGCAGCACCGGCGTCACGCCGAGGCGGCGCGCCAGGTTCTGGCCCGCGCTGTCGAGCGCGGTGTGCATCGTGATCATCATCTGCGCGAAGGCGCGGACCTCCGCGTTCTGCGCGCGGCCGAGGGCCACCGTGCCCGCCATGATCTCGCCGAGGTTGGACTCGTGCATCAGGGCGAAGATGTTCGCGTCGTTCGCGGCGGCCGGGAGGATCTGCGTCGGGGTCGGGCCCGCCGTGACCTGCACGCTCACCGTCACCGGCGGCACGTTGCCGCGCACCGTGGCGCCCTGCACCGTGAACTGGTAGACGCCGGGCAGCGCCTCCGGGCTCGCCGACACGCGGACGCCGACCGTACCCTCGGCCGACCGCTCGCGGTCGAGCGTGACGATCAGGCCGCGCGAGACGTTCGCCACCTGCACGATGGCGTCGGGCGCAACGGTCGAGATGCGCACGAGGCTGACCGAGGTCGTCGTCGTGCCGCCCTGCACCACCGTGACCGGCGCCGTCGGGCCCGCGAACTGGAAGCCGAACGACGGGTTGTTGCGGACGACCGTGACGTTGAACGTCGACGTCGCCGTGCCGCCGCTGGCGGTCGTGGCGTTGAGCGTGACCGGGTACGTGCCGGCCGGAACGTCCGCCTCGGCCGTGACGATGACCGCCGCGTTCGCGCCCGTGCTCGTGGTGCTCGTGTTCGTCGTGACCGTGAGGCCCGACGGCAGATCGTTCGCGATGATCGCGATGTTCGCCGTGACGGTCGCCGCCTGCGAGAGCGGCACGTTGATGACGTTCGACGTGCCCGCGAGGACGATCGGCTGGTTCGTCGGCGCGCCGATGGTCAGGCCGCCGGCGACCGTCAGGTTGATCGTCGTCGTCTGCGCCGCGAGACCGGGGGTCACGCCGCGGACGGTGATCGGGTAGGTGCCGGCGGCGAGGTTGGCCGGCAGCGTGAGACGCAGCGTGGCCGTGCCGCCGGTGGCGCCCGTCGTGCCCGCCGTCGAGTCGAACGCGACCGTCACGCCCGTCGGGGCGCCGGTGGCGGTGAACGTCACGGGGCCCGTGAAGCCGCCCGTGCGCGCGATCGTGATCGGAACGGCGACGGTGGAGCCGGCCGTGCCGCTCGGCGCGGTGGTCGGGCCGGCGACCGTGAACGCGCCGACCGGCGCGACCGTGAGGGGGAGCGTGAGCGTCTGCGCCGTCACGCCGGTGCCCGTGCCGCGGAGCGTCACGTTGAACGTGCCGGGACCGGCGGTCGCGCCGGCGGCGATGTTCAGCGTCACGGTGTCACCCGCGGTCGCGCCCTGCGTGATCGTCACGCCGCGCGGCAGCCCCGCGGTGTCGGCGGTGAAGGTCACCGGGCCGGTGAAGCCGCCCGCGCGCCGCACGACGACGCGCACGGTGCCCGACTGGCCGACCGTGACCGTCGAGCCGGTCGTGGTGCCGGCGAAGCCGAAGGTGAAGCCCGGGGTCGGGTTCACGACGAGCACGTTCAGCAGCAGCGTCTGCGTGCTGACGCCGGTGCCCGAGGCGGTGACGCGCACCATCGTCGGCGTGGTGCTCGCGGTGGCCGACGTGTCGGCCGTGATCGTCACCACGCGCGCGGCCGTGTCGTTCGCGGCCACGGAGGCATTCGCAATCGTCGCGCGGACGCCGCGCGCCATCCCAGTCGTATCGACGGCGAGGGTGACCGCGCCGGTGAAGCCGGCCACGCGCGCGACGCGCACGTTGACCGTGGCCGAGCCGCCGCGTGCGACGCTCACCTGGTTCGTGTCGGCGCCGATGGCGATCCCGGGAACGACGGCCGTCGAGAGCCGCGGATCCCCGGGCGCGGTGATCCCCGCGCCACGATCGCTACAGGCAGCGGCCACGAGTACGGCCATCACGGCCGTGCCTCGCATCCAACGAGTGTGCGGACGCATCCTTGTCCTCCAATGGGAGTCGAACGTGCGACCGTAGGCGAGCCCGACGGACGCGTGTCCTGGGGCGGGCGCTACGGCACGATGAACAGCCGCTCGCGATCTGCGAGGGGGCGGGGCGCTCCGATGCAAACCAAGCGCCGCGAGCGCGCACGCCGCGCTCATCGCCCCGCTCTCACCGATCGTGAACACGCACGCAGCCACACGGCCTCGAGCGTGTGCAACACGGGCTCATGCATGCAGCCGCGCCCGTCGCGCCCGCACGCGAAACGGGGGAGTCGCCGAGTGGCGACTCCCCCGTTCTCCGGAACCCCGTGTGGCGTCCCGGCGCGCTCGTCGGGCGGTGGTCAGACCTGGAAGAGCATCTCGCGGTACTTCGGCAGCGGCCACTGGTCGTCCGGCACCAGCAGCTCGAGCGCGTCGCTCGCCGCGCGCACCGCCGCCATCGCGTCGGCGCCCTCGCTCGTCAGCAGACGGGCGCACACCGACGGATCGCCGTGCGTCTCCTCGGCGCGCGCGATCACGGCCAGCAGCGTCGTGCGCGCGGCGTCGAGCGCCACCAGCACCGTGCCCACGCGCTCGGCCGCGGCCAGCTGCGGTACCGTCGTGATCCCCGCCTGCTTGGCGTGCGCCGCGCCGCGCGCGAGCGCGTTCGCGTAGCCGTAGCCGGCCGGCAGCACGATCGTGTCGACCATCTGCGCGAGCGTGTGCATCTCGATCAGCATGTCCTTCACGTAGCGCTCGACGCGCACGTGATAGCGGCTCTCCAGCTCGACGTCGGTCAGGATGCCCGTGCGGCGGAAGAGCTCCTTCGCCTGCTCGGTCATCAGCTGCTCGAGCGCCTCGGGCGTGCGGCGCAGGTTGAGCAGCCCGCGCCCCTCGGCCTCCTGCACCCACTCGTTCGAGTAGCCGTTCCCCTCGAAGCGCACCGCGCTCGACGCCTGGAACGACGCCCGCACGACGTTGAGCACCGCGTCGTCGACGGCGGGCGTGCGCGTCAGCTCGTCGCGCAGCTTCTCCGTCAGGTCCTCGATCGCCTCGGCGGCCGCCGCGTTGAGCAGCATCACCGGGAAGGCGATGCTCTGCGACGAGCCCACCGCGCGGAACTCGAACTTGTTGCCCGTGAAGGCGAACGGCGACGTGCGGTTGCGGTCGGTGTTGTCCTTCTCGATCTCGGGCAGCTTGGCGACGCCGAGCTGGATGAGCTGCTGCTCGGCCTTCTGGCCGGCCGTCTTCCCCGAGACGATGTCCTCGATCATGCGGGTCAGCGTCTGCCCCATGAACGCGGAGATGATCGCCGGCGGCGCCTCGTTCGCGCCCAGGCGGTGCTCGTTGCCCGCGGTGCCGATGCCCGCGCGCAGGAGCCCGGCGTGCTTGTGCACGGCCTGCAGCGCCGCCGCGAGGAAGAGCAGGAAGCGCACGTTCTGGTGCGGCGTCTTGCCCGGCTTGAGCAGGTTGAAGCCGTCGATCTCCGGGTTGTCCGCCGCGATCGAGAGCGACCAGTTGCAGTGCTTGCCGCTGCCGTTGATGCCGGCGAACGGCTTCTCGTGCAGGACGGCCTGCAGGCCGTGGCGCAGCGCGACCTTCCGCAGCACCGCCATGACGAGCTGGTTGTGGTCCGTCGCCAGGTCGGCCTCGGTGAAGCGCGGCGCCATCTCGAACTGGCAGGGCGCGACCTCGTTGTGCCGCGTCACGATCGGCACGCCGAGCTTGTACAGCTCGTGCTCGACCTCGGCGATGCACGCCTGGATGCGCTCCGGGATGCCGCCGAAGTAGTGGTCCTCGAGCTGCTGCCCGCGCGGCGGCGCCGCGCCGACGAGCGTGCGCCCGGCCATCACGAGGTCGGGGCGCAGCGCGAACTGCGCGCGGTCGACGAGGAAGTACTCCTGCTCGGCGCCGAGCGTGGTGACGACGCGCTGGATGCCCGTGTCGCCCAGCAGCTCGAGGAGCGCGATCGCCTTGGCGGAGATGACGTCCGAGCTGCGGAGCAGCGGCGTCATCTCGTCGAGCGCCTCGCCGTTGTAGCCGATGAAGACCGACGGGATGCACAGCGTGCGCGTGCCGGGGCCCTCGACGATGAAGACGGGGCTGGCCGGGTTCCACGCCGTGTAGCCGCGGGCCTCCCACGTGGCGCGGAGGCCGCCCGACGGGAAGCTCGACGCGTCCGGCTCGCTCTGGATGAGCTGCGCGGCGCTGAAGCTCTCGATCGGCTGCCCCTCGTCGTCGAACGAGAGGAAGGCGTCGTGCTTCTCGGCCGTCAGCCCGGTCTGCGGCTGGAACCAGTGCGTGAAGTGGGTCACCCCGCGCGACATCGCCCAGTCCTTGATCGCCTCGGCGACGGCGGGCGCGATCTCGGAGTCGAGCTTCTTCCCGAGGCGGACGGTGGCCTGGAGCTTCTGGTAGACCTTCTTCGGCAGCTTGTCGCGCATCTGGCGCGCGCCGAAGGTGTTCACGCCGAAGTACTGCGAGGTGTGCGCCGGCGGATGGTGGTCGCCGTTCATGGCGGCGCGCACGGTCGGGCGGGCGGACGCGAGCTCGCGTAGCGCGATCTTGCGCGGCGTGACAGGGGTCGAGGCCATCGGGAGAGAGCTCCGGGAGCGGGTGGGCGGCGGGACGGCGTGCCCGGAGGACTCCGCGGGCGCCGTGCGGGTAACGTACCCGGTCCCGTGCAGAAAATGCAACACCGGCGACGCATTCCGCACAAAATCGCCGTCCTCGACGCCTTTTGGCCGGCTCGCCGTGCAAAATCTGCAGTTTGCGTCGTGCGCTCTGTCCCGAGCCCCGCTACTTGGGCGTCGCGCCGTCCTCGGGCTGGGGCGGGCCGGCCTCCAGGGCGAGCTGCACGCGCTCGACCTGGCGGGCGTTCTCCGAGAGGAGGACGGCGATCATGTTGCCCGAGTGGATGAGCGTGGCCGGGGCCGGCCAGGCGTGGCTGCCGCCCCGCGGCGCGACGCGGATGGGGTCGAGGGCCAGCGCCTCGCGGTCGGCCTGGGCGGCGTCCTCGTACAGGAAGACGCGCAGCTCGACCTTGGCCACCGACCAGCTGCTGCCGACCGGGGTGAAGAAGGGGACGCGGCCCGAGTCGGCGAGCTGGTGGGGCACCAGCCCCGCGTCCTGCAGCCGCTTCGTGATGCTGCACGCCCGCCAGCGCCCGTCCTTAGGGCATTCGAGCAGCTCGCGCGGGGACACGGCGGGCCCGACGGCGGCCGCGATGGCGGCGGAGTCGGCGCGGTCCTGCTCGGCGCGGCCGCAGCCCGCGGCGAGCGCGAGGGTGGCGACGAGCGAGGCGCAGGCGGCGCGGCGTGCGCGCCGGCGCCCTTCAGGCGCCGACGTCGAGCGCGGGGCCTGCGGGATCGCGCCGGTGGCTGCCGGGCGGCTCCGTGTAGGCGTCGGGCGAGCGGGCATGGACGGGCGAGTCGGAGAGGTCGTGCGCCGGGTCCGACGGGTGCGGCTCGGCGGCGCCGTCGCGGCGCGGCGCGGCGTCCGGCGCGGCAGGCGCCTGCGCGTCGCTTGACGGTGGCGCCGGGTCCGGGGAGGAGGGCTTCGGGCTCATCACGGGCCTCCGGGAAGGGGCGCGCGTTCCGCCGGCGCGCCGAAGAGTAACGAGGCCGGCGCGCCGAGCTCGGCGCGCCGGCGCGGTGCCGCCGCCGATCAGAAGCTGATGTAGATCCCGCCCTCGGCGAGGAAGTTCAGCTGCGTGTTCCCGTCCGAGAAGACGATCGGTGCCCGCAGGTCGCCCCGGAAGCCGATGCCGCTGAAAAACGGGATGCGGGTGCCGGCGGCCGGGATGATCGTGAAGTCGGTGTTGGTGGCCTCGACGTCGTTCAGGAGCTCCGCCTTGCTGCGCAGCACGCCGGCGCCGAGCGAGATGAACGGGTCGAGCCGGCCGGCGGCGATCGCCATCGGGAAGATCGGCACGTCGAGCTGCACGCCGAGGTTCTGCGTCGAGACGCGGTCCTGCTCGGCGGTGAAGGTCGCGTAGGCGCCGACGCTGGCGCGGCTGAAGAAGGTCCGGGCGACCGTGGCCGGCGTGCTGCGGTTGAACATGACGCGCGCGCCGTAGCCCCCGACGCTCGCCCGGTCGAGGCTCTCCCCGCGGTCGAGCCAGTAGTTGGCGAGGTAGCCCTCGACGGTGAAGCGGTAGGGCTGCACCCCGGTCGGGGTGTCCTGGGCGGCCGCGGCGGACGCGCTCAGCAGGGTGGCGGCGGTCGCGGCGGCGGCGAGACGAAGCGTGCGCATGGGTCGAGCTCCTGTCGGTCCGTGGGCGCCGGGCACCGCGGGTCGGCGACGGGCGCCGGGGACGCGCGGCGGTCCGATACCGGCGCCCATCCCCGTGTGGCCCTGAACGTTGCACCCCCCATGCCCGGTGCCCGCCACGGGCGAACCTGCGCCGTCGCGCGGGGTATGGAATGCACGAAAGCCGTTGCCTGGACTGGACTTGAGAGAAGGGAACCCGATGATGACTGCCTGGATGACGCCCCCCGTACTGCCCCCGATGTCGGGGGAGACCCGCGCCCCCGTGGCGCTCGTGTTCGACCTCGGCGCCGCCGGCGGCGTGGATCTCGACCGCCTGGAGCGTGCCCTCGAGCTCGCCGCCGAGCGGGTGGGACCCGGCCGCTACCGCGTGAAGGGCGGCGCGCAGGAGCACTGGGTCGACCTCTTCAGCGCCGCCCAGCCGCGCTGCGACTGCGGCGACCACCTGTGGCGCGAGGCCGTGTGCAAGCACATCCTCTCCGCCCTGCTGCGCGAGGGCGACCCGCGCGTGGTGGCGGGCGTCGGGCAGGTGATGGCGCGCCTGCGCGAGCGCCTGGCGGCGACGACGCCGGTGCGGGGCTCCTCGCGGGCGGCGTGAGTCCGACGAGCGGCGGGGCTGCGGGACTGCGGAAACGACCTCGGGACGTCCCGGACGGCCGTTCCGCAGCTCCGCAGCCCCGCCGCTCGTTCGATGCGTGGCATGCCGATAGAATCCGCGCCATGACCGACCGCCTCTACTACCACGACGCCACGCTGCTGGCGTTCACCGCCCGGGTCGCCGAGCTGGCCGACGCCGGGCGGCGCGTGTATCTGGACCGGACCGCGCTCTACCCGACGTCCGGCGGGCAGCCGCACGACCTGGGGACGCTGGGCGGCGTGCCCGTCGTCGACGTCGTGGACGAGGACGACCGGGTGGCGCACCTGCTGGCCACCCCGCTGCCGGCGGCGGTCGGCGACGAGGTCGCGGGCGTGGTGGACGCCGCGCGGCGCCTCGACCACATGCAGCAGCACACGGGGCAGCACCTGCTCTCCGCCGTCTTCGCGGACCTGTTCGGGCACGCGACGCTGTCCGTGCACTTCGGCGCCGAGTCGTCGACGCTGGACCTGGATGCGGAGCGGCTGCCGCGCGAGACGCTGCTCGCCGCCGAGGCGCGCGCGAACGCGCTGATCGCCGAGAACCGCCCCGTGCGCGTGAGCTTCGAGGACGCGGCGACGGCGGTCGGGCTGCGCAAGCCGACCGGCCGCACCGGGACGATCCGCGTCGTCGCCATCGCGGACGTGGACCGGAGCGCCTGCGGCGGCACGCACGTGGGCGCGACGGGGGCGATCGGCGCGGTGCTGCTGCGGCGCGTGGAGCGCGTGCGGCAGTCGACGCGGGTGGAGTTCGTGTGCGGGCTGCGCGCCGCGCGCCGCGCCCGCGCCGACTACGAGGCGCTGTCGACGATCGCGACCGGCTTCTCGACCGCCCTGGACGAGGCGCCGGCCGCGGTGCGCCTGCAGGGCGAGCAGCTGCGCGCCGCGCGCGACCGCGCCGAGCGGCTGGGCGAGGAGGTGGCGGCGCACGTCGCCCGGGGGTTGTGGGAGGGGGCCGCGCCCGGCGCGGACGGCGTGCGCCGCGTGATGCAGTGGGCCGCCGACGGGGCCGGTGTGGAGTCGCTCACGCCGGTCGCCCGAGCGATCGGCGCGCACCCGGGCACGCTGTACGTCGGCGCGGCGCGCACGCCCGCGCCCGCGGTGCTCGTCGCGACCTCGCCCGACGGCGCGCTGGACGCCGGCGCGCTGCTGAAGGCGGCCCTGCAGGCGCACGGCGGCCGGGGCGGCGGCTCGCCCCGGATGGCGCAGGGGCGCGTGCCCGACGCCGCGGTGCTCGACGCCGTCGTGGCGCAGCTCGCCGCCGCGGGCGCGGGCGGGGACGCGCGGGCGGGGTGAGGCGCCGTCGTTAGCTTTCGCGCGGGGGCGGCCGCGCGCCGACCGCGCCGCGCGCGAACCGCGCGCACGCCGCCTCCGTCGTCGCCGCGTCCGCTCTCGCCGTACCCGCCTCATGTCCGTCACCTCGCTCGACAATCATCTCCACCGCTTCTGCGGCGGCCGGTATCAGCAGGCCGCCGAGACGGTCACCATCCGGCTGAGCGGCATGGCCGCCGAGGTCGAGCGCGGGCTCTATCGCTGCAGCAAGTGCGGCGACGAGCAGCGCACGGTGGAGCAGCGCGAGGCCGCCGAGCGGACGGCGCTGGAGCGGATCCGCGGGCAGCACGCGCTGCTCGCGCCGAAGGAGATCCGGCAGCTGCGCGAGTCGCTCGGCCTCACCTCGGTGCAGCTGGGCGAGCTGCTGTACGGCGTGCCCAAGGGCGTGATCGAGGGGTGGGAGCGCGGGCGCTACCTGCAGAACCGCGAGGCCGATGCGCTGCTGCGCAGCCTGCGCGACCGCGCGACGCTGGAGCGCCGGGCCGCGAAGGCGGGCGTGACGCTCCCCGATCCCGACCTGCTGAGCGCCCTCCCGGGCGGAGGCGCCGGCGGCCTGCCGTTCGGCCGCCCGCGCGCCGACGCGGCGCCGGACGGGCGGGCCCCCGAGCAGGCGCCGTCGGAGGCGACCGGCGAGCCCGCGTCCGACGCGGAGCCCGCGTCCGACGCGGAGCCCGCGTCCGACGCGGCCGCGGAGCCGGCGGGGGAGCCGACGTCCGCGCCCGCGGCGGCGCACGCGGCGGCGCACGCGACGGCGCACGCGACGGCGCACGCTCCTTCCTGACCGCGGCGCGGAGCGCCGCGCCGGTCGCGTCGGGGCGCTCGCGCCTGCTCGTGCGGCAGGCACGCCATGTGTACAATGTCCGACAGGCGACGCGAGGCCGGGTGCCCGGTCTCGCGTCGCGCCGCACCGGGGCATCGCCCGACTGCGGCCGCCGGTCGCCGCGTCCGTCTCCCAGCCGCCGCCCCATGCCGCTCGTCGCCCCGGAACCTGCCGCCGCGCTGCCGGATGCCTCACCCCTGCTGGCGCGCGACGGCCGGCCGGTCAGCGTGGTGCATCTCGCGGGCGAGCTCGCGCCCTACGCGCGTACCGGCGGGCTGGGCGAGGCGGTGGCGAGCCTCGCCGCGCACCAGGCGGCCTCCGGGCTGACGACGGCGATCGTGATGCCGCTCTACCGGCAGGCGCGCGCGCGCGTCCCCGAGCTGGCGGCGGTGGGCGAGCCGTTCGAGGTGCAGGTCGGCTACCGGCGCGAGTACGCGCAGCTGTTCACGGTGCCGGCGATCAGCACCCGCGACGGCGCCGAGGAGCGCCGCACGCGCCCGCGGCCGCGCCACTACTTCATCGCCAACGACTACTACTTCGACCGCGCGGGCATCTACGGCGAGGGCGCCGACTACGGCGACAACGCGCGCCGCTACGCCTTCTTCTGCGCCGCCGCGCTGGCCGCGCTGCCGCGCATCGCGAAGGGGCCGATCGTGCTGCACGCGCACGACTGGCACGCGTCGCTCGCGCCGACGTACCTGCGCACCTGGTACGCGACGCACCCGTTCTACCGCGACGTGTCGGCGGTGCTGTCGGTGCACAACGCCGGCTTCCAGGGGCACTTCGACCCCGGCACCGTGCCCGATCTCGGGCTGCCGTGGGAGGTGTTCAACTGGCAGCAGATGGAGTGGTACGGGAAGCTCAACCTGCTGAAGGGCGGCATGGCGTTCAGCGACGCCGTCGTCACCGTGAGCCCCACGCACGCCACGGAGCTGCGCACGCCCGCCGGCGGCTTCGGCCTGCACGACGCCTTCCGCGCGCTCGGCGACCGGTTCAGCGGGATCGTGAACGGGATCGACCAGCACATCTGGGATCCCGAGCGCGACCAGCGCATCGCCGCGCGCTTCTCGTCGAGCGACCTGTCGGGCAAGCGCGTGTGCCGACGCGCGCTGCAGCAGATGTACGGGCTCCCCGAGCGCGAGGACGTGCCGATCTTCACGATGAGCGCGCGCCTCGTGTGGCAGAAGGGGCTCGACCTGCTGCTCGCGGAGACCGGCTTCTTCGACCTCGACGCGCAGTTCATCTTCCTCGGCGCCGGCGAGCAGCGGTACGAGGAGGCGCTGCGCGAGCGCGCCCGGCGCGCGCCCGACAAGGTGCGCGTCGACACGGCGTTCACCGACGTGAAGGAGCACCAGCTGATCGCCGGCGCCGACGTGCTGCTGATGCCCTGCCAGTACGAGCCGTGCGGGCTCACGCAGATGCGCGCGCAGCGCTACGGCACGCTGCCGCTCGTGCGCGCCGTCGGCGGGCTCGCCGACACGGTGGAGCACATGGTGACGGGCTTCATCTTCCGCGCGTACGATGCGGGCGCGTTCGTGGCCGGCGTGATCCGCGCGCTGCGCACCTTCCAGGACCGCCCGGCGTGGGAGGCGATGATGCGCGAGGCGATGGCGCGGGACTTCGGCTGGGAGCGCTCCGAGGAGCGCTACCTCGCCGTGTACCGCCGCGTGATGCAGGACGCCGCCGTCTGATGCGAGGACCGGCCCGCGTTGCGTAGCGTCATCGTCCACCTGCACCTGTACCAGCCGCCGCGCGAGGATCCGTGGCTCGGCGAGATCGAGCGCGAGCTCGAGGCCGCGCCCGATCACGACTGGACCGCGCGCGTCGAGCGCACGAGCTACCGCGCGCTCGCCGCGGCGCGCGTGCTCGATCCCGAGGGGCGCGTGCGCCGCGTCGTCGACACGTTCGCGCTGGCGAGCTTCGACGCCGCCCCCGCGCTGCTGGCGTGGATGGCCGACCAGGCGCCGGCGACCTACGCCGCGCTCATCGCCGCCGACCGCGCGAGCCGCGCGCGCCTGGGGCACGGGAACGCGCTCGCGCATCCGTACGACCACGCGATCCTGCCGCTGCTCTCGCGCCGCGACAAGGCGACCGAGGTGCGGTGGGGGATCGCCGACTTCCGCCGCCGCTTCGCGCGCGAGCCGGACGGCATGTGGTGCCCCGAGACCGCGATCGACGACGAGACGCTCGACGTGCTCGCGGAGCACGGCATCCGCTTCACGATCGTCGCCCCGCACCAGCTCACCGCGCTGCCGCCCGACGGACGCCCGGGGCGCTACCGCACCGCGAACGGGCGCGAGATCGCGCTGCTCGCCTACGACGACGCGCTGGCGCGCGCGGTGGCGTTCGGGCCGCTGCTCCGCGACGGGCGCACGTGGGCGCAGCGCATGGCGGGCGAGGCGCCCGCCGAGGCGCGCGACGCGCAGGCGGCGGGCGAGCGCGTGACGAGCGTCGCGACGGCCGCCGAGACGTACGGGCATCACCATCCGTTCGGCGAGATGGCGCTGGCGGCGATGCTGGAGGCCGCGGGCGCGGAGCCGCACGTGCAGGTCGAGAACGTCGCCAGCCTGCTGGCGCGCCGGCCGGCCACGCACGACGTGACCATCGTGGCGCCCAGTTCGTGGAGCTGCCCGCACGGCGTCGAGCGGTGGCGCAGCGACTGCGGCTGCCACACCGATCCCGAGACGTCGCAGGCGTGGCGCGCGCCGCTGCGCGCCGCCGTCTCCGCGCTGCAGGCCACGCTCGACGAGCGGTTCGCGCGCGACGGCGCGCAGCTGTTCGGCGCGCGCGGCCTCGATCCGTGGGCGGTGCGCGACGCCTACCTCGCCGACGGCGTGGGCGCGGTGCCCGAGTCGTCCGATCCGGTGTGGGCCCGCGAACTGCTCGAGATGGCGCGCGAGTCGCTGCGGCTGCACGCCTCGGGCGCGTGGTTCGGGGACGTGGTGGACCGGCCCGAGGTGCGCCTGATGCTGCGCCACGCGGCGCGCGCGCTGGCGCTGGGCGGGCCGCACGGGCCGGCGATCGAGCGCGCCTTCCTGCAGGCGCTCGACGAGATCCCGCTGGGCGGGCCGGGCACGGACACGGTGGGCGAGCTGTACGTGCGCCACGCGCGCCCCGCGCTCCCCGCCGCGGTGCGCGTGGCCGCGGGGTGGGCCGCCGTGCGCGCCGTCGGGCTCCCCGGCGAGAGCGCGGTGCCGGACGCCTGGCGCGTGACGCCGTCCGAGGAGGCGAGCGCCGACGGCGAGTCGCGCGTGACGGTCGCCGACCGGCGCCTGGGCGCGCCGGCGCAGCTCGCCGTGCGCGTGGACGTGCCGGGGCCCGCGGGCTCTCCGGCCGGCGCGCGCGAGCCCTCCGACTCGGGGGTCTCGGCGGGGGCGCCCTTCCGCATGGCCGACGTGGATCCGCGCGCGATCACGATCCTGGTGCGCCCCGAGGGCGGGCACGCGCTGGAGGTGCGCGGCATCCCGAGCGGGCTGGCGATCGCCGTGAAGCTCACCGACGTGCCCGAGCGCGCGCGCCGCGCGGTGGAGCTGGCGCTGCGCCGCGCCGTCGTGAACCGGCTGCTCGACCCCGACGAGCGCGCGCTGCTCGCCGCCGGCGAGGCGACGCTCGCCGAGCTGGTGGAGGCCGCGCTCGTGCGCGCGGTGCAGCGGCTCGCGCTCGACGCGTCGCCGGGGGCGCAGGCGCGCGTGCACGGGCTGGCCGACCTGGCGGAGTCGACCGGTGGAATCCCGGCCGACGCGCAGACGATGCTCGCGCGGGTGCGCGGCGTCGTCGGCCTCGAGGTGCGCGAGCGGCTCGCGCCCGTCGCGTGGCGCCTCGGCTTCTCCACGCGCGCCTGGCTCGGGGAGGCCGGCACGGTCGGCTGATCGCGCGACCGTGTGTCGGGCGTGCGCGGGCACGCATCGGCCCGACGCATGCGTGTGTGGAGTCGCGGCCCGTCGCACGCTCGAGCCCGCCGACGGCGGGGTTGGCGACGGGCCGCCCTGCCGACCGGGCGCGTTACATTGGCCCGCCGTGCATCGGTGCGCGACGCGCGTGGGTGGAGGTGGAGGCATGCGTCGCATCGTCCGTCATCCCGCACCCGCTCTCGCGCCCCGCTCTCGTGCCCACGGTCCTGTTCGCTGCCCCGATGTTCTCCGACGCCGCGTCGCGCATGATGCGCGCGATCGGCAGCCTGCCCGGCGTGCGGCTGGGCGTGGTGACGCAGGAGCCGGCCGAGCGCGCGGACAACGCGACGCGCGGCGCGCTCGCGGCGCACTGGCGCGTCGACGACGTGTGCGATCCGGCGCAGCTGCGCTGGGCGATCGACGCGCTGATCGGCCGCATGGGGCGCCCCGACGTGCTGTTCGGCGCCTACGAGCAGCTGCAGGTGCCGCTGGCCGAGGAGCGCGAGCGGCTGGGGCTCGCGGGCATCTCGAGCGAGGCGGCGCGCAACTTCCGCGACAAGGCGCGCATGAAGGAGGTGCTGCGCGCCGCCGGGCTGCCGTGCGCGCGGCACGGGCTGGCCGGCACCGCCGCCGAGGCGCACGCCTTCGCGCGCGCGACCGGCTTCCCGCTGGTGGCCAAGCCGCCCGCCGGCGCCGGCTCGGTCGCGACCTTCCGCGTGAACGACGCGCGCGAGCTGGACGACGCGCTCGCCGCCGCGCCGCCGACGCCCGACCGGCCCGTGCTGCTCGAGGAGTTCGTCGTCGGTGACGAGCACTCGCTCGAGACGATCTCGATCGACGGGCGCGCGGTGTGGCACTCGCTGACGCGCTACCATCCGACGCCGCTCGAGGTGCTGCGCAATCCCTGGATCCAGTGGTGCGTCGTGCTCCCGCGCGAGGTCGACGATCCGGGCTTCGACGATATCCGGCAGGTCGGCGCGGACGCGCTGCGCGCGCTCGGCATGACGACGGGGCTGTCGCACATGGAGTGGTTCCGGCGGCGCGACGGCTCGCTGGCGATCGGCGAGGTGGGCGCGCGGCCGCCGGGGGCGCAGATCACGACGCTGGTCTCGCGCGCGACCGACACGGACTTCGTGCGCACCTGGGCGGAGCTGATGGTGCTCGGCACCTTCACGCCGCCGCAGCGGAAGTACGCGGCCGGCATCGCCTACCTGCGCGCGCAGGGCGATCCGGGCGGGCGCATCCGTGCGGTGCACGGGCTCGACCGGCTGTCGGAGGAGACGAAGCGCCTCGCGACCGACTGGCAGCTGCCCCCTCTCGGCGCCGCGCCGCGCGCGACCTACGAGGGCGACGGCTGGGTGCTCGTGCGGCACCCCGAGACGGCGGTGGTCAACCGCGCGCTGCGCGAGATCATCGAGACGGTGCGCGTGGAGGTCGGTTAGGGCGCGCCGGTCGGCGGCGCGGCGCCGCCGATGCGGATCTCCTCACTCCAACGAACGGAAGTGCGAGCGACCACGTAGCGACCATATCGCGACCCCGTAGCGACCAGCGCGACCGCCAGCCGTCCTCGCCCCGCGGCTCCAGGGCTCGCCCCACCCGAACTCGCCTCAGCCGATCACATGCCTTCCGTCCTGTTCCTGGCTCCGGGCTATCCGGACGAGATGCCCCTCTTCGTGCGCGGGCTCGCGCGCGCCGGTGCGAACGTCTACGGCCTGAGCGACGTCGGCGCGCACGAGCTGCCCGAGATGACGCGGCACCACCTCGCGGGCTACCTGCAGGCGTCGCTGCGCGACGAGGCCGGGACGGTCGCCGCGGTGCAGCAGTGGGTCCGCTCGGCGAACGGGCCGCGCGCGTTCGACCGCGTGATCTGCCTCTGGGAGCCGGGCGTGATCCTGGCCGCGCGGCTGCGCGAGGCGCTCGGCGTGCCGGGGATGGGCGTCGAGCAGGCGCGCCTGTATCGCGACAAGGACCTGATGAAGCAGGCCGTCGCCGCCGCGGGGCTGCGCGTCCCGCACCATCGCCGCGCCTCCACCGCGCAGCAGGTGCGCGAGGCGGTCGAGGCGGTGGGCTTCCCGGCGATCGTCAAGCCGATCGACGGCGCGGGCTCGATGGACACGTTCCGCGTGGACGACGCGCGGGAGCTGGAGCAGGCGCTCGCCCGCATGGGGCACGTCCCCGAGGTCAACGTCGAGGAGTTCATCGAGGCCGAGGAGTTCACCTACGACACGGTCTGCTCCGAGGGGCGGATCCTGTACGAGCACGTCGGCTACTACCGCCCGCGCCCGCTGATCGGGCGGCAGGAGGAGTGGATCTCGCCGCAGACGCTGTCGCTGCGCGACATCGACACGCCGTGGGTGAAGGACGGCGTGCAGCTCGGCCACGACGTGCTGAAGGCGCTCGACTTCGGGACCGGCTTCACGCACATGGAGTGGTACCGGAAGAGCGACGGCGAGGTCGTGTTCGGCGAGATCGGCGCGCGGCCGCCGGGGGCGCGCACGGTCGACCTCATGAACTACAACGCCGACATCGACCTGTTCGCGGGCTACGCCGAGGCGGAGCTGAACGGCACGTTCTCGCAGCCGGTGGAGCGGAAGTACTACGTCGCGAACATCTTCAAGCGCGCCCAGGGGCAGGGGCGCATCCGCGAGATCGCCGGGCTCGACTCGCTGTTCCGGCGCTTCGGGGACGCGATCATCAACGTCAACCTGCTGCCCGTGGGTGCGCCGCGCCGCGACTGGGTGCTGACGCTGATCTCCGACGGCTACGTGACGGTGCGGCACCCGGACAAGGAGACGCTGTTCGCGATCGCCGACGCGGTCGGCACGGACCTGCAGCTCTACGCCGGGTGAACCCGCGCGGCCCCCTGCGGCGGACGCCCGCGCGCGGCGGCGCGGCGGTCGGCGCGCCCGTCGGTGCGGCCGAGGCGACGGCGAGCCCCGGGCGGCTGCGCCGGCGCGCGATCACGCTCCCCGGCAGCCTCGCCGTGCTGCGCGACGTGCGCAGCCCGCAGCTGCACAACCGGCGCGACGTCTACGTCTACCTGCCGCCGTCGTACGGCACGGCGGGCGACCGGCGCTACCCCGTGCTCTACATGCACGACGGGCAGAACCTGTTCGATCCGGCGCTCAGCTTCTCGGGCGCGTGGCGCGTCGACCTCGCGATGCAGACCGCGGCGCGCCTCGGCTTCGAGGCCATCATCGTCGGCGTGTCGAACATGGGCGGCGCGCGGCTGGACGAGTACTCGCCCTTCTTCGACGAGAGCGTGGGCGGCGGCGGCGCGGCGGATCTGTACGTCGACTTCCTGCTGCACACGCTCAAGCCGATGATCGACGCCCAGTTCCGCACGCAGCCCGCGCCGGCGTCGACCGGGATCCTCGGCTCGTCGATGGGCGGGCTGGTGTCGCTCTACGCGTTCTTCCGCGAGCCGCACGCGTTCGGCGCGTGCGGGGTGCTGAGCCCCGCGCTCTGGTTCGGCAAGCGCGCCATCCTGCCGTTCGTCGAGGCTGCGGCCGCGCCGCCGGGGCGCATCTGGCTGGACGTCGGCACGGCGGAAGGCGCGCGCACTGTGATGAACGTGCGCCTGCTGCGCGACGTGCTGACGCGGAAGGGCTACGTGGAGGGGGAGTCGCTGCGCGTGATGATCGCCGCCGGGGCCGCGCACAACGAGGCGGCGTGGGGGCGGCGGATCAAGAAGGCGATACCATTCCTCCTCGGCGCATGACGGAGCGATCGGCGATGCAGCGCTCAGCGATCAGAGTGCTTTTCAGGATGCACTCGGTGCGGCACCCCTCCCGATCGCCGATCGCGCAGCGCTGAGCGCTTCCTGTTCGCTGGCGGCAGGTCCACCACACTCCGTTCTCCATCCATGCACTTCGAACGCCACCGCTGGCACAGCCCCAACCTCGGCCGCGAGATGGAGACGCTCGTCTTCGGGCACGCGGGCGCGAAGCTGATCGTCTTCCCGACGTCGTACGGCACGTGCCACGAGTGGCCCGACCGCAAGATGCACGTCGTGCTGCGCGACCACCTGGAGAACGGCTGGCTGCAGATGTACTGCGTCGACCAGGTGCACACCGACGGCGGGTGGTACAGCAAGGACGTGCACCCGGGCGCGCGCGCCTGGCGGCAGCTGCAGTACGACGCCTACCTGCGCGACGAGGTGGTGCCGCTCAGCTTCCACCGCAACCCGAACGACTTCTTCATCACGGCGGGCGCGAGCTTCGGCGCCTACGACGCGATGACGTTCGGGCTGCGCAACCCGCACCTCGTCAAGCGCATCATCGGGATGAGCGGGATGTACGACATCCGGAACCAGACCGGCGGGTTCAGCGACGCGACGGTCTACAAGGTCAACCCGATGCAGTTCATCCCGAACGAGCACGACCCGGAGCGACTGGCGCTCCTGCGCCGGCAGGACATCATTCTGGCGATCGGCGAGACCGACTACCACATCGAGCAGAACCACGAGTTCTCGGGGATGCTCTGGAACAAGGGCATCGGCAACGCGCTCCGCGTCTGGAAGGGGTTCGCCCACGACTGGCCGTGGTGGGAGCGCATGCTTCGCCTCTACATCAAGGGCCACGACTGATCCCATGAGCGACAAGAAGAAGGGCGCCAAGAACTCGACCGCCGGGAGCACGAGCTCGACTCCCGCACCGCGCGATCGCCGCAAGACCCCGCGGGCCGCCAAGGCCGCCAGCACGCCGGCCCCGGGCGCCGCGGCCGAGGTGCCGCGCGACGCGGGCGACGGCGAGCCGCCGCACGGCGACCCGCTCCGCCCCGCCGTCGCCGGCGAGGCGTTCACGGGCGCGGACCGCGAGGCGACGCGCCACGGCGAGCATCCGCCGCACTTCGGCACGATCGACTCGGCCGCGCCGGCCGCGGCGGTGTCCGGCGTCCCGACCGCGGGCATGCCGAACGCCGGCGTGGAGCCGGGACTCGAGTCGGGACGCGACGTCGAGCCGGTGTCGACGGGTGGCGCGCCCGATCCGATGATGCCGGACGTCTGGGCGCCGGCGCAGCCAGACGGCCCGCCGGGCACTGCGCCGGTGGAGGCGGGCACGAACGACGTCGGCGCGGGCGAGACGCGCACGGTCGCCGAGTCCACGTACAGCGAGAGCGCGCTCGCCGACAGCACGTTCGCCGAGGGCGCGCCGGCCGTCTCGCGCAACACGCGCACGGCGCGCGTGGGGCTGTTCGTGGGGCGCGAGTGGTCGTTCCCGCCGGCGTTCATCCAGGCGGTCGAGCGGCGCGACGCGGGCGTGCAGGTGGAGCTGGCGAAGATCGGCGCTCCGCGCTTCGACGAGCCGACCCCGTACGACCTGTGCATCGACCGCATCTCGCACGAGGTGCCGGTCTACCGCAGCTACCTGAAGCACGCCGCGCTCACCGGGACGACGGTCGTCAACAACCCGTTCATGTGGACGGCCGACGACAAGTTCTTCGGCGCGTCGCTGGCGCACCGCCTGGGCGTCGCCAGCCCGAAGACGGTCGTGCTGCCCAACCGCGAGTACGTCCCCGGCATCGTGCCGAGCGAGAGCCTCCGCAACATGGAGTACCCGCTCGACTGGGAGGGGATCGCCGAGTACATCGGGATGCCGTGCGTGCTGAAGGACGCGCACGGCGGCGGGTGGAAGGAGGTCTACATCTGCCACTCGCTGCAGGAGCTCATCCACCACTACAACCACTCCGGGCTCCTGACGATGATCGTGCAGGAGTTCATCGAGTTCGAGCACTTCGTGCGCTGCCTCGTGGTGGGGCGCCAGGAGGTGCTGCCGATGAAGTACGATCCCAAGGGGCGGCGCTACGTGGTGGAGCACGCGCACCTGACGCCGGAGCTGGGCGCGCGCATCGTGGGCGACGCGCGCAAGCTGTGCGGCGCGCTGGGCTACGACATGAACTCGATGGAGTTCGCGATCCGCGGCGGCGTGCCGTACGCGATCGACTTCATGAACCCGGCGCCCGACATGGACGTCAACTCGCTCACGCCGCTCTACTTCGAGTGGGCGGTCGAGACGATGGCCGACATGGCGGTGCGGCTGGCGACCGAGGCGCGCGACGGCGGGCGCGCGATGCGCGAGCCGTCGTGGGGGGCGCTGTTCGGCGGCGCGGCCGCCTCGGGCTCCACGGGGCGGAGCGGATCGTGAGCCGGCGGGAGGACGCGACCCCGGCGGCGCCGATCGCCGCGTACCACGCGCTGCTCGACGGCAGCGCGGGGGAGCGGATGGCGGCGGACACGCACGAGGCGCTCGAGGCGCAGCTGACGCGCCGCGGGCTGGTGTTCGGCGACCGGGCGCTCTCGACGGTGCTGCGGCCGCGCTTCCTCTCGGTGGTGCAGCTGCGCGCGCTGGCGCGGCGCACGGAGGCGCTCATGCGCGCCTTCCGCGTCGCGCACCAGGCGGCGATGGCCGATCCGGCCATGCGGGCGCAGTTCCGGATGCTCGAGTGGGAGGAGTCGCTGCTGACGAGCGACGCGGGGTTCGCGGAGCCGAGCCCCACGTCGCGCGTCGACGCGTTCATCGTCGACGCGGCGGGCGACGGCGGGACGATGGCGCTCACCGAGTACAACGCCGAGACGCCGGCGGGCGCGGCGTACAACGACTCGCTCACCGAGGCGTTCCTCGAGCTGCCGGCGATGCGCGAGTTCGCGCGCACGTGGCGCGTGGTGCCGCTGCCGTCGCGCCACGGCGTGACGGCGGCGCTGCTCGACGCGTGGCGGCAGTTCTCGGGCGGGCGCGCGGCGCCGCGGATCGCGATCCTGGACTGGGACGACGTGCCCACGCGGCGCGAGTTCGCGCTCTTCCAGGAGCACTTCCGGGCGCAGGGGCTCGAGTGCGTCATCGGCGACCCGGCGCGCTGCGAGTACGCGAACGGGCGGCTGACGCTCGACGGCGGGCCGATCGACCTGATCTACAAGCGCGTGCTGCTGCACGAGCTCGTGGAGCGGCTGGGGCTGGACACCCCGGTGCTGCGCGCCTGGCGCGACCGCGCCGTGTGCCTGGTGAACCCGCCGGCGAGCAAGATCCTGCACAAGAAGGCGAGCCTCGCGGTGCTGACCGACGAGCGCAACGCGCACCTGTTCGACGCCGAGACGCGGGCGACGATCACGGCGTGCGTGCCGTGGACGCGCGTGGTGGAGGAGCGCCGCACGGTGACCGCCGGCGGGCAGGTGGACCTCGTGCCGTGGGTCGTGAAGCACAAGGACCGCTTCGTCCTCAAGCCGAACGACGAGTACGGCGGCACGGGGATCGTGCTGGGGTGGACGGTGGAGCAGGGGGCGTGGGAGGCCGCCGTGGCGCAGGCCCTCCGCGAGCCGTACGTTGTGCAGGAACGGGTGGCGATCCCGAGCGAGCCGTATCCCGGGTGGGTGGACGGGAGGCTGCAGGTGCTCGACCGGATGATCGACACCGCGCCGTTCGTCACCTACGGCACCGCGGTGGACGGCCTGCTGACGCGGCTCTCGACGGCCGCGCTGCTGAACGTCACGGCGGGAGGTGGATCGCAGGTCCCCGCGTTCGTCGTCGAGCCCCGCTGACCGCCCGCTGACCGGCTCCGCCGCCGGCGCGGCGCACACCCGCCGGACTCGGCTGCGTCCGGCACGAGGCGTGCGCCAGGAACAGATGGCGTGACGCGAGTACCGGGGGGGTGACGCGGGGGAGCGCACCGGACCGGCCGGGCCATCGGGGGCCCCGCCACACGCGGACCGAGAGGGCTCCAGGAGCTCGCATGCAGCAGCCGTCGTTCACCCTCGGGGTCGAGGAAGAGTACCAGATCGTGGATCCGCAGACGCGAGCGCTGCGGAGCCACATCGGGCGCATGCTGGAGGACGAGGCGTTCGACGTCCTGGGGCTCAAGCCCGAGCTGCACCAGTCGATGGTCGAGCTGGCCACGCCCGTCTGCCGCACGCCCGCCGAGATCCGCCGCGAGCTGCTGCGCATGCGCGGCACGATGAACCGCCTCCTCGCGAAGGACGGGCTGGCCATCGCCTCGGCCGGCAGCCACCCGTTCTCGCACTGGTGGGAGCAGGAGATCACCCCGCTCGAGCGCTACGTGGGGGTGAAGCAGGACATGGGCGACCTCGCCCATCGCCTGCTGATCTTCGGGATGCACATCCACGTCGGGATCGAGGACAAGGAGCTGGCCATCGACCTGGTCAACTGCGTCCGCTACTTCCTGCCGCACCTGCTCTGCCTCTCCACCAGCTCGCCCTTCTGGATCGGGCGCAACACGGGGCTCAAGTCGTACCGGTCGTCGGTGTTCCGCGGCTTCCCGCGCACCGGGATCCCGACGCGGCTCTCCGGATGGAGCGAGTTCGAGCAGTACGTCGAGACGCTGACCGAGACGGGGTGCATCCCGAACGGCTCGAAGATCTGGTGGGACGTGCGGCCGCACTTCACGTATCCCACGATCGAGTTCCGCATCTGCGACGCCTGCACGCGCGTGGACGAGGCGGTGTGCATCGCGGCGATCGTGCAGGCGCTGGCCTACAAGCTCTGGAAGCTGCGGCGCGACAACCTGTCGTGGCGCGAGTACTCCTCGCGGCTGATCGAGGAGAACAAGTGGCGCGCGATGCGCTTCGGGCTCTCCGGGAAGCTGATCGACTTCGGGCGGCAGCAGGAGCAGCCGGCGCCGGTGCTGATCCGCGAGCTGGTCGAGTGGTTCCTGGGGGACGTCGTCGACGAGCTGGGCACCCGGAAGGAGGTCGAGTACGTCTACCGGATCCTGGAGGAGGGCTCGAGCGCCGATCGGCAGCTCCGGACCTTCGAGGAGACCGGGAGCCTGGAGGCGGTCGTCGACCAGCTGATCGCCGAGACGGCCGAGGGTGTGACGGATGCGGCCGAGGATCGTCCCGTCCAGACGGACTCCTCCGCGGCGCTCGCGGCCGGTGCCAACGCCGGCGGGACCGACGGCGTACACGGCCGAGCGGTGCCGCTCGCGGTGGAGCGGGCGACGGTGTCGGCGGCGGCTTCGGCCGCCACGGGCACGCGGGCGGACGGCAACGGCGGGACCGGCAGTCCGGTGGCACCGGCGGCGCGGCCCGCGCCGGAGTCCCGGCCGCAGCCCTGAGCGGCCGTCGGCGGCCGTCGGCGGCCGTCGGCGGTCGGTCGGGGTATCACTCCGGGATCCTCGACGCCGCCGCGCGCGTTCGGCGCGGTCCGTGCCTGAAGACGACCAGGATCAATCCGTGGCCGGCACAACCGTGCCGGCCCGCTCCTTTATAGCGGTGCCCCGTAGTGTTGCAGCTCATGACGCACGCCCCCACGCTCCCCGCCATGTATGACGCCCCTGCCGAGGGGATGCGGTCGCCGGCCCTCCGGCGCCCCGTCATCGGCGTGACGACCCAGACGCTCCACGCCATCCAGGGGATCCCCGAGGGGCTGCCGGAGAGCTGGGTGATGAACCAGCGCTACTTCCGCGCGGTCACGATCGTCGGCGGCGTGCCGCTCATGATCCCGCTCTTCTCGGACGACCTGGCCACGGTGCGCGCGATGTACGAGCGCCTCGACGGCCTGCTGATCCCGGGCGGCGTGGACATGGACCCGCAGACGTACGGCGAGGCGATGCGCCCCGAGGTCGGCCGGCTCGACGCGGCCCGCGACACGGTGGAGCTGCAGCTGGTGCGCTGGGCGATCGCCGACGGGATGCCGGTGCTGGGGCTCTGCCGCGGCGCGCAGGTCATCAACGTCGCCGCCGGCGGCTCGCTCTATCAGGACATCCCGGCGCAGATCGGCACGGAGCTGCAGCACGACTGCTACCCGACCAAGGGCTTCACCCGCACGCACCTCGCCCACCCGGTGGCGCTGTCGGCGGGCTCGCGGCTGGAGGCGGTGCTCGAGCAGTCGTCGATCGACGTCAACAGCATGCACCACCAGTCGGTGAAGACGCTCGGCGACGGGCTGGCGATCACCGCGGTCGCGCCCGACGGCGTGGTCGAGGCGGTCGAGGGCACGGGCGAGGCGTTCCTCGTCGGCGTGCAGTGGCATCCCGAGGTGTTCGACACCGACGACCGGTCGACGCGGCCGCTGTTCGAGGCGTTCGTGCGGGCCTGCGTGGAGTACTCGGAGAGCCGCTGACGGCCCGAGTCGGCCCGCACGAGGGCGCCACCACGTAGCGAGCGGCGAGACCGGCGCACCACGCGCGGTCTCGCCGCTTCGCTATCGGTGCGAGGTGACGCCCACCCGCGCGCACATGTCGAGCACCGGGCAGGTCGAGCACTTCGGCCGCACCCCCGTGCACACGTGCTTGCCGAACGGGACGAGCAGGCGGTTGATCGTGATGTGGTGCCGCTCGGGCAGCACGCGCTCCAGCGCGGCGAGCGTGCGCTCCGGCGTGGAGGCCGCGACGTAGCCCCAGCGGTTGGTCACGCGATGCACGTGGATGTCCACGCTGATGAGCGGGACGCCCGCGGCCACGCCGAGCGCGAGGTGCGCGCACTTGGGGCCCACGCCGGCGAAGCTCGTCAGCACCTCCGCGTCGGTGGGCAGCTCGCCCCCGAACTCCGCCTCCGTGCGCGCGGCCAGCGCGGAGATCTGCCGCGCCTTCGCCTCGTGGAAGGTCGAGTCGGCGATGAGCGCGTCGAGCTCCGCGATCGGCAGCGCCGCGATCTCCGCCGGCGTCGACGCGCGCGCGAACAGCCGCCGCGCGACGGGCAGGCTCACCTCGTCGCGCGTGCGGATCGAGAGCATGCACGCGACCAGTTGCTGGAAGATCGTCGCGTACGCCGGATGCCCGGCGTCGCCCTCCTTGAGCGCGAACATCGCCGCCGGCGCGTACGGGCGCACCGCGCGCGCGATGCGGCGGAGCGCGACGTCGACGTCGAACGGGACCTGCGCCGGCGGCGGCAGCGGGGGCTGTCGCTCGGCGCGCGGCGCGGCGTCGGCAGTGGGGCGGGCGCGGGGCACGGGGCGCCGGGGTGCACGACCGGTGCCCGACCGGTGCCCGACCGGTGCCCGACCGGTGCCCGACCGGTGCCCGACCGGTGCCCGACCGGTGCCCGACCGGTGCCCGACCGGTGCCCGACCGGGGCGCTGCGGAACGAGGTGAGGCCGTCGTCATGTTCCAGTCGCCGGCCGGAGGTGCCGACACTCGGCGGAGGTGCCCGAGCCACGCCTCGCGTCGATCCGTGCCGGGTCGTCAAGAAGCGCGCGTGGCCCGTCGATACTGGCTCCGTGAGTCGGTCATCGCCCCGTTCCTGCCCGTGCCCCCGCACGCGGTGTCGTCCGTCCCAGTCCCGTCCGGTCCCATGCGCTGGTTCCGCAACCTGCCCCTGGCGAGAAAGCTCGCCGCGTCGTTCGCCGTGCTGATCGCGCTCACGGGCGCGCTCGGCGTCCTCGCGCTGCGCGGCACGTCGCAAGTGAACGACGTCGCCGTCGATCTCGGCAAGCACTGGCTGCCGAGCGTCCGCTACTCGCTGGCCGTCAGCAAGGCGTCGGCGGACTACCGCGGCGCCGAGGCGATGACCGTCGCCTCGCACTCCGAGGTCGACATGGACGGCTACACGGCCGAGATGGGCGTGTACCAGGAGACCATCGACACGGAGCTGAAGAAGCTCGCCCCGACGCTGACGTCGAAGGACGACTCGGCGGCGTTCGCCGAGTTCAAGACCAGCTGGGCGCAGTACCGCGAGACGAGCGCGAAGGTCGTGGAGCTCGCGAAGGCGAACAACGACTCCGCCGCGCTCGAGATCCTGAGCGGCGACTCGCAGTCGCAGTTCGACGGCGCGACGGCGGCGCTCGGCCGCATCGTCGACGCGGCGGAGGAGGGCTCGAAGAAGCAGGTCGCGATCGGGGCGGCGACGTTCGAGGTGACGCAGCGCAGCGTGGTCGGCGCGGTCGCCTTCTGCGTGCTCTTCGGCGCGCTCGTGGCGTTCGGGCTGGCGCGCGACCTCTCGCGTCCGATGCGCGAGATCACCGCGAAGATGCGCCTGCTCGCGCTGGGCGACACGAACCAGCAGGTGAAGATCGACACGAAGGACGAGGTCGGGCTGCTCGCCGAGTCGTTCCGCGAGATCGTCGCGGCGCAGGTGGAGCTGGCCGAGGCCGCGCGCCGCGTGGCGGCGGGCGACGTGAGCGTGCCGATCACGCCGCGCAGCGACGCCGACGTGCTGACGCAGAGCTTCTCGCAGGTGCAGCAGTCGCTGCAGGCGCTCATCGCCGAGGGCGGCGCGGTGGTCGCGGCGGCGCAGCGCGGCGAGCTGTCGGCGCGCGGCGACGCGGAGAAGTTCGAGGGCGCGTACCGCGAGCTGGTGGAGGGGATGAACGGCACGCTGGCCGCCGTCGCGGCGCCGGTGGCCGAGATCAACGACGTGCTGGAGCGCGTCGCCGAGCGCGACATGCGCGCCCGCATGAGCGGGACGTACGCGGGCGAGTTCGAGGCGCTGAAGGGCCGCCTGAACCGCACGGTCGCGAACCTGGACGAGGCGCTGGCGCAGGTGGCCGCGTCGGCCGAGCAGGTCGCGGGCGCGAGCGGCGAGATCGCGTCGGGCAGCGCGGCGCTGGCGCAGGGCTCCTCGCAGCAGGCCGGATCGCTGGAGGAGGTGTCGGCGAGCCTGCACGAGCTGGCGTCGACGGCCAAGCAGAACGCGTCGAACGCGCAGCAGGCGCGCGGCATGGCGGAGAACGCGCGCAGCGGCGCGGCGGCCGGCGTGTCGAGCATGGAGAAGCTCAGCTCCGCGGTCACGCGCATCAAGAACTCGAGCGACTCGACGGCGAAGATCGTGAAGACGATCGACGAGATCGCGTTCCAGACGAACCTGCTCGCGCTCAACGCCGCGGTCGAAGCGGCGCGCGCCGGCGACGCCGGGCGCGGCTTCGCGGTCGTCGCCGAGGAGGTGCGCGCGCTCGCGCTGCGCTCCGCCGAGGCGGCGCGCAACACCGGCGCGCTGATCGAGGAGAGCGTGCGCAACGCCGACGAGGGCGTGACGCTCAACGCCGAGGTGCTCCATCACCTGCAGCGCATCAACGCCGACGTCACGAAGGTGAGCGAGGTGATGGCGGAGATCGCGGCGGCCAGCGAGCAGCAGGACCAGGGCGTCGGCCAGATCAACGGCGGTCTGGAGGCGATGAACACGGTGACGCAGCAGGTCGCGGCGAACGCCGAGCAGTCGTCGAGCGCGGCGATCGAGCTCTCGAGCCAGTCGGAGGCGATGCGCGAGCTGGTCGCGACCTTCCAGCTCACGGACGGCACGACGCGCCGCGCCACGGCCGGCACGACGCCGGTCGCGGAGCCGACGCCGAGCGCCAAGCAGCCGTCGGCGCCGCGCCGCCCGGCCGCCCGTCCGAACGCCACGCGCCGCCCGGCCGCGGGGCAGCCGACGCCGGCCCGTCCCGTCCCGGCGACCGCCGCGGCCGGCGTCCCGAGCGGCCGGCTCGGCACCGACCCGGCGCGCCTGATCCCGTTCGACGACGACGAGGCGGACGACGCGCTGCAGGGCTTCTGAGCCGCAGCGTCCGCGTCGGAGCGCGCGGGGCCCGGTCGGCGACATGCCGACCGGGCCCCGCGCGCGTTCGCGCGGTCATGGACGCGGGACGGCACGCGCCGTGCGCGCGCAGCGCGGGAATCGGCGCGCGATCGCCGCGCCACCGGGGTACGGCAGGCACTCCCAGGGACGAGGAGCCGACGATGTCGAGGCACGACGGGACGGCGGAGCGCGGTCATGGGCCGCGCGCCCGCGAAAGGACGGGTGCATGACCACGCCCTTTCCCGACTCCGGGCACCTGTCGGGCCGCACGCTGCGCCGCGACCAGCCCGGGCGCGAGGGGCTGGAGGCCGAGCTGGTGGCGCGGCTCACGCGCGACGTCGGGTCGGAGTCGGCGCGCCGCACGCTGCTGCGCTGCCTGGACGGCGAGCTGTCGCCGCGGGCGACGCTCGCGATGCTGCTGCTGAACCAGGGGAGCGTGACCGCGGTGCGCGAGCTGGTCGACGAGATCACCGCGCGCACCGACGAGGACTCGCGCGCGGGCGACTCGCTGGTGCGCGACCGCGCGGACGCGCTCACGCGCCTGTTCGTGGAGAACGAGGCCGCCTGCGCCCGCGCGGTGACGCGCTGGCAGCGCGATCCGGCCTGGCTGGAGGGCGAGGACGGCGCCGCCGCGGCGGCCGACGAGTCGGTCTACTTCGAGCGCGTCTTCGACCGGGTGCTGTCGGTCGGCTGAAGGGGGGCCGCCGGGGACCCGGCGTCGGCGCCGGGCGCCGCCTCGCGCCGGCGGCGCCCGCCCAGGAACTGCCCCGCCTCGAGCGCCGCCGTGCAGAACGCCGCCCACGCGAGGCCGACGAGCATCCCGGCCGCGACGTCCGTCGGGTAGTGGACGCCGAGGTACACGCGGCTGGCCGCGACGACGACGATGATCGCGGCGGCGACGGCGTAGATCACGATCCGCGTGCGCCGCGTCCGGGCCAGGCGCGCAGCGAGGAAGGCGACGGTGGCGTAGATCGCCGCGGCGCTCATCGCGTGTCCGGACGGGAAGCTCGTCGTGCGGACGTGCGTGCCCCAGGTGAACAGCTCGGGGCGCGGGCGGACGAACGCCGCCTTGAGCACGTTGTTGAGCAGGATCGCGCCGATCGTGGACCAGAGCAGCAGCGCCGCGGCCATGCGCTGACGCGTGAGCGCGAGGAAGAGGGCCGCGACGCCGGCGATCGTGACGACGACCGTGCCGGTGCCGAGGAAGGTCAGCTCGAGCATCGTGTTCTCGAGCCAGCCGATGCGGTGCGCGCCGACCCAGCGCAGCACGCCCTCGTCGAAGGCCTGCGTGCTGCCGGCCCGCACGCGGTGCGCGATCCAGGCGAAGCCGACGCCGAGCAGCGCGGCGAGCGCCGCGCCCGCGAGCACGACGACGCCGAGGGCCGCCCGCAGGTTGTGCAGGCGCGTGCGCACCAGCCGCAGCGCGCCGACGAGCACCGCGCCGAGGGGGCCGCTCGGGTGCGGGGCGGGGCGGCGGTCGCGCGGCGGCGCCTGCTCGACGGGCGGGGCGGGGTCGGTCATCGGGGCTGGGGAGGGCACGGGGAGTGCCAGCCGCGCCGCGCACGGCTCGGCGCGCCGCGACGTGCGGGCGGGGGTTGTACGCAGGGGCGGGGCGGGCGATCTTCCGAGTCCGCCGCGCGGGATGGCGACCCCGAGGGTCGCTGCCCCGAGGGTCGCTCCACGACGCGCGGCACGCACGACCGCACGGCACCGTAGCCAAGTGGTAAGGCAGAGGACTGCAAATCCTCCATGCGTCGGTTCGACTCCGACCGGTGCCTCTCCAGACGCAGGCCGGAACGCTCGCCGTCCCGCGTTCCCGTCGACGCCAGTCGCACGACCGATGCAGAAGCGCCCCCGGGAAGACCCGGGGGCGCTTCTGCGTTCGGGGCGTCGCTCGAGGCGTCGTTGGAGACGTCGTTCGGCGCGCCGCCCGCGTCAGGCGTGCGAGCGCACCCGCCGCCGCGCCGCCGCGCCCGCGAGGACGAGCCCCGTCGCCACGAGGACGAGCGAGCCCGGCTCGGGCACCACGGACACCGCGGCGATCGTGATGCGCTGGGCGCTCCCCGCGAGCGGCACCAGGTCGGTGACCTGGAAGGTGCCGAGCGCGAACGTCGGCGTCGTCGTCGCGCCGGTGAACAGCATCGCGCCCTGCGAGGCGATCAGGAGCGGCTGTCCGGGCAGGCCGAAGCTGAACCCGCCGAAGGCGTCGAGCGTGAAGAACCCCGTCATCCCGACGACCTGCGTCGTCACCGCGCCCTGCCGGAACTCGGCGGACAGGTCGGTCAGCTCGAACCAGTTCATCCCCACGTTGCTCGGCGTGGGCGAGCGCTGGGTGTCGAAGCGCAGCTCGAAGTCTCCGGTGGACAGCCCGGCGATCGGCGCCGGGCCGGGAAAGCTGCCCTCGATCGTGATGCGCACGGGCTGCGCGCCGGCGGGCACCGTGAGGAGTACCGCCGCGATCGTCGACACGAAGCTGCGCATGAGCATGGGAGAGGCGGACGGACGGAGGTGGCGTGCGTGACGACGCGTGCCCTCGGCGAGGGCACGGCCGCATCGAGAAATCGTGATCTGCGTCACCGGGTGCAGGGCGCGTGCCCCGCCCGAGCGGCCCGGCGCTCACGAGTGCGACACGAGGCCGCCACGCGCGTCCGTCTGGCGGGCTGCACCCGCGCTCGCCACCTTGCGCCGGTCGCCGCCGGCGGCTCCCACCCCCGCCTCTCCTGCCCCATGCCCGCCGTATCCGTCCTGCGCGTCGCTCCGCGGCTCGCCCTGCTCGCGTCGCTCGCCGTGCCGGGGCGCGCCGCCGCGCAGGTCATCATGGGCCGCCTCGTCGACGCGACGAGCCGCGCGCCGCTGGCGGGCGTGATGGTGCGCGTCGAGGTCCCGAGCGACAGCGCGGTCACGATGCGGAGCGCCGAGGACGGCGCGTTCTCCCTGCTGCTGCCGGCGGCGGGGCGCTACCAAGTGAAGATCTTCGTCACCGCCGAGTCGCCGGTCGTCAGCGACACGATCGACCTGGCGGCCGACGCCGTGGTGCAGCGCGAGTTCCTGGTCGCGCGGCCGGCCGCGCCGGCGCTGTTCGAGTTCCAGGTGGACCGCCCGGTGCGCCCGATCTCCGGCGTCGTCGGCCCGCGCTATCCCGAGGCGCTGCGCAGCGCGCGCGTGGAGGGCGACGTGCTCGCGCAGTGGGTGGTCGACTCCACCGGGCGCGTGGAGGCGGGGTCGCTGAAGGTGCTGAAGGCGACGAGCCCCGAGTTCGTGGCGTCGGTGCGCGACGTCGTGTACGCGATGCGCTACCAGCCGGCGGAGGTCGGCGGGCGGCGCGTGCGGCAGCTCGTGCAGCAGCCCTTCGAGTTCCGCCTGAGCGACGGGCCGCCGCCGCCGGGCTCCCAGCCGACGCGCCTGATCTCGCCGCGCCCCTGACGCCGGAGCAGCGCGCCGCCGCGACGCGCCGCGCCGCGCACGGACGCCGTCAGCGCGACGGCGCGGGGCCGATCGCCACGCCCCACGACAGCTGCCCCACCGGCAGCGTCTTCAGCACGCGCATCGCCGACGGGTCGCTCACGTCGACGACGCTGACGTCGTGCGACGGGCCGTTCGCCGCGTACAGCTTGCGCCCGTCGGCCGAGAGCGCGATGCCCCACGGCCGCGTGCCCACCTTCACCGTGCCGACGGGCCGATTGCTGTGCGTGTCGACGGCGACCACGGTGCCGCCGCGCCCCGTGGCGACGAACAGCCGCGAGCCGTCGGGCGAGACGGCGAGCCCCATCGGCCGCGCGCCCGCGGGGAGCGCGATGGTCGCGGTCACGCGCCCGCCCGCCGGATCGACGAGCGACACGGTGCCGCCCATCTCGTTCGAGACGTAGTACGCGCCGTCGGGACGGAAGGCGATGTCGCGCGGGCGACGGTCGACCCTCACCGCGCCGCGCACCTCGCCGGTCGTCGCGTCGACGGCGGTGACGACGTGGTCCGACTCGGACGTCACGTAGAACGTGCGCGCGTCGGGGGCGAGGCGCACGCCCTCGGGCTCCACGCCGACCTTCACCGAGCGCACGATCGCCCCGCTCGCGACGTCGACGATCGTCGCCAGCCCCACGTCCTCGTTCGAGACGAACAGGCGCGCGCCGTCGGGCGTGACGTCGAACTGCTCGGGGTCGGAGCCGCCGGGGAGCACGCGCCGCACGCGCCGCGTCGCGGCGTCGATCTCCGCGATGCCGTCCTTGCTCTTATCGACGGCGAGCCGCTCGCACTCCGCGTCGGGCATCGTCGGCGGGCAGCGCGGGGAGCCGGAGAGCGCGACGAACACCGTGCGCCCGTCGGGCGTCACGCGCACGCCGCGCGGCCGCGTGCCGACGGCGATCGTCGCCACGACGCTGTCGGTCGCCACGTCGACGACGCTGATCTCCCCGGAGCCCTCGTTCGAGACGTACGCGAGCTCGGTGGGCGCGGCGCCGGGCGGCGCGCTCGCGGTCGCACCGGCGGTGGTCGAATCGGCGGCCGTGTCGCCGCGCGCGCAGGCGGCGACGAGCAGCGTCGCCGCGCACGTCAGGGCGCGACGCGCGGGATGGGCGGACGTGGTCATGCGCCCGACGTGAGCAACGGTGGTGCCGCGCGCGGGAACGGCCGAGATGACGAAACTGTCACGTGGCGTGACTATCGGCCGGCCGTGGCGAGCACGACACTCTCTGGCAGGGATCCCCCCGCTCCCCGCGTCGCTCCGGCGGCGCGCTCCTCCGCCGATCCCGCATCGGCACCCGACCGGCGCCTCCCACCCGCACCGGTCCCGCAGCAGCCGCCATGTCGCGTGTCGCATCCGCCGGGCTCCCGGACGCCGGGACCGAGGCGCCGTTCGCATCCTACGACGCCAGCCGCCGTCTCGACCCGGACCGCCTCGCCGCGGTGCGGGCGACCGGGCTGCTCGACGCCCCCTCGGCGCCGACGCTGGACCGGCTCACGCGCCTGGCGGCGCGCCTCCTCGGCGCGCCCGTGGTCCTGGTGACGCTGCTCGACGCCGAGCGGCAGGTGTTCGCCTCGCAGCACGGGCTGGGCGAGCCGCTGGCCACCGTGCGCGAGACCCCGCTCTCGCACTCGTTCTGTCAGCACGTCGTCGCGCTGGGCGTCCCGCTGTCGATCGGGGCCGCGGCGTCGCATCCGCTCGTGCACGACAACCCCGCGATCGCGGAGCTGGGCGTCGCCGCCTACCTGGGCACCCCGCTCGTGGACGCGCGCGGCCAGCGGCTCGGCAGCCTGTGCGCGATCGACCACGTGCCGCGCGAGTGGGCGCCCGAGGCGCTGGCGACGCTCCAGGACCTGGCCGCGGGCGCGGTCGCGGAGCTGGAGCTGCGCCGCACGGCGCGCGCGCTCGCGGAGACGACAGCCGCGCTGGGCGAGCTGCTCGACACCTCGACGGAGCTGGTGTGCGCCGCCGACGCCGAGGGGCGCATCACGTACGCGAACCGCGCCTGGCTGCGCGCGATGGGCTTCGCCTCCGAGGACGTCGTCGGCCTGCGCGCGATCGACCTCGTGGCCGAGGAGCACCGGGGGCGCTACCGCAACGTCGCGCGGCGGCTGTACGCGGGCGAGGCGATCGAGGACTACGAGGCGGTGTTGGTCGGCGCCGACGGGCGGCGCGTGGTCTGCCGCGGCCGCGCCAGCGCGACCATGGTCCCCGACGCGTCCGTGCCGGGCGGGCAGCGCTGCGTGGGGACGCGCGCCGTCTACCGCGACGTCACGGCGGAGCGCCAGGCGCAGGCGGCGCGCGCGCGGCTGGTCGCGACGCTCGAGGCGACGAGCGACTTCGTGGGGACGATGAGCCCCGACGGCCGCCTGGAGTACGTGAACCGCGCCGGCCGCCGCCTGCTGGGGCTCGCGCCCGACGCCGACGTGGCGACCCTGCGCGCGCCGGCGCTGCTCGCGCCCGAGACGCTGGCGCGGCTGCGCAGCGAGGGCGCGCCCGCCGCCATCGCGACCGGCGAGTGGGCGGGGGAGGGCGCGCTGCTCGGCGCCGACGGCGCGCCGATTCCCGTGTCGATCTCGATCGTCGCGCACCCGGGGCTCGCGCCCGACGAGCCGCCGTACTTCTCGGCGATCATGCGCGACGTGCGCGAGCGCGTCGCCGCCGAGGCCGCGCTGCGCGCCAGCGAGGCGCGCTTCCGCGCGGTGTTCGAGAGCGCGGGCGTCGGCGTGAGCGTGATCGACGACCGCGGCACCGTGCTGCAGGTGAACGCGGCGTTCGCCGACTTCCTCGGCTACCCGATCGACGCGCTCGTCGGCCGCTACGCGCCGGACCTCTCGCCGTCCGACGACGCGGAGCTCACGCGCGCGCCGGTCGCCGACGTGCGCGCCGGCCGCCGCCAGAGCGTGACCGTCGAGAAGCGCTTCTACCGCGCCGACGGCGAGGTGCGCTGGGCGTCGCTCACCGTCTCGCGCATCCCGCTGGAGAACGGGACGCTCGGCACGATCGGGCTGACGACCGACGTCACGCCGCGCCGCATGGCGCAGGCGGCGATGCAGGAGAGCGAGGAGCGCTACCGCTTCCTCGCGGAGTCGAACCCGACGCAGGTGTGGACGGCGGACGCCGACGGCATGCTCGACTTCGTGAACGCCTGCACGCGCGCCTACCACGGCCTCGGCAACGAGGCGCTGTACGGCGACCGCTGGATCGACGTGGTGCATCCGGACGACGTGCCGGCGTCGGCGGCGCGGTGGCGCCACTCGGTGGAGACGGGTGAGCCGTACGAGACGGAGTTCCGGCTGCGCCGCGCCGACGGCGTCTACCGGTGGCACATGGCGCGCGCGCAGGCGATGCGCGACGCGACGGGGCGCATCGTCCGCTGGTTCGGCACGAACACCGACATCGACGAGCGGCGGCACGCGCAGGCGACGCTGGAGCGCGAGCGCGCGTTCCTCGCCGCGACGCTGGAGAGCCTGTCCGACGGCGTGGTGGCGTGCGACGCGGAGGGACGGCTCACGCTCTTCAACCGCGCGACGCGCGAGTTCCACGGCCTGCCCGAGGCGCCGCTGCCGCCCGACGCGTGGACGCGGCACTACAGCCTCTATCGCGCCGACGGCGTGACGCCGCTGCCGACGGAGGAGATCCCGCTGCGGCGCGCCTTCGCCGGCGAGGAGGTGCACGACGCCGAGCTGGTGATCGCGCCCGTGGACGGCGAGCCGCGCGTGGTGCGGGCGAACGGCCGCTCGATCGTCGACGCGGCGGGGGCGCAGCTGGGCGCGGTGATCGCGATGCGCGACGTCACCGGGAGCCGGCGCACCGAGGCCGCGCTGCGCGAGAGCGAGGCGCGCTTCCGCGGCGTGCTGGAGACGGTGCGCGCGGTGGCGATGACGCTCGACGCGCGGGGGCGCGTGACGTTCGCCAACGACGCGCTGCTGCACCTCACCGGCTGGACGCGCGACGAGGTCGTGGACCACGACTGGTTCGCGCGCTTCGTGCCGGGCGACGCGGCGATGCACGCCATCTTCACGGCGATGCTCGCCGGCGCCGAATCGGTGGCGCACCACGAGAGCGAGCTCCTCACGCGCGACGGCGAGCGGCGGCTGGTCGCGTGGGACGTGACGGTCCTGCGCGACGCGGCCGGCGCGGTCGTGGGCACGGCCAGCATCGGGCGCGACGTCACCGAGCAGCGCGCGCTGGAGCAGCGGCTGGCCGCGCTGTCCGAGCACGACGAGCTGACGGGGGTGTTCAACCGGCGCGGGTTCCGGCGCATGCTGGAGCACGGCGTGAAGTCCGCGGGCCGCACGGGCGCGCGCGACGCGCTGCTCTTCCTCGACCTCGACCGATTCAAGACGATCAACGACACCCACGGACATCCCGCGGGCGACGCCGCGCTGCGCGCCGTGGCCGATGTGCTGCGCGCGACGATCCGCGACGCCGACTTCGCGGGACGGCTGGGCGGCGACGAGTTCGCGGTGTACGCGGTCGGGCTGCGCGAGAGCGGCGAGGGGCACGTGCTCGCCTCGCGGCTGCAGGCGGCGCTCGCCGCGCACAACGGCGAGGCGGCGGCCGCGGGGCGCCCGTTCGAGATCGCGTTCAGCATCGGCGTCGCCGAGGTCGAGGCGGGCGACACGGCGGAGACGCTGCTCGCCCGCGCGGACGCGGCGCTGTACGCGCGCAAACTGGCACGTCGTCGATGATGTAGCACACGTCGGGCGCCCGTTCGTGCGCGGCGTGCGCGATGGCGCCGACTGTCGGTCCCTCGTCACGCGCGGTACGTTCGCCTTCCCCTCCTCTCCGAGTTGCACCGCAGCGATGCCGGCAGAGATCCCGCCGTCGGAGCAGCCGTCGCCGCCGTCGCGGCGACAACCCGCGCAGTCGTCACCGGTCGTGCCGACGACTGCGGACGCGGAGCCCGCGGTCGCGCGCAGCGACGAGCGGTTCCGGCTCGCGGCGCGCGCGATGGCCGGCTTCCTGTACGACTGGGACGCGCGCACCGGCCACGTCGAGCGCATGGGCGGGCTGTACGAGGTGCTCGGCTACACGCCCGAGGAGGCCGAGCCGACGCGCGCGTGGTGGTGCGCGCGCGTGCATCCCGACGACGCCCCGCGCGTCGGCGCCGACGGGCACACCGACCTGCTCGACGACCCCACGCGCTCCGCGTACGAGTTCGAGTACCGGGTGCGTCATCGCGACGGACGCTGGGTGTGGGTCGCGGACCGCATGCACGTCCTGCGCGACGCGGCGGGGCGCGCGATCCGCGCGGTGGGCGGCGCGAGCGACGTGACCGCGCGGCGCGAGGCGGAGGCCGCGAGCGCGCGCCGCGCGCGTCGGCTGGACCGTCTGCGCGAGCTGGGCGCGGCGCTCGCGCGCGCGCTCACGGTGCAGGAGGTCGCGCGCGCGCTGCTCCCGCGCGCGATCGACGCGGGGTCGGCGGAGGTGTCGGTGCTGCTGCTGCGCTGCGTGGACGATCCCGACACGCTCGAGGCGACGGGTGGCGGCATCGCCGGCGCGCCGCGCCTCCCCGCCGGGTGGCGCGTGCCGCTGTCGTCGGCGCTGCCGCTCGCGCGCGCGGTGCGCGACGACGCGCCCGCGTGGGCGGAGCCGCTCGGCGAGGGGCCCGAGGCGCGCACGCTGCTCGAGGCGACCGGGCTGCCCGACTGGCTCGTGCTGCCGCTGCGCGTCGATCGGCGCGTGCTCGGCGCCCTCGCGCTGGGCTACGCGGCCGCGCCGGCGGTGGACGCGGAGCGGCGCGAGTTCCTCACGGGCTTCGCGGACCAGTGCGCGCTCGCGGTCACGCGCGGTCGGCTGGTGGAGGCCGAGCGGGCGGCGCGCGTGCGCACCGAGCGCGCGCTGGCGCACGCGCAGCGGCTGCAGGCGCTCACCGCGGCGCTGGCGCGCGCGGTCACGCCGCAGGAGGTCGCGGAGGCGGTGCTGCGCGAGGGCACCGCCGCCGTCGGCGCGAGCACCGGGTCGGTGAGCGTGCTCGCGTCGGACGACGACACCGTGACGACGATCGCGAGCGTCGGCTGGGAGGGGCGCGGGCTGTGGAGCCGCTACTCGCTCAAGTTCAGCGGCGCGCCGGGGCTGGAGGCGCTGCGCACGCGGGCGCCCGTGTTCCTCGCCTCGCTGGACGAGTGGCGCGCGCGCCATCCCACCGCCGCCGAGGCGATCGCGGCCGCGGGGCTGCAGGCGAGCGTCACGCTGCCGCTGGAGTTCGGGGGGCGCGTGCAGGGCTTCGTCGGCATGTCGTGGCCGACGCCGCACACCGTGCACGACGAAGAGCGCGCGCTGCTCGAGTCGCTGGCGTCGCAGTGCGCGCAGGCGATGGAGCGCGCGCGGCTGCTGGAGGCGGAGCGCGCCGCGCGCGCGGAGGCCCACGCGGCGAGCCGCGCGAAGAGCGACTTCCTGGCGACGATGTCGCACGAGCTGCGCACGCCCATCAACGCCGCGCTGGGCTACGTCGAGCTGCTCGCCCTCGAGGTGCACGGGCCGGTGACGCCGGCGCAGGGCGACGCGCTGGCGCGCATCCGCCGCAGCCAGCTCACGCTCCTCGGCCGCATCAACGACGTGCTGAGCTTCGCGCGGCTGGAGGCGGGACGCGTCACCTTCACGCTGGAGCCGGTGGACGTCGCGCAGCTGCTGGACGAGGTGGAGCCGCTCGTGGCGCCGCAGGTCGCGGCCAAGGCGCAGCACTACCGCTCGATCCCGCCCGCGACCCCGCTGCAGGTGCTCGCCGACGCGGAGCGCGTGTCGCAGATCCTGCTCAACCTCGCGTCGAACGCGATCAAGTTCACGCCGGCGTCCGGTCGCATCACGCTCGACGCGACGCTGGTGGACGGCGGGCGGCGCATCGCGATCCGCGTGCGCGACACGGGGCAGGGGATCCCGGCCGACCGCCTGGAGAGCGTGTTCGATCCGTTCGTGCAGGTGGACTCGACGCTCACGCGCGAGCACGGCGGCACGGGGCTGGGGCTCGCCATCAGCCGCGAGCTGGCGCGCGGCATGGGCGGCGACCTGACCGCGGAGAGCACGCCCGGCGCGGGAAGCACCTTCACGCTCATCCTCCCGCGCGCGGAGCGGCGCGCCGGCCATGCGTAGCGCGTCCGCGCGCCACCGTCCGGTCGTCACCCGGAGGCGCGTTCCGGGGTAGCAGCGCATCGGCGCGCGCGGCGTGCGTCACGAGCGGCCCGCGATCGCCGCTGTCGTCCGGCGGCGCTCGTGCCGATACTACGCACCTGCGACGCCTCCCTCCCGCGTTGCCGCGCCCTCCCCGGCGCATCCCCGACCCGCCCCGGGTCACCGACGTCGATGCTCGTCTCCCTCCTCCAGACCTCGGCCGCCCCGCTCGCGGGCGCCGCCGACCGCCTCCTGCCGTTCGCCGGGATCGCCGTCGCCGCCCTCGGCGCGGCGGCGCTGTGGCGCGTCGCCCGGCGCCCGAGGGCGGCCGCGGACCCCGGCGGCGCGCTGCTGCGCGGGCTGTTCGAGACGTCGCCCGACCCGACGTTCGTGAAGGACACGCGGGGGCGCTACCTGCTGTGCAACGCGGCGGCTGCGCAGGCGATGGGGCGCACGGTCGCCGAGGTCCTGGGGCGCACCGACGTCGAGCTCCTGCCGGCCGAGCAGGCCGCGGCCGTGCGCGCGATCGACGCGCGCGTGCTCGCCACGGGGATGAGCGTGACCGTCGAGGAGGTCGTCGGCGAGGGCGCGGCGCGCCGCACCTACCTGTCGACCAAGAGCGTGTACCGCGACGCGGCGGGCGCGGTGGTCGGCGTCTCCGGCTACGCGCGCGACATCACGCAGCGCAAGGCGGACGAGCTGGCGCTGGCGGAGACGAACCGCGTGCTGGGCGAGGCGCGCCAGCGCGCGGAGGCGGCGAGCCGCGCGAAGAGCGACTTCCTCGCCACCATGTCGCACGAGCTGCGCACGCCGCTCAACGCGATCCTCGGCTACGCCGACCTGCTGGCCATGGGCCTGCCCGGCGCGGTGAGCGAGGGGCAGCGGAAGTACTTCACGCGCATCGAGGCGAGCGGGCGCCACCTGCTGTCGCTGATCGACGACGTGCTGGACGTCTCGCGCATCGAGGCCGGCGAGCTGACCGTCGACCGGCGGCCGTCGGAGCTGAGCGACGTCGTGGAGGCGGCGCTGACGCTCGTGCGCCCGCAGGCCGACGCGAAGGGCGTCGCGCTGGGCGCGTCGACGACGAACGACGCGCTGCGCTACGTCGGGGATCCGGACCGCGTGCGGCAGGTGCTCGTCAACCTGCTCTCGAACGCGGTCAAGTTCACGCCGGGCGGCGGCCGCGTGGACGTGGCGTGCGGCGTGGAGCACGACGGCGCCGCCGCGCAGGTCACGGTCGCGGTGCGCGACACGGGCATCGGCATCCCCGCCGAGCAGCACGGGCGGATCTTCGAGCCGTTCGTGCAGGTGGACGGAGGGCTGAGCCGCCGCGCCGGCGGCACGGGGCTGGGTCTCGCGATCAGCCGCCAGCTCGTGCACCTCATGGGCGGCGAGATCGCGCTCGAGAGCGCGCCGGGCGCGGGCAGCACGTTCACGCTGCGGCTGCCCGCGTCGTCGGCCGGGTGGGAGGCGCGCGTGCGGCTGGGCGAGCGACTGCTGGCGCGCATGTCCGACGTGCTGACCGCCTACGTGGAGGCGCTCCGCCACGACCCCGCGCTGCCGGGCGCCGCGCAGGCCGCGCGCTCGGCGCTCGAGGGGCACGCGGGCGCGCTGCTCGCGGCGATGGCGCACGACTTCGCGGTGCTCGACGACGGCGCGGCCGACCGCGGCTCGCTGATCGCCGACGGCGGCGCGTTCAAGGCGCTGCTCGCGGAGCGGCACGGTGGGCAGCGCGGGCGCCTGGGCTGGGACGCGCCGCAGCTGGCGCGCGACTTCGCGCACCTGGGCGACGCCATCGAGCACGTGCTGCTCGGCGTGCCGCCGCGCAACCGCGACGCCGCGGCGCTCGGCGACCAGCTCGCGCTGCTGCGCGCCTTCCTCGCGGAGGCCGAGGGGCTGGCGGTGGACGGGCTGCGGCGCGGCGTGCACACCGGGAGCTATCCGGTGCCCGCGGCCGCGGCCCTGCGCACGCGCTGACGCGGCGGCGTCTGCGCATCGATCGCACGTTCGATCGCATCGGTCGTCACGCGATCGTGCGCGGGTGGTTCCGGCGCGCGGGACCGGGTGTTTTCTTGCGACGTGCCGCGCCGCGGCCCGCCCTCACCGTGACCGACGCCGCATGACCACCGCCGACCGTCCGACCGCCGCCGATGCCTGGGGATTCGTCCCCGGAGCGGCCGACGGCGTCGCGCACGCGGAGACGGAGCGCCGGCTGATCGACGCGCTGACGGCGTCGGGGCGCTTCCAGGTCATCGAGAAGCTGGAGCCGCGCCCGCACTACCACCGCCCCGACGGCACGCCGACCAAGCGCGCGCTGCTCGTGGACGTCGAGACGACGGGGCTCGGCGCCGACGACCGGATCATCCAGCTGGCGATGATCCCGTTCGACTTCGCGAAGGACGGCCGCATCTTCACGGTCGGCGCGTGCCGCTCGTGGTACGAGGATCCTGGCATCCCGATCACCGAGGAGATCACGGCGCTCACCGGGATCTCGCAGGCCGACGTCGCGGGGCAGCGCATCCCCGACGCGGAGGTCGAGGCGGTGCTCGCCGACACGCAGCTCGTCATCGCGCACAACGCGCGCTTCGACCGCCCGCACCTGGAGCGCCGCATCCCGGGCTTCGCCGAGAAGCACTGGGCGTGCAGCTGCGACGACGTGCCGTGGCGCGCCGAGGGGCTGGAGTCGTCGAAGCTCGGCTGGCTGGCGTACCGCATGTGCCGGATGTTCTACGAGGCGCACCGCGCGGACGCCGACTGCCTGATGGCGATCCACCTGCTCGCCAGCCGGCTGCCCTCCGGCAAGCTGGCGATGGAGGTGCTGCTCGACTGCGCGCGCGCGAAGACGGCGCGCATCTGGGCGTGCGACAGCCCGTTCGAGACGAAGGACGTCCTCAAGCGCCGCGGCTACCGCTGGAGCGGCGGCGAGAACGGCCGCCTCAAGTCGTGGTGGCGCGACGTGCCCGAGTCGTCGCTGACGGCGGAGTCGCAGTGGCTCGCGGAGCACGTGTACGGCGGGCAGCCGAAGCACCGCGTGCAGGTGATCGACGCGCGGCTGCGCTACTCGACGCGCGAGCCGCCCGCGCCGCCGCGTCCGTGGACGCCGCGCACGTGAGAGGCGCATGAGGATCGGAGCCACCGGCACGGCATTGTCGCTGCTGCTCGCGACCGCCGTGCACGCGACCCTCGCGCGCGCGCAGGGCACGACGCCCGCGCGCCGCACCGCGACCAACGCGCCCTCCTGGCTGCAGCTGTTCGGCGAGCACCGGCTGGACGCGCGCTGGGCGCTGAACCTCGAGGCGCAGCTCCGCCGCGCCGAGCTGTCGGGGCGCACGCCGCAGCAGCTCCTGCTGCGCCCGGGGATCCTGTACCGGCTCAACGGAGGCGCGGTGCTCGGCGCGGGCTACGCGTACGCGGGCACCTCGGTGTACGGCGACGCGCCGGCGGCCGCGCCGTTCCCGGAGCACCGCACCTGGCAGATGCTGCAGATCCCGGGGCGCACGGGGCCGGTCGCGTGGTCGCACCGGCTGCGCACCGAGCAGCGCTGGATCGGCCGCGTGCAGACGGTCAACGGCGTCGCCGCGCACGAGGGCTACCTGTTCCGGCAGCGCGCCCGCGCGATGACGCGGGCCACGGTGGACGCGCCCGCGCTCGGCGTCGCGCTCCCGCGGGCGTACCTGACGTCGTGGGGCGAGGTGCTCGTGCACGTGGGCGAGAACCCCGACGGGCAGATCTTCGACCAGAGCCGCCTGGCGCTGCAGGCGGGGTGGCGCTTCGGCCCGCGCTTCCGGGCGGAGGCGGGCTACATGCAGCAGTTCATCCAGCGCGGCGGCTCGCGGGTGAACGAGAACAACCACACGCTCGTCCTGTCGCTGTTCGCGACGACCGGCCGGCGCTGACGCGGCGGCGGGCCCGCGGCCCGCGCGATCGCCGATGATCGGCGGAGCCCGCCGGCCGATCGCGTGGTGCGCTTCTTCCCGAAGGACGCGGGGCTGTCCGCTCGACCGAGCGGCGAGGCGTTCCCCATCCGTCGGAGTCGTGCCGTGAGTCTTCTCGATCAGATCCAGCAGCAGCTCGGGCCCCAGCAGGTCCAGCAGATCAGTCAGCAGGTCGGCGCCGATCCGGCCCAGACCGAGCAGGCGGTCCACGCCGCGCTCCCCATGATGCTCGGCGGCATGGCGGCCGGCGCCCGCGAGCCGCAGGGCGCGAGCGCGCTCGGCGGCCTCCTCGGCGGGGGCGGCGGCGGGCTCGGCGGGCTGCTCGGTGGGCTCGGCGGGATGCTCGGCGGCGCGGCCGGCGGCGGTGGCGGCGGGATGGACATGGGCGGCATCCTGGGGAGCATCCTCGGGCGCTCGCAACCCGCGGTGCAGGACGGCGTGCAGCAGGCGTCGGGGCTCAACTCCGACCAGACGAAGAAGCTGCTCATGGTCCTCGCGCCCATCGTGCTCGCGGCCATCATGAAGAGCCGGCAGAACCGCACCGCCGACGGCGCGATGGCCGGCGGGTCGGGCGGCCTCGGGGCCGGCATGGGCATCCCGGGGATGGGCGGGATCGGCGGCATGGGCGGCATGGGCGGTGCCTCGCGCGCCGACGCCGCGGTCGACAGCGACGGCGACGGCATCCCCGACTACCTCGAGCGCGAGGCGCGCGACGCGCACGCGAAGACGCAGCAGCGCTCGCCCGCGATCGGCGGGATCGTCGGCAAGATCCTCGACATGGCGCAGCGTCCGCCGCGCTGACGCGGCGCACGGCCAGGACGTACCCAGGACGTACCCAGGACGCACCAGGGCGCGCGGGGCGTCGGGGCGCGGTTGCCGAGGGGCGCGGGCACGGTTAGCGTGCCGCGTTCTCCCGCTGACCGTCGCCCCAGCCCCGGCGCCATGGCTCCCGATCCATCGCCCTCGCCGACGCCCGCCGCGTCCGATCCGACCCCGTTCGCGGCGGAGCGCCGGCTGGTCTCGAGCGGCACGCCGTGGGAGCCGCGCGTGGGCTACAGCCGCGCGGTGCGCGTCGGCCCGTTCGTGCACGTCTCCGGCACGACCGCCACGGGTCCCGACGGCCGTCTGCTGCACCCCGGCGACGCGTACGGCCAGGCGCGCCAGGCGCTCGCCAACATCGCCGCCGCGCTCGCGCAGGCCGGCGCGTCGATGGAGGACGTGGTGCGCACGCGCATGTTCGTCACCGACATCGCGCGCTTCGACGAGTACGGCCGCGCGCACGCCGAGGCGTTCGGCCACGTGCGGCCGGCGACGGCGATGTACGGCATCACCGCGCTCGTCGATCCCGAGATGCTGATCGAGATCGAGGCCGACGCGATCGTCGGCGGCGCGGGCGCACCGCCCACCGCGTGAGCGTCGCCCTGCCGCCGCGCGCCGAGCCCTCGCGCGCCGTGGCGGTGACCGTGCTGTTCGCGGTCGGCATCGCCGCGAACGCCGCGCTGCTGTTCGCCGTCGAGCCGCTCGTCAGCCGCCAGCTCCTCCCGCTGCTCGGCGGCACGCCCTCGGTGTGGAACAGCTGCCTGATGACGTTCCAGGCGCTGCTGCTGGTCGGCTACCTGTACGCGCACTTCGTCGCGCGCCGCTTCACGCCGCGCGGGCAGGCGGTGGTGCACCTCGCGCTGTTCGGCCTCTCGCTGCTCGCGCTGCCGGTGGCCGTGCGCGCGGCGGCCGGCGCGCCGCCCGAGTCGTGGGGGCCGTCGGCGTGGGTCGTGCGCCTGCTGCTCGGCGCCGTGGGCGCGCCCTTCCTCGTGCTGAGCGCGGGCGCGCCGCTGCTGCAGCGCTGGTACTCGGCCTGGCGCGCGCACGCCGCCCCCGACCACGCCGGCGACGACGCGGCCACGTACGCGCTCTACGCCGCCAGCAACGCGGGGAGCCTGGTCGCGCTCCTCGGCTATCCGCTGCTGATCGAGCCGCACCTGGGGCTGGGCGCGCAGTCGCGCTGGTGGAGCCTCGCCTACGCGATGCTCGGCGCCGTGCTGCTGGCGTGCGCGGCGGTCGTCGCGCGGCGCACGGCGCGCGGCGCACGTGCGGCGACGACCGGGAACGTGGCGGAAGCGACGGACGCGGCGCCGGTCGCCGCCGTCGCCGGAGCGGCGCCGACGCGGGTGCGGCGCGCGCAGTGGACGCTGCTCGCGTTCGTGCCCTCGGCGCTGCTGCTCGCGGTCACGCGCTACCTGACGACCGACGTCGCCCCGGTGCCGCTGCTCTGGGTAGTGCCGCTCGCCGTCTACCTGCTGACGTTCATCGTCGCCTTCGCCCCCGCGCTGCGCCCGTCCACGCAGCTGCTCGACCGCGCGCTGGCGTCGGCGCTCCCGGTGCTCGCGATCCTCGTGGTGCTGGGGGCGAACTCGCCGCTCGGCGTCGTCGCGACCGCGCACCTCGTGGCGTTCGGCGTCGCGGCGCTCTGGTGCCACCAGGCGCTCGCCGAGTCGCGCCCCGACGTGGCGTACCTCACCGAGTTCTATCTCTGGATCTCGCTGGGCGGGCTGCTGGGCGGCGTGTTCAACGCGCTCGTCGCGCCGGCGGCGTTCAGCGGGCTGGCGGAGTACCCGATCAGCGTCGCGCTCGCGGCCGCCGCACGCGCGCTCGTGCCGCCGCCGCCCGTGCCCGCGCCGCATCCGGCGAGCACGCGCCTCGGCGCGCGCATGCAGGAGATCGCGGGGCTCGTCGGCGCGAGCCCCACGCCGCGCGCCGGCGTCCTGCACGTCGCGCTGCGCCGCGTCCTCGCGCCGCTGGTGGTCGCCGAGTTCGCGTACGTGGCGGCGTCCAAGCTGTCGATCATCCCGCTGCCCGCCGAGGTCAACGCGGCGGCGCTGTTCGGCGGCGCGGCGGCGCTGCTCTGCCTCCTGCTGCGCGCCGACCGCGCGGCGTTCGCGCTCGCGGTGGCGGCGCTGCTGCTCGGCGGCGCGGTCGGCCAGCGCGCGCGGCAGGCGAGCGTGCTGCTGCGCGCGCGCAGCTTCTACGGCGCGTACACGGTGCGCGAGTCGTCGCCGCTGCACTACCTGCAGCACGGCACCACGCTGCACGGCACACAGGACCGCTCGCCGTCGCGCCGCACGACGCCGCTCAGCTACTACCACCGCGAGGGGCCGCTCGGTGTGCTGCTCACGACGGCGCCGCGCCTCGCGCCCGGCGCGCCGCCGCGGCGCGTGGCGGCGGTGGGGCTGGGCACGGGAACGGTCGCCTGCCACGGGCGCGCGGGCGAGCGGTGGACGTTCTACGAGATCGACCCGCTGATGGAGCGCATCGCGCGCGACCCGGCGCTGTTCACCTACCTGCGCGACTGCCCGCCCACGGTCGACGTGGTCCTCGGCGACGCGCGCCTGCAGCTCGCCGCCGCGCCCGCGGGCACGTACGACCTGATCGTGCTCGACGCGTTCAGCTCCGACGCGATCCCCACGCACCTGCTGACGCGCGAGGCGCTCGCCGCCTACCTGCGCGCGCTCGCGCCCGACGGCGTGCTCGCGGTGCACGTGAGCAACCGCTACCTCGACCTCGAGCCGATCGTCGGCGAGCTGGCGCGCGACGCGGGGCTGCGCGGCCTGGTCGGCCGCGACCTGAGCGGCGCCGCGACGCGCGAGGTCGCGGTGACGACGTCCAAGTGGATCGCCCTGGCCCGCGACACGACCGCGTTCGGCACGCTGCCGGGCATGAAGGGGTGGACGCGGCTGCAGAGCCGGGGCGCGGTGCCGCTGTGGACGGACGACTACACGGACGTGCTGGCGGTGGTGCGGTGGCGGTGACCGGCGCGAACTGAACGGCGCTGCGGACTGCGGGCTGCGGATCTGACCTGGCGCTGCGTGCTGCGTGGATGCGTGAGCCCGGAGCGCACCGCCACGCAACCCACGCAGGGCAGGGAATCCGCAGCCCGCAGTCCGCAGCGCATTCCGTCAGAGCCCCGTCAGGCGGCGCCGAGCCCGACGAGCGCACCTTGCGGCCGCGGGCGCGCCGGGGTTCGCTACGTCATGCCCATCCGCCGGCCGCGCGGCGCGCTCACCGGGGCGCCGGACGCGCGCGCGCTCATCGCCCTGCTCCTCCTCACGCTCGTGCTCTCCGGCCTGCTCGCCTTCGAGGCGGAGCAGGAGGTCGGGGCGCACCGCGTGGCGAGCGCGCGCGTGCTGCGCGAGCATCTGGCGGCCACCGGGCGCGACGCGCTCGACGCGACGGCCGCGGCGCTGCGCGCGTCGCTGGTGTCGGCGCTCGGGCCCGCGGTCGACGCGCGCGCGGCCACGCCGTACGACGTGCTCCCGTCGCCCACCGCGCTCGCCGCGCGGTCGGGGACGCGCCTCGGGTGCGCGGTGCCGGGACCCGTGTGGATGCGGCTCGACCTGCGCGACGGCTCGCTCGCGACGGCGGGCTACTCGCTGCCGCCCGCGGTCGGGCGCTGGGCCGCCGACGCGGCGCGTGCGATCGCGCGCGGCGGCGCCACGGCGACCGACGGCGGCTACGCCATCGTCACCGGGCGGGGCGCGATGGCCGGCCGCGTCGTGGTGCTCGGCGTGAAGCGCGCGCCCTACGACGCGCCGATCGCGGTCTACGGGCTGATCACGTGCGACGACGTCTTCGGCGCGGCGCTGCTCGGCGCGGCGCGGCGCACCGGGGTCGGCGGCGACGCGCTGTCGCTGGCGCTCGCCGACTCGCTGCTCGCCATCGAGGTGCGCGACGCGTCGGGCGCGCTGCTCGGGCCCGCGCCGGTGCGCGGCGCGGCGCGGCCGGGCGCGCCGGTCGTCGCGGAGCGGAGGGTCGCGGGGCTGACGCTGCGCGCGGTGGAGGGACCGGGCGCCGCGGGACGCGTCCTCGTCCCCACGCGCCGCCGCACGCGCGTGCTCGTCGTCGGCGCGCTGGCCGCGATCACGGGGGCGCTCGGCCTCCTGGCGCTGCGGCAGCTGCGGCGCGAGCAGGAGCTGGTGCGGCTGCGCGCCGACTTCACCTCCAGCGTGTCGCACGAGCTGCGCACCCCGCTGGCGCAGATCCTCCTCTACGGCGAGACGCTCGCGCTGGGGCGCGTGCGCGACGACGCGCAGCGCCGCGACGCCGCCGACACCATCGTGCGCGAGGCGCGGCGGCTGATGCACATGGTCGAGAACGTGCTGCACGCCGCGCGCGCCGAGCGGCGCGCGAACCCGGTGCACACCGAGGTGGTCGCGCTCGCACCGCTGGTGCGCGAGGTGGCGCGCGGCTTCGCGCCGCTCGCCGAGGCGGCGGGCATGCGGCTCGACGTCGACGTGCCCGGGTCGCTCGGCGCGCGCGCGGACACGGGCGCGCTGCGGCAGATCCTCCTCAACCTGCTGGACAACGCGCTGCGCTACGGCGCGCACGCGCAGACGATCCGCGTCGCCGCGCGCGAGGAGGCCGGCGCGACGGTGCGCCTGTGGGTGGACGACGCGGGGCCCGGCATCGCGCCGCGCGACCGGCAGCGCGTGTGGCTCCCGTTCGTGCGGCTCGCGCGCGACCGGCAGGCCGGCAACCGCACGGGCAGTGGGCTCGGCCTCGCGGTGGTCGCGGACCTCGTGCGCGCGCTCGACGGCGAGGCCTGGATCACCGACGCGCCGGGCGGTGGGACGCGCGTGTGCGTGCGCCTGCCGGCGGTGGCGCTGGCCGACGCGCGCGGCGCCCGCGACGACGGGCCGAGCGCGCGCGCGGTAGCGGAGGCGCTCGCATGACCGCGCCGGCCAGCGGGACGCACGCCGGCGGACGTCGCGTGCTGGTGATCGAGGACAACGCGGTGCTCGCCGAGGGGCTGCGGCACAACCTCGCGTTCGAGGGCTACGCGGTGCGCGTCGCCGGCGGCGCGCGCGACGGGCTGGCCGCGCTGCAGGCCGAGAGCGCGGACCTGATCCTGCTCGACCTGATGCTGCCGGACGGCGACGGCTTCCACGTGCTGCGCACGCTGCGCGGCGCGGGTGACGCGACGCCGGTCATCGTGCTCACCGCGCTCGGCGACGAGGCCGACAAGGTGCGCGGGCTGCGCCTGGGCGCCGACGACTACGTCACCAAGCCGTTCGGGCTGCTGGAGCTGCTCGCGCGCGTGGACGCGCTGCTCCGCCGGACCGCGCGCCCCGCCGCCGCGCGCGTGCGCTTCGGCGCGATCGAGGTGTGCACCGCGACGCACGAGGTCACGCGCGCCGGCGCGCCGATCGCGCTGCGTCCCAAGGAGTACGAGCTGCTGGTCGCCCTGCTGCGCCACGACGGCGCGGTGGTGACGCGCGACGAGCTGCTGCGCGAGGTGTGGCGCTACGACGCGAGCGTCACCAGCCGCACGGTCGACACGCACGTGCTGGAGCTGCGCCGCAAGCTCGAGGACGACCCGGCGAGCCCGCGGCACCTGCTGACGGTGCGGAAGACGGGGTATCGGCTGCAGCGCTGAGCGGGCGTGGTCGTCGCAGGCGCTGCGGACTGCGGGCTGCGGATTCCACTGAGCTGCGGGGCTGCGCCGGACCCGAACGGCAGCAACGGGATTTGACAGGATGAACGTCCGAGAAGGGCGGATGAGCTGCGAGCCTCGAGGTCTCGAGACGCATCGCACCACGCGGAGCCCCACTCGGCTCATCCGCGCTTCTCAGATGTTCATCCTGTCAATTAGCGGTTGTCGTTTCCACGCGCCGGACCCGAACGGCGAACGGCATCGAGACAGGATTCACAGGATTGACAGGATTCAGCGCTCCGCGTGGCGCGACGTTCCTCGCACTCACGCTGAAGATCGAATCCTGTCAATCCTGTGAATCCTGTCTCCAGTAGTTCGGCCTTGCCACGCAGAAGACAGGACTGAGGACCCGCAGTCCGCAGTCCGCAGTCCGCAGTCCGCAGCCCGTGTCACCGCCGCCGCACCGTCACGCCGCCGTTCATCGTGGATACGCGGACCGGCGCGCCGCCCGCGCCGAGCCGTGCGCGGATGGTGCGGTCGATGCGGCCGCGCACCGTGAGCGGCAGGTCGATGTCGAAGCGGCCGTGCACCGTGCCCGTCTCCAGCTCGGCGTCGTAGCGCGACGGGATCTCGAGGCGCACGCCGCCGTTCTGCGTGCGGACGTCCATCCCCGCGCCGCGCCACCCGTCGCCGGCCAGCGCCACGGTGACGCCGCCGTTCTCGGTCTCGCCGCGCACGTCGCCGGCCAGGTCGGTGAGCCGCACGCCGCCGTTGACCGCCGTGAAGCGCACCGCGCCGTCGACGTCCGCGATGCGGATGCCGCCGTTGTGCGTCTCGAGCGACAGGTCGGAGCGGCGCGGCACGTACACGTCGAAGCTCACCGACCAGCGGTCCGAGTCGCGCGGTCCGGTGGCGCGGATCTCGGATCCGGTGACGATGCGGATGTCGTCGAGGATCGCGCGCGCGTCGCCCTCGCGGCGCGCCTGCGCCTGCAGGCGGGCGACGACGCGGATCTCGTCGCGGTCCCAGCCGGTGACCGTGATGCCGCCGTTCGTGCCGCCGTCGACGACCACGCGGCCGCGCGCGGGGATGGTCGTCTCGCGCACGTCGCAGGCCTGCGCGTCGTCGCTCCACCGGCCGCGGCGACAGTCGTCCAGCCACTCGGCCGCGTCGCGCGTCTGCGCGCCGGCGGCGGTGCCGAGGAGGAGGAGCAGGGCGGGCGCGGTGCGCGCGAACAGGGAGCGGAGGGCAGGCATGGCGGAGTGGGGCCGGGGTCCGTCGAATCGGCTGTCCCGAGTGGGACAGGGGCCGGCGCGCGAGGGTTTGCACGCGGAACGACACTGCGGGCTGCGGGCAGCGGATCCTGAGCCCGCAGCCCTCGCGTCGCGGAGCATGCCCGTTCGCGATGCCGCCGAACTGCGAAGAGCAGCAGGGATGAAAATCTGAGAAGATCCGATGAAAGTCCAATGGCTCCGCGTGGTGCGATGATCGTCGCCGCCACGCGGAGCCATCAGATCTTCATCCGATGTCATCCGAAGTTCATCCCTGCTGCTCTTGGCCGTTCGGGTCCGGCGCGACGGTGCAGGGATACCGCGTGACGATCCGCAGCCCGCAGCCCGCAGCGTCCCACGCGACGAGGGCCGGACTCCACCCGGAGCCCGGCCCTCGATCACCTGCCGCGCGCGGCGCTCAGCCCGCCAGCCCTGCGGCCGCCGGCGCCGGCATCCCGCCGAGCACCTCCTCGGCGGTCGCCTGGCGGTTGTGCACGGAGCTCGTCCACGTGCCCCACACCGTCGGGTCGATCTTGTCGCCGTTGCTGCCGAGGTTCTGCAGCCGGCGCTGGTCCTCCTCGGTGAGCACCTGCCCCGGCAGCGGCTGCAGGTGGCGCACGTCGGCGGCGGTCAGGCCGATCGCCTGGCCGACGCGCGTGCCGTAGTCGTCGTGCACGAGCAGGAGGTGCCAGATCATGCGCTCCTGCACGTCGCGCTGACACTGGCCGAGCAGGTCGCCCATGTTCTTGACCAGGTCGTCGCGCTCCCAGTCCATCATCGTGTTGTAGCGGCCGCGCGCCTGCACGTAGTCGTTGCGGCGCTCGAGCACCGACTGCGTGAGCTGCCCGCGGATCTCGGGCGCGTTGTGCGGCTTGCGCTCGGCCTCGCGCAGCCCGCCGTGCATCGACGGCTCGTAGTTGACGTGCGGGTTCTGCCCCGGCGCGAGGTCGACGCCGTACGACATCTGCCCGCCGCGCTGGTTCGTGTGCACCTGCCCGTTCACGCCCTTCGGCTGGTTGACCGGGAGCTGCAGGTAGTTCGGGCCCACGCGGTAGCGCTGCGTGTCCGAGTACGAGAAGGTGCGGCCGACGAGCATCTTGTCGTCGGAGAAGTCCAGGCCGTCGACGAGCACGCCCGTGCCCATCGCGATCTGCTCGTTCTCGTTGTGGTGGTCCGACACGTTGCGGTTGAGCGTCATCACGCCCACGTGGCGGAGCGGGAACTGGTGCTCGGGCCAGATCTTCGTGTCGTCGAGCGGATCCCAGTCGAGCTCCGGGTGATCATGGTCCTCCATGATCTGCACGTACATGTCCCACTGCGGGTACTCGCCGCGCTCGATCGCGGTGTACAGGTCCTTCGACGCCGAGCCGAGGTCCTGCCCCTGCACCTTCGCCGCCTCCTCCGCGGTGAGGCTCGCGAGGCCGCAGCGCGGGTGGAAGTGGTACTTCACGAGGACCGTGCCGCCCTCGGCGTTCACCATCTTGTAGGTGTTGACGCCGAAGCCCTCCATGTGGCGGTAGCTCGCCGGGATGCCGCGCGGGCTGAAGAGGTGCGTCAGCATGTGCATCGACTCCGGCGTCTGGCTCATGAAGTCGAAGATGCGGTTCGCCTCCTGCCGGAACGTCACCGGGTCGGGCTTCAGCGCGTGGATGACGTCGGGGAACTTGATCGCGTCGCGGATGAAGAAGATCGCGAGGTTGTTGCCGACGAGGTCCCAGTTGCCGTCCTCCGTGTAGAACTTCACGGCGAAGCCGCGCGGATCGCGCGCCGTCTCGGACGAGTCGCGGCCGCCGATCACGGTGGAGAAGCGGATGGCGAGCGGCGTCTTCTTGCCCGCGGTCTGGAACAGCTTCGCGCGCGTGTACTTCGACGCCGGCTCGTCGCCGATCTTGCCCGTCGCCTCGAACTCGCCGTAGCACACGAAGCCGCGCGCGTGCACCACGCGCTCCGGGATCCGCTCGCGGTCGAAGTGCGAGATCTTCTCGAGGAAGTGGTAGTTCTCGAGCGTCGCGGGGCCGCGGCTGCCCACGGTGCGCTGCGACTGGTTGTTCTGGACGGGGTGGCCCTGCCGCGTCGTCAGCGTCGGCTCGACGCCGGCGTCACCGCCGTGGCTGCCGTTCCCGCTGCTGCCGTTCCCGTTGCTGCCGTTGCTGCCGTTCCCGTTGCTGCCGCCGGTGTGGCCGGACATCGTCGCCTCCTGGGTGGTGCGGGGGCCGCCGCACGACCCGCGCGCATACGACGCGCGCGGCGGCCCGGATGGGGAGACCCGGATGCTAACGGCGCGGCCATCATCGGGGAAATCGATTCCGTTGATTCGGCCATCGAGCCCGTCTATGCTGCGGCATGGACGCTCCCCTCGCGCCGATCGGCGCGCTCACGCTGACGCAGCTCGCCTACGTCGTCGCCGTCGACACGCACCGCCACTTCGGGCGCGCCGCGGCCGCCTGCCACGTCACGCAGCCGACGCTCTCGATGCAGCTCGGCAAGCTGGAGCGCACGCTCGGCGCGACGCTCTTCGACCGCACGCGCGCGCCGGTCGTCCCCACCGCGCTCGGCGTGCTCGTGGCGGCGCAGGCGCGCGTGGTGCTGCGCGAGGCCGCGCGCGTGACCGAGCTGGGGCAGGCGGCCGACGGCGCGGTCGCCGGCGAGCTGCGCCTCGGCGTGATCCCGACGCTCGCGCCGTACCTGCTGCCGCGCGTCCTCGACGAGCTGGCGCGCCGCCATCCGCTGCTCGCCCTCGTGGTCGAGGAGCGGCTCACCGACGACGTGCTCGACGGGCTGCGGCACGACGCGCTCGACGCCGCGCTGCTCGCCTCCCCCGCCGGCCCGGCGCCCGAGCTGGAGGAGCGCGCGCTCTTCCACGAGCCGTTCGTCGGCTACGTCGGCGCCGCGCACCGCCTCGCGGGGCAGGACACGCTCGCCGCCGGCGACCTCTCGCTCGACGACCTCTGGCTGCTCGCCGAGGGGCACTGCCTGCGCAGCGACGTCGTGCGGCTGTGCGGACAGCGCGAGGCGCGCGGCGCGCGCGGCGCCTCTCCGGCGCGTCCCGGCGGCGCGCGCTTCGAGAGCGGCAACCTGGAGACGCTCAAGCGGCTCGTCGAGCGCGGCCAGGGGATGACGCTGCTCCCCGCGCTCGCCGCCGCCGAGCTGTCGACGGCGGCCCAGCGCCGCCTCGTGCGCCCGTTCGACGCGCCCGCGCCCTCGCGCACGATCCGCCTCGTGCGCCGCCGCGCGCTGCGCCGCCCGCAGCTCGCCGACGCGCTCGCGGCCGCGGTGCTCGACGTGCTCCCCCCGTCGTGCACGCTCGCGCGGCCAGCGCGAACGCCGCGTTGACGGATCGGCGCGTCGCGGCCGGGGCGCGCACGCGTCCCCGACCATAGCTTCTGCCGGTCCCTCACCCCCGATCGGCATGCGACGTTCCGTCCGCCCCGGTGTCCTCGCGGCCCTCGCCGCGCTTCCGCTCGCGCCGCTCGCGGCGCAGCCTCCCACCACGCCTCCCACCACGCCCGCCCAGACGCCGCCCGCCGGCGGCGGGGCGACGGGCGGTGCCGCCGCCGGTGCGCCGGGCGCGCAGGCCCCGCGGCGCGCCCCGCGCCCGTACGGGCAGGTCGTCACGTCGCGCGCCGTCACCGACGCCGGCGGCATCACCGTGCACCGCGTCGACGACCGCTGGCTGTTCGAGGTCCCGGACTCGCTGCTCGCGCGCGACTTCCTGCTCGTCAGCCGCGTCGCCGGCGTGCCGTCGAACTTCGACGGCTTCGTGTCGGCCGGCACGTCGGTGGAGGACCGCGTGGTGCGGTGGGAGCGCACGGGCGACCGCCTCGTGCTGCGCAGCATCGGCTTCGACGCCGTGGCCGACGACTCGCTGCCGATCGCGCTCTCCGTCGCGAGCAACAACGTCGGGCCGATCCTCGCGGCGTTCCCGGTGCAGGCGTTCGGGCGCGCGAACGGGCGCGACAGCGCCACCGCCGTCGTCGACGTGACGGACTTCTTCGCCGGCGACACGCCCGCCATCGCGGGGCTCACGGCGGCGCAGCGGCGGCAGTACCAGGTGCGGCGCCTGGATCCCGCGCGCAGCTACGTGAACACGGTGCGCAGCTTCCCGATGAACGTCGAGGTGCGGCACACGCAGACGTTCGACGCCGCCGAGCCGCCGTCGGACCGCAGCGGCGGCGCGCTGACGCTCGAGATGCGGCAGTCGCTCGTGCTGCTGCCGCGCACGCCCATGCGTCCGCGCTACGCCGACGCGCGCGTCGGCTTCTTCGCCGTCGAGCGCGTGAACTACGGCCTCGACGAGCAGAAGGCCGCGTCGCAGCGCTTCATCCGCCGCTGGCGGCTGGAGCCCAAGGACACCGCCGCGTACCTGCGCGGCGAGCTGGTGGAGCCGGTGAAGCCGATCGTCTACTACCTCGATCCCGCCACGCCCGCGAAGTGGCGGCCGTACGTGCGCCAGGGCATCCAGGACTGGCAGAAGGCGTTCGAGGCGGCCGGCTTCAAGAACGCGATCCTCGCCAAGGATCCGCCGTCGCGCGCCGAGGACCCGGAGTGGGACCCGGAGGACATCCGGTACTCCGTGGTGCGCTGGACGGCGAGCCTCGTGCGCAACGCCGTCGGCCCGAGCACGTCCGACCCGCGCACGGGCGAGATCATCGAGAGCGACATCACCTGGTACCACAACCACATGCGGTCGTACCGCAACCGGTTGATGGTGGAGACCGGCGCCGCCAACCCGGCGGCGCGCACGCTCGAGATCCCCGAGGAGCTGATGGGGGAGACGATGCGGCAGGTGATCACGCACGAGGTGGGGCACGCGATCGGCCTGCCGCACAACATGGTGGCGTCGAGCGCCTTCCCCGTGGACTCGCTGCGGCGCGCGTCGTTCGTGCGCCGCTACGGCGTGTCGGCCACGATCATGGACTACGCGCGGCAGAACTACGTCGCGCAGCCGGGCGACGGGCTCGCGCCGAAGGACTTCATCCGCCGCCTCGGGCCGTACGACGACTTCGTGATCAACTGGGGCTACCGCGCGCTGCCGCAGGCGCGCACGCCCGAGGACGAGCGCGCGACGCTGCACGGCTGGCTGATGCAGCAGCGCGGGCCGATGGCGTACCGCTACGTGCCGCAGCAGCTCTCCGGGATCGATCCGCGCTCGCAGACCGAGGACCTCGGCGACGACGCGGTGCGCGCCGGCACGTACGCCGTCGCCAACCTGCGGCGCGTCATCCCCAGCCTGGTCGAGTGGACGACGAAGCCGGGCGAGGACTACGAGGACCTCGCGGAGCTGTACGGCGAGGCGATGCGCATGTGGACGACGTACATGAACCACGCGGTGACGGCGATCGGCGGCGTCGAGGTGGACGCGCGCACCGCGGACCAGGCGGGGCCCGCGTTCCGGCCGGTGCCGCGCGCGCGGCAGCGCGCGGCGGTGGAGTTCCTGGCCGACCAGGTGCTGCGCACGCCGGCGTGGCTCGCGCCCGAGGCGATTCTGTCGCGCATCGGTCCGCAGGCGGGCGCGAGCTCGGTGGCCAACGCGCAGGCGGCGGTGCTGACGCAGATGCTCTCGGCGGCGCGGCTGGCGCGCCTCGCCGACGCCGAGGCCCGCACGCCCGACGCCGCGTACGAGCCGACGACGTACCTGGCCGACGTGCGGCGCGCGCTGTGGGGCGCGGCGCCGTCCCCCGCGGCGCCCGACGCCAACCGCCGCGCGCTGCAGCGCGTGCACGTCGAGCGCCTGGGCGTCCTCGTCGCGCCGCCGGCGGCGCCGGCGGGCGGACCGGGCGCGGGTGGCGGCGGGGGCGGCGGGCCGGCGCAGCAGCCGCCCGCGCTGCTCGCGCCGCCGGCCGTGCCGCGCACCGACCTGCCGGCGCTCGCGCGCGGCGAGCTGCGGACGCTGCGCGACACGGCGCGCCGCTCGGCCGCGATGTCCACCGGGATGGCGCGCGCGCACTGGCAGGACATGGCCGACCGCGTCGACGCGATCCTCGATCCGACGCGCGGGCGCTGACGCATCCCTGAGCGCGTGGCGCCGGCGCGTACGGCAGAGTCTGCTGCGCTGGCGCCACGCGTTTGCTCGACGTCGCGTGCGGAGGGAGATTGTCGGGCCGCCGTACGCACGCGGCGCCGACTCCTCACCCGAACCGCGACTCCGTGGCCCCGACGATCCACTCCCATCGCGCCGCGCGACATGCCGGCGCGATCGCCCTGCTGCTCTGGACCGCCGCCTGCGGCGGCGACGGCGCCCGCCAGACGCTGGCGCCGGACGACGCCGCGGACCTCGACCGGAAGGCCGAGGCCTCGCAGGCCGAGGTCACGCTGCTCCTGCGCACGCCGACGGCGCCCTACGGCGCGCGCGGGGGCACGACGCGGCAGCTCGACCTGACGGTGCGCAACCCGCAGGGCCACGAGCTCCCGAACGTCAACGACAAGCACACCGTCTGGGCGTCGCTCGACACGACGGTCGTCTCCGTCGACTCGACGGGCCGCGTCACGGCGCAGGGGCTCGGCACCGCGAGCGTGATCGTCGCGCACAAGAAGGCGACCGACACCGTGCGCGTCGCGGTCGTGCCGGTGCCGGTGCGCACGGTCGTCGTCAGCGGCGCCGACTCGGTCGGCATCGGCGACCGCACGACGTACGTCGCGGCGGCGCGCGATTCGGCCGGGGGCGAGCTCACGGGCCGCCCCGTCGACTGGAGCACGTCGACGCCGACGCTCCTCACGGCCACGGCGACGCCGGGCGAGTTCGAGGCGATCGCGCAGGGCCCCGCGGTGGTCGCCGCCACCGTCGGCGGCGTGCAGGGCACGCTGGCCGTGCGCGTCACGCGCCAGCCGGTCGCCACGGTGACGGTCACGGCGGGCACGGCGAGCCTCCCGCAGTTCCGTCGCACGGCGTTCACCGCCGTCGCCCGCGACCGGCACGGCAAGGTGCTCGCCGACCGCGCGATCGCGTGGAGCTCGTCGGCGCCCGCGATCCTCACCGTGTCCGCGAACGGCGACACGGCCGTGGCGCGCGACGTCGGCAGCGCGATCGTGACCGCGACCGCCGAGAACGCGAGCGGCAGCGCCGAGGTGACCGTGACCAACCCGGTCGAGGCGCGCGCGCTCTGGGTCACGCGCTTCGAGTACACGACCGCGTCCGCCGTCGACTTCCCGAAGATCGCGACGATCTTCCAGCGGGCGGCGCAGGCGAACTTCAACGTCGTGTACTTCCAGGTGCGCACGTCGGGCGACGCGCTCTACTTCTCGGAGCTCGAGCCCTGCTCGCCGCGCATGTGCGGCCGCCTCGGCGGGCCGCGCCCGGCGCAGGACCCGCTCGACGTCGCGCTGGCCGAGGCGGCCAAGTACGGCATCCAGGTGCACGCCTGGGTGAACGCGCTCACCGGCTTCATCTCGGGCAGCGCCGCGGCCTGCAACCAGTTCGTCGAGAGCACGCCGGCGAACTGGCTCCGCGCCAACCCGCAGTGGAGCGCGGCGGCGCGCAACTCGACCACCGGCGCGATCATGCGCCAGGTGGACAACTGCACGAACGCGACGCTCGCGTCCGAGTACATGTGGGTCTCGCCGGCGGTCCCCGACGTGCGCGCGCAGGTCGGCCGCGTCTCGGCCGACCTCGCGCGCCGCTACGGGCCGAAGGGGCTGAAGGGGATCCACCTCGACCGCATCCGCTTCCCGGGGCAGATCGCGGGGCACAACCGCTTCGGCTGGGACGAGGCGACGCAGGAGGCCTATCGCGAGCAGACGGGCGCGCGTCCGACGAGCGACTTCACCGCCGCGTTCGTGACGTTCCGCCAGCAGCTCGTGAACCAGACCGTGCGCGAGGTGCGCGACAGCGTGCGCGCGGTGAATCCGTCGTTCGTGCTCTCCGCGGCGGTGTTCCCCGGCTATCAGGCGCGCACCGGGTGGAGCGCGCAGTGGAGCCTCACCGAGCTGTTCCAGGATCCGCAGGCGTGGGCCGCGGGCGGCTACCTCGACGTCGAGGTGCCGATGAACTATCCGGCCACCGCCGCCTCCACCTCGTGGACGGTGAAGGCGTACTGCTCGAACACCGACTGGACGTGCGTGATGGACGACCACATCGCGCGCATCGAGCGGCAGGCGGGGCGCCACGTGTACGTGGGCGTCGGCGCGATCAAGGGGTGGGACGAGATGAAGCGCCAGATCGACCTCGCGCACGACCGCGCGATCACGGGCATGTCGGTGTACAGCTTCAGCCAGGTCGACGCGATCCCGAACGGCTGGGCGCAGCTCGCGGCGGGGCCCTTCAAGCACAAGGCGACGATCCCGGCGATGCCGTGGAAGTGACGGGCTGACGCCGCACGCGGCGGATGCGCGCAGGGCCCCGGGGCGACGTGCCCCGGGGCCCTGCGCGTTCGTGCGTGCCTCGCCGGGCGGCGCGCCTCAGGACTTCGGCGGCATCCGGTCGTCGAGCGGAACGAAGTTCGAGAGGAAGAGCCGCTCCTGCCCGGTGAGCGACTCGATCCCCGTGGCGTTGATCTTGTCGAGGATGCGGTCGACCTCCCCGCGGTTCACCTCGTGGATGCGCGACCGGTCGATGTTCTGGTAGCCGCGGATCTGGCGCGTCACCTCGGGGGGCGCCGAGGCCACCTTGCGCTTGAAGCTCGTGCGCGAGCGGTCGAGCCACTTGAGGTAGAGGAACGCGCCCGCGTAGCCGCCGAGGTGGGCGAAGTGCGCGATGCCGCCGCGCGCGCCGCTGAAGCCGCTCCAGAGCGTGAGCACCGTCGTGATGATGACGAGGATGCGCGCGGGCACCGGGATGATCCCCCAGATGTGGATCGGCTCGTCCGGCCAGAAGTGCGCGAAGCCGAGCATGACGCCGAACACGCCGGCCGACGCGCCGACGATGGGCGCCCGCGAGAAGGCGAGCGAGAGCAGCGCGCCGCTGATGCCGCTCACGAAGTAGAGGATCGCGAACTGCCGCGACCCGATCCGGGCCTCGACGCGCGGGCCGAAGAAGAACAGGCCCAGCATGTTGAAGAGGATGTGCGTGATGCTCCCGTGGAGGAACATGTACGTCACGAGCGTCCACGGCCGCACGAGCACGAGCTGCGGCACGAAGACGAACGCCTGGTACACCAGCGCCACGGTCCCCTGGAGGAAGAACGCGACGACGGTGGCGATGAGCAGCGAGCGGACGACGGGAGTCACGGGCAGGCCTCGGGGCGGCGGACGCGGGAGTGGCGTCGGGAAGATATTGTACGCGCGGCGGCCCGCGCCCGTGCCCGCCAGCCAGGCGCACGGGACCCGCACGCGCGGGCTCCGCACGCGCGGGCCAGGCCAGCCGACACCCTCCCCTCTCACCGTTGGAGCGTCATCGTGGGCCTTCTGGACGGACTGCTGGGCAACGCCTCGGAGGTGGACGCCACCGAGATGCAGGAGGAGTTCGCGCGCGTCCTGACGACGGGCGAGCGGGTCGAGAAGGCGTACGTCCTGGTCCGCGACGCGATGCTCTTCACCGACCGCCGGCTGATCCTCGTCGACAAGCAGGGCGCCACCGGGCGCAAGGTCGAGTACCACTCGCTCCCGTACCGCGCGATCACCCACTTCAGCGTCGAGACGGCCGGCCACTTCGATCTCGAGGCCGAGCTGCGGATCTGGGTCTCGGGGCGGGCGGAGCCGTTCAGCACGACGTTCACGCGGCGGCTGAGCATCTACGCGGTGCAGGCCGTGCTGGCGAGCTACGTCTGTCGGTGAGCGCGGAGCGGTGAGCGGCGAGCGGCGAGCGAGCTCCTCGGCGCGCTGACCGCCGCGTCGCGGGGTGGGCCCGTTCGCGGGCCTGCCCGAGCGCCGAGCGCCGAGCGCCGAGCGCCGAGCGACCGGGGCAGCGGCGGCGCCCCCGCCCGCCCCGCCGGCGCACCAGGAGCCGGCTCGCCGTCGCGCCCGCCGAGCCCGGCGGCAACCGGCGCCACGCCCCGCGTGCTGGCACGCGGCACGCTCCAGCGGGCCGGCATGTTCATCTCCGACTTCGCCATCCGGCGACCCATCGTCACCGTCGTGACGATGATCGCGCTGGTCGTGTTCGGGCTCGTCGCGCTGCTTCGGCTGCAGACCGACGAGTTCCCCGACATCGACGCGCCGATCGTCTTCGTCGGCGTCGTCTATCCCGGCGCCTCCCCCGAGCAGGTCGAACGCGAGGTCGTCGACCGGATCGAGGACCGCATCGCCGCCATCAGCGGCCTCGACAAGCTGAACTCGACGTCGACCGACGGGTTCGCGCAGATCATCGTCCAGTTCGACTTCGACAAGCCGGTCGACCAGGCGACGCAGGACGTGCGCGACGCGATCAGCGGCGTGCGCGCGCAGCTGCCTGCCGAGATCATCGAGCCGATCATCCAGCGCTTCGATCCCGCCGCGCTGCCGATCGTCTCGCTCGCGCTCACCTCCGCGTCGCTGACGCCCGCGCAGCTGACGCAGATCGCCGACCAGACCATCGCCGGCGACCTGCGCTCGATCCCCGGCGTGGCGCAGGTGAACATCGCCGGCGCCGACAGCGCGACGCTCAACGTGGTGCTCGACCCCACGCGCCTCGCCGCCGCCGGCGTCGGCGTCGACCAGGTCGTCGGGGCGCTCCGGGCGCAGAACCTGGCCGCGCCCGTGGGGCAGGTGACCGGGCCCATCACCGAGCGCGCCATCCGCCTCGAAGGGCGCATCACGCGGCCGCAGGACTTCGGGCAGCTCACCGTCGCGCAGCGCGGCGGCGTCGCCATCCCGCTCTCGCAGGTCGCCCGCGTCGAGGTCGGCAGCGCGGAGCGGCGCAGCGCGGCGCTCTACAACGGGCGCGAGGCGATCGGCCTCGACGTCGTGAAGGCGAAGGGCTACAGCACGACCCAGGTGTCCGACGCGGTGAAGGCGCGCCTCGAGCGGCTGCGCGCCGGGCTCCCCGCGGGCGCGTCGGTCGAGGTCGTGCGCGACGCGGGCGAGCGCGTCGAGAGCTCCGTGCGCAACGTGCAGGAGGCGCTGGTCGAGGGCGCGGTGCTGACGATCCTGGTCGTCTTCCTCTTCCTCAACTCGTGGCGCTCGACGGTCATCACGGGCCTCGCGCTCCCCGTGTCGGTGCTGGCGAGCTTCGTCCCGCTCTGGGTGTTCGGCTTCACGCTGAACACGATGTCGCTGCTGGGGCTCTCGCTCGCCATCGGCATCCTGATCGACGACGCCATCGTGGTGCGCGAGAACATCGTCCGCCACGTGGAGATGGGGAAGGACCACTTCGACGCGGCGCGCGAGGGCACCGACGAGATCGGGCTCGCCGTCGCCGCGACGACCTTCTCGATCGTCGCCGTCTTCGTGCCGATCGGCTTCATGAGCGGCTTCGCGGGGCAGTGGTTCAAGCCGTTCGCGCTGACGATCGCGGCGTCCGTCCTCGTCTCGCTCTTCGTCTCCTTCTCGCTCGACCCGATGCTCTCGGCCTACTGGCCGGACCCGCACGTACCCGAGGAGAAGAAGCGCTGGGTCACGCGCGTGCTCGACCGCTTCAACCGCTGGTTCGACCACCAGGCCGCCCGCTACCGCCGCGGCGTCGCGTGGGCGCTCGACCACCGCAAGACGATGGTGGCGCTCGCCGTCGCGTCGTTCGTCGGCGCGATCGTGCTGCAGGGGATGTTCGGCGGCTTCGGCTTCACCCCCGAGAGCGACCGCAGCGAGCTGACGGTGGCCGTCGAGGCGCCGCCGGGTTCGAGCCTGGAGTACACGCGCCTGCAGGCCGAGCTGGTCGCGCGGCAGGTGCGCACGCACCCGGAGGTCGCGTACACGTACACGACCGTCGGCAGCGCGTCGGGCTCGGGCGCGGTGGACGCGGCGTCGGTCTACGTGCGCCTCGTCCCGCGCGCCGAGCGCGGCGTGAGCCAGCAGCAGCTCGGCGAGCGGATGCGGCAGGAGCTGCGGCGTATCGGCGGGGTGACGGCCTACCTGCTCGAGGCGGGCGGACCGGGCGGCGGGCAGAAGCCCTACCAGCTGCAGCTGCGCGGCCCGGACGCGACGGTGCTCGCGGGGCTCGCCGACTCGGTGTCGGCGATCGTGCGCAGCACGCCGGGCGCGGTCGACGTCGGCCTCTCGACCAAGGGGCAGAAGCCCGAGCTGCGCGTCGAGATCAACCGCGCGCTCGCCGGCGCGCTGGGCGTGAGCGTCGGGCAGATCGCGCAGGCGCTGCGCCCCGCCTTCGCGGGCGTCGACGCGGGCAACTGGGTCGACCCGACCGGCGAGACGCGCTACGTGCGCGTGCGGCTGCCCGCCGAGTCGCGCGAGAACCCCGCCGACCTCGCGCGCATCCCGATCGTGCTCCCGGGCGGCGCCGGCGGCGCGCCCGCGGTGCTCCCGCTCGGCCAGCTCGCGACGATCACGCCGGGCACCGGGCCGGCGCAGATCGATCACGCCGAGCGCGCGCGGGTCGTGACCGTCGGCGCCAACATCGAGGGGAGCTCGCTCGGCGAGATCTCGCAGCGCGTGCAGCAGCGCGTCGACCGGCTGCAGGTGCCCGAGGGCTACTCGATCAGCTCGGGCGGCCAGGTCGAGAGCCAGCAGGAGGTGTTCGGCAGCATCTTCACCGCGCTCGGCGTGGCGGTGATGCTGATGTACCTGATCCTCGTCGTGCAGTTCGGCAGCTTCCTCGACCCGATCGCGATCCTCTCGTCGCTGCCGCTGTCGCTGATCGGCGTCGTGCTCGCGCTGCTGATCACGGGCGACACGCTGAACCTGATGAGCCTCATCGGCGTCATCCTGCTCATGGGCATCGTGGCGAAGAATGCGATCCTGCTGATCGACTTCGCGAAGTGGACGCACGAGCGCGGCGACATGCCGATCCGCGACGCGCTCATCGAGGCCGGCGCGATCCGCCTGCGGCCGATCCTCATGACGACGCTGGCGCTGATCGCGGGCATGATCCCGGTCGCGCTGGGCAGCGGCGAAGGCGGCGACTTCCGCGCCCCGCTCGGGCGCGCGGTGATCGGCGGGACCATCACCAGCACGCTGCTGACGCTGTTCGTCATCCCGACGGTCTACGAGATCTTCGACGGCTGGCGCTCGGCGATCGGCGCGCGGATCCGTGGCCGGCGGCCGGCGCACGCGGGGCACGAGCCGGTGCCGCAGGCGGGGGACTGAGGCCGACGGCGAACTGCGCTGCGGGGCTGCGGGGCTGCGGAACGGCCGCTCGGGATGTACCGGCGTCCTCGACCCGAACGGCGAACGACTAGACAGGATGAACGTCTGATAACGGCGGATGACGGCGGAGGGCTCTGCGTGGCGGCGAACGACATCGCACCGCGCGGAGCCCTCCGCCGTCATCAGCTGTTCTCGGACGTTCATCCTGTCCGATCGCCGTTGTCGTTTCCTGGCCAGCCCGCAGTCCGCAGCGCCTCGTGCGAATCCATCGGTCCGCCCTCGCCGCGCAGCAGCGCGCCGACGCGCGCGCGGTTGGACGCGCCCATCTTGGGCAGCAGGCGCTCGACGTGGTTGCGCGCGGTGAAGAAGCTCAGGCCCAGACGATCGGCGATCTCCTGGTTGGACAGGCCGTCGGCGAGGAGCCGCGCGACCTCGATCTCGCGCGCCGTCAGCCCGAAGCGGTCGCGCACCTCCGCGTCGGTGAGCGGACGGGCGGCCGCCGACTCGACGGTGATCAGCACGCCCGGCTCGCGGCCGAGCATCCACGCGGGAGCGATCGCGCCGGTGAGGCGGAAGGCGCGCATGCCCAGCCGCAGCTCGCGCTCGGTGACCGCGGGCGCCAGGGCCGCGCGCGACGCGGGCGTGGCGAGCCCCGTCGATGAGCGCCGTGCCAGCGCGCCCACCGCCCACGCGACGCGCTGCGCCTCGGCGCGCAGCCGCTCGGCGTCGGCGCTCCCGTCGAGCAGCCGCAGCGCGCCCGGGTTCGCGTGCAGCAGCGATCCCGACGACTCGTAGAGGAAGACGGCCTGCGGCAGCGCGTCCATCATGCGCGAGAGCTCCGCGCAGCGCTCGGCGAGCTGGCGCCAGAGCCCCAGCGCGGCGCGGAACGCCGGCAGGATCGCGCGCAGCAGCGCGCCGCGCGTGCGCGCCCAGTCGCCGCCGCGCCGCTCGGTGTGCGAGAAGTGCAGCCGCGCCGGCTCCGCGCCGCCGAACGCCACCTCCACCACCGTGAGGTCGTGGAGGCGGTGCGGCGCCAGGAACTCGCGATGGAACGGCGTCGCCTCGAGCGTCGCCCGGTCGCACAGCTCGGCCTCGTGCGCGACGGCGCGGCCGAGCGCGCGGAAGCGCGTCTCGATGACGTCCCACGTCGGGTCGGCGCTCACGCGCGCCACGTAGCGCTGGTGGGCCGCGTCGCTCAGGTGCGGGCCGTACCACGCGGCCACGCCCTGGGCGAGCGGCGTGTAGAGGCACAGCGCGTCGGCCCCGGTGAGCTCCAGCAGCCGGCCGTGCACGGCCACCTGCCACGTCTGCCAGTCGGGGTAGTCGAGCGGCGCCAGCAGCGTCTGCAGCGCGCGCTCGAGGCGGTGCAGCGTGTCGGTGTCGGCCGGGGCCGCGGCGCCGGTCGCGACGGGCGCGTGGTCGGCGGGACGGGTGGCGGAGCGCGGAGCGGTCAGGATGGTCGGCATGGGTCGTCTCGGAAAGCTGCCGATGGATTGCGGCGCGCGCCGTGGATCGGCGTCGGCGCGGCGGCCGGGTCGGGGTCGGGCGGCGATGGAGGCCGCGACCCCATGATGACCCATGCGGCGACCCGGGACATGGGACGAAATGTCCCATCTTTCCGCCCCATCCCGCCCATCCGACGGAGGTCGCCCCGTGCGAGAACGGCCCCGGACTCCTCGCGGAGCCGGGGCCGTCGTGACGTGCGGGAGATCGTGCGATCGGCGCGCGGTCAGGTCGCGGCGGGCACGCCCACGTGGCCGAGCGGCGCGAACGTCGGCGCCGCGCCCGCCGGCACCTCGGCCGCCGGCAGGCAGCCGAGCGGGAAGCGCGGGGCGGGGAGCGGCGAGGAGATCTCCGCGGGCGGCACGGGGAGCGCACGGGCGAGCACGCGCGCCATCGGTGCGCCCTCGGTCCATCCGAGTCCGAAGGCGAGCAGCGGCGGGCGTCGGTCGGTGGTGGCGGACATGGAGACCTCCTGATCTGGTGACGTATCGGGTGCGGAAGGCGCGAGCTCGGGATGGCGGTCGGAGAGAGGTCGGACGTGCGGCTACCGTTGGCCGAACGGCTTCGCCGGCACGGTGCGCAGGTAGGCGTAGAGCGCCGTGAGCTCCGTGTCGGTCATGTGCTTCGTCATCTGCACCGGCATCTGCGGGTCGAGCGCGGTGCCGTCGGGGCGGCGGCCCTCGCGCAGCGCGGTGAAGAACGCCTGCCGCGTGTAGTGGCCGATGCCGGCGGGCGTGATGTTCGCGGCGGGCTTCCAGTCGGGCGGCGTGCCGGGGATCGGACCGCCGGTGAAGCTCGGGTTGTGGCAGCCCTGGCAGCCGGCGGCGACGTACTTCCCGTACGCCACCGAGGTGTCGGCGGGGAGGCTGGCGACGTGCGGCGCCGCGTGGTCGACCTCGCGCGCGGGGAGGATGTTCACCTTGCCGATCGCGAACAGCGTGCGGATGACCGGGCCGAGTCGCGACTCCGGCGTCGCGTGCGCATCGGCCGGGAGGCTGCGCGCGTAGGCGACGATCGCGGCGAGGTCCTCGTCGGAGAGCACCGTGAACTCGTTCGCCGGCATGACCTTCAGCTGCGTGCCGTCGCGCCGCACGCCGTGGCGCACCGCGAGCTCCCAGTCGGCGTCGGTGAGCGACGGGCCGAGGCCGCCGGCCGTGAGGTTCGGGCCCGCGATGCGCCCGACGGCGGGGTCGTCGATGATCGTGTTGCCGCGGAAGTTGGTGCCGTGGCACTCGGTGCAGCCGCGGATCGTCGCGAGGTGTCGGCCGCGCTCGACGGTGGCGGAGTCGGCGCGCACCGGGATGCCGTGCGCGGCGACGGGGCGCCGCTCGCGCAGCTGGCGCTCGGAGAGCGCGTACACGGCGGTGGCGGACACCAGCACCAGGCCGACGAAGGCGACGGCGATGCGGCCGACCCAGCGCAGCGCGCGACGCAGTGGAGAGCGGGACGAATTCATGGCGGACCTCGGCGCACAGCGCCGCGTGGCGGATCGAGTGAGGGGTACGCTCTCACGATCGACCGGGCCGTTCGGTCGCACATGGGTCGAACTCCCCAGTGGAGCGCGACGCCGTCGGAGCCCTGATGTACTACGGATTCCGGCGGGTCGCCACCTCGGCGGCGCGCGGCACGGCCACGAGTCCGAGCGGGACGTGACGCAGCCCGGGCCATCGTTGCGCGCTGCCGCGTGCGTCGCGCACCAGCAGCTGCGCCGAGAGCCCGCCGTCGAGCAGCACGGCGCGCACGCAGCCGAGCGCGCCGGTGACGGCCGCCATCTCGGGGACGGTGAGGCCGAGCGGGACGCGCGCGAGCGCGCCGGCGCCGAGCGCGTCGAAGCGCGTGAGCACGACGAGGACGCGCCCGTCGCGCAGCGTGCCGACGGCGAGGCGCGCGTCGCGGTGCGCGACGTCCACGCCGCGGCCAGGCGCGTGCAGCGGCGCGGGCACGTCGCCGTCCCCGGCGAGCAGCGCGGGATAGCTCTGCACCGCCTCGACGATCTCGCCGCGCGCCACGGCGGCGCGCATCGCGGGCAGCTCGGCGGCGTCGGCGAGGCGCACGCTGCCGTCGCGCGCGACCGTCAGCGCCGACGAGAGCGGTCCGACCGCCGGCGCCTGCAGCTCGCGTCCCTCGTGCACCACCCAGCCCCACGGGCCGGCGTCGGTGAACTGGCCGGCATTGAGCGCGAGGCGCGCGTCGTCCGGCGCGTCGTCGATCTTCCAGGGCGAGCCCGGTGGCGAGCCGGCGACCAGCTGCAGCGCGTGGCGGCGCGGGTCGATGCGCGCGAGCACGAGCCGCACGCGCCCGAGCGCCCCGATGCCGCCCTCACCGGGCGCGGACAGCTCCAGCTCCGCGACCTCGAGCCCGGGCGACGTCGCGCGCCACCGCACCGCCGACGCGACGCGCGCGTCGGCCGCGCTCCAGCGCGCGGGCGCGCGATCGGCGCGCCACCACGCCCGCCACGCGCCGCGCGCGTCGCGCACGCGCAGCGGCGTCGCGTCGGGCGCCTGCGCCGCGAGCGACGACGCAACCAGCCCCACGCAGCACGCGAGGCGCGCGGCCACCATCGCCGCGCGCCTCGCGTGCTGCGCACGCCGCCGGGTCAGCTCTTCTTCTGCCACGCGGACCAGACGTCGCTCCACGTCGCCCACTCCATCCCGCCGTCCTTCCACGCGGCGATGAACGGCGCGAGCTGCGGGCGCTTGGCGTCGAGCGCGGCGCGCTCCTCGGCGGTCAGCGTGCTGACCTTCTCGGGCGCGAGGAAGTAGAGCGCGACGCGCTCGCGCATCAGGCCGAACTGCGCCGGCGACATGCCGTCGATGCGGCGCGGCATCGCCATCTCGCGCAGGCGCGTCTCGTCGAGCGAGCCGGGACGCGGCGGCACCTGCGTGCCGCACAGCTTCCCGATCATCGGGTTGCTGAGGATGAGCGCGCGCTCCGAGTTCGCCTGCGACTCCTCGGCGAGCTGGCGCGTCCGCGCCGTGTCGCCCGCCTGCTGCGCCTTGATCATCTGCTCGACCAGCGCGCTGGCGTGATCGCTCAGGCGCTCGATCTCGGCCTGCTGCGCCTTCGTCGGGCCGGCGGCCTCGCCGCGCATCATCGCCTGCGTCTGCTTCGCCTGCGCGTCACCCATGCACTTGTCGTAGCTGTCGCGGCGCTTGACCGCGGCGGCGTGCGCGGCCCGCTCCTTCGCCGCGGCGGTCGCCGGCTCCATGGCGACGAGGAACTGGTCGAGCCGCTCGGCGGTGATGTCGAGCTTCGTCGGGCCCGACTGGCGCGTGGACGACGCGCTGGAGGACGCGCTGCCCGACGCACTCGACGACGCGCCGCCGCGCGACGCGGCCGTCGCCGGCGCGGCGCTCGCGCTGTCCTCGCCGAGGACCTTGCGCCCGGCGGCGTCAGCGGCCTTCTCGGCGGCCGCCTGCTTGATGCGCTTGAGCAGCTGCGCGTGCGCCGGCGCGGGCGCGGCGGTCAGGGTGAGGGCGACGCCCGCCGCGAGCCAGATGCGCGGCGTGGAGCGGCGCGTCGCCTCGAAGACGATGGCGAGGAGACGGGCGATGGGAGGCAGCATGGACATATCCCCGGGGGAAGGCGCGAGAGCGCGAGGTCTATGGAGTCGGGACGCGGGCGATGGATGGCCGCGCGCCTCGCTCATACGGTGCGTTGGTCGTCGTGGTGTCGCATGGGACGAACGACCCATTCGTGAACGGAAGCGTGCAGCGATCGGCGAGCAGCGAGCAGCGTCCGTGGTCGTGCGGGCGGCGAACCGACGACCGTCGGGCGCTGCCATGAGTGGACGGGATGAACGTTCGATGATGGGGACGAGTTGGAGCCGACGAGGTGGGCGCTGCATCACCTGCCCGCTGATCGCTGAGCGCTGAGCGCTGAGCGCTGAGCGCTGATCGCCGGGATGCGCACGCCCGCATTGACGCGAATGGGACGAAACCGCCTATTTCGGCCCACTCCCTCCCCCGTCCGACGTCCCCCTCCATGAGTCTCCACCTCCCCCGCCACGCGGCTCGGCGCTCCGGCCGCGCGCATCGCGGCGCGGCGCTCCGCGGCGGGTCGGGCGCGGTGCGCGTCGCGGCGCCCGATCGCGCGGCGTGCCGCGGAGGAGCCGTCGGGTGAGCGCCCTCGACGCCGACGGCGCGCGCCGGCTGGGACGTGCGCTCGAGGTCCTGCTGACGCCCGCCGACGCGCGCGACTGGCTGGCGTGGCGCGACGCGGCGCACGCGAGCCTGCTCGCGCTCACGGGCGCCGAGCGGATGACGATGCTGCTCCCCGTGCAGACCGCGGCGGGCCCGCTGCCGCCGTTCCTCGCGCCGCACGTGGACGCGCGCGCGGTGCGCGCCTTCCTGCAGCACGTCCCCACCGATCCCGTCGAGCAGGCGATGGAGCGCAGCCGCGCCGACGTCGCGCACCAGAGCGAGCTGGTGCCGCTGGCGACGCTGGAGCGCGCGCCGATCTACGAGGAGTTCATCCGCCCGGAGCGGCTGCTGAACACGACGATCGCGCGCGTGGACTTCGGCGGCCCGTCGCCAGCGCGGCTGTGGGTCACCGACGGCCCGGGCGCGCCGTGGGCCGGCGACGAGCGGCTCTCCGCGACGCTGCGCGCGATCATGCCGGCGCTGCGCGCGTCGCTCGGCCTCTGGCAGCAGCTCGGCGCCGGCGAGGCGGAGCTGGGGCGGCTGCTCGACGCCGTCGACGGCGCGGCGCTCGTGTGCGACGACGCGGGCACGGTGCGCCACGAGAACGCGGCCCTCGGCGCGCTGCTGACGCGCGAGGACGACGCGGGCGCCGCCGCGCTGCGCGAGGCGGCCCGCGCGCTCGCGCGCGCGCAGGGCGCGCTGGGAACGCGCGGCGCGCGCCTCGCCTCGCCGACGGCGCCGCTGCGCACGGCGCGGCGCGCGTACGTCCTCGGCGCTACGGTGTCGCGCACGCTGCTCGGCGGGCGCGTGGCGGTCGTCGTCACCGTGCGCGACGCGTCGACCGACGCCGCGGCGCCGCTTCCCGACGCCGAGCTGCGCGCGCGCCACGCGCTCACCGCCCGCGAGATCGAGGTCGCGCGCCTGGTGGGCCAGCGCCTGAGCGACAGGGAGGTCGCCGCGCGGCTCGGCATCAGCTACCACACCGCGCGCCATCACGTCGAGCGGCTGATGGGGAAGCTCGCCGTCTCGAGTCGCGCGCAGGTCGGCCCGCTGCTGTGCCGCGGCGCGCGCGAGGCGTGAGACGACGAAGCCCCCACGTCGGATCGGCGCGGGGGCTTCGTGAGTCTGCATCGTGTGATCGCGTGGTGAGACGGCGTCGTGCCGGTCGCGCGGTCAGCGCGTCGCGGGCAGCGGGCGCTGGCCGACGACGATCGACGGGTTGGCGTTCACCGCGTTGAACTCGGTCGTCGCGCCGTTGCCGAGCTGACCGAAGTCGTTGCGCCCCCAGCAGTGGGTCGTGAGGCGGTCGGCGGCGATGGCGCAGGTGTAGCTGCCCTGGCCGCCCGACACCTGGGCGGTGCTGACGTCCGCCGCCTTCAGCGTGCCGCCGGCGCGGATCGGCGTCGGCGCCGAGTTGACGACGGGCTGGCCGAGCTGCCCGTTCTCACCGAGGCCCCAGCACCACACCGCGTCGTCGGTGGCGACGCCGCACACCGCGCTGAACCCGGCCGAGATCGAGCGGAAGCTGTGCCCGCCCGAGACGGCGGTCGGCGTCGAGATCACGCCCGTGTTGCCGGTGCCGAGCCGTCCGCCGAGCCCGCGGCCCCAGCAGAGCGCGACGTTGGCCGTCGTGACGCCGCAGGTCAGCTGGCTGCTGGACGAGATCGAGCGGAAGGTGTGGCCGCCGACCACCTGGACCGGCGCGTTGCTCTGCGTGTTGCCCATCGACGGCGTCGCGCCCTCGCCGAGCTGGCCCAGGCCGTTCGCGCCCCAGCACCAGGCGGCGCCGCCGGTCGTGATGCCGCAGGTGTAGTCGCTGCCCGCGCTGATGCTGGCGAAGGAGAGGTTGCTCGCCGCGACGACCGGCGTCTGCGCCCACGTCGTGTTGCCCGTGCCGAGCTGCCCCGAGCTGTTCGGGCCCCAGCAGTACGCGCGGCCCTCGATCGTGATGGCGCAGGCGTGCTGGCTGCCGACCGAGACCTGCTTGAAGATCAGGCCGAACGGCGCGGCGACGGCGACCGGCGTGGCGCTCTGCGCGACGCTGCTGTTCGCGCCGAACGCGAAGGCCGAGTTGCTCCCCCAGCAGTGGAGCGTGCCGTTGTTGGCGACGCCGCACGTCGTGGTGCCGTAGCTGCTGATCTGGTTGAAGCGCAGCGGGGTGTTCAGGCGCACTGGCGAGCTGCTGATCACGTCCGCGCCCAGCTGCGCCATGCCGATGCGGCCCTGCGCGCCGTTGCGTCCCCAGCACCAGACGATCCCGCCCGACGCGATGTCGCAGGCGTGCTCGGTGGCCGTCGTGAGCGAGCGGTACTTGATGACGACCACGCGGCGCGCGGTGCCGGTCTTCCCCTCGCTCGTCGCCGTCACGGTGACCGTGCCGCGGTCGAGGCCCGTGAGCGTGCCGGTGACGCTGTCGATCGTCGCGACCGCCGGGTTGCTGCTCGTCCAGCGCACGACGCGGTTGGTCAGCACGTTGTTCGCGCTGTCGCGCAGCGTCGCCTGCATGTCGCGGAGCTCGTACGCCTCGAGCGTGTCGAGCGCGGTGCCGACGGTGACCGTGGCGACCGGCGCCTGGGCCGGCGCCGCCGCCGTGACGGTGAGGGCGTGCGTGGCCGACCGGCCCTCGCTCGAGGCGGTGAGCGTGGCCGTGCCGGCGCGGATCGCCGTCACGAGGCCGCTGAGCGAGTCGATCGTGGCGACGAGCGGGGCGCTCGACGCCCAGCGGACGGTGCGGCCGGCGAGCACGCCGCCCGCGGAGTCGCGCGTGGTCGCCGCGAGGCGCAGCGTGTCGCCGGCGCGCAGGCTGCTGCTCGCCGACGCGATCACGACCGACGCGACGGCGGCCGGCGACGGGGCCTGGACGGTCAGCGTGGTGCTCGCCGAGCGGCCCTCGCTCGAGGCGGTGATGACGGTGGTGCCGGCGGAGACGCCGGTGACGACGCCGTTCGCGTCGACGGTCGCGACCGCGGCGGCCGACGAGTTCCAGGTGATCGTGCGGCCGGCGAGCGTGTTGCCCGCGGCGTCCTTGGCGGCGGCCGCGAGCGACATCGTCCGGCCGACCAGGACCGTCCCGCCGGTGCTCGGCGTGATGGCGACGGCGACGACGGGGGACGGGCCCGGGGGCGTCGTGATGGTGCCGGGCGTGTCACCGCCACCGCAGGCGGCGAGCGCGACCGCGACGGCCGCGTAGGTGGGGACGAGCAGACGGCGAAGCATGGGGCGATCCTCTGATAGACCGCGCCGCGGGGGCGGCGGCGGACGGGGGGCACTGGGGGACGCCACGCGACGCGACGGTGCGTCGGCGGGCTCGGGTCCGTCGGCCGTGGAGACGGCGTCGGGACGCGCCACGAGAATCGCGCGGGGTGCTTGGACCGGCGCTTACGGGCCCGCGTCTAGTGCTTATGGCCCATACGCCGGCGTGCTTAACCGGCCGGAGCCCGACCGCTTAGCACGGCCGGGCCCGCCTGGCGGCGCAGCCGGCGGAGGGGTGGCGGGACGCACGACGCCCCGGTTCGCGAGGATCCGCGAACCGGGGCGTCGTGCGTTGGGGAGCCGACCCGGGTGGCCGGCCCGCCGCGAGGCGGTGCCGCGCCGGGGCTCAGCGCGTGGAGGGGAGCGGCCGCTGGCCGGTCACGATGGCGGGCGTCGGGTTGGACGCGTCGGCCGCGGTGGTCGCGCCGTTGCCGAGCTGGCCGAAGTCGTTGCGGCCCCAGCACCAGGTGGTCAGACGGTCGGCCGAGATGGCGCAGGTGTAGGCCGCCGAGCCGGTCGCGATGTTCGCCGCGCTCACCTCGGCGCCCTTGATCGCGCCGCCGGCGCGGACCGGGGTGGTGGAGCCGTTGGTGCCGATCGCGTTGCCGAGCTGCCCCGAGCCGTTGGCGCCCCAGCAGTAGATCTCGTCGGACGTGGTGACGCCGCAGGCGTGGCGCGAGCCGGGCGAGAGCTGCTTCCAGGTGAAGCCCGGGATGGCCCGGGGCGTGGACGTCTCGCCCGAAAAGCCGCTGCCGAACCGGTTGCCGCCGCTGCCCCAGCAGTAGCCCTGGCCGCCGGTCGTCAGGCCGCAGGCGTAGCTCTGCGAGGCGAGCACCGCGCGGAAGGTCAGGCCGCCGACGATCTCGGACGGGGTGCGCGTGTAGGTGTTGCCGTTCGTGAGGCGGAGGCCGTCGCCGAGCTGGCCGTTGCCGTTGTGCCCCCAGCAGTAGCCCTGGCCGCCCGTCGTGACGCCGCAGGTGAAGTCGTTGCCGCCGCTCACGCTGGCGAGCGCCATGCCGCTGGCCGCGGCGACCGGCACGTTGCTGCTCGCCGACGTGTTGTTGCCGAACTCCGAGCTCTGGTTGAAGCCCCAGCAGTAGACGCGGTTCTCGGTGGTCACGCCGCAGCTGTGCTGCCCGCCGAGCGAGATCGACTTGAAGGTGTGGCCGCCGGCGACCGCGACCGGCGTCGGGCTCGAGACGCTGTTGCCGTTGCCAAGGTTGCCCCAGCCGTTGTAGCCCCAGCAGTACGCCTTGCCGTCGCGCGCGATGCCGCACGTCGTCGTGCCGAAGGTGCTGATCTGCGTGAAGCGCAGGTCGGTGTTCAGGCGGAGCGGGACGCTGCTGTGCGACTGGTCGCTGGCCGGCATGCCGATGCGCTGCTGCGTGCCGTTGCGTCCCCAGCACCAGACGATGCCGCCCGACGCGATGTCGCAGGCGTGCTCGGTGCCGGCGGTGATCGAGCGGTACTTGATGACGACCACGCGCGTCGCCGTGCCGACCTTGCCCTCGCTCGTCGCGGTGACCGTGACGGTGCCGCGGTCGATGCCGGTGAGCATGCCCGTCACGCTGTCGACGGTGGCGACGGCCGGGTTGCTGCTCGTCCAGCGCACGAGGCGGCCGTTCAGCACGTTGTTCTGCGCGTCGCGCGTCGTCGCGGTGAGCGGCACGACGTCCCACGCCTCGAGCGTGTCGAGCGCCGCGTTCACGTTGACCGTGGCGACCGGCACGACCGGCGCGGCGACGGTGACCGCCGCGGTGCCGCTGCGCCCCTCGCTCGTGGCGGTGAGCGTCGCGCTGCCGGCGCCGACCGCGCGCAGCAGGCCGCTGATCGAGTCGATGGTGACGATGCCGGCGGCGCTCGACGACCAGCGCACCTGGCGCCCGGTGAGCGCGGCGCCGGCGGAGTCGCGCGTGACGGCGGCGAGGCGCAGCGTGTCGCCGACGCGGAGGCTCGACGTCGCCGGCGTGACGAGCACGCTCGCCACCGGCACCTGCTGCACGGAGACGCTCGCGGTGGCGGTGCGCCCCTCGCTCGTCGCGGTGATGGTCGCGGTGCCGATCGCGGCGCCGGTCACCAGGCCGTTCGCGTCGACGCGTGCGATGCTGTCCGCCGACGACGTCCAGGTGATGGTGCGTCCGGTCAGCGTCGCGCCCGCGGCGTCGCGCGTGCTGGCGGTGAGCTGCAGCGTGCGACCCAGGAACACCGAGCCGCTCGCGGGCGTCATGGCGACGGTCGCGACGGGCGTGTTCACCGGCGGCGTGTTGCCGGGCGGCGTGTTGCCCGGGGGCGTGTTGCCCGGGGGCGTGATGACGGGGGAGGTGGAGTCGGAGCCGCTGCACGCGGCGAGCGTCACGAAGACGCAGGCCGCCAACGTGGTGAAGATCGGGCGGGACATGGTGCGTTCCTCAGGCGATCGCCCGCGCGGGCGTGGCGTGCGTGAGCATGCACGTCGCAGCGGGTCGGGTGGATCGGGCGTGCGCAGGGTGCGACGACCATCGTGTGCCCGATGATGCATGCGTCGCCGATCCGCGTCGTGGGTCGATGTACCCACCATCGCACCACATCCTGATAACCCGGCATCGCGTCGCGCTGCGATGGGTCGCGTGACCCATCGGCGCGCGTCACGGCTATCGAATGCGCATCGCGTTGATGGACGCATCGCGCGCGTGGCCGCGTCGCCGTCGTCGCGCGTCGTCGCGCGTCGTCGCGCGTCGTCGCTCGTCGTCGCGGTCGCACGCGCGACGCGGGCGCGCCGGTGGTCGGCGCGCCCGCGGGAGCCCTGCATGCAGCGTCGCGTGTTGACGTCGCGTGTCGACGTCACCCCGTCACGCCGACGGCGGATCCGTGATCGGCGGCAGCGCGAGGTCGTGGCGCGCGCCGAGCAGGCGGATCGCCGACGTCATGTCGCGCGAGCCGTTCGGGCCGGTCGCGAGCATCGCCGCCAGCTCGAGGAAGACGCGCTCCGCGCTCGCGGGCGGCGTCGCGATCACGAGCAGCCGCCCGCGCCCCTCGCCGACGTTGACGTAGCCGTGCGCCTGCCCGCGCGGGATCACCGCGCACGCGCCGGGGCGCATCGTCTCGCGGCGTCCGTCGAGCGTCAGCGCGAACACGCCGTCGAGCACGTACAGCACGTGGTCCGCGACGTCGTGCGTGTGCAGCGGCACGCCGCCGCCGGGCGGGCACTCCAGCTCCAGCACCGAGAGCGCGCCGCGGCCGTCGCCGGCGGACACCTTGAACGTCGCCACCTCGTCGAGCACGTGCAGCGCCTCGCCCGCTCCGGGTTGCAGCAGCTTCGGAGGGCGGAGCGTGGGCACGGGGCGTGGGCGCGGCGACATGGGCGGGTGCGGCGGGAGGGAGCACGCCGCGACGGATGCGGGCGGCCTCCGCGAGAAGGTACGCGCCGCCCGCGCTCGGCACATGAGTCGATCGACCCCACGCGGCGGCGCGCGGCGTCGCGTGGGTACTTCGACTCAGGCGCGCGACGGCGGGCCGGACGATCGTGCGCGCGTCCACCCGCACGAAGGTCCGGCCACCACTCTCGCGAGCTCCCCATGTCGACCACCGCCGCTCCGACCGCCAACGCCGTGGAGATCGTCCGCGGCATCTACGCCGCCTTCGACCGCGGCGACCTCGCCGCGATCCTCGCCGCGTCCAGCCCCGACGCCACGGTGCACCAGACGCCCGAGCTGCCGTGGGGCGGACATCACCTCGGCCACGCCGGGCTGCAGCGCTTCGTGGGCGCGCTGACGGCGAGCGTGCAGGCGCGCTTCGTCCCGCAGACGCTGTTCGCGGCCGGCGACCAGGTGGTGAGCGTCGGCCACTCGCGCGGCACCGTGCGCGCGAACGGCCGCGCCTTCGAGGTCGCGGCCGTGCACGTGTGGACCGTCGTCGATGGCCGCGTCACGCGCTTCGACGCGTACATCGACACCCCCGCGATGCTCGCGGCGCTGAGCTGAGCGCCGCGAGCATCGGGCGAGCATCCAGGGCGCTCACTCCTTCGCGGCCACCGGCGCGGCCACGCGGCGCCAGCGCTCCACCAGCCCGACGAACTCCGCGCGGTGGCCGCCCGCGTCGTCGCCCAGCGCGCCGCGCGCGAGCGACAGCACGCTCTCGGGCGTCGCGGCGCCCTTGTGCTCCGAGTCGCGCAGCAGCATGCCGAAGCCCGCGACCGCCGCGGCGAACCGCAGGTCCACGCTCGCCGCGCTCACCGCGCGCGCGGCGTCGCCGGCGTGCACGGCCTGGCGCATCAGCCGGCTCGCGTCCTCGCCCGGGCGCTTGTACCGCAGCTGCACGAACAGCAGCTCGTCGCGCGACGCCTGCGCGGGGCGCGGCTCGGTCGCGCCGTAGCGCAGCGGCTCCGCGCCGCGCACCGCGACCGTGTTCGTCACGCCCTGCGGCACGACCTCGTAGAGCGCCGTCACCGTGTGCCCCGCGCCGACGTCGCCCGCGTCCTTCCGGTCGTCGGCGAAGTCCTCGTCGCGCAGCAGGCGGTTCTCGTAGCCGAGCAGGCGGTACGCGCGCACCGCGGCCGGGTTGAACTCGACCTGCAGCTTCACGTCCTGCGCGACGACGTGCAGCGTCGCGCCCAGCTCCTGCACGAGCACCTTGCGCGCCTCGGCGACGTCGTCGACGTAGGCGTAGTTGCCGTTCCCGCGCTTGGCGAGCTTCTCCATCTTCGCGTCCTGGTAGTTGCCCGTGCCGAAGCCGAGCACCGTCAGGTACGTGCCCGAGGCGCGCTGCTCCTCGATGAGCCGCTCGAGCGCGGCGTCGCTGGAGACCCCGACGTTGAAGTCGCCGTCGGTCGCGAGCACGACGCGCGAGTTCACGCGCCCCTCGGCGCCTTCGTCGACGAGGCGTCGCGCCTCGCGCGCGGTGCGGTAGGCGAGCAGCAGCCCCTCGCCGCCGGCCGTCGAGCCGCCCGCCTCCAGCCGGTCGATCGCCTCGAGGATGCGCGCCTTCTCGCGGCCCGACGTCGACGGCAGCACGAGCCCCGCCGCGCCCGCGTAGACGACGATCGCCACGCGGTCCTGCGGGCGCAGCTGCTCGACGAGGAGGCGGAACGCCTGCTGCACGAGCGGCAGCTTCTCGGGCGTCGCCATCGAGCCGCTGACGTCGATCAGGAAGACGAGGTTGCTCGCCGGCAGCTGCGCCGTCTCGATGCGGCGCGCCTGCAGCGCGACGCGCACCAGCTGGTGGCGCGGCTGCCAGGGCGCGGGCATGACCTCGGTGGTGACGGCGATCGGGTGCTCGCCGCGCGGCGCGGGCAGCGTGTACGGGAAGTAGTTCACCAGCTCCTCGATGCGCACCGCGTCGGCGGGCGGGCGCTGCCCCTGCGCGAGGAAGCGGCGCACGTTGCCGTAGGACGCGCGGTCGACGTCGATCGAGAAGGTCGAGCGCGGGTTGCCGGCGACGGCGAGGAACGGGTTGTCCTCGATGCGGTCGTAGCCCTCGCGGTTGAACGCCTCGGGATCGCGCGGATGCCGCGCCACGCCGCTGTCGAGCTGCGCGCGCGCCACGCGCGCGCCGGGCGCCACGCGCCGCGCCGCCGACGCCGCGCCCACGAAGCCCGGCGAGCGCGTCATCACGGGAGCGGCGGCCGGCGCCGACACCACCCCCGTGGCCATCCGCGCCCCCGCGTCGTACGCGGCGAGGTCGCCCGTACGCTTCGCCTCGCTCGTCACGACCACCTGCTGGTGCAGCGCGGTCGCCGCGTGGCGCAGCGTGAGGGCCACGCGCACGGTGTCCCCGGCCACGCGCACGCGCCGCGCGTCGGGCACGTAGCCGATGCGCGCGGCGCGCACCGTGACCGTGGCGCCGGCGGCGATCCCGTCGGCGCGCAGGGCGAAGCGGCCGTCGGCGCCGGTGCGCGCGCCGAGCGCGGTGCCGACGATCGTGACCTGCACGTCGCGGACGGGGGCGCCGGCGTCGTCGCGCACCTGGCCGGTGAGGACGGTGGGCGCCGCGAGCGCGCGCGAGGGGCCGGCGGACGGAGGCGCGGCGGTGCGCGCGACGGCGGCGGACGCGAGCAGGGGCACGCCGGCGAGCACGGCGAGCGCCACGGCGCGATGGAGCGAGGGGGACATGCAGCTCTCCTGTGTGGGCGGGTGGCCTTCGACAGGGAGACGTCGGCGGAGCGTCGACTTGCACACGCGTCGGCGCATGCGTGATGCGGATCACGTCCGGCACCGGTCAGGCACGGGGGATGCCTTGAAGCGGGGACCCCCTCTCATCCCAACGCCGCGTGTCACTCCACATCGACGAGCTGCCGTTCGAGGCCCGACGACTGAGCGGCCGGTACGAGTTCCTCGCCGAGCTCGGGCGGGGAGGGATGGCCATCGTCTACCTCGCGCGCGACCGGCAGACCGGGCAGCGGGTGGCGATCAAGCTGGTCGCCTCGCGCTACGCCGGCGACCGCGAGACGATCCAGCGCTTCGCGCGCGAGGCGCGCACGGTCGCGGGGCTGCGCCACCCGAACCTCGTGCGGACGCTCGGCGTCGAGACGCTCGAGGGGGAGGCGTTCGCGATCGTCAACGCCTACGTGCACGGGCGCACCCTGCGCGCGGTGCTGCGCGCGGCCGGGGCGCTGCGCTTCGACGTCGTGATCGGGGTGCTGCGCGACATCGCGGCGGGGCTCGCGCACGCGCACGCCTCGCGGATCGTGCACCGCGACGTGAAGCCGGAGAACGTCTTCCTCGAGGACGGGACCGACCGGGCGCTGCTCGCCGACTTCGGGATCGCCCGCTCGCTCGACACCGAGACGCTGCTCACGCAGGCGGGCAGCTCGCTCGGCACCCCGACGTACATGGCGCCCGAGCAGGTCGACGGGCAGATCGCCGACGAGCGCGCCGACGTCTACGCGCTGGGGCTCGTGGGGTGGGAGATGGTCGCGGGGCGCCGACCGTGGCAGGGCGAGACGCTCTACGCGGTGCTGCACAAGCAGAAGCACGAGCGGCTGCCCGACCTGGCGCGGCTGCGGCCGGACATCCCGGCCTTCCTGCTCCTGACGATCAACGGCGCGCTCGAGAAGGCGCCGAGCGCCCGGTGGCGCGACGCGGGCGAGTTCCTCGACCAGCTGACGCCGCGCCCCGCGGCGCTGCCGCCGGTCCGCAGCAGCACCGAGATCGAGGCGACGACGATGCGCCGCGTCGTGCCGCTCGCGGTCGCCGACGCCGCCGCGCCGGCCGAGCCGGCGCCCGCCCCGACGCCGACCGCCGCATCGCCCAACGTGGCGCCTGCCGCACCGCCGGCGGCCGCGACGCCCGTCCCGACCCCCGCTCCCGCGGCGGCGCCCGTCGCCACCCCCGCGCCGGCCGCGCCGCGCTCCGACTGGCTGCTCGACGAGACGCCGACGATGGGGATCCCGATCGGCGGCGGGACGACGCCGGCCGGGCAGACGCCGACGCCCGCCGAGCAGCGGACGACGCCGGCCGTCCGACGGCCCTGGCGCGAGCCGGCGCCCCGGCGGGGACGGCGGCCGCTGGCGATCGGCGCCGGCGTCGCGGCGCTCCTCCTCCTGCTCGTCTTCGTGGTGACGCGGGGCGCGGGCGGACGGGGGCGCGAGGAGGCCGCGCCGACCGTCGCCGCCGACTCGTCGGCCCGCGACACGGGGCTCGACTCGCTGCTCGCGGTGGCCTCCGGCACCGGCGGCACCGGCGGCGCCGCGACGGCCGACTCGGCGCGCGCGCCCGTGGGGTCGCCGGGCACGGTGGGCGGCGTGGCCGGCGGCGACGTCCGGCTCGACTCGACGACGCCGGGCGTGACGCCGCGCGCGTCCCGGACGCCCGCCGCGCCGCGCGCCACCCCGGCGACCCCGGCCACGACGGCGCCGACCGCGCCCGCCGCCCCGCGCCGCGCGCGCACGCTCGCCGAGCGCTGCCGCTCGCCGCTCTCGGCCGACCAGCAGAGCTGCCTGCTCGGCCACCTGGAGCGCACCGACGCCCGGCTGACGCGCGTCTACCAGAGCGTCATCGTCAGCTACCGGCGGGCGGCCGGCGGGGTGCGCGAGCCCGCCACGGTCCGCGCGCTGCGCGCCGAGCAGCGGGCATGGCTGGTGGAGCGCGACCGCGTGTGCCGCACCCGGACCCGCGCCACCGAGGGCGCGCTGTGGGGCGCCGCCCGCGTGCCGTGCTTCGAGCAGATGGCCAACCGCCGCGCCGACGCGCTCGCCGCCCGCCTGCCCTCCGCCCAGACGGCGTCGCCGCGCCGACAGGTGGGGACGGGCGAGATCGGCTACTGAGCCAGCCGACCGCCCGTCGCCGGCCCGCCGCTCAGCGGGCCGGCATCGTCCCGCAGCCCATCCGCCGCGCCGTGACCGGCCGGCCACCGGCGGTCCCCGCGAGTCCGCCGTCCACGCCCGACGGCGCGAGGCGCAGCACCAGGTCGCCGGTCGCGTCCGTCCACGTCACCTGCAGCGAGTCCCCGCCCAGCGGGGTCCAGGCGCCCGCCCCGCCCGGGACGATGCGCGCCCGGTAGGACGCACGCCCGCTGCCCGCGGCGCCCGGCGTCCGCGCGCTGTCGAGCGCGAGCCAGGTGGGGCGGAATCCCGATGCGGCGCCGGGGAGCGCGGTCACCAGGTAGCAGCCGGCGGCCACGCGCGGCGCGACCGACGCGGCCGGCGCGACGGCGGACTTCGCGCGGCGCTCCGCGTTCGCCACCTCCTGCTCGCGCGGCGCGCGTGCCGCCGCACCGGCCACCGCCCCGGTGACCTGCACCTGCGAGAGCGCGGCCGCCTGCTGGCGGAGCACGACCGTGGTGCTCGCGGTGTCGCTCCCGGTCACCACGACCGACGCCACCTGCGGCTGGAAGCCGATGCGGCGCGCCTGCAGCGTCGCCGGGCCGGTCCGCACGTCGCGCAGCACGAACCCGCCCGAGTCGTCGGTCACCGCGCCGCCCTGGGCGCCGAGCAGCTGCACCTGGGCGGCGGCCACCGGCCGGCCGTCGGGCGTGAGGACGCGCCCCGCCACCGTGCCGACCGGCGCCGCGCGCCGCGCCATGTCGAACGCCTCGACGGCCGCGGGCGGGACGGCCGGCGGGGGCGGCGCGGCTGCGGCGGCCGCGGGCGCCGCCGGGGCCGTCAGCGCCACGCCGCGCGACCTGGCGTCGGTCGGCGCGACCGCCGAGTCCGCCCGGGTCGCCACGGCCCGCTCGGCGACGGCGGTGGGCGCGGGCGCCGCGGTGGGGGCCGGCGCCCGGCGGGCGCGCGAGGGTGCGGGCGCGGCGGTCGGCGCGGCCGCGACGGCGGTGTCGAGCGCGGGGGCCGCCTCCGACGCCGCGGTGGACGACGCGACGACGTCCTGCGACATCGCGACGCTCTCCGGACGCGGCGCGTCGGGCACCCCGCGCGAGCGCAGCACCGCCGCCGACCCGCCGGCCAGCAGCAGCGCCGCGGCGGCGGCCCGCACGGGCACGCGCGACCACCACGCCCGCGCCGCCGCGGCCGGCGGGCGCGGCGCGGGCGCGACGACCGCCGCTGCGGGACGCGCCGGGATCACGTGCCCGGGAACGGCGTCCAGCGCGCCGAGGATCCGCGACGAGCCGGCGATCAGCCCGCGCGCCTCGGCGACGAGCGCCGTGCAGTCCGCGCACGCCGCGACGTGCGACTCGGCGCGCGCCGCCTGGTCGGGGGGCAGGGCGCCGTCCAGCCAGGCGTGCGCGGTGTCCTCGCCGAGGTGCTCGCCGTCCCAGCCGCCGTCCCAGTCGTCGGCCGCCGCGAGCGGCAGGTCCGGCATGTCGTCACGCATGGGTGCCTCCGGTGCGCGGCCGGGGGGCCGCCAGCGGCGTGACCGGCGCGGCGACCCTGCCGCGTGCCTCGCCGCGTGCCTCGCCGCCGACCGCCTCCCACGCCTCGACCAGCCGCCGACGCGCGCGCGCCAGCGTGGTCCCGACCGATCCCACGGCCAGCCCCAGCGCCGCCGCGATCTCGTGATAGTCCAATCCTTCCTCCCGCATCAGCAGCGCGAGCCGGTCGCGCTCCGCCAGGGCGTCGACCGCCCGCCGGGCGAGCGCCATGTCCTGCGCCCGCTCGAGCGTCGTCGGCTCGGGCTCGACGTGCGCCGGCTCCTCCTCGCGCAGCAGCTCCAGGTGCCGGCGGCGGCGCGCGTCGCGGCGCGCCTCGTCGCGCACGAGGTTCGTCGCCACCGCGAACAGCCACGCGCGCTCCTGCGCGACCGGCCCGTGCCGCAGCGCGCGCAGGAAGGTCTCCTGCGCCACCTCCTCGGCCCAGTCGCGGTCGCCCAGCCGGCGCGTCAGGTAGCGCACCAGCGGAGCGTGGTACTCCCGGAACAGCCGCTCGACGTCGTTCACGAGCGGGCCGGGCGGAGTGGCGTGTCGGTGACCATGTGCAGGGGGAGACGCGCGAGCCCGGGAAACTTGCACACGGAGCCGCAAACGCGCCGGACCTGGGAGCCGGGCTGCCTCTCGCGCCGGGCCCGAACTGCGAACTGCATTGGACAGGATTACGACGGATTCAACGGACAAGAGCCGGATTGTCTCATCCCGGCGCGCGGATCTCTGCGTCGCGAGGAGCGGAATCCGCCGTTGTCCGTTCAATCCGTCGTAATCCTGTCTCACGCCGTTCGGGTCCGGTGCACCGAACCCGGAACGGCAACGGCATTGGACAGGATGAACGTCTGAAACCGGCGGATGAGCCGAGAGGGCTCCGCGTGGGGCGCTGTGAGTCGCCACGACGCGGAGCCCTCCGATCTTCATCGGACGTTCTCGGACGTTCATCCCTGCTGCCGTTCGTCGTTCGGGTCCGGCGCCGGGGATCCAGCCGTCGACGCGTCAGGCTTCGCAGCCCGCAGTCCGAAGCGTGGTGCGCCTCACTCCTCCCGGAGCGTGATCGCCGGCGCCACCCGGGTCGCCCGCCGCGACGGGAGCCAGCTCGCGACCAGGGCGACCGTCGCCAGCAGCGCGGTCACGCCGACGAAGGTGAGCGGGTCGGACGCGCTGACCTCGTAGAGCAGCGACTGCAGCACGCGCGTCAGCGCCAGCGCCCCGCCCAGCCCCACCGCCAACCCGGCCACGACCGGCTTCATCCCCTGGCCGAGCACCAGCCCGAGCACGCGCGCCGGCGGGGCGCCGAGGGCGACGCGGACCGCGATCTCGCGCTCGCGCTGCCGCACCACGTACGCGACGACCCCGTACAGGCCGATCGCCGCGAGCATCAGCGCCAGCGAGCCGAACACCGTCACGAGCACCGTGAACAGGCGCTGCGTCGAGGTCGCGTCGGAGATCTTGTCGCGCAGCGGGACCACCTCGAGGAACGCCTGCCCCGGCACCACCTCGCGCACCGCCGCGCGCACCGGACCCGCCAGCCGCGCGGGGTCGCCCGCGGTGCGGACGATGAGCGCCATCGCCGAGCGCGACATCACCGCCTCCGGCACGTACGCCGTGTAGCCCGCGATCGAGTCGAGGCGCGTGCTGCGCACGTCGCCGGCGATCCCCACCACGCGGAAGGGGATGCCGCGGTAGTCGAACGTCTCGCCGATCGCCGAGCGGCCCGGCCAGACCTGCTCCGCCATGCGGCGGCTGATCACCGCCCCCGGCCCCGACGTGCTGTCGCCCGCGGTCGTGCCGACGTCCTCGCCGGCGAGCAGCGGGACGCCGAGCGCCTTCAGGTAGCCCCGCGTGGCGGGCATCAGCAGCACGCGCGGCTCCTCGCCCTGCGGTGGGGCGGGACGCCCGGGGACCGTGAACGGCACCGCCTCGCCGGGGTCCTGCGTGAGCGGCGCGTTCTTCGTCGCGCCGGCGGCGATCACGCCCGGGATCTGCCGCACGCGGTCGACGATGCGCTGGCGGTCGGCCGTCCGCTTGAGGCGCGCCGCCTCCGGATCGCCGTTGTCGTCGACCGAGATCGAGAGGCGCGCGAGCAGCGCGTTCTCGGCCTGGAAGCCCGGGTCCACCGTCGTGAGGCGCTCGAAGCTGCGCAGCATGAGCCCCGCGCCGGCCACCAGCACCACGGCCAGCGCGACCTCGGCGGCCACCAGCGTGGCGCGCGCGCGGTGCGCCGAGCTGCCGGCGCCGACGCTCCCGCGTCCGCTCTCGCGCAGCGTCGACGCCATGCGCGTGGTCAGCGACGCGCGCAGCGCCGGCCAGAGCCCCACGACGACGCCGATGAGCAGCGAGGTCCCGACCGCGAAGGCGAGCACCCCTGCGTCGAGGCGCACGTCGGCGGCGCGCGGCAGGAAGTCGCCGCTGAGCGCGAGCAGCGTGCGCACGCTCCACCACGCGGTCAGCACGCCGAGCACGCCGCCGGCGACCGACAGCAGCAGGCTCTCGACGACGAGCAGCCGCACCACCTGCGCGCGGCTGGCGCCGAGCGCGCCGCGCAGCGCGATCTCGCGCGTGCGGGCCGTGCCGCGGACGAGGAAGAGGTTCGCGACGTTCGCGCAGACGACGAGCAGCACGAGCAGGACGGCGCCGAGCATCACGAGCAGGCCGCGGCGCACCGGGCCGACGATCGTGTCGCGCACCGGCTCCGCGACCGCGGTCACGTAGCCGCCGTTGCTGTCCGGGAAGCGCGTCGCGAGCCCCTTGAGGAAGGTCTCGACCTCCTGCCGCCCCTGCTCGACGGTCACGCCGGGCTTGAGGCGGGCGATCGGCGTGAGCCAGCGGGCGACGCGCCCGGCCCCGACGTCGTCGTCGCCGAGCAGCGACGCCGGCACCCAGAGCGCGACGTCGGCCTCGGGATAGGCGAAGTCGCGCGGCATCACGCCGACGACGGTGAACGGCTGGCCGCCGAGGCGGATCTCCCGGCCGACCACGCCGCGGTCGGCGCCGAGCTGGCGCTCCCAGAAGCCGTGGCTCACGACCACGGCCTGGTTCGCGCCCTCCACGTGCTCCTGCGCGGCGAGCGTGCGCCCGACCGCCGCCTTCGTGCCGAGCGCGGGGAAGAAGCCCTGCGACACGTAGGCGGTGCGGGCGTACATCGGCTCCGCGCCCGCCTCGCCGAAGATCATCCCGTTGCCGAGCACGCGGAACGCGCCGACGGCGCTGAAGCGCGTGAGGTCGCGCTCCCAGTCGCGCAGCTCCGTGTGGCTGACCTCCCCCTTCGGCACGTCGGCGCCGGGGTTGCTCGGCCAGAGCCGCACGACCTGCTCGGCCTGGGGGAAGGGGAGGGGGCGCAGCAGGACGCCGCGGACGACGGAGAACATCGCCGTCGTCGCGCCGATGCCGAGGGCGAGGGTGAGCAGGACGACGGCGGAGAAGCCCGGCGCCCGGCGGATGGAGCGGGCGGCGTAGCGGAGGTCCTGCCCGAGGGCGGCCCAGAAGGCGTGGCGGCGCATCGCGGTCTCGCGGTGGGAGGAGATGTCGTGGCAGCGCGCGCGCACCGCCTCGAGGTCGCCGAAGCGCTGGAGCGCCTCGCGGCGCGCGTCGTCGGGCGCGCGGCCGGCCGCGACGAGCTCCGCGGCCAGCATGTCGACGTGGAAGGCCAGCTCCTCGTCCACCGCGGCACCGACGTCGCGCTCGGCGCCGGGCAGTCGGAGGAGGCGGCGCACGCCGGGAAAGCGGCGCAGGCTCATCCGGGGCCTCCGGAGGCGGCACCGTCGGCCACCGCGAGCACGCGGGTCACGGCGGCGGCGTAGCGCGCCCAGCTCGTGCTCTTGGCGCCGAGCTGCGCGCGCCCCTCGCGGGTGAGCTGGTAGTACTTGGCGCGGCGGTTGTTCTCGGAGAGCCCCCACTCGCTCTCGATCCAGCCGCGCCGCTCCAGCCGGTGGAGCGCCGGGTAGAGCGCGCCCTCCTCGACGCGCAGCACGTCCTCGGACACCTGGTGGATCCAGCGGGCGACGGCGTAGCCGTGGCGCGGGCCCCAGGAGAGGGTCTTGAGGATGAGCACGTCGAGCGTGCCCTGGAGGAGATCGAGCTCGGAGGCGTCGGCCGTCATGTGTTCCCCATGAGTGTTTAGGGGAACGACGGTGTGGCCGTTACCCTAAGGCGTCAAGGGGAGGGTACGGAACGGCCGCGCCCGATGTTTCAGCCGGGGCGGGCGCCTGGGCGCCTCAGGCGCCCTCGCCGTCCCCGCCGTCCAGCGCCGCCGCCAGCGCCCGGTCGAACAGCTCCGCCGGCTGCGCCCCGGAGATCGCCAGCCGCTGGTCGAGCACGAAGAAGGGCACGCCCCGGATCCCCAGCCGCGCCGCCTCGCGCTGCCCGTCGCGCACGTCGCCCTCGTGCGCGTCCGAGTCGAGCATCGCGCGCGCGGCCGCCGCGTCGAGCCCCTGGGCCGCCGCCGCCTCGGCCAGCACCGCCCGGTCGGTCACGTCGCGTCCCTCGGCGAAGTAGGCGCGGAAGAGCGCGTCGGCCACGGCGAGCCCCCGCGCCCCGTCGCGCGCCTGCGCCCACAGCACCAGTCGGTGCGCGTCGGTCGTGTTGGGCGCCACCGCGATCCGGTCGAAGCGGAAGGCGAGCCCGTCCGCCGCGCCCGCCTGCGCGACGTGCCCGAACATCGTCTCCAGGCGCTCGGCGCTTCCGAACTTCTCGCGCGCGAACGTCGCCCACTCCACCCCCGTGCGCGGGAGCTGCGGCTGCAGCTGGAAGGGACGCCACGTGCGCTCGACGTGCACGTCGGGGCGCGCGGCGCGCAGCCGGTCGAGCGCGGCCAGCAGCCGGTGCTCGCCGATCCAGCACCAGGGACAGGCGATGTCGGCCCACAGGTCGACGGCGAGGGTGCGGCGCGGCGCGATGGTCGTCATGCGCGAAAGCTAGCGCGCGTGCTACTCCCGGCAGCCGACGCCGCGCAGATTGGGCCCGCGTCGCACGCGCATCCCCGATCCCCACCCCCCGACGTCACGACCAGCATGACCAGCGCCTCCTCGTCCTCCGCCGCGCCCACCGCGCTCCCGTACCGCGTCGCCGAATCGATCACCCGCGGCGGCACCACGTTCGAGCTGCTCGAGTACGAGCCGCTCGCCGGCAGCGAGCCGTTCTCGGTCGCCGAGCAGTGCTTCACGCTGAACAAGGCCGGCGTGCGGCTGCGGCAGCTGCGCGTGCGCCTGACGAGCGACGCGGTGCGCACCGAGCCGGGCGCGCTGCAGTTCCTGCGCGGCCGCATCGAGATGGAGAGCAACACCGGCGCGGGCTCGGGGATGGGCGGGCTGCTCAAGGGCGCGCTGGCCGCCGCGCGCACGGGCGAGACGCTGTTCAAGCCGCTCTACCGCGGCTCGGGCGAGCTGTATCTGGAGCCGACCTTCGGCCACTTCTGGCTGCGCGAGCTCCAGGACGAGACGCTCTACGCCGACCAGGGGCTCTTCTTCTGCTGCGAGGACTCGGTGAAAGTCGAGGCCCACAAGGTCGAGAGCTTCTCCGCGCGCATGGCCGGCGGCGAGGGGCGCTACCAGACGAAGGTCAGCGGCTCGGGGCTCGTCGTCTTCCGCATCCCGGTGCCGCGCGCCGAGATCGTCGAGCTGACGCTGGCCGACGAGACGCTGCAGGTCGACGGCTCGTTCGCGCTGCTGCGCACGGCCGACGTGCACTTCGGCGTGGAGCGGGCGAGCAACTCGTACGTCGGCGCGGTGACGAGCGGCGAGGGGCTGCTACAGACGTTCCGCGGGACGGGCCGCGTGTGGATCGCGCCGACGCAGCCGCTCTACGAGCGGATGGCGGCGGCGATGCGGACGGGCGCGTCGGCGACGGCCAAGGCCTGATGCGGGAGCGTGCAGCGCTCAGCGATCAGCGATCAGCGGGTGCTCCCCGCAGGGACACACCGTCCCGGCCGAGGAGCCCCCGCTGATCGCTGAGCGCTGAGCGCTGCACGCTCGTGTCAGAGCCCCGTGCCGCCCGCGCGTCCCCCGCCGATCCCGCGGTCGCCCCAGCCGCCGTTGTCGCGGTCCTTGCCCTGCGCGCCCGCGTCGTCGGAGCCGGCCACGGCGTCGGGATGCGGGTCCTCGCGGCCGTCGGTCGACGTGCGGCTCGCCTCCCGGCGCGTGGAGTCGGCGCTCGGCACGTGCGCGCTCCCTTCGGTCTCGTCGGACGTGTCCTGGGGTCCCAGCGGCCCCTGCTCGTCGTGCGCCATCGTCTGCCTCCGTGTGCTCGCGTTGCCCCGCGCGCGCCCGTGTGCGCGCGCCTCGCCGATCTCGTCTGAGCGCGTCCAGGGTCGCACGATCCGCGCCTCGCGCGCGGGTGCCGTCCTTATCTTCCGGCATGCCGCGCGGGGGCGCGGCGCCCGGTCCTCACCGTCCGACCCTCGCCATGCGTCGCCACCCGCTCGCCGTCACGCCGCCCGTCGCGCTGCTCGTCGCGTCGCTCGCCGCGTCGCTCGCCGCGCCCGCCGTCCTCCGTGCGCAGGCCGCGCCGCAGCCCTCCGCCGCCGACCGCGCGCGCGCCGAGCGGGCGCTGCGCGCCGCGCCGCTCACCGACGGGCACAACGACCTGCCGTGGGCGATCCGCGAGGCGACGCCCAACGCCAACGTCGAGGACGCGCGCGGCGCGTGGGCCGACTCGCTCCCCGCGCCGCTCCGCGTCGAGTCGTACGACCTGCGCGCGCGCACGCGCGGCCACACCGACTTCGCGCGCCTCCGGCAGGGGATGGTCGGCGCGCAGTTCTGGTCCGTCTACATCCCCGGCGAGCCGCGCGGCCCCGCGTACGCGCGGCGCGGGAAGGTCGCCAGCGCGCCCGGCTACGCGCGCGTGCAGCTCGAGCAGATCGACGTCGCGCGCCGCATCATCGAGCGGTATCCCGACCGCCTCGCGTTCGCCACGCGCGCCGCCGACGTCGCGCCGGCGCAGCGGGCGGGGAAGGTCGCCTCCTTCCTCGGCATGGAGGGCGGCCACGCCATCGAGAACTCGCTCGGCGCGCTGCGCGCGTTCTACGACCTCGGCGTGCGCTACATGACGCTCACGCACAACGTCACCCTCGACTGGGCCGACGCCGCGACCGACAGCGCGCGCCACGGCGGCCTCACCGACTTCGGGCGCGACGTCGTGCGCGAGATGAACCGCCTCGGCATGCTGGTCGACCTGTCGCACGTCTCGCCGGCGACGATGAGCGACGTGCTCGACGTGGCGCAGGCGCCGGTGATCTTCTCGCACTCGTCGGCGCGCGCGCTCGCCGACCACCCGCGCAACGTCCCCGACTCGATCCTCGCGCGCATGCCGCGCAACGGCGGCGTCGTGATGGTGACGTTCGTGCCCGGCTTCGTCTCCCCCGAGCTGATCGCGCACGACCGCGCGCTGCAGGCGGAGCTCGCGCGCCTGCGCACGACCGCGGGCGGCGACACGACGGCGCTGCGCGCGGGCGTCGAGGCGTGGCGCGCGTCGCACCCGCGCCCGAAGGCGACGCTGGCGCAGGTCGCCGACCACATCGAGCACGTGCGCAAGGTCGCGGGCGCCGACCACGTCGGCATCGGCGGCGACTTCGACGGGATCAGCGAGACGGTCGTCGGGCTGGAGGACGTGTCGACCTATCCGGCGCTGTTCGCCGAGCTGGCGCGCCGCGGCTGGACCGACGTCGAGCTGCGCAAGCTCGCGGGCGAGAACGTGCTGCGCGCGCTGCGCGCCGCCGAGGCGACGGCGGCGCGCCTGCAGGGCGGCGCCGGGAGCGCGCCGACGCGCGTGCAGAAGGCGACGGCCGGCGGCCGCTGAGCGCACGCCGGCGCGGCACGGGGGGCGATTTACCCATGTCGCGTCGCCGGAGCCCGGACATCATGCGTCGGCGTGCACCCCGCACGTCGACGCATTCTCGTCTCCGACTCCATCACACGCCCGATGCGGCTCATCGCTCCGCTCACGCTCGCCCTCGCGTTCCTCGCCGCCGCGCCCGCGCGCGCGCAGCAGGTCACCGTCGGGACCGCGAACGCCGACAACTGCATCCCGTTCGGCTGCGACTTCGACGTCGCGCGCTACCAGCAGGTCTTCGACGGCGCCGCGTTCGGTGGCCCGACCGGGATCACCGCCCTCTCGTTCACGCTCAAGCCCTGGGGGGCGAGCCACTGGCTCGCCGGCGCGACGTACACGCTGCGCCTCGGGTACACGAGCGCCGCCGTCGGCGCGCTGAACGCGGCGCTCGACGACAACGTCCAGGGCGCGCTGACGACGTTCGCGACGCGCAGCTTCGCCATCAACACGCCGGCGCCGGCCGTGCTCACCTTCACCGGCCTCGCGCCGTTCGCGTTCGACCCCGCGGGCGGCAACCTGCTGCTCGACATCCTGGTCGACGGGCAGGTCGGCGCGGACGTCGGCGGCTACGCCAACTTCGCGTCGGAGAACGGCGGCACGGCCACCAGCCGCGCCTACACCGCGGGCGGGCTGACGGGCACCAGCGCGGTCGGACTGGTGACGCGCTTCGACGTGACCGCGCCGGTCACCACCGCGCCCGAGCCGGCGACCGTGACGCTGCTCGGCGCCGGACTGCTGGCGCTCGCGGGCGCGGGCGCGCGGCGACGCGTCGCGTCAGCGCGGTGACAGCACCTTGAGTCCCACGATGCCGGCGACGATCAGCGCGATGCACGCCAGGCGCGCGGCCGTCGCCGGCTCGCGGAACAGCACGATCCCGAGGACCGCCGTGCCGACCGTGCCGATCCCGGTCCACACGGCGTAGGCCGTCCCGAGCGGCAGCGTGCGCAGCGCGACGCCGAGGAGGCCCATGCTGAGCACGAGCGCGAGCGCGGTGCCGATCGACGGCCAGAGGCGCGTGAAGCCCTCCGCGTACTTGAGGCCCACGGCCCACCCGACCTCGAACAGGCCGGCGATCACGAGGATGACCCAGGGCATTCCAGACTCCCGTTCACGAGGCGGGGCCGTCCCCGCGCGAGATGCAGCGCCGACGGGCCGTCCCGCCGCGCACGTGCGCTCGCGGCGCACGCACGCAATCTAGCGCGCACCGACGCGCGGTCTGACGGGCGGTCCGACGCGCGCTCTCGCGCGGCGGCACGGACGCGCGCAGCTTTGCGGCATGCCCTCCTCCACCGGCCGGGACAATCCCGGCGTCATCGCCCCGCCGCCGCTGCTCTTCCTCGGCATGCTGCTGCTGGCGTGGGCGATCGAGGCGTGGGCGTGGCGCCTCTCCACCGGGCTGCCGCGCGCCGCGCGCCTCGCCGTCGCGGCGCTGCTGGTCGTCGCCGGCGTCGCGCTCATCGTCGGCGCGGTGCGCCGCTTCCGCGCCGCGCGCACGCGCCACGAGCCGTGGAAGCCGACGGCCGCGATCGTCGCGAGCGGCGTGTACCGCCACACGCGCAACCCGATGTACGTCGGGATGACGCTGATCTACCTGGCGCTCGCGCTGGCGTTCGACACCGGCGTCGCGCTCCTGCTCCTCGCGCCGCTGCTCGCGCTCGTGCGCTGGGGCGTCATCGCGCGCGAGGAGCGCTATCTCGAGGCCAAGTTCGGCGACGGCTATCGCGCCTACACCGCGACCGTGCGGCGCTGGCTCTGACGCCGCGCGTCAGCCCCGCCACCAGTCGAGCAGCAGCCCCACGACGCCGAGCACCACGATCGCGATCGTCAGCACCCTGCGCAGCTTGCGCGTGCGGCGCGCGCGCGGCGCCGTCGCGTCCCACAGCCGGTCGGCGTTGAGCGCGGCGAACTGCGCGCCGAACACGGGGTCGGCGAAGGTGAAGGTGCGGCGCTCCGGGTCGAACAGCTCCGCGCGGTCGTCGGTGACGTTCGCCGACGCGAGCACCGACGTCGGCGCGCCGGGGATCACCGCGTGCTGGCCGAACAGGACCCGCGCGCGACGGATGTAGACGTCGTTCGGGTCGCCCTGGTACGGCGCGACGAGGTCGCGGCGCGCCTTCCCGATCAGCGCGACCAAGCTGAGGAGGCTCGCGCCGAAGAACGCGAGGATGCCGAGGCCGAGCAGCGTGCCCCAGCCGGGGCCGTCCTCGGCCAGCGAGCGCGCGATCGGCAGCAGCGCCTTGGGGAACATCCACAGCAGCACGCCGACCGGCAGCACGTACGGCAGCACGCGGAGCACGAACGTCCACCGCAGCCGGCGCAGGACCGCCGGATCGATCGGCGCCAGCTCGCGCGCGTGCTGCGCGCGGCAGGCGTCGCAGAACGGGACCTCGAGCGCCGCGAACAGGTGCGTGGTGGGGGCGTCGCGGTACGTGCGGCGGAACATCTTCTCCACGCGCAGCGTCCCGCGCGCCGCCGCGCCGCATCGCGCGCACGCGTCGGGGAAGCGCACCGCGTGCAGCGGGCCGGTGACCTGGACGCGCGCCGGCGCCGCCGGCGCGGGCTGACCGAGCGTCGCCGGCGCGTGTGCCGCCGGCGCGTGTGCCGACGGCGCGAGCGTCGTCCGTGCGTCGACGGGGTGGGTCGTGCGGTCCATGCGGCCGTCCGGTATGGGAGGGGGCCGAAGGTACGACGCCCCGTCGCGGCGCGCGAGCGCGGTCAGGCGTCGACGCCGGGGACGCGCAGCGGCAGCACCGGGAACGTCGCGCGGACGCGCGTCGCCGCGCCCGCGTCAACGTCGGCGACGACCACGACGTCCGCCGCCTCGCCCGCGTCGACGACGACGGCGCCGTCGGGCGCGACGACGCACGAGCCGCCCGCGAACAGCGTCCCGTCCGCGGCGGGGCCGACGCGGTTGCACAGCGCCAGCCACGCCTGGTTCTCGGCGGCGCGCGCCCGCGCCAGCAGCCGCAGCGTCTCGCCGCGCACGTGCGGCCACTCGGCCACGCACAGGAAGAGCGTCGCGCCGTCGACGGCGTCGCGCCGGTACTGCTCGGGGAAGCGCAGGTCGAAGCAGATGCTGAGCGCCGCGTCGGCCGCCGCCTCGCCGCGCCCGATCGGCGTGCGCACGCGCGCCGTGCCCGCGATCAGCCGCTCGGGCTCGCCCATCGCCGGGATGAGGTGCGCCTTGTCGTACGTCACCAGGCTCGCCGACGGCGCCGCGCCGCGCGGCGCCAGCAGGTGCAGCCGGTTCGCGAGCCCGCCGCCGTCCGTGCGCGCGACGAAGCTCCCGCCGATCCACGCCTGCCGCGCGTCCGCCAGCTGCTGCATCGCGTCGAGCGTGCGGGCCGCGCCGCGCGCCGCGTCCTCCCAGGCGTCGTGGGCGTAGCCGGTCGTGAACAGCTCGGGGAGCAGGTACACGTCGGCCGCGGGCGCCGCGGTCACCAGCGCGGTGGCGCGCGCGACGTTGGCGGCCACGTCCCCGTCGGTGACGGTCATCTGCACGAGCGCGATGCGCAGCGTCGTGCCGGTGGGCGTGTCCAGCGGGGCGAGGTCGGGCGCGGGCGACGACATGGCGGCTCCAGGCGGGTGGCGACGGAGGACGCCGCAACTTACTCGCGGCGCCGGGACGCTCCCGGCCGACCGCGCCGCACCGGATCGGCCGCACCGGATCGGGCGCCCGGCGCGGGCCAGGCGAGCCCGGCGACGTTGACGGGTGGGCGCCCCAGGGGTAACCTGGCGCGCCCGCTCCCCCCGGCGGCCCGTCCCCGCGCGCCTCGCGCGCGCTCCGTCCTCCTCCGTCCGCCCGCGCACCCGAGTGCGCGCAGGAGTCCGCCGTGCGCTCCATCCTCCGCCACGTCCCCGCCGCCTGCGCCGTCGCCGCGGCGTTCGTCCTGGCCGCCTGCGCGGACGACCCGGTGAGCGTGCGCACCCCGAGCCCCGCCCCGAGCGCGGTGGCGCAGGTGAGCGCGCCGACGGCCGTCTACGAGCCGGGCGGGTCGTACTTCCCCGACGCGAACGAGGACATCGAGTACTTCCCCGGCAATCTGCCGGTGATCTTCACCGCGCCGCACGGCGGGAGCGAGACCCCGGCCGCGATCCCCACGCGCGTCGCCGGCGCGGCGTGCGGCAGCGAGGTCACCACGGCGCGCGACCTCAACACGGCGGAGCTGGCCCTCGCGATCCGCAGCGCCTACTTCGCGCGCACGGGCAAGTACCCCCACGTCGTCATCAACCGGCTCCACCGCAACCGCCTCGACGCCAACCGCGACCTGAAGGAGGCCGCCTGCGGCAACGCGCGCACCGAGAAGGCGTGGCACGACTACCACCGGTTCATCGACGACGCGAAGGCGCGCATCACGGCGGACTTCGGCAGGGGGTGGTACACGGACCTCCACGGCCACGGCCACGACATCCCGCAGCTCGAGCTGGGCTACGAGCTGAGCGCGACGACGCTGCGCCGCACCGACGCCGACCTCGACGCCAGCACGACCGTCGAGCGCGCGATGTCGATCCGCACCTTCTCCGAGCAGTCGCCGCTCTCCGTGTCGGCGCTCCTGCGCGGCCCGACCGCGCTCGGGACGCTGTTCACGAACGCCGGCGTCCCCTCGGTGCCGAGCCAGCAGCGGCCGGCCCCCGCGGTGGGCGAGCCGTACTTCAACGGCGGCTACAACACCGATCGCCACGCGTGCTCCAACGGCGGCCAGATCTGCGGCGTGCAGATCGAGAGCCACAACGAGGGCGTGCGCGACAACGCGGCGAACCGCGCGCGGTTCGCGGTGACGCTCGTGTCGGTCTATGCGGAGTATCTGGCGCAGTTCGGGATCACCTTCCCGACGGCCCCGCGCCCCGGCCTGGGGACGGCGCTGATCGTCCAGCACGAGAACGCGTTCAACGACGCGACCTACGCCCGCTTCGAGGCCAGCGGCAACTGGACGCTCGGCTCGAACATGAGCTCCTACAACCGCGTCAACTTCCGCCTCGCGTCGGCGAGCACGTCGGCGACCAACGACGGCGCGGAGTTCCTCTTCTACGTCGCGACGCCCGGCACGTACACGGTGGACGCCTGGTGGTCGTCGGTGAGCACCCGCTCCTCGGGCGCGTCGTACCGCGTGTTCGAAACGGACGGCGGCGTCATGCTCGCCGATCTGAAGCGCAGCCAGCGCGAGAACGGCGGCCAGTGGAATGCGCTCGGCCGCTACCGCTTCACGCAGGTCGGCTGGGCGAAGGTCCTGATGTCGCGGTCGCTCAGCACGCCCGACGGCTCGCTGTCGGCGGACGCGGTGCGCGTCACGCAGGTGAACACGCCGCCGGTCGCGGCGTTCGCCTCGCCGGCCGCGGCGGACGAGGGGAGCGCGGCGGCGTTCGACGGCAGCGCGTCCACGGACGCGGACGGCGACGCGCTGTCGTACGCGTGGACGTTCGGCGACGGCGCGACGGGCAGCGGCGCGACGCCCACCCACACGTACGCGAACGACGGCGCCTACCAGGTCACGCTCACCGTCACCGACCGCTACGGCGCGCAGCACGCGGCCACCCGCGAGGTCGCGATCCGGAACGTCGCGCCGACCGTGACGCTCGCCGGAGGCGCGACGCTCCTGCCGGGCGAGCGCTTCACGAGCGGCGGCACGTTCACCGACCCGGGCGCGGACAGCTGGACGGCGACCGCCACCTGGGGCGACGGCACCGACGCCTCTCCGCTCACGATCGACGGACGCGGCTTCGTGCTCGAGCACCGCTATGCGCGCGCCGGCACCTTCACCGTCGAGGTGACGGTGCACGACGGCCGCGACGCGGGCCGCGCCAGCGTGCAGGTGATCGTGCAGACGCCGGCGCAGGGCGTCGCGGCGCTCGGCGCGCTCGTGACGGCGCTCGTCGACCGCGGCGTGGTCGCGGCCGGCACCGGCAACTCGCTGCAGGCGAAGCTCGACGCCGCCGCGCGCCAGATCGAGCGCGACAACGCGAACGCCGCCGGCGGGCAGCTCGGCGCGTTCGTCAACGAGGTCGAGGCGATGGCGCGCACGGGTCGACTGCCCGCCGCCGACGCGGCGGCGCTGACGACGCTCGCGCAGCGGATCGTGCGCAGCATGGCGGCGATGTAGCCGAACGTGCGGGTGGGTGGACAGGACGCGCGGTCCCGCACACCCTCCTGCACATGACCGACTCCTCCACCGCCCGCGCACGTGGCGGCTGGCGCGCCGCCGCGGCCGCCGTCGCCGCCACGCTCGTCCTCGTGCTCGTCACGGTCGCGCTGTTCGAGCGCGCCTATCCGCTGGTCGACGTGGGGCTGCGGCTGACGCGCGAGGAGGCGATCGCCCGCGCCCGCGCGCTGGCCGACGCGGGCGGCATGGCGCCCGCCGGCGCGCGCGCCGCGGCGCGCTTCGAGAGCGACGAGGGGCTCGCGACCTACGTCGACCTCGCCGCCGGCGGCTCCGACTCGGTGCGCGCGCTCGCGCGCGGCCGCGACGTCTCGATGTTCACCTGGGCGGTGCGGCTGTTCGAGCCGGGCAACCCGCGCGAGACCTACGTGCGCTTCGACGCCGACGGCCGCGTGGTCGGGCTGCGGCGCACGCTCGCGGAGACGGATCGGCGCCCCACGGTGAGCGAGGCCGCCGGGCGCGTCGCCGCCGACTCGGCGCTCGCGCGCTGGGCCGGCGGGCTCCCGGTGTCGGCGTGGCGCTTCACGGCCGCGTCGTACACCACGCAGCCGCGCAGCGCGCGCGTCGACCGCACGTACCGCTACACGCGCGTCGGCCGCACGGTCGGCGAGGCGCCCATCCGCGCCGACGTCGTCGTCACCGGCGCCGACTCCGCGGGCGCGGTCGGCGGGGCGGAGGTGCTGGCCGTGCGCACCTACGTCGACGTGCCCGAGAGCTGGACGCGGCGCTACGGCGAGATGCGCGCGTCGAACGACCTGTACGCGCAGCTCTCGCTGCCGGGCATGCTCGTGTTCTTCGCCGGCGCCGTGCTGGCCCTCGTGAAGCTGCGCGACGCGATCCGCTGGCGCCCCGCGATGCTCGTCGGCGGGACGGTGGGGGCGCTCATGCTGCTCGGCGCGCTCAACGCGCTGCCGCTCGCCTGGTTCGACTACGACACCGCCACGCCCACCACGAGCTTCGTCGCGCTCTCGGTGCTCGGCGCCATCGGCTACGGCGTCGCGGCGAGCTTCTTCGTCGGCGGCTCGGTGGCTGCCGGCGAGGTGCTGACGCGGCGCGCCTTCCCGTGGCAGCTCGACTGGTACGGCTACCTGCGCCATCGCGGCGCCGGCGAGGTCGCGTCGCACGTCACGGGCGGCTACGCGCTGGCGGCGCTCGGCTTCGCGTACGTCTCGCTCTTCTACCTGACGACGCGCCGGGTGCTCGGCTGGTGGGTGCCCACCGGCTCGCTCGACGACCCGAACCAGATCGCGACGCCGCTGCCCTGGGTGAGCGCGATCGGCAACGCGCTGTTCGCGGGCGTGTGGGAGGAGGCCGTCTTCCGCGCCGTGCCGCTCGCGCTGCTCTCGCTCTGGGTCGGCGCGCGCCCGTCGCGGAAGTGGTGGATGGCGGCCGGCGTCGTCGTCACGGCGCTGGTCTTCGGCTTCGGCCACGCCAACTACCCCTCGTGGCCGGCGTACGCGCGCGGCGTGGAGCTCTTCCTCGAGGCCTCGCTCTGGGCGGTGCTGTACCTGACGGTCGGGCTGCCGATGACGATCGTCGGGCACGTGCTGTACGACCTCGCCTGGTTCGGCCTGTTCGCGCTCCACGGCGACGGCGCCGCCTACCGCACGACGGCGGCGGTCGTCATCGGCGCGGGGCTCCTCCCGGCGCTCCTGGTGGCGCAGGGCGCGCTCGCGCGCCGCCGGGCGCGCGCCGCGGGGGCGGTCCCGGGGCGGCCGGCGACCTTCGCCGACTGGCGGCCGCACGGCGTCCCCGCGGCGGTCGACGACGCGCCCCCCGAGCCGGTCGTCGTCGATCGCGTGGGGACGCGGCGGCGGGCGGCGGCGCTGGCGCTCGGCGCGGCGGCCGCGCTGCTCGCGATCGGGCTGCCGCCGCGCGCGCCGTTCGGGCCGGCCTTCACCGCGCCGCGCGCGCGGGTGGCCGCGGCGGCCGACTCCGCGCTGCGCGCCGCCGGCTCCGATCCGGCCCGGTGGACGCGCACGATGACGGTGCGCGGCGGCAGCGTCGACGGCGAGCTGCGGCGCTTCCTCCGCGACTCGCTCGGGAGCCGGGCGCGCGCCGTCGCCACGCTGCAGCGCCTCGCGACGACCTACGCGCCGGGCCCCGTGTGGGAGGTGCGCTACGTGCGCCGCGCGGGGACGCTGGTGCAGCGGGCGGAGTCGTGGCGGGTGTTCGTGCGCCCCGACGGGCGGGTGCGGAAGGTCGCCCACCAGCTCCCGGAGGCGGCGCCGGGCGACACGCTCACCGCCGAGCGGGCGCGCGTGGTCGCCGGGGCCGCGCTGCGGGCGCACGGGGTGGACCCGGCGCGGCTGCAGGAGATGGCCGTGACGCTCGTGCCGCGCCCGCGCCGCGTGGACGCCGTCGTCGAGTGGGAGGACCCGGCGGTCGCGCTCCCGGGCGGGGCGCACGCGCGGCTGCGCGCCGACGTCGTGGGGAACGAGCTCGTGGACCTGCGGCGCGACGTGAAGCTCCCCGAGGCGGTCGAGCGGGCGAACCGCGAGCGCGCGAGCCGGCGGCTGACCCTCACGGCGGGCGGCGGGCTGCTGGCGCTGGCGCTCGCCGTCGGACTGGCGATGCGCGCGCTGCGCCGCGCCCCCCGCGAGGAGCTGCCGGCCGGTCGGGCGCGGCTGGGGCGGCGCGGGGCGGTGCTCGTCGGCACGGTGGCGGCCCTCGTCACCCTCGCGACGCAGGTCAACGGCTTCGAGGGCACGGTCACCGACTGGCCGACCGAGCAGCCGTGGTCGGTCTTCCTCTCGGCGGCGCTCCTGAGCGGGGTGCTGGGCACGGTGATGTTCGGGGCCGTGGTCGCCGGCGGGTGGGCGCTGCTCGACGCGCTGCGCCGCCGCGCCGCGCTCCCGTGGGTGCCGGCGGGGCCGGACGGCGTGCGGCAGGCGGCGCTCGCCGGGCTCGGGCTGGCCGCGGCGCCCACGCTGCTGGGACTGCTCGCCGACCGGCTGCGCCCGGACCCCTGGCCGCCGATGCCCGCGACCGTGCTGGGCGAGCGCCTGCCGTGGCTCGCCGAGGCGCTCGCGGGACCGTCGGCGATGCTCCTGCAGCCGCTCGGCCTGATCGCCGTGCTCGGGCTGCTGCTCGGGGTCCGGAGCCCGCTCCTGCGCGCGGCCGCGCTGGGCGCGATCGTCCTCTGCCTCGTGCCCGCGCTGGCGGGGGACCGCGGGCTCCTCGCTACCATGCCCGTCGCCCTCGCGGGGGCCGCCGGGGTGGCGGCGCTGATCTGGGCGTTCGGGCGCGGCAGCGTCCTGGCGTGGGTGTTCGCCGGCGGCTTCGGCGCGGTGCTGGGTGGACTGCGCAGCGTGCGCGACGCGGCGATCGCCGCCGACCGGATCGCCGCGCTGCTCACGATCGTCGTCGCGGCGCTGGTGCTGTGGCTCGTGTGGCGCTCGCCTGGCGTGATGCCGCAGGAGTCGGGCGCAGCGCCCGATCCTCTGCCCGAGCCGCAGCCGGCCGCCCTCGGCTAGTCGCGGTTTCGGGGAATTTTCGGTATGGATCCTGCTTTTCCGCATCGCATGGCGACGGGGCGCTGGGCCCCGCGTCGGCTGGCCTGGACCCATGAGGACGCGATGACGAATCAGCAGAAGCCCTCGGCGAACGCGAAGAGCGCGAGCAACGCGACGGATGCGACTCCCGCCGTGCCCGACAACACGCAGAAGGATCCCGATCAGTGGGTCACCGGCGACGAGACGATGACCGGCGCCCAGGCCTCCTACCTCCAGACGCTCTCGGAGGAGGCCGGCGAGGAGTTCGATCCGTCGCTCACGAAGGCCGAGGCGTCGAAGAAGATCGACGCGCTGCGCGAGCAGACGGGGCGCGGGATCGACCACTAAGGATCGGGAGGACGCGGGCGCGGCGGACATCACGCGTCGCCGTCCGCTCCCGAAGGATGAAACGGCGGGGCCACGCACACTGCGTGGCCCCGCCGTTTCGCGCGACGTCGCCCGCTCGAACTCAGGGCGTGCGTCGCAGCAGCACCGCCACCGTGTCGCCCGTCGCCGGGCGGAGGGCGCTCGCGGCGATCGTGCCCGCGTCGGTCAGCGCGCCCACGCGCATCAGCCGGAGCCCCTGGTCCTCGAGCAGCGGCTGCAGCGGGAACGGCTGGCCCTGCACCACGATCCAGGGGACGTTCGGGCCCCGGATGAAGGTGCCGGGCAGGGTCGTGTACTCCTCGAAGAGGATGTCGCCCGCCGTGTTCAGGTCGACCACCCGGTCGACGATGCCATAGTCGCCCTCGATCGGCGTCGTGCGGCCGTCGCGCCAGAGGAAGAGGCGCGCGCTGTTCGCCTGCCCCGGGTGCCGCTCGGCGTACCCCGCGACCTCGCCCCGGGCGTTCATCACCTGGCCGCGCACGTAGCGCCCGCCGAGCCCGGGGATCGGGGTGAACGTCCCATCGCGCCAGACCCAGGTGGTGCTGTACGACTCGACCGACTGGAACAGCACGCTGCCGTTCGGGCCGAGGTCGTAGGCGTAGCCGAGCGAGTTGCCGCCCGGACCCGGGCTGCCGAACTGCCGCGTCCAGGCGCCGTTGCGCCAGATCGCGTCGAGGGCGACCACCGTGCCGTCGTCGCCCAGCGCGCGCGGGAAGTGGTGGCACGGGTCGTCCCCCGGGCTCTCGAGCGTCACGGGCGCCGCCTCGGCGCTGGCCCAGAGCACCGGGCGCGAGCACCCGCCCCCCGCCGGCTCCACCCAGCCGAGGATCGCCCCGCGCGCGTTGATCGCGATCGCCTGGCCGCGCCGCACGCCTGGCAGCCGGACGGGGGCGCCGCCCTGGCGCCACACCACCGGCACGAACGCGCCGTCGACGACCACCGAGCCGACGGCGTCGCCGTTCGGGGCGAGGGCCACCACGTCGGGCCACCGCTCGCCCCCGCTGGGGAGCAGCTGCGCGCGGTACGGGCCCGGGCGGACGTCGAAGCGCACGACGGCGCTGTCCGCCGAGGCGGGGACGGCATCCACGTAGGCGACGCGGTAGCGGACGCTGTCGCGCCCCACGAAGCCGGCGGCGGGCAGGTAGTGGAGGAGCGTGTCCCCCTCGACCGTCACGCTCCCGTGCGCCGGGGCGCCGGTCCCCACGATCCGCAGTCGGAAGCCCGCGGCGCCGGAGTCGTTGGCGGTCGCCGGCACGCGCGCCGCCGCCCCCTGGAAGAGGGCGACCGAGTCGCGCGCCGCGCGCGGGGGCGTCGCGGGGGGCACGGGCTCGGTGGGCGCCGTCGCCTCGTCGGTGCAGCCGGCGACGGCGAGCAGCAGCAGCGGCAGGAGACGGGCGCGGGGGAAGCGGGAGGACGACGGCATCGGCGGCTCGGCGGGGGAGACCTGTCTCCGAGTCTACCGGGCGCCGCCCGCGCGCGTCACCGTACGGGGCCACGCAACCGTTTCGGAGCCCCTCGTGTCACAGGGTCACCGCGACGGGAGCGGCGGCCGCACCCGCCTCCCTCCGCCGCGGCCCGAGCCTGGAGCCCGTGACCGAACCGTCCCTGATCTCCCGCGCCGCCGCCGGCGACATGGCCGCGCAGCGCTGGATCTACGAACAGCACGTCGACCGCGTCTACCGCCTGGCGTTTCGCATGGCGGGGGACGAGGACCTGGCGCGCGACTTCACCCAGGAGACGTTCGTGCGCGCCTTCGATCGGCTCGGCGACTTCCGCGGCGACTCCGCGCTCGGCACCTGGCTGCATGCGATCGGCGTCTCCGTGACGCTGAACGGGCTCCGGAAGGTCAAGCGCCACCGCAGCCGCGAGGCCCCGCTCGACGACGCGCTCACCGTGGGCGTCTCGACCCGCGAGGCAGAACCGGATCTCAAGGAGCGACTGGCGAAGGCCATCGCCGCGCTCCCCGATGGGTATCGCACCGTGTTCCTGATGCACGACGTGGAAGGCTTCACGCACGAGGAGATCGGCAAGACGCTGGGCGTCGCGTCCGGCACGTCGAAGGCGCAGCTGTTCCGCGCCCGCGCCAAGCTGCGCGAGGCGTTGAAGGACTTCGCCGGGGAGTGGGTCTCATGACGAATCGCATCCTGCCGCCGGGCCACGACCCGGCCGACAACGACGAGGGGAACGCCGCGCTCGACCGGCTGATCGCCGAGGCGGCGCGCGACTACCACCGGCCGCCCGCGCAGGTGCCGCGCGACGCGATGTGGGAGGCGATCGTCGCCACCCGCGCCGCGCGCGCCGCCGGCGGCGCGGGCGCGGCCGGCGGGGCCGCCTCGGCGGCGACCGCCGCGCCCGTGGCGGCGGTCGTCCCGGACGCCCCCGACACGCCCGTCCTCTCGCTGGACGCCGCGCGCGCCGCGCGCCGCGCGCCCGCGCCGCAGTTCACCCGCATCAATTGGTCGCTCGCCGCGGCCGCGTCGCTGCTGCTCGTCGCCGGCATCGGGATGGGCCGCTGGTGGGAGGGGCGCGCGCAGGGCGGCGCGCCCGCCACGCCCGCCGTCGCCGCCGCGCCGTCGGCCGCGCCGACGCCCGACACCGCGCTGCCCGCGCCGTCCGCCGAGTCTCCGATGCTCGCCGAGGCGCCGGCCGCGGAGCGGTCGCCCGCCGCGACGCTCGAGCCGTCGGACCGGCTGCCGACCCGCGAGGTCGCCTCGCGCGTCGAGCGCGGGCCCCGCGCCGCGGCCCGCGACCGCCGCAGCGAGAGCTCCGACCGGCTGGCGTACGACGTCGCCACCGTGCGGCACCTCACGTCGGTCGAGGCGCTGCTGGTCTCGTATCGCGCCGACCCGCTCGACTCGCTCGCCGACGCCCGCGTGGCGCAGTGGGCGCGCACCCTCCTGCAGGACACGCGGCTCCTGCTCGACTCGCCCGCGGCCAGCTCGCCGGTGCGGCGGCGGCTGTTCGAGGACCTCGAGCTGGTGCTCGTGCAGATGGCGCGGCTCGCGCCCGCCGACTCCGCGGTCAACCCCGTCCAGCTGCGACGCGAGCGCGAGGAGCGCGCGCTGATCGACGGCACGATGCGCGACGCGCGCGTGCTGCCGCGGCTGCGGAGCCAGATCCCGGCGGGGGTGGGCACGTGAGCACCGCGCCGCGACCATCGAGCCCATCGCGACCAGCGCGACCAGCGCGACCAGCGCGACCAGCGCGACCAGCGCGCGCATCGCGATCACCGCGATCCCTGCGCGCGACCCGACCGATCCGACCGTCCGGCGCGCCGTGCACGGCGCCCGTTCCTCCTTCGCTTCCTCCGTTCTCCATCCTCCTGCTGGAGGCTCGTCCCATGAAGTCCCTTCGCCTCGCCACCCTCCTCGCCGGCCTCGCCCTCGCGGGCGCGGCGCCGGCCCGCGCGGCCGCGGCGCCCGTCGTGCCCCCGGCGCCGGCCGCCGGCGCGCGCGGCGCCGACTCCGGCATCGCCCGCCGGCAGGATCCCGCCGACTCCCTCTACCGGGCGGCGCGCGCGGCGCTCGGCCGCGGCGACTATCGCGGCGCCGAGACGCTCTTCCGCCGCCTGACCGCGACCTATCCCAAGTCGGCGTACTACAACGACGCCGCGTACTACCAGGCGTTCGCGCTCTACCGCGCGGGCGGCACGAGCGACCTGCAGCGCGCGCGGCAGGTGCTGCTGGCGATGCGCGGCGACACGACGCGCGCCGTGACGGCCGCGCTGCGCCGCGACGCGCTGTCGCTGGACACGCGCGTGTGCGGCGAGCTGGCGCGCCGCGGCGACGAGGCGTGCGCGCGCATCGTGCGCCAGCGCGCCGACAGCGGCGGCTTCGTGGGCGCGGTCTCGGCGGCCGTCGAGATGGGCGTGTCCGCCGCCGCCGACGCCATGGCGAGCCCGGAGGTCGCGCGGGCGGTGGGCCACGCGCAGGCGGCCGCCGCGGACGCGGCGCGCGAGGGCGCACGCGCCGCCGCGCAGGCGATGGAGAGCCCCGACGTGCAGCGCGCCATCGCCGACGCGAGCCGCGAGGCCGCGCGGGCCGCGCAGGACGGCATGCGCGCGGGCGCCGAGGCGCTCCGGAACATCACGGTCGACATCAGCGGGATGGCGATGTCGTCCGGGTCGTCCAGCCGCACGCGCCGCAACCCGAACTGCCGCGACGCCGACGACGACGAGCGCGTGATCGCGCTCAACGCCCTGCAGCAGATGGACGCCGAGCGCGCGATGCCGATCCTCCGCAACGTGCTCGCGCGCCGCGACGAGTGCAGCGAGACGCTGCGCCGCCGCGCGGTGTTCCTGGTGGCGCAGAAGAAGTCGCCCGAGTCGGCCGAGCTGCTGGTGACGGCGGCGCGCAACGACCCGAACACCGAGGTGCGCGAGGAGGCGGTGCACTGGCTGTCGCGCGTGGGCGGCGACCGCGCGATCGACTTCCTGCGCGACGTCGCGCGCAGCGACACGAGCGTGGCGCTCCGGAAGCGGGCGATCTACTCGCTGGCGCAGAGCAAGGAGGCGCGCGCGCGGGAGACGCTGCGCACGCTGGCCTCGACCGCGGGCACGACGCCCGAGGTGCGCAGCGAGGCGATCTACTGGATCGGCCGCAGCAGCGACGCCGCCGACGTGCAGTGGCTGCGCCAGCTCTTCCCGTCGCTCGAGACGCGCGAGCTGAAGGAGCGCGCGCTCGGCGCGCTGTCGCGGCAGAAGGAGATCACGCCCTTCATGCTCGACGTGGCGCGCGACACGCGCGAGCCGATCGAGGTGCGCAAGTCGGCGCTCGGCTGGGCGGCGCGCAACGCCACCGCGCCGCAGCTGATCGCGCTGTGGGACGCGACGAAGGAGAAGGAGCTGCGGGAGTCGCTCGTCCTCGCGCTGTCGCGGCGCAAGGAGCCGGAGGCGCTCGACAAGCTGATCGCGATCGCGCGCAGCGACGCCGACCGCGACATCCGGAAGAGCGCCGTCTTCTGGCTGACGCGCTCGAGCGAGCCGCGCGCGCTGGCCTTCCTGCAGGAGCTGATCGAGAAATGAGCGCGGCCGCGAAGCTCCGGGCGGCCCTCGTCGGCGCGGCGCTCGTCGCCGCGCCGATGGCAGCGGCGGCGCAGGCGGACCTCGCGACGCGCGGCGGCGCGCTCGCGGCCCGCGTGGGCGAGATGCGCGACGGCATCGTGCGCATGACCTTCCCGCTGCGCGCGGGCGTGTGCGGGATCGGCGAGAGCGTGCGCGTGGGCCGCGAGGAGCGCTGGGTCGGCACGACCTACGTGGGCACGTTCAGCGGCAACACGTGGCGCGGCCGCGACGTCGAGTGGGAGAAGGAGTGCGAGACGGGCCCGGGCCGCGTCGTGCTCGACGTCTCGGGCGGGAGCGTGCAGCAGGTGCGCTTCTACGTCGGCGGCCGCTGGCGCGCGGCCGACGCGCGCGTGGTGGACCTCGGCGACGTGCCGGCCGACCAGGCGGCGGGGCTGCTGCTGCGCGTCGCGCAGGGCGAGGGGCTGCGCGCGGAGCCGAGCGCGCAGCGCGCCGCGATCTTCCCGGCGACGCTCGGCGCCGAGGTGGTCGCGTGGCCGGCGCTGCTGCGCATCGCGAAGGACACGCAGCGCCCGCGCGAGGCGCGCCGCCAGGCGCTGTACTGGCTCGGCGTCGGCGCCGGCGAGGCCGCGACCGCGGGGCTGTCGGAGCTCGTCGACGATCCGGATCGCGAGGTGCGCGTGCAGGCGGTCTACGCGCTGTCGCGCCGTCCGGCGGACGAGGGGGTGCCGGCGCTCATCAGGATCGCGCGCACGCACAGGGATCCCGCGATGCGTCGCCAGGCGATGCACTGGCTCGGCCGCTCCGAGGATCCGCGGGCGGTGGCGCTGTTCGAGGAGCTGCTCGTCGCGAAGCGGTAGAGGCGCTGCGGACTGCGGGATCGTGAAGGCGCTGCGGGGCTGCGGGGCTGCGGGGCTGCGGAAGGGCCGCTCGGGATGGTCCCACGCGCCGGACCCGAACTGCTTTAGACAGGATCACGACGGATTCGGGGGACCTACGCGGATAGCGGTGAGGTTCGAGCTTCAACCTCCCGGCTATCCCCATCGATCGGTTCAATCCGTTCTCATCCTGTCCAATGCTGTTCGCCGTTCCCGTGCATCGGGACGGAGACGGCTTGGCGCTACGAGGGCTGCCGGTCAGGCGATTCCGCAGCCCCGCAGCTCGAGGGAATCCGCAGTCCGCAGCGCCCTTACGGCGTCACCCGCTGCGTGAACTCCTCCGGCCGCACGAGCGCGCGCGCGGGTCGGGCGTCGACGGTCGGCACGTCGATCACCGGCACGTCCAGCGTCGGAACGGTCGGGAGGGCGCGCGTCGGGGCAGGGCGCTCCGGCGGGCCGAACACCGAGTCGATCGTCGATGGCGGCGGAGCCGGACGGGCGGGCGCCGGCGCAACGATCGGCATCACGGGCGCGGTCTCGCCGTCGCGCGCGTCGCGGGCGAACGAGACCCCGTGCGCGAGCGGCCATCCCACGGCGGCGGCCAGCGCCGGCACGCCGAGGCACCAGGCCAGCGTCACGAGCGTGCGGCGGCCGCGACCGGATCGCACGGGGACCGGCGGCGCGAGCTCTGGGGACGGCGCGAGCGGCGGGCGCAGGCGGGCCAGGCGCCGCGTCGGGTAGGGCGCGCGCGGGGCGGCGGGCGCCGTCGGCGCGGCCGAGACGGACGTCTGCGCGGCAGGCGCCACGGTGGTCGGCGCGGCGGGCGCGGGCTCGACCGTGCGTGCGGCGGCGTGGTCGAACGCCGGCTCGCCGGACGTCGAGGCCGCGGGTGCGAGCTCCTCCAGCGCGGCGCCGTCCAGCTCCAGCAGCTCGAACTCGAGCGCGCGCAGCACCTGCTCGATCGGCGCCGACGTCGCCGGCTCGGCGGCGCCCTGCTCCCGGGCGGCCACGGCGGTGGGGCCGAGCGAGGCGGCCGCCGCGGCGTCCGACACGAGGGCGGCGAGCAGCTCCTCCCAGAACGCCTTGACCGTCGCCGGCCGGTGGCGCGGATCGGCGGCGCGGGCGGCGGCCAGCACGGCGGTCGTCGGACGGTGGCCGTCGGCGGCCGTGGAGACGGCCGGGGCGGCGTCGGGGGCGACCTCCGCCGGCACCTCGTCGGTGAGCAGCAGCTGCAGCAGCGACGCGAGGCCGAAGACGTCGCTGCGCGCGTCGGCGTCGCGCCCGGCCAGCTGCTCGGGGCTCACGAACGGCCGGTCGCCCTCCGGGACCTCGCCGTCGAACGCCACCGCGCCGGCGCCCAGCCCCACGAGCGTGACGAGCGGCGGAGCGCCCGCCGCCTCGGCCTCGGGCGCGAGGACGGCGGCGTCGGGCGTCAGCCGGCCGTGCGTGAGCCCGACCGCGTGCGCCTCGTCGAGCGCCTCCACGAGGCGCGACGCCAGCCGCGCGACGCGCCACGCGGGCAGCCGCTCCCCCTCGGCGCGCAGGGCGCGCAGCGTGCGGCCCGGCGCCCGCTCGACGCCCAGGTACAGTCGGCGGCTCGGCGTGTCGCCGTAGCCGTCGACCTTCGCGATCGCGGGGTGCCGCAGCCAGCGCGCGGCGTCCACCTCGCACACGACGCGGTGCACGAGCGGATGGTCCTGCATCGCGCCGGGGCGCAGCACGTAGACCAGGCGCGGCGCCCCCGTGGGCACGTGCACCGCCTCGTAGACGTCGGCGGCCGGCCGGCGCGCCAGTCGGGCGCCGAGCACGTAGTCGCCGAGGGCGATCGCCTCGTCGTCCGCCGGAGCGTCGTGCCGGGTGGTCTCGTCCATCGCGCCGTCCATCGCGCCTCCTCCGTGAGGCGTGCCGCGTGCGGGCCGCCAGCGCCTGCGATGCCGACGCATCCGGGCACGGGAGAGACGAGCCGCGCGCGGGCGCGGTCACGAAGGGACCGGCGGCGCGAGGGGCGCGCGTGCACTGTGTCGTGCCGCGTGCGCCACACCGCCGGTGCGGCGCTAGGGCCGGCGCGGCACGTCCACGGTGGTCGCCGCGCCGTTCCACAGGTCCGCGGCGATCTGCGACCGCGCGCCCGTGTCGCGCCGGCGGACGCCGCCGATCGCGATGACGGCCCCGCCGAGCGCCATGGCGCCGCTGCCGGCGCTCATCACCATTGGGCGGTCCTGCGTGTAGTGGTGCAGCAGCCCACCGGCGAGCAGCGTCGCGCCGGCGACCACCAGCGTGTTCCCCTGCGTGCGCTGACGTCCGGCGAGCCGCTCGTAGCGCAGCGCCGAGTCGCGGGCCATCGCGACCGGGGCGGCGAGCGCGCGCGCGCGGGTCGCGCTGTCGGTGAGGACCGTGGAGGTGGCGGCGACGCGGCGCACCGGCGTCGGCTCCTGCGCGCCGGTCGGGGTCGCGAAGGCGAGGGCCGCCAGCGCGGCGGCCGTGGGCGAGAGGATGCGGCGCATGACGGCCTCCTCGGGATGGGCCGGCGCGAACGCCGGCGGCGCGCGACGGTGCGCGCGCGCGGCGACGGGTCGGATTCCCGTCGCCGGCCCAACATGCGGGCCCCGGACGGTCGTGCAAGCCGCGCGGTGTGCGGATCGCGCGACTGCGGCGTGCGCCGGCCCGCAGTCTCCTCAGGAGCGCCGCAACACCACGTCAACACCGCATCAGCGGATGCTCAGAACGGCAGCTTCGAGCGCACGACGCGGTTCCACTGGAACTTGAAGTTCTTCCACGTCAGCCCGGAGACCTTCTCGCTCAGCGACTTGTCGACCACGACGCCCTTGCCGCTCTGCACGCCGGTGATCGTGATGCGCGAGCGCGCGATCTGCTCCGCCGCCGTCTCGACGAGCGGATCGAGGCCCTGCTTCTTGAACTGCTCGATGCGGTCCATCCAGCCGGGCAGCCCGATGTCGGCGACGAAGAAGCTCAGCACCATCGACGCCGGCGAGTGGGCGATGAGGTACGAGCCGACGAGCGGGCACGCCGTGAAGATCGACCTGTCGATCAGCTCGGGCCTGGCGAGCAGGCGGTTGCCCGCGCGCATCTCGCGGATGTCGATGCCCAGCTGCGTGAGCTCGACGGCGAGCGACGCGAGCCCCGAGGCGAGCCCGATGACCGACGTCGTCGCGCCCGAGCCGAAGTCGCCGGCGAGCCCGGCGATCTTCGACGCCACGGCCGCCGTCTGGATGGTCGCCTGCGTCGTGTCGCGCGCGAGGTTGCGCCGCAGGATCGTGCGCACCGCGTCGCAGGCGGCCAGCGGGTCGCCCGGCAGGATCACGCTCGTGTACGCGCTCCAGCCCAGCTCCTTGCGCGCCTGCTCCACCACCGCCTTCCATGCCAGGCCGGCCTTGTAGCTGGAGGTGATGATGCCGACGTACGGGATCATCTCCTTCACCAGCTCCTCGACCGCCTGGTTCGTGATGACGCCGATCAGGTCGCCCAGCGAGTCGACGCCCACCGTCTCGGCCACCAGCCGCTCCGCCTGCGCGCGGAGGCCGCTCGACCTGGCGACCGACTTCGCGCTCGCGCCGCCCGACGTGATGAGCGTCTGCGCGTGCTTGTGCACCGACTTGCCGGCCGTCACGACGCTCTTCGCCGACCCGGCCGCCGCCACCTTCCCGTACACGATCGTCGCGCCGGCGAACATCGTGCGCAGGTTGTCGCGCCGCGCCCGCGCGATGGTGCCGAGCGCGGTGAACTCATGGCGCGAGAGCGGCTTGGACGGCTTGACGGGAGCGGTCATGTCGGGGAAGGCGGGAAGGGGGAGGAGGCGAGCCGGCGGGCCCGCCGCGCGTCCTGGGTGGACGAGCGGTCCCCCTCAGAGCAACCCGGTCCAGCGCCACCACGTCGCCGCCAGCACCAGCAGGAGCAGGTAGCCGACGAGCGTGATCCAGACGCCGGTGCGCAGGAAGTCGCGCGTCGAGAAGGCGCCGGTCGAGTAGGCGACCATGTTCTGCGGCGAGTTCACCGGGAGCAGGAAGCCGAAGCTCACGACGAACTGCTGCACCAGCACGAGGCCGAGCGTCGGCACGTCGGGGCGCTGCAGCGCGGCCGCGAACGCGAGCACGATCGGGATCCAGGTGGCCGCGAGGCTCGTGGCGCTCGCGAAGCCCAGGTGCACGACGATGTTGATCGCCGACAGCACCGCGACGATCGCCAGCGGCGACAGCGACGCCACGCCGAGCGCGCCGAGCGTGGCGCGCGCCACCCACGCCGCGGCCCCCGTCGCGATGAGCACCGCGCCGAGCGAGATGCCGACGGCGAACAGCACGACGGTGCCCCACGGCACGAGGCGCTCGGCCTCCTCCCACGCGATCACGCCGACGCGCGGCAGCATGAGCAGCGTGACGGCGGCGAGCGTCGTCGTGCTCGTGTCGAGCACGTGCAGCGAGCCCTCGGTCGACCAGAGCGCGAGCAGCGCGACGGCGACGGCCACCAGGCGCCACTCGGCGGCGCGCACGGGGCCCAGCGCCGCGAGCTGCGACGCGAGCGCGGCGCGCGCGCCGGGGCCGCCCACCGGCTCGGGGGGCACGAGCGTCCGCATCACGACGTAGAGCACGAGCGTCATCACGACCGCCCACGGCGCGGCGTGGCGGAACCACGCCGCCCACGAGATCGTGACGCCGAGCGACTGCTGGATGAGCCCCACGGCGAGCAGGTTCTGCGCGGCGGCCGTCTTGATCGCGACGTTCCAGATGGTCGCGACCTGCGCGGTCGTGATCATCAGGCACGCGGCCATGCGGCTGTCGCGCCCGAGCCCGAACGCCGCGACCATGCCGCCCATGATCGGCACGATGGCGCCCACGCGGGCCGTGGTGCTCGGCACGAAGAAGGCGAGGACGATCCCGACGACGATCGCGCCGACGAGGATGCCGCGCGGGCTCGTGCCGGTGCGGCGGAGCACGAGGAGCGCGATGCGCCGGTCGAGCGCGGTGTGGCGCATGGCCGCCGAGAGGAACACCGCCGCCGCGACGAGCGCCGCCGCCGGCGACGCGAACCCTTCCAGGAACAGGCCGAGCGCGCGGCTGGTGCCGAGGTGCGCGCCCGTCGCGCCGGGGGCGAACGGCGGCGCGGCGCCCACGAGCAGCGCGCCGAGCGTGACGACGAGCGCCGCGCTGACGGGATAGCTGACCGCTTCCGTGATCCAGACGACGATCGCGAAGGCGAGCACCGCCAGCACGCGCTGTCCCGCGACCGTGAGGCCGGCCGGGAGCGGCGCGAGGAGGACGGCGGCGAGCAGCCCGGTGGCGACGGCGAGGGCGATCCAGCGGCGGCGTGCGGTCATGCGGGGGACGGGGAGGGGAAGGGCGGCGTCGCGCCCTGGTAACGCCCTGGTGGCGGCGCGCGCGCCGGCCTAGCGTTCGGCGCCGCGCAGCGTCGCGCCGCGCCCCGCCCCTGCCGCCAACGCCGTGCGCCGTCTCCTGCCGCGTAATCTGACCGTCCGCGTCCTCATCGCCATCAGCCTCGGCGTGGTGCTGGGCCTCGTCGCGCCCGACACGGCCAAGGCGATGCGGCCGCTCGGGGACACCTTCGTCAATCTGGTGAAGATGGTCGTCGGGCCGATCGTGTTCCTCACGATCGTGCTCGGCATCGCGAACATGAGCGACCTGAAGAAGGTCGGGCGCGTCGGCGGCAAGGCGTTCCTCTACTTCGAGGTCGTGACGACGTTCGCGCTCGCGATCGGCCTCGTGGTCGTGAACGTGACGAAGCCGGGCGCGGGGCTCGACGTGTCGCGCATGCCGCGCGGCGACGTGTCGCGCTTCACGGCGAGCGGGCAGCAGATGAACTGGGTGGACTTCCTCACCCACGTCGTGCCGTCGAGCGTCGTCGACGCGTTCGCCAAGGGCGACGTGCTGCAGATCGTCTTCTTCGCCGTGCTGTTCGGCGTCGCGCTCGCGGGGCTCGGCGCGCGCGGCCGCCCGCTGATCGAGGTGCTGGAGCGCGTCGCCGAGGTGTTCTTCCGGATCGTCGGGATGGTGATGGTGGTCGCGCCGATCGGCGCGTTCGGCGCGATGGCCTACACGATCGGCGCCTTCGGCCTGCGCACGCTGCTCCCGCTCGGACGGCTGATGCTCGACGTCTACCTGACGATGGCGATCTTCGTCTTCGTCGTGCTGGGGCTGATCGCGCGCTGGTCGGGGTTCTCGCTGTTCGCGTTCCTCCGCTTCATCAAGGACGAGATCCTGCTGGTGCTCGGCACCTCGTCGAGCGAGGCGGCGCTGCCGCGCATGCTGGAGAAGCTCGAGCGCTTCGGCTGCGCGCGCAGCGTCGTGGGGCTGGTGATCCCGGCAGGCTACTCGTTCAACCTGGACGGCACGTCGATCTACCTGTCCATGGCGGTCGTCTTCCTCGCGCAGGCGTTCCGCGTCGACCTCTCGATCGGCCAGCAGCTGACGATCCTCGGCATCCTGATGATCACGTCCAAGGGCGCGGCCGGCGTGACGGGATCGGGCTTCATCGTGCTCGCCAGCACGCTCTCGGCGCTGCAGGTGGTGCCGGTGGAGGGGCTCGCGCTGCTGCTGGGCGTGGACCGCTTCATGAGCGAGGCGCGCGCGATCGTGAACCTGATCGGCAACGGCGTCGCGACGGTCGTGGTGGCGCGCAGCGAGGGCGCGTTCGACGAGACGCAGCACCAGCTGGCGATGACGACGATGCGCGAGGAGCGGGTGGCGGCGTAGGGCGGGATTCTGGAGCTGCGGGGCTGCGGGGCTGCGGAACGGCCGCTCGGGACGCGTCGGCGCGCCGGACCCGAACGACGAACGGCATGAGACAGGATTCACAGGATGGACAGGATGCAGGGCTCCGCCCCGGCGCATGGAGCCGTCGCGCCACCCGGAGCTGCGCATCCTGTGAATCCTGTCGATCCTGTCCGAAGCAGTCGCGGTTCACCGTGTCACGACGAGAGCCGCCCGCGCACGCAGGTGCATCCCGATCGGCCGTTCCGCAGCTCCGCCGCCCCGCAGCTCCAGGATTCCCGCCCCACCCGCCACCACACCCCGTACCCGCGACGATGCTCCCCAAGATCCCGACTCCGTGGAAGCCCACCCTCGCGACGACGGTCCGGCAGGACTGGTACGCCGAGCTGGGAGCGTTCGTGGACGCGGAGCGGCGCGCGCACGAGGTCTATCCGCCGGAGGACGAGGTGTTCTCGGCGCTCGCGCTCACGCCGCCCGACGCGGTGAAGGCGCTCATCCTCGGACAGGATCCGTATCACGGGCCGGGGCAGGCGCACGGGCTCGCGTTCTCGGTGCGACCGGGCACGCCGATCCCCGCGTCGCTGCGCAACATCCACAAGGAGCTGCAGGCCGACCTCGGCGTGCCCAAGCCGCGCGACGGCTCGCTCGTGCCGTGGGCGCGGCACGGCGTGCTGCTCCTGAACGCCGTGCTCACCGTGCGCGCCGGCGAGCCGAACTCGCACAGGGACCGCGGGTGGGAGCGGTTCACCGACGACGTGATCCGCGCCGTGGATGCGCAGCCGCGGCGCGTGGTGTTCGTGCTCTGGGGCGCGTACGCGCAGCGGAAGGCGGCGCTCGTCGACACGTCGCGCCACGTCGTGCTGCAGGCCGCGCACCCGTCGCCGCTCGCCGCGAAGAAGGGCTTCTTCGGCAGCCGCCCGTTCTCGAAGGTGAACGCGGCGCTGCGCGCGGCCGGCGAGACCGAGATCGACTGGCGACTGCCGAGCGCGGACGACTGAGCGCGGGCGCACGCGCGCCGAGCCGTCGGTGGACAGGACGTGCCCGCCTCCGTACCTTCGGCCGCTCGCCTGCGCGGCCGACGCCGGCCGCATCGCACCCTCCGCGCGGACCGCTCACAACCCATGCGCCGCTGGGCCCTCCTCTCCGCGCTCGCGCTGCTCCCCGTCGCCGCGACCGCGCAGGTGCGCTTCGCGCCCGCCGCCGCCCTCCGCCCCGACCAGCACGCGTCGCTGGCGCTGCTCGGCCGCGTGTGGGGCTTCGCGAAGTACCATCACGCCGGCTTCGTCACCGCGGGCGCCGACGCCGACTCGGCGCTGCTGCACCGCATCCCGCGCGTGCTCGCGGCGCCCTCCGCCGCCGCGGCGCGCGATTCGATCGCCGCCTGGCTCGACGCGATCGGCACGCCGCCGCCGTGCGCGAGCGCGTGCGCGGCCCCGCCGGCGTCGCCCGCGCTCGCGCCGGCGATCGACTGGATCCGCGACACCGCGCTGGTCGGCGCGGCGCTCGCCCCGCGGCTCGAGCGCATCCACGCGGCGCGGCCGCAGGTCGACCGGCAGCACTACGTCGCGCCCGCGGCGACGCGGAACCCCGAGTTCACCAACGAGCGCGCGTACGCGCCGGGTGAGCTCGATCGCCCCGAGGTGCGGGTGCTCGGCGTGTTCCGGCTCTGGAACATCCTCGAGTACTGGTTCCCCTACCGCGATCTCATGGAGCCCGACCGCGTCGCCCTCCTGCGCGACGCGCTCCCCGCGGCCTGGAGCGCCGAGCGGCTCGACGACTACCAGCGTGTGCTCATCCGCCTCGTCGCGCGCGCGCGGGACACGCACGCGAACGTCTGGAACGCGCTCGCCGCGCGCCCGCCGGTCGGATCGTACGCGCTGCCCGTCGCGCTCCGCATGATCGAGGGAAGGCCGGTCGTGTTCGCGTTCACCAACGACACGCTCGGGCCGCGCAGCGGGCTGCGCGTCGGCGACGCGATCCTCGCCGTCGACGGGACGGCCGTGGACTCGCTCTTCCGCGCCTGGACGCCGCTCTACGCGGCGTCGAACGAGCCCACGCGGGAGCGCGACATGGCGCGCGGCCTGGTGCGCGGCGCGGACTCGCTGGCGACGCTCGTCGTCGACCGCGCGGGCCGGCGCACCACGCTGCGCGTGCCGCGCGTGCGCTACGCGCTGCTCGACATGCGCGCCGGCGCGACGCACGACCTGCCGGGCGACACCTTCCGCATGCTGACGCCGGAGGTCGCGTACGTGAAGCTCGCGCCGCTCAAGCGCGACAGCGTCGCGAGCTACCTGGAGCGCGCGAAGGACGCGAAGGTGCTCGTCGTCGACAACCGGAACTACCCGAGCGACTTCCCGATCTACGCGCTCGGCGGTCGCCTGGTCGCGGCGCCGACGCCGTTCGCGCGGTTCACGCGCGCCGACTGGTCGAACCCGGGCGCGTTCGTGTGGGACCCGCAGCTGATCACCATGCTCCGGCCGCAGGCGCCGACCTTCGCCGGCAAGGTCGTCGTGCTCGTCGACGAGGTGACGCAGAGCTCCGCGGAGTTCCACGCGATGGCGTTCCGCACCGCGCCGGGCGCGATCGTCGTCGGCAGCACGACCGCCGGCGCCGACGGCAACGTGTCGCGCATCCCGCTGCCCGGCGGGATGCAGGCGATGATCACCGGGATCGGCACCTTCTACCCCGACGGACGCCCGACGCAGCAGATCGGCATCGTGCCCGACGTCGTCGTGCGCCCGACGCTCGCCGGCTTCCGCGCCGGCCGCGACGAGGTGCTCGAGGCGGGAGTGAGCCGGGCGCTGGGACGGGAGTTCCGGCTGCAGCGGTAGCGCGCGCGCCGCGCCCACCGCGCGTCATCCGGCCGGCGTGCCGCCGCGCCGCGCCGCCGGCGGTCCGAACCAGCGCGTGAGCGCGTCCGTGAGTCCTGCCCGGGTGCCCTCGCCGACCCACGCGACGTGGCCGTCGGGGCGCACCAGCACGGCCGTGGGGGGCGCGACCGCGCCGATCGCCGGCAGCCGCCACTCGCCCGCGTAGCGCGCGTCGACCGTCCGCACGCGATCCGCCCACGGCGCGACGTCGACGGCGTCCGAGGCGTCGGAGCCGCCGAGGTCGAGCAGCACCGGCCGGGCGTCGTGCAGCAGGGCGTAGACGCGCAGCGGACCGTCGGCGGCGGCCAGGTCGAGATCGGGCATGCGGCGGCCGAGCAGCGGGTGCCCCTCGCCGAGGTCGTAGCGGATACCCAGCCCGGACATCTCGGCGCCGAGCCGGCGGCGGGGCTCGTCCATGCCGAGGAGCTCGGCGGCGATGTCGCGCAGCGCGTCGGTGCGGTCGTCCCCGCGGAGCAGCGCGACCTGCGCCATCGTGTTGCGCAGCACGCGCGCGGCGACCGGATGCCGCTCGGCGTGGTAGCTGTCGAGGAGGCTCTCCGGCGACGTCCGCCGGACCACCTGCGCGAGCTTCCATCCGAGGTTCACCGCGTCCTGCACGCCGGTGTTGAGGCCCTGTCCGCCCGCCGGGTAGTGCACGTGCGCGGCGTCGCCGGCCAGCAGCACCCGTCCGCTGCGATAGGCGGTCGCCTGCCGGGCCGCATCGGTGAAGCGCGAGATCCAGGTGGGGCTGTGGACGCCGTGGTCGGTGCCGTAGACGGCGACGAGCGCCTCGCGGAGGTCGTGCAGCGTGGGCTCGTCGGTGCGGCCGGGGCGCTGCTCGGTCACCATGACCCGCACCCGCCGACCATCCTCCATCCGGGAGAGGGCGCGAATGCCGAGGGCGTCGCGGCGCAGCCCCCACTCCGGCTCCGCGGTCATCTCGACCTCGGCGATCAGGTGGCTGATCGTCGCGTCCCAGCCGGCGAACTCGATGCCGGCCGCCTTCCGGACGCGACTGCGCCCGCCGTCGCAGCCGACGACGTACGCCGCGCGCAGCGTCTCGCCGTCGGCCAGCGCGACGTCGACGCCCGTGGCGTCCTGCGCGAGCGCGGTCACTTCGCGTCCGCGGAGGATCGGGACCGCGAGCTCGCTCACCCACTCGGCGAGGATGCGCTCGATGCGGTTCTGCGGCAGCGCGAGCCCGTAGTTGTGCCGCGTCGGCGCGTCGCCGATGTCGAGCGGGAGCCAGGCGAACCCCGCGACCTGCGCCACCTGTCCCGCCGCCAGGAAGCGGTCGGCGATGCCGCGCTGGTCGAGCACCTCGATGGTGCGCGCGTGCAGCCCGCCGGCGCGCGAGCCGACGAGGTCCTGGCTCGCGCGCCGCTCGACGATCGCGACGTCGACGCCCGCCAGCGCGAGCTCGCCGGCGAGCATCAGCCCCGTGGGACCGGCTCCGACGATCACCACCTCCGTGCCCACCCCACGCACCGTCGACGGCACACCCATGTCGCTCCTCCCGATCCGGTGACTCCTGGTCCGGCCCAGCGGGGCCGGCGGAAGGGGGCGACGCTACCGCACGCCCCCTGGCTTGCCGCAAGCCCGGGGGGCCGCTATAAGCTCGACGTGGCGAGGAGAGGCGACGCTCTCCAGCGAATCCGCCGGCGACGTCGCGATGGCTGCGCGATGGCTGCGCGATGGCCCGACGCCCCGGCGAGCCCCGGCTTCGCGCCGACCCCCGGTGCCCCCTGAAACCGTGGCCGACCGATCCCGGTAGGGGCCATGCGCGGCGCTCGCCGGCGTCGAGCCGGCCGCATGCGCGGCACCGTCCCTCCCGCTCCTCGGGCTTGCGCGAGCGGCAAGGAACTTTATACTGCAAAGTGTGCCGCGGCGCTCCGCTCGCTCGGCCGCGCGATCCGTTCGCGCCCGCGTCGTCCCGGCGCATCCTCCCTCCCGTCCCCCCGTCGTCATGTCCGGGTCCTTCCGCTCCCTCCTCGCCGCCGGCGCGATCGCCGTGCTGCCCCTGGCACCGGCCGCGCTGCGCGCGCAGACGGCGCAGACTCCCGCGCCGAGCGCCGCTCCCGCCGCCACCGCGGACTCGATGGCGTTCCCGCGCCAGTTCGTGAAGTGGGTGTTCGCCGGGCAGGGCGACAGCGCGTACGCGCACGCCGGTCCGCGCCTGCGCGAGAGCATGCAGTCCGCCGAGGCGGTGAGCGGGATGGCCGCGCGGATCCAGACGCGCTTCGGCCAGGCGCAGGGCACCGACGCCGAGGTGCAGTTCGACGACGGCGCGCAGAAGGTCTACATCGTCGTGATGCGCTTCCCGCAGGCGCCCGAGCCGGGCGCGTGGATGGTCGCGTACACGCCGGGCACCCGCGTCGTCGAGCGCGCCGGCTTCTCGCCGCTCTCGAGCGTGAAGAGCCGCTACCCGAACGCCAAGCTCCCCTGAGCGGGAGCGGCCCGGACTCTCGGCGAGGTCGTACGTGAACCAGTGGATGCGACGCGCGCGCGGCGCGCTCGGGATGGGCGTCGCGTGGGCCGCCGGCGGCGTCGGCGTCGGCGGCACCATCGAGCTGCTCGACAACGTCCTCCCCGGCGGCCTCGCGATGGCGTCCGCGGTCGACATGTGGCCGCAGACGCTGGCGATCCCGGGCTTCCTGGGCGGCGTGATCTTCGGCGTCGTGCTGGGCATCGCCGGGAGCCGGCGTCGCTTCGACGAGCTGTCGCTGCCGCGGTTCGCCGCCTGGGGCGCGCTGACCGGCGTGCTCCTGGGCGCGCTCGGGATGTCGCTCGGCGCCCCGCTCGCGTTCCTCGCCGTGATCACGCTGGCGAGCGTCGTCGCGGCGTCCGCGTCGCTGGCGGTGGCCCGGATGGCGCGGGGGCGGGAGCTGCTCGGCGTCGGTGCGGACGTGCCGGAGCTGGGGCGCGTCCCGGGCCGGACGGCGGAGCGGCTCGGCAACGGCCGCTGATCGTCCGCCGCGCCGCTCGCGCGTAGGCGCGCCTCGCGCGGCTGCGCCCCTAGCGTCGTGCGCGGGCGCGGCCCTCAGAAGCGCGCGCCGAGCGAGAGGTCCACGCGCCACCGCCGCTCGGGGTGGATGCCGCGCGCTACGTCGAGCCGCAGCAGCCCGTCGAGCAGCGACAGCCCCACGCCCGCGCCGGAGAGCGGGCGCCCCGGCGACGCGAGCGCCGCGCGCGGGCCCGCCCAGCCGACGTCGTAGAAGGGCGACAGCCGCGCGGCGCGCGGGCCGAAGCCGAGCTCCGTGCGCGCGAGCCAGAACGCGTCGCCCACGCGCCCCGCGCCGTCGGGGCGCGCGAACTGGCCGCGCACCGTGTGCAGCCCGCCCACGAAGAAGGCGCGCTGCACGGGCAGCGTCCCCGCCGAGTAGCCCGCCGCGCCGCTGACCGCGGCGGTGAACGGCCCGAGCCCGCGCGTCAGCATGCCGTCGACGACCACGCGGCCGTAGCCGGCGCCGCGCGTCGTGTCGGCGCGGTCGGTGAGCGCGGCCTCCGCGCGCAGGCGCGTGTCGAGGCGCGCGCCGCGCGGATCGGCCCCGAAGCCGCGCGCGATCTCCGCGCCGGCGCCGAGCGCGGTCAGCGGGACCGCGTCGACGTTGGGGCCGAACTCCGCGTCGCCGATCGCGTTGCCGAGCGACAACTGCGTGCGCGGCGCGCGCCCCGCGGAGCGCTGCCGCTCGGCGAACGCCCGCCAGAGGAACGACGTGCCGCCGAACGGCGCGGTCGACGCGCGCGTGCTCGCGAGCTCCGCGCCCCACGTGCGGTAGTAGAAGCCCTCGTCGCGCGCGTACAGGAGGTTCGCGACCGACGCGCCGAGCGAGAGCGGCGCGCCCCAGTCGTCGTTCGCGACGCCCAGGCGATGGAAGGCGCCGAATCGGCGCCGCGTGCGCCCGTCGTCGCGCGCGAGCGCGAGCTCCGCGTTCGGCACCCGGTCGGCCGTGCCGATGCGCGCCAGCAGCTGCGCGGAGTATCCGCGGCCGAGCGCCGACGTCGCCGACGCGCCGAGCGAGAGCCCCTCGATGCGGTTGTAGCGCAGCAGGTCGAGGCCCGTGTGCAGCGCCGGCCGCTGCGGGCCCCAGCCGGGCTGCAGCGCGAAGTCGAGCGCCTTCAGCAGCGCGTCGCGCTCCGCGGTGCCGAGCACCGCCTCGTCCGACTCGAACGCGGACGCCGGCAGGTCCGGGGAGGCGTCGAGGCGCGCCATGTTGCAGGGAAGGCGGATGCCCATGCGCAGCGCGCCCTCGAAGCGCGGGTGCACGCCGGCGAGGTAGGTGCTGTCGCCCGCGCAGCCGGCCTGCCGACGTGCGAGCTGTCGCGCGCGCGCGGTCCAGCCGGCGGCGTCCGACTCGAGACGCCGCGCGCGGGCCGTGTCGCCGCGCGCGCGCGCCGTCGCCGCCTCCGCGCGCTGTCCCTCGGCGAGCGTCGTCCAGCGCCGCAGCAGCGAGTCGGTGCGCTGCGCGCGCGCGGCCGCGGACGTGTCGCGGTCCGCGCCGCCGGTCGCGCTGCCCGATCCGCCGATGCCGATCACGCCGCGCCCGACCCACGCCGTGTCCTCGGGCGCGAGCCCCAGCTCCGTCGGCGTGCCCACGACCGGCAGCGGGTCGGCGCCGTTGACCGCGTCGTAGCGGAAGCGCTCCTCGAACCGCACCGGCGCGCGCAGGAAGCCGCCCCGTCCCTCGCCCTCCGCGACGTGCAGCTTCGGCAGCCAGAAGCGGCCGTCGTGCAGCCCGTACTCCACCGTCACCGACGACAGGTTGGCGCTCGCGGAGCCGAGCACGCCGCGCGAGATGGCGAGCCCCGGTCCGCCCAGATCGCTGCGCAGGCGCGCCATCTCGGCGCGGGTGCGGCGCGCGGTCTCGCCGGTGTCGGTGCGGACGCGTTCCTCCAGCCGCGCGAGCTCGGTGCGCATGTTCTCCTCCGCGAGCCGCCACACGTCCATGTCGGCGGCCATGCGGTACGCCGCGCGCACGAGGCTCCCGCTCTCGGTGTCGAACCAGAACGAGCCGACGAAGGCGCGCCACTCCGGTCGGCGCGCGGCGATGCGCAGCTCGCGCAGCCCGATGCGGCGGCCATCAGGGAGGCGGATACTGACGGAGTCGCCCGCCGCGTACGTGTAGTAGGCCTCCGCGCCCGTCGCGAGCGGGTGCAGCATGTCGTGCTCGTTCACCTCCGCGCGCGCCACGTCGCCGAGCGCGCCGAACGGCAGCCAGAGCGTCTCGCGGCCGGGGAAGTAGGGAATCGGCGTCGCGGCCGTGAGATCCATCTGCGCGCTGCCGAGCGGGAAGGTGGAGCGGCGCCCCGTCGGCTCGACCCACGCGCCCGCGGCGCGCGACCAGCGCACGCGCGCCGCCTCCTCGTGGCGCAGCAGCAGCCGCTCGGCGCCCAGGCGGCGCACGCCCAGGCCGACCGTGAGGCGCTGGTAGGTGCGCGCATCGTAGGCGCGCAGCGCGGAGTCCTGCGCCACGCGTGCGGCGCGCGCGCGGTCGAGCAGCGTGCGCGCGTCGGCGTCGGCGAAGGCGGTGCGCGCGAGCTCCGGCGTCACGGGCTGCCGGCGGATCGGGCGCCGCGGGCGGGCGGTCGCCGCCCGCGCCGTGTCCGTGCCTGCCGACGGCGTGGGCGACGGCACCTGCGCCGCCGCGGGCAGCGCACCGACGAGAAGGAGGAGCAGGGCGCAGGCGCGCAGTCGCATGGGGGAGGGTGGGGGCAGGAGCATGGGGCGCGGCCGTCGACACTCGCGCGCGGCCCGAACGAGCGGCGGTGCCGACGCGTAGCTTTGGGCACCGCCGGCCCCGCACCGGTTGCCGACCCCTGCCCAATCCCTCCGTGTCCACGTCCCGCTCCCTCCTCGTGCTCGCGGCCCTCGTGCCGCTGGCCGCGTCCGCGCAATCGACGGCGTCGCCGACCGCGCGGCCATCGGCCACGGCGGGCGCGCCCCGCTTCGAGTTCTCGATCGCCAACATGATGCGCGGCCCGGAGCTGTACGGCCGCGAGCCGCAGGACGTGCGCTGGTCGCCCGACGCGCGCTGGGTCTACTTCCGCTGGAACGGGGCCGGCACCGACTGGCGCGAGCCGCTGCGCTGGTACCGCGTGCGTCCGGTCGCCGGCGCGACGCCCGAGCGCGTGCCCGACGCGCAGCTCGACTCGGTGGGGCCGCTCCTCGCCGACGGCAGCGACGCGCGCGACGGCCGGCGCCGCGTCGTCGCGTACGAGGGCGACCTGTGGCTCGTGGAGCGCGGCGCGTCCGCGGCGCGGCGCCTCACGCAGACCCTCGCCGTCGAGTCGGCGCCGCAGTTCGCGGCCGACGGGCGCCGCGTCTTCTTCGTGCGCGACAACAACGTGTACGCGCTGGCGCTGGACGGAGGGCTGGTGCGCCAGCTGACCGACGTGCGCGCGGGGCCGCAACCCGACAGCGCGCGCGCCGCCGCGCAGCGCCGCGCGCTCGAGGCCGACCAGCGCGCGCTGTTCGACGTCGTCCGCGACCGCGTGATGCGCGACAGCGTGCAGGCCGCGGAGCGCCGGGCGCGCGAGGCGGGCCGGCCGACGCCGCTCTGGCTGCAGGCGAGCGAGCGCGTGGTGTCGTTCTCGGTCGCGCCGGGCGGCGACGCGCTGCTGCTGGCGACCACCACGCCCGCGCCGCGCGCGCGCACCGCGCAGGTGCCCGACTGGGTGACCAGGAGCGGCTACGTCGAGGAGCTGCCGACGCGCACGAAGGTCGGCGACGAGCAGGCGAACGGGCGCGTGGCGTTCGTGCGCATCCCCACCGGCGCCGCGCGCTGGCTGCGCGTGATCCCCTCCGACACCGTGCGCGCGCCGAGCGGCGCGCAGCTCCTCGGCTGGAACGACGCCGGGACGATGGCGCTCGTGCAGGCCGAGCGGCGCGACTACAAGGAGCGCGTGCTGAGCGTCGTGTCGGCCGACTCGGGGACGGTGCGCGCGCTCGAGACGGTGCGCGACAGCGCGTGGGTGGGCGGCCCGTGCGGCGGGTGCGCGGGCTGGCTGCCCGACGGGCGCGCCTGGTTCGTGAACGAGAGCGACGGCTGGGCGCACCTGTACACCGCGCGCGCCGACGGCAGCGAGCGGCGCCAGCTGACGCAGGGGAAGTTCGAGGTGCTGCAGGTCGAGCTGTCGCCGGACCGCCGGCAGTTCTGGCTGCACACGAGCGAGCGCTCGGTGTTCGACCGCGACTTCTACACGATGCCGGTCGCGGGCGGCGCGCGCACGCGGCTCACGCGAGACGCGGGCGGGCATCAGGTCGTGCCCTCGCCGGACGGGCGCCTGCTCGCCGACGTGTACTCGACGGCGAACCGTCCGCCCGAGCTGTTCGTGATGGCCAACCGCGCGAACGCGACCGCGACGCGGCTCACGACGTCGCCGACCGCGGACTGGCAGGCGTTCGGGTGGCGCGCCCCGGAGATCGTGATGATCCCCGGCTCCGACGGCGTGCCGGTGCCGGCGCGCGTGTACCGCCCGCAGGAGATGGGCGCGCAGCCCAACGGCGCGGCGGCGATCTTCGTGCACGGCGCGGGCTACCTGCACAACGTGCACAACTGGTGGTCGAGCTACGCGCGCGAGTACATGTTCAACCACTACCTCGCGTCCAAGGGGTACGTGGTGCTCGACATCGACTACCGCGGCTCGGCGGGCTACGGGCGCGACTGGCGCACCGCGATCTACCGCCACATGGGCGGGCGCGACCTGCAGGACCACGTGGACGGCGTGCGCTGGCTGCAGAAGAACCACGGCGTCGATCCGGAGCGCGTCGGCATCTACGGCGGCAGCTACGGCGGCTTCATCACGCTGATGGCGCTGTTCACCGAGCCCAAGATGTTCGGCGCCGGCGCGGCGCTGCGGTCGGTCACCGACTGGGCGCACTACAACCACCCGTACACCGCGCGCATCCTCAACTTCCCGGACGCGGACACGGTCGCCTACCGCCGCTCGTCGCCGATCTTCTTCGCGCAGGGGCTGGAGGATCCGCTCCTCATGGCGCACGGCATGGTCGACGTGAACGTGCATTACCAAGACATCGTGCGGCTCACGCAGCGGCTGATCGAGCTCGGGAAGACCGACTGGGAGCTGGCGTCGTATCCGGTGGAGGACCACGCGTTCGTGCGGCCCTCGTCGTGGACGGACGAGTACCGGCGCATCTTCGAGCTGTTCGAGCGGACCATCGCGCGGCCGGGGGCGCGCGTGACGCCGGCGGCGGGGAGCGGGACGCGGTGACGGCGCTGCGGGCTGCGGGCTGCGGCTCCTCTCCCGCTCTCCGCGCATGCGCGGTCTTGGACGCGGCGCATCGAAAGTGCGAACTGCATGAGACAGGATTGACAGGATTGACAGGATTCGATGCTCCGCGCGGTGCGACGCTGCATGCACAGTGCGGAGCCGTGAATCCTGTCAATCCTGCTGATCCTGTTCATCCTGTCTCCGTGGTTCGTCGTTCAGCGCTCGCGCTCCGCAGAACGACGGCTGGACGACGGCGGGCTCCACACGGTGAGATGATCCTCGCCACGTGGAGCCCGCCGTCGTTCGCTCGAGCGTCGGCCGCGTCGTGCGCGCGGCGCGACTTGCGGGCGCGCCCCGGTCGTCCTATCGTCGCCCGCATCCTCCCGCAGGAGAGCGGCTCGTGCCCGACTATGCCCACGTTCGCAAGGCGGCTCGCGCGCTGCCCACGAACGCGCCCGAGCGGACGTTCACCGATGCCGTGGTCCCGTTGCTCGTCGATGCGTGGCTGCGCGAGTACGACAGCCGCTCCCCGTCGCGCGACGTGTTCGAGGTCGCGGTGGGCGGCTTCTGCTTCCTGTTCGACCTGAAGCGTCAGCGTCTCATCGCCGCGTGGGGCGTCAGCCACGGGCGCCACGGCGCGCCGCGCGACAAGGCGCGCATGGCGGGCCACCCGCTCGGCGCCGGCGCCGGATATCATCGCGGGCACGCGATCCCGCACACGCTCGGCGGGCCGACGGACATCAACCTCGTGCCGCAGTTGGGCGCCATCAACATCGGGCCGTTCCGCGCGCTCGAGAAGGAGGCGGTGGCGACGCCGGGATCGCTCTACTTCACGTACTGGGTCTATCCCGCGGGGCGCAGCAAGGCGGCGGCCACGCAGCAGCCGATCGGCGTCGACCAGGGATTGCTCCTCCCCGGCGGCCCGACGCAGATCCGCACGCACGGCAACTGAGCGACGCGCCCCGACCTCCGCGATGGAGATCGGGGTGCGTCGTCGCATGCGTGCCGCGCGGCGCGGCCGCTCGCCTCAGCGGATCAGGTTGCGCGTGAAGAACGACACGCCGAGCAGGGCGCCCACGCGCAGCGCCTCGTTGTCGAAGCCGTAGCCGAGGTTCGCCTCCGCGCGCCAGGCGAGCGTCTCGCGCCAGGGCACCTTGATGCCGAGGCCCCCGCCGACGCTCACCTCGGTGTCGCCGTCGCCGGCGGTGGTGCCGGTGAGGCCGACGAAGGGGCGCGCGTACGCGACCGAGCTGCGCACGATGGGGCCGCCCGTGCCGCCGAGTCCGCCCGTGAGGTTGGCCGGGGGGCTGAAGTGGTAGAGCGCGCCGAACTCGAGGTCGTAGTTCAGGCTCCCGTCGCTCCCCTCGACCTTGCGGTAGTTCAGCCCGACGGCCGGCTCGAGCGACCAGCGGGTGTCGGCGGTGAGGAAGAAGCCGACGCGCGCCCGCGAGGCGGGCAGCGCGATCGACACGGACGACTCGTCGCCGAGGCCGATGGTGGCGCCGGCGTCGAGTCCGAACTCCTGCGTGCGCGTCGGCTGCGCGACGGCGGTCGGGGTCTGGGCATCGGCACGCGAGGCGCCGAACGCGAGCCCGCCGAGGAGCGCGGTGGCTCCGGCGGCGTGGAGAAGACGTCGGGAGGTCATGGGCGTCCGGGGTGCGGGTGTGCGGGGTGTCCGCCAGATGCGGGCCCGGCGACGCGCGCTCGCCGGTTCCGTGCCCCGGTGTGACTGTCGTCACGAATGCCGCGGCGAGCCCGAGGTGTTCGGAATCGGACAGCGACGTCCCACGCCCGAACAGGGCCTTCCGCCGCTCGGTCCGTAAGTGGTTGCAGCGCAACGGCTTGACGGTCGCGCAAGTGGGCACGGAGCTTGTCTTGGAGAATGGCGTCTTCCCCACACGTCTTCCCTGTCCGAGAGCTCCTCGTGGACATCGCACGCCCCAAGAAGTCCAAGCGCGGTCGCATCGCCCTCATCGCCGGCGGCGTCCTGGCCGCCGTGGCGGGCACGGTCGCCCTCACCCGGCTGGAGCCGGCCGCGCCCTCCGTGGAGCGCGCCACGCTCTGGATCGACACCGTCCGTCAGGGCACCCTCGAGCGCAACGTGCGCGCCCCCGGCACTCTCGTCCCCGAGCACGTGCGCATCGTCAGCGCGGTGACGGCGGGGCGGGTGGAGCAGCTGGTCACGCGCGCCGGCACGACGGTCACGCCGACCACCGTGCTGCTCGAGATGACCAACCCCGACGTGCAGCTGCAGGCCCTCGAGGCCGAGCGGCAGCTGGGCGCGGCCGAGGCGAACCTGGTGAGCCTGCGCAACCAGCTGGAGAGCGCGAAGCTGCAGCAGCAGGCGACGGTCGCCACGATCTCGACCGACTACAACGACGCCAAGCGCAACGCCGAGGTGATCGAGGCGCTCGACAAGAAGGGGATGTCGAGCGGCCACGAGGTCGCCCGCGCCCGCGAGCGCGCCGACGAGCTGTCGAGCCGCCGCCAGATCGAGCAGCGCCGCCTGCAGATGCTGCAGCAGACGCTCGGGCAGCAGCTCGCGCTGGAGCAGGCCAACGTGCAGAAGATGCGCGCCGTCGCGCAGTTCCAGCGCGACCGCGTGGCGTCGATGCGCGTGACCGCCGGCGAGTCGGGCGTGCTGCAGCAGCTCGACCTGGAGCTCGGCCAGTGGGTCGTGCCGGGGCAGCTGCTGGCGCGCGTCGCGCAGCCGGGCCGCCTCAAGGCGGTGCTGCGCGTCCCCGAGACGCAGGCGAAGGACATCGTGCTCGGCCAGCCGGTGAGCGTCGACACGCGCAACGGGCTGGTGCCCGGCCGCGTCGTGCGCGTCGATCCCGCGGTGCAGAACGGCACCGTGACGGTGGAGGTCGGGCTGGAGGGCACGCTGCCGCGCGGTGCGCGCGCCGACCTGTCCGTCGACGGCACCATCGAGATCGAGCGCCTGCCGAACGTGCTGTCGGTGGGGCGCCCCGCCTACGGGCAGCCGGAGAGCACCGTCGGCCTCTTCGTGCTGGAGCCGGACGGCGCCCACGCGCGCCGCGTGCAGGTGAAGCTCGGCCGCGCCTCCGTGAACGCGATCGAGGTCGTGCAGGGGCTCAAGCCCGGCGACCGCGTGATCATCTCCGACGTCTCGCAGTGGGACGGCCAGGAGCGGCTCCGCATCAAGTGAGCGTCCAGCGGTGAGCGCCGCGCGGCGAGAAAACTCGTCCGCAACGGATCGCGCGCCGCCGCTGTCCAACCCGTCCGAACCTCCCGCCCTCTCTCTCCTCCAACGGCCGCCCCGATGACGACCGCCACCGACGCTCGCGCCGCGACGTTCGACGCTCGCCGCTCGCCCGACGCCCTCATCCGCCTCGACGGCGTGAAGAAGGTCTTCTACACCGAGGACGTCGAGACGCACGCGCTCTCCGACGTGCACCTCGAGATTCGCCAGGGCGAGTACGTCGCCATCGGCGGCCCGTCGGGCTGCGGCAAGACGACGCTGCTCTCGATCCTCGGGCTGCTCGACTCGCCGTCGGGCGGGAAGTACGAGCTGGCCGGCCAGGACGTGACGACGCTCGACGCCGCGGAGCGCGCCCGCGTGCGCAACCGCCAGATCGGCTTCGTCTTCCAGGCGTTCAACCTGATCGGCGACCTGACCGTGTACGAGAACGTCGAGCTCCCGCTCACGTACCGCAGCGGCGACGGCGCGCTCTCGGCGTCCGAGCGCCGGCAGCGCGTGCACGCGGCGCTCGAGAAGGTCGGCATGAGCCACCGGCAGAAGCACTACCCGGCGCAGCTCTCCGGCGGTCAGCAGCAGCGCGTCGCCGTGGCGCGCGCGGTGGTCGGCGACCCCGCGATCCTGCTCGCCGACGAGCCCACCGGAAACCTCGACAGCGCCAACGGCGAGAGCGTCATGGAGCTGCTGCAGGAGCTGCATCGCGGCGGCGCGACGGTCTGCATGGTGACCCACGATCCGCGCTACGCGCTCCACGCGCAGCGCACCATCCATCTCTTCGACGGGCGCGTGGTCGAGGAGACGGTGGCCCCCGTCTGAGGCCACCGCCCATGTTCGCCGTGATCCGCCAGGCGCTCCGCGCCCTCGGCCGCAGCCCGGGCTTCACGCTCGCCGCGGTGGCCACCTTCGCGATCGGCATCGGCGCGAACGCCACCGTGTTCGGCGTCGTGAACGCGGTGCTGCTCAAGTCGTATCCGTACGCGGAGCCCGACCGCCTGATGGCGCTCTACGAGAGCGACCGCGGCACGTCGAACGCGCGGGCCGTGGTGTCGCCGGGCAACTTCCGCGACTGGCAGGAGCGCGCGCGCACCTTCTCCGCGCTCGCCGCGTCGCGCTGGTCGGACTACACGCTCGGCGGCGACGGGGAGCCGGAGCGGCTGAACGGCGCGCGCGTCACGTGGACGGTCACGAAGGCCCTCGGCGTGGCGCCGCAGCGCGGACGCGCCTTCACCGCCGCCGACGACGCGCCCGGCGCGCCGGCGGTGGCCATGGTCAGCGACCGGATCTGGCGCGAGCGCTTCGGCGCCGACCCGGCGCTCGTCGGCCGCGTGCTGCAGCTCAACGGCCGGCCGGTCACGGTGGTCGGCGTGCTGCCGCCGAACGTGCGCTACCCGACCGAGCAGACGGAGCTCTGGACCCCGTTCGCGCTCTCCGACAGCGCGTGGCGCGCCAACCGGGGCAACCACAACCTGCAGGTGGTCGGCCGCCTCGCCGCGGGCGTGACGCCCGAGGCCGCGCGCACCGAGATGAGCGCGATCATGGGCGCGCTCGCGCGGGAGTACGAGGAGGAGCGCAACCACGTCCAGGTGACGGTGCTCCCGATGCACGAGGCGATCACGGGCGCCGTGCGCCCGGTGCTGCTCGTCCTGCTCGGCGCCGTGTCGTTCGTCCTGCTGATCGCGTGCGCCAACGTCGCCAGCCTCACGCTCGCCCGCGGCGCGGTGCGCCAGCGCGAGATCGCGGTGCGCGCGGCGATGGGCGCGCGGCCCTGGCACCTCGCGCGGCCGCAGCTCGCCGAGAGCCTGCTGCTCGGCTTCTTCGGCGGCGCGCTGGGGCTGCTGCTCGCGTCCTGGGCGTGCGCCGCGCTGCCCGCGGTCGTGCCGACGAGCATCCCGCGGCTCGACCAGGCGGGCGTCGACTGGCGCGTGGCGACGTTCACCTTCGGGATGGCGCTGCTCGCGAGCATCCTCGCCGGCGTGCTCCCCGCGCTGCAGACGGCGCGGCTCGACCTCAACGGCGTCATCAAGGACGGCGGCAAGAACTCCACCGGCTCGGCGGCGCGCGCGCGGCTGCGCGACGGCCTGTTCGTCGCCGAGGTGGCGGTGGCGCTGCTGCTGCTCACCGGCGCCGGCCTCGCGATGACGAGCCTCGGGCGCCTGCTGTCGGTGCAGCCCGGCTTCGCCGCTGAGCGCGTGATGACGGCGAGCCTGTCGCTGCCGCGGGCGCGCTACGCGAGCGACACGGCCAACGTGCGCTTCTGGGAGTCGCTGCTCCCGAAGCTGCGCGCCATCCCCGGCGTCACGTACGCCAGCATCGGGACGCCCATCCCGATGAGCGGCGGCATGTCGATCGGCGCCTACTTCATCGAGGGCGCCGGGAGCGAGCCGGACGACGCGCGCATGGCCAACTTCTACACGGTCGGCGACCAGTACTTCCAGGCGATGGGCGTGCCGCTGCAGCGCGGGCGCGCGTTCACGCCGCAGGACCGCCAGGGCGCGACGCCGGTCGCGCTGGTGAGCGAGACGCTCGTGAAGAAGCACTTCGGCGGCGAGAACCCGATCGGGCGGCGCGTGATGCCCTGGGGCACCGAGGGTCCGCAGTTCGAGGTCGTCGGCGTCGTGGGCGACGTGAAGCACCAGGCGCTCACCGACGAGGGGCGCGCGGCGATGTACCTGCCGGCGCTGTTCGCGGGACCCGGCTCCGTGTCGCTCGTGCTGCGCACTGCCGGCGAGCCGACGGCCGTGGCGAGCGCGATCCGCGCCGCGGTCGCCGAGTCCGATCCGACGCTCGCCGTCGCCGACCTGCGCCCGATGCAGCGGCTGGTGGAGACGACGGCGGCGCGGCCGCGCTTCAGCGCGCTGCTGCTCGGCACCTTCGCGGGCTGCGCCGTCGTGCTGGCGCTCGTGGGCATCTACGGCGTCGTCGCGCAGTCGGTCGCGCAGCGCGCCGGCGAGTTCTCCATCCGCGTGGCGCTCGGCGCGCGGCCGCGCGACGTGTGGCAGGACGTGCTCGGCGGCGCGCTGCGCCGGGCGGCCGTCGGCATCGCGATCGGCCTGGCCGGCGCGGCGGCGCTCACGCGGCTCCTCGCGGACCAGCTGTACGACACCAGCCCGCTCGACCCGCCGGTGCTCGTGACCGTCTCGCTGGTGGTGGCGCTCGTCGCGACGCTGGCCAGCTGGCTGCCGGCGCGCCGCGCGATGCGCACCAGCCCGATGACGGTCCTCCGCACCGAGTAGCCCACTCTCTCCACATCTCCACAGGACCGACGGCCGTGCTCACGCAGCTCCGCATCCTCCTGCGCGGCCTGCGCCGCGCCCCCGGGTTCAGCGCCGCGGCCGTGCTGTGCATCGCGCTGGGCATCGGCGCGAACACCGCGATTTTCAGCGCCGTGCGCGCGGTCCTCCTGCGCCCCGTCGCCACGCCCGAGATCGACCGCGTGGTGGCGGTCCGGCAGGACCTGCTCCCGATCAAGCTGCACGACATCGAGCTCGCGCCCCCCGAGGTCCTCGACCTCGCGGAGCGGCGCGAGCTGTTCGCCTCGGTGGCCGGCTACGTGTCGCGCGGCTTCGTGCTGGAGCAGGGCGGCACCTCCACGCGCTTCGACGGCGTGCGCACGCTCGGCGACTACTTCCAGCTGTTCCGCGTCCAGCCGTATCTCGGGCGGCTCTACACGGCGGACGACTCGCGCGGCGGGCGGCACCTGGTCGCGGTGCTCAGCTACGGGCTGTGGCGCGAGCAGTTCGGCGGCGACTCGTCGGTCATCGGACGCGTCGTGCGGCTCAACGACGCGGCGCACGAGATCGTCGGCGTGCTGCCCCCGGACTTCAAGTACCCGCGCCAGGCGCGCATCCTCCTGCCGGTCCGCATCGACTCGGCCTTCGTCGAGAACCAGCGCGGCCGGCAGTACATGACGGCGGTCGCGCGGCTGCGCGACGGCGTGACGTTCGAGCAGGCGCAGGCGGGGCTGCAGGCGGTGATGGCGTCGTGGCGCACGAAGTACGCGGAGAGCAGCTACGGCGTCGCCGGCAAGCACCGCATGTACCTGACGCCGTTCGTCGCCTTCGACGCCGGGCAGCTGCGCCCGATCCTGCTCGTGCTCCTGGGCGCGGTCGCGCTCGTGCTGCTGATCGCCTGCGCGAACGTCACCAGCCTGCAGCTCGTGCGCGCCACGGCGCGCGCCCGCGAGCTGGCGGTGCTCGCGGCGCTCGGCGCGGAGCGCGGCCGCATCGTGCGCCGCCTGCTCGCCGAGAGCGCGCTGCTCGCCGCGATGGGCGGCCTGCTCGGCGTCGCGATCGGCTGGGCCACGACGCGGCTGCTCGTCGCGCTCGCGCCCGCCGAGCAGCTGGCGCTGCGCGACCTGCGCCTCGACGGGACCGTGCTGCTCGCGACGCTCGGCGTGACCATCGTCGCCGCGCTCCTCTCGGGGACGATCCCGGCGCTGCGCGGCGCGCGCGTCGACCTGCGCGGGATGCTGCAGGACGGCATGCGCGGCGGCACGGCCGGGCGCGAGCGCAACCGCGCGCTGCACGGCGCGGTGGTCGGCCAGGTCGCGCTGTCGCTCGTGCTGCTGCTCGCCTCGGGCGTGATGCTGCGCAGCATGGCGCGCCTGCTCGCCGTCGATCCGGGCTTCCGTCCGGCGCGCGTCACGACGGCGACGATCACGCTCCCGTTCGCGCGCTACGCCAAGTCGGACGCGGCGATCCGCTTCTACGGCGACCTCACCGAGCGGCTGCGCGCCACGCCGGGCGTGGAGGCGGCGGGCATCACGTCCTGGCTGCCGCTGCGCGACGGCGGCGGGAGCAGCTCCCCCTTCCGCGTGATCGGGCGCGACACGACGGGGCAGGGCGAGCCGCCGCACGCGAACATCGTCGCCGTCGACGCGGAGTACTTCCGCACGATGGGCATCCCGCTGCTGCGCGGGCGCATCTTCCAGGCGCAGGACGACGTGCGCCCGACCGCCGACGGCGCGATGTCGTTCATCATCGACGAGGAGCTCGCGCGGAAGTACTTCCCCAACGAGGACCCGGTCGGCAAGCGCATCAACCAGGGGCCCGACGGCGTCATCGTCGGCGTGGTGGGGAGCGTGCGGCAGGAGGGGCTCGGCGCCGCGCACAAGGCGTCGGTCTACTACAACTACCGCCAGGGGTGGTGGAGCAACTTCACCGTCGTCGCGCGCACCACGCTCGACGACGAGGCGGCCGCGCGCGCGCTGCGCGCCGCCGTGCGCGCGATCGATCCGCAGGTCCCCACGTACGACGTCGCGACGATGCCCGACGTCGTCTCCCGCTCGCTCGGCACGCGCCGCTTCGGCGTCGTGGTGCTCGGCGGCTTCGCGCTCGTCGCGGTGCTGCTCGCGGTCACCGGCGTGTACGGCGTGTTGAGCTACGTGGTCGCGCAGCGCGTCCGCGAGCTGGGCATCCGCGCGGCGCTCGGCGCCGGCCGGCGGCAGGTCGCGGGGCTGGTGCTCGGGCAGGCGGCGCGCCTCGTGGGGCTCGGGCTCGCGGTCGGCGCGGTCGGCTACCTCGTGCTCGGGCGCACGCTGGCGTCGCTCGTCCACGGCGTGGGCCCGCGCGATCCGCTGACGCTCGTCGCCGGCGCGGCGCTGCTCGGCGCCGCGGCGCTGCTCGCCGGCTGGCTCCCCGCGCGCCGCGCGGCCCGCATCGATCCCGCGACCGCGCTCCGCGCGGACTGACCCACGCCCCGCCCAGGAGCGCTCGTGCTCACCGATCTGCGCTACGCCCTGCGCGCGCTCCGGCGCAGCCCGGGGTTCGTGGTGGTCGCCGTCCTGTGCGTGGCGCTCGGGATCGGCGTCAACGTGTCGGTGTTCAGCATGGTGAACGCGCTCGTGCTGCGCGCGCTGCCGTTCCCGGAGCCCGAGCGCGTCCTGATGGTCTACACCGCGCGTCCGTCGCGCGGCGAGGCCGAGCGCATGCTGAGCGTCGCCGAGCTGACGGACCTACGCGCGCGGTCGCGGGCGTTCGCGGCGGTGGCGGGCATGCACGGCCGCACGGTGAACCTCGCCGGCGTGCACGAGACCGAGCGCGTCGACGCGCAGGCGGTCACGCACGACCTGCTGCCGCTCGTCGGCGTGCGCCCGGCGCTCGGCCGCCTCTTTCGCGCCGACGAGGACCGACCGGGCGGGCCGCCGGTCGTGATCCTCTCCGACGGGCTGTGGCGCCGCCGCTTCGACGCGCGGCCCGACGTCGTCGGCCGCGCGGTGCTGCTGAACGGCAGGCCGTACACGGTGGTCGGCGTCATGCCGCCGCGCTTCCGCTTCCCGCTCACCGCGCAGCTCTGGCTGCCGATGGCGGGCGATCCGACCGAGGCGCGCGACTCGCGCTACGTGTGGACGGTCGCACGGCTGCGTCCCACCGCGACGCTCGACGCCGCGCGCGCGGAGCTGGCGGCGCTCGGCCGGCAGTTCGCCGCCGAGCATCCGGGGCCGTCGACCGGCTGGGAGCTGCTCGTGAAGCCGCTGTCGGCGGAGTTCGTGGAGCCGCCGCTGCGCCTCATGCTGGCCCTGCTCTCGGGCGCCGTGGGGCTGGTGGTGCTGATCGTCTGCGCGAACCTGGCGAACCTCATGCTCGCGCGCGCCACCGGCCGTCGTCGCGAGCTCGCGCTGCGCGCCGCGATCGGCGCGCGACGCGCCCGGCTGGTGCGCCTGCTCCTCACCGAGAGCGTGCTGGTGGCGCTGCTCGGCGGTGCGCTGGGCGTGGTGGTCGCGTGGGCGTGGAACCGCGCGCTGCTCGCGTCGATCCCGGAGGAGCTGCCGTACTGGCTGCGCATCGACATCGACGCGACGGTGCTGGCGTTCGCGATCGGGCTTTCCGTGCTCACGGGTGCGCTGTTCGGCACGCTGCCGGCGCTGCGCACGTCGCGGCCGAACCTCGCCGGCGCGCTCAAGGACGGCGCGCGCAGCGGGCAGGGGCCCGGTCGCGCACGGCTGCGCGGCACGCTCGTGACGGCGCAGGTCGCGCTCGCCGTCGTGCTGCTGGTGGGCGCGGGGCTGGTCGTCCGCACCTTCGTCAACATGCGCCTCGCCGACGCCGGCGTCGACGCGTCGCACCTGCTGACGATGCGCACGTACCTCACCGGGGAGGCGTACGCGACGCCGGCGGCGCGCGCGCGGCTGCAGGAGCGGCTCGCGCAGCGGCTCGAGGCGCTGCCGGGCGTGCGCCGCGCGTCGGCCGTCTCCGCGCTGCCGTCCGACGACGGCGGCGTGACGGCGACGCTCTTCCCCGAGCGCGCGGGCGGCGACGAGACGACGATCACCGCCATGAACGCGATGCCCGGCGCCTTCGCGGCGCTCGGCGCGCCCGTCGTCGCCGGACGCGAGTTCACGGCGCGCGAGGCGGCGGACACGCAGGCGACGGCGGCGATCGTCAACCGGGCGCTCGCCGATCGCCTGTGGCCGCGCGGCGGAGCGGTGGGGCGCACCGTGCGGGTCGCGCTGATGGGGGACGACACGCTCCGCTACACCATCGTGGGCGTGGCGCCGGACCTCGTGTACGGCGAGATCGGCGAGCAGTCGCCGCCCGACCGATATCAGCTGTACCTCCCGTACGCGCGGCTCGCCTACCGCGAGGTCGCGTTCGTGGTGCGCACGGCGGGGGATCCGGGCGCGCTCGCGTCCGCGGCGCGCCGCGAGCTGCGCGCGCTGGACGCCACGCTCCCCGCCTACGACGTGCGCACGATGGACGAGGTGCGCCGGTACACGACGTGGCCGAACCGGCTGTACGGCCAGCTGTTCGCCGCGTTCGGCGGGCTCGCGCTGATGCTCGCGGCGCTCGGCGTGTACGGCATCATGGCGTACGCGGTGGCGCAGCGGCGGCACGAGATCGGGGTGCGCATGGCGCTCGGCGCCCGCGCCGACGACGTCGCCCGCAGCTTCGTGCGGGACGCGGCGCGCCTCGCGCTGCCGGGGGTGACGATCGGTCTGCTGGTGGCCGCCGCGCTGTCGCACCTCGCGGCCGGGGCACTCTATGGCGTCTCGCCCGTTGATCCGGCGACCTACGTCGCCGTGCCGCTGCTGATCCTCGCGATGGTGCTCGTCGCCGTCCTGCTGCCCGCGCGGCGCGCCGCGCGCGTGGATCCGCTGGTCGCGCTGCGCGCCGAGTAGGCCGAGTAGCCGAGTAGTCGAGCGAACGCCTCCGTCGCGCGGCCGGACGCCGCGCATGCCGTCCTCCCCCGACGCCCGAGCCGCCGCGACATGCCGTTCCCCACGCTCACGGACCTCCGTCGCGCGCTGCGCACGCTGCTGCGCGACCGCGGCTATCTCGCCGCCGCGGTGCTGACGCTCACCGTCGGCATCGGCGCCACGACCGCGCTGTTCGGCGTCGTGAACGCGGTGCTCCTGCGCCCGCTGCCGTTCGCGGAGCCCGCGCGCCTGGTGCGCGTGTGGCCCGAGGCGGCGGTGGGGAAGGCGACGTTCGTGAGCCTCCGCGAGAAGTCGCGGACGTTCGCGTCGCTCGCGGCGTACCAGGCGGGGCAGCCGGTGAGCGTGCTCGCGGGCGAGACGCCGTCGCGCGCGACCGCCGCCCCGGTGACGGGCGCGCTGTTCGCGACGCTGGGCGTGGAGGCGCGGCTGGGGCGCGCGCTGCGTCTGGAGGACGAGACCGCGGCCGCCGAGCGCGTGGCCGTGGTGAGCGACGCCTTCTGGCGCGAGCGGCTGGGCGCGGATCCGGGCGCCATCGGGCGTCTCGTGCGCGTCGACGGCATCCAGCACCGCGTGGTGGGCGTCATGCCGCCGACGTTCCGGCTGCCCTCGGCGGACGTGGGGCTCTGGGTCCCGGCGCGGCTCGATCCGCGGCAGTTCGCGGACTACACGTGGTACTTCAACCTCAACCTCGTCGGCCGCCTGGCGCCCGGCGTCACCGCCGCGCAGGCGCGCGCGGAGATGCGCACGCTGGTGCCCGCGCTGCGCGCCGAGTTCCCGATGCGCATGCCCGACGACTGGGGCGCGAGCATGGACGTGCAGCCGCTGCAGGAGACGATCGTCGGCCGCACGCGCGGGACGCTCTACCTGCTGCTCGCGGCCGTCGGGCTCACGCTGCTCGTCGCCGTCGTCAACGTCGCGGGGCTCACGCTCGTGCGCACGGCGCGCCGCGAGCGCGAGCTGACGGTGCGGGCGGCGCTCGGCGCGGGGCGCGCGCGCCTGCTGCGCGAGCTCACCGCGGAGGGGCTGGTGCTGGCCGCCGGCGCGGCGCTGCTGGGCAGCGGGCTCGCGTGGCTGCTGACGCGCGCGATCGTGCGCCTGCTGCCGGGCGTGCCGGGACGCGCGCTGCCGCGCGCCGACGAGATCACGATCGACGGCGCGGTGCTCGCGGTCGCGACGCTCGTCGCGCTGGCCACCGGCGTGCTCGCCACCCTGCTGCCGGCGATGCGCGCCTCGCGCCCGAACATGCGCGGCGCGCTCGCCGAGGGCGGACGCTACGCCGCGGGTGGACGCGCGCGGCAGCGCACGCTCGCGCTGCTCGTCACCGCGCAGGTGGCGCTCGGCGTGACGCTCGCCGCCGGCGCGGGGATGCTCGGCCTCAGCCTCGTGCGGCTGCTCGACGTGGACCCGGGCTTCCGCGCGCAGCACGTGACGGTCGCCGAGGTGCCGCTGCCCAGCGTCTCCGCCGACACCACGGCGCGCGCCCGCGCGTTCTACGGCGCGCTCGAGGCGCGCGTGCGAGCGCTCCCCGGCGTCGACGCGGCGGCGATGGCGACCGGCGTGCCGTTCGGCGGCGGGGAGGGGCTCGGGCCGATCGACGTCGAGGCGAGCCCGATCGCGCCGGGCGGCGCGTATCCGACGGTCGCGTTCAACACCGTCACCCCCGGGCTGCCGCGCGTGCTCGGCGTGCCGCTGCTCCACGGGCGCGACTTCGCGGCCACCGACGACGCCGACGCGCCGGCCGTCGCGCTCGTCGACGCGGAGGCCGCGCGCGTGCTCTGGCCGGGCCGGCGCGACGTCGTCGGGCAGCGCATCAAGTACGTCTACCTGAAGAGCTGGATCACCGTCGTCGGCGTCGTCGGCAGCGTGCGGCGCGACAGCCTGAGCGCCGCGCCCATGGCGACGATCTACCGCCCGCTCGGGCAGCAGGACGTGTCGCAGATGCGGCTGGTCGTGCGCGGCACCGCCGACGCGACGACGCTCGCGCCCGCGCTCGGGCGCATCGTGCGCGAGCTGGAGCCGACCGTGCCGCTCGGCACCGTGCGGCCGCTGGCGGGGCTGGTGGCCGACAGCGCCGCGCGCCCGCGCTTCGTGGCCCAGCTGCTCGCGGCGTTCGCGCTCGTCGCCGTGGTGCTCGGCGCGGTCGGCGTGTACGGCGTAGTCGCGTTCGCGGTCGCGCGGCGCACGCGCGAGCTGGGCGTGCGGAGCGCGCTCGGCGCCACGCCCGGCGCCATCCGTGCGCTCGTGCTGCGCGACGGCGGCCGGCTGGCCGCGGCGGGCGTCGTCGTCGGGCTCGCGGGTGCGCTGGCGTCGGGGCGGCTGCTGCAGCGCTTCCTCTTCGGCGTCGGCGCGGCCGACCCGCTCGTGCTGGGCGCGGTGTCGGCGCTCCTGCTGGCGGTGGTGCTCGTGGCCAGCGCGCTGCCGGCGCGCCGCGCCGCGCGCGTCGATCCGCTGACCGCGCTGCGCACGGACTGAGCGCGTGCGCGACCTCGGGAGCCCCGCATGCTGAACGATCTGCGCACCGCGCTGCGCGCGCTCGCCCGCGCGCCGCGCCTGGCGGTCGTGGTGACGCTCACCTTCGCGCTCGGGCTGGCGGCGAACACCACCGTCTTCGCGGCGGTCAACGCGCTGCTCCTGCGCCCGCTCGGCTTCCCGCACGCCGAGCGGCTGGTGGACGTGCACGAGGAGAGCGCGACGCGGCTGTGCGAGGACTGCGCGGTCGGCAGCTCGTGGGAGACCTATCTCGACTGGCGCGCGCGCACGACGGTGTTCGCGTCGCTCGGCGCGTACCTCGAGCGCGACGTGGTGCTGGGCGGCGCGCCCGGTGCGGAGCGCGTGCCGTCGGCCGCGGTCTCGCCGACGCTCTTCCCGATGCTCGGCGCGCCGGTGGCGCTCGGGCGCGCGCTGGACGCGGCGGACGAGCGGCGCGACGCGGCCGCGGTGGTCGTCGTCAGCCACGCGCTCTGGCAGCGGCGCTTCGGCGGCGACACGGCGATCGTCGGCCACACGCTGCGGGTGAACGGCGCGCCGCACACGATCGTCGGCGTCGTCGGCCCGCGCTTCCACTTCCCCGCGTACGCGCAGCTCTGGACCCCGCTCGGCGCCGCGCCGCCCGACGGCGGGCGCGAGGCGCGCGACCTCGGCGTCGTCGGGCTGCTGCGCGCCGGCACGTCGCGCGCGGCGGCCGACGCGCAGCTCGCGTCGGTGGCGGCGGGGCTGGCGGAGGAGCATCCGGCGGAGATGCGCGAGTGGAGCGCGGGCGTGACGCCGCTGCGCCACGACCTCGCCGGCGAGGAGGCGTCGCTCGGGTGGGCGCTGCTCGGCGCGGTGCTGCTGGTGCAGCTCGTCGTCTGCGCGAACGTCGCCGGGCTGCTGCTGGCGCGCGCGGCCGACCGCCGGCGCGAGCTGGCCGTGCGCGCGGCGCTCGGCGCCAGCCGCCGGCGACTCGCGCGCCAGCTGCTCGTCGAGGTGGGCGTGCTCGCCGCGATCGGCGCGGGGCTCGGCTTCTGGATCGCGGCGCTCGCGGTGCAGACGGTCGCCGCGCGCGCGGCGGGGCGCATCCCGTACTGGATCGACCTGCGCGTGGACTGGCGCGTGGCCGCGTTCTGCGCCGCGCTGACGGTGGTCGCCGCGCTCGTGAGCGGGCTGGGCATCGCGCTGCGCGCGTCGCGGCCGAACGTGCGCGGCGCGCTGCAGGAGGCGGGGCCGAACGCCAGCGCCACGCGGCGACAGGGACGGGTGCGCACCGCACTCGTCGTGACCGAGCTGGCGAGCGCGCTCGTGCTGCTCGCCGCGGCGGGGCTGCTCGTGCAGAGCGTGGCGCGCCACGCGCGGCCGGAGGAGGGCGCGCTCGCCGACCGGCTGGTGGCCGCCGAGGTGCGGCTGCTGGGGGAGCGCTACGCCGACGCGTCGCAGGTGCGCGAGGCCGCGGTCGCGATGCTCGCGGCGATGTCGCGCGTGCCGGGCGTCGAGCGCGCGGCCGTCACGCGCTTCGAGTTCCTCGCCGGCTTCGCCGGCAGCGACCAGCCGGTGACGCTCGACGGCGGGCGCGTGCCGGCGCCGGGCGCGTCGCCCCGCTTCGCGATGATCGTCAGCCCGCAGTGGCGCGCGACGCGCGGGCTCGCGCTGCAGGCGGGGCGCGACCTCGCCGACGCCGACCGCGCGGGCGCGGCGCCCGTCGCCCTGGTGAACGCCGCGATGGCGGAGCGACTCTGGCCCGGCGCGTCGCCGCTGGGACAGCGCGTGAAGCTCGGTCCGCCGGATTCCGATCGACCGTGGGTCACCGTGGTGGGCGTGCTCGCGAACGCCGCGAACGGCCGCGGAGGGCGCACGACGACGGGCAGCATGGTGTACGTGCCGTTCGCGCAGTGGCCGGGGCGCCCGGTGAGCGTGCTCGCGCGCGCCGTCAGCGCCGACGCCGCCGAGCGCGCGAGCGCGGCGCTGCCGGGCGCGCTGCGCGCCGTGCTCGTCGACGAGCCGGTGGACGACGCGGTGACCGTCGCCCGCGGCGCGCGCGAGCGCGTGGCGCCGCAGCGCATGCTCTCGCAGCTGCTGGGAGGCTTCGCGGCGTTCGCCCTGCTGATCGCGGCGGTCGGCGTGTTCGGCGTGGTCTCGGCGTCGGCCGCGCAGCGCACGCGCGAGATCGGGCTCCGCGTGGCGCTCGGGGCCACGCCGCAGCAGGTCGCCGCGCTGCTCTCGCGTCGCGCGGGGCGCATGGTGCTCGTCGGCGTCGCGCTCGGGCTGGTGGGCGCGCTGGCCGCGTCGCGCGCGATGCGTGCGCTGCTGTTCGGCGCCGATCCGCTGAACCTCCCGGTGCTGCTGGGCGTCAGCGCGCTGCTGGCCGGCGTGTCGCTCCTGGCGGGCTGGCTGCCCGCGCGGCGCGCCTCGCGCATGGACCCGGTGCGCGCGCTGCGCGAGGAGCGGTAGCGCCGCTCGGAGAGGGGCCGTCGTGCGACGATCGCCGCCGTCGCGCGGTGGAGGCACGGCGCCTGCCCGCGTGGACGGCATGCCGACCTCCGTCCGCGCCGCGCGCGCCCTGCCCCTCCTCCTCCTCCTCGCCGGTCTGCCCGCCTGCTCGGACGGCGGGACGGCGCCCGGCGGCCCGGGTGGGAGGCCCGACGGCGAGCCGCCCGTCGCGTGCGGCGCTCGGCTCGGGCGCGCGCCGGGCAGCCGCGTGCTGTTCGTGGGCCGCGTGCACAACGCGGGCGCCGAGCCGCGCCTGGAGTGGAGCGCCGACGGGTCGACGCTGCTGATCGACGCGGCGGGCTACGATCCGTGCGCGGGCGGCGCGCCGACGACGGTCCCCAGCCTGTTCGCGGTGCCGACGGCGGACGGCGCCGCGCGCCCGGTGCTCGCCATCGGCGGCGAGCGCACGCCCACCGTGCCGACCCAGGGCGGGCGCGCCGTGCTGCTGCACACGGCCGTCGAGCGCGTGGGCGCCTTCGACGTGTACGGGCTGCTGCGCGTCTCGTTCGCGGGCACGGTCGACACGCTCCTGCGCGGGCTGCCGCGACCGCGCGCGAGCGGCGTGGACACCGCAGGGCGCATCGTCGCCGCGGTGGTGCCCGGGGCGGCGGGCGTCGCCCCCGACACGCTCGTCACGATCGACGTCGCGACGCGCGCGCGACGCGTGGTCGCGGTGCTCGACGCCGCCGGCGCCGCCTTCGGCGGCCTGGCGCCGGACGGATCGCGGGCCATCGCGGGCGGTCGCGTGATCCGGCTCGTCGACGGCGCGACGCTCGGCCGCGTGCCCGCGCTCACGGGCGTCGTCGCGACGCGGTGGCGCCCCGAGGGGGTCGACCTCCTCGTGCTGGGCGTCGTCGGCGACACGTACGAGACGCAGGCGCACGTCTACGACGTGGTCGCCGTGCCCGAGGGGACGCGCCGTCGCATCGCGCGCACGCGCGGCGTCGGCTACGAGCTCGGCGCCTTCCACTGGCTGCCCGACGGCGTGCTGTACGCGTGGGAGCGGCGCGTGGACGAGGAGCGCTGGCGCCCGCCCGCGACGCCGCCCGACACGCCGTTCGTGCACGCGGCGATCCGCCGCTTCGCGCCCGGCGACACGATCGGGCGCGAGGTGCTGCGCGGCGTCTTCAACTACGTCCCGTACCAGGTGCGCGTCGCACCCGACCGGCGGCGGCTCGCGTTCGCGACGGGGGATTTCGTGGCGGTGGCCGGGGTGGAGTAGGGCTGCGGCGCTGCGGGGCTGCGGAACGGCCGCTCGGGATGCGTCCGTGCGCCGGGCCCGAACGGCGAACGGCGTGAGACAGGATCGACAGGATTGACCGGATTCGACGCTCCGCGTGAGCACGAGAGACGTCGCGCCACGCGGAGCCCTGCGTCCTGGCAATCCTGTCGATCCTGTCCGAAGCAGTTCGCTCGCCCATGCATCACGACGCAGGCTGCCCGCGTGCGCTGGAACGTCCGGAGCGGCCGTTCCGCAGCCCCGCAGCCCCGACGCCCCGCAGCTCCGACGTCACGCCGCCGTGAGATGAAACCGCGCCGCGAGGCGGGCGTACGGACGCGCGCTCGACCCTCCCCCCGCGTCCTCCGCCGGAGCGCCGCATGCTCGCCGATCTTCGCTTCGCCCTGCGCGCGCTCCGTCGCGCCCCGGGCTTCGTGCTCGCCGCCGTCCTGTGCCTCGGGCTGGGGCTCGGCGCGAACACGACGGTCTACTCGCTCGTCAACGCGATGGTCTTCCGCCCGCTGCCCTACGGCGACAGCGAGCGCCTGATCGCGATCACGCACGAGAACGCGGCGCAGGGCCAGCGCCACGTCGACGTCTCGCTCCCCGCCGCGCTCGACGTCGCGGAGCGCAGCCGCACGCTCGACGGCGTCGCGGCGATCGACACGCGCCTGGTGAACCTGACCGGGATCGACCGCCCCGAGGCGCTCGCCGCGGCGACCGTGTCCGGCCGCTACTTCGACGTCATGCGCGTGCGCCCGCTCGTGGGCCGCGTGCTGCGCGCCGAGGAGAGCGAGGGCGGGGCGGCTCGCGTCGTCGTGCTCGGCGAGCAGCTCTGGCGCGAGCGCTTCGGCGGCGATGCCTCGGTGGTCGGGCGCGCGATCGCGCTCGACGGGGCGCCGTACACGATCGTCGGCGTCGTGCCCGACGCGGCCGGCCTCTCCGGCGATCGCGAGCGGCTCTGGATCCCGCTCGCGCACGACCGCGACGCGGCGCAGCGCGGCTGGCACTCGTACGACGCGGTCGCGCGGCTGAAGCCGGGCGTCACCGTGCAGGCGGCGCGCGAGGAGCTGCGCGCGATCGGGGCGCGGCTCGCGACCGAGTTCCCCGACAGCGACCGCGGCTGGACGCTCGACGCGCTGCCGCTGCGCGAGCACCTCGTGCCGGGCGACGTCGCCGCCGTGTTCGCGGTGATGCTGGGCGCCGTCGGCTTCGTGCTGCTGATCGCCGCCGCCAACGTCGCCAACCTCCTGCTCGCGCGCACCACCGGTCGCGCGCGCGAGCTGGCCGTGCGCGCCGCGCTCGGCGCCGGGCGCGGGCGCGTGCTGCGCCTCGTGCTGCTCGAGAGCGTGCTCGTCGCGCTCGCCGGCGGGGCGCTCGGGGTGCTGATCGCGCAGGGCGGCGTGCGCGCGCTCCGCGACGCGGTGCCCGTCGCCTATCCCGCGTGGCTCGTCTTCGACGTCGACTGGCGCGTGCTGAGCTACGCGCTCGCGATGTCCACGCTCACGGGGCTGCTCTTCGGGCTCGTGCCCGCGCTGCGCGCCACGCGCCGCGCCGTCGCGCCCACGCTGCGCGCGTCGGGGCGTGGCAGCAGCGCGGGCGCCGGCGCGCGCCGCCTGCGCGACGGACTGGTCGTCGCCGAGCTGGCGCTTTCGCTCGTGCTGCTCGCCGGGGCGGGGCTGATGGTGAAGAGCATGCTGCGCCTGCAGACGGTCGATCCGGGCTTCCAGCCGGCCGGCGTGCTCGCGGCGCGCGTGCGCCTGGGCGGCGCGCGCTACGACGCCGTGCCCGCGCGCACCGCGCTGCTGGACCGCGCGACCGAGCGCCTGCGCGCGCTGCCGGGCGTCGTCGGCGTGTCCGCGGTGAGCGCGGCGCCGCTGAGCGGATCGAGCAGCAGCTCGAGCTTCGCCGTGCAGGGGCGCGACGTGCCGGAGGGGCAGGAGCCGGTCGCCGAGACGCGCGCGGTGCGCGCCGGCTACTTCGCGGCGCTGCGCATGCCGCTGCTCGCCGGGCGCGACTTCACCGAGATCGAGGCGGGCGACACGACCGCGCGCGTCGTCGTCGTGAACGAGACGATGGCGCGCCGCTGGTGGCCGGGACAGGACCCGATCGGCCGACGCCTGTCGATTGGCGGCAGCGGCCCCGACGCACCCTGGCTCACGGTCGTCGGCGTGACGCGCGACGTGCGCCAGCGCCGACTCGGCCAGGCCGCCGAGGAGCAGCTCTACCTCCCGTTCGCGGCGGAGGCGCGCCGCGAGATGACGCTCCTCGTGCGCACCGCGGGCGATCCGGCGGCGCTGGCGCCGGCGCTGCGCCGCGAGATCGGCGCGCTCGATCCCGCGCTGCCCTTCGTGGACCTCGACACGATGACCGCGGTCGTGCACCGCTCGCTCTGGCTGCAGCGGCTGTACGGCGTGCTCTTCGGCGCCTTCGCGGGCGCGGCGGTGCTGCTCGCCGTGGTCGGCGTGTACGGCGTCATCGCCTACGCCGTCGCGCAGCGCGTGCGCGAGCTGGGCGTGCGCATGGCGCTCGGCGCCCGCCCGCGCGACGTCGCCGCGCTGATGCTCCGCGACGGCGCGCGCCTCGCCGGCGTCGGCCTCGCGATCGGGCTCGCGCTCGCCCTCGGGGTCACGCGCGTGCTCGGCGCGGCGCTGCAGGGCGTCAGCCCGCACGATCCGGCCGTGTTCCTCGGCGTCACGACCGTCCTCGGCGCCGCGGCGCTCGCGGCCTCGTGGATCCCGGCCCGCCGCGCCGCGCGCGTGGACCCGGCGCAGTCGCTCCGCGCGGAGTGAGCTGCGGGACTCGCTGATGTCGCGAACACCGCCCGCCGTCGACCGGCGGGCGGTGTTCGTTTTCGAACACTCGTGTCGCGCGAACGGACACCCGACGCTGGCGCTCGTGGTGTAAGTGATTTTGAAGCAACGGTTTGCGCATAGCGATGGGCGGTACGGATCTTCCCTTGTGGTGGGCCAGGATCGATCCCCGCGCCCGTCGGCGCGTCCGCACTCCGGCACCCCCACGATGTCCGCGCTCCTCGCCCTCTCGCAGTCCACCCCGTCGCCCGACGTGCCCCCGCGGCGCGTGCTCCGGCGCGTGGAGTCGGAGCGGAGCGAGGCGGCGTTCGTGGCCGACGTCTTCGCGCCCGACGCGCTGGGGGCGCGCTTCCAGCTCGTGCGCGAGCTCGGACGCGGCGGGATGGGCGTCGTCGTGCTCGCGCGCGACACCGGGCTGCAGCGGGTGGTCGCGATCAAGCTCCAGCACCCGACGCTCGCCGCCTGCCCGCGGGCGCGCGAGCGCTTCCGCCGCGAGGCGCGCATCCAGGCGCAGCTCGAGCATCCGCGCATCGTCGCCGTGCACGCCTCGGGCGAGGCGACCGTGCGCGGGCGCCCGGTGCCCTGGTTCGCGATGGCGTACGTGCCGGGCGAGTCGCTCGCCGAGCGGCTGCAGCGCGAGGGCACGCTCTCCGCGGCCGAGACGCGGCGCATCCTGCTCGCGCTGCTCGACGCGCTGACGCACGCGCACGGCGAGGGCGTCGTGCACCGCGACCTCAAGCCCGAGAACGTGCTGCTCGCCCGCGACGGCCGCGTCGTGCTCACCGACTTCGGCGTCGCCGCGCGCCCGTCGCACGACGATCCGCGCCGCAACGCCGCCGACGTCGGCACGCCGCTCTGGATGGCGCCCGAGCAGTTCGCCGGCGAGCACGCGATCGACGGCCGCACCGACCTGTACGCGATCGGCGCGCTCGGCTTCGCCATGCTCGCCGGCCGGCCGCCGTTCGCGGGGCCGTCCGCGCGCGCGGTCGCCGTCGCGCACCTCCTGGGCGACGCGCCCTCGCTGGCCGCGCTCGCGCCGCGCGCGCCGCGCGCGATGGTGGCGGCGCTGCAGCGCTGCCTGGCGAAGGATCCCACCGACCGCTGGCCCGACGCCGCCGTGCTGCGCGTCGCGCTCGCCGATGGTGCGTTCGCGCCCCTGCTCGCGCCGCTGCGCCGCGTACGCACCGCGCTCCGCCGCGCGCGGCTGCGTCGCGACGCCGAGCTCTGATCCCCGCTCCGACCGCGCGCGGCGATCCACGTCCGACCCCAGCCCCCGAGGCCATGCCGCTCCTCCCCGATCTCCGCTCCGGCCTGCGCGGCGCACTGCGCGCGCCCGGCTTCGCGGCCGCCGTCGTCGGCACGCTGGCGCTCGGCGTCGGGCTCGCGTCGGGGATGGGCGCGGTCGCGCGCGCCGTCGCCTTCGCGCCGCTCCCCGTGCGCGCGCAGGACGAGGTCGTGGTGCTGTGGGGCGAGAACCAGGCGCGCAGCCTCGCGCACGTGCCCGTCCCGCTCGCGCAGCTGCAGGCGTTCGCGCGCGAGAGCCGCACGATGAGCGCGGTCTCGGGCATGGACTACAACGGCGCCTGGCTCTGGACCTTCCGCACCGCCGACCAGCCGCTGCGCTACAAGGGGAGCCTCGTCACCGGCGACTGGGCGCGCACGCTGGGCGTCGTGCCGGTGCTGGGCCGCACGCTGCGCCCCGAGGACGACGTGCCCGGCGCGCCGCGCGTGATGGTGCTCAGCCACGCGCTCTGGCAGCGCGCGTACGGCGGCGATCCGGCGGTGCTCGGCCGCACGCTGACGCCGCACGCGCAGGGGATGCCGTACACGATCGTCGGCGTGATGCCGCCCGGCCTCGACGTGCCGCGTGGCGTCGACTTCTGGACGCCCATCGTGCCCAGCACGACGAACGCCGGCACGTCGTGGGCGATGGTCGACGTGGTCGGCCGGCTGCGCCCGGGCGCCACGCCGGACGCCGCGCGCGCCGAGCTGTCGGCCTTCGTGCGCGGCACCCTCGCGGCGCGCTCCCCGATGTACGCCGGCGTCGACGCGACGGTGCGCGGGCTTCCGGAGTTCGCGATCGGCGACGTGCGCCCCGCGCTCGCCGCGACCAGCGCCGCGGCGGCGCTCGTGCTGCTCATCGCCTGCGTCAACGTCGCGGGGCTGCTCCTCGTGCGCACGGGCCGCCGTCGGCAGGAGCTCGCGGTGCGCGCGGCGCTCGGCGCGGGGCGCGCGCGGCTGGCGCGGCAGCTGCTCGCCGAGCACGGGGTGCTCGCGCTGCTCGGTGGCGCGCTGGGCGTGGGCGTGGCCGCGCTCGCGGTGCGCGGCTTCGCGGCGCTCGCACCCGCGGAGCTGCCGCGCGTCGCCGAGGTGCGCGTCGACGTCGCGCTCGTGGCGCTGGCGAGCGCGATCACCGCCGCCGTCGTGCTCCTCGTCGGGTTGCTCCCCGCGCTGGCCGGCGCGCGCGTGCCCGTCGCCGACGCGCTCCGTCGGCATGGGCGCGGCGTCTTCGGCGGACGCGGCGCGCGCACCGCGCGGCACGGGCTCGTCGCGCTGCAGGTCGCGCTCGCGCTCGTGGTGCTCGCGGGCGCGGGCCTCGTCACGCGCAGCCTCGCGCGGCTGCAGGCGGTGGACCTCGGGCTCGCCACCGAGCGCGTGGCCATCGCGCAGCTCGTGGCGGGCGGCGCGCTGACCGAGGGGCCGGACGCGAAGATCCGCTTCCGCAACACGCTGGACGCGGTGCTCGCGCGCATGCGCGCGGTCCCGGGCGTCGTCGACGTCGCGCCGGTCGTGCTCACCCCCTTCTCCGGCACCAGCGGCTGGGACGGGCTGTTCGAGGTCGAGGGCGCGGCGCCCGGCGACTCCGCGCGCGCGCCCTGGCTGAACATGGAGAGCACGACCGCGTCGTACCTGCGGGCGACCGGCGCGACGCTGCGCCGCGGCCGCTTCCTCCGCGACACCGACGACGAGCGGGCGACGCCGGTGGTCGTGCTGAGCGAGGGCGCGGCGCGGCGCATGTGGCCCGGCGAGGACCCGATCGGCAGGCGCGTGCGCTTCCCGAGGCAGCAGTGGCGCACCGTCGTCGGCATCGTCGCCGACACGCGCTACCGCGACCTCGTGCAGGCGCGCCCGACCATCTACTTCCCGCATCGCCAGTTCGAGCAGCCGCCGAACTTCCTCGCCATCCGCACGACGGGCGACGCCGCCGCGGTGCTCCCGTCCGCGCGCGCCGCGGTCGCGGAGGTCGCCCCGGATCTCCTGATGGCGCCGAGCGGCACGCTCGGCCAGCTCGCCGCCGCGCCGCTCGCGCGGCCGCGCCTCAACGCCGCGCTGCTGGGCGCGTTCGCCGTCGTCGCCGTGGTGCTGACCGCGGTCGGGCTGTTCGGCGTCGTCGCCACGAGCATCGCGCAGCGCGCCCGCGAGCTGGGCGTGCGCTCGGCGCTCGGCGCCCGCCCGCGCGATCTCGCGCGCCTCGCCCTCGCGGAGGGCGTCGGCCTCGCCGTCGTCGGGCTGGTCGTGGGGCTGGCCGCGGCGCTCGCGGGGACGCGCGTGCTCACGCGCGTGCTGTTCGAGATCGCGCCCACGGACCCGCTGGCGCTCGGCGGCGCGGTCGCGCTGCTTCTCGCGGTGTGTGCGGCGGCCTGCCTCGTCCCCGCACGTCGCGCCGCGCGCGTCGATCCCGCCGCCGTGCTGCGCGCCGAGTAGGGACGCCCGTCCCGAGTCGGCGGTCCCGCGCCAGATTGCGGCGTGCCGCTTCGCTCTTTCGCGTCGCTTCTTCGCTCCGTTCCGTCGTTCCCCTCCGTCCAGCCCATGTCGTTCTTCGCCTCGTCTCCCGCCGCGCCTCCGGCGCTCGACCTCGCGCCCGGCGCGCCGCTGCTCACGCTGCGCGACGTCGAGAAGACGTATCCCGTCGGCGGGTCGCTGCACTACGTGCTGCGCCGCATCTCGCTCGAGGTACGCGCCGGCGACTTCATCACCATCATGGGCCCGTCGGGCGCCGGGAAGTCGACGCTGCTCGCGATCCTCGGGCTGCTCGACCACGACTGGCGCGGCGAGATGATCCTCGCGGGACAGCCGATGCACGCGATGTCGCCGAAGCAGCGCACCGCGTTCGGCCGCCAGCACGTCGGCTTCGTCTTCCAGCAGTACCACCTGCTCGACGACCTGACGGTGGCCGAGAACCTCGACGTGCCGCTCGAGTACCGCGGCATCCGCAAGTCGGAGCGGCAGGCGATGGTCGCCGACGCGCTCGACCGCTTCGGGATGGTCGGCAAGAAGGACCTCTTCCCGCGCCAGCTCTCGGGCGGCCAGCAGCAGCTCGTGGGCGTCGCGCGCGCCGTCATCGCGCGGCCCGCGCTCCTCCTCGCCGACGAGCCCACGGGCAACCTGCACTCGGCGCAGGCGCGCGAGATCATGCAGCTGTTCCAGGAGCTCAACCGGCAGGGCACGACGATCGTGCAGGTGACGCACAGCGAGGAGAACGCACGCGCCGGCACGCGCATCGTGACGCTCAAGGACGGCTGGATGACCGAGGGCGAGGGCTGACGTCGCGCCGCGCGACCAGGCCGCACGCCGTTCACGACGCACCAGGGGAGCGAGCAGCATGATCTCCGACCTGCAGTACGCGCTGCGCCAGCTGGCGCGGGCGCCCGGCTTCACGATGCTGGTCGCCCTCTGCCTCGCGGTCGGCATCGGCGTCAACGTCGCGACGTTCGGCGCGGTCGACGCGATTCTGTACCGGCCGCCGTCGGGCGTGCGCGAGCCGGCGACGCTGCGCCGCCTGAACGTCGAGATGCCGCCCGCTCCCGGGCAGCAGGTCTTCTTCAACACCGGCTACTCGTCGGGCGACGTGGCGGCGCTCGGCGCGCGTCGCGAGACGTTCGCCGCGCTGGCGGCGTTCGCGCAGGGCAAGTCGTTCGTCGAGGCCGGCGACGTCGCCGAGAAGGTCGAGACGGCCGTCGTCGGCCCCGAGTACTTCGCGACGCTCGGCGTGCGGCCCGCGCTCGGGCGCCTGATCTCCGGCGCCGAGGCGGCCGCGACCTCCGAGGCGCCGGTCGTCGTGCTGTCGCACGCCTTCTGGCAGCGCGCGCTCGGCGGCGACCGCGGCGTGGTCGGGCGCACGGTGCGCGTGAACGGCCGCCCGATGACCGTCGTCGGCATCGCGGCGGCGGGCTTCGCCGGCACGGAGCTGGAGCCGTTCGCGCTCTACCTCCCGCTCGGCCACGGCACCGTCATCGGCTACGACCGCCGGCACCTGCAGGAGCCCGGGACCAAGTGGCTGGAGATCGTCGCGCGGCTCGCGCCGGGCGTCGATCCGCGGCGCGCCGGCGCGGTCGCGACGACGGTGCTCAAGGGCGTCGACGCCGCGCAGCCGGCGCCGGTGCTCGGCTTCGAGGCCACCGGCACGCGCACGGTGAACGCGCACGCGCTCCAGGAGCGCTTCACGACCTCGTTCGGCACCGCGAGCCCGGTGCCCGTCTGGCTGCTCGGCGCGACGGGCGCGGTGCTGCTCGTCGTCTGCGCCAACGTCGCCAACCTGCTCCTGCTGCGCGCCGAGCGTCGCCGCCACGAGATCGCGACGCGGCTGGCCATCGGCGCCGGGCGCCGTCGCGTCGCGCGCCAGCTCTTCACCGAGGGCGTGCTGCTGGCGGTCCTCGGCGGCACGCTGGGGCTCGTCGTCGCCGCGGCGGGCGCGCGCCTCTTCCGGCTCGTGCCCTCCATGCCGGCGGTCGAGCGCATCGTCGACGCGCGCGCGATCTGGTTCGGCGTCGGCGTCACGCTGCTGACGACGCTCGCCTTCGCGCTCGCGCCGGCGCTGCTCGGCACGCGCGGCGGTGCGAGCGCGCTCCTGCGCAGCGGCGTGCGCGGCACCGCACGGCGGGCGCCGCTGCGCACCGCGCTGCTCGTCGTGCAGTTCGCCGCGTCGCTGGCGCTGCTCGGTGCGGGCGGATTGTTCGTCCGGAGCCTGCGCAACGTGGGCGCGGTGGACGTCGGCTTCGACGCCCGGCGCACGGTCGTGGCGAACGTCGACTGGCGCTCCTTCGGCATCGCGCCCGACGAGGCGACCGCGCTGCTCGCGCGCGTGCGGGAGCGGCTGCGCGACGTGCCGGGCGTGGAGGGCGCGGCGCTGGCGATGATGGCGCCCTTCAGCGGCGCGTCGATGAGCAGCCTGCACGTCCCGGGGCACGCGACGACGAGCGAGGTGTCGGGCGTGCCCGGCGGGATGTTCTTCACGAACGTCGTCGACAGCGCGTACTTCCGGACGATGGGCATCCCGCTGCGGAGCGGCCGGGCGCTCGCGCCGATCACGGGGCGCGGCGAGCGGGAGATCGTCGTCAGCGAGACGTTCGCGCGGCGCGTGTTCGCCGCCGCGGATCCGGTCGGGCGCTGCGTCTTCCGCGCGAAGGGGGACTCGACCTGCCTGCGCATCGTGGGCGTGGCGCGCGACGCGAACTTCCTGAGCGTGGTGAAGGCGCCGGCGCCGATCTTCTACACCGCCCTGGGGCCGACCGGTGGCGAGGCGTCGGTCCTGCTGGTGCGCTTCCGCGGCGACGACGCGGCGGTCCGCGCCGGCGCCGAGGCGGTGCGCACCGCGCTGCTCGCCGCCGATCCGCGCATCCGCTTCGCGCGCGTCGGACCGGTCGCGGAGGGGATGCTGCGGCAGGCGCTCTCGCCCTACCGGCTGGCGGCGACCGCGTTCAGCGTGTTCGGCGCGCTGGCGCTGCTGCTCGCCGCGGTGGGGCTCTACGGCGTGGTCGCCTACGCGGTCACGCAGCGCACCGGCGAGTTCGGGATCCGCATGGCGCTCGGCGCGCGCGGCGCCGACGTGCGTCGACTCGTGCTGCGGCAGGGCACGCGCACCGCGCTCGTCGGCGGCGCCGTGGGCGCGGCGTGCGCGGTCGCGATCGGACGCGCGCTCCGCAGCCGGCTGTATGGCGTCGATCCGCTCGATCCCACCTCGCTGCTCGTCGTCGGGACGCTGCTGGCCGTCGTCACCCTGCTCGCCAGCTGGCTGCCGGCGCGCCGCGCCGCGCGCGTCGATCCGGCGATCGCGCTCCGCGCCGAGTGAGCGCATCGCGCACCCCGTGGTCACGGCGCCGCGAACAATGGCGCGAGCTCGATGGCCAGCGGTGCCGACGCGCCGGCGGGATGCCAGGTGAGACGCTCGCGCTCGATCTCGGGGAAGTGCCGGTCGGGGGTCCAGACCTCGCATTCCTCGCGCTCGCCGTCGAGCACCCAGTACAGCGGGACGCCCATGCGCTGGTAGAGCGTCCGCTTCGTGAAGCGATCAGTGCGCGCGCTGCTCGGGCTCAGCACCTCGACGGCGAGCAGGAGGCGTCGGATGGCCGACCAGGCGCCGGTCGCGTGCGCCGCGCGGGCTTCGTCGAGCGGCACCACGAACAGGTCCGGCTGCACGAGCACGTCGTCGCGTCCCCAGGAGAGATCGGCTGGAGCGCCGAAGAGGGCGCCGGTGTTCTCGTGCTCCAGGTATCGCCAGAGCTGCGCGTGAAGCCGTCCGACGATGTACTGGTGCGACGGCCGCGGCGCGGGCGTCACCAGCAGTTCCCCGTGAATCGTCTCGTACCGCGGCCACGCCCGCTGCTCGTCGAGGAGCGCGCGGACCATGTCGGCCGTGTGGTAGGTCGGCTCGCGATGGGCCATGTTCGAATCATCCGCTCGGCTCCGGGCGAAGGCAAGCACGTGCGCCGACACGCTGCGCCGGGGCAGGGCGCGCCACCGTGCCGCGCCGTGGCGCCGCTGTCCGGCGCGACGTCCCACGGCTAAGCTCCTCCCGACCTCGCATCCGACTCCGTGCACGACACCACCGACCGCCCGCGCCTCCTCGTCGCCGACGACCAGCCCGCGATCCTCGATGCCCTGCGCCTGCTGCTGGCCGACGAGGGCTTCGAGGTGGAGGTCGCGCGCACGCCGCCGCAGATCCTGCAGGCGGTGCAGATGCGCGAGTTCGACGCGCTGCTGATGGACCTCAACTACGCGCGCGACACGACGAGCGGACGCGAGGGGCTCGACCTGCTCCCGGCGCTGCAGGGCGTCGACGCGACGCTTCCCGTGGTCGTGATGACCGCGTGGGGGAGCGTGGAGGGCGCGGTGGAGGCGATGCGGCGCGGCGCGCGCGACTACGTCGAGAAGCCGTGGGACGACGCGCGGCTGGTCGCGACGCTGCGCACGCAGGTGGAGCTCGGCCAGGCGCTGCGCCGCACGCAGCGGCTGGAGAGCGAGAACCGCGCGCTCCGCCGCGACGCCGCCAAGAAGGTCGAGATGATCGCCGAGAGCGCGGCCATGCAGCCGGTGCTGCGGCTGATGGAGCGCGTGGGACCGAGCGACGCCAACGTGCTGGTGACCGGCGAGCACGGGAGCGGCAAGGAGCTCGTCGCGCACTGGCTGCATGCCGCCAGCCGCCGCGCGTCGCGCGCGCTCGTGACGGTGAACATGGGCGGCCTCTCCGAGGGCGTGTTCGAGAGCGAGCTCTTTGGCCACGTGAAGGGCGCCTTCACCGACGCCAAGACCGACCGCGTGGGCCGCTTCGAGCTGGCCGACGGCGGCACGCTCTTCCTCGACGAGATCGGCAACATGTCGATGCCGCAGCAGGCGAAGCTGCTGCGCGTGCTGCAGACCGGCGAGATGGAGCGCGTCGGCTCGTCGCGTTCGCGGCGCGTGGACGTGCGCGTCGTCTCGGCGACCAACGCCGACGTGCGCGGCGAGGTGGCGTCGGGGCGCTTCCGCGAGGACCTGCTGTATCGCCTGAACACCGTCGAGATCCAGCTGCCGCCGCTGCGCGCGCGCCGCGAGGACATCGCCGTGCTGGCCGCGCACTTCCTCGCCCGCCACGCGGCGCGCTACCGCAAGCCGCTGCACGGCTTCGCGCCCGACGGGCTGCAGGTGCTGCTCGCGCATCCGTGGCCGGGCAACGTGCGCGAGCTCGATCACGCGGTGGAGCGCGCGGTGCTGATGGCGCAGGGCGACACGGTGCGCGCCGTCGACCTGGCGCTGCGCGTGGACGGCCAGGGGCAGGCCGCGCTCGAGGACATGACGCTCGAGGCGGTGGAGAAGGTGCTGATCCAGAAGGCGCTCGCGCGCTGGAGCGGGAACGTGAGCCACGCCGCGCGCGCGCTGGGGCTGAGCCGGAGCGCGCTGTATCGGCGCATGGCGGACTATGGACTCTAGGCCCCTCGACGCTCGACGCTCGACGCTCGACGCTCGGCCAGTCATGGCGACGAGCCGAGCGTCGAGCGTCGAGCGTCGAGCGTCGAGGAGCTGATGCGGCACGACCGCCGCGTCCTCCTCCTCGCCCTGCTCGCCGGCGCGCCGGCCGTCCTCGCGACGCTCTGGCTCGCGCCGCGCGCCGGCCTGTCGCCCGGGATGCGATGGTCGCTGGTGGCCGTGGTCGCGATGGCGTGGGTCGCGATCGCGCTCGTCGCGCAGCTGCAGGTCGTGCGGCCGCTGCAGACGCTCGCCAACGTGCTCGCTGCGCTGCGCGAGGGCGACTTCTCCTTCCGCGCGCGCGCCGCGCACCCCGAGGACGCGCTCGGCCTCGCGCTGCACGAGGCCAACCTGCTCACCGCCGTGCTGCGCGAGGAGCGGCTGCGCGCGCTCGAGAGCGCGGCGCTGCTGCGCCGCGTCATGGCGGAGATCGACGTCGCGATCTTCGCGTTCGACGAGGCGGGGCGGCTGCGGCTCGTGAACCGCCAGGGCGAGCGGCTGCTCGCGCGCCCGTCGGAGCGGCTCATCGGCGAGACGGCCGACACGCTGGGCGTCGCCGACCTGCTGCGCGACGCGCAGCGCGCCACCGCCGGGCCGCAGCCGCCGCGCGTGCTGTCGGCGAGCTTCCCCGGCGGCACCGGACGCTGGGAGGTGCGGCGCGGCGAGTTCCGGCAGGGCGGCCGCCCGCACGCGCTGCTGCTCGTCACGGACCTGAGCGAGACGCTGCGCGCCGAGGAGCGTCAGGCGTGGCAGCGGCTCGTGCGCGTGCTGAGCCACGAGATCAACAACTCGCTCGCGCCGATCAAGACGATCGCCGGCAGCCTGCTGCGCCGCGTGCGCAGCGCGCGCGATCGGGCGATGCGCAGCGCGCCGTCCGCGCCGGCGCTGCCCGCGTCGGCACCGTCGGTGATGAGCGCGCCGCCCACGGCGTCGGGCGTGCTGGCGGCGTTCGGCACCGCGGACGACGACTTCGCGCACGGCCTCGGCGTGATCGCCGAGCGGGCCGAGTCGCTCGGGCGCTTCATCGGCGCGTACGCGCGGCTCACGCGGCTCCCCGCGCCGTCCAAGCGCGCGGTCGACGTCGACCACTGGGTGCGGCGCGTGGCGACGCTCGAGTCGCGTGTGCCGCTGTCGGTGGCCGGCGGGCCGGCGGTCGTCGTGCCGGCCGACGCCGACCAGCTGGATCAGCTGCTCATCAACCTGCTGCGCAACGCGGCCGACGCGGCGCTGGAGACGCAGGGACGCGTGACCGTGTGGTGGGACGCGCCGCCCGGCATGCTGCGCCTCTTCGTCGACGACGAGGGGGCGGGGCTGGGCGAGACGTCGAACCTGTTCGTGCCCTTCTACAGCACGAAGCCCGAGGGGAGCGGCATCGGGCTCGCGCTCTGCCGGCAGATCGTCGAGGGGCACGGGGGCGCGATCACGCTCGAGAACCGCCCCGACACGCGCGGCGCGCGCGCGACCGTCACGCTGCCGCGCTGAGCGACGGCGACGCGGCGCTCAGTCGTCCGCGCCGCGCTCCGTGAGCCGCGAGAGGTCGACGGCGGCGCGGCGCGCGTCGTCGCGCAGCGCGGGCTCGGCGCCGGCGCGCAGCGCCGCGTAGTGCCGCGCCGCGCGCACCGCGCCCGCGCGGTCGCCCGTGCGCGCGGCCAGCCGCGCCTCCTCGCGCAGGATCGCCGCGAGGAAGGGCTGGCGCCCGAAGAAGTACGGCCGCCGCCGCAGCGCGACGAGCGCCGCGCGGTCGTCGCCGAGCGTCTCGCGCAGCCGCGCGAGCACGAGCGGGCCGGCCTGCAGCACGAGTCCCGACTCGCCCACGCGCAGTAGCGAGTCGAGGCGGTCGGCCGCCGCGAGCGCCTGCGCCGGCGGCGTGCCGCCGCGCTGCATCGCGGCCTGCGCGCTGCGCGCGGCCATCGTCGCCTCCAGCAGCACCGCGCAGCCGCGCGCCGAGCGCGTGGGGCTGCCCACGCCCGGCGGCAGCGGGGTCGGGCCCGTGTAGGGCGTGCGCAGCCGCGAGATCGCGGGCGCCACCGTGCGCGTCTCGCCGCGCGCGATGCGCCACAGCTCCGACGCGCACAGCGCCGACTCCTGGCGGTAGCGCTGCGGCAGCTCCTGCGGCATCGCGGCGTACGCGAGCGGCTCCAGCGTGCGCAGCGCCGTCAGCGCCGCGGTCGTGTCGCCGTCGCCGAACAGCGCGTCGTGCACGTACGCGACGTCGACGAGGTGCGCGGGGTGCCCCGCGTCGCGCATCGCCTCGAGCATCGTCGCCGCGCGCCCCGGCTGTCCGCGCGCGAGCGCGAAGTCGTGCGCCATCGTCGTGAACGCGAGCCGGTCGGCGGTGCTGCGCTCCGCGCGCGTCGCCTCGACGTTGGTGGCGAAGATGCGCGCGGCGCGCTCGAGGTCCACGCCGTCGAGCAGGCTGATCTCCTCGATCAGGTGCGAGCTGAGCGGATGCATCGCGCCCGCGCGCTGCTCCAGCCGCGCGAGCGTCGCCGTGTCGCCGAGCGCCACGGCCATGCGCCAGCGCACGCCGTCCGCTCCCTCGGCCGTCGAGTCGGTCCGCAGGAAGAGTGCGCCGGCCGTGCGCACCGTCGCCGTGTCCCCGTTCCGCGCGGCGATCAGCACGAGATGCTCGAGCGCCGGCAGGTAGGTCGAGTCGAGCGCCAGCACGCGGCGGAACTGCGCCGCGGCGCGCGCGTGCGCGTCCGGCTCGCCCACGAGCATGCCGAAGTGGAACATCGCGTCCGCCGCCTGGAAGACGGCGTCCGGCCGCTCGGGCGCGACGCGCGCGTAGCGCTGCTTGGCCGCGAGTAGCTCGGCGAACGGCGGGCTCACGGGGAAACGCGGCCCGCCCGCGGCGTCGAGCGCGGCGCGGTCGATGGGCGAGAGGCGCGCGCGCTCGCGCCACGCCGCCTGCAGCCCGCGGTACTCCTGATTCGGCTCGCCGAACCACTGCGCCGCCGTCGCGAGGCCGAGCCCCGCGTGCGCGAACGTCGAGTCGAAGGTGAGCGCGCGGTCGAACTCCTTGGCGCTCTCGCGGTAGCGCGACCGCCGGTAGAGCCAGGTCGCGTTGAGGTACGCGCGGAGCGCCGGCAGCGACGTCGTCATCGCCGCGCCTCCCCGATCGCCGACGGTGCCCCGAGCGAGCAGCGCCACCGTCAGCCGCTCGACCAGCTGCGGCAGCGAGTCCGCCGAGCCCTCGACGCGCACGGGAGCGTCGCCGCGGCCGTCGCGCACCGCGAGCAGCGACGCGGTGAGCACGACGCGCCCGTCCGGCGTGCCCGTGATGTCGCCGAGCAGGAGGCGCCCGGCGCCCAGCCGCTCCGCGACGTCGAGCGCGCGGTCGCGCGGCAGGTCGGCGTCCTCGCTCCCGGCGGCGCGGCGCCACGCGCTCAGCACCGCGCGTGGATCGGCCGAACGCGGCCCCGCCTCGCCGGTGAGCGTGGCGGCGAGCAGGTCGACCATGCCCTCGCGCAGGAAGCGCAGCGACGGATCGGAGCCGGCGACGCGGAAGGGTGCGACCGCGACCACCTGGTCGTCGAGCGGCGCCTCGCGCTTCCAGAACAGCCCCGCCGCGGCGCTCAGCGCGGCGACGATGCCGACGCCGGCCGCGCTGAGCGCCGTCCGGCGCGCGCGACGGCCCGGTGTCGTGGCGGCGTCCCACGCCGTCGCCCCGGACGCGCCCGGTGCCCGCGTGCCCGCGCTGCCGGCGTCCACGCCGGGCGTGCCGGCGCCGGGCGTGCTCGCGCCGGGCGTGGTGGCCGCGGCCAGCCCGTCGCGCACGAGGGTCGCGTCGAGCGGGCGGTCCTCGGGGCGCTTGGCGAGGCACTGCATGACGAGCGCGGCGAGCGCCCGCGGGATCTCCGGTCGGTGCGCGTCGACCGGCTCGGGCGCCTCGGCGAGGTGCGCGGTGAGCACCTCGGCCGGCGTCCGCCCGCGGAAGGGGGGCACGCCGGCCAGCGTCTCGTAGGCGAGCACGCCGAAGGCGTAGATGTCGGCGCGATGGTCGACCGCCGGGTCGGCCGCGGCCTGCTCGGGCGACATGTAGGCCGGCGTCCCGATCGCGAGCCCCGCGCCCGTGGCGTCGTGCTCGAAGCCGTCGCCGGGCGTCAGGAAGGCGGTGCGCAGCGCCTTGGCGACGCCGAAGTCGGTCACGAGCGCGTGCAGCCCGCTCAGCAGGACGTTGTCGGGCTTCACGTCGCGGTGCACGATCCCGCGCCCGTGCGCGTGCGCCAGCGCGTCGGCGACGTCGTGCAGGACGCGGATCGCCTCGCCGATCGGGAGCGCGCCCGTGCGCGCCAGCCGCGTGCGCAGCGACTCGCCCTCGACGAGCGGCATCGTGTAGTACGGCACCCCGCCGGCCGACCCGGCGCTGAGCACCGGGACGACGTGCGGATGCTGGAGCCCCGCGGCGAGCTGGATCTCGCGGCGGAAGCGCTCGACGTTGAGCCCCGCGGCCAGCTCCGGCGGCAGCACCTTGAGCACGACCGAGCGTCCCAGCGCCAGCTCGCGCGCCACGAACACGCGCGACATGCCCGCGCCCCCGAGCTCGTGCTCGATGACGTATCGCTCGCCCAGCGCGCGGTCCAGGTGGGCGCGCAGGGCGCCCGGAGCGAGCGGCTCGGTCACGGAGGAGACAGCGGGGAGGGAGGTGCCGGGGAGGCGACGCCGATCGGGCCCGGTCGGCGGCACGGCACGAGGTTCATACGTATTGGACCACGCGCGGGTGTCGGTGGTTTGCCGAGCGAGTGCATCCCGACGTCACGAACGCGTCAGGAGCACCTCAGGCAACATCGTCGCGGGGACGTGGTGCGTCGTGAAGGGCGCTGCGGACTGCGGGCGGCGGATTTCGCATAGCTGCGGGGCTGCAGGGCTGCGGAACTGCTCAGCGGGGGTGAGCGACCGTACCGCAGCACCGCAGCCCCGCAGCCCGTCGTCCGCACCCACCGGAATCAGGCGTCTCTCCGCACGCCTCCCACGTCCACCACGTACCGCGTCAGCCCCGCCACCGTGCGGATGCCGAGCTTGCGCATGAGGCTCTCGCGGTGCGTCTCGACGGTGCGGTGGCTGATCCCCAGCTCGCCGGCGATCTCCTTGTTCGTGAGCCCGCGCGCGATCCCCTCCAGCACGTCGCGCTCGCGCGCCGTCAGCACGTCGATCGGCGGGAGCGTGCCCTCGGCGCCGTCGCGTCCGTCGCGCTCGTCGCCGGTCCCGGTGCCCGTGAGCCCCTGCGCCGCCGGGGTGCTGAAGTACGAGCCGCCCGCGTGCACCGCGCGCACCGCCAGCCGCAGCTCGGCGGCCGCGCTGTCCTTGAGCAGGTAGCCGCTCGCGCCCGCCCGCACCCCCTCGCGCACGTACTCGGCGTTGTCGTGCATCGACATGATGAGGATGCGCGCCTCGGGGACGGCCTCGCGCAGCCGCGGGGCGGCCCGGAGTCCGCTCTCCCCGGGCATCGAGACGTCGAGCACGATGACGTCCGGCCGGTGCTCGGTCGCCAGCGCGAGCGCCTGCGCGGCGTTGCCGGCCTCGGCGACCACGCTGACGCCGGGCTCGGCTTCCAGCACGTGGCGGATGCCCTCGCGGACGACGGCGTGGTCGTCGCAGACGAGGACGCGGATCTGGGTCGGCTCGGACATGGGCAGCAATATGGCGAATCGGGGCGGGACGGGTCCGGGACGGGCCAGCACGGCCGTCGGCGCGGGTCAGGCGGCCGGGGGCCGCCCCGCGGTCGAGGCGCCGGCCGTCGCCCTCTCCGAACCCGCGGAACCCGGCCGCGCGGTTCCCGATCCCGCCGGCTGCGGCCGATCGGCCTCCGGTGCCATGCCGGCGGCTCCCGGGACGCAGATCCGCAGCACGGCGCCACCATCACAGTTCTCAAGCGTCACCGTGCCGCCCAGCGCCGCGATGCGCTCCCGCATGCCGACGAGGCCCATGTGCCCCTCGCGCTCCCAGCGCGCCGGGTCGGCCGTCGCTGGGAGCCCGCCGCCGTCGTCGGTCACGGTGAGGCGCACCCCGGTCGCGTCGGGCATGAGGCGCACCGTGACCGTGCGGGCGCGGGCGTGGCGGGCGACGTTCGACAGCCCCTCCTGCAGCGCGCGGAAGAGCGCGAGGTCCGCGTCCTCGGGGAGCGCGGGGAGCGGGGCGTCGGGCAGGGCGAGCGAGGCGACGATCCCGGTGCGCTCGGTGAAGTCGGCGCACAGGGAGCGCAGCGCCGGGAGCAGCCCGAGGTCGTCGAGCAGCGACGGGCGCAGGTCGTTCGTCACCGACCGGATGCTCCCGATCCCCGTGTCGATGAGCGCGAGCACGCGGTCGAAGCGCTGGCGCTGCGCGCCGTCGACCCCCTCGCGGAGCATGCCGAGCTGCATCTTCACGGCGGTGAAGACCTGCGCCGTCTCGTCGTGCAGCTCGCGCGAGAGGCGGCGGCGCTCCTCCTCGTGCTGGCGGACCATGCGGAGCGACAGCCGCTCCAGCTCCGCGGTGCGCGCCTCGAGCGCGCGGTAGAGCGCCGCCGAGTGGAGCGCGGCGCCCACCTGCTGCCCGAGGGCGTGGAGGAAGCTCTCGTCGAGCGCGGTGAACGGGTCGCGGGCGTCGCCGGCCAGCACGAGGGCGCCGGTCGGCACGCCGCCGGTGAGGACCGGGAGCGCGGCGACGTAGGGGAGCCCGCCGACGCCCTGCGCCACCTGCGGGCGTCCGGTCGCCTGCACGTCGGCCAGCCGCGCGGCCAGCGCGCCGTCGGGACGCGCGCCCTCCCACGAGGCGCACGCGCCAGCCCCGCGCAGGCAGATCGTCTCGCCCGGCCCGTCGCCGGTCGCGGGGACGGTCGTGAAGAAGGCCGTGCCGCGCACCGCGGGCAGCTGCAGCGGGCGGGCGAGCAGCGCGTCGAGCACGTCGTGCTCGCGGGGGGAGCGCTGCAGGTCGCCCGACAGCGCGCTCAGCGCGCCGAGCCCGCGCCGCAGGTCGTCGAGCACGAGCAGGACGATGCCGAGGCCCACCGCGAGCACGAAGGCGATGTCGAGGTAGTAGCCCCACGGCGTCCACGCGCCGCGCGCGCGCAGCAGCGGGTAGTCGAGGTGGTGCAGCCCCCAGAGCACGAAGGCGATCGCGAGCACCTGCGCGCCCGTCGAGCCGACCTGGCGGTGGTAGCGCCAGAAGGTCCACCCGCTCCACAGCGTGGCGATGGAGAGGAAGGCGACCATCGGCGCGGCCGCGAGCATGAACGAGTCGAGCTCGTAGATCGCGAGCAGCGACCAGACGGTCGGGAAGAGCGCGACGAGGAGGTAGCGCCAGCGCCACGCGAGCTGGCGCGAGAAGACGAGCGCCGCCCAGAGCAGCGCGAGCGCGGTCAGGCCGGTGATGACCTGGTGCGCGTAGAGGAAGCTCCAGCGGCGCGTGACGAGGAAGCTGCCGATCGCCGCCAGCCGCAGCGCGTAGAGCCCCCACGCGGCGGCGAACCAGGCGAAGTACGGCTTGCCGTGGCGGCGGTAGAGCCAGAGGCACAGGAGCGCGAGCGCGATCGTGATCGCGGCCTGCAGCCCGGCGGCGGCCAGCTCGGTGCGCGCGACGGCGGGGATCTGCCAGTCCATGCGCGCAAGCTAGCGGGCGCGGGCCCTCGGCTGCCGCCGCCCGCCGCCGCGGTTCAGCGGCGCGTCAGCGACGGCACCTGCACGGAGGCCACGCGCCAGGCGTCGCCGTAGCGCTCGAACTGCGCGACCAGCTCCACGGTCGCACGGTGGCGCCCGTTCATGCGGCCCAGGGTGTAGCGCTGCCACGAGAGATCGACCCGGACCGGAAGCGCGACGCCGTCGCCCGTGCGCTGCACGGCGCCGATGGACAGGGGCGCCTGCACGTTCTTCTCCTTGCGCAGCACCTCCAGCAGCGCGGGCGCGGCGGGGCCGGCGAGCAGCGGCCGCAGGTCGTCCACGTTGCGGGCGGCGATCGCCGCCCCGAGCCGCTCCACCTGTCGCTGGGCCTCGTCCGCGGTGAGCGTCGACGCGGGGGCCGGAGGCGGCGCCTCCTCGCCGCGCGCGACCGTCGTCGGCGCCGTGACGCGCACCGCGCGCGCGGCCGCGACGTCGCCGATGCGCGCCGTGATCCGCGCCGTCCGGCCGGGCGCGATCCCGTGCACCCAGCCGTCGCGCGACACGCGCGCCACCGCGGGCGCGCTCGACGCCCACTGCACCTGCTCGGTCGTCGACAGCGCGTTGCCGTAGCCGTCCGCCAGCACCGCGCGCAGCCGCACCGAATCGCCCACCGGCAGCGTCACGGTCACCTGCCGGGGGGAGATGTTCACGCGGCGCTGCGCGCTCCGCTCGGCGGCGCTCGCCCCCACCGGCGGAGAGTCGACGGGCGGCGGCGGAGGGGCGGTCCCCACCGTCGGGTCGCTCTCGACCACCTCGCCGCCCGCCGGAGCCGGAGTCGGTGCCGGCGGCGGCGCGGCCGGTCCGCCGCCGCTCGTGGAGGGTGGGCCGCCGGCGACCTGGCCGGCGGGCGGGCCGCCCGCGCCGCCGCTGCCCGTCTCGCCCTCCAGCGGGTCGATGGCCACCCACGCCACCGCGGCCAGCACCGCCGCCAGCACCCCGCCCACGATCCAGCGCTGCGCGCGCCGCGCCGGGTCGCGCGGGGGCGGGACCGGCTCGACGTATGCCGGCGCCACCGGCGTGTAGCGCGAGATCGTCGCCGTCGGCGGCTGCGGCTCGACCTCGGCGTCCGCCTCGGGTGCCAGCGCCCCCGCCGGCTCGACTCCGCGCGGCGTGTAGCCGGTCGCCTGCAGCGACGGCACCGCGCTCGGCGTGTCCGGGCCCGGCGTGGGCGGCGTCGAGGTCGAGGGCGCGGGCGCGGCCGGCGCGACGGACGCCGGCGTCGGCGGCTCGGGGGGCGATGCCGCCGGCGCCTCCGGCGGGCGGCGCAGGCCGGCGGCCGGGCTCACCGGCGTCTGCGGCAGCTGCGGCGCCGGCTCGTCGGCCTGGCGGTCGGGGATCAGCGCGATGAGCTGCGACGGGAGCGCGAGCGCCGCGCTGCCCACGTGCTCCGTGAACCGCGCGGCGAGCTCGCCGAGCGAGGGCCAGCGGTCCTCCGGCGACTTGGCGAGCATGCGCGCGACGATCGTCTCGATGACCTCGGGGACGTCCGGCCGCAGCGCGCGCAGCGCCGGCGGCGGCTCGCGCAGGTGCGCCATCAGCACCTCGGCCTGCGTCCCCGTGAAGGGCGGCCGGCCGGCGAGCATGTGGAAGGCGACCGCGCCCAGCGCGTACTGGTCGGAGGCGCCGGTGACGTCCTCGCTCGCGTACTGCTCGGGGCTCATGTACTCGGGCGTGCCGATGGCCAGCCCGGTGTTCGTGAGCCGCTGCCCGTCGGCGACGCGCGCGATCCCGAAGTCGGTGACGATCGCGCGCCCGAACCGGCGGTCGATCATCACGTTGGCCGGCTTCACGTCGCGATGCACCACCCCCTGCCCGTGCGCGTAGTCGAGCGCCGCCGCGATCTCGCCGAGGAGGTGGCAGGCGAGCGTCACCGGCAGCGGGCCGCGCACGCGCTGCAGCCGCTCGAGCGAGCAGCCGTCGATGTAGCGCATCGCGAAGTAGCGCAGCCCGTCCTGCTCCCCCGCGTGGAAGACGGGGACGATGTTCGGGTGGTCGAGCATCGCCGCGGTGCGCGCCTCGCCGACGAAGCGCTGCGGCATCACGGCCGAGTAGGAGAGCTCGGGCAGCATGACCTTGAGCGCCACGCGCCGCGGCAGCCGCAGGTCCTTCGCGAGGAAGACGGCCGCCATCCCGCCGCGCCCGATCTCGTGCGAGACCTCGTAGTCGCCGATCAGCGCCGCCCGCACGCGCGCCAGGAAGGGGTCGATCGCCGCGGCTCCCGCGCCGACGCCGCCGGCGGGCCCGCTCGGCGGGTCGGCGGCGAGGCGCTGGCCGCAGGTGGGGCAGAATCTGACGCCGGGCGCCACGGGCGTTCCGCACGCCGGGCAGCTCGCGAGCCGTTCCAGGACCATCCGGGATCCCTCCGGTAGTCGCCGCGGCGTGCTCCGGCCGTCGCGTCGACGCGGCGGTGTGGCGACCGCGCCACGGCTACGGGCCCAAGGTCGGAGCGGGGCGCACGACACGCAAGCGTCCGGCACGCCTTTCGTGCGCGCCGTGCGCGTCGCGCGCGGCCCTCGGGTCTACGTCCGCGGGCGCGCCGGGAGCGGGGGCCACGGATAGCGCCCCGACGGCCCGTAGTGCCAGGCCAGCCCGTGCGCCCGATAGAAGGCGGCGCAGGCCGCGACGCCGCGCAGGTGCTGCGCACGTCCGCGGAGATAGATCGCGAAGTGGTCCTTGTCGGAGACGCCCGGGTTCCGGCGGTCGAGGAAGTCGTCCTGGCAGCCGTGCTGGATGGGCGAGACGAGCCGCGCGTTCATCAGCGCGGCGACGGCGCGCGCCTCGAGCGTCGAGTGGTCGGCGAGCGCACCGGTCAGGTTGCGGAGCGGCAACGGGCGATGGCGCCCCCCCTCGTACTTCCAGAGCCCCATGAGGTCGTAGTCGGAGACCCAGGTCTGCACGTCGCCCTGGCCCGGCGTGCCGCGGCCGACCACGCCGAACTCCTTGGACTTCTCCTTCACCGCCATCGGCTTCGGCGGCAGGACGCCCTGCAGCACGCGGCCGTCGGGCTTGGGGCAGCGCACGATGATGCACAGCGCGCGCGCGGCCGTGAGCTCGCGCAGGAACGCGACGTCGCGCGCATCCATCCCGCTGGCCGTCGAGAGCGCGATGTCCGACTCGGCGATGTGGTGCTCGCGGTACTGCCGGACGCGCGAGTAGTCGGCGAGCGCGTGGAGCGAGGTCTTGAGCGGCGTCGTCATGCGGAAGCGGATGCCGGCGGATGCCAGGGTGGGGCGGGCATCGCAGGGTAGCGCGCGCCGGGCGCGCCGCTCAAGGGTCATTGTTCCCATGCGCGACGCGGGGCGGCGGGCCCGATGATGGCCTGCCGCCCCGCGTTCGTGCCGTCCGCGCGCGTCTCCGCGCGACTACTTCCGCACCGGCGTCCCGCTGCTCGTCGCGCCCCCGGGGCGCAGCGTGCGCTCGAAGAACGCCCACGTGCGGTTCCAGCTGTCGATCTGCTCCGGCGAGTCGTCGCGCTGGAGCGTCTGGCGGTTCACGCGGCGGCTGAAGGTGTGGCCGACGCTGACGGGGCCCGGCGTCGGGTTCCAGTAGATCTTCGTCTCCGCGAGCTGCGGCTTGCGCGCGATCAGCGCGTCCACGAGCGGGCGCGCCTCCTCGAAGTTCACGTCCTCGTCGTTCGACGCGACGTGCACGAGCAGCGGCTTCTTCAGGCTGTCGACGCCGTAGTACGGGGAGCGCTTCACGTACTCCTCGCGCTTCTCGAACGGCAGCCCGCGCAGCCCCGGCTGCGTCGAGAAGCTGCGCTGGTAGCCCGGCCCCTTGAACGCGAGGCGGAAGAACAGGTTGGTCACCGGCACGATCGCCGCGCCGCTCTGGAACGGCGTCTGGCCGCGGAAGAGCAGGTGCGCGGTGATGAAGCCGCCGTGGCTCCATCCCATCACGCCGACGCGGTCGGGATCGACGAACGTCTGCCCGCGCAGGAAGTCGTACGCGCCGAGCACGTCGTCGACCTCCTTGCCGCCGTAGTCGATCGCGTTGTAGTGGGCGGCGCCGTAGCCGGTGCTGCCGCGGTACTCGGGCGCGGCGACGACGTAGCCCTTCTGCACCGCCTCGATGATGAACGGCAGGTAGTTCTGGTCCCAGTTGCCGTGCACGCCGCCGTGCACCCACACGAGCGCCGCGTGCGCGCGCGCGCCGCGCGTCTGCAGCGGCGCGAACAGGTAGACCGGGATCTCCATCCCGTCGACGGGGCTCTTGTAGCTCGTCTTGCGGTACTGCATCACGCCCTGGCTGCGCGCCGCGAAGATGCTGTCGGTGCGCGCCTTGGCCGCGATCTGCGCGGGGAAGTCCGCCTGCGGGTGGTCCTCGGGGCGGTTGCTCACGTAGAGCATCGCCGCGCGGGCCGAGTCCATGGGCACGACCTGGCGCGGCCGGCGCGCCCCGGGCTCGTTCCCCTCCTGCGCGGTGACCGGCGCCGTCCACAGCGCCAGCGCGGCGGCGGCGAGGGCGGCGGGACGGCCGGCGGAACGACGACGGAACTCGAGCATGCGGCTTCCTCCATGAGGGACGGCGGCCGGCCGCGGGCACCGGCGCCCGCGGCCATGGCCGTCGCTGCTGGATTGAACGCGGCGCTCCCCGCCTGCGTTGACGCGCCCCGCCCCCGCGTCCCGCGCTCCGGCCTCAGCGCGCGGGCAGCGTGGCGCGCAGCAGCCGCAGCACGTTGCCGCCCATGATCTGCGCGATCTCGCCGGGCGCGAGGCCGGCGTCGAGCAGCGCCTGCGTCACCTGCGGCAGCCCCGCGGCGTCGAACGGCGTGGTGGTCGCGCCGTCGAAGTCGGAGCCCAGCGCGACGTGCTGCACCCCGACCACGCGCACGGCGTGGACGATCGCGCGCGCCGTCGACGCGGGGCCGATCTCGCACACCGCGCCGTCCCAGTAGCCGATGCCGATCACGCCGCCGGTCGCGGCGATCCGGCGCAGCTGGTCGTCGGTGAGGTTGCGCGGACCGGGGCAGGTGGCCTGCACGCCGCCGTGCGACACGAGCACGGGGCGCGTCGCCATCGCCAGCACGTCGTCGACCGTGCGGGGCGACGCGTGCGCCACGTCCACCAGCACGCCGAGCGCCTCCATCCGTCGGATCACGTCGCGGCCGAGCGGGGTCAGCCCGCCGCGCGAGACGCCGTGCGCGGAGCCGGCGACCTCGTTGTCGAAGAAGTGCGTGAGCCCCATCATGCGGAAGCCGGCGGCGTACAGCGTGTCAACGTTGCGCAGGTCGCCCTCCAGCGGCTGCAGCCCCTCGGTGGCGAGGAGCGCGGCCACGCGCCGCTCCGTCGGCGCCGCCGCACGCGCGGCCACGAACGCGTCGAGCTCCGCCGCCGTGCGCACGAGCACCAGCCGCCCGCCGGAGCGCGCGGCGGCGTCCGCCAGGCGCGCGGCCTGGTGCAGCGCGCGCGCGCGCAGCGAGCCCCAGGTGCGCGCCGGCCAGCGCTGCAGCACGGCGAGCGCGGTGATGTTGTCGGTCTCCGCCGTGTTGCGCTCGTAGTTGAGCCCACGCGGCGTCTTGGTGACCGTCGAGAAGACCTGGAGCGCGACGTTGCCGTCGCCGAGCCGCGGCACGTCGGTGTGGCCGCGCGTGCCGCGCGCGAGCGGGTCGCGGTGCCAGAGCAGCAGGTCGGAGTGCAGGTCGGCGACGAACAGCGAGTCGTGCAGCCGCCGCGCGGCGTCGGACACGGGGCCCGCGCGCGACGCGTCCACGCGGTTCATGCCGCGCTCCACGAACGCGGGGCCGAAGGCGAAGGCGGCGATCGCCGCGACCACGAGCAGCGCGAGGAGGCCGAGCGCGAGGCGGGCGGCGAGGCCGCGGCGGCGCGCGGGCGCGCGGCGGGAGGGAGCGGAGGCGGGCATGGCGCGGAACGATCCCCGCCGGTGCGGCCGACGTCAACGCGCGGATGGTCGTGGGGCGGGCGGTCAACGTTCGGTGCACGGCGCGCGGCCACGCTGCCCGCGCGCGCGACGCGGGCTATCATCTGCGCATGACCCATCGCGAGAACGACCGCCTGCCCAGCCGCCGGGACTTCCTCCGCGTGGCGACGGGCGCCGCCGGCGTCGGCGCCGCGCTCCTCGGCGCCTGCGCGCGCGCCGCCACGTCGACGGCGCCCGCCGCCGCGCGCGGCCCCGCGTCGCGTCCGCTCGACCTGCTGATCCTCGGCGGCACGGGGTTCATCGGGCCGCACCTGGTGCGCCACGCGGTCGCGCGCGGGCACCGCGTCACGATCTTCACGCGCGGGCGCCGCGCCGCCGACCTGCCGGCGAGCGTCGAGCGCCTCGTGGGCGACCGCAACGGGCAGCTCGACGCGCTGCGCGGGCGGCGCTGGGACGCGGTGCTCGACGACTCGGCGACGAACCCCGACTGGGTGCGCCAGTCGACGGCGCTGCTGAAGGACAGCGTCGGGCGCTACCTGTTCACGTCGTCCACGGGCGTCTACTACCCGTACCTCGCGCGCGGCGTCGACGAGTCCACGCCGGTGCGCACCGAGGCCGACGACCCCAAGGACGGCTCGGCGGCCTACGGCGTGGCGAAGGCGCGCTGCGAGCGCGTGACGCAGGACGCGTTCGGCGCGCGCGCGCTCGTCGTGCGGCCGACCTACATCGTGGGGCCCGGCGACACGACCGACCGCTTCCCGTACTGGCCGGTGCGCCTCGCGCGCGGCGGCGAGACGCTGGCGCCCGGCCGCCGCGACGACGCGGTGCAGATCGTCGACGTGCGCGACCTCGCCGCGTTCATGGTGACGCTGGTCGAGCAGGAGCGGTCGGGGATCTACAACGCGGCCGGCCCGGCGGAGCCGCTGACGTTCGGGCGCTTCCTGACGGAGGCCGCGGCCGCGGTGGGCTCGACGTCGCGCTTCGTGTGGGTGGACGACTACGCCTTCCTCGAGCAGCAGGGGATCCAGGAGGCGATCCCGTGGGTCATGCTCAAGGGGAACGACTTCGGGCACACGCACGTGCGGAACGGGCGCGCGATCGCGGCGGGGCTGACCTTCCGCCCGCTCGCCGAGACGGTGCGCGACACGCTGGCGTGGTGGCCGAGCGTGCCGGAGGCGCGCCGCAACGCGCCGCGCTTCTCGATCAAGCCGGAGCAGGAGGTCGCCGCGCTGGCGGCGTGGAAAGCGCGCGCCGGCGACTGAGCGACCGACGTCGCGCGCCGACCTCCCGTCGCGCGGCCGGAGCGGGTCCCGAAGTTGCCTTCCCGGGGCGGCGAGCGGCGAGTGGATCGCCGTCGCAAAGTCTTAGGAGGCAGTGTGATGCAGTACCGACTACCGAGCACGTCCCGGATCGCCGTGATCGCCGCCGCCCTGCTGGCCGGCGCGTGCGTGCGGACCCGGACCGATCCCGTCACCGGCCGCGTCGACATCGACGTCGAGTCCCCGACGAAGCAGGGCGAGGACTGGAAGGCCGGCATCGCCGGCACGAGCGGCTACGGCTCGATCACGGGGCAGGGGCGCGCCGCCGTGCTGCGGGGCGAGAGCACGATCACGATCAACCTGAACGGGCTCACGGCGGGGCGCACGCACTCGTGGCGCGTCTTCGAGGGCAAGTGCGGGGGCGCCGGCCCGATGTTCGGCAGCGGCGGCTTCTATCCCGACTTCGCGGTGAGCGCGAGCGGCACCGCGCAGGCGTCGGCGCGCATCGCGCAGGCGCTCGACGAGGCCAAGGACTACAACGTCCGCATCTACGCCAACCCGGGCGACATCACGACCGTCGCCGCCTGTGGCGACCTGAGCGACGAGGCCTGAACGCGAGCTCCGGCGCGCGAGCGCTGGGGATCGAACGCTGCGGGGCTGCGGGGCTGCGGAACGACCGCTCGGGACGTCCCGGCGATCAGTTCCGCAGCCCCGCAGCCCCGCAGCCCCGCAGCTCTGAAGGATCCGCAGCCCGCAGCGCCTCTACGGCGTCCGCGTCCCCGGCGGCGCGGCGAACGGCGCGTTCGGGTCCGCCGAGGGGGCGACCGGGGGCAGCGCGACCTCGCCGCCGACCACCATGGTGTCGCGCACCGGGCGTCCCTCGCGCTCCAGCACGCCGCGGTAGACCGTCGCCTGCACGTCGGCCTGGGCTCGCACGGCGCGCAGCTCGACGAGGCGTTGCTCCAGCAGGCGCCGCGCGTCGTCCACCTCGCGCTGCTTCTCGACGATGCGGGCGTTGGCCGCGCTCAGCTCGCGGCGCGCGCGGTTGGCCGGGTCCCCATACCAGACCGCCGCCAGCAGGAGCAGCAGGAGGAGCGCGCCCAGGGCGACGACCAGCGGCCGGCCGCGCGGGCTGCGCAGGACGGACTCGAACGAGGAGCGCTCGTGCAGACGATCGTGCGGGCGCTCGGGGGCGGCGCGATACGGCTCGTTGTACGGGGGCGCGTGCATGGTCGGCTCCGTTGTGGCTCTGGGAAAGGCGATTCGCGGGGTGGGCCTCGCACTGGGTCGGGTCGTGACGTCGGTCGGGCTGGCGTCGCCAGGAGGCGAGCATCGTGCCCGCCGGGCGTTGCGGCGCGGGGGGATGCGCGTCGTTGCTCCGTATCGCCTCCCCTGCCGTGACCCCTCCGATCGCCCCCCCGTTCCCCTCCGCCGAGCCCACGCCCCCCTCCTGGGGCGTCGCGCGTCGCGTGCCCCGTGCCGCGCGCCACGCGGGTGGCTGGCGCGCCGCCATGGGCGGCCTCGCCCTCTCGGCGCTCATGGTGGGAGCCGCCGGCTGGATCGCGACGCGCGACCTGGCGCGCATCGACGGCGCCAACGCGTGGGTCCGACACACCGGCGAGGTGCTCTCGATCGCGGGCACCGCGGCGACGGCGCTCGACCGCGCCGAGACGGCGCAGCGCGGCTACCTGCTGGTGGGCGATCCGCGCTACCTGCGCGCCGGCGAGCACGCCGACCGCACGGTGCACGACGCGCTCGCCGCGCTGCGCCGGCGCACGGTCGACAACGCGGTGCAGCAGCGCCGCCTCGACACGCTCGACCGGATCCTCCCGCAGCGCCTGCGCGGCCTCGCGCACACGGTGGAGCTGGCGCGCGCCGGCCGGAACGATCAGGCGATGGCGATCGTGCGCACGCGCGTCGGCCAGTCCGAGACGGACACGATCCGCTCGATCCTCGGCCGGTTCGCGAGCGACGAGCAGCGCCTGCTGCAGAAGCGGATGGCCGAGCGCGAGGAGCGCTCGCGCTCCGCCATGCGACACATGCTGCTCGCGCTCGGCCTCGCGGTCGCGACGGCGGCGTGGACGGTCGTGCTGCTCGGGCGCCTGCTGCGCCGCCAGGCCGCGCGGCGCGACTCGCTGCGCGAGGCGCTGGCGACCAGCGAGGCCAGCGAGGCGCGCTACCGCGGGCTGTTCACCGCGCTGCCGCGCCCCGCGTGGGTCTACGACCTCGAGACGCTGCGCTTCCTCGCCGTGAACCCGGCGGCGACCGCGCAGTACGGCTGGTCGGAAGCCGAGTTCCTGGAGCGGCGCATCACCGACGTGCGTCCGCCCGAGGACGCGGCGCGCGTGGCGCAGACCGCGCGCGCGGTGGGGAGCGCGCGCGTCACCGCCGGGCAGTGGCGCCACCGCTGGCGCGACGGCAGCGACCGCGACGTGCTCGTGACGACGCACCCGCTCGAGTACGCGGGGCGCGCCGCGCGGCTCGCGATCGTCGACGACGTCACCGAGCGCCTCGCGGCCGAGCGCGCGCTGCGCAGCCGCGACGCGCGCTTCCGCGCCGCGATGACCGGGATGCGCGACGCCTTCCTCGTGCTGCGCGCGGTGCGCACGAGCGGCGAGGTGCGCGACTTCGACATCCTCGAGATGAACGCCGCCGGCGCGCGCCTGCTCGGCGCGCCCGCCGTGGACGACGCGAAGCGGCGCACGCTGCTCGCGCTCTTCCCGCACGCCGCGGCGGCGGGCTTCCTCGCGATCGGCCGCGGCGTGCTCGCCGACGGGCAGTCGTTCGAGGGCGAGCAGCAGACGCGCGGCGCGCGCGAGCCGGCCGCCGAGTGGGTGCGGCTGCAGGCGTTCCCGCTGGAGGGCGAGCCGGACACGCTCGTCGTCATCGTCCGCGACATCACCGCCCGCAAGCGCGCCGAGGCGCGGCTGCGCGACGAGGCGCAGCGCGACGCGCTCACCGGGCTGCTCAACCGCCGCGGGCTGGAGGACGCGGTCGACCGACGGCTGCAGGAGGCGGCGGCGGCCGGCCACCCGGACGTGCTGCTGTACCTCGACCTCGACGGCTTCAAGGGGATCAACGACACCTTCGGCCACGCCGAGGGCGACGACGCGCTGCGCGTGGTCGCGGGCGTGCTGCGGCGCGCCATGCGCGCGGGCGACGCGATCGCCCGCCTCGGCGGCGACGAGTTCGTGATCTACGCGCCCGCCGGCCCGCTCGGGGGGGACCGCGACGTCGACCTGCTGACGCAGCGCGTGCAGCACGCGCTCGGTGCCGAGCGCGCGCGCGGCGACGCCGCCGGGCGACGCTACGACCTGCGCACGAGCGTGGGCGGCACCATGGTGCGCTCCGGCGACACGCTGGCCAGCGTGCTCGCGCGCGCCGACGCGTCGCTGTACGAGGAGAAGTCGCGCCGCCGCGCGCGCCGCGCGAGCTGACCGCTACGGGGTCGCGCGCTCGCCGGCCGGACGCTCGGCCGCCGACCGCTCGACGATCGGGCGTGCGGCGCGCGCCGCGCGCACGCGCCGCCACACGCGCCACGCGACGGCCGCGATGAGCGCCAGCGGCAGCAGCACGCCGAGCGACGCGATCGCGAAGGCGAGGAAGCCGACGAAGTTGCGCCACGCCTGCCGCAGCGCCTCGACGAGCGGGTTCGCGGCGGGCGAGCCGGCGAGGATGGGCGCGCGCTCGTGCACCGTGACGTCGAGCGTGCTGAGCGCGACGCGCGTGCGCAGGAAGCGCAGCCGCCCCTCCGCGCGCTCGATCTCCTCGCGCACGCGCGCCAGCTCGCGCTCCACGGCCAGCACGTCGCTCAGGCGCGCCGCGCTCCGCTCCAGCAGCGTGACGAGGCGCGCCTCCAGGCGGCGCGCGTTGGCCACGCGCGCGGCGACGTCCACGTACTCCTCCCCCACGTCCTCGGCGCTGACGTTCACCGTCTCCACGCGGCCGACCGGCGCGAGCCCGCCCACGAGCGCGTCGAAGCGCGCCGAGGGCACCTTGAGCTGCAGCGTCGCGGATCGCACCTGCTCGCGGCCGGCGGAGAGCGCGGTGTTGGCCACGTAGCCGCCCATGCGCGTCGCGAGCGCGCGCACCGCGGCGATCGCCGGCTCCAGCGAGTCCACCTCGACCGACGCCTGCCCGGTGCGGATCAGCATCGCCGGCGCCGCGACGGCGGACGTGTCGGTGGTCGCGGCACCGTCCCCGGATGCCGGCGGCTGCGCGGCCGTCGGCGCGGGCATCGGGGGCGGCGGCGGCGCCATGGCGGGCGCCGCCTCGGGCGCGACGGGCGGGGCGCCCGCGAGGTTGCCGGCAACGCCTCCACCGCCGCTTCCGCTGCGGTCGCGCGCCATCGACGGCTCGGCGACGTCCTGCGCCATCATGACGCTCTCCTCGCGCGTGGCCGCGGCGCGCGGCGCCGAGCCGTCCCCGCAGCCGAGCGGCGCGATCGAGAGGAGCAGCGCGAAGCGCGCGGCGGAGCGGGCGGAGCGGGAGCGTGGCGTCATGCGCGGACCTGGAGGTGTGGAGGCGATGGCGGGAAGCTGACGGCGCGGCGCCGATTCCGCTCCCCCGTGTGAGACGCCGCCGGCGCGCCGACTTGCACACCGCGCGGCGCGCCCGTGCAGCCGCGGCCGCCCGGGCCTCTTACATTTCCCGGCATGCCCACCCGCTACACCTGGCTCGACACCCCGATCGGCACCATGCTGCTGACCGCCGACGGCGACGCGCTCACCCGCGTCTCCATGGGCGCGTCGCTGGCGCACCTGCACGCCGACTGGGAGCGCGTGTCGTCGGGCCCGGGCATCCTCGCCGAGGCGTGCGCGCAGCTCGGCGAGTACTTCGCGGGGGCGCGCACGACGTTCGACCTGCCGCTCGCGCCGGTGGGGACGCCCTTCCAGCAGCGCGTCTGGACGGCGCTGCGGGAGATCCCGTTCGGCGAGACCGCGACCTACCGCACGATCGCCCGCACCCTCGGCGATCCCAACGCCACGCGCGCCGTGGGCGCGGCGAACGGGCGCAACCCGATCGGCCTCATCGTGCCCTGCCACCGCATCATCGGCGCGGACGGCTCGCTCACCGGCTACGCGGGCGGGCTCGATCGCAAGCGGTGGCTGCTGCGGCACGAGGAGTCGGTGCGCATGCGCGACGCCGGCGGCTTCGCGCTGGCGTTCGGATGACGATGCGCCGCGCGATCCTCGCCGCGAGCGCGCTCGCGGTGGCCGCCGGCTGCGCGCGCACGCCAACGCCGTCGTCCTCGCCCGACGCCGTGCCCGCGCGCGCCGCGGCCGCCGACACGAGCGGCCCGATCGTCGTCGTGCTCTCGTTCGACGGCTTCGGGCGCACGTACCTGGAGCGCGGCCTGCCCCTGCCGAACCTCGCGCGGCTGGCGGCGCGCGGCGTGCGCGCGCGCGCGCTGACCCCGAGCTTCCCGTCGCTGACCTTCCCGAACCACTTCACGATGGTGACGGGGCGCGTGCCGGGGCGCTCGGGGCTCGTGATGAACAAGATGTGGGACCCGGCGCTGCGCGCGATGTACGTCAGCAAGGACTCGGTCGCGCCGGCGGAGGCGCGCTGGTATCTCGCCGAGCCGCTGTGGGCGACCGCCGAGCGGCAGGGCGTGCGCGCGGCGACGTTCTTCTGGCCCGGGTCCGTCGCGCCGACGGCCGACGGCGTGCGCGCGAGCGTCGTCATGCAGCCGTACGACGACCGCATCACGACCGAGACGAAGGTCGACTCGGTCGCGGCGTGGCTGCGGCGGCCGGCGGCCACGCGTCCGCGCTTCATCGCGATGTACGTCCCGCACGTCGACCAGGTGGGGCATCGCCAGGGGCCGGCGTCCGCGGCGCTCGACAGCGCGGTGATCGCCGCCGACCGCGCGGTCGGCCGCCTGCTCGACAGCGTCGCCGTGTCGCCGGTGGGCGCGCGGGTGAACGTCGTCGTGCTCTCCGACCACGGCATGCTCCCGCTCGCCCCCGAGCCCGCGATCGACCTCTCGCGCTGGGCCGACATGACGGGCGTGCGCGCGGTCGACAACGGCCCGTTCATGGCGCTCTGGTTCGACGGCGACGACGCGCGGCGCGAGGCGACGTACGCCGCGCTGCAGCGCGGGCTCGCGGCGTCGAACGCGCCGGCGCGCGTGTGGCGCCGCACCGAGACGCCGATCGAGTGGGGGCTGCGCGACCAGCCGCGCGCGGGCGAGCTGGTGGTGCTCTCGGCGCCGGGCTACTTCGTCACCGCGCGGCCCGTGCCCGCGACGGCGCGCATCAGCCCGGGCGACCACGGGTGGGATCCCGCCGCCGCGCCGGGGCTCGACGGCATCTTCTTCGCCGCCGGGCCGAACGTGCGCCCGCTCGGCGAGCTGCCGGCGTTCCGCAACGTGCACGTCTATCCGTTCCTCGCGCGGCTGGCGGGCGTGCGGCCGGTGCCGGGCGGCGACGCCGACGACGCGGTCCTGCGCGGCGCCCATCGCGCCAGCGCCGAGTCGCCGTAGCGCGCCGGGGCGCTCAGCCGGCGCGCGCCCGCTCGTCGAACGCGCGGCGCGCCTCCTCGACCGACGCGAGGTGCTCGGCGGCCCACAGCCAGACCCCGCAGAACGCCGCGCCCAGGCTCGTGCCGAGCGGCGTCAGCGCGTAGTCGACGCGCGGCGGGACCACCGGATGCACGGTGCGCGTGAGCAGGCCGTCGCGCTCCATCTGGCGCAGCGTCTGGGTGAGCATCTTCTGGCTGATGCCCGGCACCAGCGCGCCGAGCCGCGTGAAGCGCAGCGTGCCGTGCTCGGCGAGGACCTCCAGCAGCAGCATCGTCCACTTGTCGGCGACGCGCCCGATCAGCTCGTTGACGAGCGCCTCGACGCGCGGATCGTCGGCGCTCGGTGCGGCGGGGACGGCCATCGAACACTCTCCTGGCGGTAAGTACGGCACCTTCGGGTGCCTTCTTTCGGAAAGAGAGTAAGAGCCTAGGATGCGGGGGGCAAGCACGACGCGCGCAGCCCGCGCGCGGCCGCGCCACCCCATCCGCCCGAGAGGCCCTCGCATGGAATCCACCCCGCAGACGCGCCGCATCGCCCTCGTCACCGGAGCCAGCCGCGGCCTGGGTCGCAGCATGGCGCTGCACCTCGCCGACGCCGGTCTCGACGTCGTGGGCACCTACCGCGAGCGCGCCGAGGAGGGCGCGTCGCTCGTGCGCGAGATCGAGGCGCGCGGCCGGCGCGCCGCCGTGCTCCCGCTCGACGTCGCGCGCAGCGAGACGTTCCCCGACTTCGCCGAGGCGCTCTCTCGCACGCTGCACGCGACCTTCGGGCGCCCGACGTTCGACTGCCTCGTCAACAACGCCGGCTTCGGGGTGCACGCCGCGATCGTCGACACCACGGAGGCGCAGTTCGACGCGCTGGTCGCCGTGCACCTCAAGGGGCCGTTCTTCCTCACGCAGCGGCTGCTGCCGCTGATCGCCGACGGCGGCCGCATCCTGAACGTCTCCACGGGGCTCGCGCGGTTCACGCTCCCCGGCCACGCCGCGTACGCCGCGGCCAAGGGCGGGGTCGAGGTGCTCACCCGCTACCTCGCCCGCGAGCTCGGCGCGCGCGGGATCCGGGTGAACGTCGTGGCCCCCGGGGCGATCGCCACCGACTTCGCCGGCGGCAGCGTGCGCGACGTGCCCGACCTGAACCGCCAGGTGGCCGCGATGATCCCGCTCGGCCGCGTCGGGGAGGCCGACGACGTCGGCGCCGCGGTGGCCGCGCTGCTCTCCGACGGGATGGCGTGGATGAACGGCGCCCGCGTCGAGGTCTCGGGCGGTCAGCTGATCTGAGCCGTCGCGCCCGTCGGGCGGTCAGCCCGCGCGCTGCAGCACGCGCTCCTGCTGCTCGGCCGCCGGCCAGAGCTCGGTCTGCGGGAGATCGGGCTCCAGGCGACGCCGCACGCGCGCCGCGACCGCCTCGATCGCGTTCGGGTCGGCGAACAGGTCGTAGTCGCGCACGTCGATCGCGAGCACCGGGCAGCGGCGGAAGCCGGCGATCCACCGCTCGTAGCGGCGGTGCAGGCGCGCCCAGTAGTCGACGTCCGTGTCCTTCTCGGCCGGCCGGCCGCGCCGCGCGATGCGGCCGACGATCACGTCGAGCGGCCCGTGGAGGTACACGAGGAGCTTCGGCGGGCGCGCCGCGGGCGAGTGCAGCAGCTCGCCGTAGAGGCGCTGGTACAGCTCCCATTCGGCGGCGCTCATCAGCTGCTCGTCGTGCAGGCCGCGCGCGAACACCTCCGCGTCCTCGTACCAGGTGCGGTCGAGCACCCAGCTGCCGCCCATCCCGCGGATGCGCCGCATGCTCTCGAAGCGCGTCGCGAGGAAGTGCAGCTGCAGGCGCAGCGCGTACTCGCGGCGCGACTCGGCGCCGCGCGCGTAGAACGGCTCGAGCCACGGGTTCTCGTCGCCCACGCTCTCGGGCGCGAGCTGGAGGCCGAAGCGCGCGGCCAGCGCGCGGGTGAGCGTGCTCTTGCCGGCGCCCACCATCCCGGCGACGCCGATCAGCATGGACGCGGGGCGCGCGCGAGCGCGCGGCGGACGGAGGCGGGGCGGACGGACGGCACGCGCGAACGCTCGCCGGACCCGCCGGCGCCGGCAAGGTCTTGACGGCGCGCGGCCGCGCACGGCGCGGGCGCGATGCAGGTGGGGTCGTTCTACCCATTCGACGGAGATCCGGAAGGGCGATCATCGGGGCGTCACCCGAAACTTCTCGGTCCACGGCGCGGCGTGACGCGCCACGCGGACCGCGGTCGTCACCTTCCGGAGGTCCTTCCCATGCGCAAGCCTGCCCTGCTCCTCGGCCTGTGCGCGCTGCTGCCCGGCGCCGCGATGGCGCAGCACCCGTCGCACGCGTCCCCGTCGTCGCACGCCGCCACCGGCGCCCGCCCGCTCGCCGCGGCGAGCGTCGCGAAGGCCGCGCGCCCCGGCGCGTCCACCGCCGCCCCGCGCGTCGTCACGATCAAGACGATGGACTACGCCTTCGAGGCGCCCGCCAGCATCCCCGCCGGGGCGACCACGTTCCGCATCGTGAACGCCGGCAAGGAGCTGCACCACGTGTGGCTGGTGAAGCTCGCGCCGGGGAAGACCGTGGCCGACTACATGGCCGCGATGCAGGCGACCGCGAAGGGCGAGGCCCCGCCGCCGGCGTGGGCGGTCGACGTGGGCGGCCCGCAGATGGGCGCGCCCGGCGCGCTCGCCGACGGCACCGTCAACCTCGAGGCGGGCAGCTACGTCATCGTCTGCCACATCCCCTCGCCCGACGGCGTGCCGCACAGCGCGAAGGGGATGTACAAGGCGCTCACCGTCACGCCGGCGAAGGCGCCGGCCGCGGAGCCCAAGGCGGACGTCACGATGACGCTGCGCGACTACGACTTCGTGTTCTCGGCCCCGCTGACGGCGGGCCGCCACACGATCCGCATCGTCAACGAGGCCGAGCAGTTCCACGAGGCGTTCATCGTGCGCCTGATGCCCGGCAAGACCGCGCCCGAGGTGCTGCAGTGGTTCGAGTCGGGCGCGAAGGGCCCGCCGCCGATGGTGCCGGTGGGCGGCGCGACCGGGCTCGCGAAGGGGCGCGGGATGCAGTTCACGGCCGACTTCGCGGAGGGCGAGTACGCGCTGATCTGCTTCCTCCCCGACGCCAAGGACGGCAAGCCGCACGTCGCGCACGGCATGGTCAAGCAGATCACGGTCGGGAAGAAGACGGCGGCGCGCTGACGCCCGCAGCGTCCGGCGCGATCGGGTGGGGCGGCGCGGACCACGCCCCCCCGACGACACCAACGCGATGGCCGGGGCGTAGTGCGTGGGGTAGACTCTGCCCGTCCCTCACCGCCACGCCCATGCGCCTCGCCCGACTCGCCGCCCTGCCGCTGCTGCTCCTCGCCGCCTGCTCGTTCGGCGGCGCGGCCGACGCCGTCTCCTTCGACGCCGACGACACGGCGCGCGCCGTCACGCTGGGCGAGGGCGACGTCGCGGTCACCAGCACCGACGGCACGGTGCAGCTGATGCTCGTCGGCGACACGGTGCGCATGCAGCTCACCGACAGCCTGCGCGCGAGCGTGAAGGCGGAGGTCGACTCCTCGCTCGACAAGGACGCGGGCGCGATCGGCAGCGCGATCGGCGGCGCGGTCGGGAAGATCGTCGGCGGCGCGATGGGCTTCGTGGTGCGCGTGCCGGTGCAGGAGGTCGAGAACGTCCGCTACGAGAACGGACAGATCCGCTTCGAGAGCCACGGCAACACGAAGTTCACGATGAGCGGCCGCGGCAACGAGGACGACGGCGGGAAGAACGGCGCCAGCTTCACCCCCGAGGACGGCGAGCGCTTCGTGGAGGCGGTGAAGGCGCGGCAGCGCGAGCGGGGGTTCTGAGACGGCGCTGCGGACGGCGGGCTGCGGATACTGAGCCCGCAGTCCTCTCTCCACCGGGTAGCGACCCTCGCGGCGCACGCGAAGAGCGAACGGCATCAGACAGGATTGCAACGGATTGAACGGACAACAGCGGATAAGCTCCTCGTCGGTGCACTCCTCCATGCGCCGCGAGGAGTTAATCCGCCGTTGTCCGTTCAATCCGTCGCAATCCTGTCTAAGCCATTCGCCGTTCGGGTCCGGCGCACCGAACCCGGAACCGCAACAGCGGTGCACGGGAAGTACGTCTGAAACCCGAAGATGAACTCGGAGGGCGCTGCGTGGTGCGATTCAGTGCGTATCCACGTGGCGCCCTCCGATCTTCATCAAACGAGGGCTCAGGATCCGCGGCCCGCCGTCCGCAGCATTCCCACCGGGATCACTCCCGTCCGCGACTGCCCCATTCCCACATCCCGAACGCCGCCGTCTTCGGGAGCGGGTGACCCACTTGGCGGGCGAGCATCGCGATCTGGCCGCGGTGGTGCGCGTCGTGGGCGACCAGGTAGCCGAAGAAGCCGACCACGTCGGGCTTGAAGCCCTTCACGCGGCCGTCGCCCGCCAGCGCCGCGGCCAGCACGTCGGCGAGCGCGGCGCGGCTCTCGCCGAGCGCGTCGGCCGCCTGCGCCGGCGTCACCGTCTCCCGGTCGAGCTGCGCCGGGACGACGGCGCCGGGGATCGTCTTGAGCCACATGACGCGCACGTTGTGCATGTGCGCGACGATGGCGGCGACCGAGCGTCCCCGGCCGCCCGACGGCGCCGCGTCCCAGGCCGCCGGCGGCAGCTGCGCCAGCAGGTACTGGTTGATGCGGTCGTTCGTCGCGAACGCGTGCAGCAGCGCATCTGCGACGTCGAACGATGCCGGCGGCTTCGGCGCCTCGGACGTGGCCGGCGTCGTGCGCGCCGGCTTCGCCGCCCCTCGCGTCGGACTCACGGCGTCGATCCGGGACGCAGGCCCACCGCTTCGGCCACCCGGTCGACGACCACGTCGGTGACGTCGAGCACCGCGTTCACGACCGCCAGCGGGCCGGCGAGCAGGCGCTGCCAGCGCGCCGTCGAGTCGCCCTGCACGCGGTGATAGGCCGGGCCGTCGGGGTTCGGGAGCAGCGCCGTGGCCGCGGTCGTCGGCGGGCGGTTGCCCGGGGGAACGAGGGCGCCCGACGGATCGGGCACCGGCGTGTAGGACTCCTCTTCCATTGTTCCCTCGGCGCGAGTCGACGGTGGCGGCTGACCCAACCTCGTGTGCCGGGCGGGGATCGTCCAGGGTCGCCCGCCCGGGCGCCATGCCCCTACGGCGCGAGGCGGCGCCGCGTTCCGGCGCGGGGTCCGGGCGGTAGCTTTCGGGGTCCCCGGATCGCCGCGCCCTCCGCCCCCGCCGCCATGCCGACGCTCTCCCGGTTCCGTCCGGCCGCTCCGACCGTCCGCCGCGCGCTCCTCGCCGCCGGGCTGGCCCTCGCCGCGCTGCCCGCCGGCGCGCAGACCCCCGAGACGGCGCGCGAGGAGTTCCCGCTCCCCGGGCGCCGCACCAACAAGCCACCGCTGCACGGCTCGCACTGGGTCGCGGTCACCGGCAAGCCGCTCGGCGCGACGGCGGGCGCGATGATCTTCCAGCGCGGCGGCAACGCGGTCGACGCCGCGGCGGCCATGCTCGCGGCGACGTGCACGATGTGGGACACGCTGTCGTGCGGCGGCGAGACGCAGGCGCTGATCTACAACCCGAAGACGAAGCAGGTCATCGGCATCAACGCGCTCGGCGTCGCGCCCACCGGGGCGACGCCGGAGTTCTACCGCAGCAAGGGCCATCGCTATCCGCCCGAGTACGGGCCGCTCGCGGCGGTGACGCCCGGCACGCCCGGCGGCCTGATGACGATGCTCGCCGAGTACGGCACGCTGACGCTGGAGCAGGTGCTCGCGCCCGCGATCCAGATGGCCGACGGCTACGCGATCGACGCGCAGACGGCGAACGCGATCGAGTCGAACAAGGCGCGCATCAAGCAGTGGAAGTACTCGCCGGCGGTCATGCTGCCGCACCGCGCCGCGCCGCTCGCCGGCGGCCGCGAGGCGCCCGAGGCGGGGGAGATCTTCCGGCAGCCCGACCTCGCCGCGACGCTGCGCAAGCTGGTGGACGCCGAGCGCGCCGCGCGCCGCGCGGGGAAGGACCGCAGGGCCGCGATCTACGCCGCGTACGACCGCTTCTACAAGGGCGACATCGCGCAGGAACTGGTGCGCGGCGCGCGCGAGGACGGCGCGCTCATCACGCTGCAGGACCTGGCGAACTGGAAGGTGAAGATCGAGACCCCGGTGAGCGTGAACTACAAGGGGATCGAGGTCTACAAGCTCCCGATCTGGCAGCAGGGGCCCGCGATGCTGCAGGCGCTCAACATCCTGGAGAACGCGGACCTGAAGGCGATGGGCTACAACTCGCCGCGCTACATCCACGCGGTGTACCAGGCGATGAGCCTCGCCTTCGCCGATCGCGACTTCTACTACGGCGACCCGGCGTTCGACCCGGCGCCGCCGACGCGGGGGCTGCTGTCGAAGGAGTACGCGAAGCAGCGCTACGCGCAGATCGACTGGGCGAAGAACGACCCGACGATCAAGCCGGGCGATCCGTACCCGTTCCAGGGCGGGACCAACCCGTTCCGCGACCTGCTCGCGCGCTGGACGGTGCAGCCGGCGCCGGACACGCTGAAGCGCAGCGGACAGCAGGATCGCGTGGTGCCGCAGGAGAGCGATCAGCGTACAGCGTTCGGCGATCAGCGCGCCGATCGCTCATCGCTGAGCGCCGATCGCTCCACGCTCGGCGAGTTCGCGACGTCGATGGCGGAGCACGATTCGGCCTTCACGGCGCAGTTCCACGCCGGCACGACCTCCATCGAGGCCGCCGACAGCGCCGGCTGGGTGGTCTCGATCACGCCGAGCGGCGGGTGGATCCCGGCGGTCGTCGCAGGGCGCACGGGGATCGGGCTGTCGCAGCGCGCGCAGAGCTTCGTCACGGCGGCGGAGGACGGGCCGTTCAACGTCATCCGGCCGGGCAAGCGGCCGCGCGTCACGCTGACGCCGACGCTCGCGCTCAAGGACGGCGCGCCCTATCTCGCGTTCGCCGTGCAGGGCGGGGACTCGCAGGACCAGAACCTGCTCCAGTTCTTCCTCAACGTGGTCGAGTGGGGGATGACCCCGCAGCAGGCCGTCGAGGCGCCGAACGTGAACTCGTACCAGATGCGCAGCTCGTTCGGCGAGCACGAGTCGCGGCCCGGACGCATCCTCGTCAACACGTCGACGCCGGACCCGGTGCGCACCGCGCTGCGCAACATGGGCTACACGCTCGAGTTCGAGGCGCGCACGAACGGCCCGATCAACGCCATCTGGTTCGACCGCAGGCACCGCACGCTCTGGGGCGCGTCCGCCCATCACGGCGAGGACCACGGCATCGCGTGGTGACCGCGCCGGGACGGCGGACCGATCGCCGTCCCCTCCGATACCCGCCGCCCTCACCGCCGCCCTCATGTCCGAGTCCACGCCCGCCGTCACGCACGAACCCCACGCGCAGCGCTTCGTCGCCGACACCGACGACGGGCAGGCCGTGCTCGCCTATGCGGCGGTGGGGACGGACGTGCTCGACCTCCAGCACACCGTCGTGCCGCACGGCGCGCGCGGCGAGGGCGTGGGCGAGGCGCTCGTGCGCGCCGCGTTCGCGCATGCGCAGGCCGAGGGGCTGCGGCTGATCCCGACGTGCCGCTTCGTGCACGCGTGGGTGGAGCGGCACCCGGAGGTGCGGGGGCAGCTGGCGACTTGAACGGCGCTGCGGACTGCGGGCCGCGGATGCCGTGCGGCTGCGTGCTGCGCGCTGCGTGACCGCGCGTCCGAGCGACGCAGCACGCAGCGCCGCCCGGGATCCACCATCCGCAGCGCGGATCCTGCAACTCCGGGGCGCCGCAGCCGTAGGGCCACCGAACCCCGACCGCTCCGAGGAACCGATGACCGGCTCGCGTCCCCCCATCGTCGAAGAGATCCAGGCCACCGGCAGCGAGCTGCTGCAGGTCGTCAAGAACATCGTCCGCGCCGGGAACGTGCGCCGCATCGTCATCAAGAACGGTGAGGGGCGCACCGTGCTCGACGTGCCGCTCACCGCCGGCATGGTGGGCGCGCTGCTCCTCCCCTTCTGGGCCGCCGTGGGCGGCGTCGCGGCGCTGGCCGCGCGCTGGACCATCGTCGTCGAGCGCGAGGCGGGACCGCCGGCGCCGATCCCGCACTGAGCGTCGCGCGGATCGCGCGGATCGCGCGGCGGCGTCCGCGATGTCAGTGACGTCCGCTACGCCTCCGCGCGCGTCAGCGTCCAGCGCGCGGGCGTGAGCGGCGGCCCGCCGGGCGCGCCGGGCGGCAGCTGCACGTTCGCCGCGAAGTGCCGTCCCCAGTGCGGCCGCGTGCCGTCCTCGTCGTCGAAGCCGTACTCCTCGGCGAGCGTCCACGACGCGTACAGCCCGCCCGTGCGGCGGTGCACGTCGGGATCGGCCGCCAGCGCGGCCACCGCGCGCCCGACGAACGCCGGCGTCTCCGACGCGGCGAAGTGCGGGTCCTTCGCGATCGCGTCGCGCCACGTCCCGGCCGTCACGCCGAAGTGGTCGAGCATCGCCTCCGAGCGCAGGAACCCGGGCGTCACCGCGAGCGCGGTCACCCCGTGCGGCGCCAGCTCCTCGGCCATCGCCGTCGCGAGGCGGATGACGGAGAGCTTCGCGAGGTCGTAGAACAGCGCCCCGCGATAGCCGAGCGTGTCGCCGTCGGTGATCTCGACGATGAGGCCGCGGCGTCGCGCGACCATCAGCGGCGCGAGATGGCGGCTCGTGACGAGGTGCGTGTCGACGGCCGTGCGCAGCAGCGCGAGCCCCTTCTCCAGCGACGCCTCCCAGAACGGCACGCCCCACTCGGTGAGCGCGTCGCCGCCCCACACGTCGTTCACGAGCACGTCGAGCCGACCGTCCTGCTCGCGCGCCACGCGCGCGGCGAGCGCCGCGACCTCGTCCTCCACGAGATGGTCGACGCGCACGGCGATGCCGCGCCCGCCGGCGGCCGTCACCAGCTCGGCGGTCTCCTCGAGCGTCTCGGGACGCCCCGACGTGGCGCCGCGCCCGCGCACGCTGCGCCCGGTGCAGTACACCGTGGCGCCCGCGGCGCCCAGCATGCGCGCGATGCCGCGACCGGCCCCGCGGGTGGCGCCGGCGACGACGGCGACGTGATCGACGAGCGGACGAGCGTCGGACATGTGTGCGGACCGGTGTGCGGTGACGGTGCGGCGGCGTGGGGAAATGCTACCTCGCGCGGCCGCTCGCGGTCACGGCCCGGTGCGCGACCGCCGTCCAAACCTTCGCGCGCGCGCCGCGGTCGAAGTGCGGACCGCGGCAGCGACGTCGGACGACGCACCCCGGAGGACGACATGCAGGGACTCCCGCACGCGCGGCGCGCGGCGATCGCGGCGGCATTCGCGACCGCGCTCCTCTGCGTCGCCGGGCCGGCCGCTCGGGCGCAGCCCACGCGCGGCGCGGCCGCCACGCCGCCGTCGGGCACCTGGCAGGTCGCGTTTCCGGCCGGTGCGGACACGATCTGGATCCGCTTCGCGCTGCGGTTCGCCGGCGACAGCATCGTCGGCACCGATCCGGGCAACCACCCCGTGCGCGGCACGCTGCGGCGCGACTCGGTGAGCTTCCTCGTGCTCGACCTGCCGGACAGCGCGCGCGTGCACTTCGCGGGCGTGCTGCGCGACGGCGTGATGCGCGGGCGACGCGTGGACACGGCGCACGGCGCGACGGTGCCGCGCGATTCGGCGGAGTTCCTCGCGATGCCGGAGCTGGCGACGTCGCGCCCGCCGCGCCTGCACGCGTTCGCGCCGCGCGAGTTCCACCGCTGGTTCACCGGCGCGGTGGCGCCCGCGCTGCGCCTCGTGCCCGGCGACACCGTGCGCACGTGGAGCCTCGACGCGGGCGGACGCGACTCGGCCGGCGTCGCGCGGTCGCGCGGCGGCAACCCGCTCACGGGACCGTTCCACGTCGAGGGGGCGATGCCGGGCGACGTGCTCGCCGTGCGGCTGCACCGCGTGCGGCTGGACCGCGACTGGGCGTTCGCCGGCACGGAGGTCGTGTGGAACGCGCTCACGCCGGCCTACGTGCGCGGCGTGCGCGGCGCGCCGCTCGACGGCCGCTGGCGCCTCGATCGCGTCCGCGGCGTCGCGACGCCCGCGCAGCCGACGCCCGCGCTGCGCGCGCTCGCGCTCCCCGTGCGGCCGATGCTCGGCTCCGTCGGCGTCGCGCCGCCGAACGGGCAGGTGATCCGCACGTCGGACTCGGGGCCGTTCGGCGGCAACATGGACTACAACGAGATCCGCGAGGGGACCACCGTGTACCTGCCGGTCTTCCAGCGCGGCGCGCTGCTCTTCGTCGGCGACGGGCACGCGCTCCAGGGCGACGGCGAGCTCACGGGCGACGCGCTCGAGACCTCGATGAGCTTCGAGTTCAGCGTCGAGCTGCTGCGCCGGCACGCGATCGTCGCGCCGCGCGCCGAGAACGACGAGTTCCTGATGGCGATCGGGATCAGCGGCGATCTCACGGACGCGCTGCGCCGCGCGACGTCCGAGCTCGCGCGCTGGCTGGAGGCCGACTACCGGATCGGCGCGCCCGAGGTGGCGTCGCTGCTCGGCGCCAGCGTGCGCTACGACGTGGCCGACCTCGTGGGCGCGCAGGTGAGCATCGTCGCGAAGATGCCGAAGGCCGTGCTGCGCGGCCTCGACCGGGCGGCGCGACCGTAGGGATCGTTCGGGGCGCCGCGCGCGGTGGCGCGGCGCCGGTCCGCAGGCCAGGATGCATGTGGCAGGAGGCGACGCGGTCTCCCGACCCGTCGCACCACCGTCGTCGCTTCCATGTCGCTCCGCCACACCATCGCGCGGTCCATCGCGCTCGTCGTCCTCACCGCCGCACCGCTCGCCGCGCAGGGCGCGCGCGAGACCGTGACCCTCCCGCGCGAGCTGCTGCTCGCGCTGCTCGGGAACGCGAACCCGCGCGACAGCGCGACGCTGGAGGTCGGCCGCGTGCCCGCGGCATTCCCGAGCCAGCTCGCACCGGCCGGCGTGACGATGCTCGGCGGGGTGAGCTATCCGGCGCGCGGCGCGTCGGCCGGCGGGCGGCGCGGCACCGCCTTGCTCGTGCTCGCCGAGCCGCCCGCGCGCGCGGCGGCGACCGTCGCGGCGGCGCTGGAGGGAGCGGGGTGGCGGCAGCCGCAGCTCCCGCCGGTGATGCGCGAGCGTGGCGGCTTCGTGCCGCCGACACCGGTCGCCCGGTTCACGACGCTGTGCCGCGACGACGTGGCGATCTCCCTCGTGCCGAGCGAGCGCCAGGCGGGTGGCAGCTTCGTGCGCGCGACCCTGATGCCCGTGCGCCAGACGCAGTGCGATCCGGACGCCGCCGCGCGCACGTCGCCGTACTTCGAGGAGCTCCCGTTCCCGGCGCTCGTCGCGCCGCCGGGCGTGACCTCCACGTCGGTGTCGAGCGGCTCCGGCGGCGGCGGCGACCGCCGCGAGGCGTTCACGCGGATGCAGGTCGACATGACGCCCGAGGCGCTGGTCGCGCACTACGCCGAGCAGCTCGCGCGCGCCGGGTGGACGCTCGGCACGCCGCAGCAGGCGGACGGGGTCGCGATGCGTCCCACCTCGACGCGCGATGCGCAGGGGCGCACCTGGCAGGGCGTGCTCGTGGTGCAGCGGCTCGGCGACGGGCACGACCGCGACGTCACGCTGCGCATGGTGCGATCGCCGTCGCGCGAATCGTCGCGCTAGACTCCGCGCCAGACGGCGCGCTAGCCCACGTACTCCGCGTACAGCCGGTCGAGCGCCTTCGCGGGATCGTCGCACAGCCCCGCGTGCACCGGCGAGCACTGGATCACGTCGGAGCGCGGCGCGGTGATCCAGTGGAAGCGCTCGGACGGCGGCGCGAGCGCCACCGGGCCGGCCGCCGCGTCGCCGCGACACACCGCCTCGCACGCCGACAGGTAGCGCGCGAGCAGGTCGGCGTCGACGTCGGGGACGCGCGCCCGCAGCGCCGCCACGTCGCGCAGCGTGCGGAGCACGAGGTACTCGGCGGTGCGCGCGTGCACGACCACGCCCACCGGCACGAAGGTGCCGAGGTGCGGGTGTGCGACCGCGCGGAGCACCGCGAAGTCGTAGGCCACCCAGGTCGCGGGGAGCGCGGGCGCTGGGCTCGTCGACGCGCCGCTCACGGAGGTGCCGTCCACGGACGTGCCGCTCATCGGCGTGCCGACATGCGCTGCGGGGGCGCGCGGCGCGCGTCGGCCTGCGCGGCGATCGCCCCCTCGACGAAGGCGCGCGGGGCGCGCACGCGCGTCGTCAGGTACTCGACGTAGCGCGCGCGCGCCGCGTCCGCGCTCGCGAGCTCGCCCGCGCCGACGGGGCCCGACGGATCGTCGAACAGCGCATCGGGCACGTCGGCCAGCACCGCGGCGAGCGTCGCCTCGGTCACCTGCGGCGCGAGCGCGGCGTCGGCCGCCGCGAGGTCGCCGCTCGCGCCGAGCAGCACGTGCTGCTTGACGAGCGGGAAGGGCGCGCGCGTGCGCGCCTCGTCCACGCCGCGCCAGTCGTGGTGCACGTAGAGCGCGGCGCCGTGGTCGATGAGCCACGGGCGCCGCTGCCACACGAGCAGGTTCGGATTGCGCGCCGTGCGGTCCATGTTGGTGACGAACGCGTCGAACCAGACGATGCGCGCGGCGAGCTCCGCGTCGATCAGGTCGCCCGCGGCGAGCACGTCGAAGTTGAACGCGCCGTCGAGGTAGCGCATCGCGATGTTGAGGCCGACGCTCTTGCGCAGCAGCTCCTGGATCTCGGAGTCGCGCTCCATGCGGCCGAACTCGGGCGGCAGCTCGAGCAGCGCGAGGTCCGGCACCGGCAGCCCGAGCGCGCGCGCGAGCCCGCCGACGACCAGCTCGGCGATCAGCACGCGCGCGCCCTGGCCCGCGCCGCGGAACTTGGCGACCCAGAGGCCGCCGTCGTCCGCCGTGTCGACGACGGCGGGCAGCGAGCCTCCCTCGCGGAGGGGCTGGACGTAGCGGGTGGCGACGAGCGTGGGGAGCGGCACGCCGGAGAGTAACGCGCGCCCGTGCCCGCGTGTAGCGGCGCGTCTGCGGCGTCTGCCGCGTCTCGAATGCGGCACGGCCGCGGGGACCGAACGGATCGTTGACACCGCCCTGACCCACGGGGCGGGCCGCCGTGCAAACCCTTTGGGGCGCCTCGCTGTCCCAACGCACGGTCGCGCCCCCGGGCCTGCGTCTCCATCCGGACGCACGCGGGAGCGCCCCTCATTCCTCCGCCATGCGCCGTCTCCGTCGGTCGCCCTTGCAGGCCGTCGTGCCGTCCCGCCGCTTCGCCAGCCTCGCCGCGCTCCTGCTGCTCGGCAGCGCCGCCGTCGGTGCCCAGACCAACGCCCAGACGCCGACCCGTCCGGTATCGCGCGAGCTGGCCGCCACGCCGCCGATCGCGGATGCGGGCGCGCGCGCCACCGCGCGGGCGGCGCTGGCGCGTCGTGCGGAGCGCGCGCCCACGATCGACGGACGCGACGACGACGTGGCGTGGCGCGGCGCGCAGGTCATCGACCAGTTCCTGGAGTACGAGCCGACGCCCGGAGCGGTCCCGCGCTTCAAGACCGAAGTGCGCGTCGTGTTCGACGACAAGTACCTCTACGTCCTCGGGCGCATGTTCGACCCGGCGCCGGACAGCATCATCTCGCTGCTCTCGCGCCGCGACGTGCGCACGCAGAGCGAGCAGCTGAAGCTCGTCATCGACAGCTACCACGACCGCCGCACCGCCTACCAGTTCATCCTGAACCCGGCGGGCGTGAAGCGCGACTTCTACGTCTACAACGACGCTACCGAGGACGTGACGTGGGACGCGGTGTGGGACGGCTCCGCGCGCGTCGACTCGCTCGGCTGGGTGGCGGAGTTCCGCATCCCGCTCTCGCAGCTGCGCTTCCCGAAGCGCGACGACCACACCTTCGGCCTCATGATCGTGCGCGACGTCGCCCGCACCGGGCAGCGCATCAGCTGGCCGCTGTACCGCCGCGACGTGCAGGGCTACGTGTCGCAGGCGGGCGAGATCTCGGGCTTCTCCGGCTTCGCCACGCCGCGCCGGCTGGAGGTGTCGCCGTACGTCGTGACGAAGAACGTCACGCAGGCGCGCCCGGGCACGAACGCCGGCTACGCGCATCCGCAGGAGCAGGCGCTCGGCGCCGACGTGAAGTACGGGCTGACGTCGAACCTCACGCTCGACGCGACGATCAACCCGGACTTCGGGCAGGTCGAGGCCGACCCCGCGGTGCTCAACCTCGGCGCGTTCGAGCAGTTCTTCGAGGAGCGGCGCCCGTTCTTCCTGGAGGGCGCGGGCATCTTCTCGTTCCGCAACTCCTGCAACGACATCGACACCGGCTGCCGCGGGCTGTTCTACTCGCGGCGCATCGGGCGCTCGCCGCAGCTCGGCGGCTCGTTCGGCGACGCCTCCAGCCCGCTCAACACGACGATCATCGGCGCGACCAAGCTCACGGGCCGGCTGCCGAGCGGGCTGTCGATCGGCGTGCTGGACGCGGTGACGCAGCGCGAGGCGGGCACCCTGGGCCGCACGATCGAGCCGGGCACGAACTACTTCGCCGCCCGCGCGACGCAGGACCTGAACAACGGGCAGGGCGACTTCGGCGCGATGATCACGGCGGTGAACCGCGACGTCGACACGCTGACCGCGCGCTTCCTGCGCCGCAGCGCGTACACCGGCGGCGTCGACTTCCGCTACCGCTTCTTCCAGAAGAACTACGAGCTGCACACGTCGCTGTCGGGGAGCCGCGTGGCCGGCACCGCGGACGCGATCACGGCGCTGCAGCTGGACGGCGTGCACCGCTACCAGCGTCCCGACGACGACGTGCAGCTGGACCGCACGCGCACGAGCCTCGGCGGCGACGCGCAGCGCGTGTCGTTCAGCAAGTTCGGCGGCGGCCGCACGCGCTTCCAGTCGGTGTACCAGCGCTACTCGCCGGGCTTCGAGATCAACGACCTCGGGTTCCAGCAGCGCGCCGACGAGCAGCTGTTCCGCAACTGGTTCGCGTACCAGGTGAACCAGCCGACGCGGCTCTTCCGGCAGGGGTTCTTCAACTTCAACGCGTCCGCGTCCTGGACGACCGACGGGCTCCCGCTGCAGCGGAACCTGAACACGAACTGGCACGTGCAGTTCAAGAACCTGATGTGGGGCCACTTCGGCGTGAACGCGAGCGGCTTCGGCGGCGTGTTCGACGATCGCGATGCGCGCGGCGGCCCGGCGGTGCGGCGCTCGACGAATTGGGAGACGTGGGGCGGCGTGGAGGGCGACAACCGCAAGGCGTGGACGCCGTACCTGTACGCCGGCGTCTACGGCGGCGACGAGGGGAACACGAACGGCTACTGGGTCGAGCCGTCGATGAACGTGCGCCTGCGCTCGCAGTTCTCGGCGTCGATGGGCGTCTACTTCAACCGCCTGAACGACGCCGCGCAGTGGTACGGCAACTACGGCGTGGCCGGCGTGGACACCACGCACTACACGTTCGCGCGGCTGTCGCAGCGCACGCTCAGCCTGACGACGCGGCTCAACTACACGGCCTCGCCGACGCTCTCCTTCCAGTTCTACGGCCAGCCCTACATCGCGCTCGGCGACTACTCCGACTGGCGCGAGCTGGCGAACCCGCGCGCCGAGGCGTTCGCGGACCGCTTCCGTCCGTACGGCGCCGGCCGCGATCCGGGGGGGCTCGACTTCAAGCAGCTGCGCACCAACTCGGTGCTGCGCTGGGAGTACCGCCCCGGCTCGACGCTGTTCGTGGTGTGGGCGCACGGCCGCGACGCCTTCACCGACGACCCGAACGCCCGCCTGGACGTGCGGCGCGAGTACCAGGACCTGCTGGGCCTGCACCCGAACAACACGTTCCTCGTGAAGCTGTCGTACTGGCTCAACCCGTGAGCCGGACGCCGCGATCCGACGCGCTCAGCGGGCCGACGTGCCCGGCGTCGCCGCGTCCGCGTTCGCCTGGCGGAGCCAGCGCTGCATCCCGGTGACCGTCATGAAGCTGGGCGTGGCGAGCTCGTAGCCGCGCACGAGCGTCGCGACCGCGTCGGGCGCCATGTCCGGCAGCGTACGCACGATCTCGCGCGCGCCGCGGGCCTCCAGGTCGGCGACGATGGCCGCGGTGTCGGCGTCGGGCGCGGCGAGGCGCGCCTCGAGCCAGCCGGCCCACTGGTAGAGGCGCGCGGTGAGGTCGTCGAGATGCCAGGCCGGGTCGTCGGCGGCGCCGAAGTGCGTGAGCAGCAGGCGGCGCGGCGCGAGGGCGCGCAGGCGGGCGATGCTCGCCCGCCACGCGTCGAGGTCGATGTCGGGCGGGGGCGTGGGCGGGCGCACGTGCGGCGCGCCGCCGAGGCGGACGCCGCCGACGTCGCCCGTGTACACGTCGTCGAGCGCGGGGTCGTGCAGCGCGACGTGGTGCACGGCGTGGCCGGGCGTGTGCCAGGCGACGAGGCGACGGTCGCGTGACAGCGCGATCACGTCGCCGTCGGCGAGGGTCGTGACGCGGTCGGCGGGCACCGGCTCGAACGCGCCCCAGAGCGTGTCCATCGCGTCGCCGTAGATGCGCGTCGCGCTGGCGATCAGCCGGGACGGATCGACGAGGTGCGCGGCGCCCAGCGGATGCACGTACAGGCGCGCGCGCGGCGCCTCGCGCAGCAGCGCGCCGGCGGCGCCCGCGTGGTCCAGATGGATGTGCGTGACGACGACGTGCGTCAGCGCGGCCGGCGCGAAGCCCGCCTCGGCGATGGCGGCGCGCAGCGTCGGCAGGGTGGAGCCGGGGCCCGTCTCGACGAGGGCGAGCGCGTCGCCGTCGGCGATCAGGTACGCGGCGATCGCACCGGGCACCCCCTGGAAGCGCAGGTCGAGCTGGAAGACGCCGGGGGCGAGCGGCACGACGAGCGGCACGGCGAGCGGCGAGACGAGCGGCGGCATGGCGGTGTGCGAGGGGGAGCGCGACACGAGCGTCGGAGCGCCCGCGACCGAACGCGGCGGAACGTGCGGGGTAGTATGCCACAGCCCCGGCACGTGCGGCACGCCGCTCGCGTTAGTGAGGAGACACCCGCAGCACCCGCAGTACGAGCAGTACGAGCAGCGTCCGCAGCACGCGCCCGGGACCCGCGAGCACAGGAGACCGCATGCCCCGCTTCAATTTCGCCCTCGGCAAGGCTGGCACCCTCCGCGAAGCGGGGGAGGTGCAGAGCGACACGTTCGACGACGCGCTGGAAGCGATCGCCGAGCAGGCAGTCGTGCAGGTCGGAGATCAGCTCGAGATCGGCGTGTACGGGTTTCCGCCCGCGCGCTACGAGCTGGTGAAGATCGGTCGCAAGTCGCGTGGCTGGAAACCGGCCAATCCGCTGGCCGCCTGACGCATCAACCGTCGGCTCCGCTGGATCGTATCGGATCGTTCATCGTCAGAACGCAGGAAGCCCGGGAGCAGCGCTCCCGGGCTTCCGTCGTTTCCGTCGTTTCAGTGTCCGTCACCGCACGTCGTACGTGGGCGTACGTCGGCGTACGTCGGCGTACGCTCGCGACACGCCGTGACGCGCGCGCGACGCTCAGAGGTTGTCGAGCAGGTCGTCGATCGCCTTCGTGCTCGCGTCGCTCAGCGCGCCGCCGGTGAGGATCTTGTGCAGCACGTCGACGGCTTCCGCCGCGAGGTCGTCCGGGTGCTTGCGGTCGGCGGCGAAGCGGACGATGTGGCCGAGCAGGATCGTCTCCAGGTGCGGACCGTCGTCGTCCTCGTCGTCGGACGCCTTGAGCGCGTCCTCGTAGCTCGGGACGCTCGCCTTCCACGGCTCGTCGGCGTGCATGGCCTCGGACAGCGAGCCGCTCGGCACGAGGGCGAACAGGCGGCACTGCAGCCCCGGCTCCTCCTCGTAGGCGAAGAGGCCGAGGGGCACCGGCTGCTGGAACAGGCCGAGGTCGAGCAGGCGGTCGATCGCCTCGGGCTCCATGGCGCTGCGCGCGACCAGCCGGTCGCCGATGAAGGCGCCGAGCACCGAGCCCTCGGGGGCGCGCTCGTCGTCGAGGCGGTCGACGCGGATCGTGACCGGCTGCGCGGTGGTGATGAAGACGGCGGGGCGCTGGGGGCCCTCCTCGTCGTCCTCCTCCTCGTCGTCGTCCTCGTCCCCTTCGTCGGCGTCGCCGTCGAACTCGTCGTCGGGCTCCTCGCCGTCCGCGAAGGGATCGTAGGCGTCGTCGGACTTCACGGACTCTCCAGGTGCGGGTGCGGCGTGGATCGCGGCGCGGGTGCGCGGTCGGGAATCGAGCGCGAGCGGGCCGGCGGCGCGGGCCCGTGCGCTCCCGGCAAGATAGCGCGCGCGGCGTCGCGACGCCCTCGGCGCGGCGTCAGCGCGCGGCGTCAGCGTGCGGCGCCGAGCGCGGTCGGATCGGTGCGCTCGAAGACGCGGCCCAGCCAGCCGTGCACGGGGCGCATCTCGAGCGCCGTCGCCGCGGTGAGCAGCGCGGCCGCGGGCAGCAGCGCCCACGCGCCGAGCATCGGCCAGAGCCCCCACGCCAGCAGCGCCGAGACGGCGCCCGGCAGCGCGAGCAGGACGACCGCGACGATCAGCGCGAGACCGGTCGAGAGGATGTTCTGCCCCATCGCCTCGACGCCGCGCGGGCCCCCGGTGGGACGCACCCAGGTGGGGAAGAGGAGCGCGGCGCCGTTCTGCACGGTGAGGCTCGCCGCGTTGATGCCCGGCAGCCCGAGCGCCGCGGTCGCGAGCCCGGCGGCGCGCTCCGGGAGCGAGAAGCCGAGCGCGAACGGCGCGCCGAGCGAGGCGACGAAGAGGAGGCCGAGGATCGCCAGCTGCGCGGCGGTGAGCGCGAGCGTCGAGGCCAGCACCTCGGCGGCGACGACGTCGCGGCCGGCGAGCGGCCAGGCGCGCAGCACCGCGAGGTGCGCGAGGTCCTGCCGCAGGTCGAAGCGGATCCAGAGCGGCCCGGCGACGAGCAGCATGGTGAGCCAGACGCCGACGACGACGGTCACGATCTCGGCGAGGCGCGGATCGCGGGCGGAGAGCGCCAGCAGCCCCGCGGCGATGACGCCGTAGAGCGCGAGCACGCGGGCGATCGCCGTGGCGCGGAGCGCCGCGACCGCGTTCTTCCAGACGATCGCGAGCGCGGCCGGCCCGACCGGCGCGAGCGGCGGCGTCCAGCGCCGCGGGAGCGGGACGTCGGCGGCGTCGTCGCCCGGCGCGGTGCGGCGGTCGGTGCCGGTGCCGCCGGCGCGGCGGTCGGCCTGGCGCCGCGCGCGCTGCTCGCTGGCGACGAGCGCCGCCTCGTGCACCGCCGCGTCGGTGCGCAGCACCCAGACGAAGTGGAGCGCGAGCAGCGCGACCGCGGGGGCGAGCGCGCGCGCCCAGCCGGCGGCGTCGGCGGCGAAGGTCGGCGTGACGAGGAGGCGCGCCGGCGCGAGGACGAGCGCCGCCGACGTGGCCTCGAGCGCGCGGGCGAGCGCGCGCCCGAAGGCGCCGGGGCCGACCTCCCACGCCACGGCGAGCTTCGCGCGCTGGGCGACGACCGGCACGAGCACCGCCACGCCGACGGCGGCCAGCACGAGCGGCGGGAGCCCGCGGCGGAGCGCGAGGCGCCAGCCGCTGGGACGCGCGTCGGCGGGCGGCGCGGCGGTGGCGAGCGCCGCGCCCAGGCGGTGGAGGTAGAGCACGGAGAGCAGCACCCAGACGGCGAGCGCGCGCCGCCAGGCGGCGAGCTGCGTCCCCTCGCCGCGCAGGATCACCGCCCAGATGACCGTGTTGGCGAGGATCACGAGCTGCGCGCGCAGCAGCTTGTAGGCGACCAGCCCGCGCCGCGTCACCGGGGCGGGGAAGAGCAGGTGCACCTCCGCCGGGGAGAAGGCGAGCGCGCGCGGATCGGCGCCGGCGAGCCACCAGCGCGCGGCGAGCACGGTGAGCCCGAGCGCGACCACGCGCGGCGCCCACGCGTCGGCGAGGAGCGCGGCGGCCCCGCCGGCGTTCGCGGGGCGCACGAGGAACCACCAGACGTACGCGGCGCCGGCCGCGACGGCGACGATGGTGCGCGGCGATCGGGCGCGCCGCAGCTGCACGCGCACCCGGTTGCGGAGCGACGCCCAGCTGAGATACGCGACGGCGGGGAGGAGCATGCGGCGGCGCGGATCCCGGGCGCGGCTCAGGCGCCCGCGGGCGTGCCGCGCTCGGTGACGCCGCGCTCGGTCGGGCGGCCGGCGGCCGCGTCGTCCTCGCTCGTGAGCGCCACGAACACGTCCTCGAGCGAGAGGCCGGCGAGCTCGGGGCGCGCGGCGACGATCTCCTCCATCGTTCCGTGGGCGACGGCGCGGCCGCGGTGCACGACGAGCAGCCGCGTGCACAGCTCCTCGACGAGGTGCAGCAGGTGCGAGCTGAGGACGACCGCGTTGCCGGCGCGCGCGCGGTCGCGGATCGTCGCCTTCATGCGGCGGATGCCGGCCGGATCGAGCCCGGTGAGCGGCTCGTCGAGGAGGAGCACGCGGGGGTCGTGCAGCAGCGCGCAGGCGATGGCGAGCTTCTGCCGCATGCCGCGCGACAGCTCGCCGGGCAGCGCGCCGCGCTTGTGCGACAGCTCGAGCTCCGCGAGCAGCGGCGGGATCCGCTCGGCGGCATCGGCGACGCCGTAGAGGCGGGCGATGAAGCGCAGGTGCTCGTCGACGGTGAGGTAGTCGAACAGCGCCGGCTCGTCGGGGACGAAGGCGAGCGCGCGCTTGGCGGCGACGGGATCCTCGCGCAGGTCGATCCCGGCGATGGCGACGCGCCCGGCGGACGGCACGACGATCCCCGCGAGGCAGCGCAGCGTCGTCGTCTTGCCCGCGCCGTTGGGACCGACGAGCCCCAGCACCTCGCCGGGGCCGACGGCGAAGCTGAGCGCGCGCACGGCCACCTGGCCGTCGTACGACTTGCGCAGGTCCTCGACGGAGATGAGCACGGGGGTGATGACGGCGAGTGCGGATGCGGCGGGGGCGCGGCCGGCGTCCACCCGTGCCGCGGTGCAGGGAACGTAGCGTGCGCGGCGCCGCGCGCGGGCGATCGAGGCGCCGCCGTCGCCGGGCGCCGTTTCCCGCGCGCCGTCCGCGGCGCGTCACCGCAGCGTCAGCCCGTCCGCGAGGCTGATGCGCACGGGCGCGCCGGCGGGGAGGCAGACCTCCGCCTTCTTGCCGAGCTGCCCGGCGGCCGCGCCGGCGGCCGCGCCCGTGGCCGCGCCGATCAGCGTCCCCTTCGTGTCGCGGCCGAGGATCTGGCCGAGGATCGCGCCGGCGATGGCGCCCTTCACGGCCTTGCCCTTCGTGTCGTTCGTGCCGGCAACGGTGCGCGTCTCGAGCGGCGCCTCGCCCACGGCGACGTCGGCGACGATCGGGTGGAAGGCGCCGTTCAGCGACACGCCGCGGGCGATGAGCTCGACCTTCCCCTGGGGCGAGATGCTCGCGACCTCGAGGACGACGCCGGTGCCGGCGGGGAGCACGACGCCGTCCGCCCCGGCGACGTCGGCGGCGAGCGTCGCCACGAGGCGGTCGCCGGGGCGGTTGCTCGTGGAGCAGAGGCGCGACCCGGTGGTGCCGGCGAGCAGCGCGCCGCGGCCGAGCGAGGGGCCGCTGGGCCCCGCGGGCGCGCTCGCCTGGCGCACGGGCGTCGCGTCCTCCGCGGCGGTGGGCGCCGGCGCGGGCGGCGCGGCGACGGTCGGAGCGGGGGCGGGGGCCGGACGCTCGGCGACGACGCGCGGGGCCGGCGCGGCCGCGGCGCGGGTGGGCGCGCGGCGCGCCGCAGCGGGCTCCGGCGCGGCGACGGGCGGCGCCGGCGCGGGCGGCGTCTCGGCGACGATCGCGGTGTCGCCCAGCGCGAGCGAGTCGCGCACGGCGGGGACCGGCGCGGTGGCGAGCGTCAGGTCGCGGGCGAGGGCCGAGTCGGCGGCGGCGACGGCGTCGTCGCCCCGCGCACAGGCGGCGAGGAGGACGAGCAGCGCGGCGGGCGTGCGGAGGGCAGGGCGCATGGGAGGCGGGCGACGGGCGCGGACCGGGGCGCGGCCACCACGATGGCGCCGCTCCCGGAGAACACGCGTGCGGACGGATACCCCGCGATCCCGGCCGGCGATCCCGACCGCGCGCGTCGCCGCGCAGGGTGGGTGCGCGGAGGGGCGGCGCGTGTGCCGTTGCCTTCCGTGACTCGTCCCACGAATACCCCCACCGATCCCATGTCCCTCTTCTCCCGCTTCTCCTCTTCCGGGCGCTCGGCGCCCGAGACGCCGGCCGTGGCGACCGCTCCGGCGGCGACCGCCGTGGCGCCGGCCGCCGTGCCCGTGGCCGCCGACGATGCGAGCGGCGGGATCCGCGACGTCTTCGTCGCGCGCCAGCCGATCTTCGACGAGCGCGACCGGCTGTTCGCGTACGAGCTGCTGTATCGCAGCGGCTCGGCGCAGAACTGGGCCAACGGCGTGTCGTCGGAGCAGATGTGCACCGACACGGTCATCCACGCGCTCCTGAGCATCGGGATGGCGCCGCTGACCGGCGGCACGCTGGCGTTCGTGAACATGACGCGCGACTTCCTGCTCACCGGCCAGTACCAGCTGTTCGAGCCGAAGTCGGTCGTCATCGAGCTGCTGGAGACGGTGGAGCCGACGCCCGACGTGGTGGCCGCGTGCGAGCAGCTGCGCCGCAAGGGCTACACGCTGGCGCTCGACGACTTCGTGAACGCGCCGGGCTACGAGCCGCTGCTCGCGCTCGCGTCGATCGTGAAGATCGACGTCCTGAACCGGCCCGAGGCGGAGGTGAAGCGCGTCGCCGACGAGCTGCGGAAGTACGGCGTGCGCCTGCTCGCCGAGCGCGTGGAGACGGCCGAGGTGCGCGACATGTGCCGCCGCCACGGCTACACGCTCTTCCAGGGCTACTACTACAGCAAGCCGCAGATCGTCTCGCACCGCGAGCTGAGCGTCGAGCACTCGACGATGATGCGGCTGCTGAACCTCCTCGACGACGCGAAGGCGAGCGACGCGGAGATCGAGAACGCGTTCAAGTCGGACCCGTCGCTGTCGTACAAGCTGCTGCGCATCGCCAACTCGGCGGCGTTCGGCGGGCGCGACGTGACGTCGATCGGCTTCGCGCTGCGCATGGTGGGGCGCGGCGTGCTGCACCGCTGGCTGACGGTGCTGCTCGTGTCGAGCGTCGCGTCGAACAACGGCATCGCGCTCGAGCTGGTGCTGGCCGCGCTGGTGCGCGCGCGCCTCGCGGAGCTGATCGGCGAGCGCACGGGGCGCCGCGGCGCGATGGGGCCGCTCTTCCTGGTGGGCCTGTTCTCGCTGCTCGACGCGCTGCTGCGCATGCCGATGGAGGGCATCCTCGCGCGCATGGCGATCGGCCAGGAGGTGAAGGACGCGCTGCTCTCGCGCAGCGGGCCGTACGCGAGCACGCTGGCGCTGGTCGAGGCGCAGGAGCGCGGCGACTGGGGCGCGGTGCTCGACGCGTCCGAGGCCGTGGGGCTGACGCCGGCGCAGGTGTCGGCGCTCTACACCGAGGCGCTGCTGTGGGCGGGCGAGCGCGTGCGGGGGATGAGCTGAGGGGCGCTGCGGGCTGCGGATCCGGTCTCGGCGTACGAGCGTGCTCGTGTCGGACCTGAACGGCGAAGGGCAGACAGGATGAACGTCCGAGAAGGGCGGATGAGCCGGAAGCTGCTGACGTGGCGCGAGGCATCGCACCACGCGTAGCACCTCTGATCTCATCCGCCCTTCTCGGACGTCATCAGACGTTCATCCTGTCTACTTGCCGTTGTCGTCTCAGTGCGCCGAACCTGAACGGCGAACTGCGTCAGACAGGATTGACGGGATTGACGGGATTCAGCGCTCCGTGTGGTGCGACGTCCCTCGCACTCACGCGTCGGATCAGATCCTGTCAATCCTGTCAATCCTGTCCAATGCTTTTCTGCACTTCTGGTCTGGCGCGTCGTACGACGTTCATGCTGCACAGATTGAACGAAAAGAGGGTCGGCTTCCGCATCGGGAGCCGGCCCTCGTCGCGTCTCGCGGCCTGCAGCGCCGTCCGTCAGCGCTGCTCCGCTGCGTGCTCGCTCAGGTCCACCCCGGGACCGCCGGCGCGCGATGCGGTGCGCCCGGGAGCGGGCGACCGGGGCGGCGCGGGCGTGGGCTCGCTGGTCGCGGCCGCGTCGCCGATCGGCGCGTCGCCGGGCTCGGGGAGGCGGCTGTAGGGGAGCAGGATCGTGATGCGGCGGTTCTCCGGAGCCGTGGGCTCCGCGGCGTTGCGCAGCTGGCGGTCGGCCAGGCCGCGCACCTCGGAGACGCGCCCCGCGGGGAGCCCGCCCGCCTCCAGCACGCGGCGCGCGGCGTTCGCGCGCTCGGCGGACAGCTCCCAGTTCGTGTACGCCGCCGTCGTGCCGTAGCGCGCCGCGTCGGTGTGCCCCTCGAGCACCACCGGGTTCGAGAGCGTGCGCAGCTCCGGCGCGATGACCTGCAGCGCGATCACCGCCGCGGCCTTCATCTGCGACGACCCGACGGGGAAGAACACTTCCCCCGAGCCGCTCTCGATCAGCTCGATGCGCAGCCCGTCCTTGGTGACGACGACGTCGACCTTCGCGTTGAGCTTCTTCAGCTGCGTGTGGCCGTCGAGCACCTTCTTCAGCTCCGTCGCGAGCTCGCCGAAGCGGCGCTGCTCGGCGGAGCGCACGATGATCTTCACCTGGTTGTTCGCGGCGCGCATGGGGCTCGAGCCCGACGAGATCGGGCTGGCGCCGGCGGACGCGCCCTTCTTGTAGCCGACGGGGTTGGAGAAGTAGCCCTCGATGGCCTGCTTCACCTTGTCGTCCATGCCCAGGATCCACATCACCATGAAGAACGCCATCATCGCCGTCACGAAGTCTGCGTAGGCGACCTTCCACGATCCGCCGTGGTGGCCGCCGCCGACGACCTTCTTCTTGCGGACGATGACGATCTTCTTGCCGGATTCGGGAGGCATGGGGAGGAGTATCGACAGCGCGGACGCGCGGATTGAGTCGTGACGGGCGCGCCCTCACCAGGGGAACGAGCGAGGCGCCGCCCCGTCACCAGGGCGGCGCCTCGTCGGACGGCGCGGCACGTGGAGGTCGCGCGTCAGGCGGCCTTGCGTCGCGTCATCGCCTCGAGCTCGCCGAAGGTCGGCCGCTCGTGCGGGTCGATGTTGCGGCGCGCGAACTCGACCGCCGTCATCGGCGCGTCGCCGCGCGCGAACGAGAGCAGCGCCGTGCGGATGCAGCACATGTACGCGTGCTCCGCCTTGACGCGCGCCTGGATCGCGGTGGCGATCGGCCCGATGATGCCGTAGGCGAGCAGGATGCCGATGAAGGTGCCGACGAGGGCGGCGGCGACCTTCTCGCCGATCTCGCTCGCGGCGCCGCCGATCGAGCCCATGGTGATGATGACGCCGAGCACCGCGGCGACGATGCCGAAGCCGGGCATCGCGTCGCCGACCGTCGTGATGGCGTGCGGGACGTGCATCGCCGCCTCGTGCTGCTGGTCGAGGTCGATGTCGAGGATCTCGGCGAGGTTGTGGTCCTCGACCGCGCCGGTGAGCAGCACCTTCAGCGTGTCGGCGAGCAGCGCGACGGCGTGGTGGTTGGCCGAGAACGCGGGATACTTCGTGAAGATGTCGCTCTTGTCGGGCTCCTCGATGTGCGCCTCGAGGCCGACCAGGCCGTCCTTGCGCGCCTTCTGGAAGATCTCGTACAGGACCTGCAGCAGCTCGCTGTACGCCGTCTTGGAGTAGGGGCTGGGCTTGAGCAGGCCGAGCGTGGCGGCGAACGACGCCTTGAGGGTGCCGATCCCGTTCGCGACAATGAAGGCGCCGAGGCCGGCGCCACCGATGATGATGAACTCGGTGGGCTGCCAGAGGACACCGACCTTGCCATGGTGCATGACGTAGCCACCGATGACGCTTCCGATGACGATCAGCAGTCCGACGATGGTGAACACGACGCGGGCCGGCGATGCGGGAGACGGACGCGGGCCCGCATCCGGGGCCCGTCCATCGTGAGTATCGACCGGTCGGACGCAAAGCTGGACCACTCCCCCGTGCCCGCCGACATGCCGCACGACGCGCGTTCCAGCGCGCTCCCCGACGCGCTTCCCGACGCGCTTCCCGACGCGCTTCCCGACGCGCTTCCCGACGCGCTTCCCGACGCGCTTCCCGACGCGCTTCCCGACGCGCTTCCCGACGCGCGCGTGCTGGTGCGCCTGGCCGCGGCGCGCGACGGCGTGCTGCGCGGGCTGGTGCACGCGCTCAGCAACCGCATCGGGACGATCGGCGCGGTGGCGGGTATGCTCGATCCCGAGGCGCCGGCGGCCGGCGTCGCGGCGACCGTGCTGCAGGGCGAGGGCGAGCGGCTGGAGCGACTGCTGGAGGAGTTCCGGCGGTTGGCGTCGGAGCCTGCGACGGCGCCGGAGCCGGTGCACCTGCCCGACCTGCTGGAGAGCGTCGTGGCGCTGCACGCGCACCATCCGACGCTGCGCGACGTGGCGTGTCCGGTGGACGGCGTGTCCGAGCTGCCGCCGGTGCTCGCCGAGCCGGCCGCGGTGGCCGACGCGCTCCTGGCGGCGCTCGACACCGCGAAGGCGGCGGCGCTCGCCTCGGGCGGCGACACGGTGCGCCTCACGGGACGGCTCGACGGCGACGTGGTGCACCTCGCGGCAGCTCCGCTGGACGCGCACGACGACGACGGCGGGAGCTCGCCGCTCGCGTGGACGCTGCCGGGCGGCGCGGGCGCGGCGTGGCTCGGCGCGCGCGCGGGCGGGGTGCGGCTGCCGACGCTGGCGAGCGGACGGCGCGGCTGAGGCGACCGACACACCGGACGGGGAGCCGCCACGAGCCGCGCCCACCCTTCCGGTCGCGCCGCCCGCGGCGCATGCTCGGGCGCCAACGAGTGGCCGGGGGAGACCGGCCCGCGTCACGGTCGTCGCCCGCTCACCGGGGAGGAGCATGGAGGGTCCGAGCACCGCGTTCTTTCGGCGCATCGCGGCGTCGCTGGCGTGGCCCGCGCTCGCGGCATGCACCGGCGGCACGCCGGCACGGATCGTCGCGGGCGATGCCGACACCGTCGTCGTGAACAACCGGCGGCCGATCGCGATCCCGGTGCGCCTCCTCGCTGCCGACGGGCGCGAGCTTCGGGCGAGCGGCCTGCGGTGGCGGTGGGTGTCCGGCGATCGCCTGCCGCTGACGCCAGACGGCCAGGTGACGTGCGCACGATCCGGCGACGCCGAGGTGCGCGTGTCGCGCGGACGGCTCGCGACGCGCGTCGTGCTGCGCTGTCGACCCGTGGAGGGCTTCCTGTTTCCGCAGAAGGTGGAGATGGTCGTCGGCGGGCCGCCCGCCTGGCTGCCGGTCGTGCCGGTGGGCGTCGACAGCCGGCCGGAGCCGCTGTTCGAGGCGCGTGTCGGCGTGCACGACTCGAGCGTCGCGGTGCTGCGCGACAGCCGGTTGGTCGCGCGCGGTCGCGGGCGCACGTCGGTGGTCGTGCAGGTCGGCGACTGCCGCCTGTCGCTCGTCGTCGACGCCGTGGAGCGCGTCGACTCGGCGGCGGCACTGCTGCCCTTCCAGGAGTTCGTCGCACCGCTGCGGCTCGTCGGCGGCGAGGTGCGCGCGTGGCGCGTCGCGCCGGGCCGCTACGAGCTGCGCCTGGACGGAGACGACCGGGCGGGCGCCGCGGGGGTGGCGCCGGTGCTCGCGGGGAGCGAGACGCGGTGCGCGCCCTATCCCGGGGGCGGGCAGCACTACTCGTGCATCGCCCGGCACGGCGCCTCGGTCGTCGTGCGCCACGCCGGTCCCGTCGGCGATGCGCCCGCGTCTCCCGCGATCCTCGTCGTGCGACGGTTGCCGGACGTGAACGCGCCGGTGCGCGCGGAGCACGTGCGCCAGCGTCCGCGCGACGACTGCATGGTCCGGATGCGCGCCGACGGCGCTGCCTGACGCCGCGCGGGACGCGCCGCGGGACGGGCGACGCGAGACGGGGCAGGGGGTCGATCGTCCCATCCGTCGCGCGATGGGCCGTCGCACCATTGGGTCGGCGATCACGCCCACTTCCGACCCTGACCGACGCTCCCATGTCGCGCTTCACCTATCCCCACACGATCGAGGACGGCGCCGGCGAGCGCCTGACCTTCCTGCGCCGCGTGCCCGGCGTCCGCGGCGACCGCCTCGAGGTGGAGAACGTCGTCGCACCCGGCTCCGGCCCACCGATGCACGTGCACCACTGGCAGGAGGAGGCGCTCACCGTGCAGCGCGGGCGCATGGCCTACCAGCGCCTCGGCGAGGCCCCGCGCTTCGCCGGCCCGGGCGAGACCGTGACGTTCCCGCCCGGCGACGTGCACCGCTTCTGGAACGCCGGCGACGACGACCTGCACGCCTCGGGGTACATCGAGCCGGCCGACAACATCGAGTTCTTCCTCGCGGCGCTCTTCGACTCGCGGCGGCGCAACGGCGGCGTGCGTCCGCACCCGCTGGAGGCGGCGTTCCTCGCGCGGCGCTACCGCAGCGAGTTCGCGATCCGCGAGATCCCCGCGCTCGTGCAGCGCTTCGTCTTCCCGGTGCTCATCGGCGTCGGCACGCTGCTCGGCCGCTACGCGCGGTACGCGGACGCGCCGGAGCCGGTGCGCCGCTGAGGCGGCGCACCGGCGATCGCCTCCGCCCGCCGGGCGAGGCTAGGCCGCGTCGGAGCGGGCCGTGCGCGGCGGCTCCGACTCGCCGAGCGTGGCGAGCCACGCGCGCGCGGCCGCGGGATCGGCGGGCGCGCGCCGGTTCGCCTCCTCCACCTGGCGCACGATCTCGCCGCGGAGGATGGTGACGTCCGGCGGCGCCTGGATGCCCAGGCGCACGCCCCCGCGCTCGCACGCGAGGACGACGATGGTGATGCCGCCGTCGAGCACGATCGACTCGCCGGCGCGGCGTCCGAGGATCAACATCAGATCATCCCGATGAGGGTCTGCATCATCTCGTCGGCCGCGGTGACGACCTTCGCCGCCGCGGCGTACGCCTGCTGCGCGCGCATCAGCGAGGTCAGCTCCTCGTCGATGTTCACGCCGCTGACCGAGACGCGGCGCTGGTCGGCCTGCTCGGCGAGCGTGCGCCGCACCGTGGCGGCGCTCTCGGCGTCCTTCACCTGCGCGGCGAGGCCGCTCGTCGTGGCGCGGTAGAACTCCGCGACGCTGCCCGGGCGCGACGTCCGCCGGCCCGGGGGATTGGTGCTGCGGTCGACCGTCGTGAAGTCGACCGTCGCCAGCGTCTCGCTCCCCAGCCGCACGGTCGTCGCGGTGCGCAGCCCGGCCAGCACGAGCGCCACGTCGTTGTCGGCGGGGCGACTCGTACGCGACGACGTGCTCGCGATGCGCGTCACGTTCTGCTGGATGGCCGACGCGATGCCGATGCTGCGCGCCGTCACGACGCCGGCGGGGCGCGGCGAGGCGAAGGCGTCGCCCGCCACGTACGTGTCCGACGCCTTGTCGACGAAGAAGTCGAGGTACGGGTCGGCGTCGGTGCCGTCGTTGCCGCGGCGGTGCACGGCGTTGACGCTGCGCGCGAGCGTGTTCGCCAGCGCGTCGAGCTTCTCCTGCGTCTCCGACAGCTCGACGTTCTGGAAGTCGAGCATCGTCTGCAGCGCGCCGCCCATCGGCAGCAGCGGCTCGGCGGGCGCGCGCTCGAGGGCGAGGCGGAGCGTGGCGCCGGTGCCGGCGGCGATCCGCACCTTCTGCGCGTGCACGCCGTCGACGACGGTGTTGCTGCCGAGCAGCACGGTGTACGCGCCGTCGCGCTGCGGGAGCACGCGGACGTCGCCGAGCTTGGCCAGCCGGTCGACGGCGAGGTCGCGCTGGTCGCGCAGGTCGTTGGCCATGCTGCCGCCGACCTCCGCCTCGACGATGCGGCCGTTGAGCTCCGCGATCTGCGAGGTGAGCCCGTTGAGCTCCGTGATCGTGTTGTCGAGGCGGACGCCCGTCTGCGTGCGCAGGTCGGTGAGCCGCAGGTCGAACGCGTTGAGCTGCGTGGCGACGTTGCGCCCGCGCTGCAGCACCACGCTGCGCGCGGCCTCGCTGGTGGGCGCGTTGGCGAGCTCGGACCACGACGACCAGAACGCGTCCATGGCGGCGGCCAGCCCGTCCTCCGACGGCTCGCCGAGGATGCCCTCCACCGCCGACAGCAGCTCCTCGCGCAGCGTGGCGGCGCCCTCGCCGGACGCCTCCTGGCGGTACGCCACGTCGAGCAGCACGTCGCGCGCGCGGCGGATGTCGTCGATCTCGACGCCGGTGCCGATGGTGCCGTACGTGAAGAACTGCGGCGTGGACGCCTGCGCGTCCACGCGCTGGCGCGAGTAGCCCTCGGTCTCCGCGTTCGCGATGTTGTGGCCGGCCGTCTGGATGAGGGCCTGCTGGTAGTTCATCGCGGTGCGCGCGACGCTGAGGATGCTGGAGAGGGACATGTCGGCTCCGGCGTCGGTCAGGCCGTGCGGTTGACGAGCCGTCCGCCGCCGATCGCGGCCGGGCGCGCGGCGCCGTCGGCGGCGTAGCGTCCGCCGCCGGCCGCGCTCTCCTCGCCGACGCCGGCGAGCGTGCGCGCGTGCGCCTCGCCATGCGTGAGCGCGTCGCGCAGCACGCGGCGGTTCACGTCGACCTCGCGGGCGAGCGCCTGCGCGCTGGCCTGCAGTTCGTCGCGCGCGCCGCGCAGCGCATCGGTCATCTGCGGGCCGACGACCTCCTCCAGCTCGCGCATCGGGAACTCGTCGACGCCGGCGAGCAGGCGGCTGAGCTGCCGGCGGCGCAGGCGCGCCTGGCCGAGCGTGGCCAGGATGCGGTGCGTCGCGAACACGGTGTCGTCGACCGTCTGCAGGTCGTCGCTGCCGACGGCGGCGCGCTGGCGGCGCATCGTCGCGGTGAGGTCCTCGAGCAGCTTGCGCTCCGACTTCAGCGAGTCGAGCAGCGCGTCCAGCGTGCCGGGGGCGTGCGGGCCGCCGGGGCTCGCGGGCCGCGGCGCGCGGGCGTGCTCGCCGCCGACGACGCGCAGCGTCGGCGCGCCCGGCCCGTACGCCGCGGCGGCGGGGCGGGGCACGGCGGGCACCTGGCGGTGAGGCGTGGGAAGGGGCGCCATCTATCGACCTGCGTCCGGGGACGGAGTGTGGGGCGTCGGGTGGAGCGACGGATGGAGCGACGGCGACGACGGCTCCGGGAGCGGCTGCACCGACTGCAGTGGCAGCAGCGTCGCCGACGGCCGCAGCGGGCCGAGCGTCGGGCGCTCGACCAGCGCGCGCGCCGCCGGCGGCGCGTTCAGCGGATCGACGGGGCGGTCCGGCGCATCCGGCGTGGCGGGCGCCGCGCCGCTCTCGCGGGCGAGCCGACCGCGCAGGTGCTCGTAGATCGCCTCCCCGAGCCCGCGTCCCCACGCGTGGGGAGTCTCGGTCGCGAGGTGCTGATCCATGAGCGAGGTGAACATCTCCTCGCCGGCGCCGCCGCCGACCGCGCCGTCGTTCTGGGGGACGGTGGCGCGCATCGCCTTGTAGAGCTCCTGCACGAAGACGCCCTCCATCTGCTGCGCGACCTTCCGCAGCTTGGGATCCTCGGCGGGCGCGGACGACGTCTGCGGCGTGGGCGCCACGGGGGCGGGCGCGTGGCGCGCGTTCGACGGGGCGCCGATCATCGGACCACCACGTCGGCGACGATCGCGCCGACCTCGCGCAGCGCGGCGAAGATCGCCGCGATGTCCGACGCCGGCGTCTGCACCGCGTGCAGCGCCGCGGCCACGCGCTGCACCGAGGTGCCCGGCGCGATGCGCACGTCGCCCGGCACGGCGCCCGCAGCGGGCGCGCCGGGCGCCGCGGGCGCGTTCGCCGCCCCCGCCGCGTCGCCGCCGATCGTGAGCGTGACGCCGCCGTGGCTGATGACCGCCGCGCCGACCGTGAGCTCGCCGCCGGCGACGACCGAGCCGTCGCGGGCGTCGATCACCAGGCGCGCGGCGCGCTCCGGACGCGCGCTGAGCGCGAGGATGCGGCCGAGCGTCGCGGCGCGGTCGCCGCTGTCGGGGAGCGCGAGCGCGACCGAGCCCGGATCCTCGACGCGCGCGCTGTTGGCGCCGAGCGCCGCGTTGACGGCGGCGGCGATGCGCGAGGCGGTCGTGACGTCGGGCTCCTTGAGCAGCAGCCGCGTGCCGCCCGCGAACTGCGGGCGCGGCAGGTCGGCCTCGAGCTGGCCGCCGGCGGGGATGCGCGCGGTGGTCTCGGGCGTGCGCGCGGCGCCGTACGCGATGCGGCCGTCGGCGGCCTCGCTCAGCAGCAGCGCGCCCTGCGCCACGCCGACCGCGCGTCCGCCCGCTTCGGCGACGAGCGGCGCCATGTACAGCACGCCGCCGCGCAGCGAGCGCGCGTCGCCGAGCGAGGAGACGTGCACCTCGAAGCGGCCGCCGGCGCGCAGGTACGGTGACACCTCGGCGGTCACGAGCACCACCGCGGCGTTGCGCGTGCGCACGAGCTCCGCGGGGATCTCGACGTTGAAGTTGCGCAGCAGGTTCACGACGCTCTGCACGGTCATGCCGCCGCCGCGCGCGCCGGCGCCGGTCGTGCGGTCGCCGGTGCCGTCGAGGCCCACGGCGATGCCGTAGCCGGTGAGGCGGATCGGCGCGGCGCCCTCGGCGATCGTGAGGTCGCGGATCGCGACCTCCTGCGCGCGCAGCTCGCCCGCCCCGGCGCCGAGGAGGACGAGGAGCAGCCCGAGGAGCGGGCGCCCGCCGCGGCGGCGGATGATCTCCGCGCCGATGGGCGGCGTGAGGCGCGACTGGTCGGCGACGCCCGGGACGCGCAGCAGGTCGGTGACCGCCGCCTCGACCGCGCCGGTACCGGTGGCGTCGGCGGCGCGCAGCAGGTCGCGCACGTCGGCGCGGCGGGCGTCGGCGGCCTGGCGCGCCGCGAGCTCCGCGGCGCGCGCGATGGCGTCGGCGGCGCGGCGCGAGGCGAGCGCGCGCGCGTCGGCGTCGGCGAGCGCGCGGCCCTGCGCGATGCGCTCGGCGAGCGTGGGGCGAGCGGCGCGCGCGGCGCCGAAGAGGCGGGAGAGCAGCTGGCGCCACATGGGGAGAGCGGGCTCGCGGGTCACGGCCACACCAGGCCGACGATGCGCGTCAGCAGCCCGCTCTTGGTCTTGCCGAGCGGTCCGGGCGACTGGTAGGTCACCTGCGCGTCGGCGATGCGGGCCGACTCGATCGTGTTGGCGGCGCTGACGTCCTGCGCGCGGATCCACCCCGTGACGGCGACGTCCTGCTTGCCCTTGTCGACGTCGACGACGCGCGTGCCGCGGATCTGGTAGGTGCCGTTCGGGCCGACGGCGACGACGCGCGCGCTCATCTCGCTCTGGAAGCGGTTCTCGCGCCGCGCCTCGCCACGCTGCTGCGTGTTGCCGTCGTTGCGCGTGCCGATGCGCGCGTCGATCGCCGTCGCCTTGGGGCCGCCGGTGTTCACGTCGATGCCGAGGCCCAGGTCGCGCGTGCGGCGCTGCGACGCGAGGTCGTCCTTCACCGCCGACGTGATCGTGTAGTCGTCCACGAGCACCGTGACGATGTCGCCGACCACGAACTCGCGCCGGTCGCCGAGCCAGGAGCGCATCGACGGCCGGTTGGCGGCGGGCGTCGGCTGCCACTGCGGCGCGGCGGCGGGCGCGGCGGCGCCGCCGGCCGGCGCGCCGTTCGCGGGAGCGGGCGTGGCGGCGCCGGCCTGCGGCGCCTGCGCGCGCGCCGACGGAGCGGCGAGCGCGCCGGCGCAGAGCGCGGCGAGAAGGGCGGAGGAGCGCGGCATGAGACCTGGGGGGATGGACGGGTGCAGCGATCGGCGATCGGCGATCGGCGATCAGCGATCAGCGCGGCTTCACGGCAGCTGCACGACGCCCGGGGCGACGACGGTGCCCTCGAGCCGTCGGCGCGCGTCGAGGCGCACCTTCACGCGCGCGCCGATCGGCGCGGCGCTCGCGGCGACGCCGCTCATGCGCAGCTGGATGCCCTGGTCGCGCCAGACCACGGCGACCTGCTGTCCGGCGGTGATCGCGCTGGCGGCGAGCGGCCGCGCGACGGCGGGCTCGCGCAGCGCCTGGCCGGCGGTAATGACGCGGCGCGTCGTCCAGCCGACGAGCGACGGCGTGGCGGGCGAGATGTCGTCGGCGGCGAGCACGTGGCCGCGCGGCAGGTCGCGCGCGGCGACCGGCGCGACCGTCTCCGGCGCGGCGGCCGGACGCGCGACCGCGGCGGCGCGCACGAGCGCGTGCGGCGGGCGCACGCGCTGCGACTGCTGCTGCGCGTCCGATTCGGCGGGGAGCAGCACGGGGATCACGAGCATGAGGTGCGCGCCGCACGCGGCGAGGCGCGCGAGCGCGGGCGACAGCAGCCACCCCTGCGACGGGTCGGTCTTGGCGGAGCGCGCACGCAGCGCGCGGAGCGAGCGAGGCATGGTCAGCGCACCAGGTTGTTCGCGATCTCGAGCATCGACTCGCTGTTCTTGATCGCCTTCGAGTTGATCTCGTACGCGCGCATGGCGGTGATCATGTCGACCATCTCCTGCACGATCTCGACGTTGCTCCCCTCGAGGCTGCCCTGGACGACGCGGCCCATGCCCTCCTCCTGCGGGAAGCCCACGGTCGGCTCGCCCGAGGCGGGGGTGGGCTGGTACAGGTTCTCGCCGAGCGAGTGCATGCCGGACGGGTTGGCGAAGCGCGCCAGCTCGATGCGTCCGACCTCCTGCGGCTCGGACACGTTGGCGCCGCGCGTGACCGTCGCGATGCCGGTGCGCGAGATCGTCACGCCGCTGGCGTCGCTCGGCACGCGGATCGTGGGCTGCAGCGTGTAGCCCTGCGACGTCACGAGCACGCCCTGATCGGAGATCTGGAACGAGCCGTCGCGCGTGTACGCGGTCTCGCCGCCGCCGGTCTGCACCTGGAAGAAGCCCTCGCCCTCGATCGCGAGGTCGAGCGGGCGGTTCGTCTGCTCGAGCGTGCCCTGGCTGTGCAGGCGCTGCACGCCGGCGAGGCGCGTGCCGCGTCCGATCTGGATGGCGGGCGCGGTCTGGTTCTCGGGCGCGCCGATGACGGCGGAGCCCTGCACCGTCTGGTACAGCAGGTCCTCGAACTGCGCGCGGCTGCGCTTGAACCCGGTCGTGTTCACGTTGGCCAGGTTGTTCGCGATGACTTCGGTGCGCAGCTGCTGCGCCATCATGCCGCTCGCGGCGGCGCGGAGTGCGGGGTCCATTTATCGGGTGGAGCGGAGGGGAGTCTTCGGAGGGATGCTGCGGAGCTGCGGAGCTGCGGAACGGCCACTCGGGATGCGTCGTTCCGCAGCCCCGCAGCTTCGAGGAGCTACGTCGTGCGCTACACCGGGCGTCCCAGCTGCGTCACCGCCGTCTCGCGCACGGAGTCCAGCGTAGTCACCGCCTTCTGCACGGTCGCGTAGGCGCGCTGCACGGCGATCATGTCGACCATCGCGCTCACGGGATTGACGTTGCTCTCCTCGATCGCGCCCTGGCGCACGTCGCGCTCGGCGGCGGCGACCGACCGGCGGCCGGCGTCGGGGACGAAGAGCGTGCCGCCTTCGTGGGCGAGCGTGGCGCCCGCGCCGGCGCGCTCGACGCGCAGCCGGTCGAGCGGCCTGCCGTCGGCCGTCACGGTGCCGTCGGCGCCGATGGTGAGCTGCGCGCCCGCGGGAACGGTGATCGCGCCCTTCTCGCCGAGCAGCGCGCGCCCGCCGCCGTCGACCAGGCGACGGTTCGCGTCGAGGCGCAGGCTGCCGCCGCGCGTGTAGCGCTCGCCGGCGGGCGTGTCGACGACGAGGAAGCCGTCGTTCGCCAGCGCCACGTCGAGCGCGTTCGACGTCGTGCGGAGCGTGCCCGCGCCGAAGTCGGTCGCCGTCTGCGCGACGGTCCCACCCTCGCCGGCGGCGCCGAGCAGGCGCGCGAACACGCGCTCCGCCTTGAAGCCGTCGGTCGACGCGTTGGCGAGGTTGTGGGCCGTGATCTCCGACCGGCGCTCCCAGTAACGCAGGGAAGCGGCGGCGCTGGTCAGGCCGTTGGTGGGCGGCATGGAACGGGGGGAGGAACGAGGAGGGAGTGCCGAGCGTGCGGAGCGTGGTGCGGCGCGCCGGTCGCTGCCACGCCCCGCGCACCAGGGGTAAAAGCAACCGGCGGGCCGCCTGGGCGCCCGCCGGTTCATGTGGTGCAACTCGTTGTGGTGCAGCGCCTTGCGCGCTCTCGTGGAGCGTCGGGCGGCGCGTCCGGCCGGCCCGCGGCGGCGGCACTTCTTGCCGCTCCGGTCAACCTTGCCGGGCCGTGAGGTTGAGCGAGAGCGCGACCGCGTCGCGCGAGAGCCCGGTGCGGCGCGCGATCTCCGTGCGGTCGGCGCCCGTCGCGGCGAGCGTCGGCACCATCGCCGGCGTGCGCGCGTCGCGGGGCGCGCGCGACCCACGCCGCGTGCGCGACGCGCGCGTGCGCTCCTGCAGCAGGCGGCGCGACAGCGCCGTCACCGCGGCGGGCATCGCGCGTGGCACGAACGACGACGCGGGCGCGGCGTCGACGGCGTCGACGGCGTCGCCCGCGTCCTCCTGCCGATCGCGGCGCCAGAGCGACGCGGCGACCAGCGCGAGCATCAGCGACGACGCGACCAGGGCGACGATCGGCGCGGTGGGCGACGCGGCGATGCGACGCGCCGTCTCCCACACCGGCAGCTCGCCCGCGGCGCGCACCGCCTCCCACGCGTCGAGCAGCAGGTCCTGCAGCGCGAGCTGCGGCATCGCCGGCCGCGCCGGCGTCACGACGTGCGGGATCGCGACCTGCGGCATGGCGAGCGGCGGCAGCGCGAGCTGCGAGCCGGCGCGCTTCACCGCGATGCCGATCGTGGCGCCGATCACGCCGGCGCCGGCGATCCGCAGGGCGACGGGCATGATCGCGCGCACCGCGTCCACGCCCCGCCGCATCACGCGACGTGCTCCCGCAGCGGCTTCAGCTCGCCGCGCAGCTTGCCGAGCGCCTTCGAGCGGATCTGCGACACGCGGCTCTCGGTGAGGTCGAGGACCGTCGCGATCTCGTGCAGCTTGAGCTCCTCGAAGTAGTAGAGCGACAGCACCACGCGCTCCTGCTCCTTCAGCTTGAGGATCGCCTCGCGCAGGATCGACACCTCCTGCTGGTGGTTCAGGCGGTCCTCGACGCCGTGCTCCTCCTCGGCGGCGAGCACGTCGGAGGGGCTGGGCGCCGTGTTCTCGCGGTCGCCGGGCGCGCGGTCGAGCGGCATGTGGTGCGCGCCCTCGATCTCGCCCTGCCAGCGCCAGAGCGTCTGCAGGTCGACGTTGAGGTGCGACGCGACCTCCTGGTCCTCGGGCGCGCGGCCGAGCGCGCGCATGAGCGACTCGCGGGCGGCGTGGATCTCGCGCGTCTTGCGGCGGATGCTGCGCGGCACGTGGTCCTGGCGCCGCAGCTCGTCGAGGATCGCGCCGCGGATGCGCGGCGCCGCGAAGGTGCTGAAGGCGAGCCCGCGCGACGGATCGAAGCTGTCGAGGGCGGCCATGAGCCCCATCGAGCCGGCGCTCACCAGCTCGTCGAAGTCGGCCTTCACGGCGAGGGTGCGCGACATCTGCCGGGCCACGTGGTGCACGAGCCCCAGGTGGTCGGTGAGCAGGCGCTCGCGCGCGGCGACGTCGCCCGCGGCGTAGCGCTCCCACAGCGCGTGGTCCACGCTGGCGTGCGGCGCGGCGGGCGTGGGACGCGTCGCCGGCGTCGACGTCGTGGGCGTCGCGGCCGGAGCCGTCGACGAGGTCTTGGCGGTGCGCGGAGCGCGAGGGGCAGTCATGACGGTCATCGCGCGGATCCAGTCGGTGAACCGGAGTAGGCGAGCGACGCGGCGCGGAGGGCACCGTCGCCGGGCAGGTAGCCCGGCGCGGCGACGCGTGGCGTCGTGGCGGTGCGACCGCTACGGGCGGTCGCGGCGGGGGAGGGGACTGCGAGTCGCGTGGCGATCGCTTGCATCGCGACGGCCGCCGGTGATCCGGTGGCGGCGTCCTGCAGGAGCATGCCGGCGCGCAGCGCGACCGCGAGGCTCGCATCGTCCGGCACGGCGCCGGCGAAGCGCAGCGGCTGCTGCAGGAACTGCCGGGCCGCCGCGTCCAGATGCTCGAACGCGAGGCGGGCGTCGTCGTCGTCCAGCCGGCTGGCGAGGACGTCGACGGGAGGGCATGGATGGTCGGGCCCATCGCTCGCGAGCACGCTCTTCACGAGCGCGAACGAGGCGGCGAGGGCGATCGGGTCCGACCCGGTGACGACGAGCAGGCGCACCGCGAGGTTACCGTCGGCCGCCTGCGCGGCGGCGTGCGCGGTCTCGAGCCCCGCACGCACGGTGTCGAGCCGCGAGCCGGCGTCGACGACGACCAGCTCGTGCTGCGCGAAGCACGACGCCGCGCGCCGCAGCAGCGCCCTCCGCTCGGCGGGCGCGAGCACCGCGTCCTCCGGCGATCCGGCGGTGGGCACGGCGGAGAGCAGCGACAGCGTCGCGCTCACCGGGACGAGCAGCGCCTCGGGCGCGATGCCGCGGCGCAGCGCGCCGAGGCCGTGTGCCGGCGACGCGCCGAGCAGGAGACGCTGCGGCCCCACGTGCTCGTCGAGATCGGCGAGCAGCACGCGCCGGCCCATCGCGGCGGCGCTCAGCGCGAGCAGCGCGGCGAGCACCGACGTCCCGCTGCCGCCCTTCCCGCTGCCGACGACGAGCACCGTCGTCGCCGCGCCGGCGCCCGGCCCCACGCGCGCGCCGTCGCGCGACGCGGGACGCGTCGCGACGTAGGCGCGGAGGGAGTCGAGCTGGGCGGGGAGCATCTGCGCGGGGGCGGAGTGCGGGGACGGTGGCGTCTGCGATGTGGCGGTCACGCCGTCGCACGGGCGCCAGTGGCGCCGTCGCGACGTCGCGATCCTTCCGCAGGACGATCGAGCGTGACCGATATCACGTCGGTCATCGAGTCGGGAAAGCGTCCGAGCGCGGCGAGCAGGCGCGGCGCGCCGGGCGCGAGATCGACGGGGATCTCCTGTCCCTCCGCGATCCAGCGCACCGGCAGGTCGAGCTGCGCGGCGAGCGTCGCGACGCCGTCGTCGTCGGGCACCTCGTCGAGCTTCGTGAGCAGCGCGTGCGTGACGCCCCGCGCGCCGTCGCCGCCCGCGGCGCCGAGCAGCGCGTCCAGTCGATCGCGCAGCCGCTCGGCGAGCTCGGTGCGCATCGTGGCGGGGATCACGAGATGCACCTCGTCGGGAGCGAGCGAGGCGAGCAGCGCGCGCCACGGCGCGTCGTCGTCGCTGGTGCGCGGCCCGCGCCCCGGCGTGTCGACGATGACGACGTCGCAGCGCGCGAGCCGCGCGAGCGCGCCCGGCACGTCGGCCGCGTCGTAGACGACCTCCATCGGGAGGCGCGCGACCTCGGCGTACGTCTCGAGCTGCGCGACCGCGCCGGCGCGGTAGGTGTCGAGGGTGACGAGGCCGACGCGGTGGGAGCCGAAGGCGTGCTCGTTGAGGGCGAGCTTGACGGCCGACGTCGTCTTGCCGGCGCCGGTGGGGCCGACGAGGGCGATGACGCGAGGGGAAGCGTCGAGCGTCGAGCGTCGAGCGTCGAGGGGAGCGCCATCGACGCTCGACGCTCGACGCTCGACGCTCCCGGGCGTCATCCGTCGCACGAACCGCTCGACGTCCTCCGCCGTCGCGGCGATGGCCTCGACGACGACCTCGCCGCGCTCGCGGATCACCCGCGTCCCCAGGATCACCGCGTCCTCGCCGAGCGCGCGGCGCGCGCGCGCGCCGACGACGGCGAGCTCCGGTCCGCGGAAGGTCTGTCGCGTCACGTCACGCCGCATGCTGCATCCCTCCGTGCATCTCCCAGGTGCCCGCGCTCTGCAGCGTGACCTGCGGCGGCAGCTCGGCCAGCGACACCACCGGCAGCGCCGGCAGCACGGGCTCGATCAGCCGGCGCACGCCGACGCGCAGCGACGGCGGGACGATCAGCGGCAGCGGGCGCCCGTCGAGCGAGCCGCCCAGCGAGAGGTCGTTCAGGTCGCGCAGCAGCGCCGCCAGGCCGTCGGGCGTGAGCAGCCCCATCGCGGGGTTCTGGCCCTGCATGCCGCGCGGCGAGAAGAGGCCGGTGAGCGCCTGCTCGAGGCGCGGGCCCATCGTGATGCCGCGGACCGCGCCGGTCGTGTCGGCGTAGAGCCGCGCGATGACGTTCGAGAGCGCGCGGCGCGCGAACTCGCAGAGGTGCTCCGGGTCCTTCGTCGAGTCGGCGGCGTCGCCGAGCGCCTCGAGGATGGTGACCAGGTCGCGGATCGGCACGCGCTCCTTGAGGAGGCGCTGCAGCACGCGGTGCAGCGTGCCGAGCGAGAGCTTGTTGGGGACGACCTCCTCGACGAGCGCGGGGTGCGTCTTCTTGAGCGTCTCCACCATCTCCTGCACGTCCTGGCGGCCGAGCAGCTCGGCGGCGTTGGCTTTGAGGACCTCGATCAGGTGCGTGGCGACGACGGTCGTCGGCTCGACGACCACGTAGCCGTACGCCTCGGCCTCCTGGCGGCGCGTGCTCGCGATCCACTTGGCCGGCATGCCGAACGACGGGTCGACCGTGTCCATGCCGTCGATCGTCTGCACGACGCCGCCCGTGTCGAGCGCCATCAGGAAGCGCGGCATCACCTCGGCGCGCGCGACCTCGCTGCCGCGCAGCTTGATCACGTACTCGTTGCTCGGCAGCCGCACGTCGTCGCGGATGCGGATGGGCGGGATGAGGATGCCCAGCTCCAGCGCGCTCTGCTTGCGCAGCAGCGAGATGCGCTCGAGCAGGTCGCCGCCCTGGCGCTCGTCGACGAGCGGGATCAGCGCGTAGCCGATCTCGAGCTCGATCGGGTCGATCTGCAGCAGGTCCTTCATCGGGTCCGGCGCGACCGGCGCCGTCTCGACCGGCGCGTGCTCGATCGCCTCGGCCGCCGCGAGGCGCGTGGCGCCCGCCTTCGCGGCCGCGCGCCCGAGCGCCGCGGTGCCGCCGGCGAGGGCGACGAACGGCAGCATCGGCAGCCCGGGGATGAGCGCGAACACGCCCAGCACGCCGGCCGCCATGTACAGCGCGCGCGGGTGCGCGCCCAGCTGCTCGGTGACGACCGTGCCGACGCGCTGGTTGCTGCCGCCGGCGGCGGTGACCATGATGCCGGCCGCGGTGCTCGTGATGAGCGCCGGGATCTGCGAGACCAGGCCGTCGCCGACCGTGAGGATCGTGTAGTCGGCGGCCGCCTTGGCGAAGGGCAGCCCGCGCTGCACGACGCCGATGAAGATGCCGCCGACGATGTTGATGAACGTGATGAGGATCGCCGCGATCGCGTCGCCCTTCACGAACTTCGACGAGCCGTCCATGGCGCCGAAGAAGTCGGCCGAGCGCGAGATCTCCTCGCGGCGGCGGCGCGCCTCCTTCTCGTCGATGAGCCCCGCGCCGAGGTCGGCGTCGATGGCCATCTGCTTGCCGGGCATCGCGTCGAGCGTGAAGCGCGCCGCCACCTCGGCGACGCGCCCGGCGCCCTTCGTGATCACGATGAAGTTGATCGCGATCAGGATCAGGAAGATGACGATGCCGACGGCGAAGTTGCCGCCGATGACGAAGTGGCCGAACGCCTCGATGACCGCGCCCGCCTCGCCCTTGGAGAGGATGAGGCGCGTGCTCGAGACGTTGAGCGCGAGGCGGAAGAGCGTCGTGATGAGCAGCAGCGACGGGAAGGAGCTGAACTGCAGCGGGTCGGTCGTGTTGAGCGACACCAGCAGCATCATCAGCGACAGCCCGATCGACAGCGCGAAGCAGAGATCGAGCAGGACCGGCGGGAGCGGCACGACGAGCAGCGCGACGACCAGGAGGACCGCGACGGCCATCCCGATCTCCCCCTTCTTGCCGCCGGCGGCCGAGGTCTCGGCGCTCATGCGGCCGCGTTCCCGCCCCAGCCCGCACCGGCGCGCTGACGCTGCTTGATGACGAACGCGAGCACCTCGGCGACCGCGAGATAGAGCTCGGCGGGGACCATCGTTCCGACCTTCACGCTGGCGACCAGCGCGCGCGCGAGGGGCACGTTCTCGACCACGGGGACCTGACTGTCGAAGGCGAGGGCCTTGATGCGCTCGGCGACCTTGCGTCGCCCGACGGCGAGCACGTAGGGCGCGGGCGCGACCGAGGGGTCGTACTTGAGCGCGACGGCGATGTGCACGGGGTTCACGACGACCACGTCGGCCTTCGGCACGTCCCTGAACATCTGCTGGCGCGCGCGCTGCCGGCCGATCTGCCGCATGCGCTGCTTCACCATCGGGTCGCCCTCGGAGTTCTTGTTCTCCTGCTTGACCTCTTCCTTGGTCATGCGGAGCGACTGCTCGTGCTGGAAGAACTGCCAGCCGTAGTCGGCGGCGGCGAGGCCGAGGTACGCGAGGCCGGCCTTGGTGAGCATGCCGATGCTGTACTTGCGCACCACCTCGAGCAGCGCGCGCGGCGACTGCAGGCTGAGCGACGTGATGTCGGGCCACGCGGTCTTCAGCACGCTCCACACGGCCCAGCCGACGATCGCCAGCTTGAGCAGCGCCTTGCCGAGCTCCACGAGCGACTGCTTGCCGACGACCTTCTTGATGCCCTTGGACGGATCGATGCGCTCGAACTTGGGCGCGAGCGGCTTCGCGCTGAACGTGCCGCGCGCCTGCACCGCGGAGATCGCGAGCGCGGCGACGGTCATCGCGCCGAGGAAGCCGGCGAGCGCGGCGAGCGCCTTCCAGCCGATGCCGCGCACGAGCGCGATCGCGGCCGGGCCGGTGAGCCCCGCGGCGGCGCCGAAGCTCAGCCCCGCGCCCATGGTCTCGCGCATCGCGGCGGCGAGGCCCGGGCCGGTGGCGTTGAGCGCGGCGGCCGACGCGAGCAGCAGCATCGCGGCGTTGAGGTCCTGGCTGCGCGGGATGCGCCCCTCTTCCGCCGCCTCGCGCCGCCGCTGTTCGGTCGGTTCCTCGGTCTTCTCCTGATCGGAATCAGCCATGGAACTCCGGCGTCGAGCGTCGAGCGGTGAGCGACGAGTCGATGCCGCAGTGGTGCGGAGCCCGGCGCCGCGGGGACGTGCCCCTCGACGCTCGCCGCTCGCCGCTCGACGCTGCCGTACTCATCGCGTCAGCGCTCCGAAGACGCCTTCCAGCGCGCCCGCGTAGTGCCCCGTCCACCCGGTCATCCAGGTGGCCACGAAGGCGAGCGTCGCGATGGTGGCCGAGAGGCCGACGACGATCTGGATCGGGAAGGCGATGCTGAGGACGTTCAGCTGCGGCGCCACGCGGGTGAGCAGGCCGAGCGCCGCGTTGCCGATCATCGAGGCGGCGATCACGGGGGCGGCGAAGCGCAGGCCGAGCACGAACAGGTGCGCGCCGTTCGAGACGAGCGCCGCGAGCCCCTCGCGCACGTTCACGCTGGTGCCGACGGGGATCGCGCGGAGGCTCTCGGCGAGCGCGTCGAGCATGACGAGGTGGCCGTCGAGCGCGAGCAGCACCGTGACCGCGAACATCTGGCAGAGCTGCGCGACGACGTTCGACTGCGCGCCATTGAGCGGATCGAAGAGCGAGGCGCCCGAGAGGCCGATGGTGGTCGTCATCAGATCGCCGGCCGTCTCGACGGCGCCGACGAGCAGCGCGGCGCCGAGGCCGAGCGAGAAGCCGATGAGCGTCTCGCCGAGGAAGGTCGCCGGGGTGATCGCGACCCGGGCCGGGTCGCCGGCGCCCTGCACGGCGGCGTAGGCGGCCGGCGCGAGCAGGAGGGCGAGGACGAGCAGCAGCCCCGTGCGGATGGCGGCCGGGATCGTCTTGCCCGAGAAGAAGGGTGCCACGAGCAGCAGCCCACCCACGCGCAGCGCGAGCAGGATGGCGACGGAGGCGGCCCCGGGGGCGAAGAGATCCACCGGCCGGCTCAGCTGACCATGGAGGGCAGCGACCGGAACAGCTCGGTCGTGTACTTCGTGAGGAGCTGCATCGTCCACGGGAGCGCGATGAGGAACGTCGCGGCCACGGCGACCAGCTTGGGCACGAAGGAGAGGGTCTGCTCCTGGATCTGCGTCACGGCCTGCACGACGCTGATGACCAGGCCGACGCCGAGCGCGACGACGAGCATGGGCCCGGCGATCAGCAGGGCGAGCATGATCGCGTTGCGGGCGAGGTCGACGATGAGCTGGTGGCTCACGACGGCGGGGGGAGAGGCGGGGGGAGCTGCAGAGGAGGGCGGCGCTCGACGGCGCGCCGGACGACCTCGACAGAGGCAGGGGCGGTGCCAATGCCCGCGGCCGCTTCTCTCGTGCCTAAGTCATTGTCAAACAGACACATACGAAAGACGGACGGCGCGCCGGGTGGGCGCGCCGTCCGTCTCGTTCTCTGCCGTCCGGCAGTTCTTGCCGAGCGACCGGCGGCGGGATGTGCCGCCGCCGGGGTCGGGAATGGTCTACCGCGGAGCCGGCAGGAGCTTCCGCTCGCCGCCGAAGACCGGGCTGACCGGGAGCCGCTGGCCGGGCCGCAGCTCGCTCGCCGAGGGGGCCTGGCGGGCGAAGGCGGGGCCGGTCGCCGGGGTCGCCGAGGGGATGCGGGCGAGCGCGGGCAGGTCGGCCGCGTTCACGCACTCCGGCCGGGCGAGCAGCCACTGCTCGGCGGCCCGATAGACCACGTCCTGGACGTTCGGGTCGGACTGGCCGGGACCGGCGATGCGCTCGTCGGCGGCGATCGAGTCGCCGTAGACGCGGCGGTTGCCGTCGAACATGACGGCGGCCGTGATGTTGAGGAACGCCGAGTCGGGGGGCAGGTAGACGCCGGCGGGGACGGTCGTGACGCCGTAGGTGTAGGTGCCGAACGAGCGCATCGCGGGCTTGTTGGGCCCGCGGAAGGCGAGGATGATCATCTCGCCGGCGCTGGCCGTCAGCCCGCCCTGGAGGATCGCCACGGGGGCGCCGGGGCGGCGCAGGCGGTAGCTGCTGCTGGCGCGCAGGTACTCGAGCGAGTCGCGCGGCGTGTCCTGCACGACGCCGGCGCTGGCGCCGTACGAGTAGAAGAAGGCGCGGTTGCTGTCGGCGTCGACGAGGCCGCCGAAGCGCCCGTCGCCGATGAGCGGGTTGAGGCCGGCGATCATCGCCGCCCAGTAGCCGCCCGGGTTGTTGCGCAGGTCGAGGATCCAGCCGCAGGGCGCGCTCTGGTCGAGCTGCCGCACGACGGCGAGGATGGAGTCGGCGCGGCCGACCGCGTTGATGCCCGTGAAGGTCGGGACGTACAGGTAGGCCAGCTTGCCGCGCGTGGACCCGCTGGTGAGGTAGAGCGGGTTGTTGGGCGGCGCGTCGACGCGGCCGGGCGCGGCTTCGGGGGGCCAGAAGCCGCTGTGGCGGTCGTTGAGCAGCCGGATCGCGGCGCGGATGCCGGGATAGGTCTGCGTGGGCGTCTGCGCGTTGCGCGCCGAGTCGGCGGCGACGGCGCGCACCTGCGTCCAGTTGACGCGCGCCCGGTACAGGAAGACCTCCTGCATGAACTCGAGCGCGTTGTTCAGGTACGTGCGCGCGCTGGTCGACATGCCGGCGGTGTTGCCGCCGCCGATCGGGTCGAGCGGGTCGGCCTCGCCGCAGGCGGCCGCGGCGGCGAGGAAGATGCCGGCGACGCCGGCAGCGCGGGGCACGCGGGCCGCGCGCCACCAAGGGCGACGCGGGGGGGTGGGCTGGGGCATCGAACGCTCCGGCGGGCGATTGTCGGCCGATGATCGGCGCCGAGGCCGGAGGCGGCCTCGGACAGGGCGCGCGAGGGGAGGGCCAGGGCGAGGGGGGCCGGGACCATCCGTGCGCGACCGACGGAATACCTCGCCTCGCAAGCCGGGTTCCGCCAGTCGCGGGGCGCTCCCGCGCCGCCCCGGCCGCGTCAGCGGAAGCTCTGCACCAGCGACTGGATCACGAGCGACCAGCCGTCGACGAGGACGAAGAGCAGCAGCTTGAACGGGAGCGCGATCATCGCCGGCGGGAGCATCATCATGCCCATGCTCATCAGCACCGACGAGACGACCACGTCGATGACGATGAAGGGCAGGAAGAGCGCGAAGCCGAGCTGGAAGGCGGTGCGCAGCTCGCTCGTGACGAAGGCCGACATGACGACGACGAGCGGGATCTCGTCGACCGACTTCGGGGGCGTCGTGGGGCGGCTCATCTCGACGAACGTCTGCAGGTCGCGCTCGCGCGTCTGGCGCAGCATGAACTCGCGCAGCGGCGCGGTGCCGAGGCGCATCATCTCGGCCTGCTCGATGCGCCCCTCCATCCAGGGCTGCAGGGCGACGCGGTTGACCTCGGTCATCGTCGGGGCCATGACGAAGCCGGTGAGCAGGAGCGCGAGCGCGCCGATGAGGTGGCCGGGCGGGGCGCTCTGCGTGCCGAGCGCCTGCTTGAGGAAGTGCAGGACGACCAGGATCCGCGTGAACCCGGTCATCATCAGCACCATCGTCGGCAGGAGCGTCAGGAGCCCCATCATGACGACGACGCCGACGGTGCCCGAGAGGCGCAGCCCCTCGCCCTTGCCGCCCACGCGCAGGTCCATCGTCGGCGCGAGCCGCGCGACCAGCGTGTCGACGGTGCCGATCGCGTTGCTCGGCGCCGTGGCCGACGGGGCGGTGGCGGCGAAGCCGGCCGCGGGCGGCGCGGTGTTGCCGCGGCGGGGCGCGGTGGTCGCGGCGCGCGGGGCCGGTGCCGTCGTGCGGGTGGTGCGGACAGCGGGCTGCGGATTCGCGGCCGGGGGCTGTGCGGTCGTCGCGGCGGGGAGCGCCGTGCCGGCAGGGGCAATGACCGGGGCGGCGATCGGCGCGACCACCGGCGCGGTCGCCGGAGCGCTCACCGCGGGCGCGGCGGGCTGCGAGTCGGCGGGGAGCTGCGCGTGGGCGGTCGGCGCGCCGAAGGCGAGCGCGCCGGCGACGAGCAGCAGCCCCGCGAGGCGCGTCGAGCCGGACATCGCCATGCCGAGCACCGCGCGGAAGGCGTCGGGGGCCGGCGTGGCGCTCGCGGTGGGCGCCGCCGGCGCGGCCGGCGCCTCGGTGGGGGCAGCCACGGCGGGCGCGACGGCCGGTGCGGCCTCGGGCGCCGCGGGCGGGGCCAGGCGGCGCGCCAGCCAGGCCGCGCCGGGGATCGCCTGCAGCTCGGGGTGCTGCACCATCGCCATCGCCGTCGCCACGCCGCGGAGCGCGGTCGGCGACGAGGCGAACGGCGTCGGCGCGACCGAGGCGGCGAGCACCGCGGCGCGGTCGTCGCCCTCGAGCTCCGCGAGCGGCTGCATCCCGCCCTCGCCCACCGACACGGCGAGCACGCGGTCGCCGACGCGCACGACGGCGATGCTCTGCTTGGGGCCGAGCGGGAGGCGCTGCACGACCTCCATCGGGAGCCGGCCGCGCCCCGCGCCCGCGTGCGGCGCGAAGCGCCTGAGCACGCGCAGCGCGACGAGCATCAACGTGAGCACGGCTCCGAGGGCGACGAAGACGCCGAGGGTGGCGCTGAGGCTCATGCGGCGGGTCCGGGGCGCGGCGCGGTCGGGGGCGGCGCGCTACGCGGCGGCCGGCTGCGGCGTCGCGGCGAAGATGCGCACGATGCGCACGCCGAAGTGCTCGCCCAGCACCACCACCTCGCCCTCGGCGAACTTGCGGTCGCCGACGTAGACGTCGATCGGCTCGCCGGCCAGGCGGTCGAGCTGGATGACGGCGCCGCGGCCGAGGCGGAGGATCTCCTGCACGGTCATGCTCGTGCGCCCCAGCTCGATCGAGACGGGGAGCGAGAGGTCGAGCAGCATGCCGAGGGGGACCTCGGAGCCGGCGAACGCCGCGCCGGCGCCCGCGAAGTCCGCGCCCATGCCGTAGTCGGCGGGGTTCGGCTCGTCGGACGCCACCTGCGGGATCGGCTGGCCGCTGGCCTTCGCGGCCTGCACGCTGGCGACGAGCGCGTCGATTTCGGCGGGATTCATGAGGACCTGGTGGGACCTGGTGGGGCGAGTTCTGGTACGGCGGGGACGGAGCGCGTGCGGGCGGGGCGCGTGCGGATCGAGCGGAATCGAGCGGGATCGAGCGAGGCGGGGACGGCGCGGGCGTCAGCCGTGCGCGTCGTCGTCGTGCGAGGCGGGCGGCGCGATGTGGTCGAGCAGGCGCACGGCGAGCTTGCGGCCCACGCGGCCGGCGGCGCCCTTGCAGCGCTCGCGGCCGCCGATCATCACGCTGAGCTCCGCGTCGCGCGGGATGCCCGTGGCGAGCACCTGCCCGGGGGCGAGGTTGCTCAGGTCGCGCAGCGACATCTGGAACTGCGGCAGGCGGGCGGCGAGCGTGACCGGCGTGGCGCGCAGCGCGCGCTCGGTGCGCAGGCGCGACTCCTTCTGCTCGCGCTCGCTGCCGGCCATGCCGCCGACGCGGCGCTGGCCGCTCGACTGGAAGAACTTCTCGAGCACCGCGAACGGGAGGCAGATCAGGAGCAGCGAGCTGGCCTGGCCGGCCACGACCTCGATGTTCGCGACGAGGACCGGGTCCTCGCGGTTGGCGATCTGCAGGATCTCGGGGCTCGACTCGAAGCCGGTGACGTTCAGCTCGAGCGGGACGTGGTCGAACCAGATCTCCTCGAGCAGCTGCGCGGTGCGCTCGCCGACGGTGCGCACGGCCAGGCGCTCCACGGGCGACAGCGCGCGCCCCGGGATGCTCGGCGGGCCGCCGCCGCCGAAGAGGCGGTCGATCAGGAAGTAGGCGAACTCGTGGCCGATGTCGATCACGCCCTGCACGCCGCCGCTCCCCTTCACGTCGAACACGTACGACGCGCACGGCGTCGGGAGCGAGAGCGCGAACTCGCCGAACGCGAACTGCTCGACGCTCTGCAGGCGCAGCTCGACGTGGCCGCGGGCGCGCGAGACGAGCCAGCCCTCGAGCGACTTGCACAGCCGCTCGTACATCGCCTCCAGCGTGCGCAGGCGCTCCTTGGAGACGCGGTGCGGACGGCGGAAGTCGTAGACGGACATCTCCTGCTCGACGGCCGCGGCGCTCGACGTCGAGGCGCCGTAGCTGCCGAACTGGCCGCTCGACCCGGCCGACGGGAGCGCCGCGCCGGCGCCGCCGAGCAGGCGGTCGATGTCGAACTGGGAGAGCATGTCGGAAGCCATGACCGCGCGCCTCGACTACTGGATGACGAACTGCGGGAAGTAGATCCGACGGACCGCGTTCTTCTTGTCGGGGAAGAGCTTCCCGGCGACCGCGCGCAGCTCGCTCTTGAGCGAGTCGCGCTGCGTCATGTCGGTGAGCACCTCGACCGACTTCCCGCCGACCGACTGCAGCACGGCGTCGCGCAGCTCGGCGTCGCGCGCCTTCATCGTCTCGAGCGTCGCGGCGTCCTTCAGCTCGAAGGTGATGGTCAGCAGCAGGAAGCGCTGGCCGCCCGAGCCGGCGGGGTTGAGCACGAGGTTGTCGATGGTGTGCACGGGGCGCGCGACGACCTCGCCCTCCTTGCCCTCGCCCTCGGCGTGCTCCTCGTCCTCGTCGCCGGCGTGCTTGGCCGAGTCGGCGCCGGCCGCGGCGGGGACGAGCTTCTGCGCCACGAGCGGCCCGACGGCGAAGGCGCCCGCCGCGCCGCCGACCGCGATCCCGCCGACGATGGCGAGGATCACGAACAGCTTGGGCGCGCGCGCGGGCGGCGCCTGATCGGCGGCGGGCGTTTCGGGCTCGGGGGAGGCGGCCATGGCGGGGCGGGGCGGGACGGGCGGAGGGTCGAGCGACGAGGCGCGCTCGTCCAGGGGAAAGGCAGGGGCGGTGCCAGGCCCCGGCGCGCCGCCGGTCTGCGCTCAACTAGTTGTGGCGCAGTCACTTGCCCTGCTGGCGCCCGCGCCTCGCCGCGCCGCCGCCACGCTGCACGAACGCGCCGGTCGGCAGGAAATGCCGACCGGCGCGTGGCAGGAATTGCCGCGTCAGCGCTCGGCGCTGATCGCTCAGCTTACCGCTTCAGCTGCATCAGCTCCTGCAGCATCTCGTCGCTCGTCGTCACGACCTTGCTGTTCGCCTGGAAGCCGCGCTGGGCGATGATCATGTTCGTGAACTCCTGGGCGAGGTCGACGTTCGACATCTCGAGCGCGCCGGAGGTCATCTGCGACTGGCTGCCCTCGAGGGCGAAGCCGAGCACCGCGCCGCCGGAGTTGGCGGACTCCTGGTACATGTTGTCGCCGACGCGCAGGAGGCCCGACGGGTTGTTGAAGTCGGCGAGCACGATCTGGCCGAGCGGCGTCGTCGTGCCGTTCGTGAAGAAGCCCGTCACCATGCCCGTGCGGTCGATCGAGAAGTTCTGCAGCTGGCCGGCCGTGTAGCCGTTCTGGTCGCGCAGCACGGCGGTGCTGGCGGTGGCGAACTGCGTCAGGCCGTTGACGCCCGAGCCGACCTTGAGGTCGACCTTCACCGGCAGCGCGCCCGGCACCGCGAAGTCGATCGACGGCATGTCGTTCGGCGGGATGATCGTGCCGGCGGAGTCGAAGTCGAAGGTGCCGCTGTTCACGCCCGCGCCCGGGGAGTCGGGGCGCATGTGGTAGCGGATCTTCACCTGCGAGCCGGCCGGGATCGACGCGCCGAACACCACCTCGCCCGCGGCGTTGATCGTGTAGTCGGCGGGGTTGCTGTACGGCGTGCCCGAGGGGCTCGTGACCTCGATGTTCTCCTCGACGATCTCGTAGCCGTTCGGCAGCCCGCTCGCCGGGTCGGTGGGCAGCGCGAAGTTGCCGGCGACGACGTAGTCCACCGAGGCCGCGCTGACCATCGGGTCGACCTGCCAGTTCCAGCTGTTCGGGCCCGTCTTCCAGTACTGGATCTTCACGTCCCACTTCGTGCCCTGCGAGTCGAACACGCCGAGCGTCGTCTCCGTCCACGCGCGCGCGTTCTGCGGATCGGCGCGGCCGGCGTCGTCGAACGTGCCGACGAACGTCGGCGCGGCGGCGTTCAGGTTGCCGCCCATCGTCATCTCGGTCGTCGGCTTGGCCGAGACCTTCTGGCCGAACGGCAGCTTGATGTCCTGGATGCCGTCCTTCAGCTGGCCGTTCTCGTACATGCGGCCCTGCACGACGAAGCCGTTCGTCGGCGAGACGAGGTTGCCGCTCGCGTCGAGCTGGAAGTTGCCCGAGCGCGTGTAGTAGCTCTGGTTGCCCTTCCGCACCACGAACAGCGAGTCGCCCTGGATCGCGAGGTCGGTGGTCTGACCGGTCGTCTCGATGTTGCCCTGCGTGTAGAGCTGGTCGATCGACCCGATCTGCATGCCGAGGCCGACCTGGATCGGGTTGATGCCGCCCTGGTCTCCAGGCGGACGGCTGGCGCCGGCGAGCAGCTGCGCGAAGCCCTCCTTGAACGTGACGCGGCCGGACTTGAACGCGACGGTGTTAACGTTCGCGATGTTGTTGCCGATAACATCCATGCGGACCTGGTGATTGCGCAGGCCCGACACGCCGGCAAAGAGGGAGCGAAGCATGGGGGGTCGTCTCCGGGGGCGTTGAGAGGAGGAGCGGAAGAACGGCCGATCGCGGGGCGTTGCTCGCCAGGCGTCGTGACGTGGCAGCGTCACGATGCAGCGTCTATCGACGCACGAGCCACGCGTCGCGTTTCGTCGTTTTCCGTGATTTATGTGCGGAGTGCTGCGATGCGCGCGGATGCGCGCGCCGTCACTTCATCGAGAGGATCGCGCCGAACGGGAACTCGTACTCGCCCATCGTGAGCATCGGGCCCTCGGGCGTGAAGCGCACGCCGTCGACCTTGCCGCGCAGCACGGTGTTGGCGGGCGCCGGATCGCCGTTCTCGTCGACGGCCTGCGACGCGTCCACCTCCACCGTCTTGCCGATCGCGCCGAGCGTGAGGCTGCCGCCGAGCGACTCGAGCAGCGCGCTCTGTCCCGACGCCTGCGCCGCCATCGTGTCGTTGAGCGTGATGAGCTGCTCGACGGTCGAGAACTGCGCCATCTGCGCGGCCATCTGCTGCCCGTCCATGGGCGAGAGCGGATCCTGATTCCGCATCTGCGCGACCATGAGCTGGAGGAACTGGTCCTTGCCGAGCTGCCCCTTGGGGTTCGCGGGGATCGCGCCGGCGGGCGTCGGCTGCGCCGCGCCGAGCGGCGGCGTCGGAGAGGTCGCGGAGTTGACGGGAGCCATGGGAGGCGGGAGAGGGAAGGGCGGAGCGGTGCGGCGGCTCAGCGCGCGCCGTAGGGGCGCGGCGTGCGGCCGCGGGGCGTGAACTCGTCGGCGAGCCAGGGCTCGGCGTCGTGGCCGCGCCGCCCGTCGCGGGAGGAGTGCTGCTGCTGCGCGTCGCGGTGCAGCGTCTGCTGCGACTCGCGCGACTGCTGGTGCTGCGACTGCGAGGAGCTGCCCGACGCGTCGCCGGCGGCGGCGCCGGTCTGCGCGCCCGCGGCGGCGGCCACGCGGCCGGCGTCGGGCGTCGCGGGGCTCGCGCTCGCCGCCTCGGCCGCGCGCGCGCCGGCGCTGCTGATGCGCACCGTGTCGGCGGTCAGCCCCTGACGCTCGAGCGCCTGGCGCAGCTCGCCCATGTTGCTGCCGAGCCGCTCGGCCATCGACGCGTCGCCCATCGCGAAGTCGGTGTCGACCGTCGTGCCGCGCAGGTCGATGCGGATGTGATCCTGGCCGCCGAGCGCGTTGTCGACGCGCAGCGTGAGGTGCGAGACGCCGCGGGACGCGGCCGCCGCCTCCATGCGGTCGGTGACGCTGGTGAGCCGCTCCACCGCCGCGGCGCCGAGCGCCGGCGCGGCGACCGGTGCGACGCGCGACGCCTGCGCGGCGAGCGACGCGGTGGGCAGCGGCGCGCCGGGCGCGGCCGACGCCTCGTCACGCGCGGCGTCGTCGCGCCGCGTGCGCGTGGACGTGGCGCGCGCCTGCCGCGCCGCGCGCGCGTCGTCGGTGCGCGTGCCCTGCGCCGCCTCGCGCACCGCCTGCGCGACGGGCGCGGCGACGGGCGCGGTGGGCGCCACGTCGGCGACGCTCGCCACCGACGCCACCGACGCCACCTCGGCGACATCGGCGACATCGGCGACGCGCGCGACCTGCGCGACCTGCGCGGGCTCGGCGCGCGGCGCGGGAAGCGCGGGCGCGGCGTCGAGCGCCGCGTCCGTCGTCGCGTCGGACGGCATCGCGTCGCGCGCGGGCTGCGTCGGCGCGCCGCGGAGCGCCGCGTGCGCGGCGTTCGTCGCCGCCAGCTCGCGCGCGAGATGACGCGGCAGCTCGAGGTGACCGGCGTCGCGCGGACCGAGCGTCTTCAGCCCCTCCTCGCGCGCCACGCGCTGCAGCGTCGCGAAGGCGTCGGCGTCGTCCCACCCGCCGTCGATGCGCACGTCGACCGCGAGGCCGCTGGTGTGCTTCGAGGTGCGCGTCCACGTGACGACCGGACCGGGGCGCGTGCGCCCCTGCGCGAACAGCGCGTCCTGACGCTCCTGCGGGCGGTGCGTCTCGACGATCTCGACCTCGTGGCCGAACTCGTCGCGCATGCGCTCCATCACGCGCTCCAGGCGCGCCTGCAGCTCGGGCGCGAGCGCGTCGACGTCGCGCGTCGGCGCGGCGGGGCGCGCCGGCGCGGGCGTCTCGCCCGGCGTGGCGACCGACGCGGCCTCGGACGGGAGCGTCGCGCCGGGGGCGGGGAGGGTCGCGTCGACGCGCTCCGGCTCGTGGCGCGACGCGGCGTGCGCGACGGCGTCGGCAGCCTGCGAGGCGTCGCGCGATGCGGCGGCCTGCGCGGACGCGTGTGTCGCGGCGTGCCCGTCGCGTCGCGCGGCGCTCCGCGCGGCGCCGTCCGTCCGGCCCTGCGCGTGCTCCGGCGTCGCGCGGCGCTCGTCCGCCGTGGCGTGGCGCGTCGCGCGGGTCGACGCGCGCGGCGTCGCGAGCTGCGCGTCCGTGCGCAGCCCGTAGTGCAGCGTCTCCATGGTCTGACGGTCGCCCGCGCCCGTCGCGTCGGCGCGCGCGGCGTCGGCGGCCGCGGCGTCGGCCGCGAGCGCGTCGGCGGTCGCGGCGTCGGCCAGCGTCGCGTCGGCGAGCGCGGCGTCGGCGAGCGCGGCGTCGGCGGCGAGCTCCCCCTCCGCGCCATCCGCACCCTCGGTGCCTTCCTCGACCGCGGTCTCGCGCTCGACTTCGTCAGTCGCGCCGCTCGCCTCGGCGCGGTCGACGACCTGCTCGGTCTCGGCGACGACCGGCGTCGGCATCGCGCTCGCCGTGCTCGGGCCCACGAGCGACGAGAGCATCGCGTCGAACGCGCCGCCCGTCGGCTCCCCCGCGGCGTTCGGGGCCGCGGTATCGGTCGTGCGCGCGTCGGCGGACGCGGCGGACGGCGCGAGCATCCCGGCCATCGTCGTGGGGGCGGTGGCGACGCGCATCAGCGGCCCTTCGTCGGCTGGGGACGGAGCGTCGCGCGCCCGATCGCCGCCGCGCGCTGCGCGGGGAGCGCGCCGAGGATCGCGGCCGCCTGGCGGTCGGCGATGAAGGTCAGGATGTGCTGCACGTCGCGGTCGTCCATCTGCTCGAGGATGCGCGCCGCGTCCTTCGCGGCCATCGCGCTGAAGTACTTGGCCAGCCGCCGCTCGGCGCTCTGCCCGGCGTCGGCCGCCTTGGCGTCCGAGACGCGCGCCGCGATCGCCGTCGCGCGCGGGACGTCGGCCGCGGTGGGAGCGGCGCTCGTCGTCGGCTTCGCGTCCGCCGCGTGCGAGGTGTCGGGCTTCGCGGCCGGCTTCGCGGCCGGCTTCGCCGCCGGGCGCGCGACCGGCTTGGCCGGAGCGTGCGGCGCGACGTCGTGCGCGGCGGCGCCGGGCGTCGCGCCGTCCGCGGGGGCGGCGGCCGGGGTGGCGGCGTGCGCGGTGTCCGCATGCGCGGTGTCCGCGTGCGCGCCGTCGGTGGGGGCGGCGACGCTCGCGGCAGTGTCGCCGTGCGCCTTCGTGCTGTCGGCGCCCGCCTTGGGCGCGGGCGTCGCGGCCGCGGCGCTCTTGGCGCGCTGCACGACCAGGGCGGTCGTGCCGCCGAGGCCCACGAGCAGCCCGACGACGGCGAGGAGGATCACGCGGAGCATCTCAGGACTCGTCCGGAGCGTCGGAGGCGGGGGCGCTGCCGGACGATCCGGCGCTGCCCTGGGTGGTGAAGCGCGTGAGCGCGATCTCGTCCATCAGCATGCGGTCCTGCGCGACCTCGCCGGCCCGCCACGCGTCCTGGTGCTTCTCGCGCAGCCGGTCGAGCGTGCGACGGTCGCGGAACGCCGCGCGCAGCGCGTCCTCGCGCTCCGCCACGGTCCCCTCGGCGGCCGCCGTGGCCTGCGCGGCGCCGGCGACCTCGTGGTCCATGCGCTCGAGCAGGAAGGTCAGCGTGCGCAGCGCGCCCACCGGCGTGCCCTCCGCCTCGGGCGTGCGCTGCGCCGCGGCGAGCCGCGCGCGCTGCTGCTCCAGGCGCTGCTGCTCCTCGCGCGCCGCGTCGGCGACTTCCTGCGCGCTCACGAGCGCGCTGGCCGCGTCGCGCTCGGTGCGCGCGCGGAGGTCGAGGACTCGCTGGAGGCGGAAGCGGAACATGGGGCGGGGATGCGGTCGGGTGGGGCGGGACGCGGATCGTGCGGGGAGGAGTCGTGCGGGGACTGCGCGGCGGGTCAGCGCCGCACGGGCTGCTGTTGCTGTTGCTGCTGCTGCGGGCGGCCACCGCGCGCGGGGACCTGCGCGACGAGGTGCTGCAGCGTGTTCTGCGTCAGCCCCATCGGCGAGCTCGTGTCGGGCGGCTGCTGCAGGAAGCCGAGCGCCTGCTCGCGCAGCGCGATCGCGGCGTCCACGGTCGCGTCGCTCCCCTTCTGGTAGGCGCCGACCATGATGAGGTCCTCCTTCTCGCGGTACGCGCCCTCGAGCTGCAGCAGCAGGTTCGCCGCCGCCTTGTGCTCCTTCGAGATGATGTTGTCGCGCACGCGACTCTTCGAGTCGAGCACGTCGATCGCCGGGAAGTGGCCGGCGGCGGCCAGCTTGCGCGTCAGCACCACGTGGCCGTCGAGGATCGAGCGCGCCGCGTCGGCGACCGGCTCGTTGAAGTCGTCGCCGTCGACCAGCACCGTGTAGATGCCGGTGATGCCGCCACGCTCGCCGTTGCCGGCGCGCTCCAGGAGCCGCGGCAGCGACGCGAACACCGACGGCGGATAGCCCTTCGTGGTCGGCGGCTCGCCGACGGCGAGGCCGATCTCGCGCCACGCCATCGCGACGCGCGTGACCGAGTCGACCATCAGCAGCACCTGCTTGCCCTGGTCGCGGAAGTACTCGGCGATCGCCGTGGCCACGAGCGCGCCGCGCGCGCGCACGAGCGCGGCCTGGTCGCCGGTCGCGACCACGAGCACCGAGCGCGCGAGCCCCTCGGGGCCGAGCGAGTGCTCGATGAACTCGCGCACCTCGCGACCGCGCTCGCCGAGCAGCGCGATCACGTTGACGTCGGCGCGCGCCTGGCGCGCGATCATGCCGAGCAGCGTCGACTTGCCGACGCCCGAGCCGGCGAAGATGCCGACGCGCTGCCCGCGGCCGAACGTCAGCAGGCCGTCGATCGCGCGCACGCCGGTCTCGAGCGGCTCGCTCACCATCTCGCGCACGAGCGGGTTGGGCGGCTCGGCGGAGAGCGGCACGCGCTCCTCGACGTCGAGCTTCCCCTTGCCGTCGATCGGGTGACCGAGGCCGTTGAGGATGCGGCCGAGCAGCTGCGGGCCGACGTCGACGCCGAACGAGCGGCCGAGCGGGCGCACCGCGCTCCCGGGGTGCAGGCCGTCCATCTCGCCGAGCGGCATGAGCAGCACGCCCTTCTCGTGAAAGCCCACCACCTCGGCGAGCACCGAGCGGTCGCCGGCGAGCGAGGTCACGCGGCAGAGCTCTCCGAGCCCGACGTCCAGCCCCGTCGCCTCGATCACGAGGCCGACGACGCGCGTCACCTTGCCGTAGCTCACGACCTGCGGGACCGCGGCGAGCGAGGCGAGCAGCGCCTCGGCCGCGAGCGCGTCGCCCGGCGCGCCATGCTCGACGGGCATCGTCTCAGGCATGCTGCCCGCTCAGCTGGCGGTACACGCGCTCCAGCGCCGTGTCCACGCGGCCGTCGACGATGCGCTCGCGCCCCTCGACCAGGCAGCCGCCGCGCGCCACGCGATCGTCGGCCGTCCAGCGCAGCGTGCGCGCGTCGCGCGCGTGCTCCAGGTCGAACGCCATCTTCAGCAGCGCCAGGTCGTCCGGGTGCACGCGCAGCGTCAGCGCCTCGTGCAGCGGGTACTCGGCCATGGCCGCGGCCACGCGCGCCTGCACCAGCGTGTCGTCGGCGGCGATCTCGCGGCCGATGACGTGGCGCGCGACGCCGACGGCGAGCACCGCGACGTTCTCCTGCAGGTGCGAGAGCCAGCGGTCCTCGTGCGCGTGCAGCTGCGTGAGCGCGGCCTCCAGCGCGGCCATCGCGTCGGCGAGCATCCGCTCCGCCGCGGTCGCGCCCTCCGCCTGGCCCTGCTCGACGCCGGCCGCGTACGTGTCGGCGAGCTGCTGCTCGTGCTGCGCGGCCATCTCGGCGAGCTGCGCCTCGAAGTCCCGCGTCAGCTCGTCGCGCAGCGCGCGCTCGCGGGCGAGCGACAGCTCGGGCGAGAGGCCCGGCGCGACGTCGTCGACGTCGTCGCACAGGAAGTCGGGGAGCGCGTCGGCGAAGCCGCCCTCGTCGCTCCACGCCGCGCCGGCCGCGCCGGCGAACGCTCCGTCCGCGGTCTCGACGTCGAACGGAGCGAAGGCGTCGAGCGCATCGAACGCGTGCTGCGTGGTCGCCGCGCCGGGGGACGTCGCCTGGCGCGCGTCGGCCAGGTCGAGCGGCTGCCACGCGGCCGCGCCGCTCGCCGCGACGCCCGCGGTGCCGCCGGCCGCGAAGCCGAAGGCCGCCAGCGCGTCGGGGCCGAGCACCGCGCCGCGCGCGAGCCCGCGGCGGTCAGATGAGGACATCGTCGCTCCCGGCGCTCAGCACGATCTCGCCCGTCTCCTCGAGCTTGCGGACCTGCGTGACGATCGCCGCCTGCGCGCCCTCGACGTCGCGCATCTTCACGGGGCCCATGAACTCCATCTCCTCCTTGAGCGCGGCGACGGCGCGCTGCGACATCGCGCCGAGGATCTTGCCCTTGAGCTCATCGCTCGCGGCCTTGAGCGCGAGCGCGAGCTGCTTGGCCTCGACCTCGCGCAGGAGGCGCTGCAGCGACTTGTCGTCGAGGGTGACGAGGTCCTCGAAGACGAACATGAGGTTCTTGATCTGCTCGCAGAGCATCGCGTCGCGCTCGGAGACGCCCTCGAGCAGCTCCTTCTCGAGCGAGCCGCTGACGAGGTTGAGCACCGAGGCCACCGCGGCCGGGCCGCCGGCGGACGACATGCCCTGCGAGAAGTTGAGGTCCGCGTCGCTGGAGAGCGCGCGCTCGATGAGCTGCAGCATCTCGGGCGAGACCTTCTCCATGCGCGCCATGCGATAGAGCACCTCGCCGCCGAACGTCGTCGGCAGCTCGCGCAGGATCGCCGCGGTGTGCGGCGCGTCGAGGTGCGCGAGCACGAGGGCGACCGTCTGCGGGTGCTCGCCGCGCAGCGTCGTCGCGAGCTGCTGCGGGTCGGCCTTGCGCAGGCGGTGCAGGCCGGCCGTGTCGGCCAGCTGGTTCGTGATGCGCCGCAGGATGCCCTCGGCGCGCGTCTTCCCGTACGCCTTCTCGAGCACCTCGCGCGCGTACTCCAGGCCGCCCGTCGTCAGCGACGCGACGCCGAGCGTGCTCTCGAGCCACTCGGCGAGCACGACCTCCATCAGCTCCTGCGAGATGCGGTCGAGCTGCGCGATCTCGAAGGAGATCATCTCCGCCTCGTCGGTCGAGAGGCCGGTGGTGATCTTGGCGGCGAACTCGGTGCCCACGGCCATGCACAGCACGGCGACCTTCTGCCGGCCGGTGAGCGGGCGGCCGTGCAGCATGGCCTTGGACTCGGTGACGTTCGCGAGGGCGGTGGAGGTCTTCATCCGGTCAGTCCTGCTTCAGCCAGTTGCGGACGACGCGCGTCGCCGCCTCGGGACGCTGCTCGATGATCGCGACCACCTGGTCGCGGACGGGGTTCGCCACCTCGCGCAGCACGATCGGCTCGTGCGCCTCGGGGCCGGCGATCACGACCTGCTGCCGCTCGCCCTCGCCGGAGCCGAGCGCGCGCGCCTCCTCGACGGTCATCGCGCCGGCCGTCAGCGCGGGCACCTCGGGCGCGGTCGACGCGGCGAGCAGCGCGGGCTCGAGCGCGGGCTTCGCGGGGCGCAGCGCGCGCATCGTCAGCACCGCGACGACGAGGATCGCGAGCAGCGCGCCGGCCGCCATGAGCGGCTTCTGCACCTGCGCGACCTTAGTCCACACGTCCTGCGGGAGCGAGTCGGCCACCGCGATCGGCGCGCCGTCGAAGGCGACGTTGACGACCGAGAGCTTGTCGCCGCGCGCGCTGTCGACGCCGACCGCGTTGCGCACGAGCGTGTCGATGCGCGCCAGCTCCGCCGAGGTGCGCGGCAGCGCGGAGGGGCGCGGGCCCGGGACCGCGCGGTCGTTCACGAGGACCGCGACCGTCAGGCGCTTCACGTTGCCGATCGCGCCGCTGAAGGTCTCGGTGCTCTTCGTCGTCTCGTAGCTCGTCGCGACGTTGCTCGACGCGGCGCCGCCCTGCGCGCCCGGCGTGATCTCGGCGCGCTGCTCGGTGGCGACCGCCTGCTTGTCGGGGTCGACCGCCTCGGTCGTCCGCTGCACGCGGTCGAAGTTGACGAGCGCGGAGACCTGCACGCGGGCGTTGGCGCCGCCGACGATCTGACCGACGATCGACTGCGCCTTCTTCTCGAGGTAGCTCTCGACCTCGCGCTGCACGGCGAGCTGCCGGCTCGTGAGCCCGGCCATCGACGCGTCCTCGGCGTCGAGCGTCAGCATGCGGCCGCCGTCGTCGACGACGGTCACGTGGTCGGAGTCGAGCCCGTCGACGCTGGCCGCGACCAGGTGCGCGATCCCGCGCACGACGTCGGCCGGGGGCGTCTCGCCGCCGGCGAGCTTGAGGACCACGGAGGCTTCGAGCGGGCGGTCGGTGCGGCGAAAGACGGCGTTCTCCGCCATCGCCACGTGGACCTGCGCCTGCTCGATGCCGCGCATCTTCCCGATCGTGCGCTCCAGCTCCCCCTCGAGCGCGCGGCGGTAGTTGATGCGCTGCGTGAAGTCGGTCATGCCCCAGCTCGGCTGGTCGAACAGCTCGAGCCCGGGACGCCCCGCGTTCGGCAGCCCCTCGCGGGCGAGCGCGACGCGGGCCTTGGCGAGGTCCTCGGTCTTGACCTCGATCTCGCTGCCGCCCTTCGCCAGCTGGAAGGCGATGCCGGCCTCGGTGAGCTTGTCGGTCATCTTGCCGACGCTCTCGACCGGCACGCCGGCGAACGCCGGCACCCACACCGGCGCCGTCGCCCAGCGCGACACGCCGAAGATCAGCGCGGCGGTGAGGAGCCCCACGAGCAGGATGCCGGCCCGACGGGGGCCGCCGATCCGGTCGAGCAGGGGCTGGAAGGGGTCGAGCAGGGAGGAGGACGACACGAGGCGGGAGCGAGGCGGGACGGCGCGGGCGGGAGGGAAAGCCCGGGGTGCCGTGGCACTCCCGCTAGAGGCACCCTGCGTACCGTCCGGCCCGCACGACGCAAGTGCCTGCGGGTGCGTCGCTTACGTTCGGCGGACGATTCTGCCGCCCCGGTCCGAAGCTGCCCCGTCGGCAATTCCTGCCGACCGTCGAGCGGCCGGGATTGCCGCGTCCGCCCCGCTCGGTCCCGACATCCGAGCGGCTGAGTCCGACGATGGCGACACGAAGTGCAGCAGGCCGCGTCAGGCTCGGATGGCGTACTCGACTTTGAGATCCGTTATGCCGAACCTCGTGATGGCCTACTCATCACCCTGCCGTCATGCGTCTGCTACGTCTCCTCCTGCTGCCGTTCGCCTTCCCTCTGCTCGCAGCCTGTGGTGGCGACCCAGCTGGCCCTGGTCAGGGCAGCGGGCGTCCCGCGACTGCGGTCGTCGCTCGAACGCTGAGCACAGGGATCATTCACGGATGTACCCTGTCGGCCGGTGGCACCGCGTACTGCTGGGGCGACAATGCGTACGGCGAGCTGGGGTCCGAAACGTCGGCGCTGCAGAGTCCTGTGGCAGTGCGGGTGACTGGTGCCCCAGCTCTGATCTCGGTCACAGTCAACAGTCGCAACAGCACCCTCGGGCCTCATTTCTCCTGTGCCCTCAGTGCCCCGGGTGAGGCCTATTGTTGGGGTAGCAACGCCCGCGGCATGTTCGGCACGTCCGACCCCGAGCTGTGCACTGGCTACTCGATTCCGGGGAACGCGAACCCGTTCCGCAGCTGCTTACGCCGAGCTACTCGGGTAGCTCCGGGGATGTCGTTCGTTCTGCTGAGTGCGGGCGGCCAGCACGTCTGCGGCCTCGACCGTGACGGCCGGGCGCACTGCTGGGGAGCGAGTATGGATGGTGCGCTCGGCACCGGGGACACGCTCGCCCTGACGCCGCGCCCGGTGCTGGGCGCGGCGCGGTATGTCGACCTCGCCGCTAGCGAGCGGCACACCTGCGCCGTGCGTGCCTCCGGTGAGGTGGACTGCTGGGGAGACAACACGTTCGGGCAACTCGGGGACGGCACCACAGTCGCCCGACCCGTCCCGACAATGGTGCGCAGCGCCGAGCGATTCACGCAGGTCAGCGTGAGCTCGGCTACCTCCTGTGCCGTGGCTCAGGGCGGTCGCGCCTTCTGTTGGGGGGCGAATGGGTCGTTCCAGCTCGACGTTTCCGATCCCGCACTCCGGCTGAGCACGACGCCGGTGCGGGTCGCCGCCGCGTACACGGCGCGAGCGGTTGGGGCGGGCGCGAACTTCGGCTGCGTGCTGACCAGCGATGGAGAGGTGGCGTGCTGGGGGAGTGCCGCGGTCGGCGCGCGCCTCGGACGGGGGCAGCAGATCCTCGTGAGCGAGTGCTCGCCGCAGTACTGCGATCCGCGCCTGGTGAGCGGCGGCCGTCGCTACGAGGCGCTCGCCGTGGGCTCCGGGCACAGCTGCGCCCGCGGGACGGACGGCGCGACCTACTGCTGGGGGCGGAGCATCCTCGGTGGTGCCGGCGTCGGCACCGGGGAGACGGATGTCTGGGTTCCTACGCGAGTGGCCATGCCTTAGGCGGGCGAGCGGGGCGCCGGGGTCGTCCCGGCGCTCACGCCGGCTACTGCAGGTTCACCAGCGTGCGGTACGCCTCGGTGACCTTGTTGCGCAGCTCGACCATCATCTCGAGCGCGATCCCGGCCTCCTCGCCGGCGGCCATGACCTGGTGCAGCTCGACGTTCTCGCCGCGCAGGAACTTGTCCTTGAGCTCGCCGGCGGCGTCCTGCGCCTCGGAGACGCCGCCGATGAACTGCTTGAGCGTGTCGCCGAAGCTCGGGCCGTCCTTGCCGCCGGGGCCGACAGGGACCTGGATGCCGCCCGAGTCGCCGCCGATGCCGCCGATGCCGCCGGCGCTGCCCATCCCGCCGAGCGGGCCCTGGCCGTAGGCGCCGAGCTGGGCCATGCGGCTGGTGATGCCGGAGATCGCGTCCGCCATGGAGTGCGTCCTCGCCTCAGGCCCGCACGTCGAGCCGCGCGCCGACGCGCGCGGCGGCCGCCGGCACGGGGTTGCCCTGCAGGGCGTTGACGCCCGCCGAGATGCGGCTGTAGGTCAGGGGGCCGGTCGCGGCCGCCTTGGCGAAGAAGGCCCGCTCCTCGCCGGTGAGCACGCTCCAGAGCGCCGGGTCGGTGCCGGCCGGCGCCTCACTCGGCAGCGACGGCTGCGCGGCCGCGAGCGGCTGCTGCGGCCGGAGCGCCGCAGCGGCCGCCGGCGCGCCCTGCGGGCGGACGGCTCCGGGCTGCGCCGCGCCGGGCTGGACGCCGTTGGACAGCGGCCGTCCGGCGCCGCGCAGGGCGGCGGCGAGGGGGTTGTTGTTGACGTGGGCGACGGACATGGGGGACTGCTGTGGTCGAGGGGGAGGCTCCTCTCTCGACGCTCGGCGCTCGACGCTTGGATACAGAGCGTCGAGCGCCGAGCGTCGAGGGGCTCGTCTAGATCTCCAGCGCCTTCTTCAACATCGCCTTCGCCGACTGGAAGACCGTCGCGTTGGCGTCGTAGATCCGGCGGGCGTCGAGCATGTCGATCATCTCGTCGGTCACGCGGACGTTCGGGTAACGGACGTAGCCGTTCCCGTCCGCGTCCGGGTGCGACGGGTCGTAGACCAGCGGGCCCTCGGTCTGGTCCTCGGCGATCCCGGCGACGCGAACGCCGTGCAGGCCGTCGTCGTTGCCGAGCGGGAGCGGGATCGCGCCCGAGTCGCCGCGCCCCTGGAGGGCGGAGAGCGCGGGGACCTGGAAGGCGGCGTTGCCGAAGGGGCGGACCGGGTTCGACACCGTCCCGCCCATCCCAGGCGGGGTCGTGGCGCCGAACAGCTGCGTCTCGATGGTCGCGGACTGCATGACGGCGACCTTCCGCTTGTACGGCGTGCCGTCGGGGCCGCGCGTCGTCTCGGCGTTCGCCAGGTTGCCGGCGATCGTCTCGAGCCGCTGGCGCTGCGCCGAGAGGCCGCTGGCGGAGATCGCCAGCGAGCGGAACATCGGGCGCACCGACGACTGCGGCGCGAAGGCGGGGAGGAGGCCGAGCTTCGGAGCGGAGGGCATGGTGCGCGGGGCGGTCAGCGGTCGCGGAGGCTCAGGCGGATGCTCTGATAGGTCTTCTCGAGCAGCTTGGCCGTCGCCTCGTAGCGGAGCTGCTCGTCCGCGAGGCTCACCATCTCCCCTTCCAGGTCGACCGGCGGACCCGGCTGCGCCCCGCTGGCGCTCTCGGCGGTCGTGGCCGCCATCGCGAAGCCGTCGCCGTTGTTGAGCGAGGCCTTGGCGACCCGGTCGCCGATCGCGCGCGTGCGCGCCGCGCTCGCGTCGAGCGCGGAGCGCATCGCGGCGGCGGAGGAGACGCGGTTGATGAAGCCGAAGGGCATGGGTGGGGAGGGGAGGAGGGGCACTGCCGGGAAGGCAACCGGCGCGCCGCGCTCGTTCCCGTGAGGCAAGCGGTTGCACTCCAACGGCTTACCCGGCTCGACTCCCCCTCGCTCCCGCATCCGGTTCGCTCGGCAGAAGCTGCCGTCTGGCACTTTCTGCCGGGCGTGCCGCGGCCGGGTCCGCCGACTTATGCCGCGCCGGGCGGGCCGGGGTGTGGGCTGGGAACGGTGAAATTCGCGTCATGGGCGCTGGAGCCTCCGCACGACAGGCGGGTAGACTGAGGGCTGCAGCGACCGGGCGCCGGTGGCCTTCGGCCGACCGCACCCCGGATCGCGCGCTGCACGAGCTGCCGCACCGCCCTCCGCCAGACGCCCCCCGTGTCCGGCGCCGTCTCTCCTGTCCAGGAGTCGAAGTCTTGATGTCTCCGTCTCGTCCCCGCCTTGCCCTGCTCGCCCTCGCCGGCACGCTGGCCGGCGCCGTGCCCGTCCTCGCCCAGGGGCCCGTCCGCGCCCGCGGCGTCGACCCCGCGAACCTCGACACGACCTGCGCCCCGTGCGCCGACTTCAACCAGTTCGCCAACGGCGGCTGGCTGAAGCGGAGCACCATCCCGGCCGCCTACTCGCGCTGGGGCAGCTTCAACGAGCTGCAGGACAAGAACGAGGGCGTGCTGCGCCAGATCGTCGAGGCGGCGGCCGCCCAGCCGCGCTCCGACGCGCGCACCGCCGGTCGCCCCGACCGCCAGGCGGTCCGCACCGTCCCCGTGGTCGACGCGAGGAACTCGCCGCAGGCGAACGTCCAGAAGATCGGCGCCTTCTTCCGCTCGTGCATCGACTCGGCGGCGCTCGAGACGGCCGGCATCACGCCGCTCAAGCCGCTGCTCGCCCGCATCGACGGCATCAAGACGCACCAGGACCTCGCCCGCGCCCTCGGGCCGCTCGAGGCCGAGGCGGGGCTGGCGCCGTTCAGCGCCGGGCCGGGGCCGGACGCGAAGAACTCCAACGCGCTCATCGTCAGCGCGAGCCAGGGCGGCCTCGGCCTCCCCGACCGTGACCTGTACCTGAAGGACGACGCGCGCTCCAAGGGCATGCGCGACGCCTACGTGGCGCACGCCGCCAAGTACTTCGAGCTCGCCGGCGCCGACGCGGCCACCGCCAAGGCGGACGCCGAGCGCGTGCTCGCCGTCGAGACGAAGATGGCGCAGGCGTCGATGTCGCGCGTCGCGATGCGCGACCCGAACGCCGTCTACAACAAGATGGCGCTCGCGGACTTCCAGAAGATGACGCCGCACATCGACTGGGCGAGCTACTTCAAGGCGCAGGGCGCGCCCGCGTTCACCGAGATCAACGTCCGCCAGCCCGCGTACTTCAAGGCCGTCGACTCGCTGCTCGCCACCGAGCCGGTCGAGACGTGGCGCGCCTACATGCGCTACCACGCGATCGACGGCGCCGCGGGCGCGCTGAGCAGCGCGTTCGTCAACGAGGCGTTCCGCTTCGGCGCGATGTTCAGCGGCGCGAAGGAGCAGCAGCCGCGCGTGAAGCGCTGCACGAACACCACCAACGGCGCGCTCGGCGAGGCCGTCGGCCAGGAGTACGTGCGCCGCACCTTCACGGAGGCGGACAAGAAGCGCGCGCTCGAGATGGTCGAGAACCTCCGCAGCGCGCTGCGCGAGCGCATCACGTCGCTGACGTGGATGAGCGACTCGACCAAGACGCAGGCGCTCGCCAAGCTGGCCGCGTTCACGCCGAAGATCGGCTACCCCGACACGTGGCGCGACTACTCGGCGCTCGACGTGCAGGACGGGCCGTACCTCGCGAACCTCAAGCGCGTGCAGGACTTCAACCGCGCGCGCAACTGGTCCAAGCTGGGCAAGCCGATCGACAAGACCGAGTGGGGCATGACGCCGCCGACGGTCAACGCGTACTACAACCCGAGCTGGAACGAGATCGTGTTCCCGGCGGGCATCCTGCAGGCGCCGTTCTACGACCCGCAGGCGGACGACGCGGTGAACTACGGCGCGATGGGCGCCGTGATCGGCCACGAGATGTCGCACGGCTTCGACGACCAGGGGCGTCAGTACGACGCGAAGGGCAACCTGCGCGACTGGTGGCAGCCGAGCGACGCGGCCAAGTACAAGGCCGAGGCGCAGAAGGTCGTCGAGCAGTTCAACGCCTACACGGTCGTCGACAGCGTGACGCGGGTGAACGGCCAGCTCACGCTCGGCGAGAACATCGCCGACCTGGGCGGGCTGACGATCGCCTACGCCGCGATGCAGAAGGCCTACGAGGGGAAATCGAAGGCGAAGATCGACGGCTTCACGCCGGAGCAGCGCTTCTTCCTCGGCTGGGCGCAGGTGTGGCGCTCGCTGCAGCGCGACGAGGCGGCCCGCACGCAGGTGCAGACCGACCCGCACTCGCCGGGCATCTGGCGCGTGAACGGCCCGCTGTCGAACATGCCGGAGTTCATGGCGGCGTTCGGCTGCAAGGAGGGCGACAAGATGGTCCGCCCGGCCGCGCTGCGCGCGCAGATCTGGTAAGCGCCCGGTCCCCGACCGGGGGTGACGACGGGGGGCGCCGATCCGGCGCCCCCCGTCGTGCGTTCACGTCCCGTCCACGCGTGCGGAATCGGCGGGGCGGGGCGTGCGCGCGCGCCGCTCCGGTCATATCCTGAGGGCGCCCGACGCCGTCCGCGTCCGCCCCCACCCGTGTCCCGCCCCGCCGTGTCCGACGCGTCCTCCCCCCGCCGCGACTTCCTCGCCCAGCTCGCCGCCGCCGGTCTCGCGACCGCGGGGCTCTCCACCGTCGGCTGCGCCGCCGGCGCCCAGGGCTCCGCGGCGGGCGCCGCGCCGACGCCCGCCGGCGGGACGACCGCCTACGACGACACGTGGACCGGGCGCGTGCGCGACGCGCGGCACAAGGCCGTCTTCGACGCCCCCGAGGTGCAGGACGGGCTGGGGCTCTGGCAGGCGTGGCTCTTCCGCCGCGGCTACAAGGAGGCCCTGGGGGACGCGGAGGCGCGCGCGGCGGTGCCGGTCGTCGTCATCCGGCACGCGGCGACGCTCCTGGCCATCGACGACGCGATGTGGGCGAAGTACAAGCTCGGCGAGTCGCGGAAGATCAACGATCCCGTGCTTAAGAAGCCGGCGGAGCGGAACCCGTTCGCCCGCCCGCTCCCCGACGCGCCCAAGCCGGAGGGCAACTTCGCCGCGATGCTCGCCGGCGAGCCGGAGCCGAGCGTGGAGGGGCTGGCGAAGAGCGGGGCGGTGGTGCTGGCGTGCAACCTCGCGCTCAACAACCTCATCGGCGGGATCGCGCGGCGCACGAGCCAGCCCGAGCCGCAGGTGCGCGCCGAGGTGCTGGCCAACCTGGTGCCGGGCGTGATCCTGCAGCCGTCGGGCGTCTACGCCGTGCTCCGGGCGCAGGAGGTCGGCTGCGTCTACATGCGCTCGACCAACGTGGCCTGAGCTCGAGGCCGCCCGGAATGCGACGCGCCCGGCCTGGAGTCCAGGCCGGGCGCGTCGCGCGTCGGGATCAGGCGCGGCCGAGCGAGAACGGGCCGACCTTCCGGGGCGTGCGGCCCGCGGCGAGCGTCTTCACCTTGGGGGCGAGCATCCGGCTCACCGCGTAGCCGGTGGCGGCCACGGCCAGGGTGCGGACGAACGGGTTCGGGATGACGCGCGCGATGCGGCGCGAGGCGGAGCGGGTCAGCAGGCCGGAGGCCAGGAGTCGCAGCATGGTCGGGTAGGGTTGAGGGTGCGCCTCCCGTCAGGCAACGACCGTTCCGCCCACGCGGTCGGGCGCCGGGCCCGTCGATCGTCTCGGCGGCGACGGTCCCGGCGCCCTCGGCCGCCCTTCCCGCGCCGTCCTCAGCGCAGCACGAGCTGCAGCGTGCGCTGGGCCGTGATGCCGCTCCGCGTGGTGATCGTCAGGCGCACGAGGTACGTGCCGGCCGCCGTGTACTGGTGCGTCGTGCGCACGCCCAGCCCGACCTTGCTGTTGCCGAACTCCCAGCGGTAGGCGGCGATCCCGTCCACCGCGCTCGACGCCGACGCGTTGAAGCTGCAGGTGCGCCCGCTCGAGCAGCTCACCGCGAAGCCGACCGTGGGCACCGGCGGCTGGATCGAGTAGGCGCGGGTCGCGGTGGCGGTCTGGCCGACGTCGTCGGTCACCGTCAGGCGCGCCGTGTAGCTGCCGTAGGCCGCGATCGTCCGGCGGGCGGTGGTCGCCGAGGTGGTGAGCGTCGACCCGTCGCCGAACGTCCAGGCGTACTTCGCGAGGCGGCCGTCGTCGGACGAGCCGGCCGGCGTGAAGGTGCAGACGCGCGTCGCAGTGCAGCTCACGGCGAGGCCCGCCGTGGGCGCGCGGTCGGTCACCGTGATCGTGTCGCGCCAGGTGCTCGCGCGCCCCTGCGCGTCGCGGACCGTGAGGCCCACCGGGAAGCGCCCGTTGGTGGGGAAGGTGCGCTGGGCCCGGATGGTCGTCGGGGCGATGCCGCCGCCCAGGTCCCAGGCGTACGAGCGGACCGCGCCGCGCGACACGCCCCCCTCGAAGGTGCAGCTGCGGCGGACGCACGACACGCCGGCGTCGGCCACCAGCACCCCCGGCTGCGGCAGCATCCCGAGCGAGCCGACGAAGGCCAGGCGGTTGGGGGAGCCGGTGCCCGCGTTCTGCACGACCCCCTCCGTGGACGATGCGATCACCGCCTCGTGCACCTGCTCGGGGAGCGCGGTCGGGTAGAGCTCCAGGTACGCCGCGGCGATGCCGGCCGCGAGCGGCGACGCCATCGACGTCCCGCTCATGTAGCCCATGCCGGCGTCGCTCCCGGCGCTGGCGCCCTGGATGCTGGCCCCGGGCGCGAACACGTCGACGCACCGCCCCCAGTTGGAGAAGCCGGCGCGGTGGTCGGACACGTCGGTCGCGCCCACGGTGATCGCGGTCGGCGCGCGCGCCGGCGACTTGCTGCAGGCGTCGCCGTTGTTGTTGCCGGCCGCCACGACGACCGTCACGCCGCCCGCCGTCACCTTGGCGACCACCGCGTCGAACACCGACGACGCGCCGCTGCCGAGCGACATGTTGGCGACCATCGGGACGTCGGGGTTCGCCTGCTTCTGCTGCAGCACCCACTCGAGCCCGCTGAAGATGTGGCTCAGGTAGCCGGAGCCCGAGCACCCCAGCACGCGCACGTCCACCACCCGGGCGTCGTGGGCCACGCCGTAGAGCGCGCCGGCCGCGTTCGACGCGACGAAGGTCCCGTGGCCGTGGCAGTCGGTGCCGTTGGCCGGCGTGCCCGTGGTCGCGTCCCACCCCGGGAGCACGCGCCCGGCGTAGTCCTGGTGCGTGGCGCGGACGCCCGTGTCGAGGATGTAGACGCGCACGCCCTGCCCGCGCGCGCCCGGCGAGAAGCTGGCGTCGAGCGGGAGCGCGCGCTGATCGAGGCGGTCGACGGCCCACCCGGCGCCGGCCCACCCGGCGCCGGCCAGCAGCCCGCCGAGGCGCGGGGCGCTCGCGCCCAGGCGGCCGGCCGCCCCCGCGCCCGTCCACCACGCCCCGGGCGCCGACTCGATGCTCGCCGGCGGCAGGGTGCCCGCCTCGGCGACCCGCGGGTCGGTCAGCAGCCGCGACTCCTCGGCGTCGGTGAGCGGGACGGTGAACATCCGCAGCGTCTCGTGCGCGCGGATCGAGTCGACGCGCGCGCCGGCGTCCGGCGCGTGCTCGCGCAGCAGGTCGCGGGCGATCGCGCGCACCGACTCGTCGCCGTCGTGCAGGAGCACGCCCACCTCGTGGGTCTCGATCGTCGTCGGCGGGAGCGGCGCGGGCGGCGCCACCGTCGAGTCGCCGACGCTGACGGTCATCTCGGGCGCCGGGGCGCCGGGCGCGGCGGGGTCGGCGCCGCAGGCGGCCAGGAGCGGCCAGAGGAGGCTGGCGGCGAGCGCGGCGCGGCGGGTGGACGGCGCGAGGGGGAGGGGCACGGCGGGCGGGGAGGGGGAGGGCGCTGCGCGACCGGATGCTCCGGCCGCCTGGCGGACCGGGTGCCGCGGCGGGAAGTGTCGGCCGCGCGGGGGAGCGACTTCACCGTGCCGGGCGTCACCATCCCCGTCCGCCCCGCCTCCGACCGCCGCCCGCCGGCCCGCTAGATTCGGCGCCATGTCGTCCGCCGAGTCGGCGCACCGCGCCGCCATCCGGGCCGCCCAGACGGGGCTGCTGGTCAACGCCCTGCTGGCGGCCGTGAAGCTGGCGGCGGGCGTCTTCGGCCACACGTACGCCCTGGTCGCCGACGCGGTCGAGTCGACCGCCGACATCGTGGCGTCGCTCGTGGTGTGGGGCGGGCTGCACATCGCCGCCCAGCCGGCCGACGAGAACCACCCCTACGGCCACGGCAAGGCCGAGGCGCTGGCGGCGGCCGTCGTGTCCGTCATGCTGATCGTCGCCGCCTTCGGGATCGCCGTCGAGGCGGTCCGCATGATCCGCACGCCGCACCGACCGCCGGCGCCGTGGACGCTGCTGGTGCTGGTGGGCGTCGTGATCGTGAAGTGGGTGCTCTCGCGGCGCGTCGGCGCGCTCGGCGAGGACCTGGAGAGCACGGTGGTGCGCGCGGACGCCGGCCACCATCTGAGCGACGCGATCACGTCGGCCGCCGCGTTCCTCGGCATCGCGGCCGCGCTGGTCGCCACGCGGCTGGGCGCGGGCGCGTCGTGGGCGGCGGCCGACGACTGGGCGGCGCTCTTCGCCTCGTGCGTGATCGCCTACAACGGCGTTCAGCTCCTCCGGCCCGCGCTGCACGACCTGATGGACCGCATGCCCGACCGCGCGGTGCTGGTCCCGGTCGAGCGCGCCGCCCGCAGCGTCGACGGCGTGCTGGACGTCGAGAAGTTGGTGGTGCGCCGCGCCGGCACCTTCCTGCACGTCGACATCCACGTCCAGGCGGACCGGCACACCCCGCTCGACGCCGCCCACGTCATCAGCGGCAAGGTGAAGGGCGCGATCCGGCGCGCGGTGCCGCGCGTACACGGGGTGCTCGTGCACATGGAGCCGTACGAGGGGCCGCACGCGCCGGACGCGACGGGCGGGGCGTAGCGCGGCGGCTCGGGCGCCCTGCGCGTCGTCGGGCGGCGCCCGCCCGCGCTACGCCTCGTCGCCCTTGCCCGGCCCGTTCAGCTTGTTCCGCAGCGTGCGCACGCTCATCCCCAGCAGCTCCGCCGCCCGCGTGCGGTTCTGCTGCGCCACCTCCAACGCGCGCGCGATCAGCACCTTCTCCGCCTCGTTCACGTCGAGCGAGCGGAGCACGACCCGCATCGGGTCGTCGTCCTCGCCCTCGGCAAGATCGGCCGCCCCGTTGCCCGCGCTGCCGAAGCCGGCGCCCACCGCGCTCCCCGCCATGAGCGCGCCCGCCCCGAACCCGGCCGCCAGCGCCCGCAGCGGCGACGGCCCGTCGATCGCGCCGGCCACCGTGCTCGCCCGGGTCAGCCCGAAGCGCTCGGCCTCCAGCGCGTGCGGGGGGAGCAGCGGGTCGGGGGAGAGGATCACCGCGCGCTCGATCACGTGCTGCAGCTCGCGCACGTTGCCCGGCCACGGATAGCGCTGCAGCACCGACAGCGTCTCCGGCGCGATGCCGTCGAGCCGCTTCCCCGTCTCCTCCGCCGTGCGGAGCGCGAAGCGGAAGGCGAGCAGCGGGATGTCCTCGGGCCGCTCGCGCAGCGCCGGGATCGACATCGGGATCACGCTCAGGCGGTAGTAGAGGTCCTGCCGGAAGCGCCCCGCCGCCGCCTCGGCGGCCAGGTCGCGGTTCGTCGTGGCGATGATGCGCACGTCGACCTTGATCGGCGCCGTGCCGCCCACCCGCTCGAACTCCTGCTCCTGCAGCACGCGCAGCAGCTTGGCCTGCAGGTCGAGCCGCATCTCGCTGATCTCGTCCAGCAGCAGCGTGCCGCGGTGCGCCCGCTCGAAGGCGCCCTCGACGCGCTTGATGGCGCCGGTGAACGCCCCCTTCTCGTGGCCGAACAGGGCGCTCTCGATCAGCCCCTCGGGGAGCGCGGCGCAGTTGAGCGTGATGAACGGCTTGTCGCGCCGGTCGCTCTGCTCGTGGATCGCGCGCGCGAACAGCTCCTTGCCGGTGCCGCTCTCCCCCTGGAGCAGGACCGTGGCGCGCGTCGGGGCGGCCATGGCCACCGTCTGCAGCGCGCGGCGGATGGCCGGCGAGTCGCCGACGATCTGCCGCTCGCTCCGGATCGCCATCACCTCGTGCCGGAGCGTCTCGTTCTCGCGCTTGAGCCGGACGAACTCGAGCGCCTGCTCGACCGCCAGCTCCAGCTGCTGGGGGCGCACCGGCTTGGTGATGTAGTCCACCGCCCCGGCCTTGATCGACGCCACCGCGTGCTCGATCGAGGCGTAGCCGGTCAGCATGATGACCGGGATCTCGTACCCCTCGCGCTGCAGCATCGAGAGGAACTCGAGCCCCGTGATGCCCGGCATCCGGTAGTCCGAGATGATCAGCTCGACCGGCGTGCGCGTCAGCAGGTGCAGCGCCTCGGGGACGTTGCGGGCCCCCACCGCCTCATGGCCGGCGCGGCGGAGGGTGTCCTCGACGATCAGCCCGACGGCCGGCTCGTCGTCCACGTACATGATGGTGGCCATGGGGACGGAAAATATTGCCGGCCCGCCGAGGCGTAAGGCGCCGGCGCGGCGGCGCGCGCGGCGAACGGTGACTTTTTCGGCACGAACGGCCGACACTCCCGCGGGACGGCCCTCGCCGCACCGTCGCGTGACCGCCCGCCCCCGTGCGGCGTCCTTGCCACGCTGTGCGCCGGCCCCACCGCCGGCCCCACCTCCCGAGACCATGCGCGTCACCAACTCGCTCGTCACCCGCTCGCTGACCAACCGGCTGATGGAGAACCAGCGGCTGCTCGCCGAGGCGCAGGAGCGCGCGGCGTCGGGCAAGCGGGTCTCCAAGATGTCGGACGACCCGACCGCCGGGTCGGCGATCATGCAGGCGAGCGGGCATCTGCGGGCGCTGGAGCAGTACCAGCGCAACGTCGGCACGGTCGGCGCGCGCATCGACGCCGAGGAGTCGGCGCTCGACCAGGTGACGCAGCTGCTGACGCGCGCCAAGGAGCTCGCCGTCGGCCAGTACGGCGCCACGGCCAACGCCGACTCGCGCACCGCCGCGGCGCAGGAGGTCAAGCAGCTCTTCCTCCAGGTCGTCGCGATCGGCAACCAGAAGTTCGGCGACGACCACCTGTTCGGCGGCGCGAACGACAACGGCGTCCCGCCGTTCGACGCGAATCAGACCGCCGTCGACCCGCCGTTCGTCGCCCTCGATCCCGCGGTCGTGCCGCCGGACCCGCCGGTCACGCGGCCGCCCGCCGGGCGCCTCGAGGTCGAGGTGGGCACCGGGCAGCGCATGCTCGGCCCGCACGACGGCACGCAGGTGTTCGTCGACACCGGGATGCTCGAGGGGCTGCACGCCCTGCAGGTCGCGCTCGAGACGAACGACACCGCCGGCGTCGCCACCGCGATGGGCGCCATCGACGACGCCTTCCGCGACGTGCAGTCGCTGATCGGCGAGGTCGGCGCGCGGCAGAACCAGGTGGACATCGTGCGCAGCGGGCTGGACGCGCTCACCGAGACGTTCACCACGCAGAAGTCCGACCTCTCCGAGGTCGACATGGAACGCGCCATCACCGAGATGCTCAGCCGGCAGACGGCCTACCAGGCCGCGATGCTCGCGTCGTCCAAGGTGATGGGCATGAGCCTCACCGACTACATCCGATGACCGCCTCCTCGTTCGCTCCCGCGCCCGCGATCGGCCTCCTCGACGGTCCCGGCGGCGACGCCGACGCGACCCTCCGCCTCGACTCGGATCTGCTGGGCACCGTCGAGGTCCCCGCGCAGGCGGCGTTCGAGTTCCCCGACGGGGTGCTCGGCTTCCCCGAGCGGCGGCGCTTCGCGCTCGTGCCGGCGGGGCGCGAGGGGCTGTTCTGGCTGCAGAGCGCCGAGGACGCCGCGCTCGTCTTCCTGCTCGCCGATCCGTTCCGCTGGCTGCCGACCTACGAGATCGACGTGCCGCCCGCGGAGCTGGCGCCGCTCGGCGTCGCGTCGGAGGGCGAGCTGGCCGTGCTGGCGATCGTCACGCTCCCCGCGGCGCCCGGCGAGCCGGCGAGCGTGAACCTGCGCGCGCCGCTGCTCCTCGCCACGACGACGCAGCGCGCGCGGCAGCTCGTGCTGCAGAGCGAGCGCTACGACATCCGCGAGCCGCTCGCCCTCGGGTGACGGGCGGGTGAGCGGGCGGGATTCGTCCTCGTGTGCCCCGCGCGGGCCGCGCTGCCGGAGGATGGCGGCGCGGCCCGCTCAAGTTTTCGGGAGGTGGGCCGATACCTCAGGACAGAACGGCGAACACGACACGCCGATCGCAGTCCTCAAGGGAGCACGGACGCTCCGCCACCAACCGTCAGGGAGTGACAGACCATGAAGATCCAGACCAACACCGCCGCGAACTCCGCCCTCGGCAACATGCGCGTGAACAGCCAGGCGACGGAGCGCTCGATCCAGCGCCTCTCGTCCGGCTTCCGCATCAACCGGGCGGCCGACGACGCGGCGGGTCTCGCCATCGCGAACAAGCTCCGCAACGATGGCAAGGCGCTGCAGCAGGCGCAGCGGAACGGCGCGCAGGCGAGCGCGATGCTGCAGATCGCCGACGGCGGCGTGCAGACGATCGCGAACATCCTGGACCGCATGAAGGAGCTCGCGTCGGCCGCGGCGTCGGACAACATCGGCACGCAGCGCGACAAGCTCGACACCGAGTTCCAGGCGCTGAACGACGAGATCGGCCGTATCGTCGACACGACCAAGTACCAGGGCGTCAGCCTCCTGGACGGCACGGGCGGCGGCACGAAGACGATCGACGCGGCCAGCACGTGGGACGACATCGGCACGGACCTGAACGAGGTCAAGCTCTCGAACGCGACGGCGGACGGCACCTACACGTTCGCGGACGAGGGCAACGGCGTCATCAGCCTGACGCTCGGCGCGGTGACGCAGCGCGTGCTCGTCGAGGACGGTCAGCAGACGGTCAACTTCGACCAGTTCGGCATCACCGTCGAGACGGCCGGCTCGTTCGTCGGCTCCGAGGCGGATCCCGCCGACAACTCGGCGATCGACGGCAAGACGATCGTCGTCGCCGCGGGTGCCCCGGTCGGCACGGCCCTCTCGATCCTCGTCGGTGCCACGGGCGCCCCGGGCGCCGAGGACCGCATCGAGATCGCGCTGCCGGCGATCGACTCGCTCACCGGCAACCTGAACGACCTCGGCGCGGCGCAGACGGCGATGGGCGCGGTCGACACGCTGCTCGGCACGGTCAACGAGTTCATCGGGACGCTCGGTTCGGCGCAGAGCCGGGTCGACTTCGCGAACCAGAACGTCGCGGTCACGCTGCAGAACACGCAGGCGGCCGAGTCGACCATCCGCGACGCCGACATGGCGTACGAGATGACCCAGTTCACGAAGAACAACATCCTCGCCCAGGCGGCGCAGTCGATGCTGTCGCAGGCGAACCAGGGCACGCAGGGCATCCTGCAGCTGCTCCGCTGATTCCGACGGCCTCCCCGGAGGTCTGACACGCTCCGGGGGCCGCGTCGCGGCTCCCGGAGTGTGTCGCGTCGGCATCCTCGCTCGTCCAGTGCCGTGGCGTGCCCGCCACGGGCGTCGCGTCGCTCCGACGCGCGCCGGCACCGTAGTCCGTCCCGCCTCCACCGAGAGCTATCCGCATGGCCGATCCGCTGAGCAGCTTCACCGGCGTCGCGAGCGGCATCGATTACCGCACCCTCGTCGACCAGCTCATCGCGCTCGACCGTCGGCCCGCGGATCGCATGCAGGCCACGATCGCCGCGAACACGAAGCGGAAGGACGCGTTCAATCAGTTCCAGACGCTCCTGACGACGCTGCGCACGAGCACCGAGTCGCTCAAGAGCGGCGCGCCGCTCGAGACCTTCTCGGCCGTCGTGCAGGGCAACGGCACCGCCGGTCGCGCGCTCTTCGCCGCGACCGCGGGCGAGGGCGCCGCCGCCGGCAGCTACTCGCTCGAGGTGAAGGCGCGCGCCACCACGCAGAAGACGGTCGGCACGGTGGGCTTCGGCGCCGCGGCGCTCGGCCTGTCGGGCGACTTCACGCTGACGCCCAGCAGCGGCGCGGTGCAGAAGGTGACGCTCGACGCCGACGACACGCTCACCGACGTCCGCAACAAGATCAACGCGCTCACCGCGCAGACCGGGCTCCAGGCGGCGATCATCTCGGGCGGCCCCGACGACAACCGCCTCGTCCTCAGCGGGACGAAGACCGGCGAGGTCGGACGCGTCGCGCTCGAGGACCTCGCGCCCGATCCGATGCCGGACCCCGCGCCCGCGTCCCTCGTCGACGCGCTCGGCGTCCGCACGCCGCAGACGCAGGCCAACGACTCGGAGCTGGTGATCGACGGCCAGATCACGGTGCGTCGCTCGACCAACTCGGTGAGCGACGCGATCCCGGGCGTCACGATCACGCTGCTCGAGGCGGAGCCGGGGCGCGCGGTGACGCTCAACGTCAACCGTCAGAGCGCGGCCGCGACCGACGCCGCGAAGAAGTTCGTCGAGGCGTACAACGCCGTGCAGAACTTCGTGAAGGCGCAGACGGGGCAGGGCGGCGCGCTCCTCGGCGACTCGCTCGTGCGCGGCGTGCGCAGCCAGCTGGCGCAGATCGGCGCGAGCGCCGGCGCCAACACGCTCCCCGGCGACCTGAAGTCGCTCGGCGCGCTCGGGTTCAGCGTCGCGAAGGACGGCACGCTGTCGCTCGACACCGCCAAGTTCGACGCGGCCGCGACCTCGCGCCTCGGCGACCTGAAGGCGGTGCTCGCCGACCGCATGGGCGCCTTCTCGAAGTACATCGAGCCGCTCTCGCAGACCGGCGGCACGCTCGACACGCGCGAGCAGAACCTCGACACCGCGAACGGCAGCCTCACGGCGCGCATCACGGAGATCGACGGCCGGCTCGAGAAGAAGCGCGCGGCGATGCTCGTGCGCTGGTCGCAGTTCGAGGCCACGCTGGGGAAGCTGAACGCGATCGGCGACCAGATCGGCGCGCAGCTCAAGGGGCTCGCCAAGTCGAGCGACGAGTAGGCCGCGATGTCCATGTCCCCGCCGATCCGGCCCGCCATCAACCCGCTCGCGCACCGCGCCGCGATCGACGCGCTCGAGGCGCAGCGCGCCGCGTACCAGCGCTTCGCGCGCATGGTGGAGCAGCAGCAGCCGGCGCTCGCCGACGGCGACGGCCAGCGCGCCGCCGCCTTCGCCGACGAGGCCGTGCTGGGCTTCCAGGAGCTCGAGGAGGGCGCGAAGCGCCTCGGCCCGCTCGTGGCCGAGGCGCGCGAGACCGGCACGCCCGACGACGCGGCCGCGATGCGCCGCGAGCTGGACGCGCTCACGCGCGAGGCGACGCGCGCCGAGCTGGCGATCCGCAACCTGTCGGTGCAGCTGGAGGCGTGGCGCGACGCGTACGGCCGCCAACTCGACGAGATGGGGATCGCGGTGGGCGGCGCGTCGTCCACGACGACCGGCGGCGCGGCGACCGGCGACCCGGCGCAGGCGACGCTGCCCGCGCCACCCACGCGCCCGGGGCGCGGCGGCTACGGCCCGCGCGGCGCGGTGCCCTCGCTCATCGACCGGAAGGGCTAGCGCGCGGGCCACGCGCCCCGCGCCGATCGTGCGTCACGTCGCGACGCGCGCGGCTCCCGCGAGGGGCCGCGCGCGTTCGTGCGTGGCGGCGGGCGGGGCATGGCGCCGGCGCACGCGGGCCCGCGCGCACGCGTGCCCGCGGCGTGACGGTCTGGCCAGTTTCGGCGATGAAGGCGGCGGCCCCGCCTGCCGATACCTCACGGCAGAGGCGCGACGCCCCACGCCGCGCGCACCGCCCCCGCAGCCGTCTTGCACTCCGCATGAGCCTCCTCTTCCCGCAGCCGACCGCGATCCCCCGCGCCGCCCAGGGCTCCCTCTACGGCGCCGCGCCGCGCACCGCCGCCGGCATGCCCGCGGCGCGTCCGGCCGCGTCGGCGGCGTACGCCAACCAGGCGGCGCGCTACCGCGAGGCGGAGCTCTCCTCCGCGTCGCCCGGGCAGCTGGTGGTGATGCTGTTCGACAAGATCCTGCTCACGCTGCGCCGGGCCCGCATCGCCGCCGAGGCGCGCAAGATCGAGGAGCGGGTCGAGCTGCTGCTGAAGGCGAACGAGATGATCACCGAGCTGCGCATCTCGCTCGACTTCGAGCAGGGCGGGGCGATCTCGCAGAACCTGGACGCGCTCTACGCCTTCTCGCTGCGCCAGCTCTTCGAGGCGAGCCGCAGCGGCGACGTGGCGAAGATCGACGGCGTGCTGCGCGTCATGAGCGAGCTGCGCGACGCGTTCGCGCAGGTCGTCTCCGGCCTCGCGGCGGGCGCCGAGGGCGCGCCGGCGGGTGCGTCGGCCGTGCGGAGCGCCTGAGGTGCCGCACTCCCCGGCCGCGCCCGGCCCCCGGCGCGACGCGGCCGTGACGTCGACGCCCGACGACGCGTCCTCGACCGACGGGCCGACGGACGGCACGCCCGTCCGCGCGCGTCATCCGCTCGAGGACAGCGACCATCTCGCCTGGCAGGCGACGGCCGCGGTGCGGCTGCTGGAGCGCTTCGGCGCGCAGCTGCTGGTCGCGCTGGACGCCGTCGGGCGGTCGGACGACGCGGCGCTCGACGCGGCGCTCGTGGAGCGCGACCGGCTGGTCGCGCAGCTCGAGCCGCTGCTGGCCGCGCTCGCCGACGCGCGCGCCCGCGTGCGCGCCTGGCCGGTCGCCGTCGCCGCCGCGGACGGCAGCGCCAGCGTGCAGGCCCTGACCCTGATCCTCGCGCCCGTGGACGACGCGCTCCAGCACGCGCAGCTCCTGCACAAGCGGCTCACCGACGAGACGCGCGAGGTGCTCACGCGCCGCAGCACGCGTCCGGCGCGCGGCGGCCGCATGGGCGCGGTGGCGCTGGTCCGCTGACGCCGGCCCGACCGATCGCCGCGGTGCACGCCCCCGCTCCGCATCCGTCGCCCGACGCCCCGGGCGCCCCCACCCCGCCGCCGGCGTTGCCGACGGCGGGGTGGGTCGTCGGTAGCGAAGGCCGCGCGCCGGTCACCGGACCGGACGCGGCCGCGCGCCGTGCGGCGCGGCTCGACGCCCGGCTCGCGGTCTACGCGCAGCACGCCGCGGCGCTCGCCGAGCAGGCGGCGGCGACGCTCGAGGGCGACGCGGCGCGGGCGGAGGCGTTCGGGCTGCGGCGCAGCGCGGCGGCGGAGCACTTCGGGGAGCTGCAGGGCGACGTCGCCCCGGTCCCCGGTGATCCGCCGCCGTTCGACGCGCTGCTGTCGGAGGCGCTGCTGGAGCTGGAGCACCAGGCCGCGGTGGACCTGGCGCTGCGCCAGCGGCTGGTGGCGCTGCGCGACGCGATGACGCGCGGCGCGACGTGGGTGTCGGAGACGGGGCTGCCCGCGCTCCCGCCGGGGCCCGACGCGCACGTGGCGTCGGGGCTCGTCGGGTCGGCGCTGTCGGCCCTGCCGGACCTCGCAGCGGCGACGCCGCCGGTGGAAGTCCTGGAGGAGCAGGAGGGGGGGCTGCCGGCTCACCCGCTCGAGGGGCTCGAGGGCGGGCTGGTGGCGGCGCGGGCCGACGGCGTCGGTCGCGCGCTGGGTGGGCAGTACCCGGGGCTCGTGACGCGGGAGGAGGTGGCGAGCGCGCTCGCGGCCGCCGAGCGCGCGGGCGATCGCGTGAGCGATCGCGTGAGCGAGCGTCCCGTGGCCGGTGCGGCGGAGGCGTCCGGGATTGCCGGACGCGTCGACCTCACCTTCTAGGGATGCGCGTTCAAGTTTCCGGGATGCCCGCCGATAATCTGGTGCAAGGAGGCAAGACATCATGAGCATTCGCAACATCGGCAACACCTACGGTCCGGCCCGCGCCGTGCCCGCCGCGCCCGCCAGCCCTGCGAAGGGTCCCGGCGGCGCGACCGAGCCCGCCACGCCGGCCACGCCGGCGGCGCCGCGCAACGACTCGGTCCAGATCTCCGACGCCGGCCGCGCGCTGGCCGGAGCCGAAGGGAGCGAGCGTGCCGGGTCGCTGAGCGCCGAGCGCGTCGCGGAGCTGCGGCGCAAGGTGCTCGAGGGCGCCTACAACTCGGTGAACGTCGTCGACCAGGTCGCGCAGCGGATTCTGAAGAGCGGCGATCTGTAGGACGTGAGGCAGGGCGCGGATCGTCGCGCTCCACCGATCGTCCCGCCGCCCTCCCCCCGCCCGTTCGATCTGCCCCCCATCCCATCGGTCGTCGCGCCCCGCGACGGCCGCCCGCCCCCGGCGCGCCGTGACGAGTCCCCCGGACCCGCGCGCCCGCTGCGCACCACGAGGAAGCCACCATGAAGTTCTTGGTCGTCGATGACTCGTCGACGATGCGCCGCATCGTCGTCAACTCGCTCCAGCGCATCGGCTTCACCGACGTCGTCGAAGCAGGCGACGGCAAGGAGGCGCTCGAGCAGTTCGACGCCTCGATCCGGTTCGTCATCACGGATTGGAACATGCCGAACATGACCGGCACGGAGCTGGCGCGGGCGCTCCGCGATCGCGGCGAGCAGGTGCCGATCCTGATGGTGACCGCGCGCTCGGTGCGCGAGGACATCATCGAGGCGATGGAGGCGGGCGTGAACAACTACATCGTCAAGCCGTTCACGCCGCAGATCCTGAAGGAAAAGATCGACGCCCTGATGAGCGTCGCGGCCGGATGACGACCATGGCCGCCCGTCACGAAGTCCTCTACGAGACCGAGGCGACGCTGCGCCTGGTCGACCACGAGCTGGGCACGCTGCCGTCGGATGCGCCGGCCGCACCGGCCGCGCCGGAGGCACCGGCCGAGCACCCCGCCGCGATGCACCTGCGCGCGCTGCTCAACCAGCCCGAGGGCCAGCCCGTGGGGCTCGCCGCGCTCCCGTTCATCCTCGAGCGCGCGAACCACGAGATCCAGGCGGTGCTCGCCAACCTGCGCGACAGCCGCAACGCGCTGGAGACGGCGACCGTCGAGAAGCTGCAGCACACGAGCGAGAAGCTGAAGGAGGTCACGTCGGCGACCGAGGTCGCCGCGACCGACATCCTCGACGCGCTCGACCGCGCGCAGAACATGATCGACGACCTCGACGCGGCCGACGCGTCGGGCGACAAGGAGAAGGGCCAGCACACCCGCGACCTCCTGCGCGAGGAGATCTTCGGGATGATGGGCTGCCTCCAGTTCCAGGACATCACGACGCAGCAGCTGGCCTACGCGTCGAGCGTCCTGACCGACATGGAGAACCGCCTGCTCTCGATCGCGAAGCTCTTCGACCCCGCGACCGTGATGGTCCGCGTGGGCACCGAGGCGCCGGACGTGCGCACCTTCGACCCGAACGCCACCACGCGCAACGCCGAGCAGCGGCAGGCCGTGGCGGACGAGATCTTCCGCTAGTCCCCGGTCGGCGCCCGCTCGGGGCGCCCGGCGGGCGAGACGGCGAGACCGCGCGCGCGTGCCGCGCCGGTCTCGCCGTTCTGCCGTGTCCGGACCTTCCCTCCCGCACGCGTCGCCGCGCCCGCCGCGCATGTCCAGCATCCCCCCGCTCCCCGCGCTCGCGCACGAGCTCCGCACCCCGCTGCACGGGATGGTCGGGCTGCTCGCGCTGCTGCGCACCACCGCGCTCGACGAGGAGCAGCGCGCGCACGTCGCGGCGCTCGACGAGGCCGCGGGCGCGATGCTCCGCCTGGTCGAGGACGCGCTGACGCTCGCGCGGCTCGAGGCGGGCGCCGTCGCCGAGGAGGCGCGCGTTCCCTGCGCCCCGCGCGCGCTGCTCGACTCGGCGGCGCGCACGCTCGCGCCGCTCGCCGAGGCGCGCGGGCTCGCGCTCGCGCTCGACGTGGCCGCCGACGCGCCGCCGAGCGTCGTCACGCAGCCCGACCGCGTGCGGCAGGTGCTGCTCAACCTCGCCGGCAACGCGATCAAGTACACGCGGCGCGGCGAGGTGCGGCTGCGCGCGCGGCGCGACGGCGCGGACGGGCTCGCGCTCGACGTCGTCGACACGGGGCCGGGGCTCACCGCGGCGCAGCGCGCGCGGCTCTTCCGCGCGTGGGAGCGCCTCGACGCGGGCGCGCGCGCCGACGTGCACGAGGATGCACACGCCGACGCGCCGATCGGCGGCAGCGGTCTCGGGCTCGTGCTCGCGCGCGCGCTCGCGGTGCGGCTCGGCGGGCGCCTGGAGGTCGCGAGCGTGCACGGCGCGGGGAGCACGTTCACGCTCGTGCTCCCGGCCGGTTAATCCCCTCGGACCACCGGCCGATACTGGGCTCCAGAGGCGCCGCGACCGCGGCCGCCGCATCCCGGAGCCGACGTGATCCTCCTCATCGAAGACGACCTCGTGACGTGCCACATCATGACGGCGCTGCTCAAGCGGCTCCGCCATGCGCACGTCGTCGCGCACAACGGTGCCGAGGCGCTCGAGCAGGTGTCGCGGCAGCCGGTCGACCTGATCATCGCCGATCTGATGCTCCCCGACATGCAGGGGCTGGAGCTGATCGAGCAGATCCTGGTCCGGCCGCACCTGCAGGACATCCCGGTGATGTTCTGCACCGCCAACGCCGACGCCAAGACGGTCGAGCGCGCGCTCGCCCTCGGCGCCGTCGACTTCGTGAAGAAGCCCATCAACGTCGACGCGTTCGCCACGCGCATCGAGCGCGCGCTCCGGCGCGCGCCCGCGCGCTGGGAGAGCTGGCGCGAGATGATCAAGCGCCTGCGCGTCGACAGCCGGACGTTCCATCCGCTGCTCATGCTGGCCCGCGACCACCTCGCGGAGCTGGTGCAGAACCTCGGCAAGATCCGCGACGGGCGCTCGTCCGTCGAGGAGATGGGCAAGGACGAGCTCTCGTCGCGCGTGCTGCGCGTGCGCGGCGCCGCGCTGAACGTCGGCGCCATCCGCACGGTGCAGCTGGTCGACTTCCTGTGGTCCGGCCGCGCGACGCCCGAAGACGTCGCCGACCTGCACGCGGCGCTCGTCATCGAGCTCGCCGCGTTCGAACAGGCGCTGCAGAGCCGCAGCTCGCAGTTCTTCGCCGCCGCGGCCGGCGGCCGCTGACTCCCGCCATTCCTGATTCCGGGCCCCCCGATGTCTGAGTTCACGCTCGACGACGCCGTCACCCTGCTGCTGCAGCTCGAGCCCGAGGACCGGGACGACTTCGCGCGCATCCGCGAGGCGCTCGCCGACCTCGCCTTCGGCAACAAGGTGCCGATCGCGATCCAGCCGACCGTCGCCAAGGCCGTGCGCGTGCTGAAGCCGCTCGCCGACGGCAGCGCCGCCGACCCGGCCGCGACCTTCGCCGAGGTCTGCGCGCTGCTCGAGCAGGCGATGGACGCGGGCGTCGCCGCGCCCGCCGCCGCGCCCGCGAAGGCGTCGCCGGCCGCCGCGCCGTCCGCGATCGCCGCGTCCGCCGCGCCGGCGTCCGACGAGCCGGATCCCGCCGACGTGCTGCCGCTCGACGTCGACCTCGATCTGCTGCGCGACTTCCTGGTCGAGAGCCGCGACTGCATCAGCGGCTCCGAGGCCGCGCTGCTCGCGCTCGAGCACACGCCCGACGACATCGAGGCGGTCAACACCGTCTTCCGCGCCTTCCACACGGTGAAGGGCACGTCGGCGTTCATCGGGCTGGTGCGCATGACGTCGTTCGCGCACGAGGCGGAGTCGCTGCTCTCGCGCGTGCGCGATCGCGAGATCGCCTACACGAGCGCCTGCGCGACGCTGTCGCTGCGCTCGGTCGACATGCTCAAGGCGCTCCTCGACGCCGTCGAGGAGACGCTGCGCGAGAGCGGCCCGGGCGGCGCGCTCGAGTGCCCCGAGGGGTACCAGGAGCTCATCGACGCCCTCGTCGGCTACGACGGCAGCGCGGCCCCCGCAGTCGCGACGCCGGTCGCCGCGGTCGCCGCGGTCGCCGCGGTCGCAGCGGTTGAGCCGGCCGTCGCGGCGAGCGCGCCGGCGGCCGGACCCGCGCCCGCGCCGCTCGCTATGGTGTCCGACGCGCAGGCCGCGGCGGCCGCGCCGACCGCCGACCGCCGCCAGGGCGACCGCCGGCAGGGCGACCGTCGGCAGGGCGACCGCCGCGCCGGCAACGAGGCCGACCAGTTCCTGCGCGTGCGCACCGACCGCCTCGACCGCCTCATCGACATGGTGGGCGAGCTGGTGATCGCGCAGTCGATGATCGCCGGCGACCAGACGCTCGCCGCCGCGGCCGGGACGCACCACGAGCTGACGAAGAAGATCACGCACGCCGGCAAGATCGTGCGCGAGCTGCAGGACCTGAGCATGTCGATGCGCATGGTCCCGCTCAAGGCGACCTTCCAGAAGCTCACGCGCCTCGTGCGCGACGTGGCCGCGAAGCTCGGCAAGGACGTCGAGTTCTCGACCGAGGGCGAGGACACCGAGGTCGATCGCAACATGGTCGACGTCATCGGCGATCCGCTCGTGCACATGGTGCGCAACGCGCTCGACCACGGTGTCGAGACGCCGGAGGACCGCCTGCGCTCCGGCAAGGCGCGCACCGGCCACGTGAAGCTCTCCGCCTACCAGGCGGGCGGCAGCGTCATCGTCGAGCTGAAGGACGACGGCCGCGGGCTCAATCGCGACAAGATCGTCAAGAAGGCGATCGAGAAGGGGCTGATCGAGAGCGACCGCGGCATGACCGACGGCGAGGTCTTCCAGCTCATCTTCGCGCCGGGCTTCTCGACGGCCGACAAGATCACCGACGTCTCCGGGCGCGGCGTCGGCATGGACGTCGTCAAGCGCAACATCGAGAGCGTCCGCGGCCGCATCGAGATCGCGTCCGTGCCGGGGCAGGGCACGACGTTCTACGTGCGCCTCCCGCTGACGCTCGCGGTCACCGACGGCATGCTGGTGCGCGTGGGCACGGAGCGCTACATCGTCCCGACCACGAACATCCACATGAGCTTCCGCCCCGAGCGCGGGATGCTGCAGACGGTCGGCGGGCGCGGCGAGGTGGTGACGCTGCGCGGCGAGGTGATGCCGATCGTGCGCCTGCACCGGCTCTTCCACGTGGCGGGCGCGGTCGAGGACCCGACGCAAGCGCTCCTCATGATCGTCGGCGACGGACGCCAGCGCCGCAGCGCGCTGCTCGTCGACGAGCTGATGTCGCAGCAGCAGGTGGTCGCCAAGTCGCTCGGCGACGGCATCGGCACCGTGCAGGGCATCGCCGGCGGCGCGATCCTCGGCGACGGCCGCGTGGGGCTCATCCTCGACGTCGCCGACATCGTCGCGCTGGCGCAGAGCGGCGAGGCGACGCCCGACCGCGCCGAGACGCGCGCCGAGGCGCGGCGCTCGGTCGCCTGAGGCGGCGCACGACGAAAGGGAGGGCGGGGCCGGCGAGCGATGCTCGCCGGCCCCGCTCGCGTCTGCGCGCCGTTCGCGCGCCGTTCGCGCGCCGTTCGCGTTGCATGACGGGTTGGTCAGAGTCGGCATGTGGCGCTCAAGCCGCACCCGGAGCGGACGATACTCGGACCTACCCCCTCCCGGCGCCTCCCTCCCGCGCCGATCCGCCGCACTCGCGCGGCGTACGTGTCCCCGCGAACAGAGTCCCTCCATGCAGTGGTTCGCCGACCTGCCCATCCGCGCCAAGCTCCTGCTGGCATTCCTGGTCCCCGCGCTCGTCGGCGCCGGCGGCGGCGCGCTGGGCGTCAACAGCGCCCGCCGCCTCGCCGAGGCCGACCGCGTCATGCACCGCAACATGACCGTGCCCGTGCGGGAGCTGGGCGCCGTCGCGACCGCCGTGCAGCGCACGCGCGTCAACCTGCGCGACGTCATCCTCGCCACCTCGGCGGAGGAGGCCGCGCACGACCAGCAGCGCGTCGGCGCGCTCGGCCAGGAGATCGACTCGCTCCTCACGAGCTACGAGCGGACGATCCTCTCCGACTCGATGCGCGCGCAGTTCGCGGCGCTCCGCACCAGCTACGCCGCGTTCGTCCCGCTCCGCGACAGCGTGCTGTCGCTCGGCGTGGCACAGCAGGACTCGGCCGCGCTCGCGCTGCTGCGCGGCGACGCCGCGGCCGCCCAGAAGGAGGTCGACGCCATCGTCGGTCGGATGACGGCGATGAAGGTCGCGCAGACGGAGGCGATGGCCGCCGCCAACGCGGCGCTCGCGGCGTCCACCACGCGTGCGATCTTCCTCGTGGCGGCGCTCGGGCTCGTGCTGTCGATCGGCGTCGGCATCGTGGCCGCCTCGCGCTTCTCCGGGGCGATCAACGCCGTGGTGGACCGCACCGGCCGACTGACGAACAACTGCATGACCGCGCTGCGCAACGCGCTCGACGCGATCGCCGCCGGCGACACCAGCGTCGAGGTGGTGCCGACCACCATGCCGCTGACCGTCCGCGCCCGCGACGAGTTCGGTCAGCTGGCGACGACGATCAACGCGATGATCGCGACCACGCAGGGCGCCGTCGCCGCCTACGCGCAGGCGCGTACGGCCCTCAACGCGACGATCGGCCAGACCAACCAGGTCGTGGCGGCGGCGCGCGCCGGCGACCTGTCGGCGCGGGCGCGGACCGACGGGCTCTCCGGCGCGTACGCGGAGCTGGCCGGTGGGCTGAACGCGACGCTCGAGGCGGTCGTCGCGCCGATGCGCGAGTCGACCGCGGTCCTGGAGCAGGTCGCCGCGCGCGACCTGTCGGGGCGCGTGACGGGCGAGTACGTGGGCGACCACGCCCGCGTGAAGGTGGCGCTCAACGCCGCGCTCGATGCGCTCGGCGAGGCGCTCGCCGAGGTGCGCGTCTCCACCGAGCAGGTGACGGTGGCGAGCGGGCAGATCGCCGGCGGCAGCCAGGCGCTGGCGCAGGGCGCGAGCGAGCAGGCGGCGAGCCTCGAGGAGATCGCGGCCAGCGTCACCGAGCTCGCCGCGATGGCCGAGCGCACGTCGGGCAACGCCCGCGAGGCCGACGCGCTGGCGCGTGAGACGCAGACCGGCGCCGGCGAGGGCGCGGCACGCATGACGGAGCTCGCGGGCGCCCTGCGCGCGATCGAGCAGTCGTCGGCCGAGACCGCGAAGATCGTGAGGACGATCGACGAGATCGCGTTCCAGACCAACCTGCTGGCGCTCAACGCTGCGGTCGAGGCCGCGCGCGCCGGCGACGCGGGACGCGGCTTCGCGGTCGTCGCCGAGGAGGTGCGCGCGCTCGCGCTGCGCTCCGCCGAGGCGGCGCGCAACACGTCGGCGATGATCGAGGAGAGCGTGCAGCGCGTCGTCGGCGGCGTCGCCATCGGCGAGCGCGTGGCGGCGGAGTTCGCGGAGGTGGCGCGCCGCGTCGGCCGCACCTCGACCGTCGTCGCGGAGATCACCGCCGCCGCCGAGCAGCAGACCGACGGCATCCGCCAGATCACGAGCGCCGTCAACGGCATGAACGGCGTGACGCAGCAGACGGCCGCCAACGCCGAGGAGAGCGCGTCGGCGGCGACCGAGCTGGCCGCGCAGGCCGAGCGGATGCGCGAGGTCGTCGGCGCCTTCCAGCTGGCCGACGAGGCCACGGGGCACGCGCGTCCCGCGCCGGCCGCGCAGGCCGTGACCGCTGCGGAGTCGGAGGAGGACTGGACGCCCGCCGTGCGCCGCCACTCGGGGCGCCAGGCCGGCCGTCAGGCGAGCCGCGCGACTCAAGCGCGCCAGGATCGCCGCCGACACTCCCCCGTGTGAGCCCCCGGCCACGTCCGCTCCCCCATACCGAGACGCCTTCCATGAGCACCGCACACGCCACCCCCGGCGGCTCCGCCGTGGCCCCGACGCAGGACCGCGGCGGGAAGTTCCTGACGTTCTACCTCGCCGAGGAGGAGTACGGCGTGGAGATCCTGAAGGTGCAGGAGATCATCGGCCTGCAGCCGATCACGCGCGTGCCGCGCACGCCGCCGTTCATCCGGG